>JAABUS010000092.1_pt1 | contig 207643 bp, 185 predicted proteins | sample 5560161 | NCBI WGS metagenome assembly JAABUS01 (sample SAMN10711885, study PRJNA513376) | rock metagenome | isolation source: Antarctica rocks | place: Antarctica: Victoria Land, Trio Nunatak nord | collected 2016-01-04 | reverse complement strand
TTCGTAATAAGTAGAATTTCTATAGTTTAGGTATATTAAAATAATATTAATTCTTCTTATTATCCGTGGTTTCGTTTAAGATTATAATAAGCCGATATTTCTTGAATATTTATTTTAATTTATTAATTCGATATATAATTCAATATATATAGTCTAAGGTCGCTTTATTATATATTATATATAATATTAATATAACGAAGTCGAGTATAATATAAATATAATAAAGAATAACTAGCGCCCTCTAAAAGAGAGGAGTTATAATTATAACAAGTTATTTAATAATTATTATTTTATTTATTTTTTATTTATTAATTTACGGACTTAAAGTATAGAAACTCTTCAAAAGTAGAAAAACTTAGGATTTAACGGAAATATTTATTTAATTAAAGAGTTATAAATATTTCGGCTATAATTCACTTTTAATCTTTTCTCTCTTAAATTATAAAAATTATATTTTAAATTATATATTCGAGTTTTAAAAAAAGATTATAACTATATCTTTTAAAAGTTAATAAAGAATATTAATTATTATCGTCGAATATATATTAACGAGTATATGATTCTAAGCGACGTTCCGAATATAATAAATATTTATCGGGTTATTTAAAGTCGAGTCTATTTATTAATTATAAAGATACTACTAGGTATATTTATATATTCGAAATAATTATTATATCGTTGTACTTTCTCTCTACTAAAACGGATTTTAATAAATAGGGTAATACTAATTATTTTTAACTCTTATTATAAAGATTTACTCTAGATAATTTATTATTATATTAATTATAATAGGGTATTACCGCCGGATTTAATTATTAATATATCGAATATTTAGTCCCGGTAGAGTAAATTATTCGAGTATTAATAATTATTAATTATCGACCGAAGTATAATATATATTATAAATATTAGAATATACGTTTAAATATTATACCTATTATAGTATAATAGAGATTAAGTTAGATTTTCGGAGAAAGGTTTATATCTTTATTAATATTAACTACTAGTATTAATTTAAAAAGAATTAAATTTAGATATAATTAACTTTTATATATAGTATAGTTTAAATTATTTATCGTAATATAAATAAATTATAATAAAAGGTTATCGCGAAAACACGTTATTAATATTTTATTTAAAGTAAATATAATCGGTATAATAATATTACCTTTAACGATATCTCTCTATTTTAATTATTACTAATCTTTTATATATATTTCTATATAGACTCTTTCTCCGCTCGGATTATATATACGGAATAACGTATTATATAATAGATTAATAACTTTAATTATTATATCTTTAACTTTAGTCGTATTTAGGTCTATATTTAGATTTATATTAATAAGAGTTAAAGTATAAAGCCCGCGCTATATCGACTCTTATTTACTACTCGTATAATATAGTAATCTCGTACGTAGGATCTACGCTTCGTATTCCTTATTAAACTCCTCGTTAAACTCTTTATTAAACTCCTCGTTAAACTCTTTATTTATATCTTTATTTATATCCTCGTCTATATCTAAATATGTAATTTTCTATCTATTTCTATATTCGGTCTAGCGATAGCGAGTTAGGCCTAAATAACTTTAATAATAAAACTATATAAATATATAAACTCTAATATATTAATTAATTAAAATATATTAATATACTATATTTTACCTATAATTATAATAAATATACGATCTCGTAAATCTAATATATAATTTTGAGTATTTGGATATTAAGTTATTTTAAATTCGTAATAAAATCTAAATTAGTAAATAACGTAGATCTATAATAAAAACTAATAGAATTCGAACTAAATACTAGTTTATTAAATAATTATTAATTATAATCTTATTATAGTAGAAGTAGGAGGAGTATAAATTAGAAATAAATATATAATACTAATCGGGCGATAATATAATTAGGCGGAGAAATATTAAAAAGAGGACGAAAGATATTCTTTTAAATATATAAAACTCTTATAATTAATTATTTTAGAGGGGGAAGATAAAGTTTAAAAATAAATTAAAAATAATAATAAAAATAATCTATAGATAATTAGAATAATTTAAGATCTAGTTATTAAATATGAAATTATTTTATAATATATAATTCTTTTTTACGGAATCTAAATTAGGTAGTTAAAATAAAAGTAATTAAATATTTAATATAAAACCTACTCGACCCTTTATTTCTAAATTAATATATTATTATTATAACGTATCCTCGTCGTTATTCTTATTATTAATTCATCGCCTACGATTATAATAACTCGGTTAAATTATAAAGATATAACTCTCTTCCCTTTAAGATTAATAATACCCGTAGCGAATATATTACGAGTTTATACTTTTTTTATTACTATTACCTTTATTATAATATTATTCTAAAGATCTATAAATAATAGCCGGTAAATAAAGAGAGTCTATTTTTATTTATCCTATATAATCGTTTAATAATTTAATCTATATAACTAGAAACGCCGATAGAATTAAATAGAACTATTATTATTACTTTATATAAAATATAACCGGTAATTAAAATATTTGATATATTGATAAATACCTACGGAAGGATCTCTTAATCTGTGAATTTGAGAAAAGTATTCGACTCGTTATTAATATTATTTTTTTAGAATCTATTTATTAAACCCTAGCGGATTCGATTATTTAAATTATTATAATATAACCGAGTAATTATAAAATAAAGAGAATATTTAATAATATATTAAAAGGCTTTTAATATAAGTTTATACTATGGAATAAAGTAAAGATTACCTTCCCTTCCCTTCCCTTCCCTAGAAGAAGGGGTAAAAAAGGGAAAGAATAAACCTAAAGAAATTCCCTTCCTTAATTTAAAGAAGGGAAGGGATTCTTTATTATTTCTTTCCTCCCTTCTTAATAGGGCTAGCCTTATATAGTTTATATATACGCGTATATATACCTTATTAATTAGGATAATAATTAATATAAATAATCAATATCTTTAGGGTCGCTAATAGCGTATTATTAATTATATTAATTATTATTCCTATTAATAAGCTATATCTACGCGTATCTTTAAAGTTATTATAATAATAATAATATAAATAAAATATATTAAGATTTAATAGCGCGATTAAATAGATTAATTATTATACTACCCTCGATCTAAATAATTAATATATACTATAGTATCCTAGAACGACGAATCGTAGTTATTTATATATTAATTTCTAATAGGTATCCTCCGCGTATAAAATTATATTAATCTTTATATTAAGCCCTTATTTAGATCCTATTCTCTAACGAATTTTATTCTCGTTTTAATTATTAATATTTATTTACCCGCCTAATATTTTCGTTAAAATCTTTAAAAATTTAATATCCTTCGCCTATAAAGTAATACGTTTATCGTATATAGTATATAAATTAGTTATTAGATAATTTAAATTATAGTCCATCGAGGGATAATATAAGAAATAAATTTATTAAATAATATATATATTAAATAATCTTTTATAGTCTTTTATAAAGCGTTAATTATATTATTCTAAAATCGTATATCTTTAAAAAGGTTTTAATAATAGATCTCGCGGATTAAATATAAAAAGGGTACTTTTAGAATTAGTAAATCGAAAATCTTCTAATATCTTTTAATTTCCTAGAGTATTTTTATTAATAGGGATTAATACCTTAATTAAAATAAAAGTAATTAATAATAATATAAAATTTACTACCCGGCTTTATACGTCGTTGGGTAGATATAAGAATTTAATTTATCCTTCCCCTTTTATTCCGTTTGGCCTTAAAGATACGAGAAGCGGCTTTATATAAAAATTTATTAAATATTAATTTTATAATAATTTTATTATTAATAAAGATTAAGTTAATAAAGAATTAATATTTAAGCTCTCCCCGTTATTTTATAGTATTATTTAAATTAATTAGAGGCCTTTTCCTTTCCCTATTTATATATATTAATATATTATTTATATAGAATTATAGAGGGGAAAATACGTATTATTTCTAATTATATTTATATATTTAGATTTATCTTTAGATTTATCTTTAGATTTATCTTTAGGTTTATCTTTAAATTTATCTTTAAATTTAGATTTCTATATTTTAAAGGCTTTATAAATAATTAAAAATTAATATAAAGATTACGATAAGGCTAGAAGGGAGGTAATATATTTATTACTTTATAAAGTCTTTAGATTCCTTTAGGGCCGGTCGCGTCTATTAATAACTATATCTAAATTTGTAAATTAATATAAAGATTAAGATAAAGCTAGGATATATAATAAAATAATAAATATTTATTTTTAATTATATTCTTAGCGTTCTTTTCTTTTATAAACTCTTTATTTTTTAATATTTATTAACTTTCTACCTAACGAGTAATCGGGGTATTAAATTCTAGTTTAATATTACTCCTAAATTATCGACGAGTATTAAAAGATATTATATTAATATTTAATACTATATTCGGCGGTAACGGATCCTCGTTTATATCCGAGTCGATTTCCGAGTCCTAGAAAAAATATTCGAATCCTTAATCTATATAATTTCTATATACTACGTTAAAATATTTATAATTATATATTAAATTCCGGTTTAAATATAACGTATACGACTTTAAACCTAAATTAGTTTAATTATTAAAATTATTCTTATTTTTATCTTAATTTACTTCTAGTATTATAAAACTAGTTTAATTCGATTCGTCTAGTTTTTTCGTAATACCGATTTTCCTTTCTTATTTAAATTCTTTAGTAGTATTAATATTTCTTTACTCTTCGTATAACTCTCCTTTTTATCCTTATCTTCGAGAATATAAAAGAGCTTATTCTATTTATAGTATTAATACGCGTTAATTAAATTAGAGTTACTATATAGGTATAAATAATAAATAACTCGACGCTCGTATTCTATAAAAGACTGATTTAATTCTAAACTACTATTATTATTAAGCTAGTTTTTACGATTATATTAATTATTATCTTATATTATTTCGTAGGATATTAATAGAGTATATAGTATAAATAACGAATTAAGGGGTTCTCGATTTTATTAACTTTTAAAAAATATTTAAAGACGATATTTATAAATAAAATTAAAGATATTATATCCTATCCCTCCGACTCCTAGTAATTAAGGTACGGTCTATTATATTTTATATATTTCGTAAATATAGTTTACTTTAAGATTTATATTAATAATTTTATTTATAATTAAGGATTTATTATAAGGCCTAGTCCTAAATAAAAGTCTTATAATATAAACGACTATATTTAATAAATTAAATTAATATAATTTATCTTAATCTTTATCCTAGTGATTTTACGTTTACTTTAAATATATCCGATACTATAAATCCATCGCCCTAAAGAGGAGGTATTTACTATATTAAATACGTATAATTAATACTATTAATAATAATATTAAAAGTAACGATTTTATTTATTTAACTTCGAGAGGAAGTATAGGAGGTATTTTCTATTAATCGAATTAATATTATTTATCCTAATCTTTATCCTAATAGTTATACTAAATAATAATTAGGTTTATAATACTATAACTCCGATAATTAAATACGTTATTAAATAATAGTAAAATTTAGTTTAAATCGAATTTACCTAAAGAGATAAATATAAAGATAAATATAAAAATAATAACGACTAACTAGGTTATTAATAGTTAATTATACCGATCTTTATATATATAATATACTAAACGTGATTTCGAATTAAGATTAACGCTTTTTTAATACTATAGTAAATATAATTTAGGTATAAGTAAAAGTAAAATAAAAAATAATAAAAATAATCGGATTTATAACGTTAAAAGCGGGATTCTTAATTATTATTTACTTTAATTTATTCTTCGAAGTTATATATTTTCGTTAAAGACCTTTATCTTTCTACGAGCTCTCGTATCGTAATATATTAATATATAAACTAATTATTCGTACTATTATTAAACGATTAATTAGATTATTTTACGATAAAATCGTAAATATTTATTTATTAATTAATCCCTATCGGAATCTACTACCTTAATACTTTATAATAATCTTTATATTAATTCTTAATAAAGATCTTATCTCCTAACGAAACCCCTTCTCGCTTTAATTATTAATATTTATTTACCCGCCTAATATTTTTATTAAAGTTTTTAATAATTTAATATCCTTCGGCTAAAGAGTAATACGTTTATTATATATAATATATAAATTAGTTATTAAATAAATTAGATCTTAATTTATCTAGGGATAATATAAAGAATAAATTTATTAAAGAATATATATATTAAATAATCTTTTATAGTCTTTTATAAAGTATTAAATATATTATTCTAAAATCGTATATTCTTAAGAAGGTTTTAATAATAGATTTCGCGGACTAGACGCGAAAAGGGTACTTTTAAAATTAATAAATCGAAAGTCTTCTAATATTTTTTAATTTCTTAGAGTATTTTCGTTAATAAGGATTAATACCTTAATTAGGATAAAGATAATTAAAGATAATATAAAACTTACTACCGGGCTTTATATATCGTTGGGTAGATATAAGAATTTAATTTATTCTTCCCCTCTTTCTTTTTAGGGCTTAAGCGCGGCCTTTAAATAAAGATTTAAATAAACTTTTAACTACTTATATTTTTATAAAGATTTAATTAATAAATAAAGAGCCCTAAAATAAAGATATAATTAATATTAATATCTAGAAATTAGTATAAAAGTTATAATATATCTAGTATAAGAAAAAAACTTATAAATTTAAATACTCCTAACGCTTTTATATATAGGGTTCTATACTTTAGGACCTTAATAAATTATATAATATTAATATAATTATTACGATAAAGTTAAGATTAAAGTAAATTATTTATTATTTTACTTTACTTTAGTCTTTCTTAAAGAACGTCCGCGTCTCGAAGGAGCCTCTATAATAACGGATTAATATAAAGATTATAATAAAGCTAGGATATATAATAAAATAGCGAATTTTTATCTTTAGTTATAGCTTTAGCCTTTTATACCTTACTCGCCTTCTCTTTCTCTTTTACTATTTTTTAATTTATCTTTAAATTCCTAAAGATTACCTAACGAGTAGTATATATTTCTTTAATAATACTCTTTAAATAATCGAGAGGTATTTCGCTTATATTAAGTCTCGGTAGATTATTTTTATTAATATAAGAGATCTACTCTAGTTATTTATTACTACGGGTTTTATCCCGATTTTTATCCTAATCGGAAGACTCTTAAATATCCTCCTCTATTATTATATTTTTTATATTTTAATTATTATAGGAGTAATCGAGTATAAAATAATTTAAATTATTCTACCGGTAATTCTTATACCCTTAGAAGATAGGATTAACTTCTTTTAGGTAAAAGTATAGGATACGTTCTTCTATATAATTTATATAAGATTTAATATTATCGAATTTAGATTTATCTTAATTACTTAAGGCCGAATCGTCCTAATCTTTATCCTAATCGTTATTCTTTTAATAGTCTTCGGGTATTACTAGTTAAATCTAGGTATTATTCGAGGAATTAACTAAATAAAGATAATAAAGATATATATCCCTTATTTCATAATCCTACCTTTCGATAACGTATTCGTAATTATCGTATTAATATTTTTAGTATAATTGTTAATATTTAAGATTATCCTTAGCCTATTCGTATATATTATTATTATCTATATAGTTTATATAGCCTTCTAACCCTATTACGTTATTATTACTATCGACGGTCGCCTTATTATCGTCGCTAGTACTATCGTTATCTTTAATCTTAACGTTTTTACCCGAGTTATATTTATTATCTTCTATTCTATTCCTAGGTATAGGTAGTTTATATAATTAAATAAATATCGGTTAAATTATATCTTTTAATTTAGGGTAGATAGGCTAAAAGAATTAATCTAACGTATTTAGTTAATTCGTATTAACGATATCGTCGAAGTCGATTTATTTTTATATAGGACCGAATAACTACGGTTCGTATATTTCATTAGAATTATTTATCTTAATATTTATACCGTAAGATTTACCGGAAAACTAGGGTTATTTTATATATTTTCTATTCTAAAGCCCTAGTATTTAGGCGACTATTATAGACTTTATTAATATTATTTATTTTAATTTATATCTTAGTGATTTTACCCCTCTATATAGTAGATTAATTACTCTATAATTTAGGGGTTGAGGAGTTATTTTCTATAAATTAAATTAATATTAATTATCCTAATCTTTGTCCTAATATACTTATTTAATATTTTAAACACTAACGATTATACGATTATAATAGCTTAATATCTTATTAGTTTATAACCTATTTTTATTTAATTTTACCTTATTTATAAGGATTAAAGTACGGATGAATATAGAGAAGATTACGACTAATTAATTTATTAGTAGTTAAATATACCGGCTTTATATATATAAATATACTATACAGTATTTTAAATTAAGATAAATACTTTTCTAATAACGTAGTTAATATAACTTCGGTATAAAGGAAAGCGAGGTTATAAATATAATAAAGCGTCGACCTTTAGATATTAATTATAATATATTTTTACTTAATATATATAGCCTTTAATCGCCGTATAAACTATATATCCTTCGGGGCTATAGTAATCCGTTTATTATAAATCGCGTAAAGATTAATTATTACGACTAAGATTAATATTATATATTTATAAAGATAATATTAGGTTACTTACTCGCGAGTTCTTTAATTAATATCGCCTCCGAGGCCTCCTATAACGCGTTTAGACTTATAGACTATATACGAAAATAACGTCCATAAAAGGTATATATAATTTCGCGTATAAAGTATATAAAGAGTAGTTTTAAAATTAAAAAATTAGTAGTCTTCTAAAGAAACCTAATTTTTTATAGAATAATAATTAGAGAGTTAAATTAGATAGTATTTTAATTATAAAGGTCCTACTAATTATCGCTCTTTAATTTTTTATTTTATACCGCGATTTTCTTTACCTAAGGTTTCTTTATATATACTTTTTATATATTAGGTACTTTCCTCGTTATCTTTAGATTCCGTTATATTCTTAATAATCGAGGGCTTTAATTTACTCTCGCGTTATTATTAAAGTTATCGAGTAATATAAGGCTAATATCGGCTACGCTTTTATTAATAGTTAGAGGTATAACTACTAACTTAAGTTAATAAGGATTTAATTAAGTCTTAAAAGGAATTTCTAAAAGAGGGTTAGAATATTAATTTACTATATATTTAAAATTACTTTTTAGCGGGATATTAACCTAAAATATATAAAATAAATATAGATTTATCTCTATAATCTTCCTATCCGGTATTAATATAGCTGAGTTATAACTACCGTATATAGCGTACCTCTATAGACTATATAATTATAAAAGAGTTAATAATTCCTTTTACTTTCCTACCTTCTTTACTAGTTTCTAAAATATATATTTAGAATATCTTAAAGTAGTAGTTTCGCTATTAATAATTCTAAATCTAATAGTTAGTATTCTTTTATTCTTAGTTTAGTTACCCGAGATATTTCTTTTATAAAGAGCTTAACGACTAAAGATTCCGATAAATACTATTATATATATATAGTAGAAATAGCTACCGTCTTTCTCGAATAGTTTTATAGATAGGAGTAATATTATACCTAAAAGATTAAGTAAGAGAATTAAAAATATAAAGATTATATATTTAATTTCTCCTAGACGTCGCCTAAACCGGCTCCGGAATAAGAATTCTTCTATAATAATACTATAGTAGGTATAAGGGAGCCGAGAAATATCTATAAAAAATATAACCGAATAATTACAAGGATTAACGCTTAGAATAATATGAAAACGTATTTTATATTAAATTAATATAAGAGGAAAGTTTTATACTTAAGTATAGAACCGATTTAAATTATACTATTCTTTAGAGACTAGGTATATTCTAACCTATTTAGTATATAAGTATAAAGATTAATATAAATATTTATAATCCTAATTATAGAGAAATAAAAGAAAGATTAATATATTACGATTTAACGACCGAGAAGTAATATTTAAGGACTTCCTTAAATTATTTATATAAATAATTATCGGGCTTAGGCTCTCTTTACGATTTATTAATAATATTAATATATAACGAGTATTTAAGTACGCGAATTCGTTAATTACTCTCCCTTCTATATCTATAATTAAAAATCATATTATAAAGAAGTATAACGATATTTAAAATTAACTCCTTCGGAATTTACTTAACAACGGTATAAAAGTTATTATAGCGCTAGATTTATAGTCTTCTAAAAACCGATAAAGTTATATAATTATAAATATATACTTTATCGACTAGTAATAATAGTACTATAAGGTACTCCTAGCTTTTAAATATATAAAGGGAAAGTATAATAATATTAATCTAACCTCGTACTTAAATATTATTATTTATTATTATAAATTAAAAGATCGGATAATATTAATTACTACGGATAACGTCTTTAATAATAATAGTATATATTAAGCCCTCGAAATTATATTACCGGAGGAAAAGGCCTAGTTTTTAATTATAAAGAAAGAACTAGAAAATAAGATCCGCGATTTCTATAGTAATTAAGATACTTTTACGAATACCGGAATTCACCGCGTTTTATACTTTTTATATATTATTTAACTAGGCTTAAAAGAACTTTTTAAAGTAATTAAAATTTTATTAATAAATAAAGACTTTTAGAAGGATTAGGACGATAAAATAGATAGATAAAAGTTTTCTAAAATAGGGAAAGAACCTAGGATCCCGTTTACTTTAATAAAGGTATTTCCGTATTTTAAATAATATATTAATTATTATACCGATATCTATTTCTTTATTAATATTAGGGGATATAGATTCGTAAAGCCTCTACCTACTTTAATAGAAGTAGTTAACGGCGCGAGCGCTTTTAAGATATTTAAAAGCGGTTAAATAATAAAAAGCGTTAATTAACCGGGCCGAATTAGGTATAGAGGATATATAATAAGAAATATCGAAATAAATTTACGACGCTAAAGCTCTTCTAGGACATAGCGACTAAATAGGATTTAATTTATTATATATTAATCCGCGCCCTAAAGTTAAGACCGGTGTTAGAGGAATTTTTCCGTAAATAAGCGGAATAACTATAGTTAAATAAGAATAAATAAATTTAAATAAAATACCTTATCGAATTTTATAAACCGTTCTATTAATATATATAAACGATAGGTATATTATATACGCCGACTATTTATATAACTTTTTCGGTTTATAACGCGTTATTTAATTATCTTAAGAGTAAAGAAAAAAAGTTTATAAAGAAGACTATACTTTAAAAGAGGTCTATATTAAAGGGTCTAAAAAAGGCGTAGAATAAATTTAATTAATATTATTCTTAGACCTAGTTAACTTTAGGTAGGTTATATAGTATAATAACTCTTTTAGAATTAATTCGAAAGACGATTATATTTAAAGACTAGGGATAGAATAAAGAGACTAGGTAAAAGTAAGAGGATTTTTATTAAAAATAATTTAAGGAGTAATTCGACCGGCGCCTATAAGTTATTTAATAAAAGAAAATCTATATTAAGAGAGACGTCGAGGTAGATAGTTTTAAACGTTTAATTAAAGGTAAAAATAAAGCGTTCATCGGTAAATTTTAAAAGTAAATGTTAGTATGCTCCAAGCGCTATCAGCCCTGTTAGAAAGCCGTCTACGGGTTTGCGCTGAAACTCCATGTTAAATGCCGACCCGAGGTTTAGTAGGATCAGCAAGTCGGGGCTTCGGGTCGTAAATCAGGGTTCCGGGAAGGTTACTTTCAGCAAGTAGTACTAACTGTTAGTAGGTTCAGCAGGTTCAGCAACTCGATAAATCGTCAGTAACTCAAATATTAGACGAATAGGCCCATTATATGCCCTATAGCATGCGCATTTGTATGCGCATTGGTATGCGCCATAGTATGGGCCATAGTATGGGCCATAGTATGCCCCATGGCATGCGAATGGTATGCGCAAAGGTATCCTGAATAGCATGCGATGTGCGCCCCCCGCAGCAGCCCCTAAAACATCAGACGAAAGCCCCCCATGGCATGCGCAATCATGGCATGCGCCAAGGCATGCGCCAAGGCATGCGACATACCATGGTATTCATGTGCGCATACTCCCCGGATGTGCCTGGGTGACGCCCCCGCGAGACCTTTCGCTAAAACTCATTATTCCGGGCCCGGTAGGTCGCTGGCGTTAGTAGTCGTCGCTGAGGGTCGCTGCCGTCAATGGCGTCGATCATAGAACTTCATTTATTTCAGCCCTATTATAGGGCTGAGCTGCTGTCAGTATACTAACGGTATATATAAGTTACTGAAGTTACTAATCCGGCTAAAATTAACCCGGAGTTATTAAACCTGTTAAAAGTAACCTGCCTGGACCCCTGATTTACTAAACCTACTAATAGGACGCTGGCAGCCCTATCCGTAAGTTAGGGCTACTAGTAGTATCCTATCCGTAATTAAGGTTAAAAAACCTACTGATAGGACGCTGCCAGCCTTATCCGTAACTTAGGGCTACCGGTAGGACGCTGCCAGCCCTATCCGCGCGGTCGGTAACTAGGGTTTTAGTAGGAGTTTTTGAGATTTACCGATATTATCGAACCCGAAAAGTTAGAGTAAAGAATTTCGAGAGTACCGGGAAGCGAGTAAATCTTTTATTTATATTAATCTTTATATCGATAAATATACCTATTAATTATATATAATATTTAGTAACGATAACAGTAAATTTATATTTAATAAATAGAAGGATTTTTTATTAATATTTAATTATTTATTTTATATAACCCGTAATATCTTAGCCGTACCTTATACGGGCGTTAAATACGAGCGAGTATTTAATATCGCTACTTAATTATACGTAGCCTAAAAATCCTATAGTCTTAAGACGTTTTTAGTTTTTATAGTCTTTAATCGTTTTTAATTTAAAGAAAACGAAATAATAATATCTTAATAAGATTTAGACTATAAAGAAATAATAACTCTTAAAGAGTACGAAATAAAGGTATAAAGGCGGGACGAGGCTATAATAAAGAGTAACGACGACTTTATAAATAACGAAGACGAAGGCGGGTATAATAATCTTATAAATAAAGTTATTATCTTAAGATTTAATAATAAAGACGAAGGAAATAAAGAACCTCTAGCCTTAATTACTAATTTAATTTATAATTAAGGAAGAATTAAAGAATCTAGCCCTTAAATAAGAGTTTATAAAGTAATATAAATATATATAAAAACCGTATTAATAGTAAAAAGGCTTAGGAAAGTAATTTAAAAACTAGAGTTTCCGAGTACCGAATAAATAAAAGTAATTCGAAATATATATATTCTACTCGAGACTCTACGTCTAGTTATTTAATAGAGAGGAAGAAATTGAATATAGGATTATTTTTTAAGCCGGAGGTAATTAATAGGTTTAAAGAGTTACAGAATAAATAGGAAAATAAATAAATTCTATTAAAATTATATAAAGAACCTAGCCTTATTTTAAAATCTTTAAAGAGTTATAAAAAAACGAGTAGAGCTTCGAAGTATAAAAGGAGTTAGAGGAGATATAAGGAATAAAGATATATAATATAAATCGAATAAAATTAATATAAAGATTAGTATAATTACGACTAGAAACTTTATAAACTAGTTATATTAAATATTTAGGTATATAGCTAGATATACTCTTTACGTTTATATCTAGAATTTTATTCGATAATATAACCTCCTCTTAATTTAAAGGGGGTCTTAAAAATACTCCCGATTCGATAATTTATATTACCCCCTTCGAAATCTTCTCTTAATCTTTAGAACGAATAATATCCTTTACTTTTTTTATAACCTAAGTATACTCCGGCCCTAGTATTATCCTAAATACTTTCCGCGCCTTTTTCGTATTTTTATTCGGTCTTTAATTATATTTTTTATATTTATAATTATCGGGGTAAAGATAATATAATCCTAATATTATAATTTACTTATTATTAACTTAAGTAAATATAAAACCTATATTTATTCTACGACGCCGATTTTATTTATTAGGGTTATATTGTTTATATCTTTCTAGATTCGTATTAAACTAGGCGGTTATATTCTTTTAAATAATATATTTAATAAAAGTAAAAATATAATAAATTTATAGGTCCCTCTTTAATAAGTCTTTTCGTTTATATTAATTTATAATTAATATATAACCGGATAAAGATTAGTATAAATAATATACTTTAAAATTATATCTTTTATAATACGAAAACCCTTTATATATATATACGCGAAGACGGTATTTATTATAGTAATCGATTTTAGCGCGGAGTAATTTAAATATTATAATCTAGTATCCTCTAATAATATTATAAGCCGATCGGTCCTTAGATTTTATTTATAAATTAAATAAAGCCTAAATATTACGAGCCTCGGCTTATTTTTTATTTTCGCTTTAAATATTATAGGTTTCGTCTTAATCTAATTATTAATATATTTTAAGAATATAATTATTAATATCTAGGGAGTTATCGATATTCTTTAATAATTATTTATCGACTTAATCTACGTCTTTATTATCGTTAATTATTATTATTTTAATTAACGAAACCCCGTTTACCTAGGTAATAACCTACTTATATTTACCTATAGTAATCCTATTATATATTAACGGTATCCGCTTTAAGTAGGATACGTTAGTATAAAGATTAATATAAATTTTTTATTAATTATTTAGATTTTAGCCTATTTTATTAGTCTTTATTATTTTTATTTTAAAAGAATATCCTATTTTTATTAACTTTTTACTTTCTTTTAGGCTCGCTGAATTATTTTTATATCTATAATTTTTATATATTTAATAGCGGCGTCTACCTTTAATAATAATAAAAGGTATTTTCTTAATTTTATTATATTAAGGTTCCTAGAAAATTATTCTTCGATTTTTCTCTTCGGTTATAAACCTAATATACGCCCTCTCTAGTCTCTTCGTAATATAGAATTTCTAAAAGGATTTATTCTATTAATTATTAGTATTAGTTATTTATATTAGGTATATAAGATTAATATTTCCGATAATTTATAGTTTAATATTAAGCCGAAGTTATATCTAGATATTAATTAGTCTCGCGTTTCTTCTTCTTTAACTATAGTTTATTATTTATTTAGACTTTAAATTATTCTTCTTTATAATATATTAATTATTATTATAAAGAGCTTTACTATAAAGAAAGGCTATAAATATTAACCTAGTTATTTATATTAATCTTTATATTATTTAGATTAGGACGTCGATCTAAAATCTTATTTAAAAGTTATTAATAATAGGAGTTATATAATTTAATAATAAATAAATAGGGTTTACTACCGAATTAAGTATAATAATATAAGAACCGATAATTAAATAATTAAATAATAAAGGAGTTAAACGATTTAACGAAGTTATTTATAAAATAGGTAGTTCGTTAAATCTAGAAATAAAAGAAAAGCGGAGGCGTTTTAGAGAGCCGTTATTAGCGCGGCGCTAGTAATAAATCTAACGGGTAATAATATTATTAAATATAAATAATCTTAATAATCTTTATATATAAATACTACGTAGTTAGTATATAATAAGTTTTATATTAAATTCTATAATTTATTTTAATTAAGTAATATACTTTTATTTGAAAAATTTAACGTATATTAACTAGTATTAATTAAATTTATAAGTATATATCCTTCCTTATAAAGCGCTCGTTTTATTATAATAATATTAAAATAAACCCTCTTTCTATTAATTTAAGACGTATTTTAAAGACTTAAAGTATATTAATATCTATTATTAATCGCGATATAAATAAAGATTAATATAACTAGTAAGTGTACTAGGTAGATATTTAGGTTTATTTATATTATTAACCCTACCCGGGAAGGGAGGAAGGGAATAATAAATAATCTCTTTTCTTTCTTAGTAGTCCTTACTCCTTCCCTTCCGCTCTCTTCCCTATTAGAAGGGAAGAGAGCGAGGGTTATTCCCTTCCCTTCCCTTCCCTATTCCGTAGCGTAATTATTACCTCGGTTATTATTCTATATCAGTTTCGACCGATATTTTATATTATTATATAAATAGGTAATACCCTATAACCTAGCCCCGCCGTTATTATTTATAGACTATAATATTAATATTTAGTTTTATTCGTGTACCGCCGGCTATTCCCCGTCCTATCTTTTATTTATTATTATTATTATAACTAAGCGTTCCGTATTAACTTTAATTAATACTTCGTATAACTATATTAATAAATAGTATATATTATTTTACCTCGTTATTTATCTCGTAGGATCTCGATTTTAAAGAGGGGGTTATTATTATAATATAATTTTACCTATTTTAACCTAGTTTAATTTATTTTAAATTTAATTTAAGTCTAAACTAGTTTCCTTATTCCTATTTTAATATAATCGGGATAGGAAATAAATAAATACTTTATATACTAGTTCCTATTTATATAATAACTAGCCCTACTCTAATTTTTATTCTTTATCTTTTATTTTAACCTACTTTTATATTATAACTAAATTATAATTTAATAAACCTAGTTTATAATTTAATAAATATCTAGAAACTAACCCCGTTCCTTAATATATTTAATACGAATATATTTTATATATTTATCCGAGCGACTTTTAACTTTATATTTTTTAGGGTACTACTTCTTAATATAATATTAATAAATATATATAATTAATTTTAAATAAAAAGAGATTTACGGAGTTACTATTTACGACGATGAAATAAAGAAAGAATAAAACTCGATATTTATTATAACCGACGGTTTATTTCCGAGATAAAAGTTTCGGGAAAGGAATCTAATATTACGAATATTATATAATATTAAAATTACTCGGTAAAGAGGTAGAAAAAATACTAGTAAATATAATTATTTACTATAATTACTAAATAAATAAAGTAAGTAACTATTTATTATAATTATAAAGTAAATAGAGTAAATAATTATTTACTATAATTATTTACTATAATTATTTACTATAATTATAAAATAAATAAAGTAAGTATATTACTATTAATACGATTTCTTTCTATTATATAAATAGTATATTTTTAAATAAATAAAAGTTTCGTATTTAACTTCTCTTAAAATATTTAATTATAGATTCTAAATATAGACGTTTATTAAATTATTAATTAAGTTTATTAAATTTATCTAGCTATATCTAATTATTTATATAAAAACTATTATTTATTAATCTTTAATACTCTTCTCTAAAAGTATTAATTTAGGTTTTATCGACGTTATATTAAAATATTAAACGGAGAGTTTTAATAATATATTTAAATTTTAATCTTCGTAAGATCTCTATTAATAACGGTGAGTAACTACTAATTAATCTAAATTAATAGAATTTAGGAAGTAGTCGTTACAAGTAATAATCTCTATTATCTAAATTTTAATTTAATAATACTATAATTACTATTTTAAAATAGGAAACTACGCGATATTTTAATATTCTATAATTAATATAGTAGTTATTCTAGATATTTTAAAATATAACCTTATAGAGATTAAGATAAAAATTATAATAAAACTGGAAAGGAGGTAATTTTTATTTTTTTTATAATACTTTATCTTTAGATTTCTTTAGAGCCGGTCGCGTTTATTAACGATTATATTTTAAATTATAAATAAATATTAAAATTAGGACAAAGCTAGGACATATAATAAAATAATAAATATTTATTTTTAATTATATTCTTAGCGTTCTTTTTCTTCATAGGCTCTTTATTATTTAATATTTACTAACTTTTTACCTAGCGAGTAATCGGGGTAGTAGCATTGTGGCATGCATGCGCGCATACATAGGCCATATATGGGGGCATACATGGGCCACATGGGAGCAGCAATGGGGCATGTATGCGCGCATACATGGGCCATATATGGGAGCAGCAATGGGGCATATATGGGGGCAGCAATGCGGCATGCATGCGCGTATACATGGGCCACATGGGATCAGCCCTACTAGGAAGGGAGGAAGGGAACAGCAGGTAATCCCTTACCTTCCGCTCCCTTCCCTTCCCTTCCCTTCCCTGTTCCGCAGCGTAGCCTCGCTTAATCCGTTACTTAATTACGCGGCCACGAGTAGTACTTATCGGATTAAGATATTGTTTTCGATTTAGAGAAGTAGCTAGTCCGGATAATGAACCGGATCCTAATCTTGACGGCCTAGGTTACTAAGTTCGCTTACAGTAGATTGCAAAACCTGGCCCGCACACCTTAATTTATATGGGGGAACCACCAAAGTCGAGCAGAATAGGAATAGGGCTATAGACAGGTTCATCATAGATTAATAGACCGGTGTATAGTAGATTCATAGTAGGACCATAGATAGGGGTATAATAGAGCTATAATAGTGTAGGTAATAGGGCCATATACGGTGCATACTCTAGAATGGGCTATGATAGGGCATACCATGGAGCAGGAATGGGGCATGCCATGGAGCAGCAATGGGGCATACTATGGAGCATGCCATGGAGCAATAATGGGGCATACTATGAAGCATGCCATGGAGCAGCAATGGGGCATACCATGAAGCATACCATGGAGCAACAATGGGGCATACCATGGAGCATGCCATGGAGCAGCAATGGGGCATACCATGGAGCATGCCATGGAGCAATAATGGAGCATACCATGGAGCAGGAATGGGGCATGCCATGGAGCAGGAATGGGGCATACCATGGAGCATACCATGGAGCAGGGAGCAGCAATGGGGCATACTATGGAGCAGGAATAGGGCATGCCATGGAGCATGCCATGGAGCAATAATGGAGCATACCATGGAGCAGGAATGGGGCATACCATGGAGCATGCCATGGAGCAGGGAGCACAATGGGGTTTGCTACAGTAGATTTCAAAACCATAGGCACTGACGCTAAACGGATGGCCCGCGCACCAAAATTTGTATGGGGCAACCACCAACGTTAAGTAAACGTCTATATAATGAGTTATTCGTATAGTAGGCCCGTATTAATATTATAATCGGGTAAAATTAAAGCTGAGCTACGGCCTAGTTATAATATAATATATAAACCGCCCTTCCCCCGCTTTTATAAATATATAATTATTATCGCCACCCCTAAAATACTTATCGAATAACTAGGAAATAAAGAGAATAAAAAGTTATCGCTAAAAAAACCTCCTCCTAGGAAGCGACGCTCGTTTATATTATTAAAAAATATTATTATTAATAACGCCGCTATTATAACTCCTTTATTTATTTAATAAATAAGATTATCCTAATTTTATTTATAATAAATATCGAGTTATTTAAAAATCGTTAATTTAGTTTTTATTAAAACGCTAGTACGTCTAAAATTAATAATCCGTTACGAGGGTAGTAATAGTAAATAATTAAATAACTCTTAACTTAATTTAAGATCTTTACTACTACTTTTATTTTAATTAAATTTAAATATAGGATCTCCTCCTTTTTATTTTAAATCTTTTATAATTTAAAAGAGCTTCGGCGAGTTTATAAAGACGCGGGCTAAAAATACTTTTACTTTTATAATATTATTTAGGTCCTTTAATAACTTACTCTTTTAAAGAATAAAACTATTCGATAAAGAGAATAAAAATAAAAATAAGAATAAAGATAAGAATTTTAAATGAGAATTAATTACTACTAAAATTAGGCGAGTTAAATTTATTATTATTAAAGCCGCTAAGGCGCGTAAGGTTTATAAAGCGGTAATTATTAAAATAATTAAATTAACTACTATTAAAACTACTACTATTATTTAGGTTATTATTAAAGTTATTAAAAATAAATTTATAACGGTACTTTATTAAATACGTATCCTATCGTATTAGATAAAGAAGGCGACTATTCTATATAACGAGTTAAAGAGTTATAATATTAATAGTTTAAAATTATTCTTATTAAAGCGAGTCTTTAAAGACTATTAAAAAAAGGTTAATAAATATACTCTAAAATATAAATTCCCTATTTACCGGGTTTCTATAACGACGACTCTATTCTATAGTAAACTAGTATTAACGAGACGATATCCGTAGTCGATAAACGATATTAATAATTAAAGGGCTATTAAAAACTAGCTAGATTACTTTTTTAAAAATAATAAAAATAAACTAGAGGTAGAATTACTTTTATATTAAACTCCTACTCTTATAAAGAAAGTACTCGCTACTACCCTTTCTTTCTAACTAGTCGTTACCGCCTTTTTTATTACTAGTTCTAGTACCGGAGTTAGCGTTAATAACTTTATTTCTAAAATAAGGAATCGGAATAACTTTATAAATTATTAGTTTATTATCTTAGAGGAATCGAATATAGCGGATTTTAAATTAATTTAATTAAAGAGATCCTAGAATACTAGGAGTATTATAAATATATATATAATAATAATAGAAAATACTACTAGGTAAATAAAAAGGAAATATACTACTCCCTAAATATTAATAATACTACGCTTTAATAGGGTAGTATTAAACTAGATATTTTAAAACGATTAAATAAAAAGAAACCGCCGGCGATTATAAAAAAGAGGTAGGAGGAAGTAAAAATAAAAATCGGAAAAAGAAAGAAATAATAGTAGAAAGATAAAGTTATATTATTTAGCCTACCGCCGCTAGTAAATTATAATTTAAGTTAGGGCCCGCTACCTACTACCTATATATATATATTATTATTTATTTAATCTATAGCCCCTCCCCCTCTATTAATTATTCGAACTTTTTAATTAAAAGTTAAACTATATATTAGAAAAGCTTTAAAGCGAAGGGAGTTATTATTTTATTATTAACCCTTTTATTTTATTATACGCGGTTTTATTACTTCTCTACCTCTCCGCGATAATAACCCGGTTAACGACGACGTAGCGGAATATATTAAATAAATTAAGTTTATATTATACCCCCGTGATAAAGATAATTTAGAGGACGCGAAGAATAAACTTTTAAATAAGAGTTATACTATAAAAGATATTTAAGGGTAAAAAGATAATATATTCGAATATAAATAAAAGAAGCTAAAGATAATATCTAGAATAAAATATTCTTTTACTCGATTTATAAATTAATTTAAATATAAAGTAAAGGAAAATAAAAGTAAAAATACTACTAGTTTTAAATATCTCTCGAACGTTTTTATAAAAGGTTCGTTAGTTTTAATTATTTATATCTTAAATACTCTAAGGCCTAGGCCTATAATTAAGAGCCGTATAATTAATTAAATTAAATTAAAGAATAGTTTTCCTAAGGGCTAGGGCGGTAATTATAGAGGGGACGATAATCTAAATAAATTAAATAAACTAGATATTAATTTTAATAATTAAACTATAATAGGATAAAAAAACTAGTATTATATATTTATTCGATAAACTATTTATAGATCTATATATATATACTTTTTTCTTACTCTAAATTATCGTTTATATTATCGTCTAAATTCTTTTTTTTTCCGAAAGATTTATTTCACTTTTATAGTTAATATTTAATTAACGGAATAAATTACCGGGGTCGTTATAACTAATTTATAATCTTATTATAAAGTCTAAAAAATAGCTAAAACGCCTCTCGTCTATATATATTTAAATAATATTAAAATATCGTTTTATCTAGCTCTTTAAAATTACGAATAATGTTTTAATAAAATTAAAATCGGGTAAATAAAAAAGAAGATATTCGAGTAATACCCCGGCGTTAATATATAGCCTCTTTAAAATTATATTATAGTATATATTAATATTATCGTAGATTATTACTAAAAGGGTATTATCGTTCTCGAAACGACCGTAGTAAAGGAGGATATTATATTCGATAAAATTATTAAATATCGCCACCGTTATTAACCTTTAATAAATAATCTAGTCGAGGTAATTATTAATAATATACGTAAATAAAAGACTTTACCTCCTACCCCTATATAGAGACTAAATAACTAACGGCGTAATTCCTATAAGTATTTAATTATACTTCCTATTATTTACTAAAATTAATTATATCGACGGTATAAGAGTTTAGAATATACTAGTACGTTTATAAATAGTACTTTTATCTAGAAAAATTAATTAATTAACTCGTTATCGCTTTAACTTTATAAACTAAACGTTCTTTAATATTTAATTATACTCTCGAGTAACTTTATATTAAATTTTCCTAGACTAGCCTAGGTTATTAACGGTAATACTATACTCGTCTAGTAGGAAGTATATTATCTTATTAAAATATATTATTAACTATTATTTTAAATACTTTAGAAACTTATATTTTAAAAGTTTACTAATTATCCTAGAGCGCCCGCCTAGGTTTTTACTCGGTATAAAGACGGTATTATAATAACTTTATATTCTTTTTATTTTATATATAGTATATAGGTTAATATTATAAAGGCTAGCGGCGATAGCGTTAATACTATACCCTAGCTCGAATTTATACTAGATTAAGGAGCGAATTAAGGCTAGAATAACGGCGACTATCGCGACGGTAAGAGTACGATAATAGGATAAGATAAGATAAGACTCTACTAAGCTACGCTACTTATATAGCTTTAATTTTAATTATTTAGGACGGATCTATAGTATATATACCTCTATAATCTATTTTACTTGACGTTAGTGGTTGCCCCATACAAATTTTGGTGCGCGGGCCATCCGTTTAGCGTCAGTGCCCATGGTTTTGAAATCTACTGTAGCTACTTGACAAAGCCGCCACGCCTCTGTATCAACAGCTTCGCATCGGTGTTGAACTTCTTCTCCGCCTTTGCTCAACAATTTGAATTCACTTATTAGAAGTTCTAATTAAGCTCTCACACGAGTATTCAACACATCTACTCAACAGTACCCACATCAACAAGATCCCCAACCTCTTCACTTGTCAATGGACGACCTTCGCTACTTCTTGCATGTTGATGCTCACCTCTGCCCCGTCGAACACTCTGCATGATCCTTATTTCCCTCGTTCCCAGCAGTCCCCATCAGGCTATCGAAGAAAGCCATATCGACGCCCTGGAACGCCCAGTCTGCTCCCACAGCGGCTAGTTCAGGGTACTCTTCATGCTGCCATAAAGAACCAGATAAGTCGTTCTGAAATTGCGGTGTCAAATATGTTGTGGTAACATTGTTGGCGCCAGTAGAGGAGCTTAAAGGTGCCTCGACATGGCCGTCGCCAGCATCGGCCGGTGACATGACCTCACTAGTTGAATATCCACTAGCCCCAGCAAGTTCAGAGGGACTTTGCTTGTCCACTACTGGCGACTGAGTCGAGCGACTATGTGTCGCAGTAGCTTGTGATTTGGGGACTTCCTTGCTCACACCCTCGCGGGTAATCTTGATGATACCAAAGTAGGGAATATGTACCCTCACGATGGCATCATCATCTGGATCTGGTAGCGCCGTCTCGATCCTGGTTTCATGCACGCTTACTCTCCTGGCACAATTTGAGTGACCATCCGCCGTCTCAACCTCGTTAGCCAGCAGCCAGCGCAGCAAGTCAGCGCTTTGCGCACTGAGTGCGTCTGAATTAAGACGATTTACCTCTTTCATATGCTCCTGCGCCTGTTCAATCATGGCGCGATCGGTAAGATACTGGTGAGCAAGGAGATTCTGTGGTTCTGAAGAGCGGTGGCTGTCTAGGTGGGCTAGTAGCAAGGTCATGGCGGCCATAAGTGCGAGGAAGTCGACCATGCGACAGCTCCAACTGTAGGCGATCCGGTTGAAGCTGCGTAGTGTTATGAAGCGCGAGAGCACCTCCCGCGAGGCGTTCACACAAGTATTTCCGGAATACTCGTATTTGTGCTCGGCTGCCGACCAGGAGCGAAGCATGTAAGGTAGATGGAGCTGGTTGAGGAGGTTGTAGTGGAGTACCTGAGCGAACAGCCGTCTCGTGTCCCAAAACAGAGCTTTCGAGTCGGTTGAGGCGACGTTGTCCAGGTTCGGTGCTAACCACCACTTACTGGGGAGGCTTCTAGCCGCTCTCTGCAACTCTACGTCGAGGGTTCGCGTCAAGGCGAGGTCATCGGAAGCTCGGCCGGATTCATTGCGCTCTAGGATTCGCGAGGCGAGAACGCAGTGTAATCGCTCGAGGCGTCCTGTAGGAGTGTCATCTGCAAGCATCACATCGGAAGCCATGCTGCAGTCGAGGGGACCTTGGGGAAGGCCTAGCATGAGACTGAGATGACGGTCCAGAAAAATGATTCGAAACCACATATGCTGCGGGTGATATTTCGTTTCGGGGTCAAGTACCTTATACTGTGCCGGATTATTCAATCGATCAAGGTCCATCAGCTGTGCAATGCTAATAGCTCTCCGACTCGCTACCCAGCTTCGTCGGAGATTACCAACATTCGCTTCATACATACTCTCGATCATGACGCACTCCAGGCCTTCGATGCTGCCAAGAAGCTCGTTGTTTGTCGTGACAAGCCTAATAGCAAGATCTGCTAATCGTTCCCTGATGGCTCGTGGCGATTCTGACAGACCTTTCATCTCCTCGTGAATCTTAGGGTGAACATGCTGTAGGAAGACGGCCAGTTGGAGCATGTGTCTCGCTATCAGAACAGGATGCAGATTCGGTTTAGGGGTCTCCAGCAAGCTTTCGGGCGTTCTCAAACCGTTTTGGTGGAGGGTAGTGTATGGCACGGTCAATATTTCGTGGGCGAGGACGGGGACGAAAGGATGACGATTGGCATTGCATATCCTCTCCGTATCTTCTCGCGATGGTAGTGACTGATGCAAGAACTGAGACAACCTCTCATATTTGCCTCGAGAGGCTGGCGCACCGGTAGCAACTTGATAAAAGGCAAGAGACTGTAAGCGCTCCAAGTTCATTGACGCTGGAGTGAGAATGCCGTCCGTCTTTCTGCCATCTTCACCGGGCGTCGTAGGTGTTCTTCTATGCAAAGTGGTGCTCGTATGTATAGAGAGTGAGGTATCTTTGGAGTGCTCTTGACTGATACATTTGGAACCCCGTCGTTGGCAGCCGTTGCAAACTTTATTAGTGAGCGGGTCCAATGTACACTTCATTTTCCGCCGCTTGCACTCCCAACAGCTGCGGGTTCCCTTCCGGACCCTCCGCTTCGTCTCGGCTTGGGCATGAGTGTCTGTATCCTCATCTGTACCCCCAAAGGAATACATTGCGCGCATGCAAATAGAGTTCGTTTGTGATGCAACGCAAGGACTGAGTACAACATGCGAGATGAGATTCGACCGTAAATTCGACCGTGAATGCGCACGTGACGCGGCGGTCGAACCCCCACGCGGTCAGCTAAGCGATTGCAGGTTGCAGGCAGGCAATCGTCATCGCAGCCTGATTCACTGCAACTTCGCCTTTGTTGATCCGAAGAAAATTAAAACGTTAGTTCTTTTTGAATGCCCTCCGTAAGGTACCTTAGCCATCGGGACTGCTAGCTCGTGCTTGGTGGCTTGGTCAATAATTTGTATGGGTTTAGGATTATGTGAAAGCCTTTGATTGGTTGGACTGTGCCAAGAGCCCTTTTTCGGCAATGGTAGCAGTAATGGTTACGGAGGGAATCCTTTACCAAGATAAGGTAATTAAGGATCCCTGTCTTCAAGGGATTATTACTGATTCGCTCACTGCAAGAAACCTGGAAGAACAGCGTGGAAGTTCCGGGGCGCTGCGCTATTTTGGTAGATACTGGCACTTTGGACGTACTGCATGTGATACTAGGAGAGAGAGCAATCAGCTTTCCTCAAATCAGCTCCATCAGCTCCATCCCACAGACCAAAATCTAAGATCCATCCATCCACCCACCTGAAATCATAATCTCACACTCTCACACCCACCTACATCCTACCTACATCGAACACTGCACTCCAGGCCGGTCCAGAATAAGCCGGAGATTTCTCCACCACGGCGGAGCAAAAAAACCACCGGCGGACGAATCCCTCCATTCTTCTCATAACCATAACCGTGCGCCCAACGAATACATCCACCTCCCCCTTGATCGATTGTTCTTCCAACTTCCAAGTCACCCCAAAATTTCCTCGTCCTCGTCTTCGTCCTCTCAATACAGCAATTCGGAACAGTCAAGAAGCAAACCGGTCCAGTAAGCAGACTTTGAGAGCGAACAAATGGAAGCAAGCAATCCCACAGACTCGGAGACTGCGAACAGCAGCGGCGAGCAGTCCACAGCCCACAGCATCCAATTGCAAGAGAACAAAAACTCTACGAACAGCGTCGATGCCTTACCTGCTGACGAGGCGCCCAAAGAGTACACAACAGGCTTGATGCTATTTCTCGTCATGCTCAGCATCTGCATGAGCACTCTCCTCGTAGGTCTGGAGCTTGGCATCATCTCTACTGCAATCCCAGGCATTACCGACAATTTCCACCGTATTCAAGACGTCGGATGGTATGGATGTGCCACCTTCCTGCTCGTCGCCTCCTCGTCGTCAATGTGGGGCAAAGTGTACAAGTACCTCAACGTCAAGTTTGCTTACCTTACATCTATCTTATTTGTCTTGGTTGGGAGCATCGTGTCCGCAGCGGCTCCAAATAGCGCTTCCGTGATTGTTGGTCGAGCTATTCAAGGCTTAGGAATCGGCGGTACTCTTGCCGGCTCTGTCATCGTCATTAATCACGTGGCCCACCCTAAATCGCATCCTATGCTGATAGGTATCTGGACGGGCGTTTTCATCATAGCGACTATTCTGGGGCCTTTGATCGGCGGTGCTTTTACCAGCGGAGTTTCCTGGCGATGGTGTTTTTGGATTAACTTACCGCTCGGAGGGCCTATTATCGCCCTGGTAATATTCTTCATGCACATGCCTAAGCATGTAAAGCCTATCCCAGCTACATGGAAAGAGATTCTTTTACAACTCGATTTTCCGGCCTTTATCTTCTTGCTAGCCTCACTTGTTTGTTTAGCATTAGCCCTACAACAGGGCGGCCAGATCTACGCATGGAGTGCAGGCTCTACAATCGCCCTCTTGATCCTTTGGCCTTGCTTCACTGTTATTTTCGTCGTTATCGAGCGGGTCCAGGGCGCACGCGCTATAGTTGCCCTGAAGATACTCAAACCGCGCTTAACATGGACGAACGCCTTGTACGCCTACTTCACCAATGCCGCCAACTATCAGATGATCTTCTATCTTCCTATCTATTTCCAGTCCATCCACGGCATGACGGCCATCGAAAGCGGAGTCAATTTGCTTCCCTTCTTGGCCTTCTTTGCTTTGGGAGCCGTTGTCAGTGGAGGGGTTATTGGGAAGACACGGTACCTGCAGCCCTACCAGTTGATCAGTAGCCTCATGTCAACCGCTGGCATGGCCTTATTCTACACCCTGGAAGTCGACTCTTCGAAAGCTTGGTATATCGGCCCTCAGGTCCTCTTCGGCTTAGGTCTCGGCTTTGGTAACCAGATTCCTATGACGGCAGTGCAGGGTCTCTCGAAACCCGAAGACATGGCAACTTCTTCTGGTATTATACTCAGTAAGTCCCTCATAACAATCTATATCTTTTATAAATGTACTGTTCCCACTAACTTCAGGTCCAGTGATGCAGGCTCTTAGTGGCACCTACTTCATCCTAATAGCACAATCCATATTTGCCAACCGCATGCTATATACACTCAAAACCACCTACCCCAACATCAACGCTGGCCAGGTCGTCAATACTGGCGCAAGTGAAATCCAGCAAGTCTTCCAAGGTGCAGATTTGGCTGCTGTGCTTGATGCTTATATGGTTGGGATTAAGGGCGTCCTTGCCTTTTCTCTGGCTACCTCTGCATTAACCGTTCTTGTGGCTCTTGCGATTCCTTTCCGAAGACTTCCTGATCATGGCAGTGAGAAGACGGAGGAGACGAAGGAGAAGGTGGCGGCTGTCAAGACTTAGAGTTTTCCTTGCCATCTGACCTCGAAAACGGCACTGGAGTCTATGAGAATAGGGCTTGAACTTCTCTTAGTAGTGGTCTCGTTGACTACTCGACCGAACTTCAGTTTCCTAGAAGAGACGTTCTTACATGAAAGGGAAGCGAGAGGATAGTAACTAAAGTTGGAGTTACTGATCCTGTGGAGAGGAAGTGTCACGGATATGAGTCACATCATATGGATCTTATCAGATAAGGATGCTTGGCATGCTTGGCATATGGCCACATATCAACATTTCGCTCCATAGATTCAATTCATCATCTTTTACACCACACATTACGTACATCACGTTGATTCCCTTACAGGAAGGGACTTTGACATTCATTCTCTTCGTCTGTATTCATTGTGAGGAGAAGCTTTCCCTCAAGCAGTGTACTTTGACAACCTTTTTTGCATCTTGGCACGGCGTTTTGGATGCTTATCGTTGGGGAGGTGTCTGGACGTGAAAATTTATTTTGCATCACGACCTGAGGTGGCATCACTATGTCCTATTTGGGAAGTTATTGCGAAAAAACCCTTAGCTCTAAGGCGAGCTTTCTATTGATAGTGGTCTAGTAAAAGGGCCGATGTTCCTCCAAGCATTTAGACCTCTTTTCTAGGCAGACCAAAACTAGATAGAACCTCTGTCATCAATACAACAAAACTACATCTCCCAACCGATCTCCATGGCTTTCTTCGAACCTTGCCTACTTTCTTACTGGGACGAGACACAACCCATATCATGGTACCCCGAGTGCCAACTCGTTCTGGAGCGCTTGAAGAAGAAACACAATTGATTTACAATACCTGCATTTTTGAAGTTTGCGCAAGCGCATCCCGACCACTACAAATTTCCAGACTAAATGTCGGCCACTTTCAAGACTATAGTCGACCTGCTGCATAACCACCTCCGGATTAAACTGGCGGAAGGAGAAGCAAGTACAGCTTCTGCTGCCTCAGCTTCGATAAGCTCAGCTGGTGCTGGAAGACTTGCCAGTAGCCCCTCAAATCCATCGCAGCCTACAGGCTCAGATTTCTCCAGAAACAATAAAGTCGAAGGCCCGGGGAAAGCTATGAGGGAACCAGACCTTGTGCGGTACGTGGTAGACTAGAGTTTTGCACTCACAGAAGCATCTAGCAAGATATACGGATTTCTAGTTTGGCTCTTGCAGACTTTGAATCCTAGCTGCTCGATTTTCGTCTGTCTTGAACACCGAGACAGCTTGTACAGGAAATTTCACGAGACTTTTCACATATACGGAAATCTCGTGTTTGGAGGTGGGGTCTTTCCCGGCCTACACACATCCAATGGATGATGAAGATCGAGCGGAAATGGAGTATTTCTGGGCCGAGACGTTTCCCTCTCTCTTCTTCAAAATTATCCAGAATCACAAGTTAAGACTGATTTATGGTGACAGGATCACATGGGATTGGGTGCATGCAGATGGCTATCGCGTTACAGGAATCAATAACGAGGAGCATGAATATCTCGTGAAGTTTCGTGCAGAGAAGCTAGGAATGGAACATGAGAAAGGAAGACCTGACCCTCCTTTTCCATCAGGAGATGACTCTTCAATTTGGGATCTAGCTAGAAGAGACAGACCAAACCTGATGGGATCTTCGCGATTGGCGTTGAATGCTGCGGATCCGAAGGGAAATGGAGTGGACCGTGGCAACCAAGCGCAAAATTCTTCTTCTCCGCATGATAATGGGGGGCGAGGGACTTTCATGTGCCGGACAACTACACGGCGTACTCTACACCTTCATGAACCTACCGAAGAAATTCTTTTGAATATACGTCAACAAGAAATCCTTGACCGGTATCGTGAAGGGCATGAAGCAAGGTCTGTATGGGGATATGTTTATTCTGCTATTCAAAGTCCTAGGCAGTCACCAGAGAAATACTCTCGTAGCACATGTCAAGAGTCAAATTGGCAAAAGTTTGTTGATCTACCTAGGATATAAGTAAGGTTATTCTAATCGACGACGGTATATTCTAGGCAAGTTAATTGCTTATACACCTACTTCCGATCTCAATTCTGCCCTCGGCATAAATCTCAAGTCTATCTTCTCGATCACAGTAAGGAAGAAATCCTTCCAGCTCTCTGCCCACTCGTCATACTTGAACGGCTGGTCTCCTTCCTGTCCGAAACAGATGTCGAACTCTCTCACGATCCTCGCCACGATTAGTTTGAGCTCCTCCATCGCCAGCGCTCTCCCCCCACAAGCATGGGTTCCGTATCCAAACGGAATCCATGCTCGTCGATCTTTTATCAATTCGTTACCCTTCCCATCTTTCTCCGCGGCCTGATCCATCCAACGTTCCGGCAAGAACTCAGTGGCTCTGGGAAAGTATCTCTCCTCGGACATAACGACGTGCTGACCGATCCAAACCTGCGTGCTCTCTGGAATGAAATCGCCTGTCTCGAGTGTGATACCACCTTTCGGCGCGACGGCTGGCGTGCCCCCAACGAGAGGCGCGAACATTCGCAAGCCTTCCTTCACCACACCCTCCAAGTATTTCAGACTCCTCACAGTTTCAATTGGTTGGACTCCATCGCCATCGAAGGCATCGTTCAGTTCTTGACGTAGACGTGCCTGAACGTCGGGCCGAGACGCGAGAACAGCAAAGATACGAGTCAAGGTCGTGCTTACAGAATGTGCTCCAACGGTGATAGTGAGAAGCACATGTTGCTTGAGATCCTGCTGTGTCATGATTAAGCCGGTTTCGCGGTCAGAGGCTAGTAGATGAGTGAAGATGTCTTTACGTGGAGTCTTCAGAGCTTGGCGAGTGGTAAGTATGATGTCGCCTAATTTGGTGAACAGCCGGCCATCAGCGTTCATAGGGAGGTAGCGAAATATTTGCTGGAGATGTGGGAGGTGCCCCACTACCTGGATCGAGAGTGTGTCAGAGAGGAATTCAAGAAGTATAGAGATAGAGGAGATGTGGTACATGATCTACCATCACAGCGGGAGAGCTTCACGTACCTGCATGAACTGCAAGAAGCCGTGTATCAACTCAATATGTCTGGGATCGCCGTACCCTTCTTGTAGCCCAGCATCTTGGGAGAAAGCCAGGTCCGCGATCCTGTATTGCGCCAGCTTCAGTCATCGTTCAATGCCGGAGGGGAGCATGAACCTACACATCGAAGGCCAGAGCGTCTAGAAACTTGCCACATTCAACCGGCTTCCCAGCTTTCTCATGCAAGATTCGGACCGTCTTGTCCGCATGTCTTTGCAGTCGCTCTGTATAATGAGATACCTCCGTCCTGGTGAAGCCTCTCCCCCTATCAATACGACGTCAATAAGCGCCAGACAGTAAGGCATTTCACTGGTAAAAGAACTTACCAAATCCGTCTCCAAGCGCTATGTCTCTTGTAGTCCCTTAGTGTTGCGATGTTGTTCCCTCCAGGGATATTGAATACCTGATTGAACGTCCCTCTGATGTACTTTCCCCCGTAAAGTTTGTCAATAGCATCGGCATTGCTGATGGACAGCTCGTTGGGCCCGATACGAATGACATCGCTTTTGAACTTCTCGTGGAGCGCTTTGTGGGTTTTTGTAGCACGGCCAAGACGAGCCTCGTTCGCATTCCACAATCCAGAGATCGCTGCAGATTTTGGGCCGGGAAAATTGGTAAGAGGCGAGAAAAAGAGGCGGCGAACAATGGTGAGGAGAGTGGAAGTGAGGAGAAAGGTGGTGTTGGTGGTTATCAGAGAGATGAAAATGGTAGGATAGGTGATGGACCGTGTGAGTAGATACGAGAAGAACATGAGGTTGGCTATGATGTATGGAAAGATGTAGAGCTCGGTAGTGAGTTCCTGGATGGGAGAAACAATAGAGTGTACTGCGATTGCAGCTACGACGGTCAGCAACGTAGGCGAGTCCATAATGAAGATAAGGACAAGGCGCAAGACAGCTACAAGGATGATAGGAAGTGGCAAAAGGGAGTCAAGAAAGAAAGGTTAAAAAAGAAAACGGCTGGAGAATAGCTAGACAATACTCTGCTTGTTAGGTAGCATTTGCTATCCAGCATGCCATTTTCCATCCCGCACGCCTCTTACATTCGTCCGATTCCGGTTGGGAGTAAGCATGCATCATCGGAGGAGGGCAGTTCGCGCGCTCATCAGGAAGCCCTGGACTAGTCATGGTTAAGGCCAATTGAGTGGAGTAATATAGGGTCGAATCCAGGTAAATGTTTCGTATCAATTCTTAAAAGCCGAAGCCCGAAGATTAGGTGGTAATGATAAGGGCGCAGGGATATACCGCGCTGCATCACCGCGCCAGAGGGGAAACATGCCAAACGGGACCGTTTGTGGTGGAATGATGGCTGTGTGATTCGGAAGCAATATATTAAGGCATTCTCAATGTGTGACCGGGTGCATTAGGGTTATCCCCTCACCCGCTAGCTAGGTAGCGCCAAGTGCGCTAAAACTGGGTGAGGGTTCGTTTCCGGTCACGTGATATGGCTTGGCAGGGTAAACGCATCATAATAGCGGTATACGAACGGAGATTTCCTAAAATCGCCGTAAAAGCTCCGTATAACTGCCGCAATTACCCTGGTTGCCTGATTTATTGTACTACGTAGGTAAGGTAAGTGAACATACCCCCGAAACACGGCAATTGCTCCGCAATTGCGGTGTTTTGGGGTAAGGTAGGTGGTACCTATGTTCTCATCCCGTCCTCATCCCTTCCTCATCCTCATCCTCGTGCAGCCTGCGGTCTCGATTCTCGAGAAGCCGTACTATGCCTCACCATCACATGAAAGACCTCAACCTACCTCCCGAATTTGCAGCAGTCATGGCCAATCCGAATAGCCTCATAAACTATCTATTATCTTTAACGCAACACTCTCAGGTCAGTCTCCCGTCACCGCCTCAGCCATGTATAAAACACTACTGCCGATAGAATCCTTCAGCTATCTCTTATCTTTGAACCAACATTTTGGCTAGTGATACTGCCTCGCCTCATTGATTCTCAAGCCGCGTCCGTCGATGTCGACGTAGTTAGGTTCAGAAGGTCTTCCTAACAATACAACTGCCATGCGCATTCTGACGGGGCAATCCAAAAGGCCTCCCGCATTTTAAAAGCCACCCGCAATCCTTTCAAGGGTCCTCGGATCTGGGAATAACTCCAGCCCCTAAGGCCGTATCTAAAATACTTGAGCAGGATGATCAGAAGGATTATCTGAACCCGGCGCAGCAACGCACCTACAGGGAACGCAACACGGGGAATCACTCCACCCGGGCTTTGCGAGACAAAATGGCATCAAGCTGTAAGTAGAAAGGACGGCGAGGGCGGTGAAGACAGCGACTCGGATAGGCAGCTGAGTGGGTATCGGCCAGAGGGCTTGAATATCAGTACACTAAAATTCTCCCGTCACCCATGCATGGAAACCATTGCTGATGAAGTTCTAGGATAAATAAGTCCGATATGCGTTGCACCGAGTCTGACGGAGGGAGCTTTGTTGCTTCGGTCGTCGTCATTCGATCGTTTCGACCGAGCCGTCGGGGTGCGCCTTCGACAGCGGAACGGACGTTCTGGTCATTCTGCCTTGGCACATCCTTTTTTTAAATATGATTACCCACGGCGTCTCATTACGCTGTTAATACCATACCTCAATTTCATCGCAATCAGCCATCTTTAGGATCCCATCTTCAACATGACGACCAACGAGCCCATTGCCATTGTGGGTAGTGGATGTCGCTTTGCGGGAGACAGGGACTCGCCTTCAAAGCTATGGGAACTACTTCGCGAACCCCGCGACGTCCGTCGAGAGATCCCCCAGGATCGATTCAGTGCCCAAGGCTTCTACCATCCCAATGGAGCTTACCACGGTCATAGTAACGTCCAGCACGCCTACCTTTTAGAAGATGACCCAAGCCACTTCGATACCGAGTTCTTTGGCATCAAACCAATCGAGGCCAAGTCAATGGATCCCCAGCAGCGTTTCCTCATGGAGACTGTGTATGAAGCAATCGAAGCAGCTGGCATGACCATTGCGGGCCTCAATGGTAGTGACACAGCCGTCTTCGCCGGACTTATGACCAACGATTATGGCATGATGCTTACTCGCGACCTTGCACACGTGCCAACCTACCATGCAACCGGCATCTCCTCAGCCATCGTCTCCAACAGGATCTCGTATCTTTTTGACTGGCATGGACCTTCGATGACGGTCGACACAGGATGCTCTGCAAGTCTTGTTGCCCTCCACCTGGCAGTCCAATCACTCAGAGCTGGTGAATGCAGAATGGCTCTGGCCTGTGGCACAAACTTGATTCTCGGCCCCGAATACTTCGTTATCGAGAGTAAGCTAAAGATGCTCTCTCCAGATGGTCGAAGTAAAATGTGGGATCAGGACGCCAACGGATATGCACGTGGAGATGGCGTCGCAGCTGTGGTTTTGAAGACTCTAAGCGCGGCCCTTGCAGACGGTGATCACATCGAGTGCATTATCAGGGAAACCGGGATAAATCAGGATGGCTCAACTCCAGGCATCACTATGCCTAGCGCATCTGCTCAGGAAGCTTTGATTCGTAGCACATATGCCAAAGCTCGCTTGGATCTGCGGGTTCAGAGTGACCGCCCCCAGTATTTCGAAGCACATGGTACGGGCACTCCAGCCGGTGATCCTATTGAAGCCGAAGCTATTCGTGACGCCTTTTTCAGGGATTCTTCGACTTGCAGCAACGGGAAGGATCTGGGGGAACATCCCTTGTATGTTGGCTCCATCAAGACACTCCTTGGGCATACGGAGGGGTCGGCAGGAATTGCAGCGATTCTCAAAACATCGCTGGCCATCCAAAATTCCACAATCCCACCAAATCTCCTGTTTAACCAGCTCAGTGACCGCGTGGCACCTTTTTACGACAATCTTGAGATTGCCCAGTCTGCTAAACCATGGCCCGAGCTTGCCTTGGGGCAGGTAAGACGAGCAAGCGTCAACAGCTTTGGTAAGGACCCAACCACTTTTCAGAAACCGTATAACATGGCTGACATCTTCGGAAGGCTTCGGTGGGGCCAACGCGCACGCTATTTTGGAAAGCTATGAAAATCCCATCCAGAACGGAGACTCATGTAGCGACCTTCTTCTCTTCACACCATTTGTCTTCTCAGCCTCATCGGAGAAAGTCCTGAAGTTAACTCTCACGGCATATGCAACACACTTCTCCGATACGCCAGCTATTGACATTCGAGATCTAGCCTGGACGCTACGTCAGAGACGAGCCTTCTTGCCATACCGCGTCTCCATCACCGCGAACTCAATTGCTGATCTTGCTTCCAAGATTCTCACCCAGCTGCAACAGGATGGTACGAGCATCAGCATCAAGGCACTACCGGTACACAAGCCTGGTAGTACGCACGGAATTCTCGGAATTTTCACAGGCCAAGGCGCGCAGTACGCCCGTATGGGAGCTGAGCTGATCGAACAGTCTCCTGTGGCTCGGGCCATCATTGAGAATCTGGAGCTGATGCTTACTGAACTTCCTGTCAATGACCGACCAACGTGGTCTTTAAAGGCCGAGATGCTGGCTGATGCCACATCTTCTCGAGTTCATGAAGCCACAAAATCTCAGCCACTATGTACTGCGGTTCAAGTTTTGGTGATTGACTTGCTTCGACTAGCCAAGGTAGAGTTTGCCGCTGTGGTCGGCCACTCTTCTGGTGAGATTGCTGCAGCCTACGCAGCCGGCTTCCTTACGGCTCGCGAAGCCATCTGTATTGCTTATTACCGCGGCGTGCATCTCCGTTCGGCAGTGAGTCCCCGCGGAATAAAGATTCGTGGAGCGATGCTGGCTGTGGGAAGCTCGATAGAGGATATGAGCAAGCTTTGCGCCACTCAGGGATTTGCTGGTCGAATCTCGGTTGCAGCTAGCAATTCCTCTTCCAGCGTCACTATCAGCGGAGACGAAGATGCCATTGTTGAATTGCAGGTCATGCTCGACGGCGAGAAGAAGTTCAATCGGCGTCTGAAAGTCGACAAGGCGTACCACTCAGCGCACATGACGCCGTGTTTCGATCCCTATGTCAATTCGCTCAAGACTTGTGTGCGTGAGCGACAGGTTCAGGCACCCACAAAGCCGTGTCTGTGGTTCTCCAGTGTTTACGACAAGCTTGTCGATCCGCGTTTGGGTGTATCCGCAGCTTATTGGGCTGAAAACATGGCGAAGCCTGTCCTCTTTTCCCAAGCGCTTACTAGGGCATCTATCGAAACGAATTTCGATATTGCACTTGAGGTTGGTGCACACCCGGCTCTGAAAGGACCCGCCAGTCAAACGATTGGAGAGGCGCTCTCGTCTGACTCTAAGGTCATTCCGTATTTTGGAACGCTTGGTCGCGGTATTTCTGCTATTGACGCTTTCTCCACGGGCCTTGGTCATCTGTGGTCGCGTCTTGATCACAGCGCAATCAGCCTTGACAGCTATGAAAAGGCCATACGTGGTAGGACGGGGAAGTTTAGTGTTGTCAAAGGTCTGCCTTCATATCCATGGGATCACAGCATTAGCTACTGGCATGAAGCACGAGCCTCTCGAAACATGAGATTGAGAAAGCAGCAAGTTCACTCACTATTGGGAGATGTGACGCCGGACAGCACTCTTCATCACCTTAGTTGGCGGAATCTACTGCGCATTAAAGAGATGGAATGGCTTTCTGGCCACGAGATCCAAGGCCAAGCAGTCTTCCCGGCCGCGGGGTATATCTGTACGGCGCTTGAAGCCTCACGTCTGCTTGCTGGCGATAAAGACATTCTTTTGATTGAGTTCGAAGACTTCGTCATTCATCAAGCCGTTGTTTTGCCTGAGGACGACGCGGGTGTCGAGGTTCTGATTGAACTGGTGGATGTTTCCACTGCTCGAACAGGTTGCGTAGAAGCCAGTTTCACTTACTCTGCTGCTCTTGGAGCTAACGTAGAAGACCTGACACTTGCGGCCAGTGCGAGTGTGGTGGTCAAGCTTGGAAACCCCTCGACTTCACTTCTTCCCGGAAGTTCTACTGGCTCAAAGTTGACACACGCGACCAACGTCGATACGGAGAGCTTCTACTCGGCTTTGGCAAACGTTGGGTACAACTTCAGTGGTCGCTTCTGCTCATTGTCGCAACTCACTAGAAAGCATCGGAAGTCTTCTAGTTTAGTCAGAATAGACCCTTCGGATACTGAGGGCGAGTCTCTTCTCCTTCATCCCGCAGAGTTTGACGCCGCATTTCAAGCTATCCTTTTGGCCTCCAGCTATCCCAACGATGAGCAGCTTAGCACTCTGTATCTCCCGACCATGATTCGCCACATTCGAGTCAACCCTGCGTTATGCACTTCTTGGGATACGAAAGAAACTCACTTCGTCCCAATCGAGGGTATCCTTGTTCCTGGAGTTGGCGGCGAAACTGGAATAGTGGGAGATGTGAATTTCTACTCAAATTCTTCTCCAAACGCCATGATACAACTCCAGGGTGCGAAGCTTGTGCCGCTGGGCGGGGCGGCTTCCAAGGAGGACGATAAAAGCCTCTTTTCGACGGTGCATTGGATCAATAGCAGTTTGGATGGTTCGAGCCAGACTGCCGTAGATCAATATCAGCGCGATGTCATGAAGGTGTTGGAGAGAATCTCAACATTCTATCTGCGAGCGTTTGATCGGCAACTTTCCTCTGATCACTTGTCTCGATCTGAACGTCCGCTTAGCTTCTATATGGATCATGCTCGACGCACCACATCCCTTGTCGATAGTGGTGACCATGGATGGGCGACCAAGGCGTGGACAGACGATACTCTCGACAATGTGATGAGCGCAAGCAGTGAGTTCTCTGAGCTACCAGATGTGCGTCTTATGCATCTTGTAGGTAAGCATATGCCGCGCGTATTCAGAGGAGAGACTACAATGCACGAAGAGTTTCGCCGGGCCAATATTCTGGGCGAATACTACACCAACGGAGTTGTGATCCAAGCATCGGCTTCATGGATCATTGGAATGATGAAACAGATTGTGGATCGTCTCCCTCACATGAATATCTTGGAGATAGGTACGTTCTGAAGCCTCTTCCGCATACGCTTATAGCTGGCTTACATTCGACTAAGGTGCTGGCGCAGGGGAGGGCGTGACACAGAGGATCCCTCATGCGGTCAACAATAGTTTCCTCCGCTACACCTACGCCAACATCTCCGGCTCGGTTCAGGAGGACGGATCGGCTTTCTTCTCTCAACCGAATGACCCAAAGCCTGTTCGGATCTTCGATCCCGAGCTGGATCCTTCCAGTCAAGATTATGTCGAGGGCTCCTACGATCTAATCATTGCATTTTGGGTTATTCACGCCACGAGCGATTTGTAAGTAACAACCGGTTTCCTACTTTACCACCAGTGGCCAACAAGATTGAAGAACCACTGGTGTACCCTCCCGATGAAAAGACGGGTGGTTGCAGAAAGGTCTACATCCGCCGAGGGGGATATTCCTCCTTTGAATCCTCCATTTTCCTCTCGAGACTCAGTGATTAGGCAACTCTAACTCACAGATGTTGTGTAGGGAGCTGACCTTACGTAACCTCCGGAAGCTCTTGAAGCCTGGCGGATATCTCATCATCAGCGAGGGTAGCTACAATGGCAGCGGCGGTGATGGCGGTCTCAACTTCATTTTTGGAACATTGCCAGGGTGGTGGTTAGGCGCTAATCAAGGGCGGACGCTATCACCATATCTGTCCACTGGGGAATGGGACCAGCTTCTGAGAATTACCGGATTTTCTGGTATCGATGTGGCTCCTCCAAAGGAGCTGGCTGACACTTTCGGGGTGTCAGTCTTCGTTTCCCAAGCTGTCGACGATCAGGTCAGCTTTCTCAGGAATCCCATTGGTATGCCATCTTTGGGCTCTCCGATTCAGAATTTGGTCGTCATCGGAGGTCTTACGCCCCGTAGCTCTCATCTCGTTGAAGGTCTTCAGAAAATTCTCTCGACATCCATAGAAGAGATTCATCACTTTGGGGCTCTTGAGGACGTCGACTATTCTATCATCGACCAGCAAACTACGGTGGTGAGCCTGACGGAACTTGACAAGTCCGTGTTTCGTAACATGACGGCAGTAACATTTTCGGCTTTCAAGCAGATGTTCGAGACTGGGAAGACTCTTTTATGGGTCACGAGTGGTCGATTGGAGGGCCAGCCATATTCGAACCTAACTCTGGGATTTGGAAGGACAGCTCTGGTTGAGACGCCAGATCTACGCCTGCAACAGCTGGATCTCGCAGACCCTCAGGCGATTGATCCTCTACTTATAGCTCAGACACTTCTGCGCTTCGCATCGGTGGTTCCAGAAACAGTCGTATGGACTGTAGAGCCGGAGATCATTGTCGACGCTGCAGGGCGTGAGTTTGTTCCGCGTCTGAAGCCTATTTCCACTTTCAACGACCGTTACAATTCTTCGATGCGCGAGATCAAGCAGCTAATTAACACCAATGAGTCTGCTATCACCCTGGAAATGACCGAACATTCCTGCACTGCCAAGGAGTTAGCGGCACCTCACAGAATCTCGAACCCGCCTGAGCATTTGCTTGACCTGCGTGCGGTATATACGACTGCGACTTCCATCAAAACCACCCTCGGTCACCAGTTCCTTATTTTATGCCAAGAAGCGCCCACCGAGGCGACTTATCTGGCGCTTGTACCCTCACTGGCATCGACTTATAGACTTCCAGTGGCGTCTGTGGTCCCTTTTGGCACCGCCAAGTCATATAACGCGGCCTTCATCAGTCTGTTGGCAGCTCATTTGGTCTCCATCGCCCTCTTCGACACCGTATGCGCCGGCCAGACTGTGGTTGTGCACAATGCTACCGAGCCGATCGCCACCGCGATCAAGGCTCAAGCATCTACGCGAGGTTTCAACCTGGTTTTCACAGCCGATTCGACGAATACTGCAGCTGTCGAATTAAGTCTCAAACTTGTACCATACTTGACCCAGTATGAACTCAACCAGGTCCTACCAAAGCAAATCTCACTTTTCGTTGGGCTTTCAACTTCTAATGCTCAAAGATGGGAGAACGAGATGGCGATCATGTCATATCTCCCACCACACTGTCGTAAGGAATCCGCAAGTACCATCTATGCTCGTCAGGGATTGTCAAGTAGCGCTGCCACTGCAGACGTCCTTCGAAGCGCTCTCAACAGTGTCACGGTGGATGATCCCGCTGATTTGCAACGGGCTCGCCCGCTGACGGGTTTGGTCGACGTAGGCAGTCTTTTGAAAGGGGCCCTTCCGGCAGATCCGCTAACAATCATTGACTGGACGACCTGCACTTCACTGCCAGTCACAATCACCAGGCTAGACACTCAGCAAATGTTCGGTAGCGATAAGACGTATTGGATCGTTGGCTTATCTGCCGCCCTTGGGGCTTCACTTTTCGACTGGATGATTGAACGGGGAGCAAGGAACCTTGTCTTCACCAGCAGAAGGCCTCAGCTGGACCTTGCCTGGATTGAATCTCACAAGGGTAGTGGAGTTAGGATCGTAGTGATTGCTTGGTAAGTTTTCAGGTTCAACTCCCTTTTCAACTGCTGATGGATTCATAGCGACATAACCGACGAGACTGCCCTCAAATCAGCACATTCAACTATTTGTGCAAGTCTGCCCCCTGTCGCGGGCGTCTTGAACGGCGCTGTGGTCTTCAGGGATACATCAATTCTCAAGATGTTCTTTGATCAGCTCAACGACGTCCTTCGACCGAAAGTCCTTGGAACTCTGTACTTGGATCGCATCTTCCACGATCAACATCTCGAGTTCTTCATCCTCACCTCTTCCATCACCGGTGTTCTTGGTAGTGCAGGCCAGGCAAATTACGCTGCAGCAAACACGTTCATGTGTGGCCTTGCTGCCCAGCGCAGGAAACGTGGTCTCGCCGCCACCGCAGTCAACTTAGGAGCCATTGCTGGGGTAGGGCTACTGGAAAGGGGTGACAGAAAGGTCTTGGAGTCGATTATTCAGAGACTATCTCTGATGCCCGTGTCGGAAGGGGATTTTCACCAGATTTTCGCCGAGGCTATCGAAGCCGGTCGTCCTGACTCTGCTCTTTGCGGGCCAGAACTTACCACGGCTCTTCGTGCCATCCCAATAGACACGCCCAATGCTCCTGCATTCTTCTCGAATCCCATGTTTTCACACTTTCTTTTGGCAGAGACGGACCAGCAGCAGACGCCGAAGGGATCGAAAGCGGCTAAGCCAATCAAGGAATTGCTTGCGGAGTGCGAGACTGAAGACGAGCTCCAGAGTATCATCAAAGGTATGTCCATTCGAAAGATGCACTTCTTCCAGATCCAGGGCAGGGCTAACTATTGTAGGGGCATTTTCCATTGAGATGCGCAAGACCTTGCAAATGACAATGGCCGACGACGATCTCATGGCCATGCGTAGTGACGACCTCGGCATTGACTCGCTCGTCTCTATAGACCTGCGGACTTGGTTCGCGAAGAAGCTAAAGGTCAACATGCCCGTGTTGAAGGTCATGAGTAATGACACACTGGCAAATTTGGTTCTCTTCGCAGTGGAAAACGTGCCCTCGGAGCTGTTGCCAAACATTGCGAGCCGGGCCACATCTAAAGCATTGGTGAATGGAGATGGCGTGCACAGTTTCGAAATCGACTGGGACGCGGAAACTTGTCCACCAGCGGGTCTGGCCGAGCTGACAATGACATCCGCAGCAGCAACCACAGCCATTTTAGATCCAAGTTCAGTCCTCTTGACCGGAGTCAGTGGTTTGCTGGGGCATCATATACTCACAGCTCTGCTGGAGCAGGCATCGATCAAGAAGGTCTTCTGTATCGCTGTGCGACGACTTGAGGAGAGGCTGGAAAAGGGGGAATTGCCCCGGGACGACCGCGTGGTTTACTACGCAGGCGAGCTTGCTCAACCAAGACTCGGCCTCTCCAAAGAAGACGCAGCGACGATTTTCGAAGAAGTGGGAGCAGTCATCCACAACGGCGCCGACACGTCTCATCTCAAGTCATACTTCGACCTACGGCCGGCCAATGTCGATTCCACGATCGAACTCGTCCGTTTGTGTCTGCCACGCAGAATCCCGCTGCACGTTGTATCCTCCAATGCCGTGGGTCGATACTCCAACAAAGCGGAGATAGGCGAAGTCGCCATCAACTCACCTGGCGCGCCGAGACCACCGAAGGACGGGTCGTCAGGGTATCGATCGACGAAGTGGGCCATTGAGGGATTGCTCGAGAGGGTGCATGAGTCTTATGACCTACCAATATGGATCCACCGTCCCTCGACCATTCTTCGCGCCGGCAAGGACGCAGAGGGCCTGGCTGCGCAGCTGGACTGGATGAACGCCCTGATCTTGTACATGGACAAGCTGTCGGCGGTGCCCAAGCTGAACCACGTGACGGGCTTCCTGGATCTCGTCCATGCGCGGACTGTCTGTACTGGCATTCTTGCACATGTGCTGGAGGGCGAGCCATCCGGTGGCGCAGCGAAGGTCTTGTACGTGCATCACATGGGCGATCTCCTGCTCCCGCTCGCGCGATTGGAGAAGATTAGCGAGGGATCGGGCCGCGAGTTTCGACAGCTGCAGAGGGAGGAGTGGACGGCTGAGGCGGTTGCGGCTGGGATGCATCCAGCGGTCGTGGTGTTGATTGAAATGATGGATGCGCCTGATTTGAAGGGCCCACCGAGGTTCGTCAAAGGGCTTGGCTCACCCCGGGAGCCGCTTCCGAAGTAGTATCATATCTTTTTGGTTTATTTAAGCAACTGTACACTGGAATAGGCGCGTCCGGCGCGCAAGATAGTATACAGAAGACTGGCGGAGATTTTGCGTATTTATTCTACATTTTAGCCTGTAGCTAGCTAGTCAATTGAAGTTGGCCTGCCTACACACCTAGCCCTACCCTACCAGCTCAGACCTTAACAACTAGGACTATATAGAATGTAGAGATAGCCCAGTTCTAGAACCTAGGTTAACTTTGATCTTGAGGTACCTTAGTGTTAGGGCATAGCGCTGTATGCGCCGTTGTACCGCCTTCTCATATGACCTCGGTTCCAATTATCCTCATAACGTGTACCGATATAACGTGCACTGGTCTCGGATATACGGGGGTCTTAGTAATATTATATTAACCTAGTACGCCATAGGTTTTAGATCTTTAGAAATTAATTCCTTAATTAAATCTACCTACTTATTTAAACCTCGTAATTATTTTATATTTTTTATATTTATTTAAGTCCGCTAGTTAAATACTAGTAAACGAAATTATTTTATAATTCTAATCTCTCTATCTTTTAAAAGAAAAGATTTATTATTATTATAATATCGAGTTTACCTTTACGCCGAGCGGAGAGGTATATTAAGAATAATTTAAAAAATATTAAAATATTAATAACTCTTTTTAAGAATTTATTTTAAAAAAAAGATTATTTTAAAATAATACTTTAAAAGTATTAAAAAAGAAAATTATTACTTAAATTAAAAACGCGAATTAATTATATTAAAGACTCGAAATAATAAACTTTATAATTTAAACTCGTTAACGACCGTCGTTGAAATAATATATAATTAATTTATTATTTTATTTATTTTAAATATATTTATTAAAGCGAAAATACTTCGCTTTAAAAGAATATATCTTTATAAAAAATATTAATAAAAGAGAGTATTTACGTTAATTTTATAAAGTTAATATTAAATTCTTTATAAACTTTAAATACTTTATTATCGATTAAACTAGAATTATTTATTATATATAATCGTTAGAGGGCGATTTTAATATATAATAATATTTATTTAATTTAATAATAAATTTAATTAACCGCCGCCTCTTTATTTACGAAAAGTAAAAAGAGATAAAATAACGGGTTAATTAAATAGTATATATATTTAAAGTTTATTTAGAGGAGTTAAAAACTTATTTACTCTTTTTTAAAAAAAAGTATAAAATTAATTTCTTTTTATTTAATTTCAACCTAAATTAAAGAATAAGATTTTAAATATTAATAATATATTTAAATAAAGAGAAGAAATTCTTACCCTAAATATTAGATAGATTAAGATTTTGAAATATATATATTTAAACGGCGGTTTTAATCCGGGTTTTTATTTGAAAAATATTATAAAATTAAATAAAGAAAAGTTTTGAAAAAATTTAATTACGAAATTAAAAAGAACTCTAAAAGAAAATATTAAAATAATATATACCTCGGATAAAAATATAAAGTATAAAATAAAAGTCTTTAATCTCGATATTAAGAATATTATTTATTTTTATTATAAGAAGAAGAGTTATTATAAACTTAATTTTAAATTTTAATAAACTAGTAATTTATATTATTATAATATTATTAAAAAAAGATAATATTTTATTATCGCCTTAAAAGTAGAGTAAAAAACGATTAATAAAAATAATCTCTTCTATTTTTATAAAGGGTTAAATTAATCTTCGGGATAATTAAAAATAAATTACTATTTTATTCAATACTAATATAGAGATTAATTTAATCTCGTAGAAATTTATAATTTAATAAAACTTAGAATTTATTAATATTATTTTATTATTAACGAAATTATTAAGCGAGTAAAATATATATTATTACGATATTTATTAACTAGATTATTAATTAGTCGATAATTAAAGTTAAAAGCGGGAGTATAATATTTTCTTTTATATTATAAATTAAAAAGACTCTAATATTATTTTAGATATATTTACGTTATATTAATTATATATATTCTTTAACTCTAAAACGGAATAATAATAATTTAAAATTAACTTTATTATTTTATAAATTATCGAACCGGCCGATTTTTTAATATCTTTAATAAAAGTTAAATATATTCGTAATTATATATACTATAATAGTATAAAATAAATTAAAATATAAGCGGGATTTAAAGTTTTTTATTTGTTAAAGTAATATTAAATTTCTTTTATCTACGATAATTAATAATAATTAATTTATAATAATTTTATAATAATATAATTATCCCGATCTATTTATTTATAATTAGTTCTTTAGTACCGAAGCCTACCTATACTAGTAATTCGCTCTAGGAGAATATAATTAATTAACTATTACTACTTCATGAAATATAACTTTATTAATTAATAGTAACGGTATTTATATATTCTAGTAAACGCTATACTATATTTATTAGATATTCGATCTATTAGTTACCTAGTAGTATTAGTAGTCGAACTAAAATTATTCGATAATATTCTTTTATCCGTATTTTATCTCTTCTATTAATTTATTTCGGTGGAATAGAATATTATTTATACGACTCTTTTATTAGAATAGAATATTATTTTCTTTTTCTCTACCGAAATAGCTAGCTCGCTTATATTAAAACTTATTATAATAATACTAAAATTAGAAATACTATATTTCGATATATTATATCTAGTTATTTAATATAATTATAGAAACTTTCCGCTACGACGTATTTAAACTACGAAAATAGTTATTATAATTATATTTACGATTTAGTTATTTAAATATTAATAAATTCGGTTTTAATAAATCTACTCTATTATTCGCTTATATAATATATTCTATCTTTATACTTTCTTTAATAGAACCCGTTAAGATTTAATTTTACCGGAAATAGAGAAGTTTAATTTTTATTATCTAGTTTAGATTAAAGTCGTATTTTATCTCCGCGGCCCGAATAATTTTTTTTTAATAAAATCTAAACTTTTTACTTTAAATCTTATCGGCCTCGATATTAATTCTTTATATTATTATTCTTAAAACTTAAATATAATTATTATTTTTATTTTTTATAAAAGTACTTTAAGGATTTTTATCCGATTATTTTTTATTTTATCGAATTTTATTTTCCTAAAATCTAATAAGTTTATTATTAATTAAATTTTATTTATAAATAATTAAAAGTATTAAATTAATTATCTCTTTCGACTTCGGGTACTTCCTACTTTTATAAAAATTATCATTATAATATCTACTAATATCGCTAACCGTAATATTATAATTTTAATATTTTAACTCGACGAATTTATTAGTTTAGGCTACGCCTTCGCTAATAATATTAACGACGTTACTCGTTATATTATTAATTACTTCGTTAGGCGTAATTTTCGGCTTATATAATTTTTACGTATTTTTAATCTAAGAGAATAACGAGCCCGATTTTATTTTATCGAAGTAATATAGAGCTAGCCAAATAATCAAATTATTAATATTATTATTTTTAATACCGCTATAATACGCTTCTAAGTTAGTATTTAAATAATTTAATAATTTCTTAAAATACCTATATTAACTAGGAATATATTGTATTCGTTATTATTAAAATCGACGCCCTTATTTATAAATAGTAATTAATTTACTATATCGGTAAGTCCGGAAAAATAGTTCTGTAAAATCGCTACTTAATCGGTGCAAAATGCGCATTTTGCAGCCTTGGCAAATCTTGGCGCCAAGATTTTTAAGTTAGAGTTAAGGTCTACGCGGGAGCGCTAAACTTAATCCTAAAAGTAACTTTATAGCCCTATAGGGTAACGCTAGTAAAAATCTAATTAAAATTTCGGAATCTAGGCTAAAAATAAATTTAGTTAGATATTTATATTCCTATACAGGGGCCCTAGTCTAGATACTCTTAAAAGTTAAAGTCAAAAAAAAGTTACTAAATCGTTATAATATCGCTGAATACGGGATATAAGTAGATACGTATTTCTAGTATTTTATATAATTTCGGTATAAAATACGTAAAAATCTAAGTTTCCGGACTTATCGATGAACTTTATAATTATATTAAAATTAAAAGAATAATTCGTATAAATAAAAATATATTAAATATTAAAGAAAATTTAAAATATATATAAAATTCAAAAAAATTCAAAAAAAATAAAATAAGAAAAAAAAGATCTTTATAAAGTTTAAAATTTAAATATATCGTATTTCATTAAAGAGATTATAAAATTAGATAGAGAATAAATCTTAATTTCTAATAATAAATATATATTCTCTAATATTAAATAAATAATAATAATTATATTTATAAAAGTATAGAGTAGGTTTTAAATACTATAGATATTTATAAATTAATTAAATTAATTTAAATAAAATAATATTATATCTTAACTTTAAAGCGATATAAATATAAATAAAAACTCGTGAGAATATTTAAATTTAGAATATATTATTAATATAGTTTTAATATATAACTCTATTTATAGTTATAATACTATCTTATTTATAGTTATAATTCTATTCTATTTATAATTAAGGCTCTATTATTATTATACTATATAATTATATTTAGTAAAACGTCGTTATATATTTAATATTATATAGCCCGGGCGTTATCCCCGCGTAGATTTCGCGCGAATCGATCGAATCCGAGAATTAAAAGTTACTAGCGTTAAGAGTAGTTCCGTGGAGTCGTTATTATCGATAAAAGCGATTATTAAATATTATATATATATATATATAGGCTATAAATGAGGGTATATATATATTTATAATAATAATAATAACTTTATATACGCGTATCTATAATAGTAGTAATAACTATATATATATATATCTATAGAGGTAGTAGTAATGACTATATAAATAAATAATCCTATATAGCTCTAGTTAATCTTGAGTAGTTTTAAATAACTTTAAACGACTCTAAGAATATTAAACCGATATCGAGAATACTAAACTAGTATTAAGAATATTAAACCGATATTAAATAGTTTTAAAAATCTTAAATAACTTTGAATACTTTAAGCGCTCGCGAGCGAGCCTAAATACTACGAGTAAATTAAACTTTTTAGAGTTATTCGTACTTTTATAAATATAATATATTAATAAATAATTTTATTATAATTTTATTACGACGATATAATAATTTTATAAATAATAATAATAAAGTTTATAAAATTTTATTTAGAATCTAAATTCTATTAATAATAATTATTAATTTAAAATTATTATTAATATAAAAATTAAAAGTATAATATTTCTATATATAATTATATTTATATATAATAAATTTAAATTTTATTCTTTAGAATATATTATTAAATTAAAAATAAAATAATATAGGTATTTTAATAATCGATAATTAAAATAAAGTAAACTAGATATTAATTAATTAATTAATTTATATATTTATTTAAATAAGACTACTTCGTTTATAAAGGAGTTTTATAGAATATATATAATACCCGATAATATTATTAAATAACTATTAAAGAAACTTCTTAAAAGGATAAAAACTTTAGTTTATTCTTAATCTCGGTTCTAGATATTTTAACCTACTAATTAATAGTTTTTTTTATATATTATTAATTCTTCTTCTAGGTTTCTTCTTCGCGTAAATCTCTAAAGTTAATAATTTTATATTAACTCTAGATAACCTCGTTATCTTATCTTTTATATTTACTCGTTTTTTTAAAATTTATTATTTATCTCCGTTACGGGCCTAAGTTTTTATAATATATATAAATATAATCGTAACTAAATACTATATATTTTATTATATTAATATACTAGCTCTATTATTCCACTCTATTATTATTCTATACTCTTTTACCTCTATTCTTAACTATATATATATAATTATTTTTTCGTTATAATGGATTTTACGTCCCGCCGGTACTTTAATATAATTACCTAGTTATTAAAATCACGACTCCTATATAAATACTAATATCTCTCTTTATTTACGCGAGTTTCGTTTTATATATTTATACTTTATTTATTTATTAATAATAGAGGAAAATATTTAGTTTTATAAAACTTTATATAATAATTATTTTATAATTTTTAAGGTAGAGGAAACTCTTTATAATTCGAATATTATTAATATTTAATAAATAACTAGATAAGAGCTCTTATTTAGGCCTAAGATTTCGACTTTATATATATATATATCTATTCTATACTCTTTCTTATATATAGATATAATAAATATATTCTTTTTATAATTCTCTTTTTCTAATATATCGGGCCGCGATTACGATTATTTTTCTAATTAATTATATTATAGAGGGTTCGTTCTTTATCGCTTTAATTTATTAAGAGAAAAAAGAGGAGAAAAAGAAAGAAAAGAAGAAAAAAAGATTTCTCTTTATTAATATTATAATTATATTAAGAATATAAATACTACTACGAGATAAATTTAATATATTATAATATAAGATCTTTTAGTTCCCTAGACTACTATAGATAAAAACTAAAGATTCGTAACTAGTAGGACGTATACCTAGATCTCGTTACTGGCCTAAACTAGTAGATATAATATTCGGATTTTACGCTTAGACGTATTACCTAGAGGTTTCGTAGTAAGTATAAGGCGCTAACCCGAAGGGACTTAGCGGAGCTTGGCACCTCAGTGTCTACACCGAACGTTCCCTCTCAAGAAATGCTATATTTGGCTTGCTGAGGTATCTTTCTTCAGATGAAAGAACTTTGTACCCGAATCTATTGTCTCTTCACAATATGTTTCTGGGAGAAAGATCTCTGATGTATCAGTCCTTATTACGGCGAAACAGCCTGGTCAGCATAACGAATGTAGCAACGCTGAACTCTATGATACCTTGTATTGCCGTCGTTCACTCCAAGGTCAAACGCTTGTATCCTGGGACGAAGATTGGCCAATCCTACCCGCACAATGCGCCAAATTCCACATCCCGGAACGTTCATAGGCGCAAACCATTCGATGGTTTGAGAATCTTCATAAGAGCGAGCATGGCACCCTTGACATAAAGGCGAGCCTCACCTCGATTTACGGCTGAGGTCCGCAACACCGCCATCAAGATGGAGTGGATAAATACACACTATTGTTGAGCGCATCATTACGACGCAGCGCGCGCAAACTCCTCAATCATGCCTAAAATCATGAGCCCAACCAGGTTAGGCACTTTGGAGGGCAAGTGGCTACAAAAACCCCCAGAGCATCTACACCGATTTCGCCATGACGTCGCCTCGTTTTGCTCTCGATACAGAACCGCATGGCGCAAGATCAATGGATATCATTTCGGTGTGATATGCTGCGCTTGTATCAGTGCCACCATACTTATCACAAACTCGATTGCAATTGTTTGGGGTTCTACCGAATTCGGAGTGGAAGGCGGCCTCGGCACGATTCAGGATGGGAGCTGCACAGAGACAAACAATGTTGGGTTCTGGATACATCTTATCTTCAATGTACTCAGTACGCTCTTGCTTGGTGCAAGTAATTACTCAATGCAATGTCTGTCTTCGCCGACGCGTGCCGAGGTTGATAAGGCTCACCGCCAGAACCATTGGCTATATATTGGGGTTCCGAGCCTTAGGAATCTTAGAAGGATATCATCTTCACGGATCGCTCTATGGTGGCTGCTCGCCGCTTCCTCAATACCGCTACATCTGTTCTACAATAGTGCCGTTTTTTCTTCCCTCTACAGCCGGGAGTACAACGTGTATGTAGTGTCGAGTGACTTTCCTGCTACGGCTTCATTCAATTTCAGCGGGACTGGTTGGGACAACACCACTATAGATCAATTCCAGCGAATACGAACCAACACGACGTTACTTCAGAGACTCGAGAATCGCGCTTGCCTCGAAGCTTACGTAGGCCCAATAAATTCCATTCGCGGCGACGTTCTGCTTGTATCGTCTTAAAATTCTAGCAACGCAAGATCACCAAACGAATCTGGATATGCAGACTTTTTCCGAGTCGCGCCAGGATACAAAAAAGATCTGGTTTATGAGGCGGCAGTCCAATGGATATGCAATGTAAAGAATTACAGCGAAAATTTCGATATGGCGAAGTCTGCCTCCAACGGATCAAGCTGGGTTTTCCAGGAATGGGATGTGCAATACTGTTTGAGCGAGCAGGTAGAAGAACACTGCAAACTGCAATTTAGCACAACAATCATGATCCTTGTGATTTGTTGTAATTTTGTCAAGTTGATCTGCATGATCTGGATTGTACGGAAGCGAGACTCGGAACCCCTGGTCACGCTTGGAGATACAATTGCGTCGTTCTTGGACGAACCAGACCAGATGACCCTCAATGCCTGTCTAGCAGGGAAAGACGACTTAAGCAATAACGTTGTGGAAGGGCAGCCATTGGAAAGATCATGGGGAATGGAACCCATTACTTGGGCACCAAGAAGACGCTTCTGGTTTAGCGCCGCTAGTGCGTTACGATGGCTCGTTTGCAATATTTTGTGAACTCACTAAAACTCTGGCTTATGTTATAGGTATGCTAATGAGTATACAGATGTATCTTGACACTCATTGCGGTCTCCTGTCTTCTCCAATTTGGCGTCTCGAATTCTGCACTGACCAGCAGATCAATCTCTCACTTATGGGCATTGGGGTTCGGTAGCGTGACAGCCCAATCTATCATCTCACCCGATTCATGGCAAACTTCAGGCTCAGGGGGTCTACTTCTCATCGTCTTGATCTCGAATTCACCACAACTCATACTCTCTTTCCTTTATTTGACCTACAACAGCTTGTTCACATGCATGCTTCTTGCAGAAGAATGGGGAGGACATGCTCATAAGCGTAGGGCATTGTGAGTCACATCGGCAACCGCCAAGCAAAGGAGCACCTACTGGCTCCAGTTACCTTATCGTTACAGCGTGCCACTATTAGTGGCTTCCGGTACCCTCCATTGGCTGGTTTCACAGTCAATTTTCCTAGCCCGCGTCACCGTGCTTGACGAGACAGGGGCTGAAGGTCCCGTGGAGTCGATTTCAACATGTGGGCATTCTAATATCGCTATTATCTTTGTCATAATCCTCGGATCCGTTGTTGTCTTGATCGGTATCGCGCACGGATTCCGGAATTATGATGGGACAATGCCCCTGGTGGGCAGCTGCAGCGCTGCCATCAGTGCCGCATGTCACTATCCAGAAGGAGATACAAATGCGTCCTCGGAGAAGCTCCTCTGGGGTGTCGTCGATTAAGGTATAACTTCAGATAATGGTATAGCAATTTGTCATTGCTCATTCACTAGCTTCGAGGTCAGCGCGCCAATCGAAGGTCAACTGTATGCCGGCAGCTCGAGACGACAGAGGATTGGCTGTACGACTTCCCAGAAACATAGCGCTTGAGGCCGGCCTTCACAATCGTGCCTCGGGCTTTTATGAAAATACACAAGCCGGTCGTTGCTGCCCGAACAGTTTGAACACAAGCACCTAGATCAAAATTGGTCGCTGAAGGAATTAGACCAACGTTAATACATCCAATTGCGGCAAACCCGGATCGCACTGGATTGCAAGACGATCCTCCGATGCTTAGCAAATTTCGTAGCCGTCAGACTCACAATTGCAATTCGACGACTCGCCGCAGTATCCGACCACGCTTCAACAGTACCTTTGTATCATCTGATATGGCGATTAGAATATACGCGTGTTCACTACCTCATTAAATACCCTAAACTCGCCTAGTCGAACTCAAGAGTGATATAATCATCATCATTTGAAATGTCGCAGGAATTCAGAGAGGCGACAGCAACTACTTGATGGTGTAAAAATATGGCAGCGCCTATTGGACAAGGGCAAGGCTGATGCAGCCCGCTGACCTATGACTTTGTTAGCGGTCTGTCCTCCAATCCTGAGGCAGCGTAATCCACTCGCTACTGGACACTTGTATCTCTTGCCACTGTGACGACAGCTTTGTAAGTCCAAGATTAGTATTTGCCAAAGACGATCACATGTCCTGGGACAGTCAACAGGTCAGCAAAGTGACCCTTCCGCAGCTATTACAAAGACCCAGGGACTTTGTAGATAGGTGGCGTCCGCCTTTTAAGTATCTGACGGGCCTGTTTATCAAATAAGAGGCTCGTTACCGACTTCTCACCCTGGCTCCTTTGTTCTGGCAATATAGATGTGTCGCCTGCATCTCGTGTTCAATACGCTAACTGTCTCAGCTTAGCATATCATGATCACGATTGTCAGTTTTATGAATTTACTGGCGACGTTGTACGGTCGTCGTATACGACGTTGCAGTCGTCTATGCGGTGAGGCCACTGAGAATAGACTCCAGATCCTATAATCGAGACTACTTAGAGAGTGCTATCATATCTCTTAACTATTACTCTCATCAACTATATCGTCCCAACTTGCCAAGCTACCAATACCGTTAAGACAACATCCTCTGCACTACTTCCGCAAAAACCAACTCTATCATTTCCCGCCCAATCCACTGAATATCAAGAATGAAGGCCTCAATCATCTTCACCACCATAGCCCTCCTAGCCACCCAAGTTCTCGCTGCCCCAACCCAAGCGTCAGCCCATGCCGAGACCCGCCGATTCCAGGCTCAACTAATCTTCATAGGCAGCGACCCCAGCCAGTTCTATACCTTATCCGTTCCCACCACGTCCGGGTCCACTTTCGAGGTCAGTAAGTCTTCTCTGTCTCTCAAGCTGCAATACTTGATCATGTTAGTTGTCCTATTCACTACCTACCCTATTTGATGATCACAGCTGCTGCCTAGACTTTTGGGCCAATGTGATTACCCTTGTAGCCTACGGATTGAGCGTCTCTAAGATCTCCGACGGTGGTGCAAGCTGCGAACTCTTTGGGGCTCATGGAAGTGATAGGTCTGTTGTTGGTGCGAGCACGGCGGATGTGGGGCCCCCGCAGCCTCAGGTTTCGGGCGCGTGCAGCGCTTTGTAGTTGATGGGAGGGTTCATTTAGGAGGGAATTTCGTAAGGCTGGGCGGAGGGATTGAGGAATGAATGTGTGCATGTAAACGACTATCAACCTAGATGGCGTGAAGTGAAAGAGCCTGAGGATTGCAATATACCAATGCCATAAAGTAGAGAACCTACCCATAAGCGCTCATGCTGAGATTGAATCGGTTACTAAATCCTTAAGTCTGAGGTAAAATTTTTATTTCGCAGCTTCAAACGGATGGGTCTTGTGTCAAATTAGTCACATTGGCATCCCAAAGCTGCCATTTTTTTGACACCAAGGCTCGTCTCATTTTCACTGCCAGGAGTCGGGAAGCTTGTATTAAGTGATACTGCGGCCAACTTTGACGTGCTTTCCGCACAATGCGTCTTTGAATAACGATGTTTTCTTGTACGATGCGCAGCCAGCGTCTCAATTGTACATGTTTTCGTGCCTGCATATCTCTTTACTTGGTAAGTTCTCCAAAAGTCGTTAGGCACGTCTCAACAATCAGCAGCCAAACATACATTTTCATAGATCATCTGCAGGTCTTCGCGTGTCCAAATACCCATGCCCGGTCACGAATTGAGTTCGGAGCAAATTTGGTAAGTAGAAGGTAACGGTCCCTCTTTACCCCTGGGTACCCTTCTGTTTAACGGTTGGTATTTAGGACACGGATTCCCCTTCCATCCAGGGTACCAGTGCGCCTCCCATCCATTGAGCACTCATTATTTCTGTGCGCTAAGTCTTTGTAGTGGCGACCTTTTCGGCGGCTCGGGATGATGGACTAGGCGCGCTGACACCTATGGTTGCCTTGCCGGCACCAATACTTATGCCTCCGTCCCTGAATTTCCTGGCACTGTCGAAGCTCCTCGTGCTCGAGAGGCTATCACTTCTCTTACGGGCTGGTTTTATATTTCGCCCAAGCATTGAGCCAATATTTCTAGACCAAGGGGTTGGCTTCTGATCGCTCGCGCCATCCACTGATGCAGACGTTTGATCAGTTGAAGATGAAGAAGGCGGCGACATGTACCTTCGATTTCGAGGCGTGCTAGGTGAAGTGCGATTTGAAGATGCTTTTGGCAAGATTTTGCCACTATTTGCTTCTGGACTAACGTCGCTCACGTCAGCATTTGTTGGGGATGACAGATCATCTTCCGAGTAGTTCGAGCGCTCTGCAATGGCCAGACGCCCATTTCTCTTATTCCGATGTGTGAACACTGTCGACTGCATGTGGTCTCGCCCCGCATATGCTGTCAAAGCCTCAAAGACATGAGGAAACACCAACGATTCGACCTCTTGGGCCCAAAGGAAGTCTAGATGCTCGAAATGCGGTACTTCCTTGGCTATCGTATGCCTCGGCAGCTCTTTGAGCATTACCTTGATGTCGACAAGGCTATCACTTCCCCCACAAACCAAGACGATGGGCGTCTTAATGTTCCTCGTGGGAAATTTTGCAACTTTATAGTATTTGTCGCTTGCACCGAGCCCGAAGGGTGCTTGTACATCATCGTCGTACATTTGGAAACTCTTATTTCGAATTATCTGGAACCAGTGCACGACACTCTTCGTGCTAGTGAATGAGTACAAATGAGGGTATGCGGCCAGCTTTTGGTGCGTGCTAATGTTCCTTCCCGACCAATTGAACAGAAATGAGAGAGACATATCGATGATGCGGACGAATATAGGTGGGTACAAAATTGACTGCCACATGGTTGCCGAGCTAAGTATACTTCGGCGGCCAAACGCAAGGAACAGTACCTCAGGAGAAGCTTTCACCAAAGCATCTACGATACCATTTCGAAGGCCTGCCGGGGACATGGCAGGAGCAAGAGCAATGAAGACATCAACTTTGTCGTTTAAAGTAGGATGAATCGACAGGGTTGCGAACGCCTGAGCCGTACCCTGTGAAAACCCAATATAAGAAAGGGACAGTTGGAAAGTCGTGGACAGGATGTAATCGATGCTGTCCGGGATGTCGTGAAAGGCGAATTGGTCTATGGAGAAATTCCAGAAATCGTTAGATGTTGGCGAGAATCGAGTGGACTTTTTGGAGTACTTGTTCCCACGGTTGTTTCCGAGCTGTTTCCGTTAACACGCGCCTCTACGTATTTGACTCTGACGCCTTGGCATACCCAGACATCGTAGCCCTTCTCAACTAGCATGAATGGCAAACATCGCTCTTTCTCAGTCAGACACACCCACACCTCACTGTTCATGAGAAGGCCATGGTGTAGATAGACGACTCTTTTTTTGATGCTCTCCTCGCCAGCATTGACCCTCAAACTTTCTTCACCTTTCCTCCAACATAAGCGATGTAGCCCTAGCAAGTATCCGTCTCCTGTCTGAACAACATGCTCCTCGGCATAGTAGCCGAACAAAGCACAAAGGTCCACGAAATCCGAGGAGCCGGCTATCGACGAAACGAGGGACTTCTGCCTCGACCTCGACTGCTTGCCTTGCGTCGACGATAGCGAATTGAAGAGGTTCTTAGATCTATTGTAGCAGAATTGAATGATAGGTTGTGCTAGGGCCCGTCAGAGACGGGCAAGAGCTGGAGACATGCTGAAGGTATTCTTACGGAGTCCGACGGTGATTATCCTGATCAATCCCTCCAAGAAGATGAGAACGAGAGATCCTAAAAGGGCGATGTATTCGTGCCTGCAATATGTAGGTCAATACGGTAGTCAAGGCTCCAAAAAGGGCATCGTTACCAGAAGAGCCTGCCGATAAAAGGGACGCGAGCCATGGCGGTCAGAATTGTTCTGCAAGGAACTTTATCAAACTACCCGCACGTCTGAAGCCATAATGGAGTGTACTGAATCAATCTGTCGCGTCAAAGAAGGAAAGGTGAAGGCGGGATGATGCCAATGCCGTCACTTGCCGGGAATATGAAAACATTGGTAGTCTTGGCATTGCAACATTGTGCAATTGGCCTACGACGCCGTCTCTCATGGAATTGAGGACGCCCAGGGCACTGTAGAAGTTGAGGAGCTCTATTACTTTCTAGTAAGTGCATACTCTATTGGGGATTGGGCGTGGAGATATTGAATCTCATTCATCTTGGGTCTTCAATTCTTGTATGAGCCCAGTGACTCTATTTCCAGGAGCAGCGAGTGCATTATTGCTCTACGACTGCGGGACCAGTGATTGAGCAAGGCCTAGAGCAAGTGCATTGTACACGACCAACACCTTTGGCCTTCCACATGAACCCACCATGCATTCCCGTGCAAAAGAAACGTCAAAATCTCCACGTATCCGATGTTGACGCTCGAATGCTAATTTTCATCTCTTTGAATCAGCCCAAGGGCCAGCACAGCCATTGAGTAAACTCCTTTCTCCTCATGCGAGTGCCTCAAAAACCCATAGATCTCATTTTCCTCTCCCGCTTTCCGTGACATTAAACAATCAGTCGTCGTAGCCCTGAGGTATTTTTCTCGGTCCGGAGGGTACTGCAGAGTTTCAATTAGCCGAGTCCTGGTATCAATAGTCGACTGTACGGAGAGCTGTAGTGTGATGCACTTTCAAAAGGTAGCATACTTGGATATGTCAACGGGATCTTTTCTCTTGACCCATCGTTAAAGAATCTCCGTATTGGAGGAGCAACAAAGAATGACAGTGGACCGCCGGACCCTATGACGAAGGAATAGAAGATCGCTGGCTTCTCGTGTGAGGCCCACCGCAAGTACCGCAAGGGTTGCTGGAAAAATTGTGGGGACGACATGATTTGCGGCGCTGAGGTTACGGATTGGCTACAATGGAGCTTGCGAACGGTTGCAGGGCACTCGGGAGGGATCAATTTTGGTTGAATACGAAAGAGTTGAGTGAACGTCTTGGTCGAGGGTGGACTTGGAGTTCCCTGGATAAACTTCGGCTTTGGAGCTCGAATTTTGGCGAATCTTGGCGACACGTCTCTCGAACTCGAGATCGGATTGACGCTGTTTACAATAATCAAACGTTAACATGCGCTGGCTTCTCTCTCTACTAGTAGCTGCACTACCGGGCTTAACTCAGGCGCTCAGTAGCAGTGGCAGCCGATTGCTCGTCGTCGTTGAGGAGGCTTCGGAGAGAGCCAAATATTCGACATTCTGGGGAGACCTCGAAGGTATGTTCAATAGCGTCCCGTGATTTGGTGAGATCCCAATTGGCCATGCTGACATCTTGGAACTTTTAGATCGAGGCTACAGGCTTACCTTTGAGTCCCCCAAGAATGAGAAGCTTTCTCTCTTCCAGCACGGCGAGCGAGCGTTCGACCACATCCTTCTACTTCCTCCCAAGTCAAAAGGGCTGGGCCCAGCGTTGACCCCTAAGCTACTCCTTCAATTCATCAATCAAGATGGCAACATCCTCCTTACGCTTTCCGCAAGCTCTCCTACGCCGACCGCCATCTCCTCTCTTCTTCTCGAATTGGACATCCATCTGCCCCCAGATCGGGATTCGCTGGTAGTCGACCATTTCAATTATGACGCTTCGTCTTCATCCGACAAGCACGATGTACTCCTATTACCTCGATCTTCTTCACTGAGACCAGACGTCAGAAAATTCTTTGGTGGTGATGGTTTGGTAGCCCTCCCAAGAGCAGTCGCTCAAGAGCTAGAAAATCGTAGCCCTCTGTTGGCGCCGATACTACGAGCGAAGAGTAGCGCATATAGCTACAACCCAAAGGATGATATTGAGACCGTGGAGGATCCTTTCGCTGTTGGGGAACAGATATCTCTGGTGTCGAGCATGCAGGCAAGGAACTCCGCCAGATTTACAATATTTGGATCTGCAGAGGCGCTTGAGAACCACTGGTTCGACGCAAAAGTCAAGGCTGTTGGTGGCAAAGACAGCAAGACCGTCAATCGAGACTTCGCCAAGCAAATATCGGCCTGGACGTTCAAAGAGCTGGGCGTCTTAAAGGTCGGCAGGGTTGACCATCATCTGAGCTCGATCTCGGAAGGGTCAACGGGCAATGACAGTATAGCTCAGCTAGGCTATTTGAACCCAAGTATCTACAGGATCAAGAACGATGTCGTATGTATCTCCGCCGGGAACGTTTGAGTGGGGATGCTAACTCATACATGCAGACCTTCAACATCGAGCTCTCCGAGTACACTTATGATCAGCTTACTCCACTCAAAGTTGGTGCTGCAGACGCTCTTCAACTCGAATTTACCATGCTCTCCCCATTTCACCGCCTGAATCTTGTTCCCATCTCTACAACCCTAAACAGCACAATCTTCAGCAGCACCTTCAAGCTACCAGACCAGCACGGAATATTCTCCTTCCGCGTCAATTACAAGAGATCCTTCCTCACGAACGTTGATGTGAAGCGAGAAGTGACGGTCAGGCATTTTGCGCATGACGAGTGGCCGCGCAGTTGGGAGATCAGTGCTGGATGGGTATGGATTGCTGGTATTTGGGTCACGATCATTGGATGGGTAGCATTTGTGGGGATTTGGTTATGGAGTGAACCAGCTTATGAGCAGAGCAAGGGAAAGAAAATGCAATAGACATGCCTGTTATATATTGTAAGAATAGAAAATTGATTACGGCCCAAATAGACTCTGGTTTAGTGGCAAGTTGTATAAAGAGCGCAATCTGGATCTTTACTTCATACAGTGTCCAAATGCAACGAACTATTTAAGTCGAAGATAATCTAGATTATGACCTACGTTTCGGACTGCCATCATGCTTCCTTGACATCTACGACATAAAATCTCCACCGCGATTCATTACCCCCTCACACCACAACCATGCCCTCTTCATGCAAAGACATCCGTCCGTCACCACCCCTCCTCCGAAGCCAAACCCCACTAATTGCCCCCATCAGGCGCCCTCCTAGCCACCTGCCTCCAAAATTCCGACTGCGTCTTCATAGACCGCAACACCCCCGCCGACTGCCTCCGCCCCCCTCTCGTCGAAACCCTCCCTACACGCTGCCAGCAACTCAAAAAAGGCTACGGCGACTGCAAACGAGGCATGATCGATATGCGGAAACGGTTCAGAGGCAACCAGCCTATTGCTGTTAGTAAAGAGATTGAGGGCGAGAAGGGGGGGCAGCTTTATGGTGGGGGTATGGCGGTGGGGGAGACTGGGACTGGGGGGATGGGGAAGGGGGAGACCGATTTGATTGAGGGGGCGGATGGGGAGTTGAGGAAGAGGGAGGGGTAGGGGGTGGGAGGCTGTGGAATTGGTGCATTGCGCGGTGTTGGCGGGATCTGAAAATAGATTCGTATCCTGATGGACACATGTCTAAGGCTTCGGACTGGTGCTTGCAGCATGGAAATCGGGAGTCGGCGAATACATTGGAAGCTACCTCCGGATTGTTGTTCGCAAGACAGACATGATGTACTCAAGTACTCGACTATCAGAGAGGAACGATGCTTCAGTATCTACGATGGGCCAGTCTATCCTTCGGACTTGAAGCGTTTCAGTAACATAACTCGACTCATTCCGTATAGGTCTGTACTCTTTTATTATCGCCTTTTCGATGTCGATTACTCTCTTCGATGATGATGTTGCTGATCGTGTCCAATGAGAGTGAAGCGTGTGTTCGTTGCGGCTCAATGTGCTCCATTTTGTAGCGCTTGAGGTGTCTGCTGAAGCGCAAGGTCGACGATTCAACCATTGGCGACTGTTTTTGTAGCACTCGATTTGTATTCCCATGGCAACGTGCCTTGATAACCCAAACTCAAGCAGATTCCGTGTCTTGCCACGGCAGGTACACTTAGTGGCTTACACCATGTCTCTTACCAATGCTTTGTTGATTGTTGGAGCACTATGCATATTCAGGGCGTCCTCGAGCGTGTTGGAACGGCCAGAAAAATCCAATGACACTAATCATGTGGACATGGCGCTCTCTTCAGACAATATCACGACGCTTCCTGTAAATCCTTCACTAGACCTGTCCTGGCCTCTGAGCTCCCCTTCAGCTCAAACAGCCAACTTCTCCAACTCGTCCTTGTCCACCTTTTCAGGTGTGACACCTGATCCCAGTGGCGTACCCAGTCTCAACACAGCAGTAACCAAATGTGACGGATCGGTATATGGCTTCGACCTGAACGCAGCCAGCTGTCAGGAGGCTTGGAACCTACTCCCTAAGAGCACCAACCGTCGGACTTTTGGCAAAAGAAGTGAAGGTCATTTCAACGTACCTCTTCCGTTCAGGATTCTCAGCTGTAAGTACCACATGAGAATCATGTACCATCAGCCGCCAATTTTCTACTTACCAAAATCCCAGCTGATGGACTTTGCGCCATTGATATCACCCACAGAGTAGGACTCTTCTACGACATTTCGACCGCCGATGAGCTTGCGAAAGCTGCCGCGACTATCCTCGCAGGATGTGTACTAGCGACACATCAAGGCGGCGTTGCAGGTTATCTAGGTGAGTATAACCTAACATATTTTGACTTCCTTAACCGAGAGCCTGATTGGATCTCTGCCAGGCGATTTCAAAGGGTTGGCTGTACGCATTGTCCCCAACAAAAATAACGTCCAATGCAGCCCGCCATCTAGCGGTCCCCCTCTCGGGTCTTGTCGACCAGTACTGGATACCATGCCAGCTTCGTACAACCAGCAAGTCTTTGGTCGAAGAAGAGCCGATGGTGTAGAAGTGGTTTTGCCGCAGTTCTTTAGTGATGGTACAGGCGCTTCCAAAGCTCAAATACAAGGAGAAGCTTGGCTGACGAGATCGATCAGCCTGGTCGAATCGATGTCTCATTGCCGCTAATACCGTTGGCACGCCTAACACGGTGGCTTGGTATGTTTTCTTTCTTGGATTTATTTTATCAGTCTGTGGCTCGTTATAAATCTTGTCTTCGGAGGACTGGCTCACCATCAGTTCAAGGTGGATGTTTGAAAAGCCATTGTCTCGGTGAAAATTGGTGCTGACACCAGAATCTGTGATAGGTATGTATTGTACCTCGCTGCGGTAGCGGTTGATGCGATATGCTGTAGGCAGGGGAGGGGTGGCATTGCTACTGATTTGGGGGACAGTAAGTCGATACTGTAGCAAAGATCAATAAATACATCGAGGAACTAATCTAAGTTTTATAACAGGAGGGCAGGGATCCATCTTTGTGAGAATTCGCTCCTAGTCCTTCCAGTCCGCTATAGGCCGTAGGATACGGGACTGACTGCTCCTAGGTAACGATCAGAGATCAGAGGCCCGGAGCCGACACAGCAGCAGCATCTTGAGTCTACAGCACCAGGTCTGGAGAATTCGCCCCACAAGAGCATATGGGTAATTTTGCCAGGGGCCTGGACGATCAGAGGGTCAATCTTATGTTTAGTGGCCAGTGAAAGGCTCAAGGGTACCATGCTGTTGTCCCTTTGATTGGTAGGATATCGAGAACTTTATAGGCTGAGATTTGCTATGCCCTCCGTAGCTTCGTCTGCTCCATCCCCATTCCGTCCCAAGAAGTCTTCCCCAACGCGGAATCCCACCCCTTCACACCTGCCCCTGTCATCGAACCTCAGACCCAGCACCTGCTCTACAACCCATATCGCCGTCCGCGTATGCAAACTCTCCTCCCTGCCCTTCCCACCGTCGACTTCTGACTTTCCAGCCGCAAGAGCCTGGAACACCACCAGTTGATCTTGCATATACTCATCCACACAGCCTCCATGTTTCAATTCCCGCTTTAGATCTTTGACGACTTTAGACACGAGAGTTTCACAACTTTCTTCAGGGCTCGAGCCTCTCATCTTGCGATCGTAAAGCCAGTCTCTGCCTAATTTGAAGCTATTCGAGGTCTCTGCTACTATCAGGAGGTAGAGACGTTTGTCGTGACCAGAGTTCTCGTCAATGGGGAACGTAATCTCCAGCTCAGGTTCAAATGCAAGCAAATGTGCGGTTACTTTCTCTCTGATCAGACTTCTGGCTTTGGCATCGGGTGCTAGTATTGAGACATGGGCTTTGGTCAACCCGCCTCTGTCCTGAAACAAGAAGGTAGGAATGGTTGATCCTGCTGATAAGGGGTGTATGTCAAAAGTGACGCTACCGACATCAGCCCTTCCAGTGCTCCAGCCTCTTCTATGAAGAGTGACTGATATCGGTGGTATGCCGACTTTCGAGGTAAGAAGAGGTAAGAGCACTTGAATTGCATACTCAATCGACGGTGAGTTGCTCACGTTGGTGCCGCCCTCGATAGTGATGCGGAGTGGTATAGCCGTATCCTGGGTTTTAGAAGAGCCGACGAACAGTAGGAAAGGCAGTATCGCCTGCAACACCAAGAGGATCGAGCCAGGCGTCGACATGAAGATATGAGACTGTCGACGGACCAACCTACCGACTTCGTAGACTTCTTCCCATACTCCCCTAGTTTCATTCTTCGATTGCTCAGCACGGTACTCTGCAGTACCTGCCGACGGTCGGAAGACTAGTTCCTTACTCTTCACTTCCATACCCTCCGTTTGCGCCCCTGTGGCCTTGGCCAGCCATTCGACTCCAGCAAGGTGAGCAGGCTTCAGGCCTCCACCTTTACTTCGGTTTCCTCGTACCTTAGTCACGTGGAATGGAATATGAGTAAGCGAAGACAGCGAGAGTGCAAGGCGTAACAACTGGCCGCCACCTTCGAGAGTGGTGCCATCTAGATGTACTGGAGATGCAGGCATAGTGAGGATGGATTCGCGGGTGCTGGCGTAACGCGAGGAATCGGAAACAGATTGCAGACTCCTCTTGCTGCAAGTAACTGCAACCACAACAGCCGTAGCAAATAAACCACGAACGTCTGCTCAAGTGAAGATGTTCTTTGATAAAATTGACTGACTTGAGTCGTTCATCCATAGGGCCATGGGTCTCAAATTGCAATGTGACTCAAACCCAACATTCGGTGACTCAGAGGGCAGCGTCTCCTCTCGCGCTGAACACCGGCCTCCTCTCCACAATGACAAGCCTTAAATCGATTGACAGGATGCAAGTCCCAAATCACGATTATGGAATTTGCTGCGTCAAGCGATCAGAGCCTTGCTCGCTGATCCTTTCTTACATTTTGATTGACGCAGATGTTCAAGATGGTGATCTGGCTAAAAATCGATTCCTCAGAGGTCATCCAAGCCGAAGGCGCCTTTACTGAATATTCTCTTACTGACTGGTAATGACTACACTTGGAGCTTCATTTAGGGAGGCTCGACGTGTCTATGGCCATCTGACGGAAGATCACTTACTCGTAGAGCCAAATGATAGCACAACAACAACCAAGTCGGCCTAGAATTCCCCCGCGTTTAGGCAACCTTCGCCATGGTCAAGAAGCATCCTTCCATCGCCCGTCGCTGAGCTTGAAATTCAATCTTTTTGAGGTACACCCTCCCTCTTCTACCTTTCTTCTCATCCACAATGAAGGTCCTCCTCCTCGGCGCCACTGGCAATCTTGGGTCCCGCATCGCCCCCGCTCTCCTCGCTCACAACCATCAAGTCGTCCTCTACGTCCGTTCAGAGTCAAAACTAAGAAACCTCCTCCCTGACACCATTCTGTCAAAAGTCGCCATTGTCACAGGAAATGCCACGGATTCAGCAGCCGTTAGCGATGCTTTGGTCCAGAACAATTGCGATGCATTCATCAATAGTGCCGGTGTAGCAGCACCGTTGCCATTTCAAACGCCACGAATGCAGGGCATTGTTAACGCAGTAACCGCGGCAGGAGTTGAGGCGAGTCAGAAACTTGGTCGCCCCCTTAGGTGTTGGTTCCTAGGGGGCTTCTCCAGCTTGGACGTTCCAGGAATGAAGGGTACCCCAATCACAAGCTAGTATGTCGTTTGAGTCATGGTATCTAATCAATGGTTAACTGTTCGTAGCCTCCCGGTGTTCATAGAGCATGGCCTCACAGACGCGTGTCTCTCCGCTCAACCACGCGAGAATCTCGAATGGTCGCTGCTATGTCCCAACGTTATGAAGCCTGCCAGCAAGGCTGTTACCTTGCTTGACAAACCTGGAGAAAATCCGCTCACCGCAGCTGCTGATGCACCGCCTTTGTGGCAGCCGTCTTATCTCAATAGTATTCCCGTCTTGGGCACTTACATTAGTCTGTTCGGCAATGCGTTGAGATATAATACAATACTGGAGGATTGTGCTGACTTCATGGCTGCCGATTTGGAGAATAAGGACAGGGAATTTGTGGGGCACAGGGTAGGCGTAATTGAAGCCGGCAAGGCGAAAAATGTGTGAGTATTGAGATGGGGAGATGCCACTTTAGGTGGAAATTTGCTGTCTGAACATCTTTTCGACATCTCCAAAGCTTTTTAGCCACTGTTTGATAGGTCATTTCTCAATGGCATGATTTGAAGGGTCGTCACTTCCTCCAGCTCTGTCCAAGAACCGCTGTTGGGCTCTCCTAGTTCCTTCCTCTTTTCAGGGGTAAATATCTGACCGTCTGCTTCCTTTGTCCCAACCAACTCTTTCAATTTCTTTAATTTCAACATCAGCACTATCAATACTAGCGACAGCATCATCATCGTCATCAGTCGGGACAGCATCATTGTCATCAGTTGGATTACACACCCAGCAGTCGCAATGAGGAGCACGCAACCATGGGTTGCTACCCTAGCTACAGCGTTCTTCATGCTTCTCATCAGGACTGATGCCATCATCGTGAAGCGGCAGTCCCAGGGAAATGAGCCTTTGGATGTTCAAGCTTCAGGCATTGGTACTGTGGGTAAGCAGCACCTGCAGGAATTCGACTTCGAATTTGACACGGGTGAGATAACGACCAGCACAATCAGAAGCGCTAAACTAAATACTCTAGGGTCGAACGCAACATGGGTTGCCAGCTATACGCTTGGCTTTGACGCCGGATATCACTTCGACGGCATTCCTTTGAATCGAACTGATAGCACTGCATACGTAGATGGAACTAGTGCTTCTGGGCTGGTTTACCTGGATGATGTGACCATTGCTGGGCTCACAGCGAGGAATTTGGAACTCATCGTTGCTGATAGGATGGACAAGACTGACAATTTGGCTCAAAATGACTATGCCAACGCTTTTATTGGTATGAGGTATGCACCTCGCTCCGGCTCGGATAGGAACTATACTGGCTTCTTCGAAACCCTCGTTATGCAGAATGTCGTAAAAGAGTCAGAGTTCGGATTCTACATCGGCCGGTAAGGCACTTTTCGGGGTTTTTCTTCCCTGTTTGATACCCTTTCTGCAGCCCTAAGATATGTTTCTGGAGTCGGATCGTGGACTCTAACCCCAAAATTGCTCCCCAGACGTGTCTAGCTACCCAATCTTTCGTCTTGAAGAAAGTGGTGCTGAGTCCGAAACCTACTAGGCCAGGGAAGGCCAGCGAGCTTACTCTCGGCGGCCGCGATCAATCGAAGTATACGGGTGAAATCGTTACAGCCCCAGTCATCAAGCAAGGCCATTGGACTATCAAAGTGGATAGCATATCTGTTGGAAGTCATCCAATCACGGACTTTGACGGGGATGAATGTATGTTGGACGGACTTGATTCCTCGAATATTCATTGCTGACATGAATATATAGTCATTGTAGACACGGGGACCACCGTTATCATCGTGCCGGAGAGAATTGCGTCCCAGCTCCATGCCAACATTCCCGGCGCGTATTCTATCGGCCAGCAGCCGGCTGGAACAACATGGTTATCCATGTGGTCTTACCCATGCAACACTTCTGAGGAACGGATGCCATCCTTCAGGATCGCGAATCACAGCTTGGCGATTTCAAAAGAAGATTTTGGTCAATATCCGGAAGATGCAAAGGACGGGGATTGCATATCCAAAATCGCTGGGAATGATGATATACCCCTGATCTTAGGAACTCCTTTCCTACGCACCTGGTACACCGTTTTCCAATGGGGAGAGCCTACTGAAGGATCAGAGGTGGGCAACGGGACCTCAGTGCAATTTGCCAAAGCCGTCCACGTACCATGAGAGTCCCAGATGGCCGGCTCAAGACAAGCGATTAGCTCTTCCCCCAATTCTGCTTGAGTAAAATGGAGTGGAGTGGAGTGATTCCCTTCCTTGCTTCCCTTTACTTCTGATTCATCCACTAGCCGGCATAATTGCCCTGTGTATAATAAACCGCACGCTTCAAACTCCGGTGTACACGCACGCCTTTCCAGCAGTCGCAAGTATTGAAAAGCTGCGCGCTAGTTTTACTCCTCGCTACATGAAGTTCAGTCGCTTCAGAAATCGCTTCCAACTCTGCTTCTCTCAATTGGACCGGCGTCTTGATGCTCGTCTTGTTTTCTACTCAAGTAGTTTTCCAGTTTATAGGCCCCAGCCTCGGCCCCCTCTCCCACGCCTGCGATGCGGGTAGGTCTGGTGATTTTATATCCTGTTTCATATCCACATGCCCCTGGCAAGGCTAGGGTCACCGCATTACGGACAAAGTGCCCTACTGACGGGGGAAGTAAGGTACTGTGATGGGCCTTGAAAATACTATCCCTTCCACCGGCAGAAAGCGTGTTCGTTTGCTTGGCATTGGCTTGGCATTGGCGCTAAAACAGTTTCAACTTTTTTTATCGTCTTATTCTACTCTATGGCCCTGATATGCTCTTCCCAACACCTCAAATTATGACATAAATGGATCTCACAAAGCCCACAACCGTAGGGGAACCATAGACGCGCACCGGCAGAATCAGCCCCGGGATAGAGCTCAGCATACTCATTCGTATGATCGCGAAGAATGATAAGCGTAGAATCGTCGAAGAAGAGGCTGAAGATAGCGAACGGCGCGTCAGAAGGGACGTCATCAGGCAATAAACCATGGCCATAGGTGAGTGGATTTGTGATTTGAATAGGTTCGAAGGCAGGTAGGGGCCAGGGCTTGGGGGCCGGCTTATTTGGGAGCCGTGTAGGCTTTGGATCTATAGGAACATGATCAATATCATCAGAAACACGCGCACGAGGCATAATTGAGTCGATATGAGTGGTATATAGAGTGGTTTATATATAAATGGGATAAATGGATTGATTTTGCTACCTATTTGGGGGATCTACGGCTTCAGCCCTAAACGAACACGCTGCCGGTGGAAGGGATAGAGCTTTGAGTAATTGCTGGTGTGGCAGTAGTGGGAATGAGGGCATTCGGTTGTGATTGTTGGGAGGGAAAAGGTTGTGCCGTTGTCGGTAATCCATGGTTGGTAGAATGCTCGATGATAATTTCTCTCTCTCGACTGATAGAAATGTATGAGGAATGTGAGACTCTTCGTGCATGCATGAAAGATCTTTGTATTGCAGCTGTGCATCTATGGGTATCAGCGATTCTAATCTAGGTACAATACAAGATGGCAAGTGATGTTTGCCATAGAATCTGTCCTGAAAACACAACGCCGAGCAATGCGATCGCCCCCCGCTCGCTTCAACGCTACGAAAGCAATGCAAACGGTTCCGAAATCTTCTTGACTTTTAGTGGTGGCACAAGTGTCGTACAATGATAGTACAGTGCATGAGGAACAAGTTGTGCGTGAGATTTAGGGCTTGTCTGGCTTCTTAGAGCTGTGCTCCTGGCCTGATCGAGCCTGTTCTCTCTCAAGCAATAATGTGAGCTGACTCTCCGTTTTGGGTAAGGGTCGTGCATCGTCTGCAGCTGGCTCTGGGCCCGTAGAGGCTGGAGCTTTTAGAGGCGCCGTGACGTTCGTAAATGCTTCTCTTCCCTTGCCCCTGCCTGCAGAAGACGTGGCCTGACCCGAGCCTATCATCCCCGTGGCTTGAAAGGACGCAGCGGTTGGTGTTGAGGCGCTGGACTTTCGGGCAAAGGCATGCAGATTAGTGAGCGAGCGTTGAGGGCGCGATCTGTCGACGAATTGTGATCTGAAGTTCGGGTCGACCAGCGGCTTTGCTGCTTCAGCTTTATCGTCTGAGGAGTCTTCGGAGGTGTCTCCGCTAGATGCCGATGTAGCTTTCAGAGTTGGTTGCTGTGCTTCGGTCTCGTCGTCGTCAGTCTCATCCTCATCGGAGTCTTCCTCGTCTGAGGGAGGACCCGGCGAGAGACGTCGTCGCTGCTTTGAGGGATGCGGACTCGCTGCTCGCGCTAGTCTTTTAGACAGCACTGCCGGCTCTCGGTTCGAACTAGAGCTCGGATCTATAGTACTAGCTTTCGGACTCCGGGCTAATTTCGAGTACGAAGAAGTCCTCGAGTTGCCCAAGCTGGATGTTCCAGAAGGTCTCCGAGGTAAGACTGCAGGTTTACGTCTGCTAGCTCCTGTGCTGGCAACAACGACCGGATTTCTCTTTCCAGATCTTTGACAGCCGGTACTATCTCCGGACGATCGTCTTGGCTTGTCACCCGTAGACCTGGGCATAGATGTAGAAACTTTTGGAATAGAAACAGCTACCTCCTCGTTGAACCGGGTTGTAGTAGATCTGCGACTAGGAGCTGTCCTCTTAATCATAGGTATATCTCGAGAAGCGAGGCTTTCTTCCTCATCAAGAACGACGGCTTCCTCGTCCCCAGCCGCTGCACCGGACTTTGTATTCTGGTCCTGGGTCGAGCTTGAAGACTCGCTCGACCCCGAGCTTGATTTCTTGAGTATAGGTGGTGGTCGTGTTGCTGCCCTCCTGTTCTCTTTTAGCACTAAACTTTTCTTCGCAACTGCTTTGGCAGGGCTCGCAGTCGTAGGTGTGGCAGAGCTGTCTTCAGGTTCTTCGTCGCTCGATAGAGGCTCAGCCTCGGTGGAGCTTGCAGGAGGAGTCGAGGGGGCGTTGGATGAAGGCGATCCAGAGCGTGCTGCTTCATAATAGCTTGTCAGGCTTCTTGACGACCGAGGTGAAGGCGTAGGCGTGGTTCGAATATATCCGCCCTCGTTGATGCTGCTAAATTGCAAAGCAACCTGCGTTCCACTGACACGATCTCTTATTCGTTCACTGCTCAATATCCTCCAGAAGAAATTCTCGAGTCTTCGGCCTATATTGTCTGCGAGCGCGGTCTTTTTTGCGGAGTAGACTGCACAGGTCAGAATTAGCTACGGATGGCATAGGCTCCTCGAGGGTGGCATTGTACCTCTCCACAGCTTTTGCACGTCTTCCGCATCGACTCTGTCCACGCTCTTAATCTCCTCGCTAAGTCCAACCCTGTTGTTCACCAGTCCTTCTGGCAAGCCTCTTGCCATCTCGCACAACGCGCTCAGCTGGTGAGCTGAACTTCTTGTGTTATGTTGCGGGCATGGTCATGGACAACAGCAGAAGTGAAGCTGTCATCGGTGAGCAGTCATGAACAGTCGAGGCTACTAGCCCACGACTAGATATTGCGGAACGAGGTACCGGCACGCTAGGGAAGGTTTGAACTCAAAGTGTATATTCTCGATCCGGCTTCAAAATGGTTTGTAGCTTTTCTTGGATGAGTGGTGAAGGTGTGGGAACAAAGAAGTTGGATGGTAGAGCTAAAGTAGATAAAGGAGGTCAGAAGTGGGAAGCAGGAAGGAGCTGGTTTCATCAAATATGGACAAAGCAAGGTCGGGAGTAGCATTATTGATCGTATTATTGAGCGCGAGTATGCGAGGAGGTTGTACGTAAGCATGACTGCTGATAGGAGAGTGAAGCGCGAATGTCACTCTCTTTGGGTGAAGCTGGCGTGGCTGGAGTGGTGGTTGGGAGGCACGGACGTCACATGGAAAGGCGTGCTTTCTCATCAGATTTCCAGGCTCTGGCGTGTCTGGGCCCTTGTCTAGCCTTATCTAGCAACTCATCTTGTTCCGAGTGCTTGGTAACACACCCTTAAATCAAGTATCCCCGGGACCGCCCTTCCTTCTTCCCCTTCCCAGCCGGCCGAGGGCCCTTGCAGAAGCCCTGGAATTCTTAGAAGTTTCCATGACAGGGATCTGCGAGAATCCTGCCACACAAGTTGAACAGAGTCCTGCAAGCCCTGAACCCTGCATCCCCAAAGTGTGTGCCAACGAATCGGCATCCTCACCAGTAGTATAGAAGAATCGAGCAATCTGGTTATGTTTGCCAGGAGAGAAGTCCTTATCCATCTAATTCTAGCTATCTCTTCGTCCCGCTCAAATACAACGATCAGCGCCACGTTTCATTCAGGCGGCAAGCATGGAGCGTGACCCACCTAATGTAGAAGTCGTGAGGTGTCAGCTTTGCAGCGAATCCTTTCCTTTCGGCAAGGGGTAGAGTACGTATTCTATCGCCGTTCCAAGGGAGGCGGTGAACTGCCAGAGGCCATTATTTGCCATTTCCTTCACAGCAGATATTGCCAATAATCTTCAACTCGACTCGAGTGAGGCTCTCACACCGGCTCTTTAACCAAGAGATTGTCAAAATTTGCCGCATCTATCCCGCCGGTACAGGCACCGCTAAGAATAAAATAAGGCATCTCTACCAACGGCCGCCTCCAGGCCTCGGTCAGGTGGCCCATGGCAATTTTCGCTCAAACGCTGCAACGCATCGAAATGACATAATTTGCCACGAGATCGCATTTTGCCAATGTGAATCTGCGCTTACCGCATTCGCAAAGTCCCGTGACGTGACGCGATAGATATTCCGAATGGTCATGGCTTTTGGGCACGTGCTCGCGTGACAAATGTCCACACCTGAAAAGCACAAACCAATAGAATATGCAACTTCGCCACGTGTGACATGGACATTGACTCTTTGAGGCTCCCCATGGCCACCTGCTTCGAGTCTCGAGCACACGCAAGGGCTTCCTTATTCAGAGCTTGCTATCCATCATAACACATGTTCGATCGAGAGGATAGAGATCTTCACGCAGCGGGCAGCCTTCCCGTAGGAAAAAGGAACGCTTTTGTGAGAAGATAGACACCTCGAAGCAGTTTCAAATTCTGTCTACCACACTCCCAGGGTGGCCGTGCATCATTACCACCCACCGATTACTTGTTGCCTTGTTGCTACAAGCCAACAGTGCTGCTCTGCAGTGGAGCAATCAGCTTGCAGTGGAGCAAGAAGGAAATCTGCTTCCTTTCACCACATCAAACCCACTTGGGTGCTTTCGCAGCAAACGTACTCGCAAGGAACACCGTACTAGCTGGTCAAAGTCGTGCATACAAGCCGCAAATCAAATTATCGTGGCGCCCTCGTCTGATACTGCCTCGAATGTTATACAGAAGGCTACTGCACTCGGCTCATTGCAGATTGAAAACAGTCACCGGAAGGGAGCATCAATTGCCATTGAAGACCTGCTGCAGACTTCACCTTCTTCCGCTTCTGGACGTTACACACCTTGGCTAGTCTTTGTCGAACAACGTTCTCAGCCGTTCTTTGTCCGCAACGAAGCTTAACGCGGGGACTCCTTTCAACAAGTCCCTTCTGGAACTTAATTGCCAAATCATGGCAATTGAGCAGCTCTGCGCGAAACATTTCGAGCATGGACAATAGCCTGGTGAGGAAAGCCGTGGCCACTGTTTGGACCACACGCTGTACATGAAGGGAAAAACGCGCGTTCTTTCTCTTCGATGATAGCAATTCGTGAAACAAACTGTTCAGAGACTAGCGGTTTCGAATCCGAACTTGTAATGACTTCGTGTGCAAATTGTGTTTGCGGATCTAGAAACAGCCTACGTTGTGGCTCTTGTGTATAAGTATAAAAAGACTGTACATACACTGAGATCCTGAGTGGATACGAATGCCAATACCCGAATCTAGTGCTCAGTTGTGAGACATCCCACGCGCGCCTATGAGCGAGATTTGTGGCTTTCTGCAAGTTCTCGAGCAACCTCGCTATCTTAACGTCTTTTGTCAATGTCTTCAGTAATCAAACTACAACCGTATGCGGTGGCTTTTGTCGGCTTTTCTTTCCAAGGGGCCTCGTTCAATGATTCGAGTGGTAGAATATGCCTCATAAACATGCTTGCGGACTCATATCAGAATTTGCGGCGTCAAGTAAGTCCCATCGGTTCTTTAAGTACGCAGATTGACTCGGCGAAGCCTGCAATCGACACTGAAATTACTTCTGAAAGCAAAGTTCTTTGAGGTTGGTGGAACTGAGGTTAGCCCACCACCAATATTTCGCTTACTGCATTCAGGCTTAAGATCGCGCTTTGTTTGGTGTTGTTTCGTCATTGCTCTTCAGAATTTATTGCTGCGATGCTCGAGACTCGACAATTTCTCTCTTTGCTGTATGTGCTCTATTCTCAGTCCAAATGTATCTCCACCAAGTATGTCGTGCGATACTCATTCGCCCGTAATGCTGCAAGCCCCAGTCCAAGCCATTATCTCTGTCATTGATGAGGTGGAAAGGACCATGTAGAAACAAACCAACTTCCCCAAGATCCGTCTCGAATTTACACAACGCGTGCGCTAAATATAGTCTTTGTTATTCGCAAGCGTTCATTTTTCTTTCAACTGGAATGCCACGCTCCTAAATAACCCCCTTCTACCCTCGCACTTCCTCCTCTTCTCTAAATCGTATCTGCCTTTACTCTATCAGTTGATCTGAACATTTAATATCTATCAAAAGTCTGTCCTTACAAGCCCATCTTTCAATTCCATTCCCTTCCCGCAAAAAAGAAGAAAAATGCATTACTCCCCCATTCTCATCGCCCTGGCATCCGCCTACCTCGCCAGGGCAGACGTCAGTCTCGGCGACCTTCCCGACTGCTCCGTAAGTCTCCCATCACCAAAAAACCCCCTCCAATACCAGAACCCAAAACCCTAACAATCAACCCTCCAGACCACCCCCCTGGAGAATGGCATCGGCGCCACAAAATGCAGCATCACAGACTTCGCCTGCATCTGCCACGCTTCCAGCTTCATAGCCACAGTCGCCCCACAAGTCGCCGCCGCCTGCAGCGCAGCCGACGAAGCGACATTCATCTCTGTCGCTGAAGGCCTTTGCAAAGCAGCTGGCGTCACCATCACCATCCCAACCAGCGGAGGAAGCCCCCCTGCCGCCCCCGCTAAATCCGTGCCAGCTACATCAATGGAGGCACCAGCAAGCACGCCTGTTGCGTCGAGTGTTGCATCGAGTAACGTAAGTCCCACACTTTCAGTCGTCGATGCAACGTTCATGCTGCCATTGGGCGAAGTCGTTCTGCCCACTGCTGCTTCTGCTTCTGCTTCTGGGCGGGGTTCGGGAGATGCTACATTCAAGCTCGCGCAATTGGGAGCTATTGTTCTCCCTACTTCTTCCTGGTTCAAAAAGAAAGAAATTCCCGTTTCCGTTTCCTCTTCTTCAGCAACACAAACAACACCAACCGGCGCAGGCGCTGGTTCTCTGCTCATCAGCACAAGAACCCTCCCCCCCACAACCATCCTCGTCAACCCCTCCTCCTCCTCATCCACCACAGCCTCTCAACCCACATCTTCCACAACCACAAAAACAACCACAGTAACCTCAACTCTAACCTCCGTCTTAACATCTGTATATGCAACATCCACTTTATCCACTATATCATCATCTCTACTTCAACCAGTCAGTCTTCATCCCTCCCAGAATGCCTTGCTGACTTCTCACTATTTTTGTATAGATGCCTACATCCACGGCTCCATACCCAATCGGCAATGGGAGCGCGGCGGCTAATACTACTAATACGACTGCGATGGCTTTTGAAGGCGCGGCGGCGCCTGGGTATGGAATGGGTGCGGCGAACGCGGCGATGGTGGCTGCGATGGCGGTTGGGGCGTACTTCTTGTGAGTTGGGGGGGGGAGGATGGGGAAGAGGGTAGATGGAGATAGTATTGCATGGAAAAAACTTGGATGGGATGGACGAAGATAGGCTTATATATCTCTTTAGGTTTTTCATTAGTGCTCTAGAGAATTAGAATGGTCAGAGGGTAGCTAGCTAGTAATAATCGATCTTGTATTAAAATAATGGGTATCATGTACATATGTCATGCTTGTAGGCTCGTGTATATATCCATCACGTCGTGTATATCCCAATCCCACTTACACTTAATTCCACAGCCAGCAATTTCCGTCCAACGACCGAAATGCAATCTTGTTTCATATCCAATAATTCCTTATCACTTGGCGGCGCTGGCTCCGAGCCTTTTTGTTTCCTCCTCTTCCATAGTGAATCTTTCCTCCTCAATTGAACCTCCTCTCCTTTTGACTCAAAGTAGTGGCTGGTATTATCATCATCTTTCAAGAACGTGGCATTTGCATTTTCCTTAGCATACCACTCCCTGCGCTCCCATCTTCTCATTTCAACCCAATCACTGCTCACCCCACCTCGTCTACAGACAGCTCTCATGAACGATCCAGCATCAAGCATGTCCTTCGGCAGAGTCTGCACCACTTGGAACAATTCCATCGAGTCACCAATGTCTCGGATCCGCTGCTCTCCCAACTTGAAAATAGTCAGCGCGACGCGAAAGAGCACCCGGCTGCCTTCGTAGAACAAAACATCCCACACCCTTAGCACGCTCTCAATTGGCAACGTCCCAATGAAAAGACTCATGAACCAGCTCGTTGTGCAAAGGCTGATGGGCGGTAATCTAGCATTTCCCGTCAAATCATCGCCTGGTGTGCCTGCAGAGCCTATTTTCGCCCAAATGCTGGGCATAGTGCCTTTGAGAGCTACCATTAGGACCCATAGATCGACGTTGGCGCCCTCGAGGCTGATTTCGTGTGTGCCGGGTAGATAGACAGTAGTGATGATGTGGAGCATCCAGAACGCCTGTTCTTCAGGAAGGAAAAGTAAGAGGAGGCCTGCTATGAAGTTCAGGGATTGGCAGTAGCCGACACGGGGGCAGTGGAGGGCGAGAGCTTGAAGGACCCGGCGGAGAGAGGTGAGAAGTGGTTGTTCTTCCGTGGTGGGGCTGTCAGGTTTAAAATGGATATTATCGGGGAAAGTGCGGTGCAGGTCGCGCTCGATGGCTTCTTGGTCATTCGATGGAAGCTCTGCTTCGGCGCGTAGGACGAGAGATCTATACTGGCGAGGATGCTTGTCGAGATAGTCCTGGCCACCTGCATAAAAAAACCAGGCAGGTCCGCGCCAAGCTGGAGGTAGTCCCTTGCGAACGAAGCGTTCGGTCTTCTCTGATCGTTTTGGGAAGCGGGTGGGGAGGTATGTGGGAAGAGCGTAGTCTCGCATGTATGATGTCCATTTGGTCTTTCTCCGTTCTTGACCCCGTGAATATTCGTTCCACCAGGCGTCATGTTGCTGGACGGTGACGTGGTGACTAGCTTTGAGGAACCCGTACTGATCGCGAGTGGAATTAGGAGGTAGTATTGGAGGTGGAAGAGAAGAAGAATTTCTGAAAGCGTCTCCAGAAATAATGGCGTAGGTGCTGGCTGATTCCGCTGTCGTCCGACGGGTTGGTGTGGTGATCCCTCCCATACTATCATTGATCGCTTCAGCTATCCTCATTGATCTTCTATGTTCCTCATCGCTCATTGATGTGTCTTTTGATTCACCCAGCTCCACCACATCATCGTCCGCGAAGCCTGCGGCATACATATCGATTGCATCGTCAACCGTCATACCACCAGCCCGTGAGATGGGTCGCGAGGGAAGGTCGACTGTCGATTCCGCGACTGATGTACCTTTAGTGAAGACACTGCTTCGATCAGTACTATAGGTTTCCATGTGGCTTGAGCTCGTTGTCAGTGCCGATCGAAAACTTGATCTGACTTCGTCGCTGCTGAAGTCTGCTTGCCACGGACGCTGTGGTAGCTGTAGGACATCATCGAAACTTGGGAAAGGGAAGGACGCGCCATCATGTCCGATGCTTTTGACACTCGGTCTTCTTTTGCCTGTCGGTTTCGATACATCATCACCTCCTCCGGTCAAAGATCGAGATGGCTGCGGCTGTAAAGGAGAGCTTTTGGATTTTGGCGCAGTGAACGAAGCTCCTCTACCTCTAGGAAGGGACGCAAAAGCCGAAGGCTTTCGAAGGCCAGTCTTTACTCCGGACGTTATAATCGGATGAGTTGTAGCGTGGCGTATCGTGGGCTTGGTTGGCTCTTGAATGTAACCGGCCTCCACTGTGACGGTGGTAAGTGCTGCAATACGGTGGTGAACATGTCCTGAACTTATGGCGCGTCTTGGTTCCGACGTGCCCTTCGCCTTCACCTTGGGAATTGCATCGAGATCGCGCATTGCTTGCCTTCCAGGGCTTGTTGATGCTATCCCAGGCTTTTGCACAGCCACTGAATGTCCTTGCTCGGCTTTTTCTAGAACGAGGGCTTCGTTCTTGAAAGCATCAAAGGTCATGGTCGGAATACGTGGAACAGCTGATGTCTTCGGGGCTAATGATATGAAATCTGCAGGTACGTCTGGAGTAGGGGGGGTTTGACCTCCATCTGATGATGGAGGTCGTGATCTTGATGATTTCCTTGATAATGATGTGGTGAATAGTCTTGTGATGCTCTTTTTCTTCTTGAGAGAACTCGTCCCCAGCGAGGTATTGCCAATTGGAGCCGTCAATGGCTCTTCGATGCCGTCCATGACCACGGTCAAGTCCCGCTTTAGCATCATCGAAGTTGGTCAGATTTGGATACCAGCAACCCCTTCGATGACGGTCCAGTCGAGCTCAGTACCAATACTGCTCGCTCTTGGAGAAAATCCACGTGTCCTGCGCATCCCGCTCGGATATGGACAGCTTGAGGATCCTTTGGGCTCATTCGTTGAAGGTCTTTGCAGGCTTCGGTCCTGGTCGGTGTCCGCCTTTCAGCCGAGGTTGCACAACTCTTTTGGCCCTACCTTATATAGTACTCGTGTTGGTGGCACAAATGTGAGATGGGAACAGATGCTGCTGCTGCTGCTCAACATGAGCTGGACCTTGCGAGTGCATCACCAAAGAGAACAAGCGGAGATTAAGGTGCGGGAGGGTCTTGGAAAACTAAAAAGCAAGGCTTGAAACATAAACATGCTTCTGCGCCGCAATGAACGCGTCTTTGCTAACCGACAAGGCTCTTAGGGGTAGATAGATCGAAAACATCTATCAACGGGGCTGCCTCCTGTAGCCAGGCGCAGCGTTGGAGGCTCTCATGAGCAGCGTTGGATCACGGATGTGAACTAAAGTTTCAACAACTGGGCTGGCCGCCAAAAGTCTAGGCCCCGCCGCTACTAATCGTCGCACCTGACTAAGCCACGGGGCTCCCTCGGGTGTTCCTGCCGCCACCCGATGCTACGAGTACCTCAGGGAAACTCCTCGGAATCACACGCGACTATTTTCCACCCACTAATGTGCGGAGTTGAGCCGAATGCATGCACTCAATAGGGGTGCCTTCCTGCTCCAGGGTTCGGAAACGGAAGCGCTTTGTGGCTGTATCAGCATGAATCCTATGGAGACTGTACAATATTTTGCTCGTACGAGTACACCAGATGGTGCTCGAATGCTGCTCATTAATCCTGACAACCTACCCAATCCAGACTCAGACTGTTCCAATTCCTATCCAAAGATCACGTGTTGTCACTAGCAACTCAACTGAAACGCTTCAATTGAGCGACTATATTCACGTTTACGATCATGATTGATAACACGTGTCTACATTACGCGCTTCAGTGTGCGAGTTTGCATGAAAGGATTGCGAGTAGACAATTATCTCCAATTGCCTTCGATTGAGGGCCTGGGTTGATATCGTTTTGGCTTCATTCAACAGCGAGCGGCTCCTTAAATTGGCCCACCTGAGCCTGCTTGGACCAAAATCGCGACCTTCAGGCCATCCGTACTCGAGATGGACAAATTGTAGTCCTGGGCGCCTCCATTCCACCTCCCAATCTGCTCCACGCGTTTCACCGCATTGCCGTGTGATAGGGACAGTCCGTCATGTACACCATGGAAGATTTGGACATCGTGCTGCTGAGGCTCGTAAAGCACCATGATAACGACGCATTGTTCGCATTGTAGTCCAGATACCGTGATGCTTCCAACAGACTTATTGTATGAGATAGCTACCGACTTGGTGATGCCAAAAGCATTTCCCTTAGTGATCAAGGACTGCAGGACTCTTGGACTGTTGCCAACGCCATCAATCTGGCCGTTGATGATGACCTAGGAGACAATTAGCAATGACCATTAATATCAACGTGGCTGAATTGTTGACCTGCGGCGTGAACACATTCTGCCTTTGCAGGGCTTTGGCATAATCTCGTTGCCTTTGATCAAATTCAGGATTACCAAACATGACCTTCCAACCGACACGATCCCAGTACGTCACGTCGTAAGTAAGGACGAGCATGTTTGGATCTTTTGCAAGTTTGAGGACATGGGATTGGTAGGCGGACAGGAAGAGCATCCTTGTCTCTGGAATAGTACAGCGACCGTAAGGCCATTTGTGCTGAAGCATAGGAGAACATAGAGTTTGGCTTGGCGATATAGCGCAATTCGCAGTAGACGATTCGAAGGGATGGAGGAGGCTCTTCATAAAGCAAATTTTGCAAAGGACGTTCGAGAAGCTCAGAGGCAAACTATCTTCAATCGTGAGGAGAGGGCAGCGAATACATTGCAATGAGCCATAATCATGGATCTTATCTTGCAGGCTTGGAATCCTGAGTGTCAAATCTTACCCGGCTGCGCAATCACTGAACCTTTTATGTACTATTCTGTCTACTTTCTCAGAGTGACCCTTTCGTGCCCTTTTCGATCGCCGCCAAGACCAGGTCGTCAAGCTAATGATAATTCCAATTTTGGATAGATACCCGTTCTATCGTCTTGGCGAAACTCGATTCGTAAATCCATGCTCATGCTGTACAAACCGAGGCGATTGCTTCAATTACTATTGCAGTATGTCGGCAACTATGGGCATGATTCAATCCTATGCGGATAAGTCTCGATGGAAGCCAACAGCGGCAAGCCACGATGTCACGAAGAAGGCCCTCCAGGACAGTTCCTGGGCCGATGTATGCCTCTAGAGAGCTTCATAAGGCTATCCTATCATCAATGCTTCCAGCTAATATATTTTATAGGGTCTCCGGGGCATTGCCGCTGTCTATGTCATGTTCAGCCATATGACTATGGCTTTCGCTCGATATATCGTTAGGCCCGCGGACGGAGAGAATGGCCCACAACAATGGATGCAAAAACCTATCCTTCGACTCGTCGGCCAAGGCGCCGCCTGGGTCGCTTGCTTTATTATACTCTCCGGCTTTGTCAACTCGCTGAAGCCCGTCAAGCTGGCCAGGCAGGGCAACATCGACACGGCGCTGTCCAACTTGGCTGTCAGCGCCTTTCGACGAACCTTCCGGCTCTTCCTTCCAGCAACGACAGCTACAATCCTCAGCTGGTTTATTTGCCAATTTGGGGCTTACGAAACAGCGAGGCAATCGGATGCATATTGGCTCTATCTCACGAGTCCCGCTCAAAGCTATTCGTGGGGCACCGCGATCGAAGACTTGATAAGAGCTATACGGAATACATGGCTTTTCAACCCAGACAATCCCTATGACCAGCCTCAATGGGCTTTGCTATATCTTCTGGAGGGCTCGTTTATTTGTTTTGCTGCTTTGCTGGCTACGATAAACCTTACGCCCCGATTTCGGGTCATGACTTTAACCATTTGCTGGTTCTGGTCGTGGAATTGGGGCATTCGGATTGGGGATCGTGAGTGCTAGACTTCAAGATGTTAAACTTCTGCTGACATTTGGACAGCCATGGTCAGCGTCGACATCTTCGTAGGGATTATGCTGGCTGAACTCAACCATTCCAAATATCCCCTACTTCTGGCGCCCTACTCGCCTTTGTTTGCGCCACCAATGACTATCGGAGCACTAGTCCTCATGTCTTTCCCCTCCGAATTCCACACCTGGGCGCCATGGTGTAACTTCCTCCTCCGATGGTTCAACAAAGTTTCTCCACAGAACGCTGAATTGAGCCGGTTCTGGCCCACCATCGGCGCCCAACTGCTCTGTCTTACCATTGTACTCTCGCCTCATATGCGGCGAGCGTTGAGCCACAAATATCTGCTATGGCTTGGGAAGATCAGTTTCCCCCTGTATCTACTACATGGATCTTTCATGCGTAGCCTACTTTCATGGCTACTATTCTCCGGCTCAAAATTGACAGAAATGGAGGAGCGTCAGGGCGACCAGACCTACATTGTTATGAGATACCCATTACCAGGCTATACGACTTTTTTTTTCGCCATGCCTGTTTTTTTCGGGGCTTTGTTCTTCACGGCGCATGTATGGGCGACGAAGCTGGAGCCGCAGTTCGGAGTTATCACCAAAAAGGCGGAGGATCTGATGTTCGGGAAGCAGGAAAGACCGACAGCCTTGCCAGTGCGGCAGGACTCAGCTCGACCGGATTAATAGGACAACGGCCGATTGCCGAGGTCTAACCTGTTCATTGTCTAATGGCGCTTGGATCACAGGTTGGGACATTCAGAGTTGTATAATTGGGATGATACTGGGCAAAATAATGAGGTCTAGCTTTATTGGCATGTCTAAATATTGCAAATTCGGCAATCGAAAAGCGTTAAGCCATCTTGAAGTGCAATTTTTCGGTGAATGTAATGGACTGGCTCGGGAATCCCACCGCACCGCTTTACACATTAGGTTGATGGTTAGCGAACCTCACGTCAAACAGTAGGCAGTCTTGTGACTTACCATATTGACCTCGTGCCTTGGGAATGAAGACCTCATCGGTTTCCATCCAATACCCTGTTGACCAATCGATCGCATTTATTTCATTATTATTTCAGCTGAATGTTCCCACTATATCGTGTATCTACCCGTTCATTGTAGACTTGGTAAGCAACTCGGCTGGCTCTGCTGTTATACACTAGGCTCACTGGTCATTGACTCCCTCGTGCTACCTGTGTTTACTAAACATCAATTACGTGTGTGATTCTAAGGCTTATGGTCGTACTGTTATCTTACATCCTTATCCTATGACAGGCAGTCTCTTCCGCTACAGTCCTTCACCGAATCATGCACATAGACTTCTGTCAAGATATCCATCAGTCCATACCTGCAATCCTAGCATACTATCAGCTCTACGTAAAGAAGCTTCCGTTCAAGTGGATGCTCGCATATCTTGCTACCACCATTAACAAGGTAAAGAACGAAGTACACTTTGAGTTGAGACTGTTGAGAAAAGGCACGATGTCTGTGTAATATCATTAACGAATCGACGCACAACAAAGCCCAACTGTGGCTTAGAATAGCACGCTCGCTACAAATCCCATTCCCAGCAACATGACATTGATCTTTGACGGTATCATACTCCCATGAATTCCCAACCATTCATACACTTCAACCAATCATTTCCACCTCCAAGTCAATTTCCGCACCCCGCTCCTCTTTCTCATGATCCACACCGCCACATCCTAAGTTTCTCAACGTCAAATGTCTCGCCACAACCCTACCTGTGAGTACCGGGAAGGAAAATCGGGTCACCGAACAGAATATTTCGGATCTGTGCCTCGACAGGAAATGAACTGCATTTCGCAGGCTATGCTGCGTGCACAAGCGATCGGTGCCATACGAGGACGCTTGAACAGTGGTATGGCTGCGGAAGGGTGGGAGTTCCAACACCGTATCAGCACAGGATGGAGGCATTAGTGAGGAGGGTGCTGGGAGGGAATTTGGTGAGAGAGGATTGAGTCAGGGGGCGTTGTATGTTTAAGAGCGATTAGATTCGGTGGGGCTGGCTGTTAGTTTTGGTGCGTGGTTGCTGAGGTGAGGAGGAGGGTGGTGTTTTTGGGAGAGACGGGGCCAGAAATGAGTGAATGAGAAGACAAGTGAGCGATTAAGAGGATGAGAGGATATGGAATCGAGAGAGAGTATTACCATTGATCAAAGCAAAGGTCTAAACTTGCTTTTAATTAGACATTCTACCAGCTGCATTGGATCCGTAATCCAGACCGCTTTGCCAACATCACCAAGCAACCCATCCCGCCATCTCATCATTCATTCATCCCAAGAATCTAATCCTCCAGATCCTTAACCTCCTCCAAATCATCCTCCTTCGGCACCACACTTCCCTTCGTCGCCTTCGCACTGGCAGCCGGGCCTCCCTTGGTTGCAGTCTTCTCAGCACCCTCTTCCTCTTCAGCATCATCGCCCTCTCCATCTTCATCCTCGTCATCTTCGACTGGGACGGCTTCTTCGTCAGAAGCTCCATCTTCCCCCTCGTCTTCTTCGTCGCTTAGAACTTCGGGTTCCTCCTTGGAGGTGGGTGCGAGTTTCTGCTTTTTGGCTGCGGGAGGAGCTTTGATTGACGTGTGTAAGAGGTTGGCGCTGAGATGGACGGAGGTGGGGTTTGAAATACCTGCGGCGGGTCCATCGCCTTCTTCCTCCTCTTCGTCTGATGATGCTCCCTCCTCGCCAACATCGGAGGCGCCGGATTCTTCGTATCTTGGCAGATAGCGTCAGCAACAGTTCTGCTGGCTTCTCGCGCGACATTCAATCGAGCTCGGAAAAGTAGTTATCGGGTCCATTGAAATGGAAGACATCAATGCAGACAGGCAGGCAAGCATCAATTGAGCCCTTTCTCGCCCATTGAAGGACAAGGCAACGCATGACGTCAAGGACCCCGAACTCACTCTTCTTCCTCATCACTTTCATCGCTGGGAAGAGCTTGGAGCTCTTCTTCTTCGTCCTGCTTTCTCTTGCGTGTAGACATGATGATTATGGGTGTGATGTGGGTGGATTGATGGGTCAATGGATGGTGGATACTCGAAAAATGGGAAAGAGTAAGGAGGAGGTGAGGTCGCAAGCTCAAGGAAAGGGCGGACGGCCGAAGCTGACCCAGCGCAGAAAACAGGGTCTCCGAACCAGGCAGGGCTGAGATTTAGATTTTAGTAAAAAGAAGCGAGCCTATAGGATGCTTTGGCAGAAATGCGGGTCCTGCAGATCGGGACGCCGGAGCATGACGGCATGGAAAGCGCGGTGCAAAATTGGTGAAGATGATGTGATGTCTTATACGGTAGGAGTACGAAGATTGGTATTTGAACTGAATTTGTGCTTTAGCTGCGTGAAGCAACCAGGAGAGCCATTACAGCACTGTAGAAAGCTAACATGCATGTCATGTTGGCAAGTGGCGGACTCCACGCGCTGACAGGGCTTTTGAAAAGACATGAATTGAATGGAACGAGAAGAATTGCGACTTCGAGCGTGCATCTGGTATATCGGTGGCTCCTTGCTGACGTGTCAGCTCCTGATATGTTGATAACGGTGGACTTACAGCTTGGAATAGCGCCATTCTTGAAGAGACTGACTTCAGAGTCTCAAGAAAATGTAGACTCGGAGCATGATGGTGTGTATTAGCTGATGCTGAACAAATTCTGGGTACCGAGGCTGGCGTGTGGAAGAGGCATGGAAAAGTTTCATTCCAAGAACATTGCCTCATCGCCAATGTCGTCTTCGTGTCTTATGTCTTTTCCGTCAGCCTCCCAATCAATCCGTTTAGCATTGTCTGTCCATCCAAATGTTTGGAGTTCCAGCTTCCTTCGTGTGATTTAATCGAAGGTCGCTAGACTAAAGCCGTGAAAATAATCAACAATTTTACGCAGGATCCTTGCAAGCTCAATGTCAGGAGTCTGCTTGATCAAGACGTACAATGCTCTTCCCAGCAATGCGTAGCAGTCAGGACCTGACGGCATCACGCAAGGTCGAGCATAAGGTGAAGCAACATGATCTCCTTTGAGGCTGAGGTTGATGACTATTTCCTTGAGGTATGGGGATCTCTGAGATTGTGCCAAAATTAATACTTCTGGGCAGATCTACTTAAGCCTGAGGTGGAGACGATGAAGCGTCGGAAGATGCAGGGCCATTAGCAGACAGAAAGAATAGCCATTGTTCCGGTAGCTAAGCAGTCGAATCTAGGTCCAGAAAAGCCCAATATGTTCCGGAGCAGGGCTCAGATTATGTCAATATCTGGAAAAAGAAGGATTTGAGCGACGGGAGATAGTGTGAAGAAAAGTCGCCAAATCCTGCATCCACTGATTCATCGCAGTTTCCCATTCCTGAAGAAGATCAACGTTTATTCCATAATTGGCCTAAATGTCTGATACGTGTATCTCCAAAATGCACTACAAGCCCTTATGACCTCGCAGATCGACCGACGATGTCCTGATATGTGCTCTGAGAAGCTGAAGCATTTCTGGTGATGTTGGCAGGAATTCTTTTAGGGATGTGAAGTCGACAATAATGTTATTGAGAAAGCTCGGCATCGCAATGCTGTACCAAGTCCTGCAGACTGTGAGTCTGTCAACCCGAGCGTGGAATTGGGCAGGTCCAACAGCTCTCAGGATCATGGAGATGATCTCCGTTGGTAAAGAAGTCAAGGCCATGATCGCTTGATAATTTCTGCAAGTACCGGGTGGATTGCACCTTGGGTTGCGAGGAGGTCATAAGAGATGGACGAGCCTGGACCTCATTTGCTTCCACGATAAAGTCACACTGTCGAGATCTTGTGTAGTAAAACCTTTATTCGGCATTCACTGTACTCCGTGCTCAGATTGTCATCTTGCTGAGCGTGTTAGTAATCTTGTATTGATGGAGTTGCAGAAACACAGGATTTCTTCAAATACAAAAGCGATGGCTTAGGCTACTTCCCTCCTTCCTCGAAAGGGCTCTTCAAAGCTCAAGTACGATCGGGCCATCAGTCTCTTCAACTGGAAGTTTTCAAGAGGTAGCTACTATTCTATCGGACCAAACACCAATTCCGCCATGCAGAGAACAATAGGACCGGCTCTATAGCTACATTATTCGTCTAAGGCACCGCTCCAATGATAATGACTACTGCGCTGACTCACGTTCTTTCAAGGCTCATCAAACAACCTCTTCGGCTCTGCTAGCTCCAGTCATCACATACTAGTTTAAGCTTCAAGGCCTGGCTATTGTTTCTTGATCAATATCTTTACTATCTAATATTCATCCTTTGCAGCAGCCTTCGATAATGCTGTTCCACCATGAATCTCCAAGTCGATCTCGACACCTCTGGCTAGTAAAGCTTTAACCATCGAGAAAACGCCTCTCTGAACGGCCTTGAACAGTGGCATCTTCCCCTCGAAATCCCGCTGATCAACGTCAACTGGCTGGCCTAGCAGCGGCTTAGTGACGGTCGATTTTTCTCGAGATAATGCACGATAGAGTGCTGTATCGCCGCTTGTAAAATGAGTACTAACATCAACCCGCCGGTCCATGAGGACTTTTACAACAGACGAATTACCACGTGAGACTGCGCTCTACCGCGCAGATTCCTACTTTGAGTCTTCAACGTTTGCACTGCTATCACTTTCGAGCAGTTTAATGAGTTCTTTGTCGCCTTTGCAGACTGCTCCGTAAAGTGAGATATCCTGAAGGCTGAAATTAGGGGGGAAAGAAGGATTGTTGTCCAGACGTGCTGCCAGCTTTTGTTGTCCCTTTGAACGGCATTGAAGGCTTTCAATCTAAGCTTGGAGAAAGAGCGTTGAGTGGTAGAGCCTGTAAATCATTGAGGAAGATGGGAAATTCCCGCACGTCTTCTGCAGAGGTGGCAGTCCAAAGACTGTCTCCCCACATTTCTTTGGGAGCGTATCCTTCTTCAGCAGATATGAGACTCTGAGGGTGTTCAGGGCTAGTATTTAGGCGGCTTGCGATTTCAAGTCCCTCCTCTGCCAGACCGGCAAGAACGTGACGTTTTGGGCCATTGACAGCTCTCACAGAGTTGACACCGTATGCAGCGTCTCTCAACAGCTGTAGGCCAAATGAGAGAAAGAAACATTGATTCCATTACTTGATGACGCCGTCGAGGGGCATAGAAGTCCTATCCGACACAGATATCGCACATTCCATATAAAATATCAAATTGGACAGAACCACTATTTCTATTTGAGCCCTGCGAATTTTACGGGTCTTACGCCGAACATGATAGCGCTGGAAGAAGTAAACATTTTAACTTTCATTGTCTCTAGATCCACAACAATAGACTTTACGGTCTTAAAAATCGCCTAAACATCTATAGATCGAGCCTTTTTCTCGAACTTTACTGTGAATGACTTCTACTCAAACCCTTTCGTTTTCGAGATATCCTTAATTTCTCAGGGGTTCGGTACTTCCCAAAAAGCCCCCACCAAAACCGAGGCTTTTTTCCTCAATTTCAGACTCGGACCAACTTCCGTTCAACTTGAGCGCGGAAGTGTATCGATCTCTGTTGAATTACAGGCTGATGGTGTCAACGATATGTCAGCATTGTCTGAAGGCGCAGGTCGAGACATTAATATGAGCGTGCTCGCATTGGGCGTGTATGGTGGCGGCGGATGTAATTCCTCGTTTGCTACTGTTGTAAGTCGCGGGGTAGAGAGTCCTTGGTCGATCCAAAGAGGAAGTGCGTCCGAGAAAGTCCATAGTTCCAGCCCAAAGAAACCCTCATTGCTTCAGAACTTGGAGAATTAGTCCCTTGTAGAGATACAATTGCCCCAAAGTCCGCTTTAGCTTGGACAATGGTGGAAATAAAGAATACGTACAAGACCACAACACCACGGACACTATTGTACCAGCGCCATTAGGAATTCAACCTAATATAGTAAAGTATTGAAACCCAGCAGACGGAAATGGCAACTTTTCACGGATAGACCATGAACTTTTCCCCCCGGTGAGCGCCATTATGAGACACTAAATGTGTTTTCAAGTCTTATGGTAGCGTGGGTGGTAGACGAACATATTGAGGCTTTTCAAGTTTGGTCTGCCATCTGCATGGATGATACATATGCATACACAGATCGCTGAAGTCACACAATATGACAGCCAGGCCTGTGAGACAGGTGCCGATGAGAACCTTCTTTCAACCGCAAGCTGCTTGCCAATTACGGAATGCTCAGACGGCTTATCTCGATCGAAGCTTGGAACGCTGACCGCAAACTTCGTGAGATCGAGCCCAGAAATGCTTGGGAATGGTCGCGGGATGGCCCTGTACCTTATGTTCAGGCCATATGATGGATGCTGAAGATGAGTGAGCCTGACTCCCTGATTGCTGAGTGCTGAGTGCTGTACATATAGAGGGCGCCTTCCCATCTTGCATTTTTAATCGTACCCTTTTTCTTCTTGTGCTCTGCCACCACCACGTTCCATTGCAAATGGTAAAGCGTCCAAATGCAGATATATCGCACCATGGACCGCACGAACATGACCGCCCATGCGTCCTTCACACTGCCTTCCCCAGCGTTAGCAAGCTTCCTCCTCCACACAGAATAGGGCGAGCTCCACTTCGGCTATCACAAAGAACCCAGAACAGGCGCCGATGTACTGGGGCCCGGCAACTTCAAGTTCAAGCTTGGATACTGGACCTCCTGGTCGCGGAAGCCAGGTCGAAGAAAAGAGAGGAGATTGTAGTCCTCTTCGTTGTTCAAGACGTAGGTCTCTATCGAAATGTCTGTAGTGCTATACTAGACGCCGAGAAATTCCCTTACCTAAGAACCACCCCGCTCTGGCTACGCGGTGTCTTCGCCGCGGTGAAGCTGCTTCCGACAGCGAGAAAGCGGCTGGTAGAATGGATGCTCTATATTCAGCTGCAGGTCATCTGCTACAAACACGGGTATTGGGAGTACCATGGTGGCATCAATGCGCTGCGCTGGTGGCAGTGGACGCACCCCTTTAATGTTGGACGGCATCCTGCCTGGACTGTCCGATTGCAGTTCAGAAGCCAGAGATTCTTCTCCAAGGCTGTGCAGGGTACTTATTACTGGGTGGGGAGGTCTCTATTCGGGATGAAGGGAGATTAGCCACAGTATAATCCTCGATTCGGCCAGGGATGTCTTCTTTCGGAGGCTTCGTCCACGAATTGTGATAAGATTTGAAACTGAGCCGCTGCGACCAGTGTATCGAAAGCTTCGGTTTGCTCCAGTGGAAATGGCGATACCCAACGTCCACCACATCTCAATGAAGCGAAAGCAAACGTCTTATGCCTCTAAGGTGGTGAACTGATTCTTTATCACTTGCACTACGCTGAAGAAATTACGTAATCTCCACAGGTGCAGGATCAATCGCGATTGTTTCATATTCGCTCTTCAAAGGACTCGTAGCGACCCTGTTTCCCACAAGTTTATCCCAGAGGATTGGAGTTTTACCAACCGATACTGTATAGATATTCGGGGTCGCGACGTTGTGTCCTGGCCTTGGCTTTCGTTTAAATAGATAGCGAGCTTTCAGCCCGCGTTCTATAGTGTTAATATTACCCCTAGTACATTACTTTGCCAAAGTGGTTCTTACGATAATTTCTTCTTATTTATGTTGGTGGTCGAGAATCAGCATGTTGGATATTGTGTGGCTTGTGTGCCAAGCAACCAAGCAATGTCCTCTTTCCTGTGATCGTGTTGCACAATGATGCATTACTCGTAGCGTGCACGAACCACATGTAGCGCTGACATTGACGAATATTGTTGGAAGATGAAGCGGAGCTATTGGGTGCCAAAACAAAGACTGCCAAACTCAATGGTGCCAGCTTACCGTATCTGCCATCCTATGATCTGGCGAACCTCGCCCCCACTGGACTAACTCTGACTATAAAGAGAGAACCCCTGCCGAATCATGACATATGAGAGGCGGCGGCAGCGTCAAGGCTCTACTTTAGACTTCCAAATGTGACGGGCTGACACAGTAACATCGCTCGACGGAATCTCCTCGTACTAGTACACCGCCTCCGAAGTCTCTACAAAAGAAAAACCCGAGCAGAGTCAGAACGCAAACCCACGCACGCAGACCAATTCCCCCCAAAAGCCCAGCCACGATGCCTCTCGCCCTCCGCGAAGTCACCCACGACTCCGAATGGAACGAGCTAATCCAATGCGAACACGAGTCCTACACCGACCCCTTCAACGGCATCTACATCATCTTCCGGCCCGACATGTCTCGCGAAGGGTTCAAAGAGCTTAGGGACAGGCAACTACAATGGCACAAGCAAGACCCTACGAGCAGATGGTTCAAAATCGTTGATACGGAGATTGGGGACAAAGTCGTAGGCGGGGCGTGTTGGAATACTTTTACCGAGAACCCGTATCCGGAGGTGAAGGAACGGCCGATGGAGGGGACGTGGTGGCCTGAGGGTGAGGAACGATATAATCTCTTCTCCGGTAGCTGATTGTGTGAATTTGGGATGGGGTTGATGAATTTGGTGTGACAGGCGAGCCGAGGGAGTTTGCGAATAAGCTCTTGGACGACTGGCTGCGTCCTCGGTATACAAAGATGACGAGGCCACACATGCGTGAGTCCCTCCCTCCGACCCTCCTCCAGCCTCCAAGCTCATCCATCCCTTCCTTTTTTATTCAAGCTTTAAAGCTTATCACAAGCTAACCCCCCTTCGCTCCCCAGTCCTCTCGATCCTCTACGTGCACCCCGAACACCGCCGCCGCGGCGTCGGTAGCATGCTTATACAGTGGGGCTTGGAGAAAGCGGACGAGCTGGGTGTTGAGGCCATAGTCGAAGCTACGGCTGAGGGAAGACCGTGCTACGCAGCGAACGGCTTTCGGTATATAAACACTTTTCATTGTGACCCTACGAAGAATGACCCGAGCCGGGAGTGGATGGCGTTGGAGAAAAGGTTGCGGACGCCGATACCGCTGTTGCTGATGTGGAGGCCGAAGGGAGGGAAGTTTGTTGAGGGGGAGACGGAAGTCCCGTCCGAACTCTATGGCGCTTGAAAGTGGTGTGCTTGAGAAGGTTTTTGTTGGGCTGACTGTGCAAACGGATTGATCAGACAAGTAACTCCGGAGTTAGATAGAATTATTAAATGCTATTTACTTTTTTGTGGATTTGGGTCATCGTCTATCTGTTTCCGAACTGATGCCTTCATCAACCATCTATCCACAAAGCCACCGGTGCGCAAAAAAGAGCTCACCACTCCAGGACATTGTTCAGAAAATGCCGATGCTTCCCCACGTAGCTCTACGCTCTTATCCACACGGTAGATCTCTAACTTGTCTCTTCCATCCCATAAGGGGTAACCTCAACAATTGGCCCCTTATACTCTTTCTTAGCCCAGACGATATAATAGAAAACAGCAAACAAGACAACAGATCCCGTCATCAGAACGCTATAATTCATGCTCGCAGCCTTGACCGGGGTAGCGGTGGGGAAGAAGCTGAAGAAGAAGATGATGATACCGAAGCACACGGCAAAGAGGTTGACCGCGATGCCAAATATTCCAGGAAGATGGAACGGGCCCCAAACGAGTTGGCCAGGCTCACTAGTATCATTAATGTCATTCCTTGATTTTATCCCACCTGTGACACGGCGGTAGAACAGGAAACTTTCGGTGATGACGTAGGATGCGTATAGACTGCTGACGCTGAGTGATATAACGTCGTTGAAGGCAGCGGAGGAACCAAGATTGATCAAGCCGATCAAACAGGCGACGCTGGAGGCAATAATAACGGCATATATTGGAATTGAACTCCCGACTTGAACCTGTTGACATCATTGCTTAATTGACTTGCTTAGACGTATGGGATCAGGGGTGAACCAACCTTGCTCACGTGACGGGAGAAAGGAAGGCCGCGATCACGAGCGAAAGCCCATATCAAACGAGAAGATGTGGCTAGAGAAGCAATAGTCCCGCATACGGTCATTAGGAGGAGGATGGCAATCATTGCGTTAGCTCCTGCTTTCGAGCCAGTGGATTGGTAAAAGATCTGCATGTACGGAAACCCAAGCACTCCGGTTGGGCTTTGGAGCACCGTTTCAATGTCGACTGTAACGAATAGGACAGCAATAACGATGCCGAATCCAAAGGCGCCATTGAGTAAGGTGGTTAAAAGCATCGACCATGGCACGGTGATGTCGGCGTTTGTGACCTCCTCTGCCATCTTCCGACGTTGTCAGGAGGGGATGTCTTGGTTTTGGAAAGATTACTTACATGAACCGCGGCATCACATCCTATGCAGCCATTAGCTTGTTTGCCCTGTGAGGTCCACCCACGTAGTATTGAAAGCTTACCAAACATTGAAAAGACCGACCCAATTAGACCAATGAAGAAGGACAAGCCTTGAGTTGGCCATGCCCCGCCATTGGAGAAGACCGTAAAAACATCATGGGCAGAAGCTTTTTGAGGCGCCATCTGCAATAATTCAACTCTCCTTGTCGAAAACCTTGCAAGGGAAGGAGACGTACGTAGACCAGTGGGATCAGCACAGCAAAAAATCCGAGCACATGAACAACCAACATCAGCGCCTCAATCGGAGGCAGCAATTGACCGACGACGGTATTGATCAAGACAGCCACGAGCACGGTCGCCCAGAACAGAAGCGTTCCTTCCCACCGTTGCGGGACATATGAGGGGTTGTTCAATTGGATCACGGCTTCAATTTGGGTACCGCAGAGATAACCGTTCCCTGCTAGAATTGCCATCCAACCGCAGATTACCAACCAGCCTATTCTTGTCAACGAAAGTCCTCAGTCCCAGATTGTACTAATGTTTCTACCCATAATGTAGCTCATAAAAGTTCGAATCGAGGGAGGAGCTAGCTGCGCGATCCAGTGGTACTGGCCGCCTGCTGTAGGAGCCCTAGATCTTCTGCTTAGTCTTTGGAGAAAAGCTTGAGGTGTGCGTAGCACTTACATAGATGCCAATTCAGCCATGGTAGTAAAGACAGCAATGGTACCGAGCCAAACAAAGAGGTAGCCGTAAACGAGGCCTGCAGAGCCTCCACTGTGGGCAGGGTCGTGTCAGCTCAAACTAGAGATGACATTGAATTTTCAGCGTGGCGTACTTCGTCAAACCGGTAGTGAACAAGCTGGACACTGGTCAGCGGCGATTGGAAAGGAGAACATTTGGAAAAGGTCACATCAAACTTCCTTCCCAGGTGACTAGAATTGTACAGGTGAATCCGCAAATCGATATGAAGCCGAAACGACGCTTAGACCGGTCAGCTTGAGCTCTCTAAGCTGGTGGTGTTTGCCATTGCCATACCTCTAGGACGGACTTCTTCCCTAGGCGAGCAAGCACCTGTGCGTCGCGCTCCTTTTTCGGCGAAGCTTCGAGCTCGGAATGATGGGGAGACTTCCCCATCGACTGCAGCTCGTGTGTATGGCTCATGGTTGCCATGGTCGGTGTTCAGATCGAATTGGGTAGCCACTTGTGCAAAGTCCAACAATCGAAGCTGGTGACGAAGAATTCCGAAGCGCCAGAGAGAACAGCAGGCCTTGGTGGGGATGACAGCGACTGCGATGAAGAAAGAATTTTCAAGAGCACAGATTGAGGGCCATCGTGGGCAAAAAGCAATTGGTAATAGGTACTGTCGTAGTTCGAAATATCTCCTACGTCGCGTGGAGTAGGCGTCGATCTCATGCAGGACGGCAAGGCATGGCTGTGGACTAGAGGCTCTAGAACAGAAACGGGGTTGGATAGTGGTATTATACTGTAAGCTAGTGCTGGTGTGGTGGTGTCTTTTCAGTCAAACTTCAAGGACCTATAAAGTAAACTATGTGCATCCATCGCTATCTCACAAGCAACCTCCATCGACTATGTCAAATATTCAAGGTGGTCTTTTACCTTGGAGTGTTTGCAGAACAAGTCTGAGCATATGAATGTAGAGAGTAAGGGGTATGGAGTATTACCGCATCGGCAGGTGTCCAAATCTGGACGTAATCTGCTATGCCAAGCCTCGGGTGGAGGTTCACGCTAGTCGGACCAGTATCACGGAACCGGGTCCCCGTGCTGGCGTCAGCATGGTTTGCGGGGATATGGGATCTCATACACTTAGAGGCTTGAAACCTTTGAGAGCAGATAAAGATGTGCGTGAGAGCTCTCATCGAATCAGAGTCCATCACGTAATCTTACTACTTTCCTCTAAAAGCACGCCAATAGCGCCAACACTACGAGGGGCCGAGGCGGCCATACTCCTACCAGCCGTGCCAGCTAACCGTCTGTCCGCTGGGCCTACGCCCATCAGGCTCTCAGCAGAACTTTTTTTTGTGGGCAGAGAATTTATCAAGGATTAATCAAGTCGTCGGCTTTCAATTTCATCCTGGCTGAGGTTCAAGACATGTGGCTGATCGACTTTCAAAGAACCTGCATAAGCTTCCTCAAACTAGCTGGGATGCTCCTGCCAAGAACTTTCCCTGCTGTCACCACATCACCCCGATAACCGCAGAAGACTCTGAGACGGTCTTTCTTCGCCATCAGAAATTTGGCTCACAACAGTACTCCACATCATGAGCACCATCTCCAATCTGACAGCTACGAATGCTCCTCACTGGGAAACATCGGAGAATCATGGTCCGCTTGTCAGCGTTATCACCTGGTTTCTCGTCGTCACTGCTTTTCTTTCCGTGCTCGCGCGTGTTGCAACTAGGTTCGCTGTTGTCCGACAAGTACGCCTAGACGATGTATCGATAGTAGTGGCAATGGCATGAAATTTTCTATGAGATACATCAAGAGAGGTTTTGCTGATTGTAGTCCCTCAGTTTCTGGCCATAGGGCAGTCCATCACCACTTCTCTGCAGGCGTCCCATGGTCTGGGGGAGCATATTGACTCGGTCTCGCCTGGCAGGTTGGCGCAGTTTCAAAAGGTTCGAGAAGTGGTCCTCGCGAATCTCGTTCGCATGTCCAGACAAAGCTGACCTCGTGCAGACTACCTACGCCTCCGGATTCTTGTATATTGGAGCCTTGACGGCGATCAAGATCTCCATCTGTCTTCACCTGACCAGCCTTACTCCTGTACAACTGCACAGGACCATCATATTAGCCCTCGGCGCATTCGTCTGTGTCTGGATGGTCTCGTGTTTCTTTATTATTGGATTCCAATGCCATTTACCACATCCCTGGCAATTCGTTGAAGGCCAATGCATCGACACAGCTGGGTTCTGGACATATGCTCATATCATCAACATCCTCACGGACTCGGCCTTGATCGTTCTACCTTGGTTGATTCTCTCGAGACTTCAGATGAAGGCGACCCGAAAATACATTATCATTGGCTGCTTTACCGCTCGTGTGTTGTGAGTGTGCTTCAGTTATCCATCTGGAGGTACCAGTTATGAACGTCTTGCTGACTCATATCGCAGCGTGATAGCAGCCACCATTGTGCAGATCTGTTTCCTCCGGAGCAGAACCGCCAGCTCACAGGACCTGACCTTTGATCTCTGGACCGTCGCCCTTCTCACTTCGATTGTCCAAGCCTTGTCCCTTATCGCTGCCTGTATACCTTACCTCAAGCCCTTCATGGGAGCCCTCGAAACGGGAATGATCCGCGTAGACGGAGGAGCGCCTTCTCGCGGCCATGTCTTCGGATATGGAAATCGGTCCACCAAAGAGTACATGAAATACGGGAATTTCTCCAAGCCTTCATCGAAACCTAGTCACTCCCAGCTTGGTAACGTTCGCATGGACAACCTGGGGTTCTCGGGGGTAAAGATGCTGGGAGATTCGATGCTCAACAAACAGACTGCTGCTGTCTCGACAAAGGGCCAAAGCCTCGACTCGGATAACGATAGCCAAACGAGCCAGTCGAAGATTATTAGGAAGACTATAGGGTGGAGCGTGACGGAGGAGCCCCAGATTCCGCCGCATACTCATCTTGAATTTCCATCACGTACACAGTATGAACGTGCCGTGTGATGACGCCTACCCCATTCTACAGGGACTTCGACCTGGGATGCATGCACGATAGATCAGCGTTGCCAAATTCATGGCAGAAGTGCGGAGGATTAATGGATCCTTGTCAGAACAGCTTGTAATTTATAGCGATGGGCGAGTATCGGGGCGTCAAAAGTTGGGCATAAAGAGGTTATCTTCTATATCTCAATCAGGCCGGTATGTACAAGTAGAGTTGTATATATCAGGAGCCATACACGGTGTATGGAATAGATACCCTACCTTTGCGACGTACCTACATACGCTGCATAGTTACATTCGTATATCTGATTAATTTTTATGCCGAGTTGATATCTAGCGCTGGCATTTGCCCAGCGGCTGGGGCTAGGCCAGGATGGGCCTAGCGCGCCCCAAGGTTTGGCATCGAGGCATCTTATGCCCGTTCGCTATTTGGCTCTTATAACTACTTTACCTTGTCATTCCACTCGGCTTTTACCCGAACACTAAAAGCCAATCCCTGACAATGTGTAAGTGAATCTGAATATCCGCATTGAGGTTCGAGTGTCGGCGCCAAGAGAACGGTATGCAGGCTTCGGTCGAGTCCACTTTCCCCGCTCGCTTTGACGGCGGTGGGATCCAATACAAAGAACCAACGGTCGGCACGTGTTTCTTGCGTGATGTAAAGTAGGTATCCAGATGGAGTAGTAAGACAAATGGAGAAGCTGCCTGCAGCTCGATCGTGGGACATGGGACGACGAGGTCTTCTCATTGGACCTTCGTTTCATTTTCCGGCCTTGTGTGGCATGATAATGTGGGGCGAGGTCTGCCGAAGGAACGTGGTACGAGTATAAGATGGATGATTGCGAATGTATGTAGACAATGAGAGGAGAAAGTGGTAGAGTAAGGCTTAAGATCAAGCTGCAAAGCCGTCATGCTTCAACTTTTGACAGCCATTGCTTTCGCAGGCGTCGCCGCCGCAAGCTATGCCTCCAACATCAATTACCGGAGCCCGTCTCATAATCATCCCAGCTTAGGCATTTCCATTCCTAAAGTCAACAAGCGCAACGCCGGAGCACCGCCTCAAAATGCCACAGGATTAAATTTTACCCATGGAGTGGCTTCAGGAGATCCATATCCCAACTCGGTGATTATATGGACAAGATGTGCCCCAATGCAAGATGATGTCAACGACAATTCGACAGTTTCAGGCTACATGCCCTTATACAATCCAGTACCCATATACAACCAGACTGATACGGGCCCAGCCTCCACCGCTCCAGTCTGTATTCAATACAAGGTCGCCACTGACAATGCCTTCACCAATATTAAAGACTCCGGTATGGCCTATACCAGCTCTGACGTGGATTATACATTGAAGGTATCCCATCCCCGTCTTCAGTCCACCAGGTTCCGAGTGCTGATTGGATTAGATCGAAGCCCAGAACCTCAGCCCTTACACAAGATACTATTACCAATTCAACGTCTGCAATTCAGACGTCACAAGTCCCATTGGCCGCACCAAGACTACACCCGCTCCCAATGACCTTGTCACGAAGATTGGCCTTGCTGTCTACTCGTGCAGCAACTTCCCCTTCGGATTCTTCAACGCCTTTGGCAATTCAGCTCGCAAGGACTCGGTAGACTATGTGCTTTTTCTTGGTGACTACATTTATGAGTATAAGAATGGCGATTATGGTTATGGTCAAAGCATTGGGCGCATTCCGTTGCCGGATCGAACAATTTTTACCCTTTACGACGTACGTTATCTTTCGGGGTTCTTTTATCCCTTCTTGTATTGTTTTCTGAGCCACAAAACATGCATCAAGAGCATTTTGCTTCGTAGACGTGCCTCACGACTTGATTCTCGGTTTAAAAAGAGTAATATTGACTCGAAGTTCGTCTAGTATCGAAAGCGAATCGCAACTTACCGCACGGATCTCGATCTGCTGCTCAGCCATCAGACCTTCCCGTGGATTCCCGTCTGGGACGACCATGAAGTGGCTGACAATACGTATCGTGACGGATCTTCCGAGCTCAACAATACTGAAGCCTCTTTCATCATGGACGGTGGAGTCAGTGTCGACCAGCGAAAGATGAACGCAGTTCGCGCTTACTTTGAATGGATGCCAATTCGGCAAGTGGAGATGGACGACAACCTGCGTATCTGGCGAAGCTTCTCTATTGGCACACTAATCGACCTCATCATGCTCGACACTCGACAATACGATAGGTCGATTACGGATTTGTACTGGAATACGCAGTACGTGCACGAAATTTCGAACGATGCCGGCCGTTCCATGATGGGTAGTCGTCAAGAGAATTGGTTCTACTCCCAGCTCATCTCCTCAGCCAAGCGTGCAGCTACCTGGCGAGTAATCGGCTCCCAAACCGTCTTCTCACGTCTCAACGAGTCCATTGCCTACGGTAACGCCAACCCCCTCGACTACGACGCCTGGGATGGCTATCAAGCCAACCGCAACCGCACCTTCCAAACACTCTACGAAAACAACATCGGCAACAACATCGTCATCGCCGGCGACTCCCACGCCAACTGGGTCAGCGACCTGATCTGGCTCGACAACCACCCCTACGACCCAACCACCGGCGCCGGCAGCATCGGCGTCGAATTCGCCGGCACCGCCATCTCCAGCCCCAGTCCCGCAGGCCAGAACATCTCCATCGCCGCCGCAAACAACGCCAGCAACTACCTCGTCCGATCCAACCGCGAACTGCAGTGGTCAGAGCTCTACTACCGCGGATACTTCGAGCTGCACATCAGCCACGAGTCGGTCAATGCGAGCTATTTCGGGATGCCGACGATTGTCAATCGCAACGCGAATGAGATCAGCTTGGCGAACTTTACGGTGTTGAGTGGGGCTAATGCGTTGCAGAGGGATCCCAGTCCCGGGGGAGGCGTGGTGGAGAATGGGGCGTTGAAGGTGGGGAAGACGGTGATGACGAATTCGACGAATAATACTGCTACGGGGATTTATTTCATTTCTAATGAACCCGTGGAGGATATTTGAGAGCTTGGCTTTGATTGTGGATGATTCAGGTCGTTGATTCATAGATAGACATGCTGAAAGATATGCGCGTAATATCAGTACATCTAATCTACATAGATTATATCAACCTGTTTGAAATCCTGAATGGTCATTCCTTCGTCGTCGTGTCCCTTGATAAATTGTAATGGAGCTGGGAATGGTAATTAGAACCAGACTCTTGTTACTAAACTGGTAGAGCATACTGCCTACATCCCTCCTTGTCGAATTGAGTAGTCAATAGTGTATCAAGCACGCAATCATTGGAAAGGAGAATTTGCGTCTTTAAGTCTGGAGTGTTATTCTGATAGAATAATGGATCGTATTATGATTACTGATTATGCTGAGAGCTCGGTCTATGAGAGTTCCAGCAATGTATCTGAAGTATCTCCCTGCAGATTTCCCCGCTTTTCTTTTCTTTTCTTCGCCCGTCAGATAGAGCCAGTGTCAGCAACTCGAAGCAGCGATATTAGGCCATGCCTGCGGACTCTTCCCCAATCCCATTACCGTCAGGTTCTTTCTCTTTCGTACCAAACGCCTGGTTATTCGACAAGCAAGTTGGGTATCTTTCGATGCTTCCTACGCCGTTCCATACTATGCCGAATGTACACAAAGGAAAGAAGCTGATAAAACTAGATGACACCAGGGGGTTTGTATCTCTTGCAATAGTCGATAGTGCCAACAACATGCCAGAAGGTGGCGTAAGACGTGACAGGGCACTGCCGATGCAGGCGATGCCCGCGACACATCAATGCCTCCAAAGTTGGAGAATTCGGTCACTGTCCACTTACACAACGCCTTACACTTTTGCTTTACAAGGATAAGACCTTGGAAGGGTCTCCAAGGAAGTTGGCGCGGTGGTTTGAAATCTCCTGGGCGACAACATTTACGTCTCTGATCTTTCTACTGCGAATATCGTGGATAAGTCCTCTCAAGCCGTTGGTGAAAGCCTCGGCATCTTCTGGGGATAATCCGTTGGGTGTGGCCCCCAAGTCGACGAGTATCTTTTCGTCTATGATGGTTAGGGACCTAGGTCAGCTTGGGGACTTTCGTTGCATGCGATAAGAGAAAGGACAATAGTGAAATAGATTGCCGAAATGCACCGGGAATTCCGGGCCATCAAACTTCAGACAACGCACCACTCAAACCCATATTCTTGATGTGCTGACTGTGGCAGGAATCATCCTATGTAATTACACTGTCAGTAATGCTCTTTCAGGGCGCAAGTAGAGTTGCAAGACGTTTCCTACAACTCAAAATATGCGACGAATGGGGAAAGGAGTGACTGTGAATGAGTAACATACGTTGCATGTACCGCCTAGTTCATAAAGGCAGATTGGAGTTTCTGGATTGATAGCGTTACTATAAGTCAATGATCGGAAACCTTGTGAGACTTCGTTGAGATACTTTGGATGGTAACGAAATGCCTTGAACTGTTTCAGAGGACTCTCATAAGGGGTGAATTGCCCGATCTGGCGAAACGATGGATGGGCTATACCCTGTCAGAATGTCAGTAGGCATTAGACGGGCAGACAACCTTACCATCATACCTCTGATGAATTGGCTGCGGCAGTCTCTTCTTTACCATCAAAGGGAGGACCAAGCTGTGAGATTGACTGAATAGACGCAGCGGTATCATTTGGTTCAGCCTCAAGAGGAGAGAAGGAAGCCTCGGAATCATGGTCTGGTATCGGATGTGGCATCGCTGTCTCTTCCGCAAAGGATGACGGCTCAGGCGGTTCATAATCGTCACAGTCGCTAGCATCAGCCAAGGATCGACTATGATGGGAGGATTGCTCTTCGTGCTGCACACTAGCGTCTTTGAATATTTCCTCGACGCCATGAGGCACTTCTGATACGTTCCTAGGACTTGAGTTACCGATAGGTTCGACATCTGCCATGGCGAGATCGACCTCCTCAGATTTGTCGTTTGATTGGATTTGATCAAGCATTTGTTGATTCGCGCCAATGTCGCTGGGTGGCTCATAGCTCTCCTCGTCATCAATCATACTCAAGTCCCCCTGGGCTTCAGCAGCGGCTTCTGGGCTAGATTCTGTAATCTCACCCTCGTCAATGTCACTGCGTGAGATATCCATGATGTCTTCCTCAAGCTCTCCGTTCGACAAAGTCTCTTCGACGGTTCGTAAATGAGGGAGCGGCGCCGAGACTGGCTGCGTAATAGCCGGTGGTTCTTGGTCCACAAGTGTTGCTCCCGAGGTTTGTTCAAAAACAAGCCCAGATATATTCTCTGCAGGTGCTGAAGCTTTCGATGGGTCTGACAAATCAATTACTTCCGTTGCTTATCTGATCGTTTGAATGGCTATAATCAATGGGCTCACTTACCTTGCGTGATTTCCCCACTCGTTGAAGATTGTGGTGCAGGGACGTTCAAGGCCGGCGGCAGTGGCCCTACAGGCATCTCTAGCGTCGCTGTAGTCTGCGACAGACGATAGAGCTCCTCCGTCAAGAATTTCCTGTCTTCCACTCCCTTCTGGAGCTCCTTCCCCAGATCTACCATGTCATTCCTCAATTTTTCAATTTTCGCTCGGGTCCTCTCGACTGTGGCGTCAATGATTGGCAGATCAGTCTCGATCTCGGTCTTCCGCAGCCGCCTTTGCTCTTCTTGCAGTCGTCGTTGTTCGTCTTCCTTAAGCGTCTGCTGCTGTTGAACTTGAAGTCTAACATCTGCTTCTTGAATCTCACTTCCTTCGTCTTGAGCTTGCTTACCGTGTTCTTCATTGAGCCGTAGCTTCTCTGCTTCTTGTAGTCCATGCTGAAGTTCCTCCTGCCGCTGCTGTCCTTTGTGAAGCCATTTATGCTTGTGTCGTTTCAGATCCTTGGATGTCTCTTCCTCTTCTCGTTGACTTTCTTCTAAGGCGCGAACAGCATCCGCAGCCAGCGAGCGCTCAGCCTCGGCCTTTGCAAGCTCCGCCTCTTGCAGTCGTTGCTGGGCAATTAGCTGTTCCTCGCTAGCTGACTCTGTGATGTTAACGATAGCAAGAAATGGCTGTTTGGCCGTGGTAGGACTCGTCGGCTGACCTATGGGTCTTGAAACGCCTGTCATAGCATTCGGCTGATCGCCGACTTCGTGTAAAGACTGTCTGACGGGTGATGAGACTGCTGCGCTGCCAGAAGCCCCAGGTGTTTGAGCACGGCTGATAGTTCTCTTTGCGGCAATCCGTTGCTCAATTTCTTTGATTTTGCGGTTCATCTCCTCAATTGCCATCTCTTTGGATTTGAGGCCTTCGGGGTCTTTGGCCGGGCCCGGTACTTGTGCAGCAGGAGGCGTCATGACTGCAGCTTTCTTGCGACTTGGAAGTTCAGTCAGTGGAGGGAGATCCCTGAAAGATTTCTGCTTCTCGTTTGTCAAATCACTGCTGGGAAGCTGCGAGGGTAAGCCATTTCGTCCATCGTCGATGTCAATGTCCAGACTTTTTCCCGCGAGACTATCAGCTTCATCCTCGCTTATGTCTATGATAACGCTGCTGTGTTCCTGTTCACCCAAAGGCCTCTTGACCCGGGTGGATGGTGAATCTATGAAGTCGGCAGCTTTTTGGCGCTTGCGATGGGTTATGGTTGGCGTCCCACGGACAGACGGTAGAGTCGATGTTCCTGAATCAATCATATAGCCAGGCAAAGGAAAAGGCTCTACCATGGTCGACGTGAGGTTTGGAGAATGTGTATTGCTGGAGTGGTTTGCTTGTGGCGCTCCGCGAGGAGGCGTTGGATTAGCTCTCTGCTGTGAAGACGCAAAGGTTTGGCTTTCCATCTGCTGTGAGGGTTTGGCAGACTCTAAAGTATCGGATGTCATGAGCAACCCGGGAATGCTGAAAGGTGGCTTCTGACTCGTTGGGGAAAAATAAGAGCCTTGACGACTTGGTACCGTTGGCCGAGGTGCCGTCACAGGACTATCGAAGAGGCTCTGTGTTTGATGTGCAGATAGAGGCTGTCTGCTTTGGTGATCGGACTCGCTGCTTGCTGCTGCTATTCGAGCCTCTTGTTGCTTGCTCTCGCGAACTTTCAAGGCCTCGATTTTCTGTCGCGCTAGATCTGTCTGAGCCTTCCTTTTCACTCCGACATCAAAATCTTCTTTATTGGTTTGTCTCGGGGTATCGGTTCCCACGTCTGTGGTGGATTGCGCGGCCTGTTGGACAGTAGGAGTTTTGATACTTGAAGGTGCAAGCGAGGTCTTTGTCTGAACAGGGGAGTCTGTATCTGTAATAGTGATTGGCTTTGGAGCTCCGGAGGCGATGAGAGCCGGCTTGCCAGTCTTAGCTGCTAACATTCGGGCAATATACTCTTTCCGGTCTACTACTTTAGAATCGCTAGCTTTTGTGGCCTGAGTCTTCCCCGAAACACCTTTGATTGACTTATGTATACTGTGGGAAGGCTTATTGTCTTTAGCTGTGGTCACGGGAGTAAGGCTGTTGAGGTAACTTGTGTCTTTGCTCTGCAGAAAGGGCTTGTCGTTACTCGATGTGTTTACAGCGGACGAGGCCTCTTTAATCTGTTGTGGTTGTTGAGCGTTAACGTTCTTCGAGGCCACCACTTCTGAGGTATCCGTCATTGTTGTGTTTTCGACAGCCGGACCTATGACCTGCTGCGGCTGCACGAAGGGCGACGGAGTAACAGCTATGCCGATCATAGTATAAAGTTCCTTGAGTATATCAGGATGTAGGCCCTTCTCGACGATTTGATTGAAGTCGTATCCCTTTAAATGCAGATCATGCAATGCCTGTCTCGCTTCCTGCGATTTCCCGTTTATCAACACAGCTGGTTCCTCGGATCTTGCTTTGATGCTCATCTCAAAAAACTGTGATTTGGATAAATCATCCTTCAGCTGAGACGATGGTGAATCGTGTGAAAGGTCGAAGATTCCGTTTCGCATTGGCGGTCGCTGAGGTTGGGGTGAGGAGATGGCGATATACCCCTTTGGTTCACTACGTGAGTCTGAGATGAGAAGCTATTAGTATGGACTGCCTCGCAGGAGAGAGGTGGGGAAAAGATACCTTGAGTCAGCCGGGAAGGTTGAGTGACTTGATTGCTATGAGTCGCTGCAATTATGGAGCCTTCACTCTCATTTTGCTCGCCTCCTGGCGACCGAGAAAATATCGAACCCATGCTTGCAGCTTCCTGCCGATTCACAGTCTTATCTGGCTCTGTGTCGTCCACTTCACCGTCTTCCAGCTCAGGTTGAGGAGGAGACAACGGCTTGGCTACTGCCGGGTTGTCATTTGTAGATTGTTGTGAATGCAAAAGATGTGATGGTGGAAATGGGTGAGCGGACGCAGTATGCAGACTTTGGAGAGGCTGACTGGAACAATGAGGGGCATATGAAGGCGCCCCGTAAGGTATTGATACAGGTGGGTATGGCGGGGGAGGAAGCGTGTTGTATGGCGCTTGCTCGTATTTCGCAAATGTAGGCCCATGATTCACTCCATTACTAGGTAATGATGCTCTGACATCTTGAGCATTCACTTGAAATGAATGCGCGTTCGCATGGGGCGCTGGTGACACGCCGTTCGGTTGGCTTGGCCCATAATAGTATGGACTTAAATTCTGCTGCTGGTATGACTGCTGAGCCATGCCAGAATTGTAGCTACCAACTTGCGGCGCCAGCGCTCCATATGGAGGTGGAGGGTAGTTCGACATTATGCTCTGACGCCTGTTGTAGTATGTTGTGTTCCAGGTGTTGATTTTACTGGCGATTAGTTGCGAGGTCTTTACAGACCGATTCAACACACGTAGGAGATTGTGAAGAGCAGCGCATTGTGAAAAGGGAGAACTACAGCTCAAGGAGAGGGATGATAACTTCCACTGCGCAATGTCGAGACTGACCCTATCAAGAGGGCAGTGGATCCAGTGAATGTAGGAGGTAGAAATGAGCGACAAAGTCCAGACTATACAACACAGCGTGGAATATTGCGATACCACTGTTTAATGAAGATCGCGCTTTCCGTTGATGGAGATTTCGATTTTCGAGGAGGATGTCTCGGCCCGATCAGCGCCGAGCTAGTATCGCCAAGCGCGTTCTCGATGCTAGTTTGTTTACTTTCCTCGATTTTCACCAGTATCGAGCTACAACGTCGGTAACACCTTACTGCCACGTCTGGAACCTTTATGCAGATGCCGTAGCTTTGCTCATGCTGTTCATTCGCATTACTTGGTGATTAATGCTTTTTTCTCTCCTTAGACTCATTGTTATGGCCGCGGCTGAATAATTATCCTTCCCACGAGTACTCAAGACAAGGCTAGAAGCATGTCGACAGCAGCTTCTGGCGGCGCCCGATGGCGCAACAACCCCTTCGACAGGGGATCGCCTTCACCCTCTCCTGGCCCAACAGCCCCACCTACAAGGCCCAAATCATCCATCTTCACATCGCCGTCGGGCACGAATCCGGCAGCGCACAGTCGCAACCAATCCTTCTCGCCACTCTGTGGATCAGAGTATGCGCCTTTACAGCCTACAAGACCAAGAGCAAATTCAAACAGAAAAAGTCAACAATCGTCAAATACGTTTGCACCAAAGTTCATCAAGACGGAAGAATCGCAAAGAGCTGGCGATAAAGTTGGGGGTATTGAAGGCGAAAACGACTTTTCCGGCAAGAGATATGTTTGGCTACGGGATCCCCAATCAGCATTCATGAAGGGTTGGGTTGTTGAAGAGCTTGGAGGAGGCCGGTTGCTTGTGCAGTGTGACGATGGAAGTCAAAGAGAGGCCGACTCTGAGAGCGTCGACAAAGTCAATCCCGCCAAATTCGATAAGGCAGATGACATGGCTGAGCTCACCCACCTCAACGAGGCTTCTGTGGTCCACAATCTGCACATGAGATACCAAGCAGATTTGATCTATACCTATTCTGGCCTATTCTTGGTCACGGTCAATCCATATTGTCCTCTGCCCATCTACACCAATGAGTACATGAGAATGTACAAGGGGCATAGCAGGGAAGATACGAAGCCTCACATCTACGCGATGGCAGATGAAGCATTTCGAAACCTGGTCGAGGAGGGTGAAAATCAGAGTATATTGGTGACTGGAGAATCAGGCGCTGGTAAAACCGAAAACACCAAGAAAGTAATCCAATACCTCGCCGCGGTGGCAACGTCAGACTCGCCAGCTGCAAAACCCGGAGGACGGAACTTCTCGAATCTCTCGCAGCAGATTCTACGGGCCAATCCGATACTCGAGGCTTTCGGAAACGCACAAACAGTACGCAACAATAACTCTTCGAGGTTTGGAAAATTCATCCGTATCGAGTTCTCGCGATCTGGCCAGATTGCCGGAGCTTTCATTGACTGGTACCTGTTGGAAAAGTCGCGAGTCGTCAAAATCAACTCTAGCGAGAGGAATTATCACATCTTCTACCAATTGCTTCGAGGAGCCGATCGACGGGTGAAGGAAGAGTTCATGCTCACTAATCTAGGCGTGGAGGACTTCGTGTATACGAGAGGCGGTAACGACGTTATTGCTGGAGTCTCCGACAACGACGAGTGGAATTCTTTGCTCGAGGCTTTTCATATAATGGGGTTCTCGGACAAGGAGCAGACTTCCGTCCTGCGCACTGTGGCTGCAGTGTTGCTGCTGGGCAATGTCACAGTGATGAAGGAGAGCATGCGAGCTGACCAAGCCACTTTAACCGCAGATGCTTACGCGCAAGCAGAGAAGGCCTGTCGTTTGCTAGGAATCCCCGTTGACTCATTTATCAATGGCTTACTCCATCCCAAAGTCAAGGCTGGCAGAGAGTGGGTAGAAAAGGTCCAGACTCCGGAGCAGGTCCGCTCGTCATTAGATGCTTTGTCGAAAGGTATCTACGAACGAGCGTTCGCCGATCTTGTGTCACGGATCAATCGCCAACTTGACCGGACGGGGATGGGCCTCGATGATTCACACTTTATCGGAGTTCTGGATATTGCTGGCTTCGAAATATTCGAGGAGAACAATTTCGAGCAACTATGCATTAATTACACCAATGAGAAGCTTCAGCAATTCTTCAATCACCACATGTTCGTCCTCGAACAGGAAGAGTACGCCCGAGAGCAGATAGAATGGAAGTTCATAGACTTCGGGAAGGATCTTCAACCTACAATTGACTTGATCGAGCTCCCAAACCCGATAGGAATCTTCTCCTGCCTAGACGAAGACTCTGTTATGCCAAAAGCTACCGACAAGTCCTTCACGGAGAAAATGCACTCGTTGTGGGAGCGAAAGACGCCAAAGTATCGACCATCCCGGTTATCACAAGGGTTTATCTTGACTCATTACGCAGCCGAGGTGGAATATTCGACAACCGGATGGCTTGAGAAGAACAAAGACCCCCTGAACGACAACATTACCAGGCTTCTTGCTTCGTCAAGTGATAAGCATACCTCATCGCTTTTCGCGGACTGTGCCGACCCGGATGACGATACTGGGGCGACAAGAAGTCGTGTCAAGAAAGGTCTATTCAGGACTGTGGCACAACGGCATAAGGAGCAACTATCAAGTTTGATGAGCCAGCTTCACTCGACACGCCCACGTTTCGTGCGCTGCATTTTACCCAATCACAAAAAGAGGCCGAAGCAATTCAGCGCGTCCCTTGTTCTGGATCAACTTCGTTGCAACGGTGTACTTGAGGGCATTCGAATTGCTAGAACCGGGTTTCCGAATAGATTGCCCTTTTCAGAATTCCGACAACGATACGAAGTCCTCTGCCGCAACATGCCCAAAAGCTACCTCGAAGGTCAAATAGCGGCCCAGATAATGCTCCAAAAGTTGGACCTTGACAAGGCACTTTACCGAGTAGGAATAACAAAAGTATTTTTCAGAGCAGGCCTGTTGGCAGAGCTCGAAGAACAGCGTGACGCACTCATCAGAGATATCATGTCTAGGTTCCAGTCCATCGCACGCGGCTTCACCCAACGAAGAATTGCAAACAAGCGCCTCTACCGAGCAGAGGCTACCCGAATCATCCAACACAACTTTGCAGTCTACATAGATCTCTGTAACAACCCGTGGTGGAGGTTGTTTGTTCGAATGAAGCCTTTGCTTGGTGCTAGTAGGACTGCTGGGGAAGTAAAGAAGCGCGATGAACTGATTCAAAAACTCGAGCTCAAGATGCAACAAGAAAGTAATGACCGCACAAGGATTGAGGACGACAGGAGACGAGCAGATACCGAGGTCCAACGCATCCAACAAACTCTAGAAAGCGAACGCTCACTCGCGCTAGACAAAGAAGAGATCTTCAAGCGATTGCAGCAGCGGGAGGCTGAGCTGACGGAGAAACTGGCTGGTGCGATAGAAGATCAGGAATCTCTTGAAGATCAACTCGACGACCTCGTCGATGCCAAGAAAAAAGCAGAGGACCAAGCCAACAAATGGCGAGGCCAGTTAGAACAGGCCGGCCAGATCATCACCAGACTGGAGTTTGAGAAGAATGAGCTTTCGGACCAGATCTCCGACTTGGACAATCGAATTAGAGAAAATGAGCGAATCCGGTCTGAGAGGGACAATAGGCACGAAGGTCTGACCAGAGACAACAAGATGCTTGAGAGTCAATTGCACTTGCAAGAACGTAAAGTGTCTGAACTCGAGAGCAAGCTGCTCAAGACAGACCAAGATCTCGATGTCAAGCTCGCCACAACCACAAAAGACTTACACCTCTCACGAAAGCAAGTGAAAGATCTCTTGGACGATAATCGCCAGATCCGACAGCAGTTACAGGAGCTCTCGTCTACATCTACCGGATACGAAGATATGATGAGACGCAAGGAAAGCGAGATCGCTATACTGAAATCTGATCAAAAGAGGCATGATTCTGAACGAAAGGCGCTGGAATCTGAGAGGAGCATGTTTGCTTCTCGGCATGACAGCATACAGAGTCGCCTTCGGGAGATACAAGCGGAAATGGACGCCTCCAGGTCCCAGAAAGCACAGCTTGAGAAGGAGGCAGCAGATAACAAAAGATTCCTCGAAGCCAAATTGTCCGAAGATGCACAAGCTGGCAACAGCCGCAAACTGCTCAACAAACAGGTCGAAGATCTCAAAGCGGAGCTATACCAGGTTCAGGCCGAGCTTAGTCGCGAACGGCAGGCCAAGGATGATGTTCAGATGCTTAATGACCACAAGATAGCGACTTTGAAGGAGGAGTACCAGACCCTCAATGAGTCGAAGATTATCATTGAAAAAGAGCTTTACGTGCAGCAAGACACCCTTCGCCGCGCTATGGAAGCCCGTACCAGTGCGGAGAAGAGTCGTAAAGAACTACAGACCGAAATCAAGAAATTGCGCGAGCGCTTCCTCGAAGCTGAGTCGTCAAGAATCCAGGCCGAAACGGCAGTGGAGCGGAATATTTCTAGACAAGCAAACGAGCGCCAAGCATCCCTCAGGAAGGATCTGGACATCAAGACTGCACAATGTGACGAGATAGAGGCAGAGAGGCGCCGTCTGGCAGAACAAATACAGTCCCTGACTAAGATGATCTCTGATTCAGACAATTTCCGTCTTCAGCATGACCAACACAAAGAGCGCTTGGAGAGAGAGCTGGTGACTGTCAAGGGCCGACTAATGGCCTCAGAGAATGACAATCGTGCTTTGCTGAATAAGGTCCAGCAGAAGAACCTAGACATTGCCAGATCGAATTCCAGGGCTGGTGACTCTCAGAGATCAAGAATGGGTCAGCTCCACTCGGAGAAAGCAAAGCTTGACGAGGAGAACAAGAGGCTTTCACGACAGTTTAACGACGCTCAGTTGTCAATCACATCGCTTGAGAAGCAAAAAGAGAAGCTTGCTCTGTCTCTTGAAGATCTCAATCATGAGGTTGAACGAGAACACAAGGCTAGCCGCAACGCTGAGAAATCCTCATCCAGCGTCAACATTCAACTCGCTGAAGCGAACCGTAGCTTAGATGCCGAAAGGCAGCTCAAGACCCAAGCTCAGGCCAACACCAGGAAATTGCAATCCATGCTTGATAGCGCAACAAAGGAGGTTGAAGAATCCCGAGAGCAGCTTACACTTCTGCACAAGGTTTTCGATCCGGAGTCAAAGGAAATCACTCCTTCCTGGGAGGCTGTCGCTCCCCGGCTGCCGGATTATACTGAACTTGTTGGACAACTGGAGGCTTCTCAACAGGCTGTACGAGTCACTGGAGAGAAATGGACCCGCGCTGAAAACCAACTGGTAGAGCTCCGACGGCGTTTCGACAGCGAAGTATCAGATATGGACGCTCGCCATTCATCTTCGAAGCGCCAGCTTCTCGAGGAGCTCGACCAGAGCACTCTCAATTCGAGAAAATCGCCGAAACACTTGCGCAAAGTATCAGACCTGAAGCCGTACTCAAATACCTCTACTCCAATCCGTAATATAAACAAGAGCGACAATACAAACGATTCTGGACGTTCTGATCGCACTGTGGACACAATAGCTTACAACAAGCGGATGGACCTCGCAGCTGAGCTCGAGATGGTACAAAACCAACTTCAAATGACTGAAATGCAGAAGCGGCATTTGCAGAGTCAGCTCAGTAAGGTCTCACCTCAGAAAGACCCGTGGCAAGAAGATAGCCCATCTGCGAGGCGTTTTCAGAAGCTCGAGCGGGAGAACGGCAGGCTTCACGACAGGCTTGATGATTCCGCAAAGAAAGTCTCATCATTGGAAAGGACTCTTCACGCTGGTGAATTGTCCCTGCGAGATGTACAAGCCAAATCTCATGAAGAGCTATACGATCTCATCAACTCTCAGGAAGACTCCCGGAAGTCCTTGGTACAGGTCTACAACAATACTGTAGCCGACCTAGCCGAAGCTAAATCCCATTTTGACAACATCAAGCATGCACGCGCGTCTCTGGAGGTAGAGCTCCGAGATGCTAGGTCGGAACTTCGAGAGGTATCCGCTTCTAACGAACGCGAAGCCGCTTCTCGAAATCAATTGCTGCAAAAATTCTCGGATCTACAGATCAGACTCGACGCTGAAAGTTCCAGAGCAGCCGATCTAGCGTCCAGCCTTAGCCTCTACAAGCGTCGTGCTGATGAGTACTTCAGTAAGCTGGAACAAGCTGAGATTGCTGTGCTGAAAGCTTCTCGGGCAGAACAACACGCGAAGACACAGGCCCGAGAAAGTGAGGATAAATATGCAACCATCATGGCCGAGCGAAAGCAGATGGATACCCTAGTGGAAGACCTACAGCGACAAAACCAGCATTACGAAGAAAAAGTCGAGGATCTTGCTGCTGATCTTGAAGGTGCCGTCCAGGCGAAGAAGAGACTGCAGCATGAACTCGAAGATTACCGAAGCCAGCGAGCCATGGACGTGGAAGACAAAGAAAACTCCATGGAGCAGACAAGGAGGAAGTATCAGAACGAATTTTCTACTCTGACGAATGAACTAGAGATCGAGCGTGAGAACGTCATCCACGTTCGATCCGACAACACTCGCCTTCGCGACGAGCTGGAGGAGTTGAGATCTAAATGGGACGACGAAGTGCTCAATAGCTCTTCGTGGGCCAAAGAGAAGTCCAGGCTTGAGATGACACTCCAGGACTTATCATCTTCGAGGGAAGAAGCAGTGAATGCTCACAATGACGCTCAAAGCAAGATAGTCTCCCTATTGTCTCAAGTCCGCAACCTCCGTACTTCGATGGATGACGCCGCAGCAGAACGAGATTTGCTTCAGAAGGAGAAGCGGGGCCTCGAAACCCGTCTGACAGAAGCTGGCGATCGTCTCGAAGATCTCGCACGCGGCGAAAGCCCCTCGATGCGGAATGCGGCTGGTATGGACCGTGAGCTGCTTGAGTTGAAGGCTCAAGTAGCCCAACAAGAGGATATTGCAGCAGCTGCTGTCGGCAAGATGCGAAGAGCAGACGCTCTGACGACTGAGATGCAGAAGGATGTCGTTGCCGAGCGAGAGACGAACGTCACTTTGCACAAGGAGAAAGCAGCCTTGGAGAAGACAGTCAAAGACCTTCAAGGTCGAGTCGTCGATCTGGAGACCAAGGGCTTCTCGAGCGCCAGCCAGGACGTGCGTTTCCTGAATGGGAGAGTGCAAGAGGTAAAGTTTCCTACTTCCCAGGCTAGGAAACCCCCAACTGACGAATTCTCTACCATAGCTTGAGCACCAACTTGAGAGCCAAGAGTCAGCTCACGCGACGTCTCTACGTTCCGTCCGCAACGTCGACCGCACAGTTCGTGACCTTCAATCCCAACTCGCTCGCCGTGACAAGATCGCCACTCAATTGACCGAAGACGTCGCTAAAGGCCGAGATAAAGTAGAGAGGCTCCTGCAGAGTATTGACGAACTGCAAGCAGAAGAAGCAAAGTCTCAATTAGCGGCCAGGAGAGCCGAGCGAGATCTTCGAGAAGAAAGAGAGAAAGGACTGAGGCTTGAGAGGGAGCTCGAAGGTTGGAAGGGTCTGAGAATGGAGCGCGGCAAGCCCGGGAGCAGCGAATGGGGCGGAAGCATCAAGGGCCATGGGGCAAGGAGCAGCGGGAACGCAGAGGGGTTGAATAGGATGTTGAGTGACAGCAAGGGCTTTTTGTAAATATGGGCGGCTGTAGACTCCTGCGGCGTTTGCGAGTCAAGGCATTTTTTGGGGGCGTTTGATATCTTTGGGAGGGTCACAGACCTCGGTCTGTTATTGTTGCATTGCAATGCGAATACACCACGATATCATAATTCAATGTTTAACGTTTCAGATTCTTTTCCATGTCTACGTCGTACCATGCAACTAGATCGAACGCCTTGTACGAACCCAGGTATCTTCCCATTTCTCCAGCCCAGCAATAACTCTCATCCTTTTCGCATTGAGCCCAAAATTGCGCCCTTTTTGTCCGCTTAACGCCGTGATCATGCCGCTCATTATTACATACCCGCCATATCCCACTCATTATAACGCCTTATATGACCAGCGTGAGCTCTACGACGTCATCTCTCGCCAGGCTTGCCATACTCCCCCTGCCATTTGATCAGCCTTCTCGTCAGCACCTCCATCATCTCGACACTGCTGAGGGCGGCAAAAGCCTCCTCGTCGATACCCTCCAGGTCTTTCAACGCCGCATTGACAGCTTTGCCAGAGATATCACTCCCGTTTCGAAGGTCTTTGCCAGTGTCCGGTGGCGTATTCGTGCTCGTGGATGATTTCGTCGTTGATGGTGGTTCAATACCGGCCATTTCGACTTGCGTGGCCGATATGAAATGTAGGATCCCCGCAACGCGGCGTTTCATATCGTTCATAGTCGTTTTATTGGCGTTATGTGGACGAGGCTTTGAGGGTTTACCTACCCCGTTGCTTTCAACGTAGCTATTGCCATTGATATGGGGCGTGCTGCTGTCGGCGTTGTGGGAGCTGTTGCTTGAAGCAGGAGAGATGTTGGTTATGGCTATGTCGCTGTGAATGGGTAGATCTCGGTCTTTGGTGTATTGGTTTCTGCCGACGCGACTTTTCTTGGCCGGTGGGCGGCCGGTCTTTTTGTGGGAGGTCTTGGGTGGTGGAAGGTCCGGCGGGGAAGGGGCGGTGAATAGAGTGCTGTTTGTTTTGGCACCTCGGGCAGAGTTGGTTCGAGATAGAGGCTCAGGAGACGGTTGACTTGCTGTAGAGATATGAGAATGAGCTGAAAGATCTTGGACTATTCCTGCATCGGAGTATTTACCATCGTCTCGGCCCCGTGCTGTCCGCCGTTTACTTCCACTTGCATGAGCGCGTTCCTGTTCTCTCTGGGCTTCCCGATCTCGGATTTCTTTGTTTCTGTGGTTTCGAGCAGCAGCACCCCGTATATTCTTGTGCCGCTCCGGCTTTTGATTTTCTTCTTCAGACTCCACAGCTTGACGACGACTCTTGCTTTGCGAATTTGAGGATGCAGAACCTGAGGTGGTTCGTTGCCGCTTTATATCTTCGGTGCGCCTGTTCAGAGCAAGCAATTGTTAGCTATCCGTCAGTCTGGCATATAATAGTGGAATATCAATACAGAAACATACTCTTCGCTTTCACTTCGGCTTCGCTTGCCCTTTCGAGTGCCTGTAGCTGTGCTTGCGGCTCCGCCCTCCCTTTTGCTCTCCTCAATGGCTCTTCGAAGTTGCTCCTCTTCGTAGGCTGCATCGCGGCTATTCATCGTTGAGCGTCGTCCCTTTGCGACATTCTCTGCATGAAGCTGGGCTGCCTTGCTATCTTTTGATCTCTTCGAACTGTTCTTGGGTGCCGGTGCGGGGGAGGACTGGGAGGAGTTGACGTCCTTAACTGGGAGGTAATGGGAGTATTTTCGCCTGATTCAATAGGAGTTAGTCAAGAACCAAACGCAAATCAGGAGCACATACCCATCAACAGTCGTTGCAATCTTGTGCAAGTCCGGGTGGCATTGCTCGCAATAGTATTCTTCCGGGTTTTTGATTTCGTCGAGTAATCCAACGCAACCTCCATGTTGCCAGACGTGGCATTTATCGCACTGTATGAACCATCCAGTAGCGTCTTCCGCGAAGGCTGCAGGGTCTGGATCGCCTTTAGAGCTACCTTTGCTGTTGTCACTCGGTGGAACAGGCAGACCTGGGTACTCTTGATTTCCGCAAATGCATCGTGTTATCTCTTCTTCAACTTCGCCCTCACCTTTTTGCTCATCCTCGATTGCGGTTGTATCCTCGTCTTTCATGTCGTCTTGACTGCTCCTTGTTCTTCGCGCCTGTGCGGACCCTTGGGCTGATCCACGTTCTTCGGATAATTCCGATCGAGCGGCGATGGAGCTTCGTGGAGAGGTGAGCTTCTGGCTAGAACGTACATTGCGATCTGTATGGCTAGATACCACAGAGGACGTGGAGGAGTTGGTTACGGAAGGCGGGGGTTGTGTAGTACGCGCGCGTGAGGAACGACGAGGAGACATCCGGGTTATATGTTTTTCAAGGCTTGCTGAGCATAGTGGGAGGTCTGCTAAAACTGTCAAGATATCTCGCGACCTAGTCTCTTGTGTGACGAAACTCCTAGGGCGAGGTGGAATGGATTTCAAGTCGATCGTGAGGGCGAGGAGGGCGATTTTGTCTAATGCGTGTACTGGATGGGGCAGGACTTCTCTCTGTGATCCGAAGCTTGACATAAGAATCATGGGCGTACGAGAGAGGGCATTGATTGTTCGTACGAGTGAGGAAGCTTGTGTGAGAGTAGGAAGACGCAAAAGTAGTGGAAATTCAAGCAGAGTTTACCTCACAGAGCTAGGGCTAGCCCTCGGTGAAGGTAACGCGACCAAAGATGACCAGAAGTGAATTGGAATGGATTGCTGGGGTGGCGGGTGGGTCGGAGGATAAGAGGAGTCCATATATAATTGTGGTTGTATTATTTGATAAGTATTCTAAGAGTAGCTAAAGCATTATCATTTTTTCCATAAACCAAACAACCCATCACCTTCTCCCAATATACCATTCGGCACTTTTTCTCTCCTTGCCTATTTCAGAGGCCCACCTGAGTTCCTCAAGACTTTGCCAGACGCTCAGCGAAATAGTACCTGCACTTTGACAAACAGCAGAGAGCTGGCAGTTGTTCACTCCGCTGGTGGGGTGGAAGGCCGGACCAAAGATCCCTATTTTCTGATCGATCGGTGAGCCGAAAATCTCATGGCACATAGCACTCTTCAAGATTCAGATGGGCATGGCGAATATGCGGTGGAGGAGCCAGTCGATAGGCCCACGGTTCCGTCTACCAGTGACAATCCTTACAGGCATTGATCCCCCTAATGGCCCTCAAATCGATATTCCTTGAGTTTGGGAGATAGAGCACGGAGGCCCTCTTCGAGTCTCATCACTCGTGTCGGCCTATTGCCCGTGGACTCCGAATAGCTGTATATGGCTCTGCGGTTTGAGATTGGGATCGTCTGGAGAGGCAGACGGGAGAGCAACACGCCAAAATAGCCAAATCTCATGAGCAGATCTGTTTGTTCATGCCCAGCTCCCCTTTCATGGCGACCAACTGCACGTCCTGGGAACGAGGGGGAAAGGTTGATGAAAGAAGTTTAGAGACACCCCTGCTGTTGGATACAGAGCCGGCTCCAGCTAAGCCATATTAGGCTAGCGCATACAGCTGCATATCGATCCTGTGTCTGGCATCATGGTCCACGAATAACACCCTTAGCATATTGCTCTCCAGTATCGACTTGAAAAGGCCTGAAAGGTGGCTTTCTATACTTCGCCCCGTCCTGCAATTGTCCACTGGAAATCTTGAGCCCGGTGCAATGACTGCATAATTTTGTATTGGTAAGACATCATCCGCTCGAGTCGCCGTAGTCTTAGCATTTGCCAACAGGCAAGCACTATCATGATTTCATTTTCGGGAATCCCACCCTGATTTTCTGAAGCACTATGTGCATCCACCCCGATTTAAGCGACGCTCACATCTATCAAACAGAAAACCCCCCTTGTCCACTCCTTCGAGCCACGAATGATACACAACTCAACCTGGGCTTTGTTACAATTGTTGTAGGAGACATCAGAACGACTGGTGGAAGGTATCACATAACTTTGGTGACAACATGGCCGCCGCATTAGGTATGAGGACTCATACGGATCACGCCTCCTTCGAATTTACCCTCGAAGATTGCCGGTCCGCTAGTATCATCTTGCATGCTGTGTCTACATGGCCATTTCCTTCTTAATTTCCTCCTGCACTCTGGAAGCACTCTGTTAGCTGAATACCGCTGATTCGGTTTCTTTTCTCTCTCAGGAGTCCCATATTCACCCTCTTCTCCGCTTGAGTTCTCCTACGTCGATACCACCTCCTCTATATACCCGGATCGACCTATCCGCCCGCTGCCCAAGCGACGCCTCCGATCACGGCTGTCTCCAGAGGTAGCTGATGCTATACTGTATCCTCTGGAGGGCGCACCAGCGAAACCGCTTTTCCAAGACCCATATAAAGCAGCAGGCCGAACGAACGGAATTTCAAATATTGCAGATTCGTCGAACTCTAGATCTTCAAGTACAGAAAACAATGTTGGAAGCGAAGCAGGAAAGGACAGCTATCAGTTCCGTGGGAATGACATAGGAAGCGATGACGAAGAAAGCGTAGTCGTTACACGACGCCACCAAGAGCCACATCAAAGGCCAGGGCCCATCAATACAGTATCCTCGAGGAACGGATACGTCTATTCAAGGAACGAACCTTCCAAGTTCACCAAGGCCCCTATACCACACTCGACCGGTTCTTCGGGTGACTCAATTGATGGTTATGATTCATTCGAGAATACAAATAACAAGAAAAAGCGCAAGGTGCCCATGTCAGGCTCTCTCGGAAGTCACCAATTATCTCTCTCTGCTGAGATGGCTCAAATGGGCATATCTTCTACGAGAGATATAGACGTCACGCATGCAGAGGTCGATGGTGGCGTTGGACATTACTACGGTACCGGAAGCTCCGCAGTCCCAGCTGTTTCCTCTGGAAATGGTATATCTGGAGCGGGTCGAGGGCGATACGGAAAAGCTGGTGCGAAGAATTACGGCGGACGTAGTCCTTTGGGGGTGTCAACTAATGGATCGAACGCACTCACGACTCGCATGCTCCTTCCCCGAGGAGCCCGTCAGCTTAGTGGTAACGCTGGAGCCAAGGGTAAGAATCCTGACATTTTTTGCTTCCTAGTCTAATTGGAGAATAGAGGCTACTTCTGCACCAACGTCTGACCAAGGCATAATATCGGCAGCCATTGCAAATGCAGCTGCTATTCCTTCTACACCCGTGAGAGGTCAAGAGAATATTAGCCTCCTAGAGCAGCAGTCTTCAAAGCAACCGAGCTCTACTAAGGAACAGTTCACCTTCACTTGCGAATCCGAGAGTGCGAAGTCTATGGTTTGGCCAGAGACGCTTAGCCCATCACCAAATACGAATTTCCAAGAGGAGGCCTCATACGGCTCTGGACCTCGTGTGCCTCAGAACGGCAGAGGCGTGGCAACACAGGGCACACAAACAAGTCCAAAAATGGGGCAGGCAGGCGAGACGCCTTCTCAGCAGCCAGGTGTGAATCAGCAAGCTGCCCCGCAAGCGAGAAAACCACGTCGTCCTCTCGCGAAGCAGTACGCTATTGCTGCCCGTGACCGCCGATTGAGACAGGAATACAGTAATTATCATCACCCTCCCAAGCAAGAAGACGTTTGGATCTGCGAGTTCTGTGAATATGAGAGTATTTTCGGTACACCACCAAAAGCCTTGATCCAACAATACGAAGCCAAAGACCGACGAGAACGGAAACGCCTCGCGGAAAAACGGCGACTCCTAGAGAAGGCGAAGATGAAGGGCAGGAAGGGTAAAAAAGGCAGCAAAAACGCCTCGAAGAATTCCGGTGCAGCACCGCAGCCACAGCATGCAGCTCAAAAGCAGCGGTATGACCCGCAGCCGGTAGACAATCCGCCGACGCAAAATTACGGGACACAGAGCGAGGAGTATATTTTGGACGATTACGATGAGGATCCTATTACTGTACCGAATCTGCCTCCGCAAACACCGTCTAAGATTCCCCAGCCAATCGCGCAAAGCCGTAATCAGAGCGTACGTCCTCCCTCCGGCAACGGAGTCGTTGGTGCTCCTCCGAATGTGGACCGGAGGATCCAAGTTTGACGAGGCTAAAGCAAGATCTGCGGTGAGCAGACTACTCGTAGTGCTCCTACAATCCTCGCATCAAGCGAGCATCAGGAAGGAATCATTCTAGCATGCATGCATAGATACAGGAGCGTCTTTCAAGCTTACCGATGCAGATCCAAGCATTACTCCACTCTGGCAGAACGCCACTTTCTTTCCTTGATTGTAAATACTGATAATTGGCTCCATTACTAGATTGGAGAGACTGGAGCTTTGGTAGAGGACAGGGCAAGAAGCCCCTCAGCGGTCTCGACTGAAGGAGTAGACAGCCTCAACAAGAAATAGAGAATACAACTAATTCGTACGAAAGCAATTCATACCTTAAGTAAAGCCAAAAACTTTTTTATCAAGGGACGCTCGGTCTTACTAGAGTACTTCGATGGCCGTCCAAATGCCGCTAGCCGCTCCGGCCTGACACGAGACTGCTTCATCCGCGACGTCTCTTTGCTTCACCAACAGCTCCTACAAGCAGAATACCACCTGCAAATACTCTGCGAACCGTAACAGCCCTCGTTATTGGATAGTACTTCACATCTCAGCGAGCGTTCCGCAACAGTCAACAATAATGGATCGACCATTAGAGGATGTGATCTCAGAGCGCCAGGTAAGCGACTCCATGATGGAAGGGAACAAAGCCCAGCAGAGACGTGGAGACACTGACAGGTTTTTCTTAAAGAGGAGAGACAATTGGGGAGGTCAAGCTCGAGGTAGAGGTCGCCGAGGGAATAATTGGCCGCGAGACGATGCAAGAAAGGTAATCTCCCATCCTTATTCAAGACACTGCACTATCCGCGGCGAACGCATGGAGCCCGATCGCAAGTGACTCCTTCTAATCGTGGTCTCACAGGTTCTTCCACCTCATTCCTCCTCCTACGTCGCCTGCAACATCCATCCTAGCAGCAACTGGCCATCTCTCTGCCACGGACTGGATGCGGCTTTCGAACTACAGCAGTGCTGTCCTGCTCAACTACACATGATTAAAAGGCTAACCTAGTGCCCCTCTCTTGTGATGACATAGTGGAACAACAGAGCGGACTCTACAGAGAATATTGATACGTTTGTCACCTAAGTGCTGGAGTCAATCCTATGTGCACCAGCTGATATTTCGACAGAGACTGGGTACACGACAAATTTGACGATGATTCCCACAATGCTCGTATGTTAAATGAGCGAACTATGTCATACACCCACCCATTGATGGCCTTCCAGCTCGACAAAATCACCGCCAGCATCGCCCCGCTCGTTTTGACCGATATTCACCAGAGCCCGAGACGTAAGACAGGCGTACCTCCGAACTTCTCTTCTTAGACTGATCTTTGCCCTACAGAGCATCTTCAGGCGCCAGACTCCGCGTCGATAACCTCCACTATGATCTCTCAGAAGACGATCTTGAGGTACGGCGTTTTCCTGCAATACCTGTATGGACCCTACTGACCATTCGCTGTAACAGGATCTTTTCACCCGTATCGCTCCCGTCACCTCCCTCTTCCTCAAATTCGACCGCGCTGGCCGCTCTTCCGGTACAGCATTCGTCACCTATCCTTCCGTTAACGCCGCCAATCGTGCCATCCGCGAATTCGACGGCGCAAATGCAGCTGGCCAGCCAATTCGACTTACCCTACTTCCTACGGCTCCGAGTGTTGATTTGATACGTGGCAGAGCAGGAGCGCCAAGGAACCCATTTGATACCGCTGTCAAGCCCAGCCGAAGTCTATTTGATCGCATCGAGGATCCAAATGGTAGAGCGATGGGAAGAAGCCGAAGCCGAAGCCCGGGTGTGTCTAGGCGGACGAATGTCAGCAAGCCGCCTCCAGATGGCGTGGATAGATATGTACCCCCAGCAGGCGGTAGCAGGAGGAGGAGAAGCAGGACGAGAAGCCCGCGGCGTAGGAGCTCGATCAGTACGACGAGGAGCCCAATTCGAGGACGTGGTGCGAGAGGCAGGGTTGAGGAGAGGGAGAGAGGACAGAGGATGGTGAATGGGCGGCCAAGGAAGACACAGGAGGAGCTGGATCGGGAGATGGAAGATTACTGGGGTAGCAAAGGGGAGGCGAATGGAGACGTCAATGGAGGGCAGCATGAAGGGATTACGGCGGCAGTGATTGACGATGACGATATTGATATGATTGAGTGATGGATTACGCTGTTATCTGGTGAAAAGCCGAGCTTGCGAAGTAGGATGGTATGCATACATGGCGAGAGGGTTCTAAGTTGTATCAGAAATTTGAGAAAATCTTATAGATTGTGTCGGACCGGAGAATGCAGGATTTACATCCACCCCTAAGGACGTGAGGTGTCCGAGACAAAGAGGACTGTTGATGATGCATATTGACTATTGGTGATCTTGATGGGTAGCTACCCGGAAACCGACAAAATGTATGATGATATTATCCGCGATTAGATGGAATCAAGTGGGCAGAACAGCGTCAATCACAGGTTTTCATGGCATCTATCGCGATACGTAGGGGGTATCATCAGGGTAGTAAGACGCAAATCCCAGCCGGCCAACCCAGATATGATATGCATGCGTTCCCCTCAAGTCCAAACCATATACTCCGTTCTGTTGTGCCGGTAAAGATGCTGAATATGTGCCTCCCTATTTCGTTCACTTCCAAAGGCCATAACCCCCCTCGCAGAACTTCCACAACTTCACCGTCCCATCTTCACTCCCACTAGCACAGAGCTTACCATCAGGACTAAAGCCCAAGCTCCATATTGGCCCATGATGTCCCTTCCACACGTCCAGTGGCTCTTTCCCCGCCTCTCCATCCAAATCCCACACCTTAACCCAAGTATCTCCGTTCCCACCCGTAACGAATTTGCGTTCACCCTCGTGTACAGCGACGGATGCGACTTCCTTGGGTAGATGAACGGATTTGAGGAGTTGGCCTGGTGTGGTGCCGGAAAAGAAGTATGCGGTCTTGCCTGCTGCGACGGAAAGTGTGGACATGGAGGGGTTTAATTCGCAGCTGCCGATAGGTCCATCGAGGGTGTATGACGCTATTTGCTCCCGTGCTCGAAGGTCAAACCAGCGGATCTGCTTGTCTTCGCAGGCGGTGGTTAGAACGTTCGTGTTGCTACCCCAAATTAAAGATCTTATTGTGCTTTTGTGGACCCCTGGGGCAATCTCATATCCTTTTGCTGGCGAAGTATTGCCGTTTTTAGTATTGTTGAAGGTTGGGCTTGTAGGAGACGAGGAATCGCTGTGGGGGGAGCTGGTAGATTGAGAGATGTCGTAGACCATAAGCTTCTTTTCGAAACCGCCGGTAGCGAGGATTTGAGGGCGTGGTTGAAAAGGAAAGGCGACTGCACGGACGATGTGGGCGTGCTGGAGGGTATGTAGGCATTCGCCCGTGTGGGTGTCCCAAACTTTACTGGAGACCAGTGTGCATTAGTAGGAGCTGTAGCAGAACATATGGAGGAAGACTGTACGCTGAGAAGTCCGCGGATGCCGTTGCTGCCAGAGTGGCATCCGAGGAGAGGCGAGCCTGCCAGCATGCTCCTTTGTGGCCGATGAATGTACCAATCCTATTTATGTCAACCAAATAGTCAAGTAGGCCAAACGAAGGGCAGGTACCAGTCACCAGTCACACCATCTCGAAGCATAGGATTATTGTCTACCAAATCTCATTATTCTTCCTCTCTGTAGGGCAGATTCTCTCAGACATACCCTTGCAAGCGGAGATGAGATAATACTGGTTGTCATCAACTACATCTGAGAAGCTCAGATGTGTGACTGGGCGACTGTGGCCATGGCAAGTAAGAGGCACCGCCTTAGCTGCTTCTGGTTACATAATTAGCACTCGTTGCCTCTTATAGGAAGAGGTGGTATCAAATTTAGGAGCTTGTACTTGGCTGGGCTGCGAGCATCATAGTAAAAGGTATGGAGGAAGTGAGGGCTCACCAGAAGCCATGTAAGAGAAGTAAGGGTTATTAGCCAAGGAAGGGAGGGGAAAGGGTGGGTGCTGTGAAACAAAAAGGAGCTGGACTCGAAAGAGCAAGCTGTAGCAGCAGGCCAGGCGTGGGCAACCTTTATGGTAACATGTGATAGCTCTAGCAAAACGAGCGTGGGTGATTCCTTTGTTCGATGTTCACTTCATGCAATTCGTAATTCGTGAAAAGCGGAGAGCCACCTTGGCAAACCCACAAGTGCGTGAAAGATAAAGCTCGACTAAGGGTCTTCGCAGCACGAACAGCACCGAGAACGTTGCACAAGGAATGGGAAAAGAACTATCGAAAGAAGGGATTCCGAGTATGCAAGATGATGCAAAGACCAGGCGAAGGGAAAATCGCGCTAGAACTAGAGTCGCCGACCACTCGGCTCGTCTCATGCCCTTTCAACGACACTCCATTCCTATCAGCATCTATATTCAGTGGTGAGAATATTCTTGCTATATTGCATGTCTATATGTTCATTTTGTGGCTCAGAGTCTCTCCATGGGGCCATCGAACGACAGGAAGCTGGAATCGCTTCTCCACATGAGCCTACCGGCCAAAATCAAGAGCCAGAAGAGCACAACCAGTCTTGGTGTCAAAACAAATGCTAATCTTGAGGGCTAGAGCATTCGAATTGAGCTTCAAAGTGGACTTGGAGCCTACGGGAAGCCACGTCTCTGCTCTTCAACACCTGTGTTCTGTAGTTTTGAGGCCCTTTGACGCTTCGCAGCTGCCCTCCGTTTGACACATAGCCTGGAATAACATGTAAGATACCTGTCGATGCCAAACATTACTTATGTGTCACATCGCTGCTCGTGGAAGCCATTTTCGGTAGCGCATTAAACCACAATATGAGAAAGCTCATTAAATGCTACCAGAGCTGACAAGAAGATGACGTCAGACCGTATCATTTACATGAACACCACTGAGCTGGCTCTGTATCAATAAAAATACAAATCTCGGGCCTCTTACGTTCTCTTGAAAAGTCCATCACACACCGAATATTATAATCACACCAGCCTCTTTAGACATCTAGGACTCTTGTGATGGAAAGGCTCGCCATTCTTTGTTGTGTAAGCTTCTGGCGTCACCGAGTATGCACTTCATTCCTGGGACAACCTGAGGCGTTCGAAAATGTATCATGACTGGCTCCCCGCTCTTCTAGGTCCTGGCTCCCGTCGCGCGAATGGCGGTATAACATGTCTAGAAGGCCACCACGCCACTGTGTGGGCTACCGTCGCCATCAATCGTTGCCTTTGTCCCTCTCTCTTGTGTATTTTGTGTCTCCAATAGCGTATCGTCGATGGCAATTCATCAGGGAAAGATAAGACGTTCTTCGCATACACTTCTGCTACATCATCTTTAGCTGTGGTCTCCTGTGCGCCTGCATGTTGCTACGACTTTTTAGTCATCTCGTGGCATCTAGCCGATAAGCTTGAGTACATTCAAGACCGCATTGCAATTGTGAGATGTTTTTGGGCTCGTGTTATCGGTGTTATCGAGGTTGGATATCCTCTGCCAAGTTCAATGCCATCAAATCTGGAAAACATGAAGGGTATGGAGGAGATGAAAAATTCAAACAACCGCTACAAGAGGATCCAGTTCAATTAGTCCGACGACATTGCGAAAATTGGGAGATGTTCTTTATATCTTGAATTAAGATGTTCCCTTTTAGTGAAGTCCAATGGTGCAATGGTTAAGGGGTTACATTGCTCTTGGCGGTGGTCTCGGCTGCGTGACGCATATCGGAGCATGTATCGCCCCTGGTAGGGAAAAGCTTGGACTACGACAATACTTCAAGTAAACCAGTGCTCGAGGACGGTTCGCCGTCAACCCACGAAGAGCCTTGTTTCTACAAGCCAACAGCAAGATGTGCTCGCCTACGGGTTGAGCTTTCCTTGTGCGGCTGAGTCTTTTGCTATTCTAAATCACTGGAGTTTCAGCGAGCTAGAGGTTCCGCTCTGTAATTTAATTTGGTCCAGGTTCGAATGGGTCCTTCCGATTGTTTTTGAATCTGCATTGATTTAATCTTTGACACTTCCACTTCTTGATGGCAAAAGCAACCATGAGGCCAGATCAAACAGGAGCAGATCCCCTATGCTTTGAGCACATCAATGGCTTACTATCTTATAGGGTTGATGCTCCTTTATGTGATGGAATAAGATTCTTCTTTCAACAAAGTCCGCTGGCGCAATGGTCTAAGGGGTTACATTGTACTCTGGCGGTCTTGGCTGCGTGACGCATATCGGAGCATGTATCGCCCCTGCTCGGGAAAAGCCAAGATTACTTGAAGCAAACCAGCGCTCGAGGACCGATCCGTCGGTATAACTCACGAAGAGCCTTGTTTCTCTACGCTCACAGCTAGGATGGACTTCCTGGTGCGGCTGAGTCTTTTGCCTTTCTAAAATACCTGGGTTGTGGCCCCTTTTCTGCCGAGGCTCCGCAATCTGTAATATATTCTACCTCTTACTCGAATGGCTCTTTCCCAATATTTCAAACTCTACAGTGATCTACATTGTATCAACCCCAAAGGCAATCGACGTTCGGAGCCAAGAAAAGCAAGTACCCCACGCGTTCAACACATTGCTAGTCTGTTCCTTGGAGAGTTCGATGTGGGTTTTTGGCCATCTGCCGCTACATGTAGCAGCGCAAAGAGGGCATACGTAATTGATGCTAAATTGCTAATTCCGTTCCCTAAACCTCAACACAGCGCTAATGATATGCCCATTGGACGTCATCGGCAAGAAGGCTCCTACACTCAGCAACCTTGCAACAGAGTCTTGCTCCTACTAGCTGCTCCAACCTGGGATACCATACTCTTCTGCTGCCTTTTATCCCTTCAGGTGTAGTCCAAACCCCTCGTATGGCACAACTCTCGATAGGCCCGCTACCCCTCTCGCAACTTGAATAGCTTGCTCCATTCCCACCGATGGCTTGATGGTGGGTAAAATACCTGTCTTGTTGCTGGGATTTTCCTCGCGGTGCGGGTACAACATGATGGTTTCAGCGGTCTTAGTGTGGATTTTCGACGTGTTGAAGTAAATTGTAAATGACTGTCTACCTCAAATGTTCGTTGGGCTTAATAGCTATGTTGTTGGAATGTGTGGGCTTTTTTATCTTGTAGGTTCTCAGCGAGCACTGGCGATTTGGTAATGATTTTGGCCTTCGAAATTTCGAAATCCATTCTGTGACCAACCAAACATGGCGCGCGCCGCCTCTTCAGTCTCCTGCATCCTATGGAATCTCCATTATGTTGGAATCCTGAATGGGTGCAAGTTGTTCATTCAGAAGGTTCTATGCTGTGGGAGCTATCTAGCGATATGCTAAGGCGCTACGCCATATACCAACACATTAACTTCTATCACCGCAATGGCTGGCTACCTCAGCATCACATGATTTAGCGTATTCAAAATCAATGCGAAAGCTTGGTAATGTCGATCACTGCAACACACACCCGTTTTACTAGCAAATTGCATGAAATCGTATTAAACATCTTTATCACCGCTTTTACACCGTAATAGGTAGAATTGAAGCCGCTAAGACGTCTGTATATACTGATCTAGGTGTAGCAGCTTCTTCCTACTCTTAAGTCTCACCGTCTACCCTCCCTCACCACCGTCGCTATGGTTAAGCGCATAATCGATAGCAATAGTAAGTGTAAGGCCTCTAGTGCTGTTGCCGTCAAGACGCACTACCACATAAGTACTACGTATCGTTAGGAAGAGAACCTTATAACGTATAGGACGCTTAATGCGCCTAGGTATCGTCATACTAGCCGCCCTCGCCGGTTTTATAATACTATAAAAGAATCTCTTCTAGAGTATCAACGGCAGTATCTATAAATATATTAAGATAAGATAGCGAGGTTTCTTCAGGAAAAGTAGGATATAACGGTCTCTTAGCCTACCATACACAGAGTTTTGAAAGATAATAGACTCAGCCGCAAACATCTTAAGCGAGTAGGACGTTAAGGACGTCGTTGAGGCATGGTAAATAAGGCTGTAAGTGAGATCGAGTAGAATAAGGCTATATATATGTCTATAGGCAGGATATAAAGATGTTTAATACGATTTCATGCAATTTGCTAGTAAAACGGGTGTGTGTTGCAGTGATCGACATTGCCAAGCTTTCGCATTGATTTTGAATACGCTAAATGTTCGACCCTTTCAATTAAACTTTCAGTGCAGCTTCTGTCCCCAAAATAACAACTTTCTGGGTGTGTTACCCTTCCAATCATTTGGTGTTACAGTATATGAACATGCACAGTAAAGAATACCTCATGTAATATGGACGAAGCTTGCTCATTTAGCTGGCTTTGTGAGGCCATGTCAAACAGGCTTACATCCAACAAGGCTCTGAATTCGGATATTAGCTACGTGGCGGGCCGGGAATAGTGTCCGTATGTTGTTGATAGATGTAGCGAAAAATGGTTGCTTGCACTCACATTCAAGTTTATGATGTGCTATATGTATTACGACTCCAAGATCCACCATAGAAGATGATCTTCCAATCATAGAAATAACCTACAAATCCTGCGTTCCTGCATACAAAATCAGCCCCCCCCTTTGCCTGCGAGAATGGGAGAGTACAAGCTCTCCGCCTCTCTAGAAGAGCATGAGGACGATGTAGGTCTAGAAAACGTGAAACCTGGCAAAGAAGTAAACTGATGAGTCCGGTAATCTCTAGGTGCGCGGTGTTGTCTTTCCCCACCCATCTTTCGTTCTCTCCGCCTCCAGAGATGCTACAGTCCGCCTATGGAAGCTCCTCTCACAGAGCCCTCCCAGTTACGACTGTACGATATCTACTCATGGCTCCGCCTTTATCAATGCCATAATATACGTCCCACCAACCTCACATTTCCCTGATGGCCTTATTATATCTGGAGGCAAAGACACGATAATAGAGGTCCGGCAGCCAGGCAAGCCTCCCGAAGCCAATGCTGAAGCTCTGCTTCTCGGACATAGCCATAACGTTTGCGCGCTGGATGTAAGCCCTGAGGGGGACTTCGTCGTCAGTGGGAGTTGGGATGCCTCGGCGCGGATATGGAGCATAGGGAAGTGGGAATGCGATGCACTTCTGGAGGGTCACGAGGGGGCTGTGTGGACAGTGCTGGCGTATGATAGGAAAACGATAATCACTGGTGGGTCTGTTGTTCTAGATATACACTGGTGAAACCGCGCTGACTGGGCTACGGACAGGCTGTGCCGACAAACTCATAAGAGTCTTCGACATCAAAGGCAAATTTTCGCATGCGATCAAAGGCAGTACAGACGTAGTAAGAGCCTTGTGCCGCATACCACCAGATCATCCTTCTGGAGCAGACTTCGCCTCAGCGGGTAATGATGCAATCATACGGTTGTGGAAGCTCGACGGACGTCAGGTTGGCGAGCTGATCGGCCATGAGAACTTCATCTATTCCCTCATTAGCTTACCGAGTGGCGAGCTTGCAAGCTCGGGCGAAGATCGGACAGTACGGATATGGAGAGAGAGCGAATGCGTGCAGACTATGACCCACCCTGCGATATCAGTATGGGGCGTGGCTGCATGCCCAGACAACGGAGACATTGTCAGCGGTGCGAGCGACAGAAAAGTACGGGTTTTCAGCAGGGCAACGGAGCGACAAGCAGAACCTGAAGCTTTACAGGCTTTTGACGAGTCTGTGAAGTCTTCGTCAATACCGCAGCAGGCAGCTGGTATACCCAACAAGGAGAACCTGCCAGGTCCGGAGTTCCTTCAGCAGAAGTCAGGTACGAAGGAAGGCCAAGTGGTCATGATTCGAGAACCCAATGGTAGCGTTAGTGCTCATCAATGGTCCCAAGGATCACAGTCATGGATGAGTGTTGGCACTGTGGTGGATGCTGTCGGCAGCAGTGGGAAAAAGACGTCGTATGACGGCAAAGACTACGACTACGTCTTCGACGTTGATATCGAAGATGGAAAACCACCGCTAAAACTACCATTCAACCTTTCACAGAATCCTTACGAAGCAGCTACGAAATTCATTCAAGATAACGAACTGCCAATGAGCTATCTGGATCAAGTTGCCAATTTTATAATCACGAATACCCAAGGCGCCACATTAGGGCAACCTTCGCAAGTACCAGCTGGAACAGATCCCTGGGGCAGTGGTGCATATCGGCCTGGAGAAGCTGCATCAGCTCCTCCACCATCTCAGCCACCCGGTCGACCCAAAGTGCTCCCTCAAACTGCCTACCTCGCCATAAAGACTACCAATTTCCGAACCGTGCGAAAGAAGATCGAGGAATTGAACGAACAACTTGTTGGTGAAGGCTCGAAAGACATCTCTCTCGACCAGCAACTCCTCGACAATCTTGAAGGCATGATGAAGCCTTTAGCAGAGAATCTCTCCTCTGCTCCCACCGCCAACTCCGCTCTCACAGTCGGCGTCACGCTCGTTGTTTCCATACTCACAAGCTGGCCAGCCTCTCACCGCTTGCCAGCACTAGATCTCCTCCGTCTTCTTGCTGCTGCTACACCCGCGGTAGCAGAGTTCCGCTCGGTGTCTGGCAACATCGTCGACATCCTCGCCACTGGCGGCTTCGAAGACAAGGATAGAGAGAACAACCTCATGCTGTCAGTCCGAGCCTTCGGCAACCTTTTCGAGACTCAGCAAGGCAGAAGTCTTGCCGACAAGGACTTCGACAAAATACATGAGCTTGTCAAGTCGTCCTCTGCTGGAACTTCGAACCGCAATCTTACAATCGCGGTGGCAACACTCTACCTCAATTACGCCGTCCTTCTCACATCAGCCTCGCATTCTTCTCTTCCTTCTTCGACTGACCGTGGACTAGCACTTCTTGATGACCTGACATCCCTCATCAGCACCGCCGTGGATTCAGAAGCAGTGTACCGCGGTTTAGTGGCTGTTGGCACACTATTAAGCTTAGATGAAACATTGCCGGAGGCTGCAAACCAGATCTATGACCTGCCGTCTGCGCTTGCAAATGCGGAGAAAGCGGTCAGAGAGCCGAGGGTCAAGGGCGTCGTGGGGGAGATTAGGGCGTTACTGACAAGGTAGCTGATAGGGAGAAAGATGACTCAGTCGTCCTTACTCGTCCTTTGGACGATTTAATTAGCGTAGACGAGCGAACAGCATGCGCATAGTTGACATAATAGATACTACATGTATCGCTTTCTCGTTCAATACCTGGGCAATTGCCCTAGTTGGCTGCAAGCTTACTACGCTGTGTAAAGTACATCCGCAATGCGTGCATAGACATTTCTGAAGGTGCCATTACCTCTGCCTGCAGCCTTGTCACTCTATCGATCCGCCCATATCTCGCGTCAAAATATGGTGCTTTCGCTGTTTGGGTATTTTTCCCTTTCCATCATGGGTATCTCTTCCTGGTATCACCTAATTCTCTCATTGTCATAATGGAAGCGTCTACGCCCCAAAACGCCTGGTTATCGATCAACATCTGCGTCGAAGTCAAGTCGTCCCCCCAGTCTCATCCTCGGCGACTGGGTTTGATAGCTTGACCTTCTTGCTCCGCTTCGCGTGTTCTTCCTCCGTTAATGGCAGAGTGGGGACCTTTTGCCCATAGCTATCCTCATTTTTGCTGGCCTTTGGGCTACCGGCAACACCCGGATTGGCTTCAGCCTCTTCTTCTGTACCCTCAACATCGGCATGCGTCCGCTTCTTAATCTTGAGATCCCGGACCTTGGACCGTAGATCTTCGAATCCTTCTTCTTCAGCGGGCTTAGGGGCGTGAACATTCGAAGGATTCTGGGTATAGTCATCGCTGTCACCCGCTTTCGTTTCGACGTCCCATTTGATACTACGCTCTTCGTCCGCTTCATCTTCCGCGTCGCTTGCATGTTCATTTCTATCGCCCATCAAGCGAAAACCATCTTTGTGCTTTAGATTGAGCTTGGCGATGTTCTCTTTGCTGAGAGGAGTTGATGATGAAGGCGATGACAATCCCGTGACGATCAATTCCGGAAGGGCTGCAACGGTGGCTGAGAGATCGCGATGTGTGCTATTGGACGGAGTGATGTTCTCTCGTGTGGAGCCGAGAGCCGCTTTGATTGCAGCTGATGTTAGAGCTGGGTCTACTAGTGCCTTTGGGGGTGCGAATGTGGTCAGGCCCGGGATCTCGGTCTCTCTACCCAAAGAGCTTGAATCGGGTGCCGTAGACTTGGAATGTTGCAGGGGATTGTCTGCATCTCGATAGACCATGCCGAATCCGGTCGTTGGAATGATGTCCTTGAAGGACTTCTTTTTCACTTCTTGCTCATACGAATCCCCCTCGTGTTTCTTGGGTTTCTTGTCCTTTGCTTGTCCCATGCTCAACGGCGTGAGAAAGGCCGTGACAGAGTTCAGCGCTCTAGCAGTGTCGGCTGGCACCTTGCGAGTGTTTTTGGGAGCGAAGCCGGGAAAGCTGAACTTCTGTAGTTGCTCTGGCAAGAATAGGTCAGTATTTTATGAGCGATGTTCGAGAGAGCGGTGGGACCAAAGTCTAAATTGAAAGAAGGGGCACATACCATAGCTCCTGTAGAAGAATTGAAAAGATGCATAAACACCTTCACCGTGCTTGTACGGCGAATGCCTCACCACACGAATGAGTGTGGCGGGAAGGACATTCTTGGCTACAAATCTGTTTGCCAAGGTCAGTATGCACAGAGTAAGTTCGTTGAGCATGGAAGTACTCTGTTGTGTGTGTGATATCCTGCCCATCCATGTCAACATCGTCGTTTCTTGCCTCTCGGTGCTTAGTAGGATGTTTCTCGTTCGGCCTCATGGTTCCGAGGCGGACTCTTCTTAGCTCAATAACAATCTGGCCGACCTTGCTGTTTCCGTCGTCTAGACGCTCGCTATCAAGACCTGAAGACTGCATGGCATTGGTGATGGCATCTTCGCCCTGCAAGTCGTTGCTAGGTTGAGCTCCATCGATCATCAGTCTATTGAATATGGTCTCAATGGCTCTCTATGCGATGTCAGCACCCAGATAACGTTGAATTCGAGAAATGAATACCTCTTTGAACACCCAAGCATAATCCGTTATTGTCCCGTCGCTTGATTGGACCCGGCGGTGCTTGAATAGGATTTTGCCATTTGGGCGGGTGAAGTCCTGGTCATCAGGATCTAGATAGACTATCAAATTGCGCTCAGGAACCGTTCGGCCATCTAGGTAGAGGCTCGCAAGGAAGGAATAGGGAGGGACATCAGGCGTTCGGAGGATGGGTGCTCGGATATTGGACGAGAGTGAGATGTTATCATCGTTCCTTCCCACCTTCCTCGTAGACTGGCGGCCATGATGTGAGTCTAGCAGTATTGTCAACCAACACATCCCTTCCATCATTGGTAATGACAACCTACGGTGGTTGCTCTCGAAATGATCACCTTGTTGCCTGGCATCCTGCGCATCTTCAGGCTCTGACAGTGGGTGATGGCGGTCGATGAACGGTAAACTTGGCTGGACGGAAACCCGAAAAGACACGTCGGTGGTGGACTGAATGTATGTAGACACTCGATTATGTCTTTGCATGTGATGAGTGCCCCATTCCTTCAACTCGTTCCCTTCGGCGTCGGTCACGTGTACAGTCAGACCGTGTAGCTCAGGCATGTTGTAGCAGTGTGCTGTAACAGGCAAGAGCTAAGGATTGAGCAATACTGTAGATTCGAGGCTAAGCAGTTTGCATGAGCATGTGAGGTGCTGGCTAGCGACTGTTGAAAAAAACTTATACTGCTGCAGATATCAAGACTGTAGGTTTGGCCAGCGATGACCATAAAAAAGTTGAGGGTGATATGTAGGAAGGATGGAGGTGTTGAGGAGATCGAAGACTTTTATGCTGCCTAAAAGTCTCGGCATCCGGTGCGGTTTAAGCAAATTGTGGTGGCGGTGGTCCGGTTTGGTGTTTTTGATGCTTTATGTATAGTATCATATTTGCACCCCCCTCAACCACCAACCCCAAAACGACTGAGATTTTGTTTGAGGAGATACCAGCAGATTTCAGAAAGCCCCATGGTGCAACCCTTGCAATGCATTTAAGAGCTCTAGCCCATTCTAGTGCTTCCTATTCAATTGGAGCAACGTTGCAAAAATAGATTTAGTGTGTTGCGTTGGGATGGATCTTGTTTTTTCAAAGTGTGAGATTGCCCGCAAGACACCGTCTTGGTGAGGGAGGAGCATCCGAGACATCAGCGTTGAGTAAAGTCTTACCTATTCAATTGAATCATGCTCACAATTTCATAACATTAGGACTGCGTCATATCCTGGGGTATCTTTCCTCTGAACGCCATGCAATAAAATCGAAAGAAAGATCCTTCTCTTGTCGAGAAACCTCATTTTGGTACTCCAATCTCATAACCCAACAAAACTTCCGTAGAGCTTCCCTCCCAGCCTCTATTCCCAGCTGCTGAGATCATGTACCTACAAGTGGGGTCCATATACATATGTGACACAACACCAGTGCGATGCCCTGGGACAATTAGAAAAGGCACTGTGGCATGCTTGAAGATTTGTTGCTGCTGTAAGTCGTAAAGTCGTAAAATATCATAGGATGCGCTTCCAGCGATTAGCATGGCTCATCCGTTCTACTTGGGAAACTTACCAGATTAGATGACGCCCATTTGGCATAGGTCGAACTGCGCTGACCGGCCCGCTGTTGTTGGGTAGCTTAAAGCTCCTCTCAGCACCTCGCAGACCTTTGTGCAAGCTGTACTCGTCAACAGTACCATTGCGTCTTCCGGCGTAGATGAAGTTCCCATCTGGAGACCAGCAGGCATTCATGCACCATGGGGGTACATTCTGAGGTGTGATCTTCGCGATCGGCGTGGATTGACGCTTATCCCATATCCGAAGGCTTCCATCTATCGAGGCAGCCAAGAACGTTGAGTCCGATGTTGGTGGAGGTTCTTCAGGTCCAGGCATTTTGCTTTCGCTAAAGTCACTTTCTTGGTGCAGCTCCTCGGCATGAGGCAAGCCGTTGGTCAAAGTTGCGGACGAAGAAGGGGCTTCTTGGCTTGACTTGCGTTCTCCTGCGGTTTCTGTACCTGGCAGATCCTCATGCCCAGTCTCTCCATTCACCTGCGCTGCAGTTGTAGGTTCACTTACGTCCGCCATTTGCACGTCACCTTCTGCGTCTTGGTTGGCTCTTTCTTGCTCTTGCTCCTCTTCTTGCTCTCGCATGCCATTTGCGATTGCTCTCGAGAACTCGTCATCGTCATCGTCAACAAAAGCCCCCCCAGACGGTGCTCCTGGTGCTTCTTTATCATTTTCGCCGAACAAGGAATCCACGTCGTCAGCATCGTTACCGCCGAACAGAGAATCGGTAGGAGAGCCTGCATCACCATTCACGCCCACCTCTGGATACAGATCTTGATTGTGTTCAGTCTCAACGCCGTTGATTGCCGCTTCATTAGTCCGTGGGTTCTCAGCATTGCCGGTCGAGAAAGTAGGACTTGATTCCAAGACATTCCCTGAAGCTTCTGGAACTGGTAGACTAGAAATTGGTCGAGTCTCCAGAGCAGATATTTGGCCTCCACTGCCCTCGAACTTGCGGACGACCTTGCCAGTGTTCAGGTCCCAATCCAGAACAGCCTTATCCCAGCTTCCTGACAGTACCGAGGTCTCGTCTTGAGCCAAATTGAGTACCGAAACAGCGGACGTATGTCCCCTTAGGCATGCTATTCTTTTGCCTTCGTCGTGTCTCACGGACTGCAGGTTGATTCCTCCAGACTCCAGCCCAGACAACAGCCAAAGGCCGTCACGCTGTACAGCGAGTGAGTAGACTGATGAGATTGACGCGCCATCATCATGGCTTTTCCCTATCAGATGCTTAGCGTCGACAGCCTTCAAGATTCTCATTATAGCTGCTTACCATTATACTCTTCGTTATTCTCCCAATAGCTCATGAGAACTCCAGCCTTTGTCACGCTGTCAACGAATGGGTGCCGTTGAGCAACAGTCAGCATGGACTTGCCATTCGCGGTCTCTAACCAATTGAACTTCCTGATGTACCCGTCTGCACCGCCACTAAAAACCCAACGCAGGTCTGGAGTCGCAGTGATGGAATTGATAGATGTACTGTGAGGAGCTGCGATGGTAGGTACGATGTCGTAGACTGAAGCTGTCAAGGCCTCGGGCCGTATCTGTGGGAACTCAATACTATGATCGTTTGAAGCAATTGATTCTTGAGTTGGTGAAGGAGAGGACAGATGCACTGAAGGATTGGGATGGGACGTTGGCGCAGACATAGAAGGACCCCGAGAATGTTGTAATATATCAGATGAGTTGCTCAGTAACGAGGCTTGGGATACTCCAGCAGGCTTTGGTCCTCGATTTGGACCGTCGAAAGAATACTGCGAATCTTCCTGATCTTGATCCTCGTCGTCCTCATTATCCTCGTCGTTCTCGCCGTCGGCTTCTGCATCATAGTCTTCTGCTCCATTCCCATCCATGTCGTCGTCATCACGGTCTTCCATTGGCCCATCTTGGTCATTGTCTGAGCTGCCATCGGGGGAACCTCCGCTCTCTCGTTCCTCCTCATCCACACCCAAAGGATCCATTGCCCGTCCTGCCTGATCTAAACCCCAGCCGTAATCCGATTATATGCTGGAAATTGGTCCTCTAAGTGTCACTCAGTGGACCAATCCTGCGATATTCGTATCTCCATTCCGTCTTGAAGAAGACCCTGAGCTCTGCTTTCCCACTCATGCAAAGCCAATCGAGCGTGCGAGTCTACTTGCAAAGTCTCCTCGGTAATTTCCAAGAAAGGCAGTGGCTGCGATACTAGGATATACCTTAGTATCCCCTGCAGAAATACTGGTGTTCTTGTGGACTAGTGGATGACTGGCTGTGCCGAAGTAGGCCCGACTCATCTAGGATATAACAGAATTTGGGCAGCAGAGCTAGCGGCACCAGTGGTGGCGGTTATCAAAATTCCGACTTTGCGAAAACATGGATATTTCAATAACAGGAACACTAACAGCAAGCAACTCTATTACAAACTTGTATGCAAGTCATTGATTTTGAAATTTCTCACCAAAAAATTTATCTGTAAAAGCTAAGGACTTCAATGTTGGACCCGTAATATCGTTCAAAGATGCAGTCCCGAAGTTTCGCCGGTCGCGCCCTTCCTCCGTAAATGCAAGCTAATCCCTATGATGCCCCAGAGGAAAACACTCAACAGGTGGTATTTGCCTGACGCCTGCGCCATGGCTACACTCGGCATGCAAGTTACTACATCTGAACCGTCCAAGCCACAACGGCCGCAACTTGAACGCGCGCAAAATGACTGTCGATAGATAACAATATCCCAAAATCGAGCACAACGAGATTGAGACGAACGTAGTTTGCCAATTGAACATGGAAAAGCCAAATACCAAAGCTGTGGATATGGGAATGGACGTGCATGGTGCGGGTATTCTAGATGAGACATGGATGAGGTAGGCAGGGCACGAAAAACAAGAGAAGAAGGAAAAGAAGATACAGATTGGCTGCTATGCCTAAAGAGAGGACGTGAGTAGACAAAGAAGCCTAAGCTCTAGAGGAAGCCCTTATGATTGTAGCAAGGGGTAATTTAATAGATTCATAGGCCGCTGAATAGGCTAATTGGAACGCCTCCTGCTGAGGTGCAGCTTGCTCTACGTTGGATGATGGTGGCTCGGAATCTTCAACAAAGTTGCATTGGGCCAAAAACCAATTAGCAGCGGCCCCCAGCATGTGATGGGGAGATCAAGTGCAGGATTCACTGATGAAGCAAACATGCAAGTGATGATGAGATGCATGTTTCCTCTTTGCAATGTGCAATGTGCAGTGTAAGTTTGTAATGACAATCTTTCTTCTTCATGACCAGGTTCATAGGCAATATTCCAAGTCTATTGTCATGGCTTCACTTCAGTTCTAAACAATATGCTCACGCTACCAAGCTTGTTGTATACCTTATGGACCTCGCCAATTCCAGCTTCACATTTTAGATGACGTGCTTGTATTTCCGACTTTGCAAAGCGGAAGGTCTGCCCATCCACCCTTCAATTCTCAATCTATGCTACTTTCTGCGGACTGATCAGGTCGCGGTGGTCTGAACTCTGGTCCCAAATGATATGGTCATAGTACCAAGATCTGTGGCCCTCAAGACTTCGCCGACCTGGTCCTTGACTCGACACGATCCGCCTAGAACCCGCTGAGCAGACTCTACAGTGAATTGCATGATTAATCCGAACCTCATTGTCATCTCTCTCTTCAAGAACACGACAGCTCCAACCATTCACCTCCAACACACTTCGACCATACTTCGATCACCTTTACTAGTCATGAATGAGCACCTCATTGAGCGATTCGGTCGCGGCCGTGCCTTTCGGCAGCACGACCAGCCACAAACAACTACAGCAAGACCCAATATGACCACCAACCCCAGCATACGAGAGTACTTCCAGGCGTCCAAACAGCCAGCAGACCCCTCACATTGGACAGGTTTTCGCGAGATCCCCTCCTCCCTAGAAGTCTTTAATCAGGGTAGGAAAGGACATGAAGATGATGTTGAGCTTACCGAGAATATTGTGGTAGGCCCCTACAAATCCAAAGAGGATTACTTGGAGCGGCATTATACATTACTCCGAGAGGATGCCGTAGCTCCTCTACGAGATGTGGTTTCTGAGCTGCAAATACATCCCCATATCATGGAGAAGGAGTCAGATAATAGTGCGTATATCTACGAAAAGGTACGTGATTGCATCCTTGTTATTTATCATAGCTGACACTTACCGCACCAACAGGTCTTCATCACAGGACTTACATTTGCTAATGCTGGAATCGCTGCCCGAATCACTTTCTCTTTGAGGCGGGTGGGAAAGAAAGTCAATTGGGAGCAATCAAAGCGTTTGCTTACGGGAACGATCGTAGCTCTGACACCAGCAAGAGAGCCGTTCAAGTCTGTCTGTCATGTCGCTGTTATTGCAGCACGTCCACTGGCCAGCCTTCAACAAAATCCACCTGAGATAGATATATTCTTTGGCGGGCCTGACGAGCTCGAGATCGACCCGCAACAAGAATGGCTCATGGTAGAGTCTAGAAATGGGTTCTACGAAGGACACCGTCACACCTTGAAGGGTCTGCAAAAGCTCGCAACTGAAAGCTTCCCACTATCGGAGTACATTGTTGATATGAAGCGAGACATCGAGCCACCCAAATACGTCCAGGACCAGCCACTGAAAGATCTTTCACGACTGTTCTCAGCCGGGGGCCAGGATGTCCGCAATGCGAACGTTCTGGAAGACTGGCCGAGCGAACTACCAAGCGAGCTGGATGCATCCCAAATGGATGCTCTTCGACGCATCCTCGCCAAGCGGCTTGCAATTATCCAAGGTCCACCGGGTACAGGAAAGACCCATGTTTCAGTCACAGCTATCCACACACTCCTAGCCAATATGACGTCTGACGACCCACCGCTCATCATAGCAGCCCACACCAATCACGCCTTAGATCAATTGCTTCGCCATATATCAGCCTTCGAACCTGAATTCATTCGGCTTGGAGGGTGGACTAAAGATATGGAAGTAATCAAGCCCCGCACCTTGTACGAAGTCAAAGATTCTGTCAAGCACAGCATTCCTCAAGGAAGTATGAGAAGACCCGCCTTGGCAAAGTTGAAGCAGATAGCCCACGACACAATCAGCCTTTTGAAACCGCTAACGGAAGGGAAAGAACTTCTGCCGGCCACACTCTTCAAGAAATTCGGCGTCATTTCCGATGCACAGTATGATTCACTCGTCGAAGGGGCAAAACAATGGGTTCGAGCTGGAGCGGAGGATGGAATAACAGGCGATATTGCTATGTGGTTGGGCGATGAGCGAGTTGAAGCTAAGCAGAGGACCTTGCCTGAAGACTTTGGAATCGAATTTGAAGAAGTCGACCTTGAATTCGAGCAATTAAAAGAGATTGAGGCTGAGAGTAAGCTCGTCGACGAAGAGGACCGCGACATGTTAAGAGGACCGCGAATTGTATTCAAGGAGCCATGGACGGGGCAGAAGAGCATAGGAGTGACGGATAAGGCCATAGACTCTGAAATGCAAAACAGGGACATGTGGGAAATTCCATCCGAGTATCGAGGACCGACTTACCAACATTTGCAAAAGAGGCTCAAAGAAGCCATCAGGGCGAAGGTTAGGGAATTCGCCCGACAACACTCCATCGCCTCACAAGAAGCTAAAATCGGTCTATGGGAGCTGGATTACAACTATCTGAAGCAAGCACGGGTTGTAGGAATGACGACGGTAAGGCATTTTTCGGAGTCTTCTCGCCTATTTTTACCCTCTCCGGGCTCTTATGAATAAAGTGATGCTGATTCCAGAATGTGCCAGACTGGTTTGAGCAAATATCGTGGCCTTCTAAACAGCCTAAACCCAAAAGTTGTCCTTATCGAAGAAGCTGCGGAGACGTTGGAAGCTCCCATTTCGGTTGCTTGCTTCAAAACGCTGGAGCACCTGATACTCGTCGGTGATCACCAGCAGCTAAGAGGCCACTGTAACGAAGAAGAATTGGCGAGTGCACCATTTTATCTCGGTGTGTCAATGTTCGAGCGGCTCGTGCGCAATAAGGTCGAAATTTCGCAACTCAAGCGTCAGCGACGTATGCATCCCGAGATTCGGCGTGCGCTCAAGCCAATATACGAAGATCTTGAAGATCACACTTCCGTCTCCAAGCGACCTCCGGTCCCTGGTATGGGCGGTGTTAGCTCGTACTTCTTTACGCATAAGTGGCGAGAGACTACGGACGCCCAAATGTCCAAGGTCAACCACGAGGAAGCAGACATGGTGGTTGCCTTCTTCCGTTACCTTGTGCAGAACGGCATGGTACCAAGAGACATCACGGTTTTGACATACTATAATGGACAGCGCAAGGTGATCCTAAGGAAGTTGTTCGAACAGCGCCTCATTTATGGGTCGGAGTACTTCAACGTAGTTACCGTCGACTCCTATCAGGGGGAGGAGAATGCCGTGGTGCTCTTATCACTTGTCCGCAGCAATGCGCAGGGCACCATCGGGTTCCTAGAGAATGAGAATCGCGCCTGCGTCGCCTTATCTCGTGCTCAACGAGGATTTTACATCTTTGGCGATGCACCTAATCTCTGCAGATCGAGCATGCTGTGGTGGGAGGTGATTCGAGCAATGTCGAAAAATCCTTGCCGAGTCGGGTTTTACATGCACTTGACGTGTGAGAGGCATAAGGAGAAGACGTTCATTTTAGGTATGTCTGTTTCGCTTTATATAGAGGCTATTGACTGACATTTACCCACATACCCTGATGAATTTGCTGTCCTCGATGGCGGGTGCAATAGGCCGTGTCGAGAGGAGATGTCCTGTGGACACGTATGCCCTCTGCTTTGCCATTCGTAAGTCTTCAACGTCCTCACTTACCCTGTCCATATTGACATGAATGTAGATTCAATCATGAAGTAGTCAACTGCCAGAAACCGTGCGACCGCGTCCTTGAATGCGGCCATCCTTGTACGCAACTGTGCTCCAACGCTGTATGCCAACCAGACTGTGCCTGTGAGCCCATGAAAGAAGAGATTCAGGAGCCTGTCAGCTACGCCAAAGCGGCTACTGCGGCCGGGTCTCTAGTACAGAAGGACCAAAAGGCCCTAACTTCTCGAACCTCGTCTCCACAAAGGAAACAACAGCCTCGCACTCTTTCTATCCGCGAAGCCTCTCCTCAGAAGGCCAAGGTCATGGAATACTCAATCTCCAGCACAGCCATCCGAGACTTATCAGAAATGACAAAAGGCTTCCGCAATTTTGCCGCAGGCGGTCATCTTGAATCCGACAGAAAGCTTGCAGCGATGGCTGAGCGTGATGATACCGAGGCTCGGCAGAAGAGGCTAGATGAGGAGAATTTTGCAGCTTTATTTGGTGGGAAGGAGAACGAGGTCGCTGCTGACAATAAGCAGAAAACGAAGAAGGGTAACGATGTGAACCTCGTCCGCACACTGGACAATGGTTTAGGTGGGAGTCGAGGAGTGTGGAAAGGGACCATGGAGGTGCCGCAAAAGAAAGGAGGTTCTTCAAAGGAACAAGAACCTAGCTTGCTGGATCTATGATGATAGGACATCGAATCGATAATTGATAGCCAGAGATAGAAGCTAGCATACTGTAACCGTGATTCCGAGGTCTACAGCTCTGCAAGCACTAAAGACAAGTGGTTTTCAAACCTCAAGCACGAGCTTGACCCCACTGACTCCTGCTTTCAACTCATCCAAGGCCTTGTTCGCCGACTCCAAGCCTCCCTCAACCACCTTAGCTTTCGGGCTCGGCACGAACTCGCCTTTCTCCAATTTCTCCTTCAACCAGACATTGAAGATGAAGTGGAAGTGCTCCGTTCTATCCTTCACATCCTCAGGCGCCATCACAAACACGACCTCCACGCCCTCCATCTTGGCCAAACCCTCCTGCGGAGGTGTTGCCGAGGCCAACTTCGCTGTCCCTGCTCCCTTCAACAGCTCCAAGACCTTCATGGACGACTCCTTCTGGCCGACGGCATCAAACCCCTGCTGGACCGTCACCCCATCTGCCTTCGCTGCCTTCACGATATTCTCCACCACATGCTCGTCCTTATAATCGAACACCTTGGTTGCCCCCAAACCCTTCAGTAACTCATGATGCTTCTCACTGGCCGTAACATAGACACTGAAACCCATCAATTTCGCAATCTGCACCGCCGCGCTACCAATACTGCTCGCGCCTCCCCAGACAAGCAACCCCTTCTTGTCGGCAGCCGTATACTTAGTGTCGCGTGCGATGCCGAGACTATACCATCCAGCCCACGCTGTCGCGGCCGCCATGGGAAGCATAGATGCATCGTTGAAGCTGATAGCCTGCGGCAACAGAACCGCATTCACAGCAGGAACAAGCACGCGAGTCTGCAAAGCACCATAGTCCGGGGCACCTTGCATGAAGAAGCAAGGAGCGAAGGCAGCGACACGCGTGCCTGATTTGGGAGCATCAGAGGCCACTGATGAGCCGGCTGAGATGACAGTGCCGGCGATGTCGGAGCCTAGGACGGCAGGGTAATTGGCGATGGGTGGGAAGCCGAAATCTCGCTGGTAGTAATCGATTGGGTTGACTGCGATGGATTCGACTTCGATGAGGAGATCGTCGGGACCTGGGGAGGGTGTGGGGCGGTGGGTGACTTCGAGAGGGACGCCTTTTGAGGGAGCGATGGCGGCGAGGTGCTGGCCTGAGGCATTGGAAGAAGTCATGATGCGAAGGTTTCTTTTGCTGACTTGAGGATGATAGAATTTGAGATGATGAGAGGTGAGAGGTGGAAAGCGTGCTTTAGTGCAAAAGTTTCGAGCAGAGAACATTGACAGGCAGATATGATTGAACAGAAGTGGGGTTACCTATGAGCCCCACTTCTGTTCTAAGCAAGTAAATGCCACGTGAATGCTTCACCTGCATACTTCGGACTCCTCGTAACTCCGATGCCAACGGAGACGGAGTAATTACTCGTAAGTACATGTCTTAAGTATGTGTTGCTAGTATATGTTGGTAGCCAATGGATTGCCTTCATTTCTCGTTGAACCACAACTTGTAGAAGTATAGTCGAGTAGGACGTAGAAGAATCCTGCTTTAATGCCAAAATGAGGGAGGCGACGTCATATATACGCGACGGACAGACGCCAGGCGCGCTTCTGCAGCAACGTCGGGCCTTGGCCTTCGACGATCATGACTCGATGGACGATTCCAAGCGGGAGAAGACGATAGTAGGAAGAGCTGTGGTGAGCATCAGTACAGAGATCGTTATCAAGATCTAGAGCTAATCCTTTCAGGATACCGCGCTCGTCCCTTTCAATGTAGCGACCTCGAAACAAGCACAGAAAGCCTACCTAGGCACCTTCCTTCTGGTGACGACGAGCCTGATACTCTTTGCTATCTCCAGCGTCGCCTACGGACTGTTCTACTACAGCTATGTGCCACAGAATAGCGTCGAGCGGGTTATTCACCTTCAATTTGGGTCTGTTCTTGGTAGCTTCATGCTGACTGGCCTTGGCTAACATCTCTATAGCAATGGCAGTCCCTACGGAACAGCTTCGCTCTCGTCCTCCCTTACATCCTCACAGCCTTATGATGTAACCCTTTCCCTACATCTCCCGCGAACACCCAAGAATCTCGCTGCTGGGAATTTCATGCTCGACCTATCCCTCCTCGCGCTAGATAACACTGCGTCTTCAAACATCGTCACCTCGTCGCCATATGGTAACACCTCTACCTCCACGCTTGCTCGATCTAGACGACCCGCAATTCTGACCTACGCATCTCCCATCGTTGATACAGCGAACACACTCAGTGCACTACCATGGCACGTGCTGGGCTGGAAGAAAGAGAGCGAAATTCTCGAAGTGAGCATGTTCGAGGGCGTCGAATTTGCCAAGAGCTGGTCGAAGGTGCCACAGGTTGTGAAGGTCGTCGTGGAGGCAGACGAAAAGATGCAGTTCTACTCAGTTGGCATACGGATAATTGCTAAGTTTGGGGGTCTCCGCTGGTACCTGTATCACTATCGGGTCATCTCGTTCCTCGTCTTGACTACGGCTTTCTGGATCTGCTCGATGGTAACTATGGCTCTCGCCTGGTTCATACTCTCGTCGTACTCCGTTGGGTCTCCTACCCCGATCAAAGACGAAACGGATACCAACGGCAGCATCATCAAGCATGAGCGCTCCGAATCCGAAGCCTTTGATCCAACTTCCTATGACGATCTTTCGGATACCTCGCGAACGTTCCCTACACTTGGGCGGCAGATGCCTCTGCATTTCAGTGGCCGAAGAGATGCTGTCAAGAAGGAAGACGATGAAGAGATTAAACGGGAGGATGATGAGGTTATGAGATCGACGGGCATCCAGCCACTGAGTGCCGAAGCGGATGACGAGGGTGATGATGTGACCGAGGAGATGAGCGGCTGGCGAGACTCAGGAATTGGGACCGGGATCGAGGAGGACAGGGCGGCAGGCGTTCAGCGAAGGAGAAAGGCATTAATGAGTGGACGCTGAAACGATGGCGTCTGAGAGTTCATGGTCTAACCTAAAGATACCAACCTTGCATGCGGCGAGTTCCTTCAAAGGATACATTTGTTGCAACGTGGGTATTTTGCAAAACAACAACGCCAGCTATTCCGTTCAGCTCAGAGTACATTTTATTCCGCATCCACGAATGAACTGGCCAGACCGCCGAAGAAAGGTACTTCGTATCGATCTAGGCCATCAGCTATTGCAGCGTCAGTAGATACCACATAAGCCGGCAATTGGGGACGTCATATACCGTCTCGATACGCATGTAGAGTCAAAAATCCAATTATGCCAAGATCCACCACAAACAGCATCCAAGATAGGACACTTGACCAGGAGAATACAAGGTGTAGGACGAAGATAGCGGTGAAAGTCAGACTTGACTGCCATGCGTGAAACCTGTGGAATCGGTCCGTAGTCAGCCCATGCGTTCTTCATCGCTGGCAATTGTCTCCCCAGGACAGCGGCAGATTGTAGGGTATAGCATCCCTGTCCAATTGTACGTACCGGACGTAATCACTCTTATGCTCCACTAAAAGCAAAAACACCCCTCCCGCAGGCGGCAGCAGCAAATATGCTAGACAGGCCTCGTAATCCAGTCTTAACGGTAGACTCGTCTCGAAGAGATTGACATCTACCCTCCCGGCCCCGATATCCCCGCCAAAGCCGCCATTACTTGGGGATTCGTCGCTGAAGTGGTTAGGCGCTGGAAGGGAGGATGAGCTGAAGGGGTCGGTGTTTGGTCTATTGGGAGGTGGGGAGCGCGCGTTGTTGCGAGAGCGAGGGGAGGTGGCGCGGTTGGGAGGGGGAGACAGGGTGCGTGTGGTTGATGGGTCAGTGTCTTGGTAGGGTGCGAAATCCATTGTCGTTGCATAGGTGGATAATAGATCTTGTGCCTAGGGTTGGTTGAGAGATGTACCTTAAGTTGCGCCTGCCGCTAGGCCGCGCTAGATGAGGCTTTCGTCTCACTCTTCCCATCTTCTTAACAACTCAGATTCTACGAAACTTGAGGACATTGGAGTTTGGTATCAGCCATGGAGAAACCATTCATCTACCGTCTATGTTTCCTCTGGATCGAACCGTTGAGCGCCCACTTCGGCGTTCTGGTAAACCTCTTCACGCCACTCACGTTCCTTCAAAGTCTGTCCCCACTAGCCACAGCCACGACATTATCCCCATTGGAGAAACCCATATATGATCAACTCGCTGCCCATTTGTTTCTATCTCCTTGGATGCAGATGGTCGTATTGAGATCCACCTCTGATATTCAAGTCTGGGAGAGAATACTTCTCGGGATGTTCTTGTGTGACGTGCTGCATCTCTGGGCGTCGTACAGCATCCTAGGGGCAAGAGTATACTTCAACCCTACCGCCTGGAGATGGGAAGAGTGGGTAAATTTTGCGGCGCTCTATGGATTTGGGTCAATAAGATTGGCCTTGAGTGCTGGAATTGGGCTTGGCCGTGGAGAAAAGTTGGCTCAAATTTGCCAGAGAGAGCCCAAGGATCGAGTCTGATAAGGCGCTTGCAAAGCGTAATGGGAGACCAGGATCTCTAGCCAACGCTTGTGGCGGATACGATGTGTTGGCCACGCTGCCGTCCCGCCTTCACCGCCACTGCAGGCACGATCCTTCGAAGACTCCAGCATTTCGACAAGTACAGCACTCTCTCTTCAATCCAGGGGAATACGGGCCGCTGCTGCTAGAGGCTTTCCAGAAGGTCCAGCTGCCAAATACTGCCAAGCTTTCCCCCCAATCGCTCTTTTGGAAGGAACCGATCGAACGATGCAGCGCCGTACTAAGCACTAGGCACCCCGCTCCGCCGTCGCCTCGTGTATGATGACACAGAGTAGAAGGAATGACGGCGTGAACTGTGTGAGATGAACCGTGTCGGTCACGCATTAATTGTTCGGAACTGATCTCGAGAGATGAGTGCTGGTTGGCTGGCTGAGTTGCCCATCGGGAGCCACTATCCACCTGTCCTTTTGGGAGTATCGTATGCGTTTCTCGGACCCGCGAGCCCCGCAGCTCTTTCAAAAGCTCACACGAATTGTGCCGTCCAATTGCCATTCTGCCACCATCTCTGGACGATGAAAGGCATTCAGAAACGCCGGTGACACGATAATGGCCTCGCTTTGAGTGAAACGTTGCGTGGAATAAACTGATCTTGAGCATAAGTATGGATAGAATAACACTGCCTGTTCTCCCTCCCGGTAATGTGCCACGTCGATGGCTCTGTGCTTCATAGATTGGGCATTGCAGAGGTAAAAGAACAGATAGAGCAAAAGCCTGCATACAGAGGTCAGCATTCCGGACGGAGAAGCAGTAGCTATGTTGAACAACGATTGTAAAGAGCAGATCATGTAGCTCTTGAACAGGTTGAGAAGCTAAGGTGGCCTTTATGAAGTGAGCGCTGCCTTGTCTTTGCATCGTCTAAGACCTCTAGCCAGCCGATAGCCCAGTACGTTCAGCCTCCATGCATGTGGTTTACTCCATTATACTCCTGTGTGGCAAACAGAAGGTATTCTGATTTGTCTTGATACTTGTCAGTGCCTAATCCGGTGTTGCACCTTCCCTTTAAGATTCACTTTGTTTGTCATTATTAGGAGGACGGAACAAAACTAGCCGATACCGGGCTGGCCACAACACCAACCCTTCTTCTCTACCAAACAAACACCTATATTGACTATAGCCGGTTACTATTCTATTTCAGGACACTTAGAACCGGAGCCCTAGCCTTGCAGGTGACAACCTTGACCACCCAAGTCACAGGAGCACAGCCATGCCTGCTACTCAGTCACTCATGGCAATAGCCAGTATAGGACCAACTGTTATGGCAGCAGCTCACCAGGTGCACCACATTTGCAGGGCCCTACACTACGTTGCACCGGCTGCGACTCTACTTTGCTATCTCATTGCTACCACTATCAGCGTTCTTACATTGCAGAACCTCAAATTGAATGACCGTAAGGTGCCTCGCAAAACTCTGTTCTTGCTTGCGTCCTCCGTTCTGGTCTCATACATGGGCGAAGCTGCCATGCTTCTTGTAGACACATTTATCACTCATAAAGCTTCCCTCCAGTCTTCAACAGACAGCAACGTGAGTGCACGACTCCTTTTCCTTGATCGCTACTAGGATTTCATATTTTAGCAAAATAATTGACGAATTCTCTAGGTTTACGCCCTCTCCAACGTACTTGTCTGGATGATTCTCATCGGCACTCTTAGCGATAGCTGTCCTGTCTGGTACCCACATTACGGATCATGGCTCGTCTGCCTTGTTGCAGAAGTTACTCTCGTCGCCCTTGAACTCGGTCAGGGTGGCTGTTCTAATACTTTTGCCTATGTTCAAGTGGCAATCCAGGCCTGTCGTATACTGGCTCTCATCTTTCTCCCAACCGTCCTCTTTCTTACGGCTCCAGCTTCAAATGCTAAAGACGAAGAATCCGCTTCATTACTCGGTCACGACAAGACTTCAAACACCGCAGCGACGTCAGCTGTTAATTCCACCTATGGCGCAATATCAGCGACATCCGATGACGCAGAAGATACTGACAGCGACGATGACGATTGGTACAAGGTACACGACAAGAAGAAAATCGAACTACAGGAGCGTCTCCGGGCGAAAGGCAACTGTTTTACGTACGTACATATACGAGTCAAATACAACGGCAGACTCGGATTCTGTAGAGCGCGCAACTTTTGCTGCAAAGCATTCAACGTACGTCCGTGAAGCTGAATCTCAGATAGGTATGCCCGATCATACTCGATCTTCATTCCCTTCCTTTGGCCAGCGAAGCAGCCAATGTTGCAAGTGCATATTCTGGGGGTCATCCTTTGCCTCGTACTCAAGCGAGTTCTCAACGTTCTGGAACCGCGCCAGCTGGGAATTGTAATTTCCCGTCTGAATACCTCGAAGAGCGAGGGCTCGATAAAGGTCCTGGCCTTGCACGTCTTTCTGTACATCTTCTACCGCTGGGTATGGTCATCCATCTTGGATCCTATCAGGAAGCGGCTGTGGACGCCGATCAAACAGAACGCACTTGTGGCACTAAAAAAAGGAGCATACAACAAGATCATGGGACTATCTCGTGACTTCCATACAGAGAAGCGATCTGGCGAGCTGTACGTATCTATTGGTCAGGGCACTTCCATCATCGAGATCTTGGACACCGCTTTATTCCATCTCGTACCTGTTTTGGTCGACTTGGTCGTTGCAATCGGTTATCTGTATGGTCTCCTCTTCCTACCTTTCTTTTTGCGGAATATTATAGCAAAGAGGTTAATCACGAGCTAGGTACCACGTCTTTGGCCCTTACATGGCTTTGATAATCGCTGCGACGGCGCTTGGCTACTTCTCCACCTCGAGATATTACTTGGGCAGGATAAGTACGGCTAATCGTCAGTGGATAAAGCTTTCACGGAAGGAATCACAAGTGATGTATGATAGCGTTGGAGGATGGCATACTGTCAGCTATTTCAATCGCATGGGTTACGAACAAGATCGATACGCCAAAGTCGTGGGTACGGTGTCTACAGTTTTGTTAGGCTAAAAGCGGGCAAGGCTAACATGTTTTGGCGCAGATTCGTATTCGGATGCAACTCAGACCTTTTACAAGCTGTATTACATTTCCGACGCTGTTGAGGAGACAATCGTTGACCTCGGTTTGGCTGGGGCTGCCTTCTTGGCGATCTATCAGATTGCGTTCCGAGATCAACCAATTGGGAGCTTCGTCATGCTCATGTCATACTGGGGAAACTTCACTGGCAATCTTGGATATTTGGTGTCAACACAACTTCAATTGATCCGAAGTCTCATTGACGCAGAATCCTTGCTGGCATTGTTCCAAAAGAAGCCGACCGTCAAAGATGGGTCCCGTACTTTCCAGTTCCGTCGCGGTGCCGTCGACTTTCATGCTGTACAATTCTCGTACGATGGGAAGAAGGACATTATCAAAGACTTTGATTTTCACGCTGGACCAGGCCAACGGATCGCTTTGGTCGGGGAGACTGGAGGCGGAAAATCCACAATACTGAAATTGCTCTTCCGCTTCTACGACGTCACACAAGGCAGCGTCAGGATCGACGACCAAGATGTGAAGGACTTGACACTCGAGAGTCTACGAAGCTGCATTGGGGTAGTGCCCCAAGACCCGTCCATGTTCAACGGTACCATCATGGAGAACGTTCGTTATTCAAAGTTGGATGCTTCCGACGATGAAGTCATCGAGGCATGCAAGGGCGCTGCGGTCCACGAGAAGATCGAGTCATTCACTAAACGCTACGCTTCGAGGGTAGGCGAAGGCGGTGTCAAACTCTCTGGAGGCGAACTGCAAAGAATCGCAATCGCTAGAGTCATACTCAAGAACCCCAAGATAGTCCTTCTAGATGAGGCTACTAGTGCTGTGGACTCCGAGACCGAGGCAAAAATCCAAGGAGCTTTAGAGAAACTTACTAGAGGTCGCACAACATTTACGGTCGCCCACCGCTTGTCGACTGTGACCAATTCGGACCTCATCCTTGTCATTAAAGCTGGCGAGATCGTTGAAAAGGGCTCACCCAAGGAATTGATCGAGGCGAAGGGAAAATACCATGAGCTCTGGCTACGCCAAATTGGGGTCGTCAATGCTCCCGAAGATGAGAAGACGATCGAGCCTGAGCTGAGCAATGATCTGAAGACCGAGGAGAAGGGAGATGTTAGAAGATCATCCGGAGACTCATCAACATTGGGGAACAATAACCTTAGAGCTACCGCCCCAGCTTTCATCCCTCGTCCCGAGCCTATATCACATTATCAGCGGGGACCGGCCACAAAAGAAGGACAAGCTTCGCATGATCACGGTGCATCAGGCCATCAAAACAGCCATGATAGCGCAAACGTAAAGAGCAACTCTGGAAAGAACAAGGCTACTCAGAAATCTGAGCCGGTCGGGGATACAGATGGAGCTTCGGACTCAGTGGATTACTTGACGGGCACATCCCACCCTACAGAAGAAGCCACAAGCAAGTCAGCCGGAGGGAAGCAGCCCATGAAAGCAGTTCAACGTCGTCGCAACAACAAGAGCGAGGCCAATGGTTCAGCTTTGAAGAATGGTCAGGCAGCCGGTCCAGATGAGGGAATGCGTCAGCAGCCTCGTCGTGTGTCTGCGCCTACCCCGTCCGGTCAACAACGTCGTCGTCGTCAGCGTCATATCAAGATCAGGGACCGCCAGGCTGGGGAGGGATCAAGCCAAGCAGCACCCCAATCTTCTACCGGTGGGCATTTTGCGCCTGAGGCTTAGACTGGTCTTGTGGAGGAGGTGGATAGGTGAAATTACGGTATCTTATCCAAGGGTACGCTATCTTTGGCATGCTTTCTTCGGGTGGATCGGCTGAATTACGCTACGATACCCAAGAGTATGGGTCAATGATCCAGCAACAATAATAGCAGATGAAAAGAACAAGGACTGTAATACATGATAATCGTGCTTTCGTTAGACTAAATTCTCGAGCAGTCAGACATGATTACATAGCTTGAGTAATGAAATACAATGAATAGAGAATTGATTAGTATTGTATATGAAGAACAAGGTAAGATACCCTCCGAAGTCGTATAGTTCTCTCTTCGAAGCTACCAGTTAGGGACTGGTGAAGCCTCTCTACGGCTATCAAGAAAGTTACCTTATCTTCTACGTCCGGTCCTAAAGACATGTCCGGTCCTTATTAAGCACAGATACTTCGGACCGGACCGCTATGCCTACTATAGACCCCAAAACTCTATGGACCTAACTCTAAGCATCTAGGATCCGGAACTGAAATAAGAATCTATAATCGTGGCCTGGTATCTGGAGGAACCTTCCCAACAGAATGGAGCAACGAGGAGCTCTAGCTTTCGTACGTTCTGTTCTACGAGGAATCTCGGTCCCACAATGCATTTCAGCATATCATTTGATATCTTCTCTCATTAGACACACACTGAACGCATCAGTCAATGTCAGCACGAAGTAATAATAATAACACAATGATATATTCACACATACGAGAGATACCATTAGCTGGATGACCTGGAAAATCCACGAAACATTACGGTCAATTTGCAAGAGTTCGGACATTCAAAAAGAGTCTTTTCTCACCGTGGATTAAGAAATATGACTCGTAAAAAGAAACCCTTGCCCCAGAAAAAGCGCCAACAAGTCGTCGACGCCTCTGGCTGGACTCACGTTATAAAAGCTCCCAACAACAAAGTCGGCGATCAGCATTCGATTCTCGTTTCACAACAGAGACCATCAAGCTCGAATACAAGCTTCACTTTGGAGACCTACTTAGACAAGTTTCACAATCACTATATCCCACGTTGGTGGGAATCATCGTGTTTCAAAAATCTCAAACGTATTTTCGAGCAAGGTGTTCTGCTTGCAGAACAAACCAAAATTACTAATTGTGTCTGCTTGGGCTTAGGTAGTATGACGGCTGGGTTCGAAACGCCGAGCTTCGAGCTTGCGGCTTTGATGTCTATGCTTGAGATGCTGAGTAAGTTCCACTCAACCGGCGGTGCTAATTGCTATCTAAGATTTGTGACTTCACCTAGGCAAGAAACACACCATCGACGAAGTCATCTTCCAAGACCCAATCTTCAGCCCCCTCGACCTCGCCGTCCTTGCCAGCTTTGGCTACACCGTCCTCGATGACCCGGAAGCTTTCTCTAAGATCACAACTAGCACATTCGTATTCGCTCCCCACCTCGAATTCAGCGCCTACGCGACCGCTCTCGAAGGAGCCATGCCAGCATTATGTATAGGCAATGACATTGACGAATATGTGAACGCGTGAGTGAAATATATGCCTTCTATATCTGCAATTGAATGGAAGCCATCTGTGAAACATTTCCTGAGTCCTGACATCCCTTGGCGTAGACCCCGGATCTTCAACGAACGCGAGCAGCGACAAGCCATTGTGGAGGTTTGCCAGCGTTATGCGGAAAACACGATTTCGGTGGCTATGCCTGAGTTTGAGAGAACCCCGTGGTGCACTTCGCAGCGGGTCTACTGGGCGAAAGGTGCGGATGGGGGCGCAGAAGAGGCGGTTGAGGGACTGGAGAAATTGGTGCTAACTTAGACACCTTTATACCGGATGACTTGCCTATCTACTCTTTCAGAAGGAGGATATTTGAAAGAGATGACTCAGACATGGGCTCTGTATTGGGTGTACGTCTGAAACGCTGAAATACCCAGCACCCGAATCTGATACCGTACAGCATCCCAGATAGATACACCATTATGTCACCTTCTTGTACATACGGCCACAGACTAAAGAAAACTCAGCATCCCGTCCGCTCTGCTATGAAAAGCTTTAGATCGGTCAATTAGTACTCAGGTGGGTGACCACTGGGGAATACTGGCTGCTGTATGTTTTTGCCTCTTTGTTTGCGTTTTTTATGCTTCGGGTTGGCGACAACCAAGTCCAGCAAGCGGATTGGTTGTATAGCGATGGCTCATCATAAGATCAATTCGCGTTGTATATTAGTGTCTTGTCCTTGGATTTTGAGGAGCGATGTATGCAGGAAGGATGAGAGACGTAGGGATGAAGACGATGCTAAATAAAGCTTAGACTCATCGGGCTTCTGGAAAATTGTGAAATGAACGAAGAATGTCGATGCTATGCTATACATTACCTACTCTGATTCCTTATATTCCTAAAAGCAATGACAATATCGCGCATGCAATGCAGAGAACGCTTATTTCCCCGCTCTTTTCTATGCCCAACCAAGACGTTATGCATACAACCAGACATCAGCCCCTTATATTTATGAACTTTTCTGCTTGAACCCGACTCCAAAACCCATGCGATCGTATACACACTATGCCCTCAGTACGACCTTCGAGTAATCGTCTTTCCTCCACAGTCCGGGATAGTCAATCCTTTCTTGAGGTTTCTAGCAGGATCCATCAAGCCCCATTTATCTTCCCACTCCTTTCCGGGTGTGTTGAGACTGACTTTCCAAGGCTCGTCGAACGCTTCGAACCTAAAGCATATCATGTTAGCAGGTTACCCGTCACGCCAAATGTCGTAGAAATGCTTACCAGAAGTAATTCGTCCCATTAGCCAAACTCTGACAAATAAACGTATCCATAAATTCATTCATCTCCGCAATCCCCGCCACACTTCCGTCCGGACACGTAGTAACGGTTTCAGATCCACAATCTGTACCCCCTCCACTCGGCCATCCCGTCTCGGAAATAACGTTCTTTTTCGAACTTCCCGCCGTCAACACGGTATCATGTTTCTGCCAGAAGTCCCATGTCCAGCCAGACGCAATACTGGCATTTACGCCCGCGAAGAAGGGATGTATATTCGACATCACGACATCTGTAGCGGCTTCAAGGCCTGCTGTCCAAGCATCGCCTAAGTCGGAGATGGCGACCGGAAGGTCGATTTTCTGGTTGGTCAGATTCGTTCTGACGCCGTTGAGTAGCGTAGCGAGTTGAGCTTCTGTCATTTGTTGGCGGTAGAGCACTTCGTTGCCGACTATGACACCGGCGAAGGGATCAGCGCCGTTCTTTGTGAGAATGTCGTACATGGCACTTATGCCACGACTGTTTGTAGTTGCATTTTTGTCAATCCAGACGCCCAGCCAGACTTTCATGTCTGAGAGTGCGAGCTTGCTGATGGCGTGGAGAACCATCTCGGTTTGGTTGCAGTCGGTACCATAGAGACGAACGGTATTCGTCAGCTGAGAAAGGACTGCTATGTCCATAGTAACGTTGTCCTGGCTCGGCGGATTGCTAAGACAGGCTGGATACTGTGCGTTGAACGGCGTGTAATCCATCCCTGGAAAAACCCTGTGTAATTTGGTATTGTTCATTAGCTTCTTTATTTGTGCTGAGTTCATATCGAGATCACTGTCGGTAGCTGTAGAAGGCGAGGTGGGTAGATCTGAGGGAGAACCGCTGGATTTGCGGCTCTTCAAGCCAGCTATTACTCCACCAACAATGGCCCCAATGATCACCAATGCCAGGATGACCCCAACGATCCATCGCAACCTCTTCCCGCCCGAAGTCTGCTTGCTCAGCCACGGGCTCTTCTCGACTCCTTGAACATCAAATCCATAGCCTGGTCCAGACGATGATCCGGGGACAGGGCCGTACTGACTACTCAAATCTCGCGTTCCGTTCGAGGCGTTGTTACTACGCCCAACAAGGCCTCCAAGTGCCCCAAGAACACCACCAGCTGCAGAACCACCAGCGGCTCCTGCCACTGCACCCTCAGGTACTGCACGATTTCCCAGACCTAGCATCGACCTCTGCCTTGTTGGAGGAGCATTTATGTCATCTCCATCATCTTCGATCTCCTCCGGATTTATATCTCCCCGTGCTACTCGATCGTCCCAAGCAGTCGAGAAGCGTTTGTAAGGGTTGTCCGTAAAGGAACCACGGGCGTTATTTTCGTAGACATCATGTGGAGGGTAATCGCTCATAGGAATGCTGTGGGTGGAAGGATACCCTCTTGGGGTGAGGTCTCCAGGCGAAGGTGATTCAAGGCTTCGTCCATCGTCAAATGGATTGGATCCTCGCGATGGAGCTGGCGATGAGAAGGGATCCCTCGCTGAGTAGGCTCTGTAGCTTGAAGGAGGTTCTCGTGGTGTATCATAGCCATGTTCTGGTGGAAGGCCTCGACTTCCTTCTGGTATTCTTTCGAGTGACCGTAGTGCCTCTACACCACTTTCACGTTCGTTGGTGTTTGCAACGCCCATGGCGATGCCGTTTATCCCACCTGCAGCGGCTTCTCCCATATTGTCTGCCCCTGGTGTTATCGTAGATACAGTCCGATTTGAAGTCGAATGGTCTAGACCCTGGTTTCCGCCTTGTGCTTGCCTCGTATTCACGCTAATCTGAGGCCTCGACGATTCGTTGTCTGTAGAATCAGTAGCGTCAGGAAGCTGGTAGGAGAATGCGCTTTGAGCTCGGTGTACGGGTGGAGGAGGTGGACTGTCATTGTAATGTCTTGTTGGCGAGTCTGTATAGGTGGACGGCGGAGAAGGCTGATCTCGGAAGGCATTGTTGTCATGTGACAGGTAATTCGGCCGATTTGGATCTAGAGACGACTCGTCGTCGTCGTTGAAGGAGAAGGTGCGGCCTAGAGAGTTCGACATTGTGAATGCTTCTGTCTCACAGAAATTTTGTCAGGAATGCAAGGCACGACGCCGCCCAGGCTGGAGGGCGGGGTCTCGTAGAATATCCTTTGTGAATGCTGACTCCGGACGATACGCACAGATTCCTACTGTAGCCAATGCATTGCCAGGCAGCGATCAATAACTTCGAAAAATGCTTCGTAGTCGCCGATAAGGTACTCCAATCAACATCTGCGAAATAAGTGAGCTTCAAACTCCTATTCTATTTTTAGATATTCTAGTGTTTACTCGCTAATCGGCCAAGCAACTACTTTATCCAACGCCGTGCAAACTACGACGGGGCTGAAATCTAGCTCTATCAATTGGCAGAAGACTGGTAGTCTACTTTGGAAGTACAGATACTAATTGAGTGATATGCTCATGTTACAATGTACATGCATGTACAAATTAATTCGCAAAGCTCAAAATTCACACACTTCAAGAGAATCGTGAGACAACTACGAAAGGAGATCGTGTTCGAATGTGGACCCTGGGAATGTCGATTTCAGGCTAATTTCAAGAGACTATGATCCCGAATACATTTTTTCAAGGTAAACATGTGGCTCTTCCAGCTTGTCTTATGATTTTCATGCAAAGGACTGTGATCTGGGTGGGTGACCATCCCAACTCTCAACTTAGACGACTACCACAGTATCATGAAATTGTTTCAATCACGTCGACGGATATGGGTCATTAGCAAGAACATGAATATAGGCGATTAGAATGATTAGATTAAGTGTTCGGGCAATGACCCGTTCAGTATCGGTACCAAAATTATGGCGAGAGTATGTACACTTGCCCCAAAGTAGAGTATATATACCAAGATGCATCGCACACGAAACGAACAATACAGGTAGATTAGATGTGCGCCCGCTGTTTGTGTGTATGCATCCCAGGCAGAAAAAGGCGCGATGGTATACGCTTCTATCCGATCCAAGATTCCAATCTGACAAAGAAATAATCAATTGTCAATGAATGGTGCCTATTTTCTCAATCATGCAACCCGAACGCCTTCCTCAGCATGCCAAACCTCTTCTTCTTCTCTGTCTTTCCCACAACTAAAGGAGCTGTTTGTGGAGAAGGCTCTTCACTCTGCATTCGACGACCAATATCTGGTCTTCCTCCGCCACTTGGAGCTGCACCATCAGAAGTTTGGGGCCTACGGTCGGGAGCACTCGTGGTACCACCTGGAATCTGAGGTAGCGGCCAGGAGATATCTGTAGCATTAGCATTGTTCGCAAGAGCGCCGCTCTTGGGCGTATTGCGCCTTTGTAGTTTCGGACTCTTCGGAGAATTCTGTGCACTGCTTGTCCGTGAGCCAACAGCCGGTCGTGGTGACTGGGCGACAGGATCTGCCATTGGCGAGCTGGGTCCGAGGACACGCTCATCGATCTTGGTAGGGCTGGTGCCAGTCCTCTCTGCTCTGGAGCGCTCAAGAGGCGTATCTCTCCTTGCAGCACTCTCAACATCGGATTTGCGGTCTCTTGTAGGATCATCAGCTTTCTTCTTGCTGCCCAGCGAACCGAAGAAAGAGCGTTTCTGCTTTTCAGCCGCTTTCTTCGCTTGCAACCCAGAGCCCATGGCAGCTGCTGGGCCATCGCCAGATGGAACGCGAAGAGAGCCAGTAGCAAGTGCCACACCTTCGGGTTTGGTATTGATATCGAGAGGAGCCTTGACACCATTGCTTTTGGCTTTCGATAGGGCAGGCACGTTCTCGACAGAACTGTCTTCGAGGTCGGTCGAGTCACCTTCGTCGATCCGACGGGGAATCCCTCGTACTGGCGTCAATTCTGCAGGCTCATCGTCACTCGAGTCTGCGAAGCGACTGCTTGCCGCTGGTCTCGCATCCTCCTCATCGCTAGAATCACCAAACCGACTCGAGAAGCGTGAGTTTGGTTTTGAGTCGACTGGTTTAGGCTTGGATTTGCCAAAGCCAAAGCGCGAGGGAGATTTGGTTCGTTTGGAGTCCATTGATGTCCCTCGGAGGGATGTGCGAGCGGCTGGCTTGCTAGAATCCATCGAGTCTCGCATAGACGTGCGCATAGTACTGCCACCGGGTCCTACTGAGCTGAAAGGACGTCGGCCGGTTGATCCTGTGGGCGATGATATTCGAGCGCTCATGGAGCCATCTGTTGGTTCTCGAGCGTCCATCGACGCAGGCCTCATCGTCCTTTTCATGCTGTATTTGTTGTTGTTCGGCGTGCTAGTTCGAGCCTTTTTAAAGCTACTGGACGGGTCGCTGTCACTTCGAAGCATCTTGGGCTTCGGTGCCGGTTTTTTCTTTTTTGGCTGAGCCATCATCGGCGTTAGTGAGTTTGTCGGTCCTCCTGCGGACACAGCTCTTGTATGGCCCTGCTTAGGCAAAGCTTGAGGCTTTCTGTAATCCACCATTGCAACAGCTGATACCGGACGATTTTTCTTTTGGAGAGCGCCTCGAGGTTCTGGTGGTGGCTGCACCGCGTTGTTCTGAGCGCTGTTCTTCATTGCAGACTTTGAAATAGGTCCATTGCGCATCGACGACCGCATTTGAGACTCTTGTGCGTTTCCAGCTTGTGAGTTCCGCATCGAAGATCGCATTTGAGGCTCCTGTGAGTTTCCAATTCGTGACTTTTGCAGACCTGCTTTGGCTGGAGCTGTAGATGGCGAAGATGGTCTAGCAATGTCGTTCTGAGACTGCCTGTCAGGCCACGGTGGCAAGGGCGCGCTGTTTGAGGCTGGTGGCTCGGTGGACTTCTTTGGTACCTTCTTCTTCTTCTTTTCTACCGGGTCTGGACCTCTCATTGTCTTGTTCGGGATGACAGGCTCATCAAGGGCTCCAGGTTGAGCTGCGTATTCCAATTGCTCTTTCCTGGTTTTGCTGAGTCCAGACCAGTACGCTTGGGCTCGTTCCCATCCTTCATCCGAGGCAGGCTCGGAAAGCTCGCTCTCATTCATTGATAAGGGACTGCGTTGAGGAGCTTGTGCCGTCGGAGCTTTCGCCATCGGAGCTTTCAGACTGGGGCTGGCAGGCGGCGACTTGCCCGCAAGAGGCATCCTTGGGCTGGCGGGACTTTCAACGATGGCATTTATGGACCCAAAGCCATCACCGTCAAGATCATCTGGATCTTCCGCAGCATCACTGTAAACGCTATCACCAGTTTCCTCGGATTCGTCGCCACTATGTGAGTCGATCTGGTGGCGTAGACCCTCAGCAAATTCCCCAACATGCGGAGACATAGGATCGTGCTGATGAGCAGCAGCTTCTGTCTCTGGCTCTGCCAAGCCGCTCGTTGCAGGGGTAAGCTCCGGCATAGGGTGCTCCAGGACTGGGGCTACAGGAGCCTGGGCATTGTCTGCAGGTCCTGAAGAGCTGGGAAAACCACCTGGCATCCCGAGCCATGAGCTTCGATTCTGAGGGCTGCTTTCTAATGCTGGCGTGGCTGGTTGAAGGGCAATAGAAGGCACGGACGAGTTGTGCTCTTCAGATGATATTCTCACTGTCGATGCCTCTGATAAGTCGGGTGTAGTGTTGGACATGTCATTTGGTCTATCATCGGACAACTTGGCCTCTTCATCGGATTGGTAACCACTTCCCTCAACAGAAGTGACTTGAGGAGGCAGAGGATCATTAGCACCTGGTAGGGAGGCCTGTTGCGAATCCACTTTCTCGCCTTTCGCTGCAGCATCTTGAGAGAAAATAGCACCAACTCCCTGATCAGTAGACGTATCCATACTGCGTAGCGTATCTTGAGCCCATCCTTCGGTAGGTTTCTGTTCCTTAGCAGAATCGAGCACTGGCTCATCAGGACGACCTCGAATGCTTCCGAAAGAGGGCAGTATGGGCGTGGGCTTGATGACGCTGTCTTGATAAGAATCAACGCCTTCATCTTCTTGCTTCTTTTCCCGGACAAGGTCAAACCAGCTTCGGCCTTTGGCCTTGTTCTGCGGGCTTAGGACCAGTGGCGAATCTGGGCTCATTGCAGGGCTCACCGCACGACCAACAGCTACGGAGTCCTCATCGAAGCTGACTCTAACACTCTTTTTCTTTGTTGGTCTTGATCCATCATCTGACATATTAGAGGCAGTGTCTGACGCCTCACTGGGCGCTAGTCGAGCTGCAACCAGCGCTGGAGAGTGCCCCCGAGATGATGGGGAGTACTTCAGGGCAGACTTTGCAGGCGACACCGAACGAGCTGGAGGCTGATGTCTGATGCCGCCTGGAGTCTCATACTCCGGTTTAGAAGAGAAGTGAGCAGCTCTGGCTGGACTCAGAGAGTGAGGTCTAGCTGAGCCTGGTACATCCAGTGATGCGCGCTTTGGAGTCTCGACCTGACAGGCAGACTCCTTATGCGAAACGACCTTAGATGTGTTCGCAGGCGTTGCTCCGCCCACACCTCCGTTCAGTACCGTTTGTCCAGATGCTTTCTTTGGTGCTACTCTTTTTTCTGCCTCTTCTTCGCTTTCGCGGTCTTCCCGGATAACTGAGGGTTGCTTCATCAGTAGACCGGCCGCCCTAGTATTGTAGCTTCGCGGTCGTTCAGCTGTACTGCTGCGCTCTGATGTCACTGAATCGGTATCTGAAGGGTAGGAGCTGCCAAACCCTTCACTGGGATCTGGAGTTGGCGGGGCCCCTGGGATGACCTTCTTCTTCTTCTTTTTGGGCTTTGGAGGATCATTGGCATTATTTGTTTGAGACACTGTGTTCAACGGTGAGGGCGTAGACGCAGCGGAAGCCGCTGGCCGTTGCGGAGTTGCCTGCAATGCTGCCTGCAACGCGGTTCCCTGTGCTGGTCCATTGACGGTCTCTGTCGTGAGATGGCTCCCTTCCGTTGACCCTTTTGCTATAACCTTTTTCTTCTTTTTGACCGGCGCCGTGGCCGTCTCTTGTATAGCACCAAGTATCCTCTCTGCCTCCCCGTTTGGAAGCCCGGCTACCAGTGTAGACCTAGTTGGTGGCGGAGATCTCACGCGCCCGCCAGTAAGTGGTGAAGCTGGAGGCGAATTCTGTGGGCTCATCGGCCTCGAGAAATTGACCGAATGCCTATGCCCTGGACGCTCGAGCTCCCCAACAGTGTCCAGAGTGTTGAGCTTTGGTTTCAAGGCTCCTTGGGGTGACTTCATCACGCCGGGTCCCCTATCCAAGCTTACACCGCGTCCTCCAGGCAGTCGGGGCGGAGGAGAACTGACTCTTTCCGGAGGCTCCGTACTAGCTGCTCTTCGAGCGGCTTTCTGTGGGGGCGAGGCATATTCATGAGGGAGTGCTGGGACAGGAGGAGGTTGTTGATAAGGCGTGTACGAAGCTTGCGCAGAGGAAGGCCGTTGTCTGCTGGGGGGTGGATCTCTGAATGTACGCTCAGTCAGCGACCCACTGCTTCCTCGCCTCTGTAGTCGTGGCCGATCAGGTGCATCGCCATTTGAAGAAACGGAGGCTCGCCTCTGCATGCGCTTTGTCTGTATCTGACCGACATTCACCGGGCTTGTCGTATGGGAGCGTAAAGCTGCAGCCGCGGCGGCATTGGAAAGATTGGCGGTAGAGGATCGATTTGCGAGAAAAGCTTGGGTAGCTGCAGTAGACGCTGCAGCGCTTGGGGTGGTCTTCACGACCCGAGGCTAATGGTACAATACGTCAGCATTAGGTAGAATCGGAGCATTTGTCGCAAGGGATAGCAGCTGAAAAGGGCGGGCGTACAGGGTTAGAGCTTGCTCTCTTGCGGTGGAACATGGCTGCTGATGATTCTTGAGCCTATTTTAGAGATCTCCTGCAAGACAGATTCTGATCTTGATGCGCTGGAGGAGCTCGAGACGTTATCGCTGCTGATTGCTCGTGGAAGACAACATTTGGCAATTTCCTGGCTACAGCGCCAAATCCCGCGCCAAATCCGCGGCTTCCTGTGGATGATCACCTCAAACTCCGATGCATGTGAAGCGGAAGCTGAATGTTGCTGACAATAGAACTAAGCAAGTCTTCTACCATGCATTGGAGATCCGAAGAGCAGGGATGGAAGTGAGGTAGAAATGTTGTGACCTTGCTTTTCGGGAGGGTTTTGAATCCGCCGCTCTTCCGCGTCTAGATTCGAGCAACGTCAGGTATGTAGTACAACAACAAGTACAAGGACGGTGTCGACATCACCTCTTTGCGAATGCTACGGTGGGTATCGGCAGGTACGGTGAGGAATGATATATGGCCATCGTTGCTTCAATTATCCCAATCTGCTAGCTTTATTGAGGATACAAATATACAAGTCTGACCCTTGAGTACCTTATATATCCTCGCTTCTGAAGAGCTAGCCATTTCCAAGCTTACTGTCTGCATCATTGTCTGTTAAGGTACAAGGATATTTGTGACCTCACACGCCTATTGAAGCATGTCCTCTTCCATGGAACCCCTTTACCCCCAGGCCTTCGAGAAAGCCAAATCAGAAGTAGCGCATCCGACCTCTCATATCAGATAATCGAGTCCGGAGACAAAGGGAGTCCTCTCCTACTTCTTCTGCACGGCTTCCCTGAATTAGCCTATTCCTGGCGGAAGATCATGCCCTCCCTGGCAAAAGCTGGCTACTAAGTCGTTGCATTCGATCAAAGAGGCTACGGCAGGACCACTGGATGGGACGATCCCAGCTTTGAGAAGGTTGACGTACGAACTTTTGCACAGACAAATCTTGTGCGAGATGTGCTAGTCCTGGTAGCGCGGCGTGGATATCATCACGTCGAATGCGTTGTAGGCCATGATTTTGGTTGTATCCCTGCCGCGCTCGCTGGGTTGATGAGGCCTGATGTCTTCCGTAAAGTCATTGTGTTAAGGTAGGGCATCCGTTTACCGGATCTTCTCAATTACCTTTCGACATTAGCCCAGAGGACGAAGACCAGTCGCCGAAGCCAGACATGCAAGAAGTATTGGCACAGCTCAGTCCGCCACGCAAGCATTATAGATGGTATTACTCGACAGCCGAAGCCAACAAAGAAATGGCACCGCGTGAGGGCCTTCACGATTTCTTGAGAGGATACTTCCATCTCAAAAGGGCAGACGCAAACAACAATCCCCATCCCTTGGATAATATGGCAGCTACAGAGCTTGCAAAATTGCCGCGCTACTACGTGATGCCAAAGGAGCTCGGCATGCGAGAAACTATCGCCCAGGACATGACAGAGGAAGAGGTCGCAAACATGCGCGAGAAGTCGCCACGCTGGTTCCCGGACTCAGATCTCGAGATCTATGTGAACGAGTTCGCACGTACAGAATTCCAGGGAGGTCTGAATTGGTACCGTGTCATGACTGATGCGAAGCTGCAGACGGACGTTGATGTTTTCGCTGGCAAAAAGATTGAGGTGCCGATACTGCTGATTAGTGGGACGAAAGACTACTTAATTTATCAGACTCCAGGTGCACTGGAGAAGATGGAGCAAGCTTGTTCTGATTTGCGAGGTATAAGCTGGGTGGAGGGGGCTGGGCATTGGCCTCAGCAGGAACAGCCCGAACAGGCTATTGAACAAATCATCAATTTCTTGAAGGAGTAGGTCTACTACATAGAAGCTCTTGGACTCATGGCCCTTTCAATGCGCAACTATGGGAGATTGCTCTCTACCCGTCCCTAATACAACGAAGCCTGTTCAAGGCTTTATTGCGGGATACGGAGGGAGCGAAGAAAGTTTCGACAGGCTGGCAAAGAGCATACATGAAGTAGTCTGCCATACGACCTGGTTCTCAAGGTTGTGTCAAAGAGCAATCTCTGATTTGCACAGCTGAAGGCCCAACTCATGTCAACGCTTTCGGGCATAAACAGCGCCCTACTCGTCATTCAGATGACTGAGCCACGTACAGACAGCCTTACGCTTCCAGACCCATCTAAGCTACGACATTCCTGGAGTCGATCATTCGTGACCCCTTCCTCTGTCATATCCTAAGCGATAGTCTCCCGCATGCCGAGCCCCTTCAGTATTAGGGAAAGACTGGAATTTGTGCGGAGCTGGGTATTGCCAGTGGTCGAGCAACGATGTCGACTTTAAGAAGAGAGCTTCCAATTCTATTGTAAACACTACGCATTGAGCCAAAAACCAGCAGAGGGCTACGGAAGTACTACAGATTGATGTCAAACGTTCGGTAATTGAGATGATGAGATAATGCTATCGTAGAATTGTCTATGTAGACGCTTTGTTGTAGGTCTCTGAGGCAACATCGATCACGATCTTCCCCCTTGCCCTCCCAGTTCTCAACTTCTCGAACGCCTGCGGCGCTTGCTCGAACGAGAACTTCTGGTCAACCACTGACTTGACTTTGCCGGTGCTCATCCATTCCCCAATCTGCTGCAAATCTTCAGACTTTTGTTGGGGCCAGAAACCCACCACCTTCCCCTTCATACCGCCGAGAAAGCCGGGCCAAACCTTCCGTTTCAGACTATCAGTCAAATTCCCAAGTGATGGCTCTCCTCCGACCATAACGTAGACAGCTCCAGACTGCATGAACTCATGACAATGCCATACCAGCTCCCTATCAGTTCCCACATTATCGACAGCATGATCGAATTTGTGCCCACTAGCATTCAATGCATTGAGAACGTTCTCTTTCTTGTAATCCACAACCTTGTCTGCGCCGAGGCTCTTACAGAGTTCTACATTTGTTGTTGAGCAAGTCGTCGTTACCTGACATCCCACAGCCTTGGCAAACTGGATGCCAAATACACCTGTCCCACCTGAACCACCATTTATAAAGATCCTGTCGCCCTTCTTGACTCGCGGCACGATAGACTGATATGCCGTCAATGCTGCTACGCCGACAGTTGCTGCATGGATAGGGTCGATATCATCTGGGAGAGCGACTGTGCAATTGATTCCGGAGACAGCGAACTCGGCAAGAGCGCCGCCAGCTAAAGGTGAACTGCCGGAGCAGCCAAACACAAGTTGGCCAGCCTTGAGGGGCGAGCGGGGTGCTGGTCTGACAATGGAGCCAGCGAAATCGATACCAGGTGTTGCTGGTTTGGTGATTGCGAAACGGGAGACACCAGGGATCTCGGCTGGTTTGTAGTCAACGGGATTGAGTGCTGTAGCAATAATCTGAACTAGGTGTTGGTCTGGCTTGGGCTTTGGTAATGGGGCGGACGGGTTGATCTTGAGGTTTTTCTCGAGGCCGCCTTTGGTACTCGAGTAATGCCATGCCCTCATGGTAGTCGGAGGGATTGGTCTCGTCATTGTGATAAGCTAAGCTCGAGCATAAACTTGTCTTGAGTGAGCAATCACAATAGTAAGTGATTTGGCATTGTTGAGCCCCGTCCGAGGGTTGACGAGTCCGAATGTAGTGTCAAAACTCATCAATTTCGGATATCACTACTATTCATCCGTGTCCTTGTTGTCACAGGGAGTCATGTCGGGGTAACAATTGGCCGAATCAGCTCCAATGAATGAGGCTCTCGTGTGCTACTTGGCAAGGAATTACTGAGTGGCGTAAAGTGATCTGACTAATCAACATCTTGACATTGAGATATCAGATTTGGCGAGTATTTTCAACAGAGACCTGGATTGCGTTTCTTCCAATCGGCAGGTCGGATGTGGACGCTCGTGAACCGGGCGGAGACACATATATAAATATCACACTATAGTGATGTCAAGAGGGTAAGTACATGTCTAGTGTGCGGCTTTGAAATCGCTCAGGCTACAGTGGCTTCAACAGTTGGCTTACAAACATGTCCGATGTAACACCAGCCCGTGTAGCAACCCTGCTATAACTACTGTAAGTTCAAGTATCCTATCTATCGGTATCAAATTCATCTCGCCCCTCGGCCCGGGCATGGCCGTGCTAGCGCGTGGAGCTCCGCGAATGCATGTCATCGCCTGTCATCGCCTGTCATCCGCGGGGAAGGCTGTCAAAACAGCAAGTTTGAAAAGCTATAATTCAATCGTCACCGGAATCCAAAGCAGATTTCAGCCGCTCGTTCGAGCGGGTTCCGAGGCGCTACTAGGTTACGTGAATACGCGAAGGGCGAATTCGTACACACCTGATTCCTGAGATTATGAGGGACGTGGATTTTTTCGCTGTTAAGAAGATCGATGTACCGATGCCACCAATTACTAGGATAAAAGACTAGTTAATCTGCTAGACTGCAAGCGTACTAGAGAAGACTTAGTAGTCATAAGCTGGGTGGACGGCGTTGGCCGTTGGCCTTAGTGGGGATAAGCTAAACAGTCCATTGAACAAACGTTTGATTTCCTGAAGGAGTACTTCTGCTGGTTTTAGAACCCCTCGGGCTCGTTATCCCTGCCATGGGAGATACGGGTGATATCTTCTGACCCGGCCCCGTATATATTGGAGCCTGCCTACGGCTCTTCCAGGAGATTCTGATAGATCGAAGCTATCTCCCTGCCAATTCCGACGAAACAACCATTCGACCACACGCTGGTTGGCGGTATCCGATTTCGACTAGTATTGGCAACGGAGTTGGGACTGAGTAATCTTGATCATCGGATTGTGCTCTTGAGTTGTCATTGATATGCCCACGAACGGATTAGCTGTTCATATGAATTCTCTCGCCTCTCCAATTTCACACACATCGAATGTTCCTGCCTCGGGAAGACCTGCTTTGGCCAGGGCTTTCTTCAGGAGCTGAGGCGGCTCTAGAACATCCTCCTCAGTCAACACCCAGGTTCCCCAATGAATTCCCATAGCCCGCTGGCATTTAGTGTCCTTGAAAATATTGACGCTATCGAAAGGATTCGCATGCATCGGAGACATGATATAGCGAGGATCATAAGCCCCAATTGGAATCAGGCCAAGATCGAAAGGCCCGCGAAGATCACCTATCTGCTTGAAGGCGGGACAATGTGGATAATTGTGCTCTGGGCCATAATCATCCACGTCTTTCGGCAGTTCAGGCACAGCCCTGTAGCCAGTATCTCCACCGAACCATACTTTCTTGCCACCACTTTCTACACTCCAGCTCGCCCATAGAGTGAGGCCCTTATCAAATGCCGTTCTGGCGCTGGTGTGCTGACAGGGAAGGCACCCAATACGAGCCAATATACTTTGGGATTTTTTGCCTGCTGAGCTTGCCGATGCCTCTGTGGTAGACGTTGCAGCTTTGCCGGCTGAAGGTACCAAGTTGATATCTCGCTGTTCCCACCAATCGAGTTCTGTAACCCCCTCATGTATGCCAGATGCTGCGAACCATTTCTTGTTGCCGAGGGGTACGAAGAAGTGCACATTAGGGTGTTTTGCTTTTATTTTCATGATTGTAGGGTGATCCATATGATCGTAGTGGTTGTGTGATATGACGACGGCGTCAATGGTAGGGATTTGCTCGATCTGACAGGGCACTTCTGTGTATCTTTTTGGACCCAGCCAGCTGAATGGCGAACATCTCTCGCTGAAGACAGGGTCAAAGAGGACGCGAAATCCTCCTGGAAACTCAACATAGTAGCACGCGTGACCTAGCCACGTTGCTCGTAATGCTAGGGTGTCTCGAGAGGGAAGGAAGTTGGGCTTCCTGACGATTACGGTGGGAGATGTGGTGTCCGGCCTATTTGCGTGACCATTGAAGCGTCGCCTAATACTTGGTAAGTATAGGAATATCCAAGCAGTGTAAACCAGCGATCGTACGCTAGCATTGCTCGAGCAATCGCTGGGCCTGACTTCTCTAACCACGACGGCCATGGATTGATAAATCCGCCATTTTCCAAATGGTGAGCCTTGTCTTTAGCATCCTTAGGTTCGCCTCCGACGATTGCTGTTGGCGAGATGGTCGCCGCGTACAGCGACGCGGCTGTTGCTGAGCTTGACATCTTTTGCGAGGTTGAGAAGGACTTCCGCGATGGCGTAGACTTTTTGGGGAGACAGAAGAAACGGCGCAAAAATGCTCGCATTGGGACTGCGAAGAAATAGGGCAGTGATACGACCTCAAATAGAAGACCGAAGAGAGCGAAATACGTGGACAATGAGAGCCTAAAGAATACAGATGTCGAAGCTCAAGACGGCTTTCGGTGCCAAATCCCTCCGCATAGACGTCATCTCTCAGATGCTGAGTACAGAGCTTCATACATTTATTCTAGCACTCATCTCTATCCGCAAAGACGAGGGTGATCGGCGCATGAAGACTTCTGCGCTCACAGTGGTAGATGGAGGCGTATTTAATCAATTGAATATTAAGATGCTGAGTCAGCGGCTCGAAGCTTGAGAAGTTCGATCGTCAAACAGTCTACCGACTCTCGACCTAGGTATGCCTAATGATGCCATCGCAGTACCAGCATCAAATGTAATTGATCAACGTGGGCGCAGAGGTGCCCCTGGTTCTATTATCCCGGACGCATCCCACGATGGCGGCCTTCTCGCGCAGTTCACGAGCAATCCCTTCTTTACTGGTGTAAGTAATATACAATAAGCTAAGCTGAGCAATCATTGAACATGATACTAGGGATTAGGGCTAGCTGGATTTGCTGCAGCTCTCGCCCTCGGTCAGAGAGGCATCCGTCGGGGCGCAAGTCTTATGAGACAGCGTTTACTCGTTGACTGCGAAATCAACATCAAAGATGACACCTACGATTCGTTCCTACAATGGATGACCAAGCACCAGCAAGGCCAGCTATCCAAGTCGGCTCAGTCGACTTCTCTCCACGGTATCAATGCCGGCAAACCGGGATTTGTGGAAGCACTCTTGCGTCGCTTCACCCCCAGAACGCATCATCTATCCATCGAGACCAAGAATATCCCGCGTCCCAATGGCTCAATACAGACAGACTTCTTCCTTATACCTGGTCCCGGAAGACACATCCTCCGTTACAAGAACGCTTTCCTTATGGTCAATCGGGTCCGCGAAAATAGATCCCTGGACCGTACTACGGGCAAACCATGGGAAACTGTGACCCTCACAACCCTCTACTCGAATCGCCACATTTTCGAAGACCTCTTCTTAGAAGCTCATCGTCTAGTGCAGCAATCGAGTGAAGGCAAAACCATCATTTACACCCCCCAGTCCGTATATTGGACAGAATTCGGCGAGGCACGTAGGAAAAGGCCACTGGAATCGGTCATATTAGACAAAGGTGTCAAGGAACGGATAACCTCAGATGTCAAAGATTTCCTACGCAGCGGCAAATGGTACTACGATCGAGGCGTACCTTACCGACGTGGGTATCTGCTCCATGGACCTCCAGGCAGCGGCAAAAGTTCTTTCATACAGGCTATAGCGGGCGAGCTAGACTACAGTATCGCTATATTGAACCTTAGCGAGCGGGGTTTGACCGATGACCGATTGAACACGCTTCTTCAAGTGGTTCCTAAGAGGACATTGGTACTTCTCGAAGATGCCGATGCGGCATTTGGCAATCGCCGAACGCAGACTGACGCTGATGGGTATCGAGGCGCCAATGTCACATTCTCTGGTTTATTGAATGCGCTCGACGGAGTTGCTAGTGCTGAAGAACGCGTACTATTCCTAACCACTAACCATGTTGAGCGTCTCGACAGTGCTCTGGTGAGACCAGGGCGGGTGGATATGGCAGTCCGTCTAGAGGAGATAACACGATGGCAGGCTGGTCAGCTGTGGGATCGCTTCTACGGAGAGCTCGATGAGCAAGGAACCTTCAGAGCCCGGTTCCTGGAGCGCCTGGATCGGCTTGGAGTCATAGAGGCGGAGGACGGAAGTAAAAGATACCCAGGGAGGAGCACGAGTGCAGCAGCCCTGCAAGGGTTATTTCTGTACAACAAGGAAAATATGGAGGGAGCAATAGCCATGGCACCAGGGTTGCTTCCAGAAAATGCAAGGGAAAGTGTAACATCAGCTGATGAGCCTGCATCCGTTCAAGGATCGCAGGGGTAGCAATTACCTTATGGCCCATTCAGAAAAGCATACTCAAAGATCAACTACAACGCAAGACAAGAACGATCACAAATACTAGTACGGCTTATGAAGAAGCCACCCTTTCGTCTGATCAACTGGTTTGCTGACCAAGCAGACAATCGCTGCTGTGCAATAGAAGTGAGGTTGTGAAGGCGAATTTCGAGCCAAAAATACAGTGAACCTTGGATGCTCAATAATTGCAATATTGCTTAGACTCAGACTCGGAATTGAGCTTTTCAGGAAGGGGCAACGGTTAGCCAGCAGTCTGGGACAGCAATATAGACTAACCGCAGGCTGGAACCTGGTCAGCTTTCTACTTATCATTCCTTGATGTGCTGATCCCTGCACTATCTGAGCTTGTATTGCATAGAAGTCTCCTACCGTGATACTACAGTCCGAGTTGTGGAAGACGAATGTAATGTTTCGATCTCCGGATACGGAGGAAGAGACTGCAAACCTCATACATCATTACCTACCCTGAGTACTACATGATTGTACAAAGGCGGCAGTGAACAGAGATGGACTGAGGGAAAATTGGCAAAAAAAGAAACTATGCTCAAATGGTGGATTTGAATCACAATTTTCGGGTTGATCAGTTCAGCACGGTCATCCAAATCATTCTTCCGAAATCGTCAGTCTTCCTCAAGGGCCCTCTTGTCTGAGTATAGATCTGATATTCTACCATTGAACTACATGAGCTAATGTGTGATTGATCGGCCTATGTGATTGTTTATATCTGTGTCTTGAATCTGAAGTACCGAGGCAAGAACCGGTGGGTAGGTGGGTGTAGAACCACGCCAGTCATTACTTGATATAGCCAGCAGTGGAGAAGATTGATAGTAAAAGAATATTGATGTGCTGACTCTTACTACGGGTATGTATGCTAACTTTATACAAAAGTACTATTCGATCAATCCTAAAACCTTTCCCGTCTCCTTTTTTGTAAGAGGCTCCTGCATCTCTACCCTTGTCCCTTGCCGTACGTCCAATATCTCTATATGCTTACTATACAAAAGACGGATTGGATCGCAATTGATTAAAGCCAAATCCAGCAGCTTCGATATACATACGTGAGAAATGAGCTTCAATCACTGCGGCTACATGGCCGCACAGATCAATACATGGCCCAAATTTATGGCTACTTCCTCCAAGGCTTGACCAAGGCGACATTTGATTTTGTCATGGGTGCAAAAATTAGGGCTCCGTCCCCATACAGACTAGTTCCGCTCGATGACGTTCAGCGGGGTCCAGAACGAAGCAAGATCGATGCAGTCTCAATCATCCTTTTGTTTCCAACCTTTTTGAAGTCTCCTAAGGCCTACGAGTATCTACCTCTATTCCTAGTTTCTTCATAGCAACGCCAAGATGATGGACTATTTCCATACTAAGCGATCGAAGTCCAAGTCTCCTATGAGACAACAAGTCGAGACTCCAGTCCTCACAGAAGAAGATGAAGCTTTCCTTGCACGAATAGAAAGCGAGGGAACACCACCTGCACTACCAGAGCGTCCAGCGCCTGCTCTTCCTCAACGGCCTCAGGACCTACCAGAAGTTGGCGAGACCGAGGGCAACAATGCCCAACTCGCTCTGTACGATGGCTCCCAAAACATACCACTCCCCGATGCCCCAGACACTCCCGAGGGTACACTGACCACGTCTGAGCCCGATCAGATTGAGCGCGAGTTAGGAAAGGAGAAGAAAAAGGGAGGAAAGAAGTCAAAATGGAGTTTTCTTCGAAGGGATAGCAGGGACACCAAGCGCAAGAGCAAAGAAGCAACAGCTACAGACCTTATGAGCGCTGCTGAAAGTCTCAGAGCGGCCGATGCACACCCGAACGAAGATGGTATCGTGTCTGATACTGAAGCAAAGAAAGAAGAGGAAGAGATGGCGGCAGTCTTAGAGGACTTGAACCTTGCAGCCGTCAACAACCGAGTGTTCTCTGTCTCTAAAGAATCGCAAGAGCTAATTCGGAAGTATGAAGCAACCCTACGCGCTAGAGCTTTACAAATTTCTATGCTAAAGGCTTTGCTAGGTTCACGCTCGTTCTCAAAGACCTGATGAACGGCGTCCCTACAGCGTACGGTGATCTCGAGTCCCTCCTCACAAACTCCGAAGATCAGATCCAACGCTCCTACTCCCACCTTCCCCCTTGGCTACAGAAGCTTGTTGAGCAGCTGCCCGATAAGATGACGAAATCCATTGGCCCAGAGATGTTAGCTGCCGCTGCAGAGAAACATGGCCTTAATGCGAAGTATGCAAGTATGGCCGCAGCTGGGGCGTCAAAGGCAGGCTTGAGGGTCAAGGTACCAAGCTTAAAGGACCTCGTCACGAAGCCAGGTGCCGTAGCAGGGATGCTGAAGGCTATCATGAACTTCCTCAAACTTCGCTTCCCTGCTTTTCTGGGCATGAATGTGCTTTACTCGCTTGCTTTATTCAGTAAGTCCTCCTATCACCTGAAAAACAGCTCGACTCTTCGTCGATGTTTTTGATCCTTAGCTGATATACTATCGTGCTTTATAGTCCTCCTCTTCATCTTTTGGTATTGCCACAAACGTGGCAAGGAGGTTCGCCTCGAAAAAGAGCGTCTCCTTACCGAAGCCGAGATTGAGGCCATCGAAAGAGACGACACCCCCATGACTGGCTCAAACGCTCCGCCAACGACCACCGCACCGCACCGCGCGCCACTGCAGCAGGTAGAGTCTGGAATGCGAGAAGCAGAAGCAGACCAGAGGCGAGGGGGTCAGTATGCGGAGGATGGCTCGTCAGCACAAGACCTGAGGAAAGAGGATAGGGGGATGAAGGCCGGTGAGCCGATGCCACGTTAAGCAGCGCACGCATTGCGGGCTGATCCGCAATAGAGGTCGAGGTAAGGGAAATCAGCATTGACGACGAGCGTGGCGAGAGCTCGGTAGAGCAAGAGAAAACAGCAATTAGAGAGTGGAAAAGGCAACGATCTGAGGCCAAATGGCGTGGTCAGCCGAGTAAGGCACCCCTCCACAGTCAGGAAAGCTGCACGATCTCTTGAGGCTCAAGAAATAGAGTCAACCATGCTAATTTACGGTCTATCTGGTTATCTAACGGGTATGCGTAATGAGTAAACCTAGCGCGTATGCATAATGAATAAAGCAACCTCTCAATCTCTCACTGTATCACCAACCACCTGAACCAACGGGAGCCGGAGTAGCAGAAATGTCATCAGTCTCCTGATCCTCCGTCTTGCCAGTGGTTGTTGCAAATTGGATATAGGACTGCGGAAGATTCGCAACATGGATATCAACCACTCGTCCTGCCTGGTGGAGCCAGTCGAAGAGCCTAATCAAGTGCTTGTTGGCGTAGTTGAGCTTCTTGGCGGTCCTAGGGTCGTCCTGGGGAGGCATAGTACAGGTATTGTCGCCCACGATGACATGTACACATTGCATACGGGTGATCCAGACGTTGATCCGCTTGGGATCGCGCATGGAACCGACGTTGCCTTGATCATTACCGGCTCGCACCCCGTCGGAGACAAGAAAACGGACCTCTTTTCCCTGCCAGTGATCGATTGTGCCAACCCGAATCTTGCTCCAATCCGAGTCCATGCCCTTTAGCGTTCGGAAGTATATAGCTACCTGTGCCACGTACGGTGTACAGATACCGATGTCTCCATAACCCGCTACTCCCTTCTCGACGGCGTCCTTGATTACATCGATCGTAGCAGCGACAAAGGAAAGGTTGAATGTTGACGTCCCAGCAGTCTCGACTTCTGCCCTACCTCCCAGGATGTTGATGAGGACTGGGTAGGTTTCGCCCTGAGGCTCGTCTTTAAGGCCAGGGTACTTTTGCTTTACATGCTCCCTCCACCTCACTGTCATCGCTCGAGTTGCATGGTCGAGGTCTGTCCTGGGGCCGCTGATGAGGTTGTTGTCGTAGAAGAGGTGGTTGGACAAAGTGACGAGGCCTTTCGTAGCGCGCATGGTTTCCTTCAGGTAGTGATACGGATATCCTGCCTTGGCCCAACGCTCGAAAAGAGACATTGCGAGCTGTTCTCCGAATGGATTCTTCTTGCCGAAAACCTTCACCGCTGATTGCAGAAGGTCGCCAATGATAATCATAACAGCAACGGCTCGCCATACCTGCAACGTGTCGGCCTCGCACTAGGAATCGATGGAATTAGCAACACGAGATCTACAAAAAGTTTGACTACAGGCTCGACGAGGGAGGAAGCACAGAAAACGTACCATGGTTGTACCCTCATCGACGACACCGGCATCCCATTTGATACCTTGGACGATCTTGGTATTAAGCTGAGCTGGGGTACATATAACAGCATCGGCCCTCTCGAGAATGTGCCGGCAGACAGCCACGAACTCCGCTTTGTATTCAATCCATTCAGCATTATTGAGCTCCTGGACCTTAGATTTCTGGTACAAGGTCACGAAGTTGGCCCAACGATCGACTACGAAAGTCTTGAGCTGCTGCTTAGACGGTCGCATGTTCCATTTGCTCTCAACGATTCCAGTCCATTTGAGAACCCACGTATAAAGTGAACATGCCTTAACCTTCATCCGGGGGTCATCAGGATTCTTGAGTTTTGGCAACTGCGTGTAGTGGTCTTCTGCTGCTTTCAACATTGCTGCGTCGCATTTCATTTCGGCATCGTCGTGCCAGCCAGCGGCGTAGTCATCGGTGGAAGTGGCAGTGTTCTTGTTTTCGGTGGCCGTGGTGTTGGGAGCGGTCTTGCTCGCTTGCCCAGTTCCATCGTCATCCTCCTCGCCCTCACCGAGAAGAACAAGCTCGCCAGCGGCATTGGTATACTTGCCGCTAGGAGTCTTCGTGGAATCGATCGTCAGCTGCTCTTCGCCTTCAGGTTGGTCTTCGTCGCTAATTGGCTTGGGATCTTTGGGCTTCAAGGGGTGTTGCTTGTTGGTTTCCCGGAGCATTGTCCGCCTCTCAAGACCTGAAGGGTGATTAGCTTTATGGTCACGAGGATAACAAGGATATCGAGGCACTTACCCGTAGAGTGCAAGCGTACATTCACGTAATCGTCCATCCTCACTGCCAATTTATCAATCACGTTGTCGCAGGCCGTATTCGAGGCGCAAGAGACGAGGAGACGCTTCCCTTGCTTCTCCATGCATACAAGCAGAACGAAGATGACCAATGTCTTTCCAGTCCCCCACGGCCCTTGGACGAGGCCAATCCCATCGGGAAGCCTATGAAAATAGCTAGTGAACAGAGTGCGCTGCGTCTCGGTGAGTCCGCGTATCAACTCGGCAACCTCTGGATCTTCCAAGATCTTCTCGGGAACCAAGTCGACCCAACTATCGCACGTCAGATTTCGAGCCTCCAGCATTCGCCGCTTGCGCTCTGCGATATCGTCACCTTTGCTCTCCTTCCATCGTAGCTCATTGAAAGCCTTGATCCGGTAGCGAACAGTATTTATATCTACGCGAATCTTCACAAAAACCATCTGGAACGGGAGGACGTCATCTTTTTTGGCTGCAGCAGGCATGTCCCTATTCTTGGTTGGGTTGTCCGAGTCTGCGCGTGGTCGCTGCAGAAGGATCTTGATGTCCGTGGTGTTATCACTTCCCAGAAACTTTTCCGAGAGGTTACGCGCGTACCAGCCTTGCTCTGTATCGCGGGCGGGCTTCTCACCGGGCGCCAATTCTTGCTGGGTCTTAGGCACTGGTGCTTTGTTGAACACAATCGAAAATGCCTCACTCTTCATGACCACATCCTTGACGTCATGGAATGCCTTGAACTGGAGAAAACCAACAAAGTTTCTATCGTCGTCCTTTTTCATCTTCAACACGGACATCTTGACGGGCGTATTACGCAATTCTTTGATAATGTTGATCTGCTCAAGTGCTTCCAATGCCTCCGCATTGCCATGGATCAGATTATAATCGGCGTATTTTCGGAAAAATCTCCTAGGAGCAAATCGTCTCATGTCCTGTGGGACTTCCTTGATTTTTCCCCATTGAACGCTATTGCTATTAGTCTCTGTATGGATAGCCAGTGAGACCATGAGGTACTTACTATGCGGCTTTACCTTTGGCCTCGTTGTGAAGCCAATGATCTAATGGCGCGGTCCATTCTGGCTGCATTTCCAAGACCCACTTGAGATTGCCTTGGAGCTGTGCGTACTCTCGGGCATAGAAAGACAAGGTGGCGGATGTTTGAACATTATGGAGATCATCGTACTCTTTCTGAATGACGGGGGAGCTATGCGAGTAGCAGTCTCCGGGAGATCCGAATTCGATGCCAACTGGATATTCCTGGTAATGAAAGGAGATGACAATGAGCTTTTCCTGCGATGCAGCCTCGTTCACTTTGAGATGTTGTGACTTTGGAAGATCAACGAGAAGCTCAGTCAGCTCCTTCGCGGTAGCAGGATGGTATTCCATCTCATACTTTCCACAGCCAAACTTGAACCAAACCCTGGCCTTCTTGTCTTCGTAACTCGCAAGTGTTTTCTCACGAGGAAAGCAAACTTCACCTCCAATGAACGGCTCTTGATCACCACGAACCTTGCTGGTCATGACCACCGAGATGGCTTCGTCGTTCTTTTCCCTCTCAATAGCACCAAGGCAAAAAACCTTGGCTCCGGAAATGAACCGCATTATGACTGGTACATGGTGCTGCTTTCCTGGCTTAATGGCCTCGATCTCCGCCATAGCTGCTAAAGCTTTCGCATTTGGGTTTGGGTTTGGGTCCGGTTTTTGATCGGAGCCTGGCTTGCCGTCAAACGTGTCATCCTTAGAGGCATCTGGGTCTGGCTTGATGTCAAATGCGTCATCCTTAGAGGTGGGAGGTGCATCAGTAGGGGTTGCTTCAACTGTGGGATCAACAAAGCCACCAAAGGGGTCAGCATCCTCAGCGACAAGAGGTGCGTCGGCATTGGTCGCTGAGATTGAGGCATCCTTGGGGGCATCAGAGGCGTCCCCAACGACAGGAGATGCAGACTCTTCTGCCGGCGGAGTTGTGGCCGGCTTGGACAAAGCTTTTGCCTCTTTGATCTGAAGCGCGATTTGTTCCAGCTCCTGGTTAAGCTTCAAGCCTTGAGTGGAGAAGGCAACGCGCTCTGATTTCTTCCATTTACCAGTTTGGGCTTTCTTGATGATGCCATCCATCTCCTCTACCAGGCTCTTAGCGCGTGCCTTGAGCGATGGCAGGTCGATCAGAGGAGCCGTAGCATCAGCTACCGTCGTTTCATCGAAAAATGACATGACTATTCACGAAATAAATGTTAGCGTTTGCTCACAGCCTGAAATTGAAGTAAATGCTCATAAAGAGTATCACAAAGCCAAAATGATCCGGGGAAAGAAATGTGTTGGTGATCTTAAATCATATGACGGTCAACAACACGCATGAACTGATGCAAGAAGGGAAAGTCACTCCTCTATCTAGAGATAGGGGCAAGGGAAAGGTGCACCAAGGTCAGTTGAGACGCGTACAGCAAAGGAACTCGAAAGTGGGATAATTGACAAAGGCGCAGTGACCGCAAACGTGACCAACATTTAGATATTCTTCTTTCTTCATCGTGAGGACAAGCAATGAACTTACTTTTTAATGCAGTGTGTGTTCGAAGGTGAGTTGATGGAGGGTGTTGGTTGACGCTGGGGTGAGTGAGGGGTCAAGTGAGGTTGAGCGTGCTACGCTTTGTGGACGTGTTGCACGGGATAACAAGCGACGAGATAGTAAAGAAGATGTCGAATCCAAAATATCCGCTGGATACAGATTGACGATATTCTTGCATGCGGCGCGAGGGGGTCGAAGTAGGTTGGGAAGGGTAGAGGGTAATGACCCATGGTATATGAGAGTTGAAGGTGGAAATATTTGGAATATAAAGGAAATTTCGCGGGTGCTAGTCCCATTTAGGGCGTACCGTTAATGAAAAATCCGGGAGCAACTTCTGCTGACCTTAATGAAGCGAGGGGGAGAATATTTTGTGAAGGGAAAAATACAAGGGCAGGTCTTGCTGACCCCTAATTGAAACGAAGAGGGGAATGGAGGGAAAAAACACAGGGGCAGGTTCTGTTGACCCCTAAGAGGGAAATGGTTTGTGAAGGAAAAGAATACAGGTCAGCTTACGCTGACCCCAATGAGACAAAGAGGAAAAAGAGGGAGTGGAAGGTAGAGGTAAAGATATTTCAGGTGATCGCTCACTAGCTCCATCACGTAATTAATGGTTGGGCAGAGTGAATTGCGTGCGACGTCACTCCCCTTATTCATTCACCCTGATATGCAGAAAGTCCCGTATTACCCTGTTTCTAATGGGTAGTGGGGTAATGCAGACAGTTGATAATACCTTATATCCATAATCAATAGGCATCGGCGAAGTCTCGTCCAGCTGTCATAGTTGGGAAGAAGGTAGCTGCACGATCTCTTGAGGCTGAGGGATTCGGCTTGTCGACACCATCATATGGGTATGTATAATGAACTCCTAATGACGTGCATAATTCAAGTACAAGACCAACATATGCAGCGAGCGAGCGAATTTCTTGCATTCGCAGTGATATTCTTTCTGGGAGGAATTCATTGTAGAAATATCATTGCCATCTATTTTCAACCAAATAAACGAGTACTGGTGTGAGTCTACTTCATTGAGGTAATACATGGGGTAAGGTACTTCACGCTCTGTTGTGCCTTCTTCTTTTGCTGGTATTCCGCCTTCTACTTCACTAATCTTGAGGAGAGCATGTCGACTCTTTCGAATGTTGTTCGGGTTCATCTCGATCGAGATCAACGTCTTTTCTTCGGCAGCTTTGTCTTTCAATGCTACTTCCTGCCAGACAATGTTCACATGTCCAAAATCAACGCCAAGATTGTGAATACGAAGAGAAGCGCTAGCCTTGAAAGAGGTTTGAAGCCTTTCACAGACAGCGACAAGCCTCCGATGCTTAAAACCGTGATTTCTCTCTCTTGAGGTTTGTGTTGCTGCAAAGACAACAATTGCTGGTGATGATTATAAATGGTCAAGACGCAATAATTCATATCGAACTAAGATTCGTTGTTCGCTAGCAAGGAAAGATACTTGGAACTGGGCAGTGCGAATCCACCAACCAAAAAAGAGCTCAGAAGGGACCACCGCAGAAGGCCTGATCCTACAATGTGCAGGATCGTATCCACAGAACTCCTGAAGCGGTCAAGTGAGCTGGTCGAGCTGACCCAATTGGTGATGTTGAAATTGTGGATCCTTTGACGCGCTCCTTATAGAAGTCTCACCTATTTTGACAGGCCGATGATGGAATTCCGAGCCATGCAGACAGTGGTTCTATACTACATTCAGGAGAACGAACCGAATAATCAAAGGGAACACGGATATTCCGCGTGGCGATAAATGTGAACCGAGGTTGCATTTCTCAATTAAATCCAACTCTTACCGAGCCATTCCGAATCAGGATCCAGATTTGTCTATTTGACACATAACAAATGCAAGGCAGAAGAAGCGCACCCAACCAGTGCGTACGGTGCAGAAGGCATGCTTTCTTTTGGGACAGTGCACTGGATCATCTTTCCACATTTCACTTTTCACTTCGCATATATGCGAACCTGATTCCCGCGGACGGCTCACCAAAAGGCTGAAGCCTGCCTCGCCTGCGTACTCTTCACTTGCGAATAGTAATAAGGAGGTAATACATTGATACGAGCACAAACCGGCCAGCAAACAGATGAGCGCACGATGTAGCCTCGGCGTAACACGTGCTTCACAACAATCTCGCGACATGGCTGACTTAACTATCTGAAGAGGTCGGAGGTGCGGCGGGTATGGCACGTTGTCAAGCCAGCCAGTAGTGACAGCGGAGAAGAATCGTCGCAGGGATTACCCTCAGCGGCCGAGTTTCAGAATCTCGGCAAGAGAAAAGGCCTATTCAATTTAGCAAGGCCCTGGACGTCTCACATCCACTGCTTCGAAACCTGGTGGCTTTGACAAGTGGCAAAGCGCCCACATTCTCTTGTTACTGTTGTTACTTTAGTGACTGATCTCATGTGCAATCCGAGATGCCTCTGGTCTTTGTTCAAGAGGCTGAAGATGAATCTTGGCGCTTGGGCTAATATTAGCAATTGTGGGGCACTTCCCTTTGTGCCGGATCAGGTGCATGGGGATAATGGGATAATTAGAGCCAGTGGAAATTGCTTGGGGGCTGTCCACAAAGCAGATGATAGATGGTGAGACAGGGAAATTCGAGGTCTAGCGTCTCGCCCTGGCCACCCACTGCCGGCCATCCCGTACTTTTGGTGGTGTGGACGGTGTGTGGAGTAGCGACACGTACCTGCATAACTACCTTAGTCGTGGGCTAGGCATGGGATTCCCGCTGCATGCAAAAAAAGTAGGGCCCGTCGAATCCCTGCCTCCAATCCATATCCCCCCAGTCTCCGAAAAATAATGTCAACCACCAACTTCTTTGATGCTTCAGCGTTTCATCACGCCGCTTGTGTGCAACTCCTGAAGTCCTTTTTACTTCCTCCTTTGACCGTATACTCCTGCCAAGGACCTCTACGGCGGCACCAGGGGAAATTAACCTGCTCATCTAATTGGTCTGACAAAGCCAGACAAAGTAACCGAACCACAACGGCGTGAATGGCCACACAAACGGAGCATGGACGGCGCATGGGGCCAAATATCAGGTCTGAACCTATATCACTGTCCATCCCACCCAAGCAATCCTCTCCTTACTCAGTCTCAAGTTCGTACTGTTGTTCGTCTTTCCCATCGTTTCTTGCTCTGCTTCGATAGTCAGGTCACTCGCTTCCTTGACTACCGTCTCTCGTCTTTACTATCACTCAATACACTCGCTCATTGCTCCGCACTACTATATTCTAAATTCAGCTAATTACCACCATCATGCGTACCTCCCCAGTCCTCTTCGCCCTAGTGGCTGTTCAGCAGGCTGCAGCCACGGTGAGTGCCATTGAATAAGATATTCCTCTCGAGCATTAGCTAAGACATTATATAGGTTTCTTCATCACGAAGCTGGAATGACTTCACGTCGCTGCAAACATGCTCCCAGGCACCTAACCAGTGTACCGACCAGCAGAAGAAGGGTTTGGATTTGACCACCGCCAACATCAAAGAGGGCACCTGCGGAAGCTATGGTGGCTTCGACCTCCAAGGTCTCAGCTATGGCTCTTTCGGTGGCAAGAGCAGGAGGGATCTCTTTTCCCGTACGGGAGGCAAGAGCACCAAGTGTCTTTCAGGTTCAGTCTCAAAGGGCAGCGGTTTCCAAGTGTCCTGCGGCGCCTCCATTCCCAACCAAAAGGCATCCATTTCCAATATGCAGGTCTCCGTCGACAAGGACACCGATGTCCATTTCATCCACAGCTACGCCGGCAGCGACAAGACATGCTCATACGTCAAGTCTTGCTCCGCCGGCTCGGTCAATAGCATCGACAACACCCAGTGCGGTGGTTCCACTTCCGTCAAGTGCCAGCTCCCTCCCAGCTCCCCCCACGACTCTTGCAACGTCGGTGTTCACAGCATTGGCTTCGACTGCACTCCCAGCCAGCAGCAATCATCTGCTCCTGTCTCTCCTCCTCAGAAGTCGTCGCCCCCCAAGTCTCCCCCTAAGTCCATCTCACCACCCAAAGGCACCGCGCCAAAATCTGCACCGTACCCCTTTCCATCTGGCCTCTCCTCTGCATCTGCAGGTACTGCACCAGCACCATCGGTACCAGTTGGAACCGCATCAGCGCCATCCGTTCCATCACCCATTGAGTCTGCATCAGCCACTACTGCTCCAGTTGAGTCTGCGCTAGCTACCACTGCTGCCCCAACTACTCTGTCCCAGGTTGCCACCACTGCTTCAATATCAGACCAGGTGTCCACTGTTGAGCAAGTTACTAGCGAGGTTGTTTACACCACCGTTACTAGCTGCCCAGTCTCTAAAACTATCAGCCAAGGCGGTAGCACCATCGTCAGCCTGGTTACCGAGCTCTCTACTGTGAAGGTCATCTCAACCATGACTATTTGCACCCGATGTGTGGCACCACCCGAGAAGACTGGCTCAATTGCTCCTCCTGCTGTTCCCGCAGAGTCCCAGGTTGCCAGCACCGCTCCGGCTCCCTTATCTGCTGCCCCAGCGCCCTCATCTACCGCGCCTACACCAAGTTCCGCCCCTAGAGAGTCCCAGGTTGCTACCACTGTGCCAGCTGCTTCGAATGCACCACTAGCGCCTCCTGCTGCTCCCCAGACTACTCAGGCCGTTGTCACAACCGAGATGTAAGTTTTGCTTCCCATGAAATAATTGTTTTCCTACTAATCAGAAATGCAGTGTGTTCACCACGTTAACCACCTGCCCAGTCACAAACACGGTTACGCCTCTTCACGGCACGCCAGTTGCACAGGTCACCACCACCATTTCGACCATCGTCAGCACTACCACTTCCACAATCTGCACTCAATGTATTGCACCCCAGAAGTCGGCCCCACCAGCAGCACCAGCAGCCCCGTCTGCCCCAGCTGCATCCCAAGTTGCCACTACCGTCGCTCCCTCAGCTATAGTCGCCACCTCATCCACCCCAGCAGTGGTCTTCACCTCATCCACTCCTGCAGCTGCCCCATCGGCACCCTCAGTCCTTCCCCAATGTCTCAAGACTTGGGTCACGGTTACCAAATGCAAGGACAACAGCGACTACGACTGCTTCTGCCAAAACGACGTCTTCACCCAATCCGTCTACGAATGCATCTCCGCCTGGGAATCCGACAACGCCCAACAACAAGCCGCCATGTCCCTTTACGCAGGTATCTGCGCCCAGCACGTTCCCGCCCACCCCGCCATTGTCACCGCCGTCCCCTCCACTATCACTCTCGTCCCAACCCCCGCCAGCTCCAACCCCTCCACCGGCAACCCAGCCCCTAACTCCCCAGCTCCGACTGCTGCTCCCAACTCCCCAGTCCCAAGCGCTGGCTTCGCCCCCGCAGTCCCAGCAGCCGTACCAGCAGCCGTACCAGCAGGCACTTCTCCACCAGCCCAAGCCGCTGCTGTGCTGCCCCCAACCACCATTTCAATCAGCACAACCGTCACCCTCACACTGCCCTGCCCGTCCGGCGCGGCCCTCAACCAAATCACAGACGGCCAGATTCAAGCCGCTACCTCCATGGTTGGCGGCTGCACTACGACTTCGCTGCTCCAGACTGCCGTCACGGTGCCCCAAGTCGCTCTCTCGACTGGTGATTCATCCAGCGTCGGACTCGTTGCTGGCCCGGCTCCCGTTCAAGCCGCTGCTACTGGCGCACCAGCTGCTGGTGTACCGGGTGTGGCTGCTGGATCCAGCTCGGCGGTCATTGCGAAGCCAACTGGCAGCATATCATTTACTGGCGCGGCGAGCAAGAGCTCCGTCAGTGTGGTTTTCGTTGCTGCGATTGCTGGTCTGTTTGTGTTTGCATAAACGAATCGTTGTTGTCGTTTGTATGAAATGAATCGGATGTGGTTGTATTCATGTCTTTCATTAATCATTGTGCATTCTGTCTTGGTTTGCGCCCTTTGGATGGGGTCGCTGGCGCTTTAATTTACCCCGGGGAGAGAGCATTTATATTGGATACCTTCAGAGGTAATCTTTGTTGGTAATAGGTACCATTCGAGTGTGGTAATTAGCATTGATTCTACTCTTGAGTTATTTAGACAAACAATAGTTACATCAACAGAAGACCAAAAATTTCAAAAGACAAGAGTCGAATTTAATACATGAACTTGAGCTCCCTTGAATTGTGTCGTTCATTTAGCCTTTCAAGTCTAGAAACTCAGACGAATCTTCCATATATCCAAGAAATCTCAAAGAATCGACAAAGAATGATGTACCAAACAATGCTCAAAGCAATGCTACCCTATACTGTACGGTTAGCGCTAAATTGGCGTAGTACGGTTTCGTATAAACCCTATATCGTACCGTACTATTTATCCACGACGATATATCGATTAGTATACCGATAGTGTAAGCGTGTTACCTGATTGGGCTAGAAGATCTACTATTATACCTACTAGAGTAAGTGGCTTGATAACATTAAAACCGCGTGAAAGGGCCCCAAAATCCTTAACCAAACCCCATAGTAAGGTACCCATAAAAATTATCGTCAATACCGATAGTATAGCCAATATTATATCGTTTTAAACGACATAGAACTAGTATAGACCTTATATTATATCGATCGATATAGTATAAACCCTATATTGTACCATTCATGAAGAGAAACAAGCCGTATTATACCGAAGATACCGGATAGCATTGAATTATACAAAGCCCAAGATTTGCGTATCTTGAAAGTAATGTCGAACCCCATATATGCACCCGACGCCATACATCCCTCGCTGCGTGATACATTCAGCTCTCTAGCTGTGGCTTCTATATCATCTATGATTAAGGACAAAAGTGCCAAAATAGCCGGCTATGCAGAAGCTACCTTATGTACGCCATTCTCCAATGCTCTTGTGCAGTAAAAAATACGTGCCATGTATATATCGTTAAAGCTTGCGAAAAGGGTCTACGCCAAGCGTAGGCGTCTCTACCATCTGATAGGTAGGGACGCCTTCGGCTCGGCGTCGTTCGAAGAAATTTTGACATTCAACAATCAACATAGCCCACTCAGCTAGGGCCCTGCCAGCGTACTTGCTAGGCCCAGTGGCAGCTCCTTCGGGTTTCAGCGGGGTGTTGTCTCGGACCTCGCCTTGCCGAGACTGTAGTGCCAGTTGGGCCGGTAGAGGTAGCGTGGGAGGTTGTAGGCGTCGCTCTCTCCCAACAGGACTAGTATCACGGTCGATCCATTCGAGAGAGAATTTGAAGGAGAGACTTTGGTGAGAAGGAGTCGGGCCTGAAGTGTGGTCCGCAGAAGACCTTGTGTCTCCCTGTCCTCGTTGCGGCCGTGTTCCTCTTGGTCCTGCTATAGAGCCATTCCGTCGAGGTGGTGAGTTCGCGCCGTTCACGCTCCCTGGCCGTGACCTCTCTTTAGTAGGGCTCAATTGGGGACGATCTTTCGCGGAATAAGATGTAGGTATCATGCTACTGAACAAGCTCCATTGCTTTTTGCCTGCACCCGCCCCATTCGCGGACTGAGTTGTACCTGCTTGAGCGAAAGGGTCTCGTGTGCTATGTCTCTCGTAGGGATTAATTTTCGCAGTGGCCACAGAAGACAGAATGCCCTCGAAAGAGAGAAAAGCCCCACTCGAAGCTGGCTGAACGTCGTTCCTAACTATGAAAAGGCGACGTCCCGGGGCTGGGCTACATGCTGCAGTGGAAGGGGCCACAGATGCATTGGTTTCGGCATGTTCCTGAAGATGAAGTAGATGTCTCCACGTCTCGTGCAAGCGTTCAGCTAGGATTTTTAGTATAGTCACGTCCAGATCAGGACTGCTACCGTCGAATCTTGCAACCCTCCAGACGAGCAGTCGCATAAAGAACGCCCTGACCATTGGACACCAATGACAAAATTGTGTCTGGAAAGTCTCCTTTTCCAGTATCCAATCAAGGCAGACCTCACGCTTTCTATGCTGATCACCAGTAATCGTTCCCCACATGCTGAAGAGGAAGGAACAAAGTCTGACTTCCGTCATGCTATTTTGGCTTTCTAGCATTTTCTTGTATACGCTGAGCCAGAAGGGCCAGTCGATAGCCGGATTTGCTGGTGTCTGATCGTACCGCGTCAATATGACAAAAGCCTCTTCCAGAAAGTCGCACAGCGTAAAGCATGCGTTGTGGTCGAAGATCGAGGTCTTTTGGGCAGCAGCCTTGAGGACGCTGCCAAACGACTTCGCATATAGAGACTGCGCCCGGCTTGATATCACTGTAGAGCCCAATAAGCAGTCCCTCACTGCCATGACTAGACGATTTTCGGCCATTGATCGCGCTGCGGCCTGAGCTGAGAGGGGCAGAACAGTGGCTGTTGCATCTGGGTCTCCAAGCATGTCGTCAAAAGTAATGGATGAGGGTCCACTGCTCTGATCGACATACGACTGACTATTTGTGCGCTGCATGATAGCATCAAGAGCTGTAAGGATCTGCGCCTGTACTAACAACCATCCAGGCGCAGCCATCATTTCCTCCGGCGAAGGTTCTTCAGGAAGGAAACGGCAGACTAGATCTGTATAGAACTTTGTAAAAACAAAGAATAGATCAGTATCTCTTCCAGCCCATCTTCCAACCCACGGGCCACGCCATGAGATATATGCAGTAGCGAAAGGTACATGAGGTTGGCCGCGAAGATAGCTGACCATTAGTCGCAAGGACCTGAATTTCAATGAATGTAGGCACGGTGGGAATGCAGCGCAAATCCTATCAGAAAGGATGGGGTCCAGCTTGGCTTCCTTTCGGATGCCGCTCTCGGCAAGGATGCGCCGCATGGTGTCCGGAGGGATTGCCCAGAGACGGACTAATATGTCGGCGACACCTTCGCAATAGAAGAAAGCATACGCGGTAGCTTTGCCACAGAATGTGACTACAGACGCGGGAACGCTCCGAGTGGACATCTTATCCACGACGTACGCCATCTGTGCTAGAAGGTTTTGCGTGAAGGTATTCTTGACATTATGGTAGACAGAGTCGGCGAGAAAATCTGAAGACATTGTCATCGTCGACCCCAAAGATGTTGTCGACCGAGATGTGAGAGAAGCTCGCGGCGTTTTGCCAGACCTGACCGCGGTAGTTAAAGCAGGAAGAGTCCATTCGGCTCTGATCATGAGGGCCGTGACAGCCTCCAAGATTGCTGGTCGATCATTGCCTGAGACCGACTCGCCATGTCTGCCATTGAGCATCTCGAGTAAAGCTGTCCACCACTTGTTAAGGATGACAGTCCTCCGGTCGAGATCCTCAGGTCTCAGAGATGTTACCGAAAGGGTTTCTGAATGATTTCGCAAAAAAGGTAGGAGCGCTGAACGAACGACGGCTGTCTTCAGAGTGCTTGGTCGAGATTGAAACTTTTGGTATTCTCCGTCGAGAATCCGGAAAGCGCTCCACAAAGCGTCTTTCTTCCGCGGCGTCTCGACGCCTATGCCTTGTAAACGGTCGAATGAGTTTGTTTTCGGAACAGCAGGAGCATTGCTCAGTGTAGAGGATTTGTGCTTCAACGAAGGCAGTTTGTCTGTTGAGAACGATTTGGGGATTGGAGGCACTGAAGGAGTATCCGGAACAGAATCCTTACTCAATAAAGAGCTCAACGGCCTCCTTGAACGTTTGTTCAGCATGGTTTGCTTTCGTGTGACACCATTTGCGGGACCGTTCTCATGGCCGTTGGGAACTGTGTGAGGTACTTTTTCTCCAATAGCAGATTTTGGAGGGCTAGGTTTTGGCAGAAACTCCACTGCTGTTTCTTTGCGAGATCGATTCCTACTTGGAGATGGTGACGGTGACCGAGAAGCAGATATCCATGACTTCCGAGCGAAGCTTTTGACAGAGCCAGAGACTGAACGTGTCTTGTGGTCACGCTCTGGGGTCTGCCCAGCCTTACGAGTTGGCGGCTCATACGCAGAGTCCTCAGAGGCTCCGTCTGCACCTAAAGTGAACTCTGAAATGGTATGTTGGGGCGCAGTCTCTTTCACAATAGATTTGCGCCTCATTGAGCCCAGTCGCCGAAGTGACCGCCTTTTCTTTGGAGTATCATCTAACTCTTGTTCTGTAGAGGGTTTCCGGGACACGTTCCCTTGCATGTTGACCAATACATTTTCGGAGAAGCTACGGCTTAGGGAGTTCGCTCTTTGCGGAATGGTCTTGGAGGTCGTGTCGCTGGGAAGCTCAGCATAGCTTGCTGATCGGATTAACGACGCTTTCGTATTATTCCCCTTCCCCAATGCTCTATTTGACATAGTGCTAGGCGTCGCATCTGGAGTGATCGAGCCATTGGACATTCTATCCCGCTTTGGAAAGGCTTCCCTGATCAATGCATGTGCTCAGAGTTGTAGCGTTTGGCTGGTGTCGCAATCTCCAGAGCTATGCGCGCCTGGTAGGCGGCTGGTTGAATTATGAGGATTCTTGTGGTGCAATGTCATGCTGGGTCTGCAAAGGTAAGGAGAGGGTCGAAGGTTGTTCCGGGTCAATCATGGAGAGCACTTTAGCGAATGTTTCGATTTGAAAGGGGAGATGCGTTGGCTCCGGTGGCAACGCGCAGATGAGGGGTCAGGAGCGTCCAAGAAAGCAACTGCTTTTCTTCGTAGTCAACAAGGCTCAATTAAAATCCGAGAGTGAGGTTGAAAGGAAAGTTGGTCAGCAATAGTGTGTCTTTGAGCTCCAATATTGACGATCTGCTCGGTCTGCCAAAGTTCAACGGCTGCCGAGGGGTTTATTTTTAGCCAACCAGTCCCAATAGCGTGAGGCTTCCTGCATGCCAATATCATCAAACGAATCCCAGCGCATTACTTTGCTCCATGTGGTCATATTTGGGACTTTTTCATAGACACTTGACCTCGCTACGCAGTACTTGCTCACCAACAGCAATCAGCGTCTCATTTCTCAGAGGAGTCTGTATTGTCTGAGAACATGCGAACATACAGCCACTAGTACACATACTCATCCAGTATCTCAAGTGTGACTACTAGGATGATCATGATGAGCTACCTCCCAAAGATCTCACATTAGGAAGAAGATCCAATGGTGTGGAAAAGGCTCCATTTCTCGTCATCTTTAGAAGTGTTGGCGAATTTATAGCAATGAATATTTGATTTAAGATATTGCATCCTGGAACGAATTGATCAAAATAGAAAAAGCCTGCTATTCACGCGGGTCCCAAAGCCAGAACGAGCTCAAGAGTCGAAATTTTCATTGAATACATCAAAATCAAGCCCAACAATCGCAGGGTTCGCTGCAGAGCTCCTACATATTCGTACAATGACAATCTTCAAAAGACCCTTCGGTCTTACCTATACTCTCGAGCTTTCTTTCTTCCTCCCAGGGACGTTGGGTCGTATCAGGCGTTTCAGACCAAGCCAAGGCGTGTTGATCGGACTTCCTGGCCCAGCGTAGATGAAGACGTCGTAAAGGAAAGCGCCAAACGCACATCCAAGGAAAGACGCGACTATTGGGATCCAAAAGTAGTATCCTCCTGCAGACCACACCTCGTGACCGTAACAAAACACGTAAGACATCAATCGAGGGCCGAAATCTCGGGCGAGGTTGATGGCGTAGCCGGTTTCGTACCCAAGACATGCTCCCAAGCCAAAGATAAGGAAGAAAAGGGCCAGGGGAAACATCGGACCTGCTCCAGTTTTACCCATCGCTCCTGGATTGAGTCGTCCTTCAGCGCGAAAATCACAAACATGAGTATTGTTGCTGTGATGAACTCCGAGAAGAAATGGCTGGTCTTCGTCAAGAAAGCCTGAGGATATGTGCAGAAGACTCCAGCTGTATGAAATGAGTCAGCAAATCGTCCATTCTCGGAACGACCACATATTGTAGATGGTAGTCAATGCTCAGGCTTTACCAGTTGCTGTCTTGGAAGGAGGAACCGTGCGAACATTATGGCCATATATACAGATCAGAACGAGTGAGGAAGAAGCTTTGACTAGATACACTTCGTATTCATTAATGGCATTGATGTAGTCGGCGTATATAACGCCCGCTGCACAGAACCCGCCCAAGAATTGAGCAAGGAGGTAGACGGAAACCCTTCTCCATGGAAACTTGCGGTAAAGGCAGAAGCAGAAAGTACTGCGAGCAACTCCATGAGCAAAATCGAATGTTGGTCTCTTGAGCTAGTGAATCCTACATTGCCGGGTTCAAAAATCCTCCGCTATCACCTAACACCCTATCAGAAAACACTTCAATGTGTTCAAGGGATCCGTATGCAGACCTGCCACGTAGATACCAAGCATGACACCCAAGCCCCATCCCCAAGAGATGGATTGATATTGTCCGTAGCCATTGCCTCCAGGGGCTGTGGTATTTTCAGTGCTTAGAAGCACCTGGGCCACTGAACCATTGCCAAAAAGTACCATTATAAATGTGCCAAAGAATTCTGCAAATGGTTCTCGTAACGCCAGCCTTATTTGACTCCACCTAGACGGGTTTCAGATTAAAAATTCTCAACAGAGCGCAAGATTGGCTCTTTGCCGTGCTACGAAAGGGAGGATGTTGAAATTTATCAGCGAGCCATGGCACTTACAGTAGGTCATGATGCTCGAGGTCTTCGTGCTCTTCATCGATTGGCGCGTCGGCATGAAGCCCCAAAAGAGTTCTGATGGAAGAAAGAGTCTCGCCTCGAGCACGGACAGTATCCTCTTGAACAGGCTTCGATGCACTTTCTTTGGAGCTGCTTTCTTCATGAATAGCAGTGGGGGCGCTTCTTAAGTACTCATGGCTGACCCTATCCGCCGATTCTTGTTCCACGTTGAGTCACGCTGCAGGCGAGTGCTAAATACTGGGAGCTTGGTAGAGGAAGCCGCATGAGATTGATGGAAGCAACAAAGCTGACTGTTGCTCACGACATCCATACTTTTTCGGCGCTGCAGCGGCGAAATTGCAAAGACCAACAAAATTGACGCAATGGGCGGAGTGCTGTCCCGAGGCGTGCGGGGGATTGTAGAGCAAGTGAGCGACCTTACTCAGAAATACTAGTTCGCCTAAGGTACCATTCTGACAGCAATTATCAGTCCGAGGAAGATCACATTGCTCAAAACTACACACGAGGCCTGCTTGGCACGGCGCCTTTGGCGTCTAAGTTACGGCTCTCTACAAGAGTAACAAGACTACCACTCGTTCTGTTCCATTACAGAGCGAATGTCTTGTATTCGGCGTGATGCATGAATTCTCTGAAATCGTTGACCACACGATAGCGTGCAAGGGCAGCCCTTTCGACGGGTGAGATATCGCTATGTCATTTGAAGTGGCAGAATTGGTAGCTCACTGACCGAAAATGATGTTATATCCAACCCCAAGCCAATCAGTAGGACATAGACCAAGCTTCTGCATATAATGTAACAATGGGAAGCCATTAGAGCCAAGAGTCTGGAAGATATAGTTCCTTTTGGTTTATTCGACCATATCTTACAAAAACACAAGTTCAGCTGCCTTGTATACCCTAGCCTCGATGCAGCAAGAACAGCATTTGTAAGTCAGCACTCACAGGCTTCAATTGACGAGAATACGATCTAGTGAGCCGCCGCGGCTTCCTCTTCCTCCTCCTCTTCAAACCTATTGCAAATTTCGGAGTCAGCATTGCTCTTTACCGCTAGAATGTGAGTCGTAAGACGTTTTCGGAGAAGTGGGATTGAGCGCAGACCTCCAAGACATGTCTTGCAACTCAAGATGTGGGGCAAATCAGAAAATAATGACTCCGAAAAGTACGAACCAGTCCTCCTCTACGGCTGTAGCTTCTCCACCACTCGCTTGACCTTCAACATCAACCGTCTGGTTCTCGTATGCCTTTAGGTCATTCGCAATATCACTTTCTTCCGGTGATTTGGGTGCTTTTGGCGGAGAGAACTTCTGTACATGGCCTTCCGAGTCTGAGGGCTTGACGGCGGGGAGTTTGTAGGATTTGATTTCTTTGAGGTACATCTCTTGGACAAGATCGACTTTATTGCGGAATCAGTGGATCCGATCTCTAGACACGAGTATTGATTGGTGTACGAACCTCGCAGAGCTGGCGTTGGGGCAAGGAAAGTCCGTCGCTGGAGAACAGCTTGCTGCCGGGCAAAGCGGGCCAATGGTAGGCGCTTCTTGTTGTTAGTAAAGCTAGTAACGTGTAACGGTAGACTAATTGACTTACCATGACCCTGAGTGACTGCAACATCTCGATGGGGGTGGCTTGAACAATTCAAGTGCTGCTGACCTGCTGTACAAATTTTGGGGTCGTCGCGGCCAGATCAGGCTTAGCGTCTTGGCATCTCGGAACAGAAGCTGACTCATGTTCCTTCTACAATTTCAACCTTTGGACTCCGCCTTGTTCCTACAATCCACTCATTCTCAACAACACTGCCTCTACGTGGTCGACACTCAACCCTCGATACTTTGAAGTTGCAGGTCACCTTCTTTATCGTACGGTCACTCGTTCTTGCTTCTTCGGCCATCTGTGAGAGACAATACCCCCGAATCTCACGGAATCCTTCGCTGGTTACACGGTCGGAAAGCAGCCTGTAGAGCAGTCCCTCTTTCCAATCTCACACTCGCTATCACCACTACATCAAAGCCGCCAAAGTGTATTCTCCACTCTTCATTCGTGTCTACGCAAATAAGCATAACCTGTCTACAACACATAAGGGTGTCAAGAAGCGGACGAAGCAGCGGCTTGAGAAGCGTATTTTCGCAGCCAAGATGGCGAACATGGGTCCACCTGCAGCACCCCCCGCAAAAGTGGCGTGGAAAGAGGATCTCAATTTGCAGCTCATCTGTCGAGACTGCAAAGAAGTCCCACCCAACCTTGTCGAAGAATTTGCTAGTGGTGACACAGTCTGTGGGTCTTGCGGGCTAGTCCTTGGAGAGAGAATCGTCGATACTCGCTCGGAATGGCGAACATTTTCAAACGATGACCAGGGCAGCGATGATCCTTCTCGTGTTGGCGATGCTCCAAACGAACTCATGATCGGAGAACAGTTACATACAACAATCGCGTTTGACGGCGGCGGTGGGAATGCTAAGAGCCGAGATCTACATCGCGCTCAAAGCAAAGCAGTTCATGACAGGGCTTCGAAAGGACTCATGGCCGCATACAAGGAAATCGGGGCCCTTTGTGATTCGTTGTCTATTTCGGGGGATACCTCACACACTGCCAAAAATCTGTTCAAACAAGTCAGTGAAGGCAACGCCTTCCGAACCAAATCGCAAGAAACAGTTATCGCAGGCTGCATCTTCATTGCCTGCCGTCAGACGAATGTGCCTCGAAGCTTTCGCGAGATCTTTGCCTTGACGAGAGTGTCAAAGGCGGAAATCGGACGGACCTTTAAAGCCCTTGAGAAATTCTTCGCTGCCGAAAACGCGAAGAAGAGGGCCAAGGCTGAAGAGACAGGCGGTAAGTTTACGTTGGTACGTATAATATTCTGTTCTGTCCTGCTAATGTAAACTTCCAAAGGGCGTGTGGATTCAGAGCCGGCTTTCGTTAACACACAGTCCACCGATCCCAAAGCGCTCTGCGAACGTTTCTGCACTCAGCTTCATCTCGGCTTCAAAATCTCGTCCATATCTCAGGAGATTGTCGACGAGGCGGATAAAGCCGGCTTGCTTGGGGGTCGGTCTCCACTGTCCATCGCAGCTGCCTGCATCTACATGGCGTCCTACCTCGTGGGCCAGCCGAAAACTGCTAAGGAGATCTCGGCCGTGGCAGGTGTCAGCGACGGAACCATCCGCAACGCTTATAAGCTCATCTACCCCAAGCGGGAACTGCTCGTCAAACCCTCATGGATCGCTGATGGCAAGGGTGATATCAAAGCCCTGCCTGCCGCTTGAGTGCGGCAGCAGACTTCACTAAAGAGGTCTTTGTCCAGTGCGATCCTGCAATACCATTCTGGTCATAACCTGGTCCATCCTTCCGACAAATACGACAACTCTCACGTAATTGCCAAACTTGCGAAACAAACCAAAAACAAACAATGCAATTAATGTCAATGAGAAACATTCCTATTATGCTACATGCACACGAAGCAAAAGTCTATCGAAACGTCCCGAATGCGAGCGCTTTTTCAACACCATGGTCTCCTGATGCCATGGTTCTCTATCGTAATATCTGGCACTATTCAAAGTTCCCATGGATCTTCCAAAAGAAAAAATGTCGCATGCATGTAATGATAGAGGGAGGGAATTGAGCGGGCATGCAAGCGAAGGACTCAATTTCTTGCTAATGAGTTGATGAACGCGGTTGAAGACAAGAGGCACAATCTAGTCTGGATAGATCGACACAGGCATTGTGCACACTCGATGATAAGAAATTGATAGGAATAATGAATGGACGCATTTCGCCTCCATCTCAAGCGGTGCATATTCATTCGTGATAACTAATAGCATTTGGCTATGATAGCATCCGTCTTTCCTAGCAACTGACTATGCCAGTATCACTACAAGACTATAGACAAGAATCTTAGAGTACCTGTCTCCCCATGACTCCGTTTTCCTTGCAATGCAACAGCCTGGTTAGCCAAAACCTGGATATCGCAATTGCACACCACAACGAGATCTGCGCCCTGACGCCACAACACATCTTCCTCTCACGTTTACAATTAAGCCTCCACCTCGCCCTCCTCAACATCGTCGTCTAGCTTAGGACTGACAAGGCCACCTCCATCTCCATCTCTGTCCACCGACTCTTCTTCGTGTACGGCTGTGCCGTTAGACTGAAATGTAGCCGTGGAAGCTGTGGCCACAATATTGTCAATCGTTCGCTGGGTTTGCGAGGCGACGCCGTCGGATTGAGCACTCTCGCTGCTGAGTCTCTGCCTCTTCCTGGGACTGTCGTGCCCGTCCAGCCCCGAGGCATCCCCATTTGTGCTGTGCTGGGTACCGTTGGCAAGGATTGTCTGCTGCGATTCTCCTTCCTCCTCTCGTCCCCTCTTCGGACGCCTCTCCTCGCTCGCTCTGCTGCTGAGTGGAGAGACACTCAATGCACCAGCGCTCCCTTCCTCTGGACTAAGCGTCTTAGATCCCATAGCTCTTGTCTTATCGTTCCATTCATCTATGGCTTCAGGCGTTCGTTCGTACATGCCACCCTTTCTTCCAGCCTTCGGCGGAGAGCTCTCGTAGATATCCGCCATGTAATTGCATGCTTTAATGACATCCCCCAATTCCACCCCAACGACAACCCACCAAGGCCTCCCCCGCTCGTCATCTGGGAACGCAACCTCGGTGAATTTCGCGGCAGCATACAGCGCAGCCGTAGCGATCGTCCTGCTTGGGAATTGTAGACACAGCGTAGTCAAGCAACTGTCGTTGACAAACGCCCACGCCGTATTCCTCAATTTCTTATTCTCGGCAAACTCCTCCCCAAACATCATCAACAGATCAAAAAAGATCTTGTGCGGCGGCTCCAGGCTTAAATCGAAGCAGACGGCCTCCAGCATTACATCCTCATTGAAAAGTATCACATCCCTCCACCGCCAATACTCTTTGTCCTGTTCATCCACCGTCTTGTGTGGGTCCTTTTGCGCAACTCGCACACACGCTATTACCAGCTCTTTCATCTTCCTGCAATTCTCCTCCACCTTTGTCGCCAGAAACAAGCTCGTAGCTCCGACTTCGTAGTGATGGTAGCCTTTAGCGGCAATTTGCATGGAATTCCGCATGAAGAAGCGGTGCAGGAAAACGGAGGCCGTGGCGAGGGTGATTTGGGGGAGCTTGAGCATTATGCCGACTTGGAGGATGAAGTTTACGCCTTTGCTGCGGTATTCTCGCTCGGTTTTTGGGGGTAGGCCTTCGAGGATGGAGGGAGTGCGTTCGAGTTCGGCTTCGGTAAAGAGCCATTGGGTTTCGGCGAGCATGGGGATTTCGCTGGCGAGGGCGGGTGGTTGTTGATATTGGGGTCGAGGTTGGGATTGTGATCCGATGAGGGTTGATTCTGATGTTGCTGTTGGGGCGGGCATTTTGGGAGAGGTGGTGTGTAACGGCATACTGGAAACAACTCAAAACTCCGTAGCGCACAACATGCGTTTCATTTTACTCTGGGGATAGGAGATAATATGTAAGTACATGAATAACTAACGTACGTCCAGGCCCTCCCGTTGAGGTCGAGAAGAAAAACGTATACTCCGATATGTCTCTACACCTCCGCCGCATAACATCCCAGTATCCTCACACAGAGAGACTGTCGACTATGTAAAAGTCTGCTCTCCACCACATATATCGTACCCATACTCCCGAAGCTCCATTGCTGAGACTGAAAGACATAAAGAGGAGTTTGCCGCCTTGAATCTAAACAATCCCACAACTTTCCTTTCCGCATCTAGTATTGGAGAACCGCAACTCCCATCTACTGGTTCGTCACCATTTTCAAAGAGATTCCATGCATGCGCCACATAGTCTTTGTCTCCTTCCTCAGGTATCGTTGCGCCTAAAGCCATCGTAACCCCTTCGCAGCTTCCAGAAAAGGGATTGTTCATAGTGAGGGCATCGTAGACTCGCAGGTGCGGTGGGTAGGCAGGTGAGATTCCGTCCATTCGTATGCCATCAGGTTCAGCGTAGGTCCCAAAAGTCTCATTAACGTATCGCAGGCCAGGATTGAGTCTTGCAACAGAGATACCGGTACCTGGGAGACTCTCTATGATCCGCCCAATAACGGTACCCTTGTAGGGGGTTGGATGGTAAACCAAACCATCCTCTTCAAATCCATGCGTAGCAACGGTGATGAATGTTTGGCCTTTCCGATTTGTGACAAGGATGCCAGACGTTGTGGTCTTGAAAACCTCTTCACTTTCTCCGTTTCTAATGATGGTGCGGACCGAGGAGCTCAACATGATTCCTGGACGGAGGAGGGCGTTCGGCGCGGTCGTGTACATAGTATCATCATACTCAACGCCTTGCGGCGGTTTGCTCCTTAGTGCTTCTGGATCAGGATCAGGGGCTTCTGACATGGTCCTGTAGAATACTGGGTTGAAGGCGATGCGGGAGGGGAGAAGCTTGATGTCTGTGCCATCTGGAATAGTAATTTGCCAAAACCCACCAAACCAGAAGATATCTCTGATCTTTATCTTCAATTTCTGGAACAATCTCACTGCCTGTCGTAGAACGTCCTGGTTGTAATCAATCGTCCTTTGTAGATCCAGGTCTTCAAGAAATCTATGCCCTCGACCCAGCCGCCCTCTATCAAAAGATTCTACCCATTTGTCTGTACCAAATTGCACAGGAAGCCCTCCAATCGTGAGCGGCCATGGTTTTGGTGGGATTTTTCGTACTCGGATCATGAGATAAGGTGGGAATACTTCAGCACCAAAGGTTGTTGGGAAAAGATTTAACAGATCTGAAAAGTCTCCCTCAGGAGGGCCCGTCGCTCGGCCGGCCTCGACAAGCGAATAAGGGAGCTCAATTCTTTTAGATTGTGCTAGCCCCTTCTCAAGATCTTGGCTGGCCTGACCTATTTGAAAATCAAACTGTGCGTCTATTTGACCGTTAATCAGCGTTCCTTGAGAGTAAAGACACGGAAGAAGCTCTTACCTGGAACCGGCTCTTCCCCGTCTTTTCCTTTGAGCTTTTTCACTGGTGATCCTGTCTCAGTCGCTGAAGCTGCTCGGTTTGGCGGCAGAATCACAGTGGTATAAGGCAAGCATCGTTTCTCAGCGGATGGCTGTTTCGAGCGGTGGGGAGAAGTGACGGCTGAGCTTGATCTGGTTTTTGATGGGGAAAATTGTAGGACTGTAAGGGTTGCCATGACGAGCAGTGACTCTTGGACCGAGTGGAGGAACTCGTAAGTCGTAAGAGAGAAACAGGGTCGATAAAAGAACAGCTTGAAGACCAAATCGGCGTGACTCCTGCTGCAAGTGATAAGTACGCTGTTGTAGTAGCTGAGTAGGGTCAGAAGTTTCGAAGGTTCAGACCTGGAGGAACGCTGTTGGAGGGGTCGATTACATAAGCAAAACTTAAGCAAAACTTTGCTTTCGTAGCTTCTCAACAAAAAATCCTAGATAGCCACATACTACTACTCATGAGAACAAATGAAGCAATTGTTAGAACCGTGTGCAACTAACAATCTTTAACGCTAGACAGATGCGGCACGCTTTACCGCGAGAACGCGAATCAAGATCCAAGATCGACAGCGCATGGCAGTTCGTGGGGAGAACCCTGGTGTGGCGGTGCACAGTTAACAGTGCACCGCCACATCACGGACACGGCAAGAACAACTTTCCTGCTCATCTCCACATCATGTCCTGACGGCTCATCTTTGCCGAATGCCTTGTATATATTTCCTTATCTCTATATCTGTTGTACATATGTCCAATTGTCTTTCAAAGGTTCCATAATCCCTCAGAGAGGCGCTCCTATGTATCTGCGCGTCGACTCCTTCGACGTCACTAGTAATCATGGATCGCGTAGCACAGGACCGCCGCCTAGGTCCTGGCGACGCCGTATCGAACAATCCGTCAGTTCTCTCAGCTTGAAATATTCTGTGGCTGACAATTGTGCGAGTAGGGTTGGTCAGATCTGGGATCCTACTATCGGAACATTTAGAGCGCAAAGGCTGCCCATTGCCTTGTCCAAGAGCTCTGTCGCCGAGAATGCCAACGCAATAATGACTGGCAATGGCAATATGACTGGAAGTCGATCGCCCAGATCTTCTGTCTCGTCCTACGCGAGTATGGCGTCGAGCATCGGATCCTCACGTACATCCTACACCTACTCCTCAGCCTCGTCAACCCCTCCGTCGCTGGTGTCTCGTTCGTCGAATTACTCTAGTCAGTTGAAGGCACGTTCAAGAGCGCCTCCGCGACCAGTCTTTCACAACCTACCGCCTGAGATATACGACTGTGTATTGCGCCAGCTGAGAGTGTTTCACGAGGATGAGAAATCGCAAAGCTGCCAGACCTGCTATCAGAGAGACCTCTGTTCACTTTCTGCGACCAGTCGAAGTTGGGACAAAGCTGTGGTCAAGAGACTGTAAGGAAAAAAAGTCTGCTGCGCTGAGGAGACAAAAAGCTGATGAGAAGTTGAAGGTATGACCGCATACACATTGTGGGGCCTGACTCGAAGGAGCAGATCAAGAAATACAAGATGAAGACTGGAGTACGACTGAAACTACTCAGACGAACGTTGAGAGAACGGAGCTTTCTTGCTCAACATGTCCGCGAGCTTAAGGTCCCCCAATTACAAGCGGCTGAGGACCCTATAGGGAGAGACATGATCAACGTCGTGGCATCTATAATCATGGTGTGCCCGAACTTCGAGCGACTGCTCGGCTTCTACCCAGTCTACGGCCACGAATTCGACCGACTGACACATGCCTTGTCCACTCGGCGAAGATTGAAAGAGCAGGTATGGTTGATAGGAGAGAATGCAGCCATAACGCAGCGATCACACAAGCAACTCGCCCCAGGTCTTATGGATCCCGAACAGAAAGACTCATTTGTCAGTTACCATGACGCCTGGTCTCATCTGACCACCCTATTCCTCCACTCCCCTGGCCAAGGGATCCTCGAAAAAGACGTCTTCGTAAACATGAAAAAGAACAGCGGCGACCCACGCATGGTCCGCGGCCCCGGAATTCTCAACCGTCTGCCCTCGCTCAAGCATCTTTGTATCTCCAATTTCGATATGGATGATTTTGACGACTTCACCCTTCAGCACCTCCCTACGCTGCACTCTCTACGTCTCCAAGACTTGGAAGGTGTCACCTTCTGGGGGCTCTCCGAATACTCCCGCACCCGTAACGCCTTCTCTCTCAGAAACCTATCCTTGGTCAATCTCGACATAACATACATATCCGCCATCTCCCACCTCCTCCTTCACCTCAAAAATCTCCACCGCTTCACCCTCGTCCAAGACACGTCTCCCGTGGTAGCAGAAGGCGAAAGCGAAATAGTCATTCACCCCATCATGGCCTCCCACCAACTCGAATACCTCCACTGGGAAATCATCGTCCCCGGCACCGCAAACCCCAACCTCGCCTCCTCCATCCGCGCCAACGGTTTTCCCCGCCTCCGCACAATACGCGCACCAGCTGACCATGACGGTCTACTGCAAGCCCTCTGCAAACCGCGCGCTCAGATTGAATTACCAAGCGACTTGGCCGCCCCAATAGGGGCGCAGCATCTCCCTCCAGGCAGTTTAAGAGCCGCCCGTCGCGATGCGCAGCAAAGGATCGAAGACGCGTGGGGAACCGTGCAGTTTAAAGTGCTGGTTGAGGAGGATGGGGTTGTGCATGAGATTTTCGACTTGAATGGCTTCATTGGCGAGATTGGGTCGAGCATTACTTATAGTCTCGAGCCGGATGTGCTGGGAAGTGACATAGCATTGGTGGAATTTGAAGACTTGATCAGTCCGGCTATCAGGGAGGATGGAGGGGGAAAGGATGTTTGTAGGGGATTGTGGAATGCGAAACACCCTGGTGGGAGGGGCTGGTGGGGACATACGGAGCGAGGGAGGTGGAGGCAGGTTGAGTTGGGGAAATCCTTCTAATCTTGAAGGAATTGATTGGTGGATTTTGATTAGTATATAATGAACACTGAATATAAATATGATGTTGACCCTTCTTCACACTCGGTGTCATATAGTGGCAGTCTTGAGTGCCCGCATATGCAAAGTAGGGTCAGCTTAAGCGCCCAACAGCGTTTTCTGACCTATTCTAAAGTTCTTTGACGACTCACTTTGAGCGTGTAACATTCAATTCCTCGCTCTTCTGGACAAGTTCCTTCTGAAATCCGGGCTCTATGATTCTCGAAACTGCCATTTGACTTAACAGCTTGCCTGGCCTTGTAGGCTGCACGCAGACATGACCGGTGAATAGTTGCATGAAAGTATTTTCCAGACTTTAGGCCATCTCTGATGCATGTGAAAGAACCAAGGCTTTTATTGATCTTTCTGAAAGGTATGGCTCGAACTAAAATTATGTGCTCGCATCCATCCCATTACCCATGCTGCACACGACCCCTGGTTGCCATGCGAAAAAATCGACTATCCGCTGCAAAAAGGAAAGCACAGAGACCTCCGTGCACTAGTAACGAGAAAGACTTGAGGGGCATCAACTCGTGAGCAGCTCCCTTGGCCAAGGGCGCATCCCCAACGATTCAATATTGATACGTCCATTATCCATTATCCATCATCCATCATCCATGACCATTTTTTATGCAAGAGCAGCAGCAAGCTCATGTGTCGAAGTTGCAAAGAGGCTATCACATATCAAAATGGCCATCGTTGAACACCCCATCTTCGTGCGAAGTCGTCTGGACAATCCCACTCATACGATTTGCTCTGTCGTTAGCTCTTGATTCTGATGGCGGATCCCACTCATCTTCATCTTCTTCCATGGCTTCATCCATAGTCTCCAGATCCTGGCCCTGGAGATGCTCATCCAGCGTACTCTCATCCACAAAGGTGAAACCTTTGAAATTCGCCTGCATGCCTGGAGATAGCGGTGTTGATGCTGGCACGTGGCCTCCTTGTAAAGCTGCTGTGCGTTCGATAAGTGACGACGAGGTTTGTAAAGCATTGGTAAACTCGGGATCGAAGTTGGATGTGTCGAGGCAGTTCTTCAATTTGGGCTTGAAAGGCGGGACAACCATTTTATTCATCATTGCGTTCCAGTCGGTGTCCGCGAAGAACGGATGCTCTTTGAGCTCATCGGCATCCCTTTTGGCGCCTAGACGGTGTTTTGGGTTCCGATTAAGGAGCCCTTTTACGAAGTTGCGGCCCTCGGTGCTTAAGGCGTCTTTGGGGAAGCGAACCTTGCCAAACGCAATATTTTTGTACATCTGTTGTGTCTCTTCGGCATAGAAGGGACTCCATCCGCAGCACATCTCGAACACTAACACACCAAGCGACCAAAAATCTACCATCTTAGTGTATCCAGCCTCGTCGAGCAGGACTTCGGGAGCTAGATATTCCGTCGTCCCACAGAAGGTACTGGTCGTCTGATCATTGGTAAGGTTGGCTTTCGAGAGGCCAAAATCACAAAGCGCGATATGACCATTTGCATCAAGCAATATATTCTCTGGCTTTAAGTCCCGATAGACTATGTCGTACTGGTGTAGATGTTGCAAAGCAAGAATGAGTTCTGCGATGTAAAATTTTGCGCGGGCTTCGATGAATCTGCCCTCTTTTTGCAGATGCCAGAAGAGCTCCCCCCCAGACATGAACCCTGTGACTAGGTAGAGATCTGTGGGAGTCTGGAAAGAGAATTTGAGACCAACGATAAATGGTGAATTGGCCGTTGCTGTCCGGACAAGGATGTTACGTTCTCCGACAGTGTGGGCGACTTCTTTTTTCTGAACGATGACTTTCTTGGAGAGGACCTTCATCGCATATATTCGCTGAGTATCCTTCTTTCGCACCTGGTAGACCTGACCAAAAGTACCTAGCAACAAGGATTAGAGCGCGATTGCGGCACGGGTGCGCGAAACAAACCTTTTCCGATCAATTTCAAGATTTTGAAGTCTTCCGGTCCGTATTGTTTTTTGTCGGTCTTTTGGAAAGTAATACCGAGGTGAACCTCGCCAGATATATGATCCTCTTCAGGATCTCGAGCTTCTAATTTGTACCACCCCGCGACGCTTCTCGTTTCATGAAAGACGTCCGGAATAATCTTGACACAGCCCAAGAAAGCTTCGGTACCACTGTCGTAAATGAAAACACTGACTTCTGACTCTTTTCCAAGAACATCGCTGTTGATACAGGATTAGTATAAAGAACCTTGAGAAAGTACGCAGGCTACTCACAAGACTCCGGTGTGGTCCCACTTGGGGTCGGTAACTTGTCTTCCGCTCTTGAAGTCTTTGAATTCACTCAAACTTGTGGTACTGCTTTGACGGCTCTTCATTGGAATTGCCATTGACCGGCCGCCCATGTCGCTACCAGATCGTTGAATCGCGATTCCGCCCAGTGACTGTTCTCGACTCCTTGTTGGAGGTTCGGGGTCCGCGTCTCCGAGCTTCGGGCCACGGGCAATAGACTCGATCCATTCGAAGGCGCACACAGCGTATGGATTATAACTCGGCCGCAGGCCTCGCGCCTCCGATATAGTTACCGATAGCTTCCCTCTTGGTGGATCAACGTGGGTGGATGACCGAGGTGGAGGTGAGATGGTTGCCCCACTTTGCCTAGCATTGTCATGCCGTTGTTCGGGCGTTGGAGGAGCTTGTCTTGCCGTTTCGGAGCCATCGCTGGATAGTGCTCGAGGAGTAAGAGGAGGAGTATTCTTTTCACGTGGTGGAACCACGTCATCTGTTAGCTTTGTCGAGTCAAGATTTGAAGTCAAAGAAGAAAGCGCAGAAGTTGCAGGGGCATCTCTAGAGGGTGTGCTAGGTCCTGCAGAAGGATTTGAAGATGTAGGATTCGAGATATTGGCAGCATGGACAGTTGAGCTTGTTGTGACGTTTGACAAAGGGTTCAAGCTGGCAGTCTGGCGGTGCATGCGCAACGGCATAACTGCATTCCCAGACGTCTGCCGCGCTAAAGAAGGACGATTGGCACTGGTATGGGCGACCATGTGCACTTGAGCTCTTCCCTCGCTATAAACCTCACTGAGCTTGCGTATGGAGGACGAGGACGATGATGATGGCGGCGTAGGATATGGGGGGACCTCAAGCCTGATAAATTGCGGAGCAGCTTCTCCTTTCCCGTAAGATGTCTGGCCCAACGGCTGTGGAGCATCAGGATCCGTCTCGCTCGGGCTGCTGGGCGCTGTGGGCAAAGCAGCACCTCCCCAAACAGCCCCTGATCCAAGCTTCGATGTAGGATTCGCCGTGTCCATGGCTGGCGCAGAAGGAATGCAAGGGGAAGTGTCTTGATCGCTGGGAGCTGCGAAAAGTCTTTCACGAACCTGTCCAAAGTAGGTGTGCAATATTCCTGGCAGTCTTTTATCTGTAGGATCTGGGTGGGGTGTAGCGACACCAGAGGGCGTTGCGCTGCTGGAGCCTATTTGGTCATGACCGTCGTCGTCGGTGTGTTTTCTCGGGCTGGCAGTATCAATGGAGAATTAGCAGCTTTCACAGTGAGATCAATTTGTTCGGCTGTGGCTTCGAAGCGTCGAGAACAAGACACTAAAAGGCAAATGCCCGTGTAGCTATTGACCACGAGGCATAAGCGGCCCGTCGATGTGCAGTTCGTGCAGCAGCAGCAGCAGCAGCAGAGAGTGTTGGGATTGTAAGTGCTGAAGAGACAGAGTTCGGATAATACTGGGGAAAGAATTCGCCTGTCGTGCGGGCGGCAAATTTGGGGACCCGAATCTAGGCCCGAAAAAGCCGAATTGGGATTCGGTTGTGCTATGGCAGGAACGATACAGCGAATTGTTCGTGCAGGCTTTTGAGTGGGACAAAGAAACATATGTGCAGTGTAGATCTAAGGAGTATGACGGGTATCATAGCAAGTTGTTCCAGCTTTAGCAGTCTTGGGGTAACAATAAACAGTACAAAGACAAAGATCATGAGGGGTGCTTACCTCTGAGGATTGAGCAGAGCCTGTCTGAGATAGTCTACAGCAACGTGAGGATTGATGCCATCATGTTGGGTCGCCATTCGAATAAGCTGCTTGCGGCGTCGACTTCAGGAGTGGTTGTAGAGAGCAGGTCGCAACGACTGCGGGGATATCTGAGGCCAGCCGGGGAAATAGCGGCTACAGCTCCAGCTCCAGCTCCCAAAGCAAGGCAAAGCAGAACAAGGATGTTCGAACGACCAGGCCTCTCCTTAACGAGTCCATTGCCCGCACATCGATCCAGGTGATACTGCTAGCCACTTTTTCATGATCAAGAGCTCGGAATTACATCTTTAAGAGCCATTTACCCTGGTCAATCGTTGAACGGAAAGTATATGAATTCCAGAGCGGCGGGAACAAGGCTTTAGGAAAACTTGCCAGCCGCGGGGTAATAAACGGTGTCTTTTATTTCCAAGGCACCGCTACTTTACTGCTCGATCGCCAATATCACCCCGTCCGCTGATCTCCGTACTCTAGTACTAGGTAATCGTATTAAAACACGCTAATAGTAGGAATACGGTTTTTAGATTATGATATTTTCTAATTACGAGCCAACGCTACTAATACTCGTGAATCTACGATAATACGACAATACTCGCTTCAGGGAGAATTCTCTACGAAAAACCCCATTCCGCCCTTAAAGTAGATTCTACCCAAATACCAATAGATTAGGAGGCTTGACTTTGAATAGTATAGACCTATTGTTGCCCCTAGTTGGGCTCCAGTATAACCTAATCAATCAATCAATCAATCAATCAATCAATTAATCAAGCCAACAGATTACGCTCAGGGCTCCTCTTGCTTTGTGGGCCTGCTATGGCTACCAAGATGTAGTACGCCTGTCTACGTCAAGAAGGGCATATCTATTTTCCGGTGCATCGGAGGCCAGAAACTGCTGCCTTGGCAGTCACTTTCGACAGTCCCAAAGTGGCTCCTGACTAAGCCGGTTTCTGGCTTCCGACGCACTGTGGATGGAGTCTTGCTTTTGGGAGATAAGAAGAATTTGATGTATTATGCTTGGAGCAACCTCTTTCGATCTGTATCAACCCCTTGCCTAGAGGCGTTGAATGTGCTCAGTGGGTTTATATAGTGCCTAGACGCAAAATCGCTCTGTCTCCTGACATGACTTGCAACTGTTCAGATTTACATGGCAACTCCAGGCATCCCGGAGGCGAAAATAGATGGCACGAGTCATTGCCCATTTCCTGTCATTCCTTCAGTCTTGCGAGTAAAGATCCCAGACTGTCGTTATCCAAGCCATAGCTAACGGGCTTTCAATAGCGCACAGCAAAGACATGATCGCTCCCCTAAAATTGAATCCGGGGCAAACTTACAGGCTTTATGCTCGAGCACGGATCTTCGAAACCGCCCAGCGACTTCAATCTCATTTTCGATAACGCTGAAACAGGCACCTCCTCCAAGATACGGAAGGGCACATTATTCATCTCACACGGCATTCTCCACCGATAAGTCACGACGTCGAATTGCCCCCCTTCGGCAATTCTGATGCGTTTCAATGGCTCCAAAAGCTCCTCTATGCACTTGATGGAGTAATATGGTGACAATTTGTCAAAATCCTTCTGTGAGATGGTGATACAGAGATAGTGAAGATTTGTCATCGATGCTAGCGTATCACACATTGAAAGCCACCCAGTCATCTCCCATGGCGCGCGATTCGAGGGCGTGTCTTGAGGGAATCCATCGAAATGCTTTGTTATCGAGAGTTTATTGATATAGTGTAAGGACTCGGAGAACTTGAGGTGGTCGACGACTAAAATGCGGATCGGTTGGCGAATGGTGAATATTGGAATTGCATATAAGAACGGCAGGGCCTCGTGATAGCTATGATATTGATCAGCATCCAGCTTGACGGCACCAAAACAGCCTTCTAGTGTGAGAAGGCAAAAGCATATCACCCACATAAGTTTGCAAGATAAGCAAATCGCAAGCAATTGGTCGTTTGGACTCGTCGATTTGTCAAACGTACGTGGGGCTTCCGGGCCCCATCCAGTCGTACCAACATGGGTATGCCCATCCCAGCCGTCACCTGGCTGCCAATGTATGCACGTAACGTGGGCCAAACGGCGAGAGATAGCTTCGATGTGTATGAGGGAAGGCCCAAAGACATGTTTGTAGACAAGCTCACGAATTTCGATAGGTAATTGAAACAGCAGAGATTGTTGCTGCGAAATAGGAGCGCCGAGTCGCATAGGGTCTCTCCTAAGAAACTGAGACTTCTGCCAAGCGAATTCGGGTCTCTGCAAATAGTCTCCTTCGGGTTCCTCTTTGTGTAGACGATGGATTACTGGTGGCTCAGAAGAGGCTGCTTGCCCGGGCTCCTTTTGGGGTTGCCCTTTGAGTGAAGTTACGAGTTTGGCTTTCCATCTTTTCCAAAGTGATTGCGGCGGTGGCTGCTCGATCTGATAGTCCACCCTCATCTCGTAAAACGTCTGATTTGCACCACATATGGCAGTTCAATTGTTGCTCAATGATCAAGTAATGGGGTGTCCAAAGCCGCTTCGGAGTCCCGCACGATTGATTGGAATTTGCTCGAGGGACACTGCAGCCGAAGAACGGAGATTGACACCAAAAGTCCCTAGGACTAGGGCGGTGCTAATTACCCCGGCGCCAAGCGACCGATCAGCTAAAAAGTCGTCCCTAAGAATCTCTATGTTCTGCCCACAGCGTTCCACTAGGAAAGTAAAGTAAAGTAAGGTAGGTTGCTTCTCGATCAGAATGGTCCCATTAGCGAAAGCGTCCTACCACATAAGTCAGATTTCATGCTTAAAAGTATAGTATTCTCACCCGGTACTAGTAGCGTTTTCGCATCTTGAAGTCAAGCTGAATCACACACTTTGCCGCTCGTCCACAGAGTGATAATGGAACCTGGCGCTAGGCCATAGAATCCTTCAATACCTCATGAATGGCCTGATCTTTATCGTATTTGTCGATCGCTTTTCAATTTACAAATCTTCATGCTTGTCGTTTCAGCTTACGCACCTTGCCTGTGCATAAGATACGCACAGAAAGCAATCTAATTGGCTATGTTATTCTATACACTTCTCATAATTCTTAATGGCAATCCTGCTGTGGACCCACTGCCGAATCTCTATGGCCAATGATGGACGCAGTGGAGGTTAGCGAAGGTGGATCAACAGACCCCTCCAAAATACCAAATGTGCGGTCAACAAACGCCTTCTCAAACACCACCACACCCATTCGATTTATGTATTCAACACACCGCCCGCCTCCTGGGTCTTCCTGTAAAAAGCTTATGCATGAGTTTACTCGCGGAAAATTTGTGGTCCTATGGCAAACACACATCTCGCACGGCTCGCATTTATATGATCATCAGCCCGCTTCTTTTGGTTCAGCCTGCGTTTTAGGATCTATGGTTAGTAGGAAGATTTCTCGTCTCATACTCCGGTCTTCGAGCTTCAACTCGATGGAGATTGGTCCTTCAAAGGATCCAAGTCCGTGCCAACGTCAGCCATTAGGACGGGCCACGATGAAACCTTGTCGTTCCCTGGCAAGCCGTCCGTCACGGAGGATTGATGAGCAAGCTGTCCGTGAAGGAGGACTGATGTCAGATTGAAAAGGGCTGTGATTACCTGCGATCTACCGACAAGCGGCCAGAAGCGAGCAATAAGTAAAAATTCATCAGCAGCCTGTTGAAGAATAGTGGTATGCACCCTCGTGGGATTCTTCTGAAAGCGCTAGATTGTGTATCAAGGTAGCTAGTTCTACTCCCTGCTATCTCTGTAGTCTCAAGGTATGCAGAGGCTTATAAATTCCTACTTGAGTTGTTCTGTTTTCGCCTTCTGCTTACAGCATCCATTCTTGTGAAACAATCTCACATTAATCTGAGATTCGGACTTTGTATTCTAGACCTTACAATCTCAGTTTCGGGGCGTTCCTGCTAGATGTCGAAACGTCAGAGGCGCTGGTCGCCCGAAGAGGATGTCATCCTGCAGAAGGAGGTGCAGGCCCATTTTGCAGGTAATGACTAGCTCTAGGCTCTGTCAATTCTTGATGTTCTTTGAATTGACACATTGGTCTGTGAATCCAGCGAAAAATGGCATAGTCGACGATTGGAATGTCATCGCCCAGAAAATTGAAGGGAAGAGTAATAAAGACTGCCGAAAACGGTTATGATGGTGTTGCAGGGGGGCTTAAGAAGGTTAGGCTGCTCGCTGATTTATGGCCTCTCTTGACAAATCCTAATCCCGTATATCAGGACTCGTGGACAGATGAAGAAGATCGCTTGCTTGAGCTTGATGTGGAGAAATACGGACCGGCCTGGGCTGTTATTGCTCCAAAGATAAAAGCCCGGAGTGCAGACCGTAAGTTTTCGGAAATCTGATTTGTTGAACAAATAATCCTGAATAATGTACTTCTAGAATGTTCAAAGCGGTGGACACATTGCTTGAATACGGAACTTGACCGTAGTAGTTGGTCTGACCGCGAGGTATGGACCTTTCAGAAAGGGCAATAATGAGTTACCATATTGGCTATGACTGACAGGAGAGACAAATAGAATGTCACGTTGACTATAGCCGTGAGAAAGCATGGAAGTGTGTGGAAGGATATTCAGGCACTTCATTTCCCTCACCAAGAATCAGTATGTTTACCAACATTGGCTTTAGCTCCAAACCTAATATGTAGATCTTCTCTCTGCTAGATATCCAGTTGTCAAACGAAAATCCATAGCCGTACCGGACGACGCACCGCCTTGCTGCCCCGCGCGGCCTAATAATGGATATAACGATGGATATGCCTTGCAGAGCCCTCGAAACACGCCCGACATGTTTAATGACAACGTGGATATGTCGAACTTCAACGACCTTGATAGAGACTTCTCGTTTGATGTGATAGATGCCTCCGATGCCCAACAATCTGCTTTATATAGAGCAGACGGGATTAACGGTTAATTCCATTTCGACCCGTGGTCGGGTGTCCCAGACCTTTCTTCTTCGGCTCTGCCATCAGAAAGAGCAGACCAGCCATTCGATCTATCGCCATCAGGATGAGGCTTCTCTTCCTCTCCCACCACAAACCAAGACCAGTTCACCAAAAATCTAACCAGCAACCCTGAAAACGACATTGTCGATCTCGGCGTCGAGAACCGTGGCCCTACAAACTCGTCATATGGACGCCCTCGAAGCAACACCCATGACGCATCGGACCAAAACCATAGCCTCACGACCCGTCATTCGCAGCAGTCGTCCGGCAATGCCTATGGATCGCCGAACAGCACGTTGGAGTTGGAAAGGCAATCGCAACTGCCTGGGCACGGAACCACTTCGCCTCCGCCAATGCCAACGACGCAGACGACTATCAAGCTGGATGGAGCGGAGCCGAGTACTGTGACTGCTATCAGGGATATTCTGATCAAGAGTAAGGCGAAGGTCAAGTTTGAGACGCAGTGATGTTTGTGGTTGTGAGATTGACGGCCGAAGGGAGTATTTTGGTGGTAGGAGTTGCATGATATGATTGAGTAGATGTGCCATTAGATGAGAGATGGAGGAAATAAATTATTTTTGCCGTGTCCATTTATGGCCTCTGTGCATGGAATTGTGAAAGTTTGTTTGGCATGCGGAAATGACTATAGAGATCTATCCCCCTGGCAAAGCTCTACTTATCCCCATCCCTCTCCTCCCTCTCTCATCACACCCCCTCCGTCTCCCCAAGTCTGATAACAAACTTCTTCGCACTCGCCTTCCCTGCCTTCAAATCCCCCAACGCCCTCTCTAACCCCCCAAGTCCCCCATCCACAACCTCATATGGATGCCCCGTCATCCATCCCTCCTGCAACCCCCTACTCAGCAACCGAAACCATACAAACCCGAAATCTTGCGTCCCCAGCGCACTTTCCCCCTCGTACTGCATTTTCCCTGCAAATGCCTTCGTTGCCTCCGCCATACCCTCTTTGTCCTTGTGCACACTCCCCACATACGTCATACTCGACTTCAACGTCACCGGTAATCCCTTCCCCAGAAAATCCGGCAGCACAAAGTTCACTGCGCCCTCCGGATCCATCGCATTGGCTATATTACTCCAGCTGCTCTGCACCGTAGCTGCATCAAGCGCATATTTCAATTTCCCCTGCTCTCCGCACGTTCTCTTCACGGCGTCTTTGATGCCTTTGACGACTGCGTCATCGCCGAGTCGGTAGTCGATGACGGTGTCGCCTTTGGCGCTGTCGAGGAGGGTGTGCACGTAAGGGATGCCGTTTCCGGCGACAGTGATGATGGGGTGGATGTTTGAGAGGCGGGCGAGTTTTATGGCGAAGGCGCCGACGGCGGAGG
>JAABUS010000091.1_pt1 | contig 208361 bp, 168 predicted proteins | sample 5560161 | NCBI WGS metagenome assembly JAABUS01 (sample SAMN10711885, study PRJNA513376) | rock metagenome | isolation source: Antarctica rocks | place: Antarctica: Victoria Land, Trio Nunatak nord | collected 2016-01-04 | reverse complement strand
CGCGCGGCGCCCCCCCCCCCCCCGATTTAGGCGGTGTGGTGGATGGAAGTTTCTTGAATAAGAGGAAGGAGAAGAAAAACAAAGACGAATGAGAGAAATACGATGGAAAGCTGTTGTTAGGGATTTTTCTTTTCTTTTTTTCTTCGAGTAGCTAAAAAGCGTTTGGGTTTGAGACTGGTGTTTTTTTCCTCTTTTAAAACATTTTCCGTTTTGAATGATCGTGTCGATATAATCTTATGAAAATAGCCATTCACTCTAGCTCATCGAATTGCAAATTCAACTCGCTTCTCTTCTTTTTTCGGCTCATATTAAACTTGCGGAAAAAGAAAGGGAAAGGCAGCCGGCGTTTGTCGAAACCGCTTTGACTGACTCGGTTGTAGTATCTACATACAGTACTAACAATCCGAAACCCCCTCCCGACTTCACCGACACTTCCAATTCACCCTTTTCGCCTTGACCCTCCTACAGCCCCCCCCCCCTTTTCCCTCCACCAGCCCGCACTACCTACCTACCTACCCAACATCACGTACCGGTCAAAGCTGCGGGGGTCTCGAGATAGAAAGGCCCAACGCTTATGGGGTTGTTTAGCGTCTGGCCAGGCTGGGGGCTGGGGCTTTCTGCAGAGGGGAAGTTGGGAGGGAGTAGGTGGTGAGGGGGTGGGGGATTGGGGGTGAGCGGGGTAGATGGGGGGGAAGGGGCGGATAGGGAGGTGTGACCGTGAGGTGTGGGAGGTTAGATGGTGAGATACAATTTTTATTTTTGAGGTTGCACGGTTCGCTTCTGTTAGATTTGTTTGAATTCCGTTCCGAGTACTGCGAATCGAATCGCAATGATTCAGGCCTAAGCGTGATGTACCCGGTTGCGCGAGGGGATTGGTGAGGGTCGTGATATGAGTGTAGGGGCGCAAGTTGGGGGAGATGGAGGAGAGAGAGAGGGTGGGGGTCAAAGGGGGTTGGATGGATGGAGGAATGGGGTAGGGAAGTTGGGCGGGTGTTGTCTTTGAGTGAGTGTTATGAGCATTGAGGGGGTGTTGAATTTTGGTAGAGTAGAGAGATCAAGTGGATTAATCGACGCATTGTTTTCTTGATATTAGGATAGTCTTGACCCGGGATTTACTGCGGACCTTTTGTGCGATGAGAAGACTTGGACAAATTAATTTAATGTGGAGATTGGTATTGACTGATCATGATTAAAGTGCCACTTACGAACAAGCTGAGGGACACACGGACAGACGACGACCAGTAATATAGGAACAAGACGTGGTGTGACCGAGCGAGCGTTAGAAAGAGGAGGTTTTCAAAGCATAGAATGCGCTTATTCTTAGATACAGAGATAACTCGATTGTGATTGTAAGAACAACAAAGCAACTGCAACCACGTACTTTTGGTGCTTTGGGAGTTGGTCTGACGTACTTGGCCACCAGCAACCTTGAATATGTACATAAACTCTCGAAGCCGCCTAGTGAAGCTTTTCGGAAAGCACAACTTTATTATTCAATCATAGCAGCAAGAGTTTCGTATTTACTTTTCCACATTCGAGCAAAGCCTTTATCGACCTGGTCCATCATGACCTTGTGCCAGCGAAAGGTGTTTGTGATGCCGCGTAGAGCGTATGCTCAACGGAGAAGGTAACTCTTCCGAATGATGACTTGGAAATGTGTTCCTGTTGCAAGTGCGTGGAGTCCTTGAACCGCTTCTTGAGGAAGTTCCTCGCTTTGGTTGCATCGTTGGTATGTGTGAAGTATCCCACAACTTATGTGATAGAAGCTTTCTGCGGTCACGGCAGCCTCCAGGCACTCGAACGAGCATGTACAGCGTTTTCATGGGTCATTGCTGGGGAGTCAAGCGTACTACATATCAAACTCTTTACGTGCGAGTAATAGAACACTGGTAGGTGTTTCTTGGTGTTTCTTGGTGTTTCTTGGTGTTTCTACTATATACGCCGTGTACTTCTCTGGACATGTTGGCGTCGGTTCGATCGATCGTGAGGCGTCCAATACATACATCTGAATCTACCGTTGCATCATTGATTCCATTGGAGATAACCTTGAGAACTGGTGACTGGTAGTAAGTAATTGGTTAGCATCAAGAACTCGAAGACCAACAGCTTTTGCTTTTGTTGCGTTTGTCAAGTGGGAAATGGTGATTATTATTATTATTATTTTACAAGCGGAAAGTCGAATCAAGGTTTGCCGCTGATCAAGATCCAGCTGATGGCTTCAGGGGCGCATCTTACCGGGAGTGCGGTTACGGTCCTGCCTGGGATCAGCCTTGTCGAACAAGTCCCCCGGCATCCCCGACTTCGGTTGACTTTCCCCTGAATCTCAATCGAGCACTTATTCCTTTATTTACTTTCAGTGAGAAACGATCAAACGAAAGTCAATCCAGATCCAGATGATTATTATTACCAAGACAACTCAGAGAAAAGTCACTTATCAACTGAACCAGCGGGAAAAGGGGGGGTTACTGAGAGTCTGGGAGCCTGGGACGTGTGTTCTCGGCTTTGATGGCTTTCAGCCTCCCACGCCCACGTTCAACGGCACTCATCAATCTCGCGAGATCCAAGCTGAGGGTAATTTCTTTGCCATGTTTGCTTCTTCGGGTATCGTTGCTTGACTGGCTCGGCTTCTCGTCGTCAAGAAGGATTGCTGGGAAGATTATATCTCCGTGATTACCTGACGTCCTTTTTAATCTCCCCCATACGGAGTAGGAAATCTTCCCTATCACTGATCGGAATCCCGTGCGCTTCCGCAACTCTGAATCTTGCCTGCATGAATCTTGCCTGTCCACCCACCTTTCCCCCCCAAAGAGCGCACTGCTTGCATAATCATCGTCGAATCCATATCGCAATCCGAGTGTGCCCTGCAGGTTGCTTGGTCATCTCATAAAATGTAGTACAAAAACCAAAGATTCGGATTTTCGAATGATATACAACGAAGAAACGGAAATGTGAAACTCTCGGGTGAAGCAATCAATAATAATACTAATTAATTACCACTTCCCTGCCAAGGCGGCATCTCCCGTGATCCCGCTTGCTCCTTTGTAAACCTGTACTCGACCGATTCGACCTTCATCCCTCTATCGCTTTGCGCAACTGTCAACTTTTGCTCTCGAGCTGAAATAACATCGTGCGTAGGGAGTTGTCACAACTGCTTCGGCTGTGGAATCGAAGAGTCGGATGCCCTATATCCCCAGTACAGGTGTAACCGGTCACCGAAGAATACCTTGTTCAGGAAACGCTCCAACAACGACCAACCGTACAGCACCAGGCATTCGTCATCTAGCGGTCGCCTTTCTGTCGCAAACCCATCAATGAAGGAGAGTACACAGGAAGATATAGTGAAGGGATAACGACTGTGTTTTGTCGCGAGCAGGGGCTTGTGAGCGATGGCGAGCTCACCTCCGACTTCACCACCGGGTGTACCTCGGCGGCCCATGAGCGCAATGCACAGAAGCACGAGTCGCATGAGCGTAAATAGTAAACAGGGCGGAGGGAGCAGGACTTCCGACGAGGATGGCTCGAGGACGTCTGTTAAAGTCGGTAGGTGCAAGGTCACCTGGCTCCTCGGTTCCCTTGGGATACTAATCATCATTCATGCAGCTGTGCGAGTGCGCCCACCGCTCCAGTCAAACGATGCAGGCTTCGACCTGATCCCGCAGCGGTTCCAACGATCTATGCTCCAGGTGACTTCGCCCACCAGCTTGGCCGTTGATGCACCCCAGGGCCGGAAGTTGTTCTTATTTGACAGGGTCTTTGGCGAGGACGTGCGTCAAGAAGGGATCTGGGAATACCTCAATGAGAGTGTTGATGCTTTTGTCCAAGGCTATAATGTCTCCGTACTTGCCTATGGTCAATCTGGCTCAGGAAAATCCTATACTATGGGTACTTCGGGACCTTTGGAGCAGGGCGATTCTCGGATCATGGGTATGTAATGTGGCTGAGAGCCGAATTATCTACCGAACCCTGCATAACACACATTCGGCATTAGCGATCTCTTGCTAATCCAAAGATTCGCCAGGCGTTATTCCCCGAGCTGCTGGAGTTCTCTTTAGTAAGCTCTCTGGACCACCGCCATTGAAACGGAATGAATCTTCCAGCCTCAGAACACCAACCCGCTATTCCATGGGGGCCGCTCAAAATCTCACGACGTTGGCAAAGACTGGCGGTGATAAGAATTGGCAACTGAAGGCTACATATGTCGAGGTATGCTTGCACTTCTGAAGTATATACTCTGATGTTAACTACAGTTATAGATATACAACGAGCAGCTACGAGATCTATTGGTCCCTGATCATGTGCCTCAAGGTGAACGGACAACTGTAGCGATTCGCGAAGACACCAGGGGCCGGATATTATTGACTGGGCTGCACCAAGTCGACATCAACTCTGCCGACGACCTGCTGAGAGCTCTGAATTTTGGGTCCTCGATCCGTCAGACGGATGCAACAGCAATCAATGCAAAATCATCTCGTTCACACGCCGTGTTTAGTTTAAATCTGATCCAACGGAAAAACACCGCGCCGCCAACTCCAGCCCAGGAAAAGAGGTTTTCGGTGCCAATCGAAACCTTGTCGGGTGCAGAAAACTGGGTGACAGTTGACAGCAAGCTACATTTTGTGGATCTGGCTGGTAGCGAACGACTCAAAAACACTGGAGCATCTGGAGATCGGGCAAGAGAAGGTATCTCGATCAACGCAGGTCTAGCGAGCTTAGGGAAAGTGATATCGCAGCTCTCATCCCGCCAGTCCGGATCCCACGTCTCGTACCGAGATTCCAAGCTTACTCGTCTTTTGCAAGACTCCCTGGGCGGTAATGCAATTACATACATGATTGCATGTGTTACGACCGCCGAATTCCATCTCAGTGAAACTTTGAATACCGTGCAGTACGCCCAAAGAGCCAGAGCAATCCAGAGCAAGCCGCAGATTCATCAAGTTTCGGACGAGAGCGATAAGCAAGCTGTCATCGATCGCTTGCGGGCAGAGGTCTCCTTTCTTCGTGACCAAATTTCGAGCACCGAGCGAGGAGACCGGCGGAGCAACGGAATGCAGGACAGAGTAGAGCGACACAATGAACGGGAGATTGAGCTCCAGAATGATCTTCTGAACGTCCAAGAGAATTATACCGCACTTGGTCAGCGCCATGCCAAGCTTATATCTGAGATCACAAAGGCAAGGGACGATGAGCCCGGGGAAACGCCGACTCTTTCCGGAGCCATTGGGGATTCTGCAGTTGAGAGACTAAAACGATCCAATTCATTTGCAGAAGCCGTGGAACAGGTGGTGCTCGAATATGAGAAGACCATTCAAAGCCTAGAAAGTTCTCTATCTGCCACAAGATCTTCCTTGGCCACAACCGAGAGCAGCCTGATGGAGAAGGAATCGAAGTTTGCATATGTTGAGACTGTAAATCAGCAACTGCAGAATCGCTTGCAGAAGATGATGGACCGGGAATCTAGCACAGAAAGATATTTGCATGATTTGGAGTCAAAACTAGATGGCCACAGCTCTGGCGAGGAAAAAAGTTCAACTGTAGTAACCGAACTTCGAAAGGAAATCGCCAGGATCCGTGAAAATGAGGCAAGCTGCGAGGAGTACATCTCAACCCTGGAAGAGCGCCTGGCTGAATCAGATCAAGACATGGAATTGATGCAGCGCGAAGTCGATCGCCTTGAGCATGTCGTTGAGCGCCAGAGAAGTCTTGGGAAGCTCGACAACCTGCTGTATGAGTTCGACCATGTGATTCAGAACGGCAATCCTTTGGATCCGAAGCAGTCAAGCAAGACTATGACCAACGGCTTTATTAGATCCGCGAATGGGACTAGCTCTGAGCGAGCTTTGGCTGAATCTACTCTCGAAGAGGCGGCTGGAACTCCTATCCCAGGTTCTGATGACGAAGACTGGGAGCGCTTGTCCGATGTGGAACCAGGCTGGACCGAAGACGGCAAAGGCGGATCAAAATCAATCAACGTTCCTGTGTCGAAAACCGCTACGCCTGGAAATACCTCCCAACAAAGTCCTGCCCAGACCGAATTCGTGGCCGACAAACTTGAGATAGTCACTCGGGAGCTTGTAGATCTCCGCGTTGAGCATGAGTCTACTGTTACCGAGCTGGACATGATGTCGGCCAAGTATGAAGAAGCTTTAAGGACGCTCGCTGAACTTCAAGACTCTGTTGACGAAGCCCGTCATTCAGCAAACCTGCCGAATGTTACATCTCCAGCATCTACTCGGCCGACATCTTTTTTAGGAGATGCGAGGGTGAGCGAGCTCAAGGACGGGGAACACTTGCCATCCTCGCGCTCTCTATCATCGGAATTGTCCTTGGATGGGGACTCAGCGAGCTCGGTGGAGCCATCTCCTGGCGAAGCACACCTCAACAAGCTTCTCCGTGGGAATATGAACCAAACATTGAATGGTGAGGAAACACTAGCGGGAGAAGTAGACCAATTGAAGATGGCCCTAATGGAGAGAGACGAGGCCTTAGCGACCATGAACGACAAATACTCCCAAATGGAGGTATTACATCTCGATACCCTAGACATCGTTGAGGAACTAAAGGCAGAGGTCACAAAGGCAAAGATGAACCCCCCAAGCTCACCTACAACGCCAGTAATCAGGCGAAAGGGCAGTGTCATGACAATTGACCGCGCTCACCGGTCGCTAGCGTCTCTCAAGAACATAGCTGCGGACAATTTTGAGGACAAGCCGGACACTATGCAAAACTTTGAGCTGAATTTGAATACAGCTATGCACGAGCTGCATCAGAGGTCCGAACGTGTACAGGTTCTCGAAGCTGAACTGGTAAGCCTTAGGAAAGAAATGGAGTCCAAGGCGACCATGATATCTGGCTTGACGAGAGAACGATCGAGTTTGAAATCATCGCCAATAGATATCTCAGTCGTGTCAACTATGCATGCACAGCTTCAACAAAACGAAGAACATATTCGGTCACTGCAAGAAACTCACGCTGCTAGGGAACAAGAATTGGTTGGGGAAATTGAATCTCTCCGGAGCTCTTTGAACGAGCACGTAGAGACGTCGAGATCAGCTATGCCAGGGTTCTTCCCAGAGACCCCAGCTCCCTTGGAGCAGCAGGACAAACAGCTTGGCCAACCTCGTGAAGTGGAAAGACTGCAGGGAGAGATGTCAGCCTTGGAAAAGAAACACCAGGCGGCCATACAGACGATGCAAGCTTCGGAAAAGAATTTCATCGCAACAATTACTGAATTAGAAGCGTCGTTGGCAAACGTCATAGCAATGCATGGTGCAAGAATCAAAGAGAACGAGGCCAACGCTAACAAAGCGGACCATGAGAATGCATTGGATACGTTGCGCCAGGATATTGACGAGTACAAGACCGCGATTGGCTCTCATGTTCAGAGAATCGCCGAGCTTGAACAGATGCATGCGGCCACACATGAAGAAATCGAGGACGCTGCACGCTATAAAAGTACGACGCAAGATCAACTTGTTTCACATCGTGATCGAATCTCTTTGCTTGAAAATCAAATTCAAGAACACCAATCTGCGGTAGAATTCTACAAACATGGTCTAAAATCATTACACGACTCACACGCAAGAGAACTTCAAGATGTACGCACAACGCTTACAGCTGCGAAGACCGCCGAGATGGAAGCAAGGTTGGAGGAAGCAACTCGGGAAGCCGAAATGCACCGCAAGGAATCGTCGACACGCCTCAACACTGAAATCGATGGTCTCAAGTCCCAGCTAGAAGAGCAGAAAGCATTTGTCGCCAAGCAACAAGCGCAATTCCAGCAGTTGACTGACCAGCTTCGTGCTGCCAAAGACCTTGTTACCGAAAAACAAGAACAGCTAGAAGAGCAACTCGAGCTGAGTAGCCACAAAGAAGAGCAACGTCGCATCTCTCAATCCGTCAGCCAAGAGCTTGAGCAAAAGGTGGCTTCTCTGTCCGCAAGCATTGAGCAGGTCAGCGGTGAGCGAGATCGAGCAACACGTCTCGTTGAAGAGCTCGAAGAGCAAATCTCTACAAGTTACGACCATCAGCGCGCTACTACAAGTAGACTCTCTGTGCTTAGCTCTGGTCGTGACCAAGCTCTTCTTGAGGCTAGCATGGCCAAGGTAAAACTGGAGGAAGATCTCGAAGATACCCGCAGTCGATTGGAGGCAGCAGAGGTAAGCAGCTCATTTCTTGCTACCATGAACGAAAACTCACTGACAACGGTGCAGAACACTCTTCGCTCCTATATTGATGGTCAGCATCAAGAACGCTCCAATTCCCTCACCTCCAACATGCGCAAGAGTGTTTCTGTTGCATCCCTTCCATCCCCTCCGCCCGCAATCCCGCTTCCCCCACTTCCCACTAGCGTACCAAACACTCTGTCCAGTATAGCTGCCAATGCCCTACCAACCTCACCTACAAATGCCAACTACTCTCCCGAACCTGCCGTAAGCAACCAATACGCCGAAGAGCAAGAAGCGCGTATACGCACAATAGAAAAACACCTATTTGCCGAAAAACAACTCACCGCAACCCTGGAAGAAGCTCTCGTGGACCTCGAACACCAAGGCAAAAAGGTCCGATCCGACATGGACGTCTGGAAGAAGAAGGCCTGGGCGTACGAGGACGAACTTGCGGCGCTACGGAAAGAGAGGAATAGCACGAGGCATTCGCTGCAGGCGGTTGAGGAGGAGAGGATTGCGAGAAAGGAGGCCGAGGCTGGGGTTGCGAGGTTGGAGGAGAGGATGCAGGCGATGAATAAGAAGAAGACGAAAAAGGGCAGTTTCAACTGTTTTTGAGTGGAGCACGGGGAGGCGCGGTCCCCTGGAAGTACATACACGAGCATGTTTTTGGTTTCGATACCCCCATTTGCACCTACCGACCCCACAATATAGATTCGGTTTTTTCACGATGTAACACGAGCGGCCTTTTTATGTTTTTTCCTTTTTCGAAGAGATACCACTCCAGCGATTCTTTCCGTCGACGTGGCTTCAAGGGACGGCTTTGCGGCCCGTTTTGGTTATGGAACCAGGAGGGGAGTCGATTGATGTAGATATGTTAGGATTGAGCGATGTGGTTCTTTCGACGCCAATTGTGCTAGTGCTTGAGATGTGTGTGTGTGTGTATGTATGTGTGGATGACACGGGATGACAGAGGAGTGGGACAAGGGGAGATCCCCTCCGCCAATCTCACTGGATTTCCACTTCTACAAACCCACACCCTCTCCCTTCCTTCCCGTCCCTTCTTCACCCTCAAAGCAAGCCCCTCCCTTATTCAATCCATCCTTGTCAACCCCCACCGTCCCCGCCATCACATCACATCACAACCTCCTCCTCCTCCTTCCCGTCCCTTCACTAATCATCACCCCGCCACCAACCATCCCTCCATTCCTCTCCACCACAAACCCACAATCAACTCTATTCCTTCCCATCCATCCTCGACTTTTATCAGAAACCCTAAAAAAAAAAAAAATCTCAAATGCCCATCCATCATCCCCCATATATATAATCTTCTTGTTATGTTAACTTTTGTTACGGAGTACTAATCAAATCAATACTTCCAACTTCCAACTTCCAACTTCCCACTACCAACTACTCTTTTCCTAATCCCCCCTTCCCCCTTTCCCCTTTCCCCTTTCCCCTCTCCTCTTTCCGTTCTTTCGACTCGTGGATAAAATAAGAAGAAGAAAGAGCAATGGAAGCACAGGATGCGGTTTTGATGAGAGAGAGGGACAGAGAGAGAGAAAGTAGTAAAAACAACGCGATCCCATAGAATTTTTTTTTTCGGGAAAGCAGCCAAAAAAGAGAGGCGAATGGAAGGGCGCGAGGTTTGTTAATTGGTTACTTAATTAGTTAGTTACTTAATTAACCAAGTGTCAAAGATACGAGGGACAGACACTTAGTAAATTCCCCATATCAATATCATTTCAGTATAGCCACATATTTAAATATTTAAATATGTAGAAATGATGGGGAGTGGGTTCAGCTAGCTAGCGGCTCGAATGGGAAGAAGAGAATAGAGAGGAAGGAAAGGGAAGGGGGAATGGGGGGTTTATGATTATACGGTTGGTTAGGAAAAAGTTGGCGGAGAGGTTTATGCGTAGTGACTACCTTAGTGATTGATATACAGTATGGAACATGCTTGGGGAAGTTGAGAAAGAGAGGGGAAGTGTGAGAAGAGGGCGGCTGGGGGGGGGAAGTGGAGAAGCGTGTTTTTTCGAGATACAAACTCGGTGTACCATTCTAACTGTTCATCGCTCAAGAAGAAAAATTGAAAAGATCGAGCTTGCTTTTTGAGCTGCACGTATGATACCAGGCAGCCAGGGCGATACTCTAATGCCCGTGTACGCCTGAACCCATCCATCATCCCGCCGGAACGTTACTCTAACAATACGTCAAACGCCTTTGGCATCATCACGACGCCTGTGTCGTTTATAATCCCGTCGTTACTCTTACGCTTACTCCACCACCCACCATCCCAACCCCTTACAACCCCTCTTTGTCCTCATCTCCCTCCCCACCCTCGTGCCTATTCCTTTCTTGGCCCCTAACCCGCAAGACACCCACCTCCCTCAACCGCTCCCATACCCCATCCTTCCTCACCACACCCCCACGATCCACCTCCAACCCATCCAACACTTTCAGGCGCTTACACCCGCACACAACCAACATCTCATACACGCGTCTCCGCAACTTCGTGTCCTCGTCCAGGCGTTCTCTTGAGGCGGTGTCGGCGGCTTTGGAGAGGGGGGGAAGGAGGTGTTGGTGTGTGGGGTCGGGGGTATGGTCATCGTCGTCGGAGGGAGAGGCAGAGGAGTGGGAGGAGGGGTGGAGGGCGAGTTGTTGATCTGATGTGGAGGAGTTGCGGGAGTGGGGTTGGGGGGTATAGAAGCCGACAGTGAGCGGGTTGCTCCGCAGATCAGCCTCGACCAGTTCCTTGCCAACTCGCTCGAACACAGCCGCTGTGCGTCGGAGGCGGGATATGCGATTGCCGGCTAGGTACACTTTCTGGAGCCTTAGCATTCCCAGCAGCGGTCTTAAGTCTTTTAGGGCGTTGTAATTTAAATTTAAGGATCTTAGATTCGGAGCTTGCATGCCAAAGTCCTGGGGAAGTTCTTGCAGACCTACGGACGCAAGCTCGAGAGTCTGGAGGTTTAGGAAAGGTTTTAGAATGGGAAAGGTAGGAAGGTGGTTGGAAGAGAGATAGAGATGTGTGAGGTTGTTACATTCGGCGTATTCGAGGGTGGAAGTCGGGGAAAGAGCTTGTTCGCGCCAAGACAAGCTTGTGAGGTTGGTGTGGCTAGATAGACCATCGATGTGGGGGATGGAGTTACGGTCGAGGATCAGGGTGTGGAGTTTCGGCAGTCGGGTGAGGGAGACGCTATGGAGATCGTTATTGGCTAGGTTGACGGTTTCGAGGGTAGGGACGCATTCAGAGGAGGGTTCGAACGCTGAGTTTTCATTGTCGCCTGGAAAAGTTAGCTGGCGTCCGGTAGTCGTGGAATCGGGATCTTCCGGTCTTACTGGTATCGAGATGCTTGATAGCTGGCAGCTGATCTAGATTTGACACCCTCGACAGCTTGTTGCCACGTAGATCAAGATCCGTCAGTCGCTTGCTGTAGCCGTATTAGCAAGCATCATAATCTCGAGTCTAGAACCTTACAGATTAGACCCGTCAAAATCGATGGTCCCGATGCGATTTCTCCTCAGACTCAAGCTTATCAATCCATCCAATTCGAAAATGCCGTCAAGACTCTCAACCTCATTGTCATCGGCCTTCAACTCCCGCAGATGCACGAGGCTGAAGAACCCTTTGAGACTCTGAATCTGATTGCCAGAGACATCAAGATACTGCAAATTATGCAAATGACCCCAAGCAGTTAGATTCGACAAGCAATTTCGACGAATTCTTAAATTCCGAAGGCTCGGTGGAGCGCCGTTCAACTGTCCCAGTTCGTTATCAGAAACATCGAGTTCCTCTATGCGTCCACAGTATTCATAAAGCCCGTGCAATGTGAGCAAACCCCTTTTTTGAAGATCAATGTTGCGTATAAAATCCCAATACGGCTCGTAAGGTTCAACATCTGTAAGCTTTTTCACAAGCTCTTGCGTGGCCAGCGAGAACGTGCCCTCGACTTCATGTTGCGCCAGCAAACCCCGACGCTTAGCCACATGGTCGAGATCGAGGTTGAAAGATCTGTCAATCTGATGAACTGTGAAATCAGGCAATGGACTGAGACGAAAACCAATTGATGATTGTTGGCCTGTTCCGGGAGGCTGTAAAGCTGTCGAGCGTTGCAAAGGAGTTGACACAACCATGCTCATGTTCCGAGCATCACCAGAGCCCCGAAGGAAGGAAAGCTCGTCTTCTTCGTCAAGGCGGGACATTGGGCGAGCAATGTATGACTGGCTCCCGATAGATACTCGACGTGAAGCACTACGGCTAACTGACCTCCTTCCATACCCAGACGATGTTCGCTTCTTCGAAGCAGAAACATCTAACTGCGATCCAAAGCGGATCGGCGAGTCATCTAGATTGAGTTCGCTTTCTCCCTCCCATAATTCTGATCCGTCGCTGTGTGGCTGCATCTGATCTATCAAGGGCGAAGAAAAGGCTACAGTGATCACACGCGCTTGACGTTGCTTGCCGCTGGGACGCTTAGGAATTCGAGATACGCGACCTTCAAGAATGCTAATCTCGTGCTCGACCTCCTCTGCATGCTCATCTTTTAATCCTGCCAGTACTGCATTCCCTGTCGTTGGATTCATCGCCTCGTGCTTGTACTGTAAAGCCTCATCACCCCAAGAAGTTGCCCTAGTCTCAGCAACGGCTACGCTAGATGTAAACCGAGTGAAGTTGGACGGCGCTGAACTCGGCTCTCTTGGGCCTAATACTTGTCCATCCGCTGTACGAGGTCTAGAATCTGGCGGATTTTGAAGACTCTCTGCTACCTCTTCAAGCGACACACCTTGTATCGCGTAATCACGCTGTGAAACTCGATGAGAACCTGACCGCACCAATTTCGCTGCCGATACTGCTTGCTGGGTCCTAGCCAACTCTTCGAGCTCATCCACACTCAAGTCAGGTACATCACCAAAGGGGTCGTCCTCTGTAAATTCACTGGGCGCACGATTATGCGTCTGGCTGGCATCTTCTTTGGAGGTTTTACGCTTGACCCAGACCTGCTTTGCGTGATCGAATGTCATCCCAGCAACATGATCTGAGAGAAGATGAGAAACAGTCTCAGGAGCAATCACTGCTCGTTTGCCTGAACCACGGGAAGACCCTGTGGGCACAGATCGTCCTGTCGATGGGCCAGATGTTGACTGAGAGCCGTATGACCGCACATCAACTTCTACACCAAGAGCCGGAAGGTCCAGTATAGTAGAAGATGAATATTTATGCTTCTGCGCCTGAATTGTGTGGTCAAGAATACGGATGTTCGGTGGATCACGCTCCAAATCGCTGCCACTATCTTGCTTATGGTCATCGCGGTTGGGCAACTTGGAGTTGCTCTTTGACTGCTCGATCTGTAGTGTCTTCAAGGAAGAAGATAGCGCAACGCCAACCACATCCTTCTCCTCAAATTTTCGAAGATGACTGATGACTCTTGCGTCCATCTGTGGTGGTTCCCTCAACCTGCGAAGACTGCCTCCCTCTCGACTAGGCGGTCTAGAAAACTCATCTTTTGTTGATTCTTGGAGACTAAACTCTTCCTGGATGGTGTTGTGATCGGGTTCTAGTTCAAGTGCACTTATTTGGCTTTGTGGACGCCCTTGCGCTCGGAGGAGTTGCATAATCTGCTGTGCCTCATTAAAGAAGTCTGCTGTGGTCACGGAAGCTTTACGGGCACCAGTCGTTGTATCTTGGACTAGGCCGAGACTGAAGGATGCCAGCTCATCAGCAAGCGCTTTTGTTGGAGGGTCCATACTTGCTTGCAGATCTTGACCAAGCAGATTTTGATGGGTGTTGCTCTGCACTTCTATCCTAAATTCGTACTTGTTCTCGGGGTTTGCTACATGTGTCTTTCCTTGGGACCCGGTCTGGCTAGGTGTTGGTGTCCTCGGGCGAAGTATTTGACGCATTGCAAGAATTTTAGGATCGGCAGCCTGACTACCACTGTCGTACAGAGCATCTTTCCTCTTGCGGCCTAGAGTAGATTTCATAAGTGGTTCTTTGGGTACTGTAGTTTGATCAACGAAGTGCGCCACTTTCTCTCTATCCTCTTGTACACCTGATGTTCGCCGGCGCTTCGGCTGTGGGTCCTTGGCCGGAGAGTAAGGCAGTCGCTTGCCTTGAGCGTTGTGATCTGCCTCATGCAGACCCTGAGCCTGTCTCTTATCGTCAATTTGCCTATGATCTAGTTTATGGGCATCTTTTTCAGGCGAGGGTCTTTGGGGCAAAGTCTGATGTCTCATAGTGTTTCGCTCATTGCTTGATGAAAGATCCTCGATAGCAACGTCTTCATGACTTGACGCACGATTCTCTGATCGGTCAAACCTAAATCTGCCAATGAGCGGCGCTGATAGTTGCGGCCGGTTTTCCTTGTTGGCATCTGGCCCACATTGAGGATTCTGCTTGGACTTTGGAGGAGTGGGAAAGTGGTGGCCATCCAATTCTCCTCGTCCAAAGCTACTGATCCGGCGCTTTGTATTAGATGAAGGGTTTCCTGCATCTTGAAGCCGATGGTCTCGCGACAATCTAGTCTTTCTTGATCCACGGCGAGGAGTGAAAGCACCGTTATCAGGTTCTGCATCGGATTCTTTGGTCGGACTTTGTTGTAGCGTTTCTTCGAACCTACTCATTCGTCGAACAAGTCGATCGTTGGTGAATGTATCGTACTTGTCAAATAGCTTAAGCGGGCTACCGGATGATCTAGGTTGCTCAGGACTGCTTACGTTTCCTAAATCATGTTTTTTAGGTGTCCTCGGCGCTTGTCGAGACCTCTGTCTCGACGTGGTTGACTTCTCACTCCCTCGGCCCTTGCTTCTATCTGGAGTGCTAGGAGACTTTAACCTAGAGTCGTCGAAATCAGGTAATGATGACGGGCTGAGTGGTCGTCTCTGGAAAGAGCCCTCGTTGGAATAGCCTCCCCTGCGGATGTTGATGAAGCCACCGTTTGAAGTAAAAACCTCTGTACCCATGGAAAGATCATCAGGAAGAGACTGGCTTGTCAAGTCACTAATCTGACTTCTAGAAAGGAGGGAATCTTCTCGAGCCCCAGTCTCAGCGTAGCTGATTCCATCGTCGCTCGAGCGCGAACCAGGAAGATTCTGCTGTTCTAAGCGTAGCTTATCCATTTGCGAGTGCAGTCGTCGCATTGAACCATCGACGGCTGCATAATCGAAATGTCCATCCACTGTGTTATGCCGGGTGCAGATCTCGCTGAGCTGCTCATCGCGGTCTTCAGATTGACCACTCTGTACTCTAGAGTGTAGCAAGATCGACCCTGACCGGGTCGAGCCAGAGGCTTGAGCAGTCATTCCCTTGTCTGTTCCTTCGATTGTAGGCTTCGGCGAATGCTCACCCTCCTCTTCCAGTACCTCCATCTGTGCCAATGAAGTCGACGGCCTTCTGTTTTCACCTCCAGGTCGCGCGACAGGTGCCGTAATTACAGCCGAAGGGTACGGCGGCGGGCTCGATGGGTAATCTTCTACAGAAGCTACCTCAATCTTCATACCCTTCCTCTGCTTCGGCAGTACCTTCGAATTGACGGTAGGCGGTCTGAAGATGTTCTCTAACCCAATTGGACCAAATAGGTCCGCTTGTTCCCCAGGCCCAATATTCCCTTTCAAAACCCTTCTCTTCCACTCCGGTGTACCTTGTAGATTTTGATTTTTAGCCGGCGAGAATCTGTGCTGAACTGTATCTGCGGGCATGGATCCTGTCGAGCTATGTCGTTTACCCTGCGGTTTTGTGCCTGGATTGGTGCTTCCTAGCTTAGAGGGGCCATTGGTCGGGCGCTGATGGGAAGTATTGAGGTTTGAGGAGGTCTTTTCGCTAAGCACATTTTTAAAGTCCTTATCTCTGGGCCCAGAAGTCCTTCTTCTTGACACTGCAGGGTCGTTTGGCCCAAAACTAGAATTTGATCGATGTTTGTAGCGGGGTATGCGGCTTTGGGATGCAATGCTGTTTGGACTTGAGCTGCTCAGCGCGGACGGGCTTCGCTTGATGGAATCAGAACGCTCGGATGGAGGCTGTGAAGGCCAGTCCTCTGATAGTGTGTCTATCCATCGTTCCATACTTGCCGGCTATCCTGGGGACACCTTCGTCGAAGGGGATATCCTGTGGTGGTGTTGCGCATTAGTTGCTAATGGCTAATATACTGAATTAACCATGCAATTAGTGACAGACGAAGAAATGAATGAATGGAATAGCTCCCAGTGCAGGTGATGTTCAATCGTTGTCGGCCTAATGTTAAAACACTGAAAATGCTATCGATTGTTACGCGTGGGGCGGAAAGATCGCGCTGACGTTTGTTTACTGCATATCCTCTTCGGGCTTAGTGCTTCCGAAAAGCCCTAACGTTTTCATGGGTGTTCCACAATTGGCATTGCTACAATTGCTCGGAGAATATTATTGACATAATTCAATATCATATCACATCACATAAGATAGGACGTTGCTGTTCTCGTGTGATCCAACCGCAACCGAAATTATGTTCTAAGATAGATGTAATCGCAGGCTACATTGGGTATCATGTACATGGAGCATATATTCTCAAAAAACCAGCTAACCACATAAATCTCCACCGAAACCTTTCATTGCTCAAAATGAATATGTGCAACTCTCCTCAATCTCTAGCTTTCCCAGAGGAAAGGATCCCCCTCGCCCCACTCGTCCCTGAGTTTCCCCTCTTTCCAACACTGCCCACCTTCCGTGCTTCAGCCTCGACTTCCCATGTGCCTAGGAAGCTACCTGCTTCCTCGAGAGCGTCTTCTAGATTCCAAGCATCTTCGTCGTCCAAACGCTGTTGTTGACCGTCGTGCTGGTAGACTTCTGTAAGGGTGCCGTTAGGTGCAATAGAGAAGGAAGTTAGAGATGAGGTAGCTTTAGAAAGCGATTTCGGTACGGACGGTGGCGGAGGGGGAGATGAATGACGGATGGGTGACGGTGACGGGGAAACACTGGTAGACATAGAGGGTGAATAAGGGCGGAAATGGTTGGCCGTAGGTGAAGCTGGAGAGGTGACCGCAGAGCGGGCGAAGCTGGCATGTTTCACTAAGGTGGGTTTCTTCTTTGCCGTGGTAACAGCAAAGGGGCTCATGGCATCAATCATAGCTTGTGTGCTTATCGGTTCCTCGTCATCGTTGACCGTGATACCTTTTCCATTCGTAGTTTCGCTTGTCCAAGAAAGAGGAAGGGCCGCGTTGGCGGTTCTATATGCCGTGGGGCTGACCTCTAAGTTCGACCTGTGCTTCTGTGGAGAGACTTCCAACGGAGAAAGAACGTCATTCTGGAACGAACGTTGAGCCTTGGCGATGGCAGCCTGTGTTGATAGGTTCATGTAGGAGTCGCCTTCGTCGATACTAGGGAATTTTAACGACTGCTTGTCCGTCTCTAGTAAGTTCGTTGACGGTCCGGATGGCACCTTCGACCCGCCAGGGTGCGCCGCCACCACCTGAGCTTCTGGAAGTGCTTCCGATCTATACACGTCTCCATTGATTGATGGCAGTTTCGAGGTAGCACTTGCGTACGCATCATCTTCTGACAAGAGCTCTGCATGGCTGCTTTCCTTGCGCCTCAGTGGAGATCCCTGATGTCGCCATTTCGGCGAGCTTGGTCCCTGCCGTGAGCTCTGAGATTCTTGAGACTTAGGTCGGCCTGACGCTGTGAAGCTCAGGCGCCTGATAGCTCGAGCTTTAGCCTTAGTATTCGCGGCCTCCATTTCCTCAGCGAAGCGGCTGATAGCCCTATTTGATGACGAGGGTCTGTTCGCTTCGAAATCTGCCTTTGCTGCCTCGAGCTTCTCAGAAAATGAACTTGACTTTCTAGATGACGATGATGACGTCTTTTTGGCAAGTCTGTACTCAAAGCCAGGCAGGCTAGTTGACGGAGGCACTTCATGAGGCGAGCCTGCAAGAGCCTTTCGTACCCCTTGTTGTGGTGCCCCGGTAACCTTAGTATCGGGTTCGGTAGGGCTACCTTTACTTAATATACGATATGCTCGCAAGGCCCCTTCTTGAGACAGTCTTCTGGCCTCGACATGAGCATTATCGTCTGCTTTTGCCCGCTTAAGAGCTTCCTGAGATAGGTGTTTGACTTCCTCGTAGCCTTTCTTGGTAAGTTCATCTGCTTCGGCGATTATGATCTCACGGACCACGCCGTTAGAAGCATGAACGGGATCCTTTGCGTTTATGTGCACGTTCTGTGCCTTAGCAGCTACACTGTTGGGTCCCACTATAGGGCTCTGCAGAGTCTGCGGAGGTCTACGCTTGTTGACGGGAGTAAAGCCAGATATAGTCGCGTTTTGAACAGGCTGCTCCCAGGTTTCAGGACTCCGCGACGAATAGGTGTTTGTAGGTCGACGCTGGGCCGGGATGGAAGGTTCCCTAGGTACCAGATCCTGGCTTCTGGGTACCCCAGGCATAGGTGTCGGCGTTGACGATGGTGACTCTGACGTTCTTTGAAAGCGTTTTTTGACGACTGTCTTCAGCCACGTTTTAGGACTTGAAGGTAAAACATCGTCGATTTGTGTGGGTTCATCCTGATTTACACTTTTAAAAGAAGTATATCTGTGTGTAGGCTCTTCGACGTTGCCGTAACCGTGATTCAATGTGACTGACTTATCCATATGTTCGCCAATCCCCTTTTCTCTTCGCTCTCGCTTAGAATCCCATTCCGCTGACCTGCCTCGCACCACCCTAGAAGCCACCAGCGGCGCACTTCTAGCCCTGAGTACCGCATTCCTATCAACTTCACGTACAGGTACAGGGAGCCTCGTTCCATTCGGCCTTTGCTCGCTAGTATCCGCAGCTCTTCCAGGCTCCTCAGGTATTCGTCTGATGTTATTTGTTCTTCTTCTTGGCCCTTTTCTTGCCCAAGGATTCTCCCATCCATACTCAAATGGTCCCCTTAAGCCGGCCGACAATATTGTCAGCCCTCGACCTTGCAGGTACTGCGTTCCTAGCGCTTCGACCCTTTGTCGTTTATCTCTGTGTTGCTCAAGCGTCCCCTCGTCGTCTGAGCCCGGGCAAAGCACCTCTTCTGATAAGAGCGGGAGGGGTTCATAGTGCAATGGTGACGGCGGTCGAGGTTGGAATTTTGGTGGCATAGTGCCTCTGTGACGTTGTAGTGTCGAGAGCTGTTTGAGCTCCAGATGAAATGATCGAAATGTTGTGCTAGCACAACTACCTCCAAGCGTAATTCATTGGAGTGAGAGTTGTGAAACTGATAAAGCAAGGTACCATGAGTATCGAAGGCGCCCATCATGACTTACTCCAACGCATGTTGCCTGGCTAGAGCGGCGCCGCTGCCATGACGATGAAGTAGCGCGCGTAACCACTTTACGCGAAAATTCTCGGTCACCGCTTGTCACGTGAGAGCTGCTAATTAAGGTAAAGTAGAGATAATGCCTTCTATTGGGTGAGAATAAGAGGTACTTGAGATTAATGTGCATAGTAGTAAAGTAGTATACAGTTGTTTGTTATATAATCCGGTTGTGACTTCTTTTAGAAAAACTCCTGTCCATACCACTCATCAAATCAAGCAAACCAGCTCCATTCGTCCCAAACGCTATGCAACCATCCGGCCATGCTGACCAATATATACTCGATATATGTAATATGCTATGCTTGATTTTCCTCGTGAGAGACGAAAACCCTCGTCTTCAAACTGCAATCCCCCTCCTCCGCCACCCTCTCCAAGCCCAACCCCATAACGCCACCGCCACCCACGAGCAAACAGCCATGCCCCAAAACGTAATCGCGTAGCACTTTGTGCCATAGCAAAGTAGGGCATCGTCTTCTACCGCCGCTTCCTGCCTTGCACCCATCTGATAGACTCCAGAATAAACAGCTCCCCAGACAGCTGCGCCGCCTGCAGGCACTACGGCGACGATACCCCAATTTGTGCCAAAGTTCTCGACACCCCATATCACGCTAACGATGATGGGTGTAAGGGAAAAAATTGCACCGTAGCCGAGGCCGACAAAGGCGCTGATCAGGGGAAAGCTGTCGGGAGATCGCTGAATGAGACCTGAGGCGAGAAGGACCTGTCCGAGCGAGAGAAGAAGTGTGCTGGCCAATAGAAACGTGACACGGGAGACTTGAAAGGATTTAGGAGGAGTATGTTCATCAGATGGTGTCGGAGCGAGCAAATCCGAGATGGTGCCTGTCAAAAGGCGCGCAATTGTGGAGGTGAGGGCGACAATAGAGACATGCGTTGCTGGAGAATTCCACGATGGTACGGCGGAAGGAGGGGGGTAAAAGGTATCAATAATAGTCCCAAGGTTATTTATGAATGCCTCGCCTGGGCCGGTGACCAAGAAAAACCCCGTGGCTAAGAACCACATTGTATGATCTGTGAGAAAGAGGCGTGTTTCCGTATTCAGGAGCCAGGTCTTCTTTCGTGCATCTTCCGAGTCATCGCGCGATAGAGTGGAAGGGGCATCATCGTGGTCATGATCTCCTAAAGTATCAGGTTGGGAGTGCCTGATGGTCCCGTAACCATTCTCGCCGTCATGCAGGACCGAGTGCTGGAAGAATGAGCTGTCTTCTAGTAACCCACTCCTTTCTAACTCCTCTACAGCTTCGTCAATCAAGTCTTCCTCATTCACCACTCTCAATGCCACTGCCCCTATCATTCCCACTCCAAACAGTAATCCTGCCAAGAATAAAAAGTATTTGAACACATCAACGCTTCCTCTCTTCCCTCCGTCACCAGGCTCATATAAGAGATGGCTCCCAACCTGGCTTTGCCACATCCCACTCAAACCAAAAGCCGCAATGGGTATGGCAAGCGCCAACCCCTTGTGTTTCCCTCGGCCAAAGTTCTTCGCGCACGTCGTTATGGCGCTCAGGTACATGCAGACAGTGCCCATACCTATACCTACAAATGCGAGTATCATTACCCAAAACGGCCAACCATCCTCACTCGGAGGACCTTGTCGATAAGTCAAAGCCGCGAGCAGGTATCCGGCACCGAACAGGACGGCGGATAGGAGAGACAGCGGGCTGGGGCTATAGCGGTCGCAAAGATAGCCAAAGATTGGGACCGGGAGGTACATGCCGAGTTCGGCTGTGATGGAGACAGCATTGACTTGCAACTGGGTATAGCGGAGGCGAGAGAGGAAGAGGGGCCCATAGAGGGAGTAGGCGGTGATTGAGCCCGCGCAGAGACTGCGAGTTGCCGTGTCAGCATATTGAGCATTAAACTTCTCCTCTATAATATGGTTCCCTCCGTTGCGATATTCGGAGAAAAGGCCTCAGCCGCCCTCACCAGTTCAGGATTGCACACGCGAAGCTGACATATTTGACGACAGCTCGCCGCATTTTCCGTCGGTCTCGTTCGATGACACCGTCAACGACATTGCTCAGTAGGCTCTCATCATCTCTCAAAGGTCCTTCTGGACCTGAGTCGTCGGATCTAGCACAGGTGGACACGGGCTTCCTGTGCTCGTCGAAGTCAAGCTTATCGATACCGCCATTAACGCTACGGCTAGGGCTTCTCGAAGGCATGCTCTTGGCTCATTGTCACACAACAAATTTAAAGAACAACACCGTGGAATTCTGGTTACGATGGGATGGTGTCTAGACAGCGCATCGTGTGATGTATCATATGGTTAGTGGCTGGCGGCTATCTAATACGCCTAAGTCGAGCAGAGCCCGAGATCGGGTGAGACACATCAACAACTTTGGTTCGGTCATCACCCCTGCAACAAGACTCAGCATCACGTGAAGAGAAGGAATTTGAAAAATCATGATTAATTCCTAGAACTGGTATTTACAATAAACCTCGTATTATGTGGTTGTTGTGGCACAATGCCGAAGTAATTCTCTATCTTGCCTATCCTCGTTGTAGAAGAAGCGGAAAATCGAAGGCCTTTCGAGGCTTTGCACCATAAGAGCTGTAAGAATGCACATACGGCCTGTATCAACCATTCCTCCAGCTAGAGCGACATAAAGTTGCCATAATAGGTTCCCTCAAAAGACTGCGGTGAACCAGCCAAGCAATAAGGGTATAGTGCAGACCACGGCCAAGTTCGCCAGATGCCTGAAAACCCTCCGAGAAATCTTGCCTCTGACCATGCTCTTCAGATACTCACATTTCCAAGGTCTCCGTCCTCGATGCTGTCCTCGATCCAACCTCTAGGTATTGCTGTGTAACCAAATACGGTCTGGCCTTCCACCACGTCCTCTTCATTGACAGCGCAATCCGCACTGATCTCTTTGAAAATTCGCGTGAGGTAAATCCTCAGCGAGCGCAGGCCTCTAAGATACCCTCTATCGATTCCGTTTGGGTCATGAGGCGGACAGGGTACGGAATCGGGTAGCTCATCCTCGGCGGTAACACAGTTAGCGAAATCAACGATCTTTAGGTCGATTGTTGCTTTTGCACGCTTTTCGCGCTTCGCTTTTTCCACCTGCCTTTGATTTGGGTTCGATGGTGATGTCATTGTTTCAGTCCCCTCAGGGCTCTGGCCGCTATCGTATAACATTAGAAGGCTACTCGCATAGAAACGATATCCCGGTAGGTTGCGTATGATGTTCTCGAGTTTGGCTATTTTCTCTAGAATGACTGGAATATGACGGAGAACACTCTTGTAAGACACACCATCGTAAAGAAAGCGTGTAAGAGCATCCTGAAACTCCCTACCAGCTTTCAGATCTCGTCCAAAGTACTTGTCTTCGAAAAGATAGGACTGCTCCTTAACATTCCATACCTGCATTCCGCAAAGACGAACGCCGAGTTGCTGCGAAGTGGTCAATTTGCACTTCTTCCGCTGGGACTTCTTCTTCTTTTCATCAGCATCAAGCCCATACTGCCGGGTACCCATCTTTAGATCGAGCACACATGGCTTGATCATGCCAGCTGTGAGATCTTCTAATAGCAGGAAGTATTGCACCCTTTCATCAGGAAGAGTTTGGGCTTGCTTTGGGTTCATAGGTCCGGTGATAAAGTCGTGGGTCGGCAGAATGCTCGCTGTTGAATTCGGCGCTGTTGCGGAAGAAACAGATCCAAGCCTTTCCTTCGAGCTTATGCCCTCTTGTGACTCTTCCTGCTCAGACTGGAACCGTGGCTTTTGCATGCTTAGCAGAGGACCGCTTGCCCCCATCGGTGCTCTTCGAGCCTCTGCTGGCTCTACGGAATCCACCTCCATTGGGAATATCTCGTCCTCATGATCGCCGCCATAGCCCTCTTCCTCAAAGTATTCCAAGTTGCTTCGCTTATCGCTGTCCACGTTGGTTTGAGAGCTCCGTAATCCGCTCCCAGAGTGACGTCGCCTAAGGCGCCGCACACTTGGGATAGATATTTGAATAGATTCGGATCCAGTCGTCCGCATCTTTTCAACCTTTTCCGAATCAGGTTCATGGAGTAGATTATAGGCTTCCGGAGGCTCTTGTTGTCTGTGAGGGAATGACTGTGGCGCCTCTCTTCGCGAGGATCTTGGCTTTATTGACAGATCTGCATCTTGCGTAGCCTTCGAATCCATGGAAAGATCATCGCTTTTGCGCTGACGCAAGAAAGGTGGTTTGTCCAAAGCAGAGTTTCGATGCTCATCTCCTTCGTTCACTCGCGAAAGGGCATTGTGACCTCGTCCGTGGCGAATACGGTGGTATATAGTTGGGGGCGCAAAGACTTCTCGAATTACTTGATCCTTCAGCTTTGTGTTTACCCTCGTCGCGCCCCAGCTAACATTATGCTTCTGTAGAGTGGGCCTAATGTCTAAGCCATGAATGCTGTGTGCTTCTGCGATTGTGCTAGGATTGGCATGGGCTGGCGCTTGATTACTATGATCTCGGTCTGCACCAATGCCGTTCGCAGAAGCTATGGGACTTGAAGCAACGCTGTACGATGAAAATCGGAACAAATTGTCCGGAATGATGTGACGGTTGTTGGCGAGAATGACTTGGGGGACTGGACCGCTTTGCAAGGAATGACTTACAACCCGATGCTGCTCGCTACAAGCTTGGTGCTTAGTATCTTCATAAGGCCTCGGGTTAGCGTTTTCAGCGATAGAGCTACGCTTCAGCCCGCGGCTGTCGACACCAGCTGACGAGTCAGCAGTGCTTGCCTTCGGATCGACATCGACTTCTACAATGGTTTTTTTACGCTTGAGTGCCTTGCGATACGTGACGTTGAGCACACCGATGTACCTAAAAGAGAACCATGATATCTTATTAGCAAATACTTTGAGGCTCGACTGGGTTGGGATTTATAGCTTCGTTATCTTTCAGCTTCAAGACTTCGAGCGAGAGGGCTGAAGAGACGGTGCGTCTTACCTAGGCAAGAAGCGAAGTAATTCAGGATGTCGACGTTCGACTACTTCGTAAAACTCGTTCTCTCTATTGCTCAGTTGCTTACATACGGCTCTTTTCGAAAAACGAAAGACGGTAGTGTGTCCGCCTACTTGATGATTGTAGGGCTTCAACTCGACCGCTCCGAGAGGTGCAGCCGGAGCTCGATGATTCCTTCGCGATCTCGATCGTAGGAATGGGGACCGTGCTTTAGGAGTAGCCTTGGGAGTCGTCTCTGCATCATCTGTGGCACTGGAGTCGTCGCCATTCATTGACCGTGTAGTCTCATCTAGTGAGTCGTACTCTGATCCGGAAGCGGACGACGTGCCACTTTCAAGTGTACTGACATAGCGATCTTCCAACGGCATTCGTGCCTTTTGAAGATCCCCGTGTAAATATCGGCTTTGATGTCTAGACTGCAATGCAATGTCAACGTCTTCTGAAGGCGCGTCATTGTCGAATGTTGTTACAGATGTTTCTCCTGACTGAAGTGGTTCTATTCCGTGTTGGCAGTCGTCAAGCTCATCGAGGCTATCTATACTGACATCTTGGAGTGCGTCTGGGGAAGGAGCTTGGTGGGGATAGTAAAGAGCGGACGATATCTGTTCTTTATCAGACTCATCTTCCTCCTCCTCCACGTCAGCAGCAGTATCCTGTAGCTTGTCTATGGGAGTTTCCCCGTTTTTGGGTGTTGTATTTAAATCCTCAATTTCCAATCCAGAACTGGGAGCCCTTGCCTTGAATTTGTGATTGAATGGGGCGGTCAAATTGTGATAGTTTCTGATCTCTTCGAGGAGCCGAATAGGGAGACCACCTTCAGACGTGTGATCAAAACGGTGAGACATGCTTTTACTCCTGTTCGCAGTGTCCTCTTTAAAGGACGCCTCGTGTTCTTGTAACGTGTTCGAGATATCGCCGAGAGGCTTTGATGCTGCTGGGCCTTCGAATGGTCTTCGGTCAAACTGACGTTGGTTTGTATCTTCAATCAATTGAGGTTGTTGTTTTAGGCTCTCGTTGTCCTTGGTCGGGGACTCGTCACTTTCAATTAGTGCTTCGTTCTTTGCTGAGGACCCGACCGTCGATGTAGCAATCATCGGGCGTCCTCCAGACCTGACGGCTTCTTTTTTCTCGGACTGATCTTCGCGTATTGTGTCTTGTTTGACTAGCCCTGAGCTTGTCCGAGCTTTCTCCTGGCTTTTCTTTTGCTCCTGCGAAGCGGTGTTTTCTTTGAATAACCCTAAAATATGGCTTGACTTTCGACTTCTAGCGGTCGATGCGGGCTCCGCATTGGCCATTGTCGCCTCAATGCGCTTCTCAACATGACCATTGCCATTGCGGCTCGAGCTCCGATTCCTCTTCTCGGAAAATGCTTCTTCCCTTGCCCCTGTAGGTTTCTCCGTACTGTGGGAAGTACCTGAAGTATCTCCGGTATCTCTTCCCAGCGTTTCCGCCATAGTTGTAGAACTCAGTGTCCCGTATGATCTTGTCCGTTGATATTGCGACAGCGAAGTGGGTGGCTTGGTGGGTTGTGGTCTGACCGAGCTAGGGGAGGATCTGATCAATTTCAGACTTGCTGCCGGGGTTGAACTAGGTAAACCGTCCTGGGTGTTGGCATAGGACTGCCTTACGTGGGTGAAGCTCGGCTCTGAATTAGAGCTGGTTGGGGACGCCCTGAATGGTGGCGTCAAAGGCGGAGGTTCGGGTTGCCGTAACGATAAGGTGGGTGATGATGCTCGTGAGCAGAGACGCTGTGGTAGTCTCTGACAATTAGTCTCATCATGTTGAGAGGAAGGAGTGTTGCAGTTGCCGTTTCGGGTTGTGAGCAGATCTTGGGAAGTCGTGGAGAAGTCATCGTGTGTCGTAAACAGAGCAACCTCTGGGACCTGGGGCACCCAATGACTGTACACAGTAGACTCTGTGAATGATCGCAATGGTATTTCTGCCCTTGAGCGTCGAGCAGACGCATTGGGTGTTATCTCTGGGGGCCGCGCTTGGGGTGTGGTGGATGCATAATCGTTTTCAAATAGACGCTCCGAAGACCTCACCGAGAGAACAGGTGAGGTATTTTCTGCAACATAGAAGGGGTTTGACATGTGGGTGACATTGGTGGACGGACTTATGAGGGACTTTTGTGGGATTAGATATTACGGTTGGGAGGGAGGCCGAGGGGCATATGTGCAATGATTCTCCATACAATCAACAGCAGTGCCGATAGCGATAGGGCTCTCTCTCTGGCAGTCGATGGTTTAGCAATATATCTTTCGTTCGGGTTACGCTTGACTTGACCGCCTCTTTGGCTTTCATGTTCAGTGTTTGAAACAGTCTAACAGAAGTGATTGCGACCCGTGCGACGACCACGTTCTTCGATGCTGCTTTGCTACAGGCCTTTATAATTTTATCATCTCAACACTTTCTGCAACCACAAATGACGATTCTAGTGCAGATGCGACCAGGATTCCTGGCGGAAGGCTTGGCAATGCTTGTCTCCAGCCAATAACGCTTTGATATCTCAAGACCCAACGGCTTTTGCTGAGATCCGGCGGAACGCTCCGACCGTCCAGCCAGGGCCCCGTCAAAGCTGTCAACTTTGCTTCCTTCCATGGCTTGTCACACCTCATAAATCTTTTATTACTTCATATACTTCAGCTATGCTTTCTCGATAGCTCCTGTGGAACATCAACCAGGCGGCGAGGGCCCCGGGTGAAAGTCAGAGAGATCATTGGAACTTGGAAGAGCGGTGGGAAATCAGCACCAATCGATAAACAACGTGCTCTATCTCATGCATGGGCCACGAAATGTCGACTTCGAAGCTGCAACCAATCTCATGCACAGGTTTCTCAAGGTCCGTCAGCCGAACGATATCTCATCATTCTCATGATAGGGTCGCCAACTTGTACAGCGGCCAAAACGTGGATAGTGGCGTTCCCGCCTCTTCAGACTGGCAACCTGCCTTATGGTCAAGGGTCTAAGGGATCGATCGTTCAGGGAAAGGAATTCTCTCCTAAATACTGTTGGATCGTCTTACGTATCGTGCCAAGTTGTGATCCTCCACGCCTCCTTTTGAAGTTGGATTGTTTTGTCTAATCCCATCAAGGCGACTTCGACTGCATTCGCATACCTTGGAAACCTCAAGGTTCAATACTCATTACTACTTAATGAAATGGACCAAGTTGATGAAAGTGCCCTGTCATCAGACGCTCTATCTTGGCTCTTGGTCCATGGACGTCTCGTTTACTAAGTAGTTGCCGTCCTTATGCTGGACTCGCAATTGTCGTCACCAGCTCGAGTTGAGATCGAAAGACTGAGAAGTCCACCGAAATCATAGTCGGATTTCCTGATGATTGCAACATCGCTGAAGAGGCATCCTGACCAAGGTCTTCGTAAATTTGGATTATGATTCAAGAGATACCAGTTGAGTTGTCACGCCTTACGAAGCCTTACTCTGCTTTGCTATAACTAACTGCTCTAGACCAGGGTGAGCGTAACGCAAGCCTTGGCCTCGAAGTGATAACGTCCAATGGCCCGGATGTCCACTGCTTTCCCACCACAATGGACGACATTTATCGATACTGTACAGCTCTGAACACCGAAGGTACGATGCAAATTTTCAACAGAAAGGTCATGAACAAAGTCCATTTCGCCAATAGCTTTTTAAGAAATCCTATAAAGGTGCCAAAATTGCAAGACCTAGTGAAGTCGCTTGTTTGAGTTGCCTAATTTCTCATCATATATATTATCCACGTTTGATTCCTGGCGAGATGACTTATTTCATACCGAAGAGGCTTATCTGTCCTAGAGAATTGATGATACAGACCGGTTAAGAACATCTCGTTCCAACACAAGGTCGTAACCACTCACGATCGAAGCCCCTTAGGCATAACAGATTGTTCGAAGGAGCTGTGTTGCTAACACTCTCGCTTGGTTCTTCGGTATTACAGCATAAGTTTTAACCTGAGGGTACGGGCTGTCTGATGCTAAGGTGATTCCTATATAATCAGATCATGTGAAGCAGTGTTCCTCTAAGTAACTTTACTCCATCGTTGAGCCACAATTTTCAATCCGAGGGATTTAAAGCAGGGCAGTTTCCCTGCTTGGATCGTCTCGGTGCAAGCAAATCAAACCTCCGTGGTGATACTGTTTTGTTGTCCAGGACGGCTCGCCGAAGCGACATAAGGGTAACCAGATTTGCCTATATAGGTCTCTTGTGCGAGATAATAGCACAGCGTTAACCTAATCATATATACAGCAGACAGAGTTGCATGTATCAAAATCCCCAAGATATGGGTTTACGAGCAGACATTACTATACATCACGAGTATACTCCGTTCTGCCAATAGTCATTCTTTTACAATCTGTTAATAGCTCATATTGAACGCAATGCTTTACTTCGTACATAATTCCAGCTTGCTCCTCATTCTCTACTACACAACGATTCTCATTCGCAGCGCTGAATCCACCATGATTCAGCCTCGAAGCAGACCGGGAGCCAGTGCGTGTCTTTGATTTTGACCAGCCTCCATTCCGAATTGCGCGCCCTCCGGGTTGATCTAGAAGAATTCATGGCAGCAGTAAAACGCGTTCGTTTTGGAGAAAATAATACAGCCCTTTGGACTTTAGCCACGACAAGACAGAACGCCACGAGATACCAAAGATATGGGGCTGTGCCAGGTTATCCTCCACGCCGCCGAGGATCCTGGAAGGATACGTTTACGCTCCCTCTTGTTGCGCATGTGGCTGAAGATATTATTGATTCTTGTGTCAGGAAGCTGCCGGGTGATGCGAGGGTGGGGCCGAAGAATATCTTTGAGGTCGCTGGTGCTGGTGTGCCGGGTGCGGGGAACGGGGCTACAATATGCCTTACCTTATCAACGCAACGATTGCTGGTATTGGGACTAGGTGATTGTTAGTGGTGGTGAAGAGTGATTTTCGGCTACGAGAGGCAAAGATATCTCCAGCCAGAGACGGCCGAATAAGATATCAACGAACAATGAAACGAAAGACTGTCCAACCCGCACAGTAGAAAGGAAAAATGTCCGTGGAACAACCCTATTTCTAGGCAGGAAGAGACCATGTTCCGACTCAAACCTTGACCAGCAAAGAACTTGGTGCATGAAACAGCCCTCGAGCTTGAAAGATATCGCGAATTCTACCAGAAGCAGATATCACCTGAACCCATCTGCGGAGAATTTCCAAGAGATCTCAAGCCCAGGTACTGCTTGGATAAGGCAAAACGTTCCCTCCATACGGGATTCATAGTTGCTCCAAGCGCGCAAAAACCCCATCCCAGCATTAGCGGTCTCGGACACTCATACGCCTCAACCGAGGATATCAATCCTGAAACAATACCTCATCCCCTCCTTTGAACCGTGGCCTGCATCTCCAATAAACAGTAACCACAGGCTGCATTTTGATTTTTTACCGAATCCCTATTTCCCTCTTCCTATCCCCCTCTCTATCGGTCCACGCGCTCCATCACGCCGCCCCCATATCCCACATCCCAAATCCATCCTACATCAGAGGGCGAGAGATGAGGGCGTGGGGTGTGGCTGCCGGGGTGGGTAGGCGAGAGGTTGGATATCACGCGGCGGGCTGGAAGACAAGGGTTTCGGGCGAAAAAAAAAATGGGAAGGGTGTTTTTGGGGGTTCCTTGAGTGGAGTATGATGAGGTTTGGATTTCTTCTTCGGGTTTTTGAAATCGGGAACATGGATGCTATGAATGTTCGATAGAGTATGGGCAAATTCTGGGTATTAGATATGCTATTAATGAGTCTCTATGATTTACAAATGTATATGTATGTATGCCGTGCTATGCAAAAGAAAGAGCGCCTCGCTACCCGAACCACAAAAAAAACCCCTAATCACCATTAGATATTATCTTGTTGATAAACTGGATCCATTCATCAATCATCAAAATTTGAGCTTCAGCTCTTGAGAGCCTCCAGATCGATTCCAAACCACACTCGCTTCGACTTGGGACTCGTGGTATTCGCAGCCACGATTGCCGGATTGGCAGTATTCATGGTCGCGGGCGTGCCGGCTGCATTGACTGAGCCGGGTGTGTTGAGATAGATATCCAACAACGACCCAGCACCACAGAATTCCTTGCTGTTTCCTGCACACAGCATGTTGCAGCTGCTATTGCTTGCTGCCGCAGTGGCCGTGGAAGCGATGCTCGAGCCGCAGAAACACTCCTTGGAGTATTCGACACCAGCGTAATTGGCGCCGGCGGCCTGGCAGTAGTTGACGCAGGATTCGACGGTCATGGCGGTGGCGTTGATGTACGAGGCGCCCGAAAGAGCGCGGCCGGTTGTGGCTTCTTTGTAGCAACCTTGGAAGACGTAGCTGCCAACTTGCTTGACGGTAGTTGGCGGTACGTAAGTGGTAAGGTTGTATACAGATAGACGAGAGCTGCCACCGCAGATCTCGGAGGTATTACCCTTGCAGGCCATATTACAGCCTGTTTGGCCAACGGCGGCATAATTCTGCAATCCGTTACCGCAAAAGCATTCTTGGCCGTACTCGATGCCGGCAAGGCCATAGTTGATTTTTGGACTGCTGCAGAAAGACTGGCAGGCTTCGACTGTCATACCGGTACTATTCGTGAAGCTTGCGCCGGAGAGGGCGCGGGGAGCGGTCTCGTTAGCACAGCCGAGGTAGGCCCATGAGTTTATGGTTTGGCCAGGGGTTGGAACGAAGGTCGTGGAGGAGGTGGTGGTGGAGGTGGCAGTAGTGCTGGTTGGGCTTGTTGTTGTCGGAGTCGCAGATGCGGATGTAGAGGTGGAACTCGCTAATGTAGAGGTAGCGGTTCCTGATGTCGAGCTAGAAGTAGAACTCGCCGATGTCGACTTCGAGGTTCCCGATATCGAGCTAGAGGTCGCTGATGTCAAGGAGGAAGCAGTTCCTGATATCAAGGTGGATAAAACGGTTCCAGATGTCGAGCTAGAGGTAGAATTCACTGATATCAAGCTAGAGGAAGCGGTTCCTGATGTCGAGGCAGAGGTAGTAAGGTTGCCGATAGTAGAAGTGCTGATAGTCGAGGTGCCTGAGCTTGAGCTGATAGTCGAGGTGCCTATGCTTGAGCTGCTACTCGAGGAACTAGCCGCTACTTCGTACATGTTGAGACGGTTCCCTCCACCACAGTACTCCGTGGCATTGCCTTTGCAAATCATGGAGCACCCTGTCACACCAGGTGTGGTGCCGCCGACAAGGTTTGAGCCTGCATTGATGGTGTTCCCGCAGTAACATTCGCCAGAATACTCCACGCCAAAGTAAACGTACTGGGAACAGGCAGCCGAGCAAGACTCTACTGTCACCGGAACTGCAGCAGCAGGGTTGCCAAGCCCTGTGAGAGCCCTACTGTTGGTAGCTTCACTGTAGCAGCCGAGATAAGTCCATCCGGTCAGGGTTTGGACGGTGATAGGACCGGTAGGTGTTGGCGTTGGAGTTGCAGATGTCATCGTAGAATTACCGGTTCCAGAGGGAATACTGGTCGTACTCGTTGAGGTAGTCGGTAGGGGTAGACTCCCGTTAATTGCGTACATGTTAAGTCTATTGGGTCCCCCACAATACTCCGTGGTGTTGCCTCCACAGAGCATCGAGCAGCCGTTTGTGGCAGGAGTAGTGCTAGTCTGAGCGACGGAACCAGCGTTGATGGTGTTTCCACAAAAGCATTCATTAGAGTATTCCATACCAAAGTAGGTATAACCTTGACAAGCTGACTGACAGCTTTCAATAGTACCGCCTGCTGTAGGAGCTGCAGGGGCTTTGTCTGATAGTGCTCGACCGGTTGTGGCTTCTGAATAGCAACCGATGTAGTTGTAGTTCCCAGCTTGCTGCACAGTCACCGGCGCACCAGGATTACTGCCACCGCCACCAGTACTAGCATTGGAGCCAGGGGTATACCGAGTTGCATCATAGTAGATGCTAATATAGCCGCCGCCATTTACGTTTGAACCACCACAAGCCTGCGATGCGTCGCCAGTACAGGCATAATTACATTGAATGTCAGCTGCGTCAAGGTACTGAGATGGGGGTGGCGTATTTCCACAATAACACTCGCGAGCGTATTCTGTTCCTGAGAAGACAAAGTTTCCACCCTTGCAGCTTGTCTGACATCTTCCATTGTCGTTGTTGGCATCGGCATACTGCGGAGAAGGAAGGAGACGGCCACTTGGTTGAACTTCGTGATAACATCCGAGGTACGTGTATACCGGTTGGCCAGTAGAGTTTGTCGGGCCTACCTTGCGGTCCACCACAACGCCTGTGATCTGTACTTCGTGAACGCCAAAGCTAAGATCGTCTGTATTCAACGTCCAAGTGTTGGTAAACGTTTGGTCGGGGATGTTTACTTCTTCTGCATTTGTAATAAACAACACTGTGGCGTATGCGCAGTCGTTGACTGCTATGCTCTGGGATTCATGCAGCGCAGTGGGATCTTCAGGCCGAAAAACACCGTTTGGCGGCTTGCTCTTTGATATATGTAGCACGGAGCCACCACTGTTGCAGATACGAATCTTTCTCGAGGAGGTAGAGCTGGGTGCAACGCTGCCGAAATCCATAATGAGGTTACCTCCGGGCAGCCAACCACCTTCGGCGGTGCTGATCGAAAAATTTCCAACCGGAGCTGTGGAGGCAGAGCCCTCGAGGATAATAGAAACCTTTCCACCTGTCGTCCAGGTCGTAAAGAAAGATTGATAAGAACCAACGCCATGAGACGGCAAAAAGGATGAGTCCACAGAGACTTGGCTTCCACCGACTAACTGCGTACCAACAGCCGGAAGTTTGGTAGAACTGAAACCATCGCCGAGAACTTCACCGTTACTGTTGGAAAATGTCACATTAGTATAGTTGATCGTGGTACCAGTGAGGGCGTCAGTAGTATAGGCGTAGCCAGTTATCGTAAGTGGGCTTTGTCCGGCATTGGCGATGACAAACGGTTGAGAAATAGAAGGCACAGTTTGGTTGCTAAGGAGCACAACTCCTCCGTAATCCACCGTGATGGGAGATATGACCAGGAATGGCTTGTTGGAGACCTCTGTACCTGTTAAACTAATAGGGAATTTAGTAGAGTATCCTGCAACAGAATTCGTCGTGGTCAATGTTAACGCGGTCGATTTGACCCCGGGTGAGACATTGCCGTAAGAAGCATTCGCTGTATTTGAAGAAGTGGTTCCGGTTAAATCCCAGGTCACAGGGAAAGTGAATGTCGTTCCTTGCGCAATTGCACCTTGCGGAAGATCTGCAGGATTGACTTTGAAATGCAGATCGCCAACCGTGACACTAGTGATTTGAGTAATTGCAATATTGGCTTTGCACGAGACGGTTTGGGTACTCTGTGATCCGAGCGCAACCTGGCCAAAGCTGACTGGAGAGGTACAGTTGAGCGGCAGATTGACTGGGGATCCAAGACAGTACAATGTTCCCTGGGAATCCGTGACGTACAGTCTTGAGTCGCCAAAGGCGGGACGTTGAAATTTATTCAATCCGTTGACTTGAGGCAGATTGATGGTCTTCAGTTTGTTATCAGAACCAGGCACTGCGTACCAAGCCCGTAGCCCTGCGTCAGGATCGCACATCCACAGTATACCAGTACCTACCTTATTTTGATAGGATGTAACCGTAGGAATGCCAACACCAACGCGTCCTGCCGAATTCTCGGTCGTCTGGCCGGCCAGGGAGAACACAGGCACCCCGGAACCATCGAATCCAAGCTTGTAGACATAGGTAGGATATCCAACCGGGGTGACGTAAAAGTAGCCTCCTTCCAATGGATATGAACCTACGCCACCGAAGACGGCCTTGGTTGTGACTATAGTCTGAATAATTCCATCCGTTTGACCGGGTCCGAGCTTGTAACCGCCCAAGTTGTTGGCATTCATTATGTAGATTTTACCATTCTTACCTGCTGTAATGGCCATTTTGGACACTCCAGTGCCCTTGAAGACGGTGGGATCAAGTAACGCTACACCCCCAGACCCGAAGTCTTGATCGCCGCCATCAAGATTCTGGTAGTCGTAGGGTTGGAAGTAATCGGTAAGCGAGAGTACACCGCCAGGGCCGACAGCAAGATTCACCTTTCGATGACGTTAGCACTCATGGGCATCATGCAATACGTGGATAATCGCTTACGGCGGCTTCGCCCAGCGTTTGCAACGGACTGCTGCCAGAGGCAGGGGTGCCACCGTTCTGATGACCTTGGCCATTTCCGGAAGCGAAGAAAAGACGTTGCCCATCTGATGATAGACCAAAGCCCGACTGCCAAATGCCGCCCTCGCCACCGCCGCCGTTTTGATTCCAAACATTGGTTTGAGGTACCAGAGGTCCAGATTCGGTAGCGAAATTTGTTACCACCTTTTGCAAGTTGACATCAACGCCTACTACGACCCCGGTGAAGTTGAACAAATCACAGTGGCCGCCAAACCCCCCGTAGACGACAGAACCAATTTGAAGGAGAGACTATACCATGGTCAGTCCTCGGTTTCTCTATCGATTTGATTAATCAGCCTACCGGTCGTTGCAAAACTGTACCTCCAAGGAAATATTTCGCCGGGGCATTGTCACTTTGCGAGCCATCGATGAGGACAGGTGGAAACACGTCGACCAGCGTATTAACATTGACGCCGTGAAAATAGTAAACCCCATTGTATGTTCCAGTAGCTCCCGCTGTCCTGTAATTGGCGATATAAGTCTTGGCGAAGAAGTATGCAATGTCTGTGGCCGGGTCGATAACTGGGGTCCCAATTATTCCAATCGTGCCAGGAACATCAGTACATCCGATGTCAGACTGCAAAAATGGTGTATGGACTTGTCGGGCATTCATAGGAGCGCCGGTCTTGGCATTTAAGGTGCGGATCCAATTTTGGGAAGAAGCCAGAAATAGAATCTGGTTGCCTCCAGCATTCGGGGAGTACACGAGGGGTTTCGCGTAGAACTACCACTCAGCTCACTGGTCAGTACTCGAGCTTCGCGGAGGAAATCAGAGTTGCTCACCTGCTCTTTCGCGTTGAACGGGACTGTCCATAATTGGCCAAAGGCAGAGCTGTCAACGACAGCAGGGTCCATGTTGTGGTTGGAGAGATAACCTGACTGTCCTAGATCTGCATCGGTATAACTGTCTGTTGGTGCCACGGCAGCTACTTGCGAGGCAAGGGCCACCGCTATAGCGGCAATTTTGTAAAGACTGTGTAACATGGTGGGGTATGTCGTCGTCGTCGCCGTTTGTCGGCAACACTTGGAGAGAGTAAACCCCGCAGTAAAAGCCCTGGTGGAGGGTAAAATTCAACGAACGAAACGAAGGTCGGTGGCATTCTTTTTACCTTTATCATAGGAAAGACCAGGTACCCAGATGCAGGTCAATGCAGAGCGCCTTCTCTGCATGGCCAGCACCCACTTTACCCACTTCAGCTGAAGAGTGTACCTAGTCAAGCCATGGCAGATAGGCTCAGTCCAAGGAGAACTTCGAGCCGCATTCGGACAGTCATTGAGACCAAGGAAGGCCAGGTTGGGCCAAGGCCAGAGTCGAGACTCGAAAAGTCCATAGTGTCTGGGAGCTTGCCCAACCGCCATCTTGGAAAACCGATGTTCCTGGTACCACACATGCCACGCATGCCAAGGGTCGGTGCGGTGGGATCCATCGATCGACTACTGCAATCCGCGTGGTGGTACTTTCTACGCCAGAGTAGTCTACTGTGTACCTCGTACAGAGACAGAGTAGTAAAGTACTAGTTCTGTGGGGAACCAAGTGCCAAGGTCAGATGTCGGTAAATTTCAGTGAAAGGGCTAACGGCACTTGCCTCAGTAGCGCGGTCGCCAACCCGTTAGGTCAATGTCAAAATCGAGTCCCCAAGGCTGCATGCGACCAATGACTCTGTGCAGGGGTCCCATTCTTGGTTTGACCAGTCACTTATCAAGCCGACACACGCCGAGTCCATTTTATTGACTTTTTGAACGACATTTCTTACGCATTGTCGGCATTGTGGGGAAGAAGCTTAATAGTTTAAATCAACCGTAAGCGAGGAGGATCCTCTTCATGAATCTTTTGAATCGGATCTATGAACAATTCGTCGACTGCTAGCATTATTATTGACGAGTTTGTAACTATCAAGAGTCACTCGATACCCCTGAGTGTTCCTTTTCACCGCAGTGTCTGTAGTCACTAATCCGTGGGCCGGCTTCGCGGCTAAGAGACGTACCTTAGGCCCCTCTTCAACCCTGGTAGGTCACCCTCGTACCTACCTACCTTACCTACTGTAGGCTGAAGGCCGAAGCGCAACCACTCAGACGGTTAGACCCCGCTAATTATAATAATACTAAGGTAAGAGAATGTAAGTCAATGGCTCTGGGCTGTACCTAGTATCACCTCCCTTGATTGGACGCTTGTACGCGAGGGCTTCACCCAAGCTGCTGTGGGGGCGCTTTGGATACGACGAGATACGGTGGTACTCTACTGTACTTGGCGGACCGGAGGCTGTCGTGGCAGTCTAGCTATCTAATTCTTGCCTCGATGTTCTCGTACTGTGTAGGCCGCCTCACCGGCTCAAGTTCTTCTCTACTGAAGTACCGGTCTACCACATGGTCGTCGACCACTCGTTGTGGCGCCTCCAAGTATAGTCGTCTGTGCGGAGGTGGTAAATCAGCCAAACAGTTCCGTTCAAAACACCCATAAAATCAAGGATTCATACAGAATCAGTACCAAAACAGGAAAAGCTTACCCAGAAGTATCCCCTGCCGTTAGATCAATACAGTATTGTATGAGGATTTTGCCTCGGTTTATAACGGCATCACCACAATACTCCGGAAATCCGTCCGTTACAAAGTAATAAACAGAGGTAACGGAATTCCCATACCAAAAAGGTGAAATCTTCAGCTTCTGTCCGTAATAAAGAGAGTTCCGTTATAAGGAGTTCCCCTGCAACCAAAGAATACTGTATCATCTTACATGACATACCAGAAGCCTCCTTGTCTTACCTCGTTGTACTTCAGCGCTATTCCGTAGAAAATTTCCGAGCAGAATACGAGGTGGTCCGGATCTGTACAGTACTTCCTTCCCGTCTCTTCGCCTTCCCTGCCTTCAGCTCGCCTCCTTGGTGGACCCATGGTCGGGGCGAGATCACCAACTTATTGGCGGCTCAATAGTTTTCCACAAGCGCTTTACTGGCGCGGAAGTTCATGATGTTTATCTCTAATTTCCTCATATCTCGTTTATGCTAGGTAATCCTTCTTCATGGCAATCGGGAAAGCTGCAATGAGAACGAAATCCCTCTTTTTTTATGCTATAGCAATAAGGGGTAACATGACTACTGTGTAAGGTACTGTAGTAGTAAATGTGGTTACTCGTGGACAGGGAGAGACACTAGGTACCTCAAGCCACTGGTACCCCCAAATCCACATCTCAAGGACTGGGTGTTCCAATAGAACCCGAAGTGGCGTGCATAATACCTCAACGGGGAGAAGCCAGACCGCCCTATCAGGATTGCCCCAAACGCGCCACAATTACCTTCTATGGGTGGAAAACTTCCCCAGTCACCAGTGAAGCCTATTGGACATGGATGCCATCGTATTGCTGACACACTACTGATACACCTTTTGGCCGGATTGCAAGGTCTTGTCGCTCCTCAGTCAGAACTCGGAGCTTTCGAGGTGCCTACAGTACCGACTGTACCGTAAGGAATGGATCTTTTCGGTCTTCACTAGTCCTAGTACTTCTAGACTTGTCACCTCTGGCCCTTGCCGTCTTTAGGTCACGTTATAGAGCATAATACGGAGCTTTATTTGTGTTCGGCTTTTCCCCTGTACTGTTGGACGATCATAGGATGGTACTTCTTCCTTTCCAGTTCTTCTGCACTCAGTAGCACTCAGCATCCATTGATAGGAATATTCGTCCGTTTTAGAATTGTTGGGATGGACTCCATAGTAATACACGGTGACGAACTTAGTGACATTAGGTCAATCGGTGTTTAGCAGCAGTACTTGCTGAAGCTGTCGCTTTACTCGCAGCTGATGATGGAAAGCAGTGGGTTTTCCATTGAGTCGATAATGATTGTAAATATCCCATCGAATGACATTGGAACAGAAACTGATCTAAGACGTGCCGAGTTGACCTAGAGAAGGGTATTGGGATACGGCAGGCAATGCCAGTGAAGGCCTCTTGAATCTATCATAAACACAAAGAAGATAGATCTGAGCATGCGTTGATCAAATCAACAAAGAATTTGAAATTGAAGTGGAGAAATGTGGTCTGTCAGAGCCATAGGCGGCAGCCCTACAGCCCTACATCCTCGCTTGTAGATGACTAGCACGGCTATTCCTACTTAGATAGTTTATGAGCTACGGAGTAAGGGTGGAGTTGAGAAAAGATCGATGAACGATAGGTATCGTCTTCTCACTTCATGGCGCTGACGTCGGTGGGTTCTGGCTGGTCCTCAGGTCGAATCATTCGCTGAAGCAAGCTGGTAGTGGAAAACGTTCAACTTCTTCGACGTCGTTGAAGTGAAGCCACCAGACAACAGCGAAAGCTCCTCCTTGTTCGATGTTAGTTGCTTATCTTAATATGTGTATTCCCACAGACGCTGACATCGCAAGAGTAACGACTTCAGCTCCGTCTCCACCGGTTCGGATAATCTGTTTCTTGGCAGTAACGATGGCCAGGTTCGGATTCTTTCCCAAGCTTTCAAGGTTATCAGGTCTTTCCAGGCACACGAAACCGGTTCGATTACGCATATAAAGCAGGTTGAAGGGACATCATTACTGGTTACAATATCTGAGGATCTACTGAACGAGCCTGTACTGAAGGTATGGGCTCTAGACAAGACGGAGAAGAAAACTGGGTCGCCAAAGTGCTTGTCGACCTTGAGCATACATAATGGACGGAAGCAATTTCCTGTAGGCATACATTAAGAGAATCAAGGGCTAAATGAGGCTGACTGCGGGGTCAGATTTCCGCCTTTGCAGCGCTGGAGAACTTGTCACAACTCGCTGTGGGCTTTGCCAATGGATCTGTCACTGTCATCAGAGGAGACCTGATCAATGACCGAGGTGCCAAGCAACGGACAGTCTTTGAATCTGAAGAACCCATCACAGGTGTCGAATTTCGAGAAGGTGCTTCAACTACTCTTTACCTCGCCACTACTGGTCGGATCCTCACGTTGACGATCACTGGGAGGGGTCAGGGACAGCCAGCAAAAGCCTTGGAAGATACAGGCTGCGGCGTTGGATGCATGACTGTCAACAAAGCAAGTGGGGATATTGTTGTTGTCCGGGACGATGCAATATATTACTATGGCCTCAATGGTCGGGGCCCAACATATGCATACGAAGGGCCAAAGCAACTTGTGAGCGTTTTTGGTGATTATATTGCTCTCGTTTCTCCTCCAAAAGCAGTGACTCCAACGAAGCTATCCACGACACGAAGGTTCGGTGGGACCAGGGCCGATGAAATGTTCAATACATCTACCTTCGCCCTCCTAGATACGGACTTGAAATTTGTTGCTCATACAGAGACGATGATCACCCAGGTCAAGGCCTTGTTTGTTGAATGGGGTGATTTATTCCTGCTCACCTTAAGCGGCAAAGTAAGTCTTGTAAAATATAAATATGAATATCAGGGCTGATTCCTCAGCTTTTCCGTTACCATGAGAAACCTTTGCAGCAAAAGCTCGAGATCCTCTATCAACGCGATCTCTATGTCATGGCCATTAATTTCGCGCAGAAAGCTGGAGTCAATGCCGCCCAGCGAAACGTAATTTTACGCAAATACGGAGACTTCTTGTACAAAAAGGGTGATTACGACACAGCGATGCAACAGTATCTCAAGGCCATCGATAACACAGAGCCATCCCAAGTGATACGCAAGGTACGTTCTCTGTGATCTGATTGAGTTGTAACTAATTGTAGCGGCATAGTTTCTTGACTCGCAACGTATTAATAATCTTATAGAGTATCTTGAAGAATTACACGAGCACGACAACGCTACTATCGACCATACTACATTGCTGTTAAACTGTTATGCAAAGTTAAAGAATACCGACAAGCTCGAAATCTTCATCAAATCCGGCACGAACTTCGATTTGGACACTGCAATTAGCATGTGCCGACAAGGTAGTTATTACGATCAAGCTGTTTTCCTGGCTAAGAAACACGGAGAGCATGAGTTAGTGATCGACATCTTGATCGAGGATTCGAAGAACTACGAGGACGCCCTGGCCTATATCTGGCGTCTTGAGCCTGAAATGGCATATCCGAACTTGATGAAGTACGCTCGAGTTCTTCTGGAACATTGCCCAAAAGACGCCACTCAAATCTTCATCGATTATTACACAGGCGAGTACCGGCCTAGAAAGGAAGCCGTAAACCCTGCTCCGCCCGTCACCCAAGGTGGCGCCGTCAATGCCGTACAGAACTTGGCCTCGTTCATTCCTCTACCTTACAGGCAGGCTACAATAGCGCTACCACCTGCAACACCGGTGAATCAGCAGATTCCTCTCTCAGAGTCAGATGCAGCTGCAGCAGGAATGGCGCAGCCGCCGCGGGAGTACAATCTACCAAAGCCACGGACAGCTTTCTCGTCTTTTGTAGACCATCCCAGTAATTTCATAACGTTTCTCGAAGCCTGCTTGAAGGAGCCAAACATTGAAGAAGCAGACAAGATTGATCTCTACACCACGCTGTTTGAGATTTATCTTGAGACTGCTAATACTAAGAGAGGCGTCGAGAAGGACGAGTGGGAAGCGAAAGCCAAAATGCTAATAGACAGGAAAGATGTGAGCGCTGCAATATCTGATATATATAGTTTGACTGACGAACCCCAGATCCCCATCGATACCTCCAATGTATTGTTGCTCTCTCACTTATCAAATTTCCGAGATGGCACAATATTGGTCCGAGAGCAACAAGGACTGCGTTTTGACATTTTTCGATCCTACACGTCAGCCAATGACACCGCTGGTACGATCAAAGCTTTGAGAAAGTACGGGCCGGACGAGCCACAACTTTACCCAGCCGCACTAGCATACTTTACCTCAAGTCCCAAAATTCTAGAAGAGGCTGGCGATGAGTTGGATGCTGTACTGAAGAAGATTGATGAAGATGGCTTGATGGCGCCACTGCAAGTGATACAAACGCTGAGCACAAATGCAGTGGCTACCATGGGCATGGTCAAGAAGTACCTTAGCAATACGATCGAAAGGGAACGAAAAGAAATATCAAACGTAGGTAGCACTTGATTTACTGTAAAAACCCTACTTATATTGTTTAGAATCGTCGACTGATTGAGAGCTATCGCATGGAAACCGAGTCTAAGCGAAAAGAGATGGAAGACCTAGGCTCTAAACCCGCGGTCTTCCAGACAAGTCGATGTTCGGCATGCGGCGGTAGTTTGGACCTGCCCAAAGTGCACTTCCTATGCAAGCACTCCTTTCATCAACGTTGCCTCAACCAGGTTAACGGTGAAGATGCGGAGTGCCCCAAATGCTCGGGACCGAATAATAATATTCGAGCTTTTAGGAAAGCCCAGGAAGAGTCTGCGGATCGGCATGACATGTTTCAAGATGCATTACAGCGGAGTCGAGATAAGTTTAGTACTATTAGTGAGTTCTTTGGGAGGGGTGTGATGTCGGTGCAGACAACAGAATGAAAGGCCTTTTGACGCCAATTACCCAGATTTAGAGATAGTACTCAAGAGTCTATGCTTGTAGACTGTATAATATACATAGATGTCACTTGTGCATCACTCAAGCTCCAGTGTATGCCGTGATGCCTGATAGCGCTAAACCGAATTCGCGTAAAGTGACCTTCGCGTCGCCTGAGGCATGCATCTCTTCGCGCCGCAGCAGCAATGAATTATGGCAGGAAGAAATATAATTCAAGACTCGGACGACGAGGACAATGTAGAAGGTAGCCCACCTCCACCTCCACCGTCAGCGCCGGGAACGTCCGAAGTGAGTCTGAGCACCATTGTCGACCTTCCGAGCTCGCCTCCGTCGAGGGTTCTGGAGCAATCTGGACAGCCCAGTACGGGTTCTACAGGCAAGACCCATTCGTCTATTTAAAGGCTGCTCGGGATCGAAAGCTGACATTACGCAGAGCTGCTGAACCGCGAGATCCAAGATGCCCATAATAGCCTTCTCGCACCAACACCAGCAGGCGCTTTGTCTTCGACGAAGTCCAAAAGACGGTCGAGTCAGCAACCGTCGGTCTCGCCTTCGGTATCTAAAACTAAGTTCAGGAGAGCTACTATAACTGGATCCGAGCGAAAAGAAACGAAGGCCTTGAAGACGTATGGGTCAAAGGCTTCTCGAGATATCTCTGAATTCCGAGGTTCTAGCGATGGAGGACAAGATATCTATTGTAGTAGAAGTTCGGGGTCTGTTATAGGATCAAGGGATACTGAGGAGCCTCAGGGCAACGTGGAAAGCAAGAAGTGCACGCGGGATACTGCTCAATGTGAGAAGTTGAGCTATTACAAAGCGGAGCTTCCCAAAAATGCGGACAACACGAATCTGCATCTTTCAACCGAGAGCCGTCAGAACGAGACCAGTCCGGCTGCATCACTACGCAGCTCAATGCTTCCTCCGACGTTGAAGCCTTTTGTAGAAACTCACACCCAACGTCCGGAGTCCAGCACGGCATCTACGGTTCCATTTGATATCCCCCCAAAGCTGACACAAATAGAGGACGCTGGGTCATCTAGGTTCTCTGCTTCAAACGACCGTATGCCTACTCCGACAGTATCCTTTAAATCCCGAAGTGACGCCGAGAAACCACTCGATTCTAGTCAAAGCAGTGCTAAATCTAAGAACGGTTCAAGCGCCCAGGTAGATGTATCGAGTCCAAGATTTGAGAAGCATGCAGAGCTGGAGAACAGCGACTCTTTGCCCCCAAGCAAGCGTACCCGTACCGAGGACGTCTCTGGTGTACTATCATCAGCGGAGCAGCACCAGAAACTTCAAGAGGACGCGATTCGGAGGGAAGGGCTTCCTATTTTTGCTTCAAGAATCGATAGTCTGGTCCATTCCCTACCATTTACCACTGATAGGGTGGCGATAGCAACCGCGTTGGAAGAGTGCGGAGGCAACATGGACCTCGCGGCTTCCAGGCTCCTTGACGCGGAAGAGCAAGGGGGCGGCCATGACGAGCTTTCGCTTTCTGCTTCAATACCCGCAATGGGCAGCGCGAGAACACGATCGTCGAAATCTTACAAGAAGCGAGAGCTGGAGGGCAAACAGCACACTGATGAACTTGGCTCCGAGGAAATCGAGATTGGGTTTCCGAAGGAGCGATATCAGCCTCGGCCAAGCCGATCGCGGTCCGGACATGGAGAAGCTGATGATCTTATCATACCGGTGGACTTCTCGAAGCGACCCGAAGCCTTGGTAAAATCCAAAAAGTCTAAGCGCAGGAAAACGACTGCGCTTGCAAAGGCTACCCCAAAATATGAAGAGGAGGATGAGGAAGAGGTTACGCCGCTCTTCAGCGTCCCGAAGTCGATCAAACACGTTGACCTGGAAATGAAGACAACGCCTGATTCCGCGAACCTTGCCAACACTGAATTGCCATGGGCAGATCCCAAAGCTCAAGGTGGCCACGAAGTCATCCAGACAGCTAACCTGCCTGCATCAAAGAAGCAAAGAGGTCGACCACACAAAAAGTCTACCGAACCCCGGGAAACATTCTCCGAAGAACGGCCCGTAATTGACCACGAAGACGAAGAGCCGGACGCAGAGATGACTGAAGACCCTCTAGCGAAAGCAATATCAGAAGCCCCGAAACCCTCTGCGCCAAAGAAGCAAAGAGGCCGACCACTTAAGAAAGCCACCGGGTCCCCGGAAGAGATTTCTGAGGAGCAGCTCTTTGCAGACGAGCATGAAGAAGAGCCGGATGAAGATCTCGGAAAGGATCTTCAAGAAAACCAAGGCGATCACGGAGTCGTATCTGCGGCTAAGACCCCCGTAGCCAAAAAGCAAAGAGGAAGGCCCAAGAAGAAACCCGCCAAATCCCTAGAAGATATTCCCTCAGATAATGACGACAATGTAGAGCCGCCAGAACCCTCAAAAACCCCCTCAACCAAAAGCCCTCGTAAACGCAAGAAACCCACCCTCGAAGACCCTCCCGTTATTGACAACGACGATGACGAGGATCCACCCCCGTTGCTCAACAAATCATCCCACCCCAACCCCCTATCCGAAACCCAAGCCAACACCACCCCTGTCCCCACAACCACCACAACCGACAATCCCTCTCCTCCACCAACACCATCAACCAAACACCCGCAGCAGCCTGAAACCCCACATAAACCGTCGAATGTGTCTCAGCAAAAGGGACCGGATAAGCACAGTCCGCTGCAGAGTGGGAAGGTGAGGTATCGAGTGGGTCTAAGTAAGAGAGCGAGGATCGAGCCGCTGTTGAGGGTGGTGAGGAAGTAGGGCAGTCTTGCGGGGGAGAGGGTTTGGTGGGCTGAGATGGGATGGGATGGGATAGAAGGTGTTTTTGGAGGGATAGTAGATACCCATTGCTTTACAGACCTTTTTCCTGCTATCTTTCCTGCTATTTTCATCTGTAGACGAGTAGATATGCTACCTATGAGCTATACACAAACCAACCAAAAATATTTAGGACATTAAGAACGGCCAGTCCATCGTGCCATGTCTGTCGTGATCACTAATCCAGGTCGTAGTGGTCACAAGGCTTTTGTGAGGGATAAAGATGGAGAGGGGTATTTTGTTGGCGATCTGATTTGGATGTTTGGGTGAGGTCTGAGGTTTGGGCTGTGGCGGGAATTAAGATTGGTGGTACTGTAGAAGATTTGGGATAGGAGCGGGTTACCGTTTAGAAAAAGTGCCACGAATCATCACAACCACTAACTCCCACCTCCTCAGCATCAAGCGAGCATCAAGCGAGCATCAATCCAGCATCAAACCAACACACCGTCCACGCCCCTCCCCCCATGTTCCCCCCTGCACCGCCTGCTCCCTCACCTCCAACATCCTATCGCGTAGTTAGCCTACTCCATCTTCCCCCACCACCGCACTAAAGGAACACTTATAAAAAAAAAACCCCCTCACCGCCGCCATCCCCACTCCCTTCACCCCCCACGAGAGGAAGATCCAGCGAGAGAGGACAGCGGCGGCCGACCATCCCACCGCTACTTCCCCGCCCCAAGACGCCAGCCCTGCACCGTGCAACACCTGCATTCCCAACTTGCACATTTGCCGCTTCTTCCCGAACCTCTGCTTCCTCCCAGCATTTTCCGAGCACCTTCGTAGAAAGCCGCCATCATCACCAGCAACCGCAGCTACAGCCCGCCACTTGCACTTGAGCAAATCGGCACTGTTGGACCGTCGACGGCGGATCGGTCCTTGGGCGAAGGAAGAGCAAAGGGCACTTTCGGGGGGCAGACAAGCGCTAAGCTTTGATCCTCACTCTAGAGAGGTCCTGCCCCGGCGTCCGCGGTCCGGTACTCTGCCACGCCATAGGAGTAATCGCGCTTTAGGTATGCGAGTGCGCAAAATGCTGGGTTTGAGTGGTGATGGGGGAAGCGAGGGATTGTGGCTAGACTGGCTTCTTTGAAGAGGTGACTGTAAGATCGATGGAGCTTGCTAGATGGAGGGGAGGTTTTATTTTCTGCGGTTCCGGTGTGAGTGTGAATGTGGTGATGCTGGGTTGGACTGGGAGTCTGCAATATCACACTTGCTATGCAATCAGCCGTCTTTTGCCTCGATAGTTGATGCGTTACCTCTATCAAGACAGTCATCCCGCCAACCAGCAGCCTCGCCGATCGCACTTCCCCAAGACGTCCGTACCTAGCACTCCGGGCACCACCATCAAGTCTCTCCCTCCCAAACCCTAGCGCTCGTGTGAGCATGGGGAGATCTCTCCGTTTGTGTTGCAGTACCCTCAGAGACTAGTCTTTGATTCCTCTCCCAGCACCTCGAAAGGATGCCAAGAGGGCATTTGCTAAACGGACAAAGGAACATCCTCAAAAACCGCTTCCATCTTCCCCGAAAGAGGAAGGAAAAGAGTCAAACGCAGCCGGTAAAGGCTAGGCAAGACGAAATGTCGGCGCTCACCGTCGAACTCGTGTGATGAACACACGAGGAGGTAATTGACGCGTCTGGTCGAGATATGCACAGAGGCAACTACACCTGTGGCTGGTGCCGCGGTAGTAGGTTTTGCGAGCGAGCGTCGTCGTGGTGGTGGACGATGTGGTAGGAGGGTGGAGTGGACATAGGGGAACGAGAATGCGAGAGACTCGCTGGTGTAGGGGACATGTGCGGGACGTCTTCATCTGAGGATACTTCACCTTGATGCCTTGCTAAGTGTAAACCGTTGACCCCTTGCTGAACCCACGCATGCTTGTAACGTAGGTGAAGAGTGTGTATCCATGTTCCGTGACTTTTCGTTGCCTGCATTCGCCTTTTCAAACCTGATCCCACTTTGCCGGCTTTCTTAACGTATCAGAGCTACCCGAAGCGTGACGACCTGCCATGAGCTCTGCAAGGTCTGTACGGTAAGGTCGTAAGAACCAAGAGCTCGGTTGAAAGACACACATATTTCCTTTGTGAGCAGTAGACCTCGCAGTACAAAGCCTTATCGTCATGCCTTGGGAGCAATGAACGAATTTCGGAGATGCACCTTTCTGGCGAGTGGATCTCTGCTGTAGCATAGGTTTTGATACCTAGCTTGAAATATATTTGACTCGCAACCCTTATGTAGGCAATATGACTAAAAGCAATAAGACGGCTTGTAGACACTTCAACCGTCAAGATAAGCGCAGGTGGGCTGGAACAAGTCCAAGCTGGCGAGTGGCAGGCAGTGCTGAAAAGCGAACGACAATGGTACTCAACACCAACTGGCATATTCGATAAAGGTTTCGCAAAGAATACAACGCTCCCAAAGAAGCGCGAACATCTAGGCGAGGTGGCAACAGACTTACGAAGATCCCAAAGACAACCCTCGTGATGAGGTGCCTGACATGTTCCACCTGATGTCTCCCAGGGTCTCAAACCACGCAAGCATCAGCAAAACATCCCATACAAGACCAGAGCATTTGGTCCAGTAGAAAGTATTGAAAGCCCGTCCCCAATTGAGTGACGGCGCGCAATACCCCCAGATCACTGTCCGAAGGACTCTGGACGTCATCTCTCCTTTGACTCCTTCTGGCCGCTGCAGGTCACTTTAACATGACCGAAGCGGTCAGATTCATCCAGAGCTAGTAAGAGGTTTGACAGCTATAACCGCGAAACTGCGGCCCATAGGGACCGCGAACCAACGAGTACTTAGGGTTAAGTTCCGAAAAACATCCTCCCCAGGTCACCCTGGTACAGATTTGAAGTCTGCAGCCCACCAAGCACAATGCACCATAATCCATATAAGACCATGCTATGAGGCTCGAAGTTTGGCAACTGTACCAGACGGGCAGGTGAGTAGAGGGGGGCGTTTAGACATTCCTTGCGCAAGGCTTGGAGATGGTTTTCGGGAGACTGTGGGGAGGGTGCACTGCTTGTATTGTGTAAAGCTCGGTCAAGAGCGAGAAATATGGAGGAGGAAGAGACCGATAGGGAGGTGCACTGTTCGTGAAGACATGGCCCTGGTTCCGATGCGATTGCTGGTGAGGACAAACATGGCCGACAGTCAGGTCAGGATGAGGAGCCCAGAACATTGAAGAGATCAAAGAAAGCGCTTGCTGCTGAAGATTCAGGCGTGATGGTGATGGGAAAGGTACGGAGGCTGGTTCAACGAGTAGCTCTTGACGCGCCTTGGCTGCTAGCGCGATCTTGCCAAAAACGCGGTTGCACGTGCTCGCTTGCTCTATCATGTATTCGATCCACTGACCGAGGCATATGACTGGGGTCCCACTTCATGTTCACTTATGCTGTCACAGTAATAACAGGTCTTCGACGATAAATCATTTTATAGGTGTTAGTGGCGTGTTTGCAATCCCAGCCTTCCAGGGCTGAATTGGTATTTTATCCTGCTTACTCCACCCCAACATTTTGAGCATACATCCAAGGTTCACATCATATGGGCGTAAACCATCATGATTGCTGGTGACGAGCTTACTGTTGCGGCCACGTTTCTGGCTCCTGTACTGCAACGAGGTAGTCTTCCAGGAAAGGGTTTATCACCAACTCTACTAATCAAATATCAGACTCTATCATCAAAGCGAAGGGAAAATCCATTGTGGATATCTTGGATCAAGGTGAAGAGCAAACCAATGACGAGCAAGTTGGCGCAAGACAAAGAGTTGTTAGCAAGGCTCTCTCGATTCTCTCGAAAATACATCATGCACTGTCCCAGGAATCTGTTGCTTCGATGTCATTGGACGTACTTCAAGACTTGAAATGTCGTAGGGTCATCGATGGACTTTTAGACCTGGTCTCTTTGGAGGGTATCTACCCTTCTCTCTCGCTAGGTGTTGGTATTCCCATCGAACGACGAGTCAGATCAGTCTTACAGGGTGGCATTGTGACTAGGACATCGTCTGCAGAGGAGAGCCAAGGAGCGAAGGATAAGGAGCTGCTCATCAAGATTACCGAGAATTTGAATCAAATTGCAGAAAGTAAGGTGGTAGGCTTAAGGTCAGCGCTCCGAGAAAGGACATTGGTAGACCTCGTTGCTGGCCTAGGTGAACTGGCTTACAATCCATCATATGCGCACGAAGACTCCAGCTCTAGTCATGCTGCAAGATTGAAGAGTTTGCTCGATGCGTATGTATCACCTTCCATTTGAGGCCGTCGTTAGCAATGCCGACGGTTTGAATTCACGTATAGGCCCATTCCCAAGCGCTAATCGACTTAAACAGGGTGCCAGCTTCCACTCTTTTTCCAATCTTGACTTCCCTAATCACGCCAGCTACTCCTCTATGGTTTCGGGTACATCTATCCATCTTTCTGTCTCTTCTGCCATTACGTCACAATGGCGTGCAGCAGACCATCAACTTCATAGCTAGTACAGCACTCCAGATACAGCATGACCCAGAAGAGCAGAGAGCCGGCCCTAAAGATGATATGTCTAGCGTGACGTTATCAGTAGAAATCTTGAACCAGGTCTCGAAGCTGTTGGTAGCAGTCCCAAGCTCTTTGACTGCAGATGCCTATTTTTCGTCTCTGGGGCCTCAACTTTTACATCTACTCGACAGTAAAGACATTGAGATGAAACGAGCAGCAGCTTACATTGTTGGTAATGGTATCCTTGGACGACGAAAGCATGGTTCGCCTGGCACAATTGGATGGGAGGTCTTCGCTCAGCCGATCCTCGAAGCTATCAACCCAAAATCAGCCGATATTGAGCTATCAAAGGAGTTGGAAAGCATTGGTAACGGTGGCCACAACAAGACGATTGTGTCTGAAACTTTTCTCAAACGGGCGCTGGACCGATTATCTTCCCTGGTGCTACTGCATCCAAATCCAGGCCTGACTAAAAGAATTATCACTCCTCCATTACTCGCAATGTGGGGTCTTTGGTGTTTCTCAAAAGAAACCAGTAGATTAAGCTGGGCTGAGCAGATATACGAGTTATTCTGCGTCTACTTCAAGACCGCTGCCGGTGTAGATCAATTCATAGGCTTGATCGACCACTTACGATGGAGCGGAGGAGATTTGTGGACGTACGGACCTGGGCCCATGGGAGGTATCGAGTTACGAGAGCGCTTAGAGCCTTTCGACAAAAGAACCAACCTTGTTGCAATGGTACGGAGTATTGATAATCGTATCGATGAATTAATGCGATTGCTGAGAGCACGAGTGCTGGACAACGACAGCATCAACGCTGTTTTTCTGCACGCCAGCAAGCACTGGCTGCTTGGTAACCAGAGAAGTCCGAAGGGGAGCAACCTCGAATGTGGTGAACATGATATCGGAGATCCTTTAACGCTAGTAGTTTATGCCAAGATAACGCAAAAGATACTTGAAGAATACAAAGACACGCTAGCAGCAAATCCGAATAAGATTATAGAATTTGTAAATCAACTGCTCGCTGCATTTGTTGCCGGGCATGGAGGGACTCAGCTCAAATCTTCGGAAGCCTCGAAACCTTCAATTGCTGGGCTGAGCAATATCTTTGAACCTGGGACGAGGCGTAGTCCTGGAGAAGACGACCGCTCTCTTACTACTGAAGAGGATCCGATAGAGATTATATCTATTGCGCTCAATTTAATATCTGCAATCCTCTCCTCATCAGATATTTCTCGTACCGCTAATACCGTTGATCTCATTGATTTCCGGATCAATCTAAGCTACTTGGCAACATCCCGGATCCTTCCCACCTCTCTAATCCTTGCCGCTTCAAATATTGTGGCTCTGTTGGATCTCCAGAAACTAAGTCCTTCAGCGATTCACGATAAGGCACCAACACCATTAGACCACTACGAATCTGATCGAAAGTCCCACAGTCTTGCGCTTACTTACTTGGTCGACTATTTACCACCCGTCCGGGCCCAGGGCCTTTCATTGCTTACAGATCTTTTGAAGAAATCGTCACCTGTTCTTGATATCTCGTCGACCACTATCTTATTAATTTCTCTCCTTCAAGACGAAGACGAATTCATCCACTTGTCAGCTATCCAGGCCCTAAGCTTGCTGGCATCCAAACATCCAAGGACGGTAATTAAAATGCTAGTCGAGAATTACGTAGACACCTCAGAACATAGCAATTTAGATCTAAGGCTCAGGGTCGGAGAGACGTTACTAAAGACTGTTGAAAGTTTGGGTGAGAACTCAGTCGGCCAACCAGCTAAGCTGGTCAGTGAAGCAATGGTCACTGTGGCGGGCAGAAGAGGTCGGAGGGTCAAACAAATGAAGGCTAGAGCCACTAAATCACAACGAGAAGAACAAGCTAGAAAAGAGGCTGAAGAGGCATGGGGGGGTGAAGTACCGAAAATTGGAGATGAGTTTGAAGATGAGATAAGTCAAAGACTAGAAAAAGTTGTGGAAGGCTGGGAAGGAAGTCAAGGGGAAGAAGACGTGAGGATTAGAACATCTGCACTTTCAATACTTGGAGTGGCTATAGAGACGAACGTTGCGGGAATAGGCTCTTCAACCGTTTCTACGGCAGTAGACCTAGTACTTGCCATACTGAAACTTGAAATTACCACCGAGAAGGCGATTCTGAGAAGGGCGGCGGTTCTGGTCATCATGAGCTTAGTGAAAGCACTGGATGCAGCAGACGAAGGAGGCCGCATACTGGGCTTTGGATTTGCGGGTGAGAATCTTGTGGAAGTGATCTCGGTGTTACAATATATAGGGGCAACAGATTCCGACGATCTGGTCCGTAAGCACGTTGGACTAGTGATCGAGGGCCTCGAGACGTGGCAGTCAAAGACAATATTTGGCGTGCCTCGATCCACAGTGGATTTGACCCCAAGGACCAACCTCCATGGAGAAAAACTCGCAGGTTTATCAGTGAATCCAGAAGTATCAAAAGCATCTCGACCAAGGATAGAAGAAGTTGAATGAGCAAGCGGTTGCTTGCCCTTCATTTCAGGTTTGGTATCCCGAAGTTCTTCAAGTGCGTATCTGAGATATACGTCCAGAAAGTGAATCCGCTATGACTTTTGATTTGATGACCCACGATGTCAACCTTCTCAAGGCAATTCTTGGACTGAGTAGGCAGCTCTAACGTCATGGACAGTTCGCGGCGCGTGGTTTTGGCTATCGCTGTTCCCATGCCTGTTGCCAACTTATCACCCATCCATCTTACTATCCTCCTGCTTCGCGCCCTTCGCACCCGATATCCATAGTACATTATTACATCTATACCCAACCCAATCCTATTAGCATAATTTCTAATGCCCCAGTACATTTATGTATTTCAGAAATTACACAATACTGACCGTATTAGTACCTGCCCCAGACTTCCCGTGCTCTTGCCATCAATGAATTCCTCCGTATTTGAAAGCTGAATGTTCATGTATGAGTCGACGCTTATTAGCCGTCCTTTGTACTCCGTCTGGCCCCATTTCAAGCGTATAATAACTTCCTCATTGACGAGCGATTGCAGCATGGGCCGCGGATTTAGGGGAACGAACTGTATGGATCAGTCATTACAGCTGCATCGAGGCATTCAAGGTACAGGGAAGTTCTAACGCTCATGATGGAGGAACAGACACGAGCTGTTGATTGAGAGAATAGAACAAGGATTGAGCTTATCACTTGGTGAATATTATTGAAGTCTTTGGCGCTGTGGAGGCTCGAGGGAGAAACAATCCGCCGTGACGTGACGCTCAAAATAGACGCGCGTGTATTAATATAGCCGAATCACCGAAGACATCCCACAATTTGGGAATTGTTGGAACTGTAACGGCCATGGCTTCTTGACCCTTATTTTCCGGACCAGAAATCGTGGGATACTCTGTGGCTTACACTTCTGTACTGCTCACTGGTTTGCGGTCATGGCCAACCAAACCCCTGCCGTTGTCATGGACAAGTATGTTTGACCGTCTACCTCCACCGGCTCCGGGCCGATGTAGACTCGTCCTCAGCTAATTTCGAATAGCGGTACAGGATTCTCAAAGCTAGGTACAATAATGCCACCGTGTTTGCGACTATTAAACTTCCCATTTGACGATGAACAGGTTTTGCGGGCAACGACTCCCCTTCGTTCGTCTTCCCCACAGCAATAGCAACGAAAGGAGGGGTTGGAGGTAGTGGTGGATCTGGATCTGGGAGGCCAGCTATTGCAAATAAACCCTCATATCTTACAGGAGGTGCAGGATCTGGAGGTTCTTTATCCGCAAAAAGAGGGACCGAGGATCTAGACTTTTTCATTGGGGACGAGGCGCTGGCTGCTGCAAGCGGACCGGGTAGAAGGTCATTCTGGAGTCGAAGAGGCTATTAGAACTGATGGTGGAATAGGATACGGCATACATTACCCTGTGCGGCATGGGCAGGTTGAGAACTGGGTGAGCTTCTAAAAACTAGGCATCTGGCCTCGATCGAGTAGTACTGACCGTTTCAGGATCATATGGAGCGATTTTGGTCAAATTCTATTTTCAAGTACCTCAGAGTCGAACCCGAGGATCACTATTTTCTTCTCACTGAACCCGTGTGTACTGAAAATATACTACGGAAGATACCTGACTAACCTCACGCACAGCCATTAAACCCTCCAGAAAACCGCGAAAATACCGCTGAAATAATGTTCGAATCCTTCAACTGCGCTGGACTCTACATCGCCGTACAAGCTGTTCTTGCGCTAGCAGCCTCGTGGACATCTTCAAAAGTATCAGATCGCTCTCTAACTGGTACAGTCATAGACTCTGGGGATGGTGTGACCCACGTCATACCAGTCGCTGAAGGCTACGTTATCGGCAGCTCTATCAAAAGCATTCCTATTGCAGGTCGAGACATTACATACTTTGTCCAATCGCTATTACGAGATCGAGGGGAGCCAGACAGCAGTTTAAAAACGGCCGAGCGGGTCAAAGAAGAGTACTGCTATGTGTGCCCAGATATGGTTAAAGAGTTTTCCAGATTCGATAGGGAACCCGATCGGTTTATGAAGCACACAGTCACTTCACCAAATGGGAGATCCGTAATCGTTGATGTTGGATATGAACGTTTTTTAGCTCCTGAAATCTTCTTCAACCCCGAAATCTACTCCTCGGACTTTCTAACGCCGCTGCCGACGGTCGTTGATGGTGTCATTCAGTCATCACCCATCGATGTCCGAAGGGGACTCTACAAGAACATTGTACTCTCTGGCGGCTCAACGCTTTACAAGGACTTCGGCCGACGTTTACAACGAGACATCAGGCATCTAGTAGATGCCCGAATCCGCGCATCAGAAGCTCGAAGCGGGGGCGCCAAGAGTGGAGGCTTGGAAGTGCAGGTAGTAACACATAAACGGCAAAGACACGGCCCGTGGTTTGGAGGCAGTCTACTGGGTCAAACCCCTGAGTTCAGGAGCTACTGCCACACGAAAGCCGAGTATGATGAGATCGGTCCCAGTATCGTTAGACGGTTTGCACTTTTGGGCGGGCCGGGAAGTACATGATATGTATACAACATCTCTCCAAATCAATACCTCCATCGTGAAGATCTCAAGCACGCGTCCAATCGAGTGCAATGCAACACCAAATCCCTGTGGTGTATTTTGAAGCGGGCATGGCAGATTCGTAGGCTTATTTCGTCAGGTCTTGATTGGAAGGCCTACTCACGATACTCATACGGACTTCGAATTGGAGTAGTAACGAGCAACTTAGCACTATGATGGTCCTCTAGCCTTTGTTAATTGAGATGTCTAAAGTAAAAAAGATCATTGTAGAGACTAACTCCGTCCCTCCGTACAATCTATCATAATCTCCAGTTGCCACTTGCCACTTGCCTAAGATGGTTACCGCGAAAGACAAGGCCGTTGCCACTGACTGACGCCGGGCCTGGAGCCGACCTACGGTAGAATAAGCCCCACCCCTCTCGAGACCCTTTCTTCGTGAAAGTCTTGGCACTCGAGTACCTTACAACTGAGAGCTCGCTTTTCATTAGTGATTGATGAATTCATAATCACCAAACCCAACCATCCAGGACGGCAACGTCGACACCTTGCGTGCCGCAAAACCGCCTGAAACCTTTCCTTAGCTAAGGTAGCTCACTGAGCTTCAAAGCCATCTAAGGTACTCCTTAGACGACATGACGGCCCCAATGCTTTGATCAGCATTCCTACGCCTTTCTTTCCACGAACCTTTTAACGCTAGAGCTCGGATATCGTAAGCTCCTAGTACTTTCGACCTCTCTTCTCGCTTTAGCAGCTTAGATCTTCAAGAGAAGGATCGTAACAACATGACGCAACTATTTGGATCATCGAACTCATCAACCTTGCCCTCTGAAAAGCGAAACTTCTCTGGCTTGTCCTCGGCCTCCAAGCAGTTCAGTGGCTCCAACCACTTTCCACAGAGGCTCAAGAATTTCTTCAGGATTAATAGTCTAGGAAGCAGTCCGAGTGTACATACCGATAGCGTTTCTACACCGAAGTCCGATAACAAGTCTTCTTTCAGGCAGTCCCGTTTCCTTGGCGGCATTACTCGAAACCGATCTACTACGGTAGCAAGTGAAGGGAATCCTCTGGAGGAAGGCATGTCACCCACAGCATTTGCAAATCCATACTTTGCACACCAGGGACCTCCTGCACTAAGACATCATAATGATGGCAGTGTACCGCCTTCACCTCCGGATACACCACTTACAAAGGCCCAAGCCGTTAGTGGTGCGAATGATCAAGCTACGACGGCGGGCAAAGAAGAGTTGGCACGTAAATTGAGACGCGTGGCCTCTGCCCCAAATGCTCAAGGCCTTTTCCAGGGTCCTACGTCTGAAAAAAGACCAGGAACAGCAGAGATGGGCAAGCAACCACTGGCACAGCATCCTGATGACTCGACACTAAGCATGGTTGAAGCGGACGGTATTCAAGGACATATGTTACCAATACCTAAACCCAACGGGATCCCTTTGCCTGGGAAAATACGCAACTCGATAGCTTTCAGGAGGACATATAGCTCAAATTCAATCAAGGTTAGGAACGTTGAGGTTGGGCCGGGTAGCTTTGACAAAATCAAATTGATTGGGAAAGGGGATGTAGGGAAAGTATACCTGGTACGCGAGAAAAAGTCTAGTAGATTGTATGCTATGAAAGGTAATTGATATGCCACATGTCTTGATTACTTAGATGCTGACGTGCCTGCAGTTCTCAGCAAGAAGGAGATGATCAAGAGAAATAAAATAAAGCGAGCTCTCGCAGAGCAAGAGATCCTAGCTACTAGCAACCATCCATTTATAGTGACCCTATATCATTCTTTCCAGTCAGAGGATCATCTCTACCTATGTATGGAATATTGCAGTGGCGGAGAATTTTTCAGAGGTTAGGCAGACGGTCAGAATCTTCTATTCCCCACTGACATATTCAGCACTTCAAACACGTCCCGGGAAATGTATTCCCGAAGATGATGCAAGGTTTTACGCTGCAGAGGTGACGGCAGCGCTGGAGTATTTGCACTTAATGGGTTTCATCTACCGAGATCTAAAGCCAGAAAGCAAGTCGAGGGCTACTTTCGACTATAGCTTTCATGCTGACAATAGTAGATATCCTCCTACATCAGTCCGGCCACATAATGTTATCAGATTTTGATCTTTCCAAGCAATCAGATCCTGGTGGAGCACCGACAATGATAGTGGGCCGCAACGGTGCGACCCCTACCTCCTTACCCACTATTGATACCAAATCCTGCATTGCCAATTTCCGTACAAACTCCTTCGTTGGCACAGAGGAGTACATTGCCCCAGAAGTCATCAAAGGTTGCGGCCATACCAGTGCAGTGGACTGGTGGACTTTGGGAATCCTTGTTTACGAAATGCTCTTCGGAACCACACCTTTCAAGGGCAAGAACCGAAACACTACGTTCGCCAACATTCTCCGCGACGACGTACCCTTCCCCGAACATTCTGGTGCCCCACAGATATCGAAGTACGTTTACCCACTCTCCATAGCTTCGTGCCTTTTCCAAAATCTGATTCAATGTGCCTTTGAAGTCTCTGCAAATCCCTTATCCGAAAACTCCTCATCAAAGACGAGCTTCGCCGCATTGGCTCCCGCGCAGGCGCCTCCGACGTCAAAACCCACCCATTCTTTCGATCTACGCAATGGGCCCTTCTACGGCACATGAAGCCACCTATGATACCCCATCAAGGGCGCGCCATCGACACGGTAAATTTCCGTAACGTGAAGGAAAGCATGGGTAGCTTGGATATGGGCAATGGAAGTGGGTTGCTGGGTACGCCAAAGGGCCTCGGTGCAGCGACAGGCGTACCGTTGGACAGTGGACTGGCGACGCCTGCCGGGGAGCTGGCGGATCCTTTCGAGGAGTTCAACAGTGTTACACTGCATCATGACGGGGAGGATGGAGGGGGCGTGCAAGACCATGAGGAGAGATGATGTGGGTGGAGTCGGTGGGAGGCTGGAAACCGGGTATTAAACCTCATGATTGTAAAGTGGCAAGGCGTGTTTGGAGTGGTGGGTGGCATATTAGCATGGCTGGATTTAGCTGCACGGTTTCTAGGTACGAGAATGGGGGCAGCGTGGCTTCCATATATGAAAAAATACTGCTTGCTCTGGTGTGCTCACGCCATAAACCTCCTTAAATAAAAGCATATGAAACTGCTTTCTGTAGTTGGAGATCCCTGACTTGGATAGAAGAGAACCATGCCAATTGGGCTTACCGCTTTTGGCGGTCGCGACTGGGCCTGTGACGAATGCTTTTCGCTCATCCTTTTGAGCATTTATCCATTAAAGAGGGTGATGACTATTCAACCTTCCAAATATTTTAGTAAGGACTCAGCGCGTGTCTGTGCTTTTTCATTTTCAATCCGCCATGAGCGCGTCTGCGCATGCTTGCGGTTTCCCACCTTTTCCAGGCCATCTCAACTAATGTGTTTGATTCGGGTCCTTAAGTGCCTAGATTGTTCTTTTGCTATGCACCGTTACGAAAATGCTCTGTTCTACTTGTCTTGCCCTAGATATGGATGAGTTGGATGTGGGAGTGACTTTCAAGTCCCCACGTTCTCAAACAGAACCTTTTGGCTGTAAACACTACTCCAACTTTCATGAGCTAATGCAGTCTGCCAAGCAAGGATGCGAGCTCTGTCAGCTTATTCTGGATACCTTTGAGAGAGATTCAGAAACTTTTAGTGGCCGCGAGAGTCTCTTTGGTGAGCAACTATACTGCAGTATTGGGGGCCCAACCGCTCATGGTACGAAACTTAAGGGGCCAGAATATGACTACTCTGATGCTCGAAAGGGAGGCTGTTCGGATTTTTGTGTGTATTGGCTTACGGAAGAGATCGTTTCCCCCGTTGCAGTATTAGGGATCTATATCGAGAGAGGTCTGTTTGATCCTCCTATTCGTAATTAAGTGCTAAAACAGGCGAGCAGACACTGAAGCTGGTCAACCAGGTGTTAACTTGATCAGTGGCCGGCCAAGATTCACCAACCCTGCCTCTGAGAAATGCTTCTCAGTTGCAAAGGGGTTCTTGGAGGAATGTTTGAGGAATCATTCGCTATGCCGTGCCGATTTTGCCTCAGTGGCAACTCCTGCGCACTATAAGAGAAATGAAGATGATCAATTTCCCATCCGTACGATCGATTTAGGTCCGGCGGATGGCCCCTGTGAGCCGTTCCTAACATTACATTCTTCGGATGAGGCGCCGTTTCCCTGGGTGACATTGAGTCATTGCTGGAGCGGGCATTTTCCTCTCATGACCACCGTCTCGAACTATGAAGAGATGAAACGAGCAATACCCATGGACACCTTGCCACTCCTGTTCCAGGATGCTGTTACCATCACGAAGAAGCTCAAATTACGGCACCTTTGGATTGACTCCTTATGCATCATCCAAGACAGCCCAGAAGACAAAGAGCGTGAGCTCTCAAAGATGGGCAACATCTACAGAAACGCTATGCTCAGCATCGCCGCAGACGCTTCTGAAAACTGCTCTTAACGGATACTCAAACCCAGACACCCGGAATTTGTCTCCATTAATGTACCTTTTCAAAGCTCTAGATGGGGAGTTAGTGGTAACTTTTTCATAAGGCCAGTTGTTAGCAACTGGGACACGGGCTTGATCTGGGGTAGCAGGTTGAATGAAAGAGCATGGGTACTGCAAGAAAATTTGCTGGCGCGCCGAACGCTTCACTATTGCGAGCAAGAGATGCTGTGGGAGTGTCGGGTAGTGTGCACAGCAGAGAGCAACCTGACCCCGGTCAATACCACTCGTTCAATGCGCTTGGGCCGTGACGACCAGTTCATTTACAAAAGCTATCTATTCCTTCTTCAAACTCTCACGGCTCCGGACAAAGCCGGTGAGGCTCGTGAGACAATGTACATGCGCTATTACGCTATCATTGAGAATTACACATCACGCAAACTAACGAAGCCAGAAGACAGACTACCAGCATTCTCCGGCTTAGCGTCTTGGTTTCAAGTACAACTGGACGACACCTATCAAGCGGGATTGTTTACTAACGACTTACTGCGTGGACTTTTCTGGGAGACAAGAGATCGATTGACGGCAAAGTACCCAGCTACTTACCGAGCTCCTTCCTGGAGCTGGGCATCCATTGAAGCTCCTATGAAATTCATCTTTCTTAGGATCGGAGGCTTGGCCCGCACCTGTCATGCTGAAGTACTGAATGTTGAGACGCATTCGTGGAGCAAAGAGCGAACACCGACTAGGGAAAAGGATCATCAAGTCCGAGATCGCGACACCCCTTCAGAAGAAACGTCTTCCCCACATCCGAAATGGCTTGCCCCACCAACAACGATGACCACAACCACCGCCGTAGCAAAACATAAATCCTCCAACTTCAGTCAAGTAAGCGATGGCTTGCTCACCCTACGCGGTCCCTGGCGAGACGCTCAAGCATGGCAGGTAAGCAAGCCCGAGGACACCACTCTCACGCTCGAAGATCTTCCGCCCGGAAATAATGGCGAAATGTTCTGCAAATTCGACGTTGCCAGTCCCGCCACAGTGCTCGAGCACGAACGTAACCGAGAAAATATTGGATTCTTGCACATCTCTAGTGACCAGATACCAGCGAGGGAGGAAGGGCATGTGGATACCCTTATCTTAGAACGGACGGGGAGAAACTTGGATGAGTATAGACGGATAGGCGTTGCAGCGATGTCGTCCAGTAAGGTGGCGAGTGCGACAGAGAAGTGGGGTAGGAAGACGGTGCGGATCGTGTGAGCGTGAAAAGGGGGCCATGGATATCGTTCCTCCACGGAGATAGACTATGCCAGCGACGAAAGCCCCATCGATGGATCAATCCACAGGAATGGGGGGTCTTCATCCATTGGTGCGTTCTCGTTCATGAAGCATGGACCATGAATATAATCCTACGTGATCTCTCCTCTAATTTTCGTCAGTTATCTCCTAACATGAAACCATCGTGTCCCCGTTCCGTACATCTTTCCACTCAGCGGAAGCTAACCCCGTCGATGTTCTTGTCATAAACAGCAAAGGTGAAGTTTTTGATATCGATTTCATGAAAGCAAAAAAAAGTTCATTTCAACCTGATCCGAAGGCTCTCCGCTGACGATCAAGGGTGGCAACAAAGACATCAGGAGCGAGATCAGGAGACGATAATTCGGATTTCAAAACCATGTATAACGTCCGAGCATCGAGAGCAAGGTATTCCAGCAGCGAGTCATTGTAAAACGCAAACGCCCCTTTTGATTTTCCATCCGCACCGTCCATGAACAAAACCCTCCCAACGCTAAAGGATCACTCGAACCAATCAGTGAGAATCTTCATTGGAGGGAGTTTTCGGTCCAATGATGAGACCTATTATTCGCGCGGTTTAGAGTGTGAATGGTGAGGGTGGCATTATGTTGTTTGGCTGTGGTTAGCTGGGGGTTTTGGTGGTTGGTGTAATAAAGGGTCATGAGTTTTTTGGCGTTATGGGCTGATTTGAAAGGCGGGAGATAAGAGGCAGCGAGCAGGTGGGGCCGCGCGTGAGGAGTGAGGGATGCTGAATCGCTATACATATCCCATGCTCGTACAACGAGAACCTGATCAACGACTCCATCCATCCACAGATCCCGAAAGCACTTCCCTCTTCCTTGTCTATCACACTCACAACCCTCGCTTTCAACTCCCATTTTCATGGCCGTCGCTTTGGGGACGAGCGTTCCATTTCAAGGTGACGCTGTAGTATCTCAATTCCACGTTTGGGACAACGCTTACATTTGAGGGGAGGAGGTAGCGGGGTCCGAGTGGAGCTCTGTCGGCCGTTGGAGGGCCTTGGTAGCCCATTCGGGGGGCTTGGAAGCCCGTTCGGGGGTATTGGAAGCCCATTCGGGGGCCTTGGGAGCCCATTGGGAGCAGTCCGAAACCCAGCGGCGGCGCTCCATAAGCCATTGGCGGGCCTCCCCAGGATATGCCAGATGAAAACGCCGGCGGGTCTTGCGAACCATTGGGATAACCCCATCTGTCGTGATGGCCTGGCCACGGGACTCCATCAACGCTAGGTGGGCTGCTCCATCCGTGGTAAGGGCTCCGGTGGTGGTTTCGGTGGAGGTGGAGCATACCTTCAGTCGACATTCCGTATGGAATGGGCGGAACTGACGCTCCTGGCCATGGTGGTCCAAAGGGGGAAGCTAATGCTCCAGGTCTGTAACCTCTATCCCCGTACCCTTCACCAAAGTACCATCCGGCGTTGTACATTGAGTGACCGGGGTTTTGATGGGCTTTAGAAAAGGCGCAGTAAGTTAGGACTGGGCGAAGATGTGGAGGATAGTATGCTTAGGAGATAGTGAGGTTGGATTATTTGCTTACCTGGATGTGGTGTACTGGTCTGCTGCATATCGCGTCGCGGTGGAGCAACCCATTCTTTTCTCAAGGTTCCGTTGTCATCGAGGAGCAAGACGTTGCCGTCGCCGAGAATGAATTGCCAAGTCGGCGCACGCGCTACGATTCTATCCAGCTCTTCCTTCTTGGCGAATAAGGTTTCGAGTTCGAGGTAAAACGTTCGTAAGCCATGTAGATGGGTGAAAGCTTGACCCCACGAGCCGTCTTCGAAGGGGTTCTCGGCTGACTTTTTTACGGCGGATTCTACAGGCCTCCCCGCCTGCTTGGGGTCAAGGCACAAATAGATATAGTCCTCCCAGGACCGCCAGTCGCTGTACCGTAGAGTCAAGCGAATGGTTTGAGGGTTAACAGTAGGCCACTTGACTAGGTCCAACCATCCGGTCTCGAGCCACGATTGTTGCGTAAAGAGATGCATGGATTGCACGGCTGCTCGTTGTTCAGGGCACATTTTGAACAAACGGCTTAGCAACCCAAAGGCGTCATCTTGGGACTGATGGTAACACCAATTAACCAGCTTATTGAGCTTTACCGGGAGAAGGCATGTCTCGAGGTAGACAAGTCGACAAGTGAGCAGGAGGTTAATTGAAATATGGCTTTTGTTTCCAGGTTCAGTGCTTTCATCGCATGTTATGAGAGCGTATTCGAAGATGATAGACCGTAGTTCATATGGAAGTCGACTGTAGAGAGGGGATGCGTCTTGAGAAGCCGTCTCTGGGCTCGAGTCGAGAAGAAATTTATGAACAAGCATGCTGAAATTCCCGTAAAAGAAAAAAGGAACCACTGTTCCACACAACTCACTTGGTAGAAGAACAACGGGGCAAGAGGAGAAAGAAGTAGCCTACAGGTTACTTATATGTGGTGGTGATGTGGGGTGGGGGCCAAAGTAAGGCAGCTCGAGAAAAGAGCAGATCAGGGTATCTCAGCACTCGCACATGCATGAGGATATAACACACATCATTCCATGGCAAGCCACTTCATTAAAATATGTGTATAAGTGAACATCTTGCTGCGACGAGTAGCTACACAGTCAACGAGACAATCCACGTCGTTCGCGCGACGATAGGGCGGCGTTCACCTCGTTCCCAATTGGGGGCTGAATTCTAGGTGCCTGCAGCCTCGTCGATGCCTAATTTCATGCAACTTCTACTGTACCTCCATGCAACGTTGTAATAGAAAAACTCAAGCACATATTTCAAGGTCACAATTAAAACTTGAGTCATTTGTTCTCCGTTGTGTAGTGAATTTTCCCCAGGATTTCCTGTTACATTCTGCTTTTCTGTCAAGGTCGTCTCGACCCATGCGTCTGAACAGTCCTCGTGGTCCTTCTGTGCATGATCTATGGTTATAAGCTTTTACAAGGCCCCTGCTTGAGATATCTTAAAGAGGCTGTAAAATCGCATTGCGTTCATAACCTTCCAAGCAGGCACGTTGTTTTCTGAATATCATCTTTCTAAAATCGTTCGCAGTACATGGCATCAAACAAAGTAATCGACCTATAACTGCTACACCATGGACCCATTCTCCATAACCGTCGGCGCTCTCACCCTGGCCCAAACCGGTACAAACCTCACCACCCTCCTCCTCGACCTTGGCAAAGACATCCGATCGGCCTCGGCCGCCATGGCCGAAGTCGCCTCCGACGTCCAAATCACCTCAACGCTTCTCACGGACCTCGCCCACAACCTCGAAGTGAACCCTACCGGTTATTCCGAGAAGTTCCTTGCGAGCGCCAAGAATCTGTGCGACCAGTGCAAAGGCGTTTTTGACGATATCGAGGGCATTGTCGGGAGGGAGAGGGGAGTAGATCGGGGAGAGTGGCTAAAGAGGGTGGAATGGGCGGTGAAGGGGAAGCGGGGAGTCAGTAAGAAGCAAGAGAAGTTGCAGAAGTTGCAGTTCATGTTTCTGTTTGTTAGTCAGATTGAGATGTTGGGAAGTGGGGCTTCGAAGACGCCGGGCACTAGCGGTGCAGAGCTCACTGCTGGAAGTCTGGAAGGGCAGTTGATTGAAGTGCCGGTGCAGCTCAGTGGGAGCTCTGGAGGAAGGGAGCCGGCGAGATATTTGGCTACGCTAACGTTGAAGGCTGCGCCGCCTGAAATTTCCAGCCGGTGCACATCTCACAGCCACTGCACCAAAAGCTGAACTAATGAACTATCCAGAACCCGTATAAGCGCCAACCAAGACCTCACAGCCGGCAACCGCTGCCTCCTCGTCAACATGCGCCGCTCCCCCCGTTTCTCCGCCGATCTCCTCGACCCCCGCCTCAAGGAGCGCAAGGAAAACAGAAAACTGGACGCAGGTCATGCAGATGAAGATTTGATCGAAAACTTCGCTAGAGGCCAGCCGTCGAAAGAAAAAATAAAATTCGAGGACCAGGATGCTGGACCCAGAATCCCCAGCCAAAAGGAAGCCGAACACGACATCGACATTCTCCTAGCGCGATGGTCCAAAGCGCCCCCAAACCCGCCTACAAATAAATCTCCCTCCCTACAGCCCAGCTCAAGCAAGGAACCATCCTCTCCACGGCCAAACCCCCCCTCCCCCCGCCCTACCACCGCTAACCCCCCTCCGCGCCCAAAAACCCCACCCACCCGCAAACCCACCGTCCGCATCCACGAAGCGCCCGGTCTACCCGCCATTACTTCCTACGGCCTAGAGTACACCACCAGCGCATCGCCGCGACGGCCGCAAGGGGACCCGACGACACTGAGAGCTACTGCGCAAGGTGGTAGGATGAGAAGGCCAAGAAGCGAGGAGATTCCGAGGGAGAGGGTAACGCGATATTATATCGATCGAAGATAAGAGGAGGTACGTAGGACAGCTTACGAGTCTTCAAGGTATATCGTCGCGCTGTTCATCATGAAGGATAAATGAAGAATCAAAAACAAACATTTCAAAGCAATCTATCGTATTGTCACGTTACACTAAAAGCGTTCACAGCATTCTGTTCTCGTTAAGCTGTATACATTATCGCGATGGTTCATATTGAACACACTATGTGTAAATCGAAGTGAAGAAACAGTATCAACATATAAAACTGAATGTTGAAGTGTTGACATATCGAAGCGTGAAAAAAGTAAAATCGAAAATCGCATTTTAACAAACAAGTTAATCCGATGCACAGAAACCTAACAAGACCTCTTCTAACAAATATTCAGTTATTCAAAGCGAAAAACCCGTATCTGCAAAATAGATATATCAATGGTAACAACCAACATCTCCTACATACATGTAACCGATCCGCGATTGTCGAATTTTTGATTCTCGAGTCCAATAGTTCAATAATTTCAATAGAATATTCAACAATTCCGAATTTCCCAATTGTCAACGAGAGTCATAGACACTCACTCACCCATTGGCATGTTCTTTCCTAGTTTCAAACAACAGCACTGTGGTTGACTTGGGCAGTAGAAGCCGCCGTGTGCCAAGGATATGAGTGGGGTGCAGTTGGGCGTGTGTGGAGATAGGACATGTGAATGTGAATGTGTGCTTGCTTGAGGTGGAGAGGGGTGGGGGAGGGTGGATGAGTGTGGGGGAAGGGGGAAGGGGGAAGAGAGCGGATGGTGGGGAGGGAAGGGATCGAGTGTGTGCGAATCTGCGTTTCGAGCGTCATATCATTTAGTGCGTTGATTTTTATAGCGTCGTTTGCGTGGTTCTTGTTGACTAGTGCGTTGGTCGTTTTCTATAGCGTGAGAATTTGAGAACGAGAGTGGATGGAGTTTTAATGTTTTCAGGTGGAGTGAAGGGGGGCCGGTGGAGAGGTCGGGTTTGTGCGGGGGAAAGGGTGGGGAGTGGGTGGTTGAAGGGAGGGGTTGGAAAGAGTCTTGTTGGGGATGAGAGACTGAATGGTCCGTAAAGGTGTTCGACATTAGAGAGAAAGGCAGGGGTGAAAGCGACCAGCGACCAGCGACCAGCGACGAGCGACTTGTAAGATACCGAGTCAGAAAACTTGTCAGCTGTCTAAGACTTTCGCTCCAAACCCACCCCCTCCGGTCAAACTATCCTGCAAGCTAGCCTCCTGTACCTTTCTCTATCTGGATTTCCGTACTCTTAGGGCATGTAGGGTTGGAGGAAGAAGAAGAGTTGATGATCGCCGGATGGCTGCAGAAACGCCGGTGGAGGATGGTTTGCTTGGGAGTAAGAAGGTGGTGAGGTTTTTGGGGGAGCTGGCTGGTAGATGATTTTTGATAGAGTAGTCGAGCGTTGCCGGGAAATGACGGCATCGTATGCAACGTAAAGGAAGCTACTAGCACTTGGTTTTCGAGCCATGGCCCATAGTATCGAATGTGTTACTTAATGATTGTTGGGACTTGGTAAGAATAGAGCGTTCTAGGTGAGACCTTCGGTTTCCTTCAGGTTTACATCAGTAAATGCTGGCAACCACCTTCATGAGGCCACAAGTGGAACAGGAGTTGCGAATATTGACTAGCTGAAGAGTAGTCCAGAACCTTCTTTCCATAGTCATTGCCTTTAGCGGACTGGTCCTGACTACCATCTGCTTTGAAGGGAATTTCCTGACCATTCGGATGTGTTATATCACCAAAGGAGCATAAGGAAGCACTGAGTGGGAGGCCATTTCTTGGTGGTAGTAAAGGAGCTTTCGTGCCTGCTGGTTCGTACAATGACTGCTGTTATGGGTGATCGATCGTCGAGACGGATAACTGTTATCATCCTTGTGACGGAACAGAGCAAGATTACCTACTGGGCTTCGGAACCTCGTAATTCCCACTTGAATGTCGATGTCCTGTTATTTGGTGTTATCAAAGTCACCTTAGCTGTGTGTGCCAGCTTTTGGTATCCCGGCTCGTTGTGGAATTGTAGGATCCCATACCAATACCCAAATACGGTTATACAGCTGAGGCATTTGGTGAATGGATGTAGAGACGCTCGAATATTGGAGTTTTGGAGTAAAAGATATAATAGCATCGGATCCTTTGTAAAAAGAACTAATGGTTGCGCCTCGATTATCAGTATCCAGATGTTATCCGTATCTTTGATATCTTGAATTGTCCGTTGAGCAATATCGACATCAATGTCGACAGCTTCAGTATTGATTTTTCGAAACCGGGAGTTGATCCTGTTGTCCCAGACGAAGGGGACTTTGTATAGCGGCTTACAATTGCCAGCACACGAAATTATTTTTGTTATGCGCACTAAATTACTGAGTAGATAGCCAAGATCTAGCCATACGTTGCAGCTCCTGTTTTTGGCGTCAATGTATCTGATCAGATACGCCAACTCCAGCTTAGTCTCGTCGTTGCTTTCTTGTATTATCATCTCAATTGATAAAGGTGGAGAACCGTAAAGTAGGTAATCGAAGCGCTCGTATGGTAATTCAACGGCACCATGCGCTTTCACCAACCCTGTGATGCTGCTGAAGCGTGCTCCGTTATATGCAACATAACCTCGTACGACCCGGAGTTGTGAGATCTGAGCGGGACCTAACCTCGGATCTTCCAGGGCTGCACGATAAATGCAAAGGCCTTCTCCAACGCTTGCTAGCTTTCCATATTCTTCTGTACTTTTCATCTGTCCTAAGTCTGGAAGGCCCGTCAAAACATGAAAGGCTAAATTTTCGCCGAGGACGGGCAACCGTTCCGTCGGAATGGGGCTGAATGTATGGTTTTCACATCTATTATCGTAACTAGCAAGCCATGAGTAAAGGTTCGTAAGACCAGTAACTGAAGGGTATACGTCGTCATCTATCGATAAAGCACGCGTAATTAAGAGGAACACATGAATAGTCTCAGCAACACCCTTGAGGCAGAATACTGTTCCTTGAGCTCTTTCTTGCCCATTAGGAGGCATGGAACACGAGCAAGCACCGCGAAGGGCTTCGAACGATGACTCTGCCAGCCTGTAAAGATCGTCCATCTCAGTGACCTCCGGGCAATGCAACCATGAACTGGCAGCCATCTCAGGTAATCGCTTACAAGCGAAAGCAACGAACCCCTTACCACTAGTATCCTCACGAATGCACAACAGTGGATCTACAGGATAATGATTCCCATGCCTGTGAGGTGATCCATAAACGTCGGAATCGTACAGCCTCCCTCTCGGACTCGAATCCTGAATCGGATTAAAACTCTGAATCAAAAACATGCATCGAAGGTAAATGGCAAAATGACGACCAGTTTCATTAGTCAGTAGCAAGTCGGCCATTTCATGGAATGTGTCGTGTAGGATGCTTGACCAAGGGCTTCGCCAGTTCAAGAAGTTACCACATTGAGGTTCGTAGTAAGCCACAGTATGGACGATAGCACATCCACGTGGGACTACGACTGCTCTACTAACAACAAGCTCTGGTCTCATCCCCGTTGTAGTTTCGTCAGTACAGACGATCGTGACTTGAGGTAGAATACCAACACCTAATCTTGAGCGGTAAAAGGAGAGACCAGAAGAACTGAGAATCTCCACGTCTAGTGACAAGACCCACTCCGCCAGAGCTGCCAGCCAGGCACAATCGAGTCCGCCAGTGAAAGTGGCGTTAACGAGATTCTTCCTGGAGACACTTGCTAGGGTCAAAATAGCTTTTGCCAGGTCTGTAGGTGGTGTCGGAAACTGGCGACACTTCAAATCAGGCATATTAGATTGCGATAAGATCAAACGACGGAAACCGTTTAGGATGAGAACGAAATGGGAAGAAGCCAATATTCCGGAACATAGTTCCACAATTGCTTTCCACTGACGTAAAGCAGATGTAAAGGACTTGGGCGCTTTTTGAAGAACGTAAAGCTCCCTAAGAACTCGCGCCGAGTACGTAGAGTCATAGGTCGTAGTAAGTGCAGCACACAACGCAACAAGCGTGAGTCCTTCTTCGGTTTCGGCGAGATCAGTAACGACGTGCTTGACACCAAAACCAAACCAGATCAAATCTCCGTACGAGCTATATTTTTTGAGCTTAAAGATGGCATCCGCGATACGTTCTTGGGCGATAGGATCGAGCGCAAAGCTGAGGCAAATAGCCCTACCAACGTGTAGAGTATATGCATCTATACCAGCTCTTGAGAGCCGTGAAAGAACGGCGACGGAGAATTGCACACTCTTGCCTGACAGTTCTACCCAGTCAACCTGTCCCTGCTGCGAGAAGCCTGAAGCCGGGGATTGAGCAACTAAAGGACCCGACGTCATTGTAAACGAACGTAGTCCAAGGCAAGAAATATATTGCTTGCGGGATGAAGCAATCCAAGGGGAAAGACAGACGGTTCGGCCTTTCCCAAAGGCACCAGGCGCTTTCGCAGAATGATTGAAACTTTCTATCGACAGGCGCTAAAGTTTTTGCAATACCCACAACTAATCACACAAATATCACCACTTTCAAGCACTGTGCTGAGCGAGGGATGTAAGTGTGATGCGGATGAAAGACGACTGACAGCTATCTGATGTAGGGGCCCGGGGCGGAGGGGTTCTCGGCTATGCTTCCCCTCATGTCGAGAGGTCAGCCTGGCAGCCTGGCAGCCCGCATCCGAGTACTCGTACAAGAATGAAGCAAAGCAGGCTGCAACTCGGTAAGCGAAGAGAACATCCGGTTGCTGCGTATTTAAGACCTCAAGTGGAATTGGCTGCGCCAACAGTGCGACAAAGATCGAGCAGGCGGCCGCAAGGTGCACCTTGTGTCCATGAAAGCAATCCTTGAAGCCAGAGCGCTTTCTCGGATCGGAAAAGGCTTGAGAGGATGAGATACAGTAAGACCTGGCTATAACGATGCCTAAATTCCCGCCTAACCATATCGTTACTAGGAGGTTATAGTTCTATCAAAGGTGGGCATATATATAAAATACTCCTTGTTGGTCTCAGAAAGGATATCGTTACAAAGAGAATCGTTAGGTAGAATATGTTATAGGGGGTTCTTACTGTACCAGGATTGCGTAGTCGCAAGATCGTGTTGTGGATAATTTATCCAAAAAGCGGAACGCCTACGAGAAAGAGACATTTCGCCCACCGAGTGAAACGCGACAATGCGAAGAATAATCAAGGATCGAACGGTCTGTTGTCTCCTAGGCCTCAGAAAGCGCACCACTATCCAACCAAAGCCAGCCACCGTTCTTTCAGCAATTACTCCAATTGCCAGCTTGCCAACGCTTCCACTCGTCACCGGCTTGCAAAGTCTCCCCGCAGAGCTACTTGTCGAAGTGGAACAGTCTTTACCTGTCATTAGCAAAATCTCCTTGAGCCACTCTTGCCGAGGTTTCAAAAGTTACTTTCTCGATTGTGGTCTGTGGAATGAAGCCCTCTCCAACGTGGAGCAGTGTTATTGCTCTGTATGTTGGAACGAGATCGCCCCCAGGATTAATTCCAATACCCTGCATCGAGAGCTCTCTGCAGCACGTGCAGAACAGTACATGAGGTAAAGTTTTTCTCGCAAAGTCAACTTCAAAGAAACGCAAGTGAGTGGCAGTGTCCGGGTAGCGAAGGGAGATTGTGGATTTGTCCGCATACAGTAGTTTTTTGCGTACTTCCAGAACAATCAAAACCGAGACTAGGTAGGTGGGCCTTCAGGCCATGTGACGACCTTTACCACAAAGTTTATATAACGAGGTCCACTATCATGCTTGAGCAGTCTATACTTGCCAGTAGCGGAGCATCGCCAATATCGCAAGCTGAGGTTGCCAATGCTTTGAGGGAATTTGAATACGACATATGCCCGCACGTTCGATTGAATGACCTTTGGATTCCGACGCTGTACGATCCAAAATACGCTTATATGGAGACCACATTTGACAAATTTGGATGCTTCCGCAGCATCTACAGTTAACAATTTCAGTCGCCGCAATGGGCGTTTTGCAATCTTACACTTCGGTTTCGGGTCCGGAAATTTGCTGGATCGAACAGTCAAGAGATACTTTACCTGCGAGCTCGACGAGGTTTTGTACCATCTTGCAAAGCGACCGATCCAGACTGGCTTGCTCAAATAGTCAAATCGTCGAAAGCTAGATATCTTAAACAACAATGGAAATCTTGTGAAGCGAAGGTCAATGAGCAAATACCCTCCTCCATAGTGGCAAAGTATTCAAACGTTGGCAGTTCGATCTTCTGGAGTTTTGATACAGCTGAACTGCTTCAGCCTGACGATGATGAGAATTGGTAGGCTTGGTGGACCCCGTTTTGGGCCAGCTTTGCAGTTGGTCATCGAGGATACTATGTGAATAGCTTTTTGTCCACGCTTAGATAAGCTTAGGTTTAAAGCTTCGAGAAGCCGCCAGAATCCAATCCAACGAGGCCTTATAAGCGTAGAAGGCAGGAAGCAATTTGAAACCCATCACCGCCTTGAGCGAGACGGTCCGCCCGTGATGTAATCGTAGATTTCCGGGCTAGCGCTGGCGTCAAAAAGCTGCTTTTCTGTTCTCCATAACGGACTCTCTGGCAAATTTGTTCGGGCCGTGCCTCTCCCACGAGAACGAGACGCCCAGATCGCAAAGGGTCGCTTGCGATCGACATCGTTCTCTTCGAATTTAAGCTTGTATTCTCTCAAAGCCCTACAATGATAGTACCCGTGATCTTGTATGCCAGGGCCGTCGAGCTCTATACGTGAGCGAGCTGACGGGTGTACGTACTCGTTGGTTTGTCTTAGCGGTTTTGAAGTCTCCCGGCCAGTCTCTGGGTCGACTCTGTAATAATCGCCAGGTGTACGAGTTATGCTACCGTCAAGTACATATATTCCTGTGTTTGATCGGTATAGCTCACCTAAAGGCTAGAACTCAGATATCATGATTCTCGGACATTGCAAGCAACTTACCAAAAGACCATGGTCGCGGTTTTTGACCCGATTTGATATAGTAGTTTTTCGTTTGCTCGTATTGGTCAAGGATGTACTCTGGGTCGAAATCGAGGAAAGGTTCCATCTGAGATGTCATCCATGCTAAAGTGATATTTGCCTGTCCTTCGTCGTCGTAGCTGCCACCTCCAATGTTCGAGTGGACGCCCGGAAACCATACTTGCCTCAAGTTCTGCTCGACGCTGATCAGTAGAGAAAAACTCGAAGATGTTTGGAATCGCACGAAGACTGACAGTCGAATTACCGCGAGTTTTCTCCCACACAGATGGTGAGAATGCAGCTCGTTCTTCGTCTAACGCAAGGGCTTGAAAGGCGTTCTCGATACAGTTGCTGAGGCTAGTATTGAAGAACATGTATTCTTTCATTGATCTACTTTGCAGTCCGAGCTTGTCAAGCCATCCGATACGCGGAATACCTAGAGAGCCTAGTATTCTCTTGATCAGGATATATTCATATCAGCAAGGTTAAGCACTTACCGACGGTGTCCCACACGCCTATTGCTTTGATCTCCACGTTGAGCCTAGTCAACCCACGCTTTACCACAATTAGTAAATGTATCCACTACTACTAGAAAGATGCCTCGTACCCTCTCAAGCTCATCTCCATATAACGGATCGCTAGCGCTTGGCTTGTTTGGGAAAGGAATGTTCCTATAAGCTGGCCGGTACCTCGGATTCAAGCGGTTTTCGAAATCTATGAAGACTTCCGCAAGATACGGCAATCCGGCTTTTGTTAAGAGCCCGATCTCCCCAACCATTCCTGCGATGCTCCTAGCGGTAAAGGCTTCGTAGGTGTCAGCAATGTTGGTGGATTTTTCATTGGTTTATTAAGATTTACCTCCACGAGAAAAACCGAAGAAAAATATCTCGTCACCCATGCTATAATTATTGGCAAGGAAGGCATATCCTTCACGAATGTTCTCAGATAGGCCTTCCGCCGTAGCTCCCCCTATTATTCGATTTACAATGGTTCCAGTGGAGCCAACTCCAGCTTGGTAGAAGACGACTTGTGAAATGCCATCAGAGCTCTTGTTCTTGATTGCGCGAGATATACGAGTTACGTTGCTGGGGATGGGAAGCTTATGCATTTGAAGAGTAGTGGATGAGTCTAGCCAGGTTCCTTTAATACTTAAGTTAGTTGCGGAAAACAATTAATACTATGCCAATATGCTTTTACTCTTGAAAATAGCATTATAGACGGGGAATGCGTACCATCACAGCAAACGATGAGTCGTTTGCGCCGCCGTGAAGGCCCGGTTGTAGTAAGTGCAGAGTTGGATGCTTGCATGATTCCTTAATTTGGACCTTGATTTTAGAGAGGGAAAAGGTGGAACTCAAAGATGATAGTACTTAGGACAGTTCTGAGCAAAAGATCTATGTTGTCTTCATTGCTATTTTATTCACCTTGGAGGTCTTATGATGCACAACTGCTGACACGAAAAATGACAAGGTCATCATGTTGTAGACCTAGGTAGTTCACCACAACAATGTGAACAAGCACTATTTATGTCACTCAAGTGAAGCTGTGGTACACATGAAGCAATTCATCGTATGTTTATCCTTCATCGATGTCTCGAGGGGGTCATGCATCAACAATAATGCCAATGAAACGCGACGAACTGCTTACATAATGGAACGCGTCCATTTCACCATATGTTACCTCCTCAATTAACTTGGGCACCTATGTAAATAATCGGACAATGAGGAGAACCTAAAGAGTCAGTATTTCGGCAACATGGCTGAAACCCCTCCCAGCTCCATTACTGTCCCGTCCTGCAGTCCTCTGGAGCAGGAAGTCCTGGATGAGTACGTCCATCTACTCGACAATTTAAACAAAGTACCATATTCCCCCCCTATTTCATTGGAACATGCACTCCAAATCCTCAGTAAAGGATCCGGAACTCGTGAAGCTGACTAATGTCCCAACCTATAGCTTTCTTCGCAGCTGAACTCCCTCGCCGATCGTCCGACTGCAGAAGTTCTGGATGGATTACGGATGCTGGAAAGGAAGACAAGTCTGGTGTGCACGTTGTTGAAAGCGAGTGTATATAGTATTGTGCTGCAGCAGCAAATCTATGGTGGGGAGGAGGGAGTGTGAAAGTGCTGGCCAAACGAATAAAGTGGAGTTCTAGAGTGCGTGAAGTTACGGCAGTAAGGTCAGGTTGGTGAGGTGATCTGGTATCACTCTTGACGGAGGCAAGGGAAATATGACTGTATGAAGGAAGGGACACGATGAGCCTTGCCGGCTGGATCTGAGTTGGAGCAATTGAATCAAAACTTGCGGTGCAATGACCGTAAGGATAACGCTTAATGTGTAACGCTATATGCATCTTGGTATATTACAATGTCATGTGTATCCCCCATAGTACACCTTTCGTACATCTACCAGCTTCTTTCCCCGTGCCCTCGCCACGTCTTCGGGTAGACGTTGGCTTAGCAAAGCCTGGACGGTTGCTTTGATAGTATTCATTGCGTTCCGAGAACGTGTGACTCGTGCAGCCAAGTCTTGAATGCCTACACAACGACATATCTCAAATATGTGGGATTGACATCGAATACCGAAGCCTGTGTGCTTTGTCAGTATGAAAGTCCCTTAAGGGTAAAGAATTACAATGTATACCTGGTGGTCTTGTCATCAACTCTAGCTCCGTTGCTCCAACTTTTCCCTTTACGTCGCCGTATATTGTCCGGTCTTCGTACCTCTGTATGGGCTGTAGATTCCTTATGGCCGCATACTGAGCCTGCTTCTTGGCGTCTTCGGGCTCCGTAGCTTTTCCCTCCCCAATACCCAGCAACCCTCTTCCGTTACCTGCAATACTCAGGTAGTACATGCTTTGTATCTTGCCTAATCTTGTCTGATTTACAACACGATGGACGACTAGATTCTTCACCCGAAACCGTCTGATTTCGTCTCGGCTAAAGCCGGTCTGCCGCATCAATCTTATCAGACCTGGATCAAGGTCTTCTTTCCCCTCGGCATCGGGTGATAATTGCGGAGCAAGACTGTCAACTTTGGGTATTGCGGGGGCGAGGTAGCTTGGAGGGTTGCGCTCCGCCTCTTCTTTACCAACAGTTAACCGCATCTTTGTCAGATACTCCACAGACTCCGCTTCACTCGCATTGGGCGCTATATTTCTAGCCCAGTGAACGAAGTCTTCGGCGATTTCGTCCTCAGTTCTGAATCGTAGGTTTGGGTCGTAATTACTCTCTGGAGCGCGCACAGGTTTATCAACAAGGTGATGGATCGTAGATAGGTCGTCGATATACTGTAGACCGAAAGTATCCTCCCGTATTGTAGCTTGATTGGCTAAATCTTGAGGATGCACCGCTTCTTCGCCTGCTTCAATTGCCGCCATCTGAGCTGGAGTATATTTTTTAGACAAGGCTGCCCTCTCGGCCTCTGAGTACGGTTGAAACTGCCCGCGGCTAAGGTTGCTTGCAACATTTCTTATAGGGGCTTTGATACTTGGATATTTTGGGGCAGGGCGTGAGCGGATTGGAGAAGAGTGGAATTTCCGTCGCAGACATGACCGGGCTGGTGCAGCTGCGTAGGCGAACAGGCAGCGAGATTGCGAAGATGCACTCATAGCTTCTCGGTCTGCGTCGCACCTTTCCACCACCTCTTCCTCTCCAATACTTCCAGGTCTTGCTGAGAGTCTCACACACTTGCGGTCGGAGCGAGCGCAGGGGACCAAAAGGTGCACCCTCGGCACCGTTTCATAAACAAAATCCGGCAACTTAGCCGAGACGCAAAATTACAAGTTGGGTATTGGTGATTCGGCATTCCAAACCCACCTCTACGGATATATTTGGGTTGCATTCAAGATCTATGTGCCAGTTGCGTCTTTACTCAAAAACATCCAGGTCTGCTTATGGCATCGCAACGGTCTTTTTGAGAAGCAGGCCATTGAACGAGATGACAAAAAGGACTTTTCATCAAAGTCACTCCACGAAGAGACAAAAGACCACATCTAAGCCTGCCGACGAGGGTTCTAGCGAAGAGGTTTTATTGAAGGATATCAGGCAATTGCTGTCCTTCAATGTTGCGGTACATTCACCTAAAGAAAAGAGTTCTGAAGAACGCAGCCTGCCACCCCCCAATTCGTCCTACTCGCCACCAGAAAGGTTCGCGCAGGTAGAGGTAAAAATCTTAGTATTGTCTTCTACTGGTGACGGCCTAGGTCTTTCATCTAACTCTGATCATGTCTACGTTGTACCTTTTACAGTGCCGGGAGACACTGTTACTGCCAAGGTTGTCAATTACTTTGCTAGAGATCAATACACTTTGACGGATTTTGTGAAACTCATTGAACCATCGCCACGGAGAGATGATGCGCTCATTAAGTGTCCATACTTTGCAAAATGCTCAGGTTGCCAATTCCAAATGCTTCCATATGAGCAACAGTTGGCTCACAAGAAAACCATCATCGAAAAAGCATACCTCAACTTCTCTACTTTGACTCCTGAGCTCATACCTGCCATTGACGATACGGTTGCCTCTCCACTGCAATATAGCTATCGCACCAAGTTGACACCTCACTTTGATGGCCCGCCAGGCAGCCTTAGTCGGAAGGTAAGGCGCGACAACTCTCTAAAAAGAGGATTTGAAGAAATCCCACCCATTGGCTTTAACTTGAAGAACATTCGCAGAACCATAGACATAGAGGACTGTCCGATTGGCACTGATGCGGTGCGGTTAGGAATGAAGAGAGAAAGGAAGAGAGTTATTGCAGAGCTCTCACAGTACAGTAGAGGGGCAACTATTCTCTTGAGAGAAAGTACTACAAGAAAACCAAAACCAGACAGTGATTACCCAAAGGATGAATCATCAAATCTGAGCGATGGGCATATTGAAGCTTCACCAGAGCAAGCAGACGCATCGCCTAATGGTACGGCTTGGAGAACTGCGAATGCCCAGGACGCCGGTGCTCGTAGCATCCGTGACAGCTCTCCGTCATACAATGAGGAGAAGACCTGTATAACAGATCAACGGGCTACATCGACCGAATACATCGATGATTTTGTATTCAAGAATCCAGCAGGGGCTTTCTTCCAGAATAACAACTCGATCCTTCCAAGATTTACTGCCTATATCCGCGATCACATTTTACCGCCCGAAATGGAAGTGAACCCGAAGCCTATCAAACACCTCATAGATGCATACTGTGGCTCGGGACTCTTCACCGTCACACTATCCTCGCTGTTCTCCTCGTCCATCGGTATCGACATCGCGGGTGGATCCACTGCGTTTGCCAAAGAGAACGCCAAAGCAAACAATGTCTCCAACGCCTCGTTTATGACCGCAGATGCATCGGCTCTCTTCAAAGAAGTTGCCTTTCCCGCCGATGAAACGGTTGTTGTCATCGATCCACCAAGGAAAGGCTGCGATGAAGCTTTCCTCACCCAGCTTCTGCAATTTGGACCACGAAGAGTTGTCTACGTGAGCTGTAATGTCCACACCCAAGCTAGAGATGTCGGAGTTTTGGTTGAGGGCCGTTGGGACTGTAGATATGAGATTGAGAGTCTTCGGGGGTTTGACTTCTTCCCACAAACTGGCCATGTCGAGGGCGTGGCTATTCTTAATAGAATGCACAAAGCTCAAAATTAACGTTGTTATTGACTGTGGATCAAGGGAGTTAGTCGCGAATGGCGGGGATATACCCGATCTATCTGCCGGAATTGCTCGGTTCGAGCTCCCTGGTCTCTGCCATCGTATATGTAGAAGCCCCAACGGAAAAGCAAATGTGCGGTAGTGAATCAAGACCTCGAATACCAACGGTAAAACATAACACGCCCGGATACCACCGCTGGCTACGCAGGCCGCGATAGCTGCGGCTTGTCGGATGCAGCGATCATCCCTTCGTGTATCCTCCAAGGTCATCACCGTTCCGGTTGAGTTAGGGCACCGCTAGATAAGATCGAGAAAATACCAACACCGCCGTCTACGTCCACGTCCACAAGCAGCTTAGGAAGAGTTCATAGATGCCAGTCTTAGAGGTACCTTTGACATTAAGATAGCGCAGGATGAAGACGAAAGATACAGGTATTAGGCATAATAGAAAGCGAACAAACCGTGGTATTCCATCTTTATTGCACCTCATGCTAAGTCATCTGGAGGCCTGTCTGGGTTTGGATGTGATGGAGATGAACGCTTGCCAAACGAATCTTGGAAACATCACTTTTCTATTGATCTCTATCGATTGACAGTAACTGTTCTTATAAACCTCTTTCTTAAATTTGAAAAGCATGCATCAAGACCGACCTCTAGAACCGCCAGAGACAACCTCAAGGCGTCAGTAATCTTTCCTCCCTCCCCCATACCCCTGTTCTCCCAAAGCACCTCCTACTCCAACCCCCCTCAACATCCCCTCAATCTCCCTCCTAACCTCCACAACCCCCTCATCGCCCTCAAACCCGGCATTACTCCCATTCCCCAAAAACCCCTCCACCTCCCCCAACGCCGCCTCAAGATTCCCCCGACTCCTCCCACAAAACCTAGCCACAAACTCCGGATGCACCGTCTGATAATGATGCGACATCTCAAAAAAATTGCGCTCGCTCGACGTCTCGATCAGCTTTGCGATATCAGTTTTGCCCGTGCGCTGCTGCTCCTTTTGTGAGAAGACGGAGAGGAAATGCGCTTTGTCGGCGGAGAAGTCGAGGTTGTGGAGTGGTTCTGGGAGGTGGGGGGGGATTGCGCCGGGGACAGTTTCAAGGAGTTTGGGCCAGACGGCGGATTTTTGGAGGGGGAGGGCGAAGGCTGCGTCCCAGTCTATCAAGCTGAACAGAGATGATGAGTTTCTAATGATGGATGGACCAGTGGAAGCATATTGTAAGGGAGATGGGAGTACAACTTACCCCTTGATATTGTAATCCTCGTCAATGATAATGTTGGCATTGTGGAGGTCCGGATGCATCACGACCCAGGGGCTATGCTCGTGTTCTGAGACAACGTATCTGGGAATCATGGATCGTTGGATCAGGTAATCGATGGCCATTGAGGTGTTCTTCCGTCGGAAGTTACGGCGTAGAGCCCTGTCTACGCTTTCAGTCAACCAGACAGTCGTTGTGACAGGAGTATGCTTGGGAGTGCCGTCGGGTACGCCTGCTCTTTGGTTAGTTAAAGGCGATAAGGAAAGCTAGACGGTCAATCACCATAGAATGGGATATCTCCCTCAATCTTGTTGTTTGATAACATGTCCAACATCATGCCCGCAAGCTGATCCAGCAACTTATGCCTTATGGGAACGGTTGGACTGGCCAAACTCCATACCGGCATATGTTTGCCCTCAATCCAATCCAATAGCATATATGCCACACCGACGGGATTATTTCTCTCCACGCCCGCATCAAAGTAGCCGTGAAGACGAGGAGCAGGAATGTTCGGAAGATTGTGCGCAAGAAATTCGAGAGGTTTCACAGATATTTGCAAGAAGGAGTATTCTTGGTCTTCTGGAATGCGAGCGGCCCAGCACTTGTTCTCCCCTGGAAACTTTATAACAAAAATAGTACAACTAGATTGAGTGATGGGTTCGCCAATGAAGTAGCAGGGAGATCCGCTAGAGAGCGAAGTAGCGGTATGAAGCAAAGCATCCTTGTTCAGCTTTTCCAGCGTCTCATTTGAGGGAGACATTGCTTACACCTTGGAATATTCGAGTTAGGAAATGAAGCGAGAGAAGTGCCGAACGTAAGGTTATCTCTGGATGGAAGTATTTTTGACAGTGTGGATATGCCGGTTTTAGGTTGCTCTTGTGTTCCTATGATCAACTGTTCCTCGCAAAACTAGCGGGAATTCAAGGTTGGCGGTCCAACAAAGACAAGCAGATATGAGCTCACCTACCAAACATAGCCGGCAAAGGTCGAACTATAACAGCTTTCACTGTACACCGCTTGCAGAGCTTCCAAGCAGCCCAAAACCCGATGTGCTACAAACGCGTTTCCCGTTCGCAACTCGAGGGGCGATACTTAAATGAAGTAGCTGCTATTAGTCCCTACCATGCCGGATTACCACCAAAACAATCTAGACCAAAATAAACCACCTTGGAAAATCCTAGCAAGGTTGCTGATCTCTGTGAGAGATGTTCGCGGAACTCTCAAGGCTAACCAAAGGTCTTTGCTATCAATATTTCCACGAGACGTGACGATGATCGCAGATGATCAGTGGCAAGGAATAAAGGACTCTCACGCTGAAAGACCGCTGAGGAAACAAAGCAAGTTCAGCCCCTTCATGCCACTAATATGCCGTTGCTCCGTTATGATTATGATGGACTACACGGTTAGGTTGATGGTTTGATGAAGCAGTGGATGCATGCAGTCCTCTCGGCATTAGTCGATTGATGTTAAGGCGCCAATTGACCACACGAATAATGCCGGCGAAATTCCTACGAAACGTTTGCGGAACTCACAAGTCTATAAGAAAGCTCGATACTTGTGACGGTTGGATGTTTCAAGTTTGATCTCTGTTTAATGCTTCCTGAGTTGCATAGATTATCTGGCTCCGACTCTCCTCTTCTCGCAGTCTACCCAAATTTTGGGCTGTCAACGAAAATGGCCGAAGTACTACAGCCGTACAATGCGGGAGTTTTCAACACACTTCCAGATCTACCAACAGCCGAGGAAAGCTTTGTCTCTAAAGGTGGCCCTGACCTAGTCGATAAAGTCTTGAAACCCATGATCGAAAGATACCAGCTTGAGAGCAAACTTGGTGTGGGTCTTCTGCATCGCCATTTCGAGCTGGAAGACTCCGAGAAGCTCGTTGAGTTCAACAACATCAGCCTTCCATGGACCAGTAATGGCGATGATCACAGTGGTGGTAAGATCTTGCCTAGTGCTTGGGCGGTCAAGGACGGTGGCCTTACACCATACGAATTTTATTACTCGCCTCTTGGTCGTGATACTCATTTCAATTTTGACACAGCCGAACCATTCGTACGCCAATTTATCCAGGCAATCGGCGAGTCAAATTTCGAACAGACCTTAAGCCTCCGTCTGTTCCCTGGGGAGGGATTCTCTGGAGCGCTTGAGATAACCGAGGGACGTGCAAACATTAATCTGCTTCCTGACCAGGTATGCGTAGCTCCAGCCCTTTCTTGCAGCTCCTTGATCACTGATACCATTCTAGGTTTCAGACGTTGGATGGAACGATAGTATAGAGACGATGTGGTTCTTCGACCCAAAATACATGAAAGAGAAGCGTGTTTGCAGGTGCTCGAAGACTAGCACCCACATGCATATTCACGGGAATATGTAATTAGAAGCGTAGTACATTCGAAATAGTATCGTAATATATAGCTTGACTAAGGACCCAATTTTCCAATGAGACAAAATTAATGCAACCCAATGTAAGCCTTTGCAAGAGTGGAACTTATACGGATACTTAGCGTTTGAGTATAACCCCAAATCCGCTCCCAATCCCCAATCTAGCTGTCAGGACTAGTTGCATTTTTGCCGTTTGTCATTGCTTCATGCTTGGTTCTTTCATAAAGGATAGGATCCAGAAATGAGCAGGAGGCCAATTTGGAGGAATCGAAGGAAGTCAAAGGGGTCGATCGATGCAGCAGATATGGCTGAACCATCGGAACTGCCTCTTGTTGAAAAGCAATTTGGACTCCTCAACAGGCTTGATAGCTACTACAATAATTTTGATTGGGTAGGCTTCTGAGGACTGTTCTCGTACGGTGAGCAAAGCACAAAACAGAAATATCTACGTGTCAATAGAAGTTGACCGCCTGCAGAGAGACGGAAGAAACATCGATCTAGAGGCGAATACTTCGTGTGCAGGTGGAATTGTCTCGACGCGTTTGAAGCAGTTCTCTCCCATGTTGTGTTTAGCATCTGAAATGTGGAATAGACATAACAGCACTGAACGGTAATTACCAACTCTGGTTCGAATGGCTGCCTAGAGTATTGCCTATGCACGTAAGAGACGTGCAAGATCGACAGCTAAGTAATTGTTAATTTTATAATATTTTGATCAAGTTGAAAATGTACTCAACATTGCAGCAAGTACATTTTCAGAACTTGATTCTGTGCATCTCGAATAGATTGAAACTCATGCGTTGAGTTTATAATATGAGAATTGAAAAGTCGAGCAATATGATTGTGTGATCTATTCACGTCATTAGCTTAGAGACATTGAGAATACTACACAAATATTACTTCGCGAATACTTGAAGTTGAAGAGCATCGAATTCATCTCCAAGAATTGTCACATCTGTGCGAAGAGCTGTCACATCTGTGCGAATCGCCGTCATTGTGATTTCGAGTCGTTGAATTGCAGCAAGTAGAGGCTGTTCTTGATTAAAGCAGGAAGATTATCAAGTTTCTCAACTTCCTGAGCACAAGATCTAAAATGCTGTGCTAATCTCTGAGGACTGAATTGATTCATTTTGATGCTTTGTATGTTGGTGAGTTGTATTTCGATGGGTTGTGTTCGTACGGTATGCACTGGGTTCCCGCGCACTCTAACCTAGAAAGGTTAGTTACAGATAGTATCGGGTCTAGCGTGCGAAAAAGGGCACTAAGATAATTAGTCATAGTTAGCGTGCGCGAAAACCTCGTGCATACAAGTTGTATTAAGTTTGACAGAATGATATGAAAACTAAGATCTTTACCTGTCAATCTTGCTAATTCAGCTGAATTCGTCTATCACTCTATTGTGTGCATCTCGATGATATGAGAGTTATAAAGTCTAGCGGTCTGATTGAACGATCTATATAATATAGTTAGTCTAATAAGTCATTAAATATCGAGATTATCTTACTCGGCATGCATTCGACTCTCGAGATCTTTCAACCGAGTATTTACAGTGTTAATATCGACGCGAAGAGTGCTCACATCAGCGCGAAGACGGTCGAATTGTTGATTCATATGTTGCCGTAGTCCGTTGATTGACTCGAGAATAGCTCGTTCTTCATTAATGACTGAAACTTCTGAAAGCTTGCGTATTTTCTCAGCCACCGCAGTGAATTCACTCGCAAGTCGCTCAAAGTCAGGTTGAGTAGTCATTATAAGTAATCAGATATGTTGAATTTGAGACACTGATTGAGAGTTGAAGTAGATGTTTGTTGATCTTAACAGGCTTGCCAGGCAACGATGTCGAAAGTGAATGCCGAAACATCGAAAAGTAAATTACACAATGTATCTACCTTTTGATGTTCTGGCGTTCAGATTTGATAGATGTTGAAGCCGCTTTATGCTGCCAGAACATCGAGGGCTGAGGGGACAGGAAGGGTCAAGCGATCGCAGCGACGAAACAAGGATCTGAAAGTCCGAGATTCACTGTTCAGGATTGTGCTTCATCTCTGGCTCAACCCATTCGAAGAATTTCAGTGTGGGCAGTCAACATAAATATCGACATGACACCCTTCGATGGTGCCCTTCTTGCTCTTTATCTCGCTTCACTGGTAAAGCAGGACTGTATTTCCGTCATATGCCTCGAGTACTGTCATCGTTCCTTATACCGTCAAGCTTCTACAGCTCAGAGCCTCTTTTATTCTCTAATCTCGACCGCAACGCTGTGCTCGTCCTTCATAACAGCAGCTAAGGATCATGCCCGTTGGCAAAGCTACGCGCGCACGCCGAAACGCTGGCAAGCAGTCGTTGAGTTACTATCAGAATCTTCGTCAAGAGCTGACAGCAAAAGATCGAACAGAATCGAAGCACGCTGATAATACAAAGAAGAGCAAGAAATCACTCTCAAAGAAATGAAACAGATCAGTTGTTTACTGTACTCTCGATCGAAGTAAAGTTCTGAATCTAATTGATTTGCGATCAGATTTTGTCAGAAGATTGAACAGAATCTCGAAAGCTTTTTCTTAAACGCACAAGTCGAGAATCTGAAGACATTCTTGCGATGAACATTAGATCGCTACCCGAGAGTGAGAGTCAGCGAGAGTCTCAATAACTACTGACGAGTGTTGAACATGCACATCTTCTATCAAACCGATCATTCGCTGAATGACAGCATCAGAAGAGACGTGATCAACGTAAGTGACAACATTTCAGCTCGAGATATAAAGCAGGTCTAAGCTGACCTTGAGTCGTTAACAGTACAAGAAAACGCTCGTGAACGAATACAAGCTTCGCAGGCTCTCAAAGAGAAAGACGATCATGAGCGTTGATGACTTATATTATGTACTCTTTTACCATTGAGTTCATGACGATTCGATCTTTTCAGACGAGCAGCAACGGAATCAAGTTCTCACGAGTCTGCTCATGACTGCGTACTTTGACTGCAGATCGATCTCAATGTTCGACACAAGACTAAAACTTGAAGACGATGAGAACGCGATCAAGCTCGATGAACGCGTCAAGATTCATAGCGACCTCAGTGCTAGCAACGATAAACAAGAAACTAGCGATTCGAACGTAGATGTTGCGATGAACAGTGACTGAGACGAAGAGCAAGCAACCCTCGTCAATTCGAATTCGAACGCTGATAGCGATGATGATGACGATGACAGCACAGACTATGATAGCGAAAGCGATGATGACATTGACGATGATTTCGATGCGAGCCTTGAGAAAACTAGATCTTTGCTTTGAAGACATATCACTTTTATTATTGTTCTCAACTCAATCTCAGAGAAGCTCAACATTCTTTTCGTCAAGATCACGCTCATTCATATCAAGAAAGAAGACAATCGCCCTCGAGAGTAAGCAGTGCAGTTATTTACGTTCAATATATTATAATAATCTCTTATCTACTAGAAAAACATTTGTCGTCGAAAGAGAGAAAAATTCGCTTCTCTGTCTCGTCGATCATTTACTTTTCATGACACTTCATGACGACGTCTTTGTGATCGAGTCGACAAGAGATGTCAGCTACATATTTCGAGTCAAGTCATCAGCTGTCAAGAAGTCTCTCACGCTGAAAATTAAAGTCGATGCTCTGAATCAATCAGTCTTTCGTGAGTCTGAGCGCGTCGCGAATGAATATCGCACATCGAAGACGAAATCTTTGCATTCTAGTACATGACTTCGTTACTTAAAACGACTTGGCTTAAAATCGAGTCTGAAGCATTTCTTTACTCAGTATGTTGCTCGACGTGACTTAGTCAATGTCGTCAATAGTAAGTCGTCTTCTTCTCATCTGTTTCTTTCTTCTGTTCTCATATGCAGACGTCAATGCTGATGTCAAATCATTGACACAGATAAGACGTCTTCTTTCGTAAGAGATCAGATCTTCGATCATCAATCGAACGCAGTTCGTTACTATCTCGATCGAGAGATTCAATTCAACACGCAGACTGTCTTCTTAGATCGCTCTTTCGACGAGATTGTACAAAAGCTAGTCAGGCTGATGACATTAACTGTTGATTCTAGCGTCTCGATCGAATTGTTCGACGAGCTTTCGAAAAAGCTTGCTAATAGCAAGCGAGTGATTCGCCTTAGCAGCAAGAGCAAGAGACTCATCGTCAAAATCAGAGTCAAGTATGAGCTCGTGAAACATGCTTCACGAGAGAATTCATGAGTAAAGAAGAAGAAAGATGTCGATGCTGTCTTGCATCGTGAAAAAACGAATCGTCGAAGTAGAATGATCGACAAAGCTCGAAAGCAACATTTTAGAAACGTCGATACAGATACGCTCGAAGCTCAGTTTGCTGACATCGCTATCTCAGCGTCTGTCAAAGACGTCGAACTGACGAGATCTCTCAAATACAATATCTTGAAGCGAGATGTCGTGATTCGATTGACCTGCAAATCTGTGATCGATCTGACAGATCATGAGAAGCACGTTCGAAGCATCGAGATCATCAAAGTCAGAGCAGCATTGTGTCGTCGACAAGAAAGTCAGCGTCGAGATAGATCAAGATCTACTTTCAAATCAAAGAAACTGATGAACTCTTCAGAAGATCTCGCAGAGAATTCTGAAGAGAACATGACAGATTACTTTTTCTTGATCTGCAGATCAACTCAATGCTCGTTCTGCCTTGGCGAGAAACGCAAATTCTATGAGAATCGAACATTCGAGTACTGCAGATTGAATAAGATGATGAAACATGTTCAGAAGACGCATCTACGAAAGTATACATCTAATGATGAGATCAATTGCGAACATTCGACGTGTAAGGCAAACAGTCTAACTCTGTCAAGTGTGATGACTTTCAAGCGTCATATCGTCAAGGTGCATCAGATTAATCTTCGTGCCTAGTTTCTCGATGTATTTCTTTCACTACGAAATGTTGTTGAGCCTTTCAGTCGAGAATCGTCTGAGTAAAATCTTCGCAGCGATCGTTCTGTCATCAAAAAGAAAAGAAAGAGACTTGATAGAAAATTACTTTTGCCTTCTAAAATTCTCTCTTTCTACACTCTACTTGTCGTCGACGTTGATTTTATGTCAAGTTAGTTACTTTAGCTTTGCACGAGAGTTTTGCGTCTAACGTCAAACAATAGAATTGCTTTTTATAAATAATCTGTTGTCTTATTTCATCTCTACTTTTTAGTATCTGTCTTCGATGCTCAAACATATTTCATTTGTATATGTACACAAAAGAATTCATTCTAAAGTCAAAGAACAATCTCATCACAATCTTTGTGATCGAAATATCAGAATGCGTCAGTTGCGAAGTTATAAAGACTGCAGCTAATTCTAACGTCTGATCGTCGATTCACTGAATTGTGTCTTCAAGTTCGTCGCTCGTGTGACTTTCTCAACAGTCTGATGATTGTGATCGTCGACAGAAGAATCACACTGCGGGCATTGAGATGTCTGCATCGACATGCCGCAATCTTCAATCGTGAAAGAATGCTCATTTGCGCAGTAATATCAATGTTCTGTATCACGAAAATCATGCGACATCGCTGCGTACACGGCTGCCTTTTCTTCGTTACTCATCGATGCGTAGAAGGTCGAATCACGCAGCATCTTCTTCACATCTTCAACTTCAGTCAACATGTCAGCGATTTGATCAGAATAAGCTGTGCAAACACTTTTGACTCTTTGAAGATGTGCTCTCGCCTGAATGAGAAGTTCAGAAATGACTGATTTCGCTTTCGAGCGATCACGTTCGAGAGCAACGAAACGAGCTCAATACAGTAGCTCTTCAATCGCGTTCGCTGACTGCTGTCTTGCCTGAAATTCTTCGACTAGAGTCTTGCAATCTTTTCTGTTACTGATTAAGTTGACGTGAAGATTTTCTCGACTTGTGGTTAGAAATTCGAGAAGAATGACGTAATCGCATCGAAGTAGCAAGACTGTTGTCAAGAGACGATTTCGTACTTGAAGAACATTTGATTCGCAGAAAATCTCAGTATTCACTTCGCGATGTCTGCGTGCATTCTGCACAAGATCGTGAATGCGACTGAGAGATTGTTTCGCTTCGTTGACTTTTTTGAGAAACTGCTTTATCTCTTTTCGAAGCTTCAAGATGCTCTTGAATCTTGCATCTGATCTAGTGAAATTGATGATATTCTTAATCTGCTGATCGCGAGATTCTTTCAGCTGAATAGACTTCAGAGAGAGAAGTTCTAACGTGAAAGATAATTGCTGCGTAGAATCTTGACTCTTCGCCTCGTCTTCTCGAAGCTCTATCTCTTCTCGTTTCATTCTAGCAATCAAAGAAACAAATTGCATATTTGCTCATACAATAAACTTTTTTGTTGTCTCGTCAATTCACGCTCGTCGAACTATGCGATCATATCTATTGATGTTTCGAAGAGAGCAGCGACACATCGAGCAGTTCTTTAATTCGACGATAGAGAATGATTTCGAGCTAGACTTTAGCCTCACAATCGAGCCTGCGTCATCTGATTCGTCAGAGAGAGTATAATAATTCGAGATACTCATGTGATCATTCATGCTTTTCAGAGTGAGAATGTGATCACATGATGATATAATGCAAGAGCTTTCGTCGAGATCAATCTCAGCATAGCTGAATCTCATGATGTAATAATCATCATCTTCTTGATCGATGTATCGACGCACTTCTGACAGTGCTGAACATCTGAACAAATCTTCTCACAGACAGATGAACATCGATGATCACAGCTCAAAATCTTCGAGCAACGTTTCGAGCAAGGCAGAAGGTTGCAAGGCATCGCGCATGACATCTGACATTTCTCACGATGTGAACAAGATCAAGAGCAGTCTTCAACACATGACATGCAATGCTCTTGACACTTTTTACTGCAGCGTGAGTGACTGCAGCGAATCTCACATGATTCATTGCAAAGTGAACATGAATCGTCGTCGTGACAGATACTCAAACATGCGTGACTACATGTCGTGTACAATCTACTGCATTGCGTCTTACAAACATCGTGAGCTCTCTGAAAGATCTGATCATCGATCTTTGAATTGCAGTCTTTACAAGCGTGCTTGCAGTCATGTTCACAGACGAGAACGACTTCACACATGACAGAACATGAATAATCATTCTGAAGCGAAAGATCACAGCAACGAATCTTTACTCGATGCTTGCAATTTGACATGACAATTTCGACTTTGATTCGACATGATACAGTTTTCGAAGCTTGCGCTTTGTGACACTTCAACCATTTTCGTATGTGTTCACAAGGCAAGACGATGTTTGAAATCTGAACTGAACATTTCGCCTTGCATGAATCTTCGCACAATCTGAGACACGAATGCTCACAGTCTCTCTTGATTCTCTGACAGCGCTCAAGACATCGAACGACGTTGTGTAGCGAATCGACATGACACTTATTGATGCAAGCGTGTTCGCAACGTAGTCTCGAAGTACACTTCTTGTCGCAGTCACTCTTCAACGAGAGAAGAGAGAAATCATCGACTTTTGATATCTCGATTGAGATCTTCTTGTGTCGAGAACAGCAGAGCGTCAGAATTTGACCTATGTTTTTATCTCTTTCTAGAATGAAGATGACGTTGATTCACATGAGAACAGAACTCGCGATCTGAGCATTGTCGATGATATACATATCATGACGAGCGCGACTTAACAAGACGTTGATGCGATTCAAGGTTTTCAAAAATTCACATTTTCTCTCGTCGTTGCTTCGTATCAGTGAGATGACAATCACTTTCGCTTCTTCTCTCTGAAAATTATCAACAGTCGCGATTCTTAATGCATTGAGTAAGATTGTCTTCTGCATATTGACTTCGCTCTCTGTTGTAGCCTTCGAGCTGTCATCTTTCAGGCTCAAGATCTTCAAATTCTGAAGATCTCGATCGTCGATCACAATCTCGAAAGAAGATCTTAGTCGCTGCTTGATCTTCTGCAACTGTTTCAAATATGAAGTCAAAACTGCAATATCATCTTTTTCATAAGTTTCTTGACGTACAAGATGAAAAATCAAAGCGACGATCATCTCTACTTCAAAAGAGTTAGTCTTCGAGAATGAGATCATTTGAGCTGATGACGATGAGTCTTTCTTCTCTTGATGATTGAGTCAGAAGAGGCGCTTTCGCAATTCATCAATCTCGAGATAATTTAACATCGAAGCGTAATCTTGTAGCTCGAGATACAGCGTGATTCTAACAAGCTCTGCAATCGATGAGTGCATTTGACGCTGCATCTTCAGTGAACTGAATGAGATCTTCGAGTAGCCGAACTGAGATTTAACGAGTCGCTCAAAAAGCGAGATGTTCAAAGAGAATTTTCCGTCCCTGAGATGATCATGTTGAAGCTCGTAGTTGTTGATCTGAGATCGAAGCTGCTCGTGATTCTCAATAAGAATAGCATGTTCGACTGAAGGCAAAAGCGTGATGAGCGTGTGTGTCTCTAAGATCTCATCTGTCTCTTCACACATCATGACTTTTGCTCGCACACGTCTAAGAATCTCTAGATTTCTTGCCAAGCCTGTGATTGTGACGTCGATGACGTGCGCTCGTAGAAGACATCGAAGATTCAATTTCTGATAGCACTTCTCGAGTTCATCTTTGATATCGCGATAGAATTCAAGAACGTGAAGTAGAAGATCGTTCAGCTGAGCTGCGTGTTGCTGAACTCAATATTTATGAATTGATTCTCGCTCAGAGACAGACATCTTCAGAAGAGAGACGTTTGAAAGCTTCGTAACGAAACGATTCGAGCAAAGACGCTGAGCTGCTTCTCTAAGCCAGCTTTTCACAACACTGTACTTTCTATCGCGCACTGTTCGAAATTCATCTTCGTCAAATCTCATCTCAAACAGTTGTTCGAAGTGCCTGAACGAGTCTTGTCTTTTCAGATAAGCTTTGATGTTTCTTCACAAGGTCGAATTCTTCAGTTCTTGTAAAATTTTCTCGATATGTGCTAGCTCGCTGTTCAATTTCGTATGAAGTTGTCACTTCTCGTAATCTTCGATTTTCGTCTGCTCGACTTGCTGAGAAACATGACGAAGATTCAAGTCTTGAAGAAGTTCGAATTTAGATCGCGAATCTAAATGAATCAGCTGCTCAACTTCGTTCTTTACTAGATGCTTGAGAAGTTGATCGAGTGCGTGATTCGTATAGCATATGCAAACAATAGAATCAAGATTAGCTGTCTTACGATTTTTCAATAAAGTTTTGATGATTGCTACGCCTGTATAGCTTTTCCCGATATCTGACGATTCTTGAATGAGCGCAAGGCAGCGACTCAGAGCATTAACAGTGAAGATCTGCTGCGCGTCGTCGAGTGTGAATTTGCTACGTAGCATCTGATAGTCGAACTGCTTTTCAGGCTTAAGTTTCAGAGATTCTTCTTCAGTCAAAGAGTTCAGACTGAAGACGAAGTCGCGTTCTCGTGAGTAAGCGAGAGGTGAGATATTCGCAACTTTCGAATCTTGCGTTACTGAAGCGATGAATTTGAAAAAAGAAAGATCGAGAGTGCGACTCATCTGCTGAAGCATCTGCAGCGTTGATCGAAAAGAAGGCAACAGAATTTCGGAAAACTCAACAAGAGATTGTCTTAGATTGTCAGTCTTTTCGAGATGATTGTTGATTCAGATGACGTCTTTCATATTGTCTTTCAGCATGCTAAGCATCACAGTTGCTCGATCTGCGTGCTTAAAAAGACTTGAATGTTCGATCGCTCTTTCAGAATCTGTATTGAGACCGGTCGAAGAAGTTGCAAGTTCTTCTTCTGTATTATTTCGCTTCTTGAGCGAAGGCGTTGAAACTGAGTCGCATATGAATGCGATAGCTGCGACCGCGAGTTCGATAGTCAACTGACCTTGAATCAACATCTCAGTTCTCTCGTTCACGCTTTATCGTACGACTGCGATGATTGTGATCATTCTTTCGATAGTCAAGAGACTCTTGAACAACATTTCAACTCTTCTCTTCACGTTTCAGTGTTTGAGTGCGACGACTGCGATCGCAAGTTTGAAAGTCAACAGGCTCTGAATCAGCATCTCAACTCTTTCGCTCACTCTTCATTGTATGAGTGCGACGACTGCGATCGCGAGTTTGAAAGTCAACAGGCTCTGAATCAGCATCTCAACTCTTTCGCTCACTCTTCATCGTATGAGTGCGACGACTGCGATCACGAGTTTGAAAGTCAACAGGCTCTGAATCAGCATCTCAACTCTTCCGCTCACTCTTCATCGTATGAGTGCGACGACTGCGATCGCGAGTTTGAAAGTCAATAGACTCTGAATCAGCATCTCAACTCTCTCGCTCACTCTTCATCATACGAGTGCGATAACTGTGATCGCACGTTTGAAAGTCAGCAGACATTGCGACAGCATCGCGCCTCGTCTGTTCACAATAGACGATATGTTTCGAGCATGCTGTGAGAGAAATAACGTTACATTGCAATGAAAATCAAGTGCTAGATAGACGAACGTTATCATTGCGAGCGGAAAGTTGTAGAATACAGCTCATGACTCGTTGCTGTTTGTCTCGCTTTCTAATTGGTTTAAAATCACAGACAAGTTGATGAGATTCATCAAGTATATGAATGATGTGTTATGTTATTTAATATCACTTCGTATTCAATAATCTTTGACAGCAAAGAAACTATTCACTTTCAGATCTATCTTCGCTTGTTGAAGAGAAAGCCTGCGCTATCGACTGTAGTCTCAGAAGATTTTCTTTCAAAAAGTTCATGACTCGCTTGAGATAATGCAGATCGATTGCTCTGACACGATTGCGAGCGTGAGAGATGAAGATGTCAATGTCGACTTCGTGCTGAGCGATGAAGAGTTGTATATAGAATTGATAAAGAAGGCGAGCGCCTTGAGCTTGAAGTAAGACGAGGTAGAAGAGCAGAAAGAGACGAAGATAGACGTAGAAGAAAAACCTGAATAGTGATGCAAGATTAGAGAGAACTTTGATAAAGTTTGAGGTTGAGATTGAGGAAGAAGATGAGCGAAGAATGATTATCAGAAGAAAATGAATCATGTTCAAAATTCAATGAGGTTGAAACAGAAGATGACGACTCAGTACATGAGTCATGATGTTAGCTGAGTCGAATCGAAAGTACGAAGCGCTTTGTAGAAGATGAAGATTGAAAGAAGAATGATGACGAATAAGCTGAGAATTTGTCAGTGAGACTCTACGTGTTCATGTAGATAACATGTGACTACGATGAAGATATCGCTGAGATTTTGACTTACGAGAGTAGGTTCGAAAGAATGTCGAACATCGTCAATTGCATCAAGTTCAATAAGAATGATTGATTCGCTTCTTCTTCTTCTTCTCGCTGACAAACGTCGACAGAGCACAAATGTTACAAAACAATTCTTTGAATGCTGATAGATCTACGAAGTTTTGACTTTGATGAGTGATAAGCTTTGTTACTACGAATACTATGAAATAGCTGAAAGTATTTACTGAAACACATCAAGTCACGAAGTCGACGACTTTAAAGCCAGCGCAAGAAGTCATATCTGAAGAGATGTGTCATAATTTAAGAGATTGAAAAGAAGCATGTTTGAAAGAAAGAGTCGTCATATCTAGAGTGAGATGCCTCATTTTGAAAAGACGAGAGTCGTCATATTTGAAGAAGATAAAGAATCATAAAGATACAGCAAAATCATTCATTTTCTTTCTCGTTAACTTTGTATCGCAGAAAGTCTCAGAAAATTGACTTACAGCATCAATGAATCAGCTAAACATCGATCGCGCGAATGCTATGTCATATGAATTCTTTCATACTTCACCTTTTTCCCTTCAACAAGGTCTCAATGATAACGATCGATTCATAAAAGCTTATTCGCTCACTTCTTATTCTACGCTTTACAACACAAACAAGCGATCATTTTCCGCGTTTGAAACAGATGACAACATAATACTCACGACGAAATATGAAATCAAGCGAAGGGAAAGAAACTTCGGCTCATGTCATCACATCTTCAACATTTCTTCATCTACTAGCCTATGTCATTCTTCGTCGACTTCATCTTTGAATGTCTCATCGACGAAACTTGAAAGAGTGTTAGAGTCAATATTTAATCAAGTTGATTGATTAGAGATGACATTAGCGATAGTCAAGAATCGAGCGTCGTCAATTTACTGCAAAGTCATCGAGAAGATATTGCAGGCACAAATACATCAGCTTGTAAAGATCGAGATCAAGAATAAGTATGAAGAAAATGAGAATACGAATAAGCACGAGAATGAGAATGAGAATGAGAAATATGTGTATGTGTACGAGAACGATGATGACAACAATGACGACGACGAGAATGAGAATGAAGATGAAGATGAAGATGAGAATGAGTATGAGAATGAAGACGAGAATGAGACTGATGACGGCGATGAGTACAATCGGATGTAAAGAGAAGTAAAATAGGCAAAAAGAAACAAGAAAATTAAAGCGAAGATTGACAGTAAATGTGCAAGCTACTATGATCGTATCTATTTTAGTCTTTGACGTTTGCTTTTGCAGAACTTGTAATCGATTTGCATAATCGAGACTTTCAATGTATTTATTGTCGAACATCACAAGCGTAATATTGATACTGCAGGATTGATCTACTCATTTACTGCAATTCAGAGCTTAATGCTTAACAGAAGTTTAGTTCATTCTTTGAATCAAAGAGGCTTGAGAATCAGCACAAAGTGTGTAAAGACTTCTAGTGAGTAAGCAATTCTAGTAAGTAAGTAATAAAATTACGTATAGAGCTGCGTCACGACCTCAAAAAAACAAGGCACTAGCATTCAGAAATTGCTCATAACTGCACTCGAAGAGATACTTTCTTGACGAGTACTTCTCTGATGAGTATCTCTCTTCATTTTTGAGCTCTACCTTTGAAGAGTACTCTCTTTGATAGTACTTTCTCGACGAGTACTTTCTTCAGATTTTGTGAAATTTAATCTTGAAGAGTACTCTCTTTGAATAGTACTTCTCTGTCGAGTACTTCTCTCAATTTCTTGAGATTCTTCTTCAGAGAGTACTCTCTTGAATAATATTATTCCCTTGGTAAGTACTTCTCTCAATGCGTCAATTCAAGAGTAAGTTTTCGAACTGTACTTCTCTCACGTCTCTCTTCAAAGCTTACTCTATCACTACAGCTCAGTTTACATCATTTCGAATAGCATCAGCGTCGAAGAACATTTATTTCAAGACACGAAGGTTTGAAAGATTGAAAAGTATGTCAATGAACTTGATTCTGCCTCTAAACTCTCTTTTCACTTAATGATTAAAACGAGAATCGACCTTCAACTTATTTTCTCGTCACAGAACTGAACTTTGTTTCAGCAATCTACGAAAGAGATAAAAGATTTCAGTCAATCTTGACTGCTATCATCGCACATAAGACGTAAGATCGAAGACACTTCGAAATAAACTTCTTGGGAAGAAAATCGTTCTTTGTCTTGTCAGTCAGATATACTGAGTTAGCTAGACTAGAACGAAAACCTGCATTTTTCAATTTCTTCAAAGAGCTGTTCTGTGTAGCGATCAGAAAATCTTTGATATCGAAGTTATTCTTTCACTTATTCGCGTTCTTTAGCGCGATAGAATGAGAATTCAGAATGAATGTTTCAGGCTTCATTAACTTCATCATGACGAATTCAAGACTACAGACGTCATTGCGTTCGCTTTTCGAAATGAGTCTTCTGTCATTGATAAAAGACTCGTTGATGTTGACTGAAGAATATTAGCAACGATCGAGTCAGTTTCAACAAACTTATCAATCTTCACTCTTTCTTCGAGATTGAGAAGTATCGTACCGCAGCTGAGAGCGTCATGATAATGAGAAAGCTTCTTGTGTAGATAAGAGAGATCGTTCAGCATCTTTTTCCCGACAGTGAGCAAATTTGAAGTGAAGCGATCAAAGCTAACTCTTACCTTCTTGCAAATTGCTGCTATCTGAAAGACTTTCAACGAGCCTTGCAGTAGATCGATGATGTGTCGTAGAGAAACGTTCATTTGTTCATAAATGATTACGACATCATCATTGTCTTGATACATGTCTCTGATTTCGACAAGCTGATCACTGTTGAAACTTGATATTCAATGTACGAGACTGTTATCAACTTTCTTGACTCGTTTGATTGCGACGAAATTACATTCCTCGCTGTTGTCTGAATCAATAATGATCGATTTCGCTTGATCACGAGTCATAAGTTCGTTGTATGATACTTGCGAAAAAGTCTCAATAAATCGTTCGATTTTCTCTTTTTCAAGTTTTGCAATTTTACTCTCATCTTTACTCTGAGAGACTGAGTCTAATGAAAAGAAGCTGAACTGATCTTCTAGAGCGCGCTTTCTTGAAACCTGAATATCAGACGAGATACTCGAGCTGTATTGCACAGAATTCTCAGCAACAGTCAGCAAGAAGTTGTCGATCTGAGTTAGAAATCTGTGTTCTTCAGACATGATTTGAAGATTCGAGATCGAGATCAGAAGAGATCATATAGCGCTGAGAATTTTCTTGACTTCATTTCTGAAGTCACTCTGAGCCAAAGCTGAATCAACGTGCAGTCGAAAGTGAATCAAAAAGCAGTCAAAAGCAGATGTCAGTTGTCTCTGAAATCGACTGACTTATGTTATCAGACACTGCTCATTTCTGCGTCAGATCATCTGAAATAGAACATATCGTTCAGTCAGAAACGTTTAGTTGCGTGTTTCGCTGATGATTTGTAAGGCGACAAAATCAAGCATCAATAAATGCATCTTCAGTATAATTTTAACGCAACATCATCGATTTAGTCAAACTTTCTTCAATTAATTTAAATGACTCACTATATAATGCTATCGAGAGCTACGATTTTCTTCTACGTGTTCATGTGAACGATCAGAGACGTCTTTTTCATTCAGCTGATTGATAGTCAAGTTTCAACAATCTTACTCTCTGATTCAAGCGCGATCGAACGAGATCTTGTAATTCATCTCGAACTTGTTCATTTGCGAAAACTAGAGTGATCGTCAGCTCAAGACGTTTTTCAAAAGCTTCATAATCTTGCCTGTAACTAAAACCTTCTCTCTGTTCTTTTCTGATCTCGATCTCACTTGATCTTGCAATAAAACCTGAAGATCTATTACATCGTTGTGATAAGCGACGTGTCGATGCTTCTCAACGTACTGAGAGCTGAAAGCAAGTCGTCCGTTCTTAAAAAATAGCGACACGTGAAGCATCTGACATCACTAGTTTAGTCAATCTCTTACAAGGCACTTCTCGTAAGCATTTGACTTACATAATCATGATTCAAGATATTCTCTCTCAGAGTTCTGTTAAGCAGCTCATTCGTCGATTTCTCATCGTCTGTCAACGTCAAACACTTTCAGCAATCAAGAAGTCTGAGATGCTCATTTAGATTCTGTAGTTGTCACATCATATGAATGTTGCGTGTGCAAATCTCTGAAAGATTGAATTCTTGTATCAGTTCTTTGAGAAAAGGCAACTGTGTCGCGATCTCAAATTCAATGATCATCATCAAGACTTTTTCGTAGTTCTCAATAGACACATTCGAGCCGTGTGACTCACTGAAGAAAGCTATGCGAAGATCAGAAGACTTCGAGCTAATTCAAAAATTCTCGACGTCATCAAAATGACTCTGATCGATTTCATCTGCTGCGTCTATTCGCGATTCATTGATCTCTTTCACTTCTCTTAAAGATACATTTCCCCCTTGATGTTCATCGACGCGATTGAAGAGCTTTCGCGTGAAGTCGTTCCTCGATTCTATCAAGAAATTCAGGCTAGGGTTTTTGCCCTCGCTTCAGAAGGCAATGATGAAAGAATGACTCTGCAAGAACGATCACAGACTGACGAATGAAATTCAAACGTTAACGTATTGTTCGACCTTGACTTTTCACGATCGAGAAGTAAAGATTGTCATTCTCACGACGTCGTTTTGTCTTGCAATCAAAGCTCGAAAGCAGTCACGATGAAGAGCGACGTTTCTATATAGAAGAATCAAGCACTGCATCACAAACGTGATCAGAAAAGTGCAATCGAAAACGAGTAGATATAGGCCTGAGAGTTTCATGCTCAACGAAAGATGTCTTCAAAGAGCGTAAGCTGCGACAAAAGTCAATGTCTGATGACAGCGAAGAAAGAGTTCATAGAAAACTCGACGAAACAAGTGCGAGAATAGAAGAAGTAGCGAGATCATGAATATGATTGCCTGTATTAGAGATTAGCAGAATTTAAATTTCTGAGAAGCACAATGATCAACTATCAGTTCAAACAACGGTTCGAAATCGCTTCTGCTAAGACTTGACTTATCAGTCGTGTGAATGATGACGTGAAGCAGGTCAAGAAGAACGAACATGATTTCTGTTGATGCATGAAAAAGACGGTACAGAAGCAGCGAAACATCGAGCAAGTCGCAAATAAAGCTCAAGTGAAATTCAAAATACGTCGACATCATGTTAATTAGCGATAAGTTTTTCGCGCGAGTAGTCGCTTCACTCGCAGTAGATATCTTGAAGCAAGTACAAAAGACGTTGCCTTCGAGATAAATCAGTTGAAAGATCATCTGAGCACAAGTTCAAGGTCTCAAAAGACGATGTCGTCGTAGAAGCAGAGAATATACAAGGTGCTTTCGCAGCAGTGTGTCGCAGAGTTTAATGAATCGACTCAGACGAATTAAAGAGTGAATGATAAATAAAAGAATAATGCAGCCGCTCGCGACAATAGCATAGAACTGCGTCACGTTCATCTTCTTTCAAATAGATTGAAGATGTCAACGAAATGCTATAAAACGTAGTGACTTAAATCATCTTGTTGTAAAAGCATCTACTCTGAAAGAAAGAAAACAGAATGTGAACATTTCTCGACAGCATCGAGAATTGTTATACTCTTGTTTCTTAAAGAGAGTCATTAAACATGACAGAGAAGTCGTTTTTGACTTCATCGAGCTCTCGATACAAAATCAAGAATAAACATGACTATCACTAGTAGGATTTGAAAACAATCTTAAGAGGGAAAGTGAAAAAGAGTGAGAGAGACAGCGATATAGAGAAAGAGCAGACTGAAAGCATAGATCTGAAACACAAGCATAAAAGAAGAGTGAAAAGAGTACAAGAGAGTATCGCGGCTGGTCTTTCACGCATTCAATACTTGATGCCTTCGTGTTCAATGTTGATCTGCTTTACATATAAGAATCTCTGACAGAGAGAAGTCATGAAGAATGTTTTCGCGTCACGATGAAAAGTCTATCGACTAAAGACTTGCAGGTATTTCGAGAGAAAAGCAGAACGTTCTGCGAATCGTTTCAAATATCACTTGACAAGCTTCAAGCTGAGAAGCTTCCCGAGAACTTAAGACAGCGCAACGACAAGAATATCGCTAGGTTGCTGAACGAGTTTAGTGCGAAAGATCAGCGCCTTGAATCAGAAAATCACGTGCTCGCGCTAGTATCTCGATTCGCTCTGCCTCAATTCAGTCGATCAAGTGACAACATTTTTGAAGAGTCACAATGATTTATTTCAAAGTCTACTCTACAAGTTCTACGCGAAGAACATCTTCTGAAAGCGGCACGCAAATTCTTTAAAGAAAGCAACAGATGATGAGTGGCGAATTTATATTCTGAAGGTAGGAAAGTTCGCTTTTGACTTCGAGACGAGTTCACTGACAAATTCAGACATTAGCTTTCAGATGAAGAACGATCTACGAGAACAGAACTTCAACTTTTCGAGAATCTATGACGAAGACATTGTTCATCAAATTCGCATATCTATTCTGAGTGACGATGCGACAAGAAGACGGAAATGACTCGTCAAGTTTTCAAAAAGCAAGCAGAAGTGTCTTCTGCGACTTGAGACGTTGCCTGAGAAGTTTGTAGAAAGTCTGAATGCTCTAACTTCATTCGCAGAGCTATGATCAGCCGTACAGATAGACATCTTTCCTCGACTCTGTAATTTACACTGCTCTGAGATTCGTGACTCTTTCTCAACAGCCTTTTCTTTTCTAAATAAATGATAAAGAAACTGACTCGCTGCCTGCGTCGAGTGAACAACGCTTGAACTCGAATTGTTGAAAACAAGAAAGACGATCAACTTCGACTTGATGCAAACACGATCGCTATACTACGAGATCGATGTCTCTTCGAATCGACGAAAGATCGCGCGTTCGTTCAAATGCGAATGCTTGTCGATGATATCTTTCCCGTCATCAAGATGAACGATCAACGATCAGCGATCTTCAATCGTATATGCTCGATAAAGTATGTCATTTCGTCAATTCATTTTGTTGTTGAGAATACGAAATACCTTGAGTCTGACGCCAGAATTTTGAAGAAGCTTCTATCAAACAAAAGCAAAGACTCGATATCGCAACAATTTCGTGCTCGTCACAACGAACAAGCAAGCATGAAGATACAGATCAGTGAATTTGTCTTCGAGAATCGAATATTACCTTCTGACGACTCTTTCTGATCATCGTATCGACAGGTCTGACTTGCTGCTCTTCGTCACTTTCCCGTGATGAACGATCAAGCATCTCGAAAAGACACTGCTCAACAGAGCAGTTCAGATTCCGAAATAGAGCAGCGATGATGACACGAGCTCTCTTCTCTCGCGTCAGAGAGCGAATATCGTGAGCTACGTCGAAAATACTCTGATCGTAAAGCAGCGAATGCCAAGACGATTGAGAACTGCGTGCGTATCATTCTGCCTTCAAAGTATTATCAGATCGATTCGAATTGCATGCGTCGAATAGTACAGCTCAATTGTCAACTCATTGACGACGTTTCATACATTGAAAGAATGAAAGTGACTTCGAAATTGACTTCAGATCACGATGACTGCGAATCGAATATTTTCGATCGATGCGATAGATCACGCGATCATTCTTTTCAAGCAGATGAGAAAAGTCTCTTTCTGAACCACATTTATTCGATCTTCTATAGCATTCTTCTCAAACGCTATCTGACATTCTTTGACATCAAACGAGACTTCTTTCACAGCTTTTTCGACTCAGAAGCAGACGATCTGAATCAGCGACCGCATCTCGAGAGATCTCAGATTAATATTATCAAGAATCAGAATGTGATGACGAGAAATCAAGATCATGTCACCAAAGATCAAGATGAGGTGATGAGAAATCAAGATCATGTCATCAAAGATCAAGATGAGATGATGAAGAATCAGAACGTCATCAAGAATCAGAATGAAATGATAGAGAATCAAGATCAGATTATCAAGAATCAAAATGAAACGACAGAGAATCAAGATCACATCACAAAGAATGAGAAGATCAGCGTCGACACACTCGTTTTCTATAACGCGGAAACGCAATTGACGAGCCAACCTTCGTTGACGTTAGAAGAAGTGTCAGACACAATGAAAGATAACGTCGATCAAGAGAAAGAAGATCAATCTCGATCTTCTATGAGAAAATTCGAGCAGCAGAATCAGAACGATGTTATCTCTTTTACGAAGGCCTCGCGACTGCTCTTCAAAACTCGAATGAATAAAAAGAAGCGTCTGTTCACGATGCTTTCGCTCATGATCGACAATAGATTTCATAAGCGTCAAGCCGACTCACTCAACAAGCTCTCTATGATCACTGCTCTAGAGTTGTCTTATGAGTCTCGATTCGTGACGCGAAATAATGACAAACGACTTAAGTTGACTGCTTCTACTAACATTCTTGAAGATGCTCGTTCAGAAAAACTTCAGACGATGCTCAAGATTCAACAGCTCAATGTTCAGAAGCTAATTCGTCAATTCGAGAATTATGAAGAATCTGAGAAGAAATTATGAAGATCGAGAATTCGTAAACTCAAGCAAATCATCTTGCAGATCATCTGCACAGGCCTGACTGAATGATAATCAAATGCGTTTCGATTGCTTTTTACTTTTGTCATTGCTTGACTTGATAAACTGTAGCACTACAAGCGTTCATCTTTTCTTGCAAATTTCGAGAACAAAAAGCAGTTCGTCGTCAATATTGCAGCGTCTGTATTACCTCTGCTATCTTCTTCACCCGTTCATCAAAGTCTGTGATAAACAATTCGAGAATCACTGTCAGTCTCTTAAAGTGATTGACTTCAGCAGCAAGCTTTTTCATCAACATCTCTTGAATCTTCAGCATGCATTCTTTCATGTCGAGTGATTTTAAATAATTCGATTTCGAAGCAGATAATACCTTGAGTCGTTCTTGTCGCTTCATCATATTTTAATGACGCTGCTCTTTTTCTTTTTGACTTTCTTCAGCTTGACTGCTCTGAAATTTTCTTAGAAAACGACGTTTATTCTCGTTTTCTGTCGTGAAATTATTTGATTCTCTACTTGCATTGAAACTAAATTTCATGAGCAAATGAGAAATTGAGCGCAATAAATGAGTATGCGATGACTTTGTGAAATCTGACATGCTGAAATTTTGAAATTAGATGATCAAGTTGCTATATACAGCTGAAACTTCGATAATAAAAATGAATGAAACGTAATTGTATTCGAAAGTATGAGTTGTGTTAAATAATTCATGCCTCGTGATTACTTCACGATCGATTCTATTCGTCTGTAACTTCGACATTCTTCAGCATTCACTTCTTGCTCTGACATTCACTTCTGATTTCTGTTACAATTTGCGATTCTTCTGTCGATTACGTTCTCTAGTCGTGCTTCACATTTATATCTGAAGCATCTTCTCTCAATTTGAAGCACTCATCTTTCATACGATTCTTGAACTCATGTTCTTTTTGTTTTCGAGATCTGGCATCGCAATTAGCATTTGTGCGTCAGAGATGCGCTCTCACTCTTCAAAAAAATAAGTCAGAACTACGAATTATCATTGAATTGCTACAGAGCATCTTTCTTCTTCAAATCTGATTTTCTTGTGCTTCAATTCTCGCTCTCTTCTACCTTGATCTTGACAAGATTCACTTACTTGCATTAAGATCTATATGATTAATTAAAAAGCAAGAGTTATCAATCATCGTAATATAACTGACATACAACAGAGCTAAATTTGAAACAACTAAACATCTCAAAATCTCGAGGGTTTTCAACGTTCTCACGATCTCTGACAGTCAGAAATTGTTTTCTCTAGAGCATTCTGAAAGTGTGCCCTCGCCTATAATGCATGACGATTTACTTCACTACTATGTTCAGAAACATTCTTCAAAAGAATTTTCCTTCGGCAACTATGAAGACACTTTCAAGTAATCGCTATTGTTCTGCTGCTGAAAAGTCACTCGAGATCATCTTCACAGCAGACATCTTTGACTTTGATGTCACATTAAACAACTCACAAAACCAGAATGTCACATCAAGCAGTTCGCTCTCTGAGAAACAGCGTCAACGACAAGATACAAGTCACACTGAAACATCAAAGGCTGCATCACGCAAATCTGCTTCAAATCGTCATGTGATATTGCAGAATTCTGTATTAACGCAGCGACTATCATCGATACATTCAGCATTTCGCTCGCGATCAATCTTCGACAGAGCGAATGATGTTATTGCTCTGAACGATCGAATTGCAAGAAACGATGAGACGACATTCACTTACGAGCAATTGCCTCACAGGCTACGAATATCAAAGCAACATCAATCTACTACTTCAGCGAAACGCGTGATAGAGCTTACGCGAACAAATGACTATTTACTGCAAGAGTTGACTTACTATAAAGATACTCAAGCAGCTGATATGAAGTTCTTCGAGAAAGTGATCAAGACGCATGCAGATTTGAAAGACGCATTGAAGAAAAGATCTCAGAGACGAGCAAACGCAGAATTCACTTTACTGAGCTACTGAGACATTGATTTTGGTGATGACAATGTGAAAGATACTGTTTTTTAATACATGCTTTCTGTTGTTTTGTAAGATAAACAGTTGAAGACTATGATAGTAATTCAACACGCAAAATCAACTCTCTCATTGCTGACATGATTTCTTCTTTACATCAGAAGTGATCTCTTCAGTCTAATAAAGATGATAGTGTTCATGTATTCAGTGCTTCTTTCTGACAAAGTAAAATGTCACTTTCTTGTGTGTCACTTCTTCTCTTCTGAATCTCGTTTCAGAATTGTAAGCAACACGAATCATAATCACTAAAATGTCATAAGTATCATCAGCGACACATGACGTAACAGTGAGTAAATCTTATGATCATTCTTGCTAGAAACTATGTTGAAACCTCATCTACTGTGTACATCTTAGAGGCATAGCATTCTAAATTGAATGGCATAGTATTCATTCTCTTTCGCGATTCTTTGAAGCTAAGCTCACGAAAAGAATTGCGGCCTGATTCTAATATTCAGAGATATTCAGAATAGAATGCGACATTCATATATTACTCTGAAGTATAGATCTTCGTCTTGAAGGTATATATCTCAGATATGACTTCATAAAGAAACGATCATATCATTTCTCTCTGTTCTAATGGCGAAAATTAGAACTGAGCGACATATTGTTCGAGAGAAAGTTCGAAAACGAACTCAAAGCCTCTTCAGAAAGGCAAATGAATTGACGCAGATCGCTGACGCAAACATCTACGTCGTCATAAATCGCAATGATAAATATCAAATCTACAAATCGACAGATCAGCTCGAATGATCTTCATCAGAACAAGAAATGATAAGATCTCACGACGCAACGTTGTCTACAATGCTTGACAATCACAATAGAAGAAGCAATATTCTATTTCGAGGCATAAAGATTCAGCGAACTTTGAGCCTGTAAAGCGCGAAGTCAAAAAGCAGAGAAAGAAGAAAGAAATTCAGTTTGAGAATCTGATCAGACCTGAGTTAGAAGATGACAGTCATTTCATTGACAATAAGCGACGCATTTTCTTCATTCTCAATCCTTCAATATTGCAGAGATCATCAATTGAAAAGTTCTCTTTCCCGCGTCAATCTTTATCGTAGATTATGTATATCTCATTTATCTGAACTATTGTAAAAATCTCAAATGCAGAGTTCTACTACTGAAATCAAAAAACATCACTGATGAGTCAGTACTCATACATTCTGACTTCTATCAATTTCAGACGACTTCTAAACTTAAAAAGTATGTCTGATTGATCAAAGTCTCTTCTGACTCTCTTGCACTTTGTGTTGACACGTAGGAATATAATATATCGTCTGAGCCAGAGAATTCTCAAGAAGTCAATGTCGAAGACACTGCTTTCGAGAGAAGAAAGTCGAGGTAGATAATCTTCGCACACATGTTTGTGAAGTCTACGATGAGACGTTCTTTGAGCAGAGACATCGTTTTGCGAGATAAAATATTAGAATGAGTCACATGATTGCAAGATGATTATTGATGGTCTGAGAATTCACACTCACATCTATTTCACAGAGAAAAGATGTTGTTTCACGCAGGTTTTAGAGATCGTCTTTAAGCTCAGCTAGTGCAGTCTGATGTGACGTGCATTTCACGTGTTCTAAAACGTCATTGACTGACATACGTCTGAATCTTGAATAGCATTCTTTTATTTGTCTGTGCCTTATAACATTCTCTTTTCTTGACCCGCTGCTCTAGCTAGTAGAAATCTACCCGAAGAGAGTCTCAACCTCAAACCTCTGTCATTCAATGAACATTCATTCCAAGTGTAAAGAAATATGACATGCATCTGCGCTTCAGCTAGAATTTACACTTTCTTTTCATCAGAATTCTATTGTGTTTCAACTCTAGCTGCGTTCTTCATATGACTAAATTACCTGCTCAGCTTCATCATCAGTGTGAGTGAAGCATTTATTCTCATACTTGTTCAACTATCATAGACTTATCGCTACATTCAGACGATAACACTATTTAGTTTTTGTAAGCATCAAAAAGTTTCATCAAGATAGAGCGCAGCATAATACTATTTATGATTATTTATTACTCACAGACTTCTTTGCTTGCTATTCTCATTATCATTGCAGTGTCTTATCACTTGTAATCATACTTAAACTGCTTCTTTTACTTTATCAAGCTCTACATCATGTTCAGATCTATTCATTTCTCTCTTACTGTCAGTGCATCGATTTGAAAATTCTCTGATCACAACATTGACAAAATTGTTGTTTTAGAAAGAATGTGTAAGATTTTGTCTGCCTTCAGACCTTTCTTCTCTGACATGTATCTTAGTCTTCTCGAAAGCTCTACAAGCAGCACAATTGCAACCTGTGTTGAACGATTGAGACAAGATTAATCATCAGCAAGAACAACAAAAGCGAGACGAGAATTGTTTGACAATTGATCAACTGAAGATACAACATCAAGATCTTTGTATGCAACATCAGAATCTGTGAGCAGTCTACAATCAGTGTCGAGAAGACTTGAATGTTCAGATTCAAGAACGACAATCTCTCGATTTAGTCTTCGACATGAAGAGAATCAATCGAGCGAAGACAGAATCACGTTGCCAGACTCTTCAAAACATCATGCAGGCATTTGAAAGCAACAAATATCAGGCAGATAAACAGCAGTTGATCATCATCGCAAAGCTAACGAATATTGTTTACGCTTCACGAATTCTCGTTGACGTTAAAGAATCTGACTCTAAACTTAGGCAGTGAAGCTTGATCTTTCAGTCATCATGAAGATTGTCGAACCCTCGAGATTTTCAAGTTTACGAAGGCTTCAGTATGATAGCAGACGATGAATAAGCCTCGAGATGAACAATGATCGTATCACTTGAGAACTAGAAATGATGAATTACACGATCTGCAAAACGGAAATTAGGGTCACAGATACAGAGCGCTCATGAAGCTTATTTTTCCGTATCAATTTCAACCTGCATTTTTGCGCGCTCGTTCTGTTTTTCTCTCATTATATCTATCTACATTACAATATTTCTATAACATAGCAATAGAAAAGAAAGAAACAAATCATATTTCTAGACACTTTCTTCGTCGAAGCTCGATCAGGAAACGAAATTCGTGACGATTGCGCAGTCGCACTTGGGACATCGATTGCTCAAATGCTGAAATTCATGAGCGAAATACTCAATGAAGAAGTCGCAGTAAGTGCTAAGTCAGTCGAATCATCGTAGCCAGTTCAAATCATGCCTGAAGCTTCTGAGAAGCTCATTGAGACTGTTGAAATGTCACTCAATGTAGTGCTAACATTAATCAAGTGTCGATCTGAAGAATTGAGACTAAACGTTCTTTGATTGCTGTCATCAAGCGCACAGTTCTGCTGATGCGATGAGCTGTAAAATCATGCTGAATTCTGAGTTGTAACCAAGTATGAGTACATCAATCTGAAGAAGTTAACGGCACTTAATACGACTTGTGCTTGACAAGGTCAGTTCAAAGTAGCTTGAGTCACAGTGTCATCGAGATTCATCGATGTAAACACAATGATATCATCAATGAATGCACTTAGTTGATTCGAAGTGAACAAAGTCTTTCTGTTCTTGTCAATAACAACTTGATGAATAACTGAAGTCGAAGATATAGACTCTGACGCTGCTGCTAGTGATTTCATTGTTTGCATGCTTGTATTAACGCTCGTTGAGTTTCAAGTTATATTCACTTCAAAGAACAAAGTCTTCGACACTTTATTCGCATCGCTGAAAAGTAGAATGTCAGCTCATTCGAGTTGCAACTGATTCACTTACGAGTTGACGATTCACTTACGAGTTGACGATTCACACAGTCAACAATGCTAATAACTTTGATTTGTTCATATCTTGATTTGCAAAACGAAAAAAAAAGAATGATGATCTTGAAGTCAGCAAGAATGAGAAAAAGCAGATCTTTAATGATGTCAAAACATGCCTCAAATTTTGAATGTGTGAAAGTCTGTGTTTCTGAATGTTCGAAGCGAACTTTTTGAAAGCTTTCATTTGCAGTCAGAAAGCTATCGAAAAGCAGTCGAATTTGATCGTCAGAGAAGCTTGAATTGACTCATGACGATATAATGAAGTCGAAAATTGCGCAAAGCAATCAAGTAGAAGACTGACTGAGAAAGCTTATAAGAACATCACTTCTCTCTTCGATAATTCAAACAAAACTAGATCTTTGAACTCTAATACAATCTTACAAAACAGATCGATTGATTCGATCTTTGAACAAGCTTACTTCAAGAATCTCATATTGTCTTCAAGCAGTTTGATTCTTGTAGAAAAGCTAGCCTAGCCTAAACAAGAAACTCTCTAGTTAAGTCATGACACAATTTGAAGCTGATCTTGAAGCGGAAAAAGCGTTTTAACAGGCAGAAGCAGCGAAGGCATTTCACGATCTTGCGATTTCAAAGAGCACGCCAGGCTCAGATACTTCTCGCCTCGAAGTCGATAAAGCACGTCAACAGGCAGAAGCAGCAAAGGCATCTCACGATCTTGTCATCTCGCAGAGCACGTCAGGCTCGAACACTTCTCGCCTCGAAGCTGATAAAGCACGTCAACAGACTGAAGCATCTCAAGATGCAGTCTCTTCGAACACATCCTCAGATGATGCGTCAGGCGAAGATCAGAAAAACTACATCGACGAGCAGAAGCAAGCAGTGAAACGGGTGCTGAAGTGTGAATCAAACAAGTATTATCAAATTCTCGAAGTGAACGATTCGTTCATAAAACAGAAGATCAAAAAAGCGTATAAGAAGCTCGCATTGCTTTTACACTCAGACAAGAACAAGTATGAAGGCGCTGAAGAGACTTTTAGAAGTAGACAAAGCTTTATTGAGTTGTTTGAAACTATTTCGGAACTCTCACTTTTACTCTATTTCATTGCAGAGCTGACTTCACAACATAGATGTCAACACGGCAGTCAAAGCTCTCAATGTTGAAACTGAGAAATTTAGCGAGAATGCTTACGAAGACGACGAAGATAACGACAATCACTCAATGAAAGTCGAGCAAAGCGAATCAAAGTCAGATGACTTCTGCAAGCAAATCTATGAACAAGCTACATCTCATTTGGGAAAGCTCATGAACGATCTCGATAATAAAGTCGCTCAGCTCGAATTGGGAAAATTGAACGAGCAGATAAAGCAGCGAAATGTCAAGAACAAGCTTTTGAAGAACAATTTAGAAGACTTTCTCATTAACGTTCTCATGTTCATTGCTAATTTCAAAAACGCGAAGAGATTCATTGAAGCGTTAAAGAAGAATTCAACTGACAACATCGCAAGAGAAAAACTCATCAAGATAAATCAGCATATGAATCTAGTGAATGAGCAGCGAAGCTATCTCAGAAAATGACTTATTATAATTTCATCTCACTCAGACACAAATGCAGCAGAATTCGAATCTGAAACAAGCGAAGAGTCATTCAGATCGACTGAAGACATCAAAGTCATCAAAAAAGACGGTCAAGCTTTCATCAAAGATGATGTCAAAATCAAAGTCAGCGTCTCAATATCTGATGAGTCAGATGGTCGAACATCTTTTGAAAAAGTCGTGATTGTCAGAAGCGCTGACTTTGACTCACGAGTCATTGTCAATCGTGAAATCGATATGAACTCGTATTACGATATACATTTCGGAACGACTTTTGGGAAAGAGATCGCTCGACAATGGTTGAACGAGAAAACATATGAAATTGCGAATTCGTCGAATGACATTGCGGTCGATGAGTTGAAAATCTGTGAAAGAGTCAAGATCGCTCATATCACAACAACACTTCTTAAGCGGGTCGAGAGACAGAGTCAGAGCCGTAATAACATTTGTTACTACTTTATCGAGGTACGAGAGGAAAGTTACTTGAGCATCAGGACAGCGCTCTCAGAAATGAAGAAGATCAGCTTCGTCAAACTTAAACGAATTGATGCAGCGTTGAATCATCAAACTGAGATGCTGCTCGAGAAACTGAATCAGTGTCGTGAAAACAATGAACATTCGAACATCGAAGAGAAGCTGACCAATGATGATATCAAAGATATGTCATGATTAGTCTTCGAAGCGACACTCAATAACGAGAATGAGAAAAGCGATGCGAATGATGAAAACATTGACAACTTAGTGCCTTCAGTGACAGGTCTGAAGCGTGATTCGAAGCCTACAGCATCTTCGGACACGAGAAGTGCCTCTGAAAATTCTGGAAATTCTATCGAGTCTGAGCTGTAGAGCTTGATGATCAACTATTGATAAGTGGCAGACGGCAGCAAAGACGAAGAGTTAACTTGATGAAGCCGCGAAGAATGTTTAGAATTTTCTGTTTCCTTCAATCAGTTCTTATCAAAGCATACATAGCTAGAATCAGAATCTACATCAATAATAGATTATTGAGATGTAACGAGTCATTTTCAGAACAGTCAGTATTACTCGTCGTAGCAAGAATTTGTAGACTTGATATGATTCTAAATAAACAGAAAAATTGAATCTCGATACTCGATTATGATGAGAGTTTGATCTAGAATCTAAGAGTGCGAATTGATTGAAGCATATCAAGTCTTGACGAAAACATCACTAGCGTCGAGTTCTTGCAGACTTCTACTTTTAGATCTCACATCTGCAAGTTCAAGCATAGACTTCATTCACAACGCTTCATTGCAATCAGAGCTTCTGCTCATGAAACATCAGACGTCAAGTCTGAAACATCGTCTTGACAAGCTCGACGACGTTTCACGTTCATCAAAGAAGAGAAAGCGCTCATACACAGTCAATTCAGAGTATACGTCGACAGAACACTTCGAACGAGAACAGAAACGAAAAGTCTCTCTCATCGATCAGCAATCTCATACGAAGCGAGCCTGTCAATCTCTTTCAGAGCACATATTCAAACGCAATAATAGAGATAGCATCATTGAACTTGAAACGAACTTCAATGACAGAGAGAATATCGCAGTCGACGCTCAAGCTACTCAATCACAGCAGTTGATCTCAGAAGCTCTTCAGAAGACTCAAGGTCAATATCAAAGAAAGTTCGTTCATAGCAAGAACTCTGAGATATGTTAAGCACGCTGTTTCGTTTTGAACGAACATGCTAAGTATGAAACAGTGATCTTATATCATGATCTATAAAAATGAAGCACGGTCAATTTCTAGTCATTCAGAGACAAAACGAAAAGAAAGCGCAAGCCTTTTATTCTCAAAGTTCATCAAGTCTATCACGGCTTACGATACGAGATTCGATGACATACTGAAAGCACGTCATGTCGTTGAGGCAGAGAATGAGAAACTCAAGAACTAAAGTGCGCTTCACTCTTTGCTGAAAAGAGAACGCGCATCTGTGTCACTCGAGAATCATGAAATCAAGAGTATTCGAGAAGCTGTACGACGCAGCTTCAATGAGAACAGTGTTTCGCATAGCGTGTTTTCAAGAATCTTTCCTGTGAGGAAAGTCGACATCTGCAAGACCTTGAAGAAACACTGAAACAGGCAATGAATACACTGAACTTCGTATTATGCTAATCACGATCTCAAGGTTGTATCTTCGCAATCAAATTATGTCATTGAATATCACATCAAATTATTCTCAGGCGAAGTCGTTCAAAAGCTACAAGGACTCGCAAGCTCAAGCAAAAACAAGTTGACGTTTCTCATATTCTTTGTCGAGCTGAAGAGAGCATCGAGAATCATGAACGTGGTCAAATTACAAAACATGCACAATGAAGTCAGCGTCGTCTACAATCTTCTCAGACTACATCTGACAATTGATCAGGAAGATGATTACTATGATCAGGCGTGAGTGCTATCTCTTGACATCAATGGTGAAGTGTGAAGGCTTCGATGTCATTGAGTTTCTAGAGAGAACTACACATACGACATCTACTACTCGAAGGTTCTTAAATGCTGAGCAGTGAAAGATTCTAGAGATGTTGTTATCGTGAAAGCAAGAGCTTCAATGAGAAATGTTGTGAACTGAATGCGCGAAGTTATGTTCAAAGTGTTGCACACTGCTATGAATATCTATGAGAGAACTGTCACAACTGAAGCATTCGATTCAAAGTCGTGCCTGTCTAGCTTCAAGTCACAATCACAAGATTCTAGCACATATTCAACATCTGACTATTCTTTCGTCGACGAGACACAGTTTACTGTTTTCGAGACACAGCTTAATTATGATTCGAATTCTCAGAAGTCGAAGATTCTCAAAACTTGCAGCGAATCTGTACTCGAATCTATCGAACTAGCAAGTATTCATACGTCAACAACAATTCAAGAATCTAGTCTATTCGCTCACATTCAGAAGAACATTCAAGAAAAGAATAATACAAGCAAAGAAGAGGTAAAATCATGATGAAAGAAAGAGAGAGAATCTACTTTAATCTTCTATCGCTGATGAGACAAAAGAAAAGAGTCAACTGAGTCAAAGTGCAAGTCATAGTTTCCGTTGTCATCTGTATCGCCTGTCAAATTCGTCATTACCACTCGTCAAAAGAGCCTGATTCAACTTCTTTATCTCAGTCGACGCTTTTTCTATTGTCTCTGTTCTACTCTCTGAATCATGCATCACTGACGAAGTCTCAAAGAACTTGTTCAAAGCTCAGCACTTGATTTTTCAAGATTAGAAGATGAGCTCAAATATCACAAGACTCATCTTTACTCAGTGAACAAGACAATTATCGAGATGAATGAAAGATGAGAAAGAGCTTCGATGTTTGTAGAGATGTAAATCGAGGTTTTGAATAATAGATTTTGCAGATGTAGTGAAGACAAGAACAAAGTGGTCGATGAATGAATGAAGTAGTGATTCGAAGCTGAGTCGATGATATCAGGCGAGAAAATGAAATGAAAGACTGCATGATGAGAATGCAAAATTCTAGGGACGTAGGCAATCGTAATTGCGCAAACACAGGAAAACGCGTTCACGTCTACAGCAAAAATCACAGATTTCGACATCTCACAGCAACGTCAATGTTCATATAATTGAGAACATTAAGCGGCAATTTTTTCGTTGACTATTGCTCTTAAAAGTATGTAGACAAACTTTTTCCTAAACGCGTGTGAAAGGCTGATGACGTTGCATAGATCGACTTTTACTTAGAACTATCGATGAACATATAATCTTCGTCAACGATTAACACTTTACTTCTTTCTATGCCTCTACATCAAATTACACATTAAGAAGATGATTAAAACATCTTAGAACACTAAGTCTTGTCATGATCTGCAAAGCGTGACTATTAACATTGATCGTAATATATATATCTGTCACTCGAACTGTTGACGAATAAAGAGAAATTGTTTATAAATACATCTTCATAAACTGAAATCATAGAAGTAATTGATTTGACATCATGATGCCTTGAAATTGATGACATGAAAGATTCGATGAGGTTCTTGATTTCGTACTATTCAATATGAGGCGTTAGTACGTTAGATACTATTGATTAGTCATTTTCCGAATTTGCGATGAACTACGTCAGTGTAGACTATTACAACGAATTTGCGTTGCTGATATAACAAACCTCAATCACTGATATCTCAGCTTGAATAAGAAGATTTTATGTCAATGACAGCAGCTATTCAGAATGTGCATTGAGCCTCAGCATTTCTCTGACTTACATGTGCTGACATACGTATCAATGTCACAGACCTTAAGAAATCTTCGTAGTCATGTCAACTTCGTGATCTCTCGTTTACTGAAAATTGAACTCGATAGATCGAAGCTCATATATGATGAAATAAGCGTCATGTCTGCAGAGCTTGACTCTATCATCATGTGTCATCGTGTTGATGAACCCGAGCTTCTTTCAGACCTCATCGATGATCTGAATACGCATTCTCATGATCATCGAGTTGCTCAACCTGCCATTCTCTCAACTGTCATCGATAACTATACAGAAACCTTCGAGTTCTGTATCTCTCTTATCAAAGATTTCTTACAATTGCCTCACAATCAAGAATCTGCTCGCTCTATCTATGTAACATTCCTTCAACCCATCGACGACGAGCTTTCGCGTCAGTCTTTCCCGACCGAAAATATGAATTCGAATCATCTATTTCACGATTGTGAACATCGTCAGCCTTCTTCGAATACTATATCTGTTCAAAATTTCTTCACAGGCGACACACTGCATGAATCTCGCAAGAACATCTTCGCAGTCGATCAATTGCTCAGTAATCAGAAATCTCATCGTCTCATTCTTGCTTTCACAGCTCTTCAGACTTCGTCTCACAATCAAGAACGACCTCACGATTCTCATGATACTCAATCTTCTCAATCTTCACCTCAGGTAGATAAATCTGACTTCTTTATCTCTTATGAGACGCAGAATGAGATACTTCGACTTCTCTCGACAATGAAACAGTGATCTGATTTTCCTGCACTTCTACAGTATGCTCGAGACCTTGATGTGAAGAAAGTCGGCATCTGCAAGGTACTTCTATCAGAAGACATAGCAAGCCTGTCGAAGCGTGTTCATCATACAAAGCAAAAGAAATACTGTTTCTGAGCTCAATCTCAAAGCAACGGCATCTTTGTCATCGAGAGAAGTGAAAAGAACGACGTTTTCGAGGCAGACTTCGAACCAGTCAATATATCATCGAAGATCGCGACTGTGCAGCGGTTTGAGCAGCTTCTTCATGAGAAACTCGGTTTAGAGAACGTTCGATATTGCTTTGATATAGATGTACAAACAACGACAGCTCGAGAAAGTCTTGACCTTTCCAACTTTCTCATTTGACCTCTCAAGAGCAATCATCTCTCTGAGACAAAGATGCGCATTTCTGGAATTCATTGATTCTATGCTTATCAAGTCGACGATGTGTTCGAAGCGTCTTTCGTTATGCACTGCGAGAATGAGAGCCTGCTTTTCATTAACTATCTTCATGAAGAAGACAAGTATTGAGTGACGATGTCATCAAAACACGTCAATCTTCTTGAAGAGAAGTTCAAAGAAACAAACAGCACTTATCATCGATCAGATTGTGCACAGTTTCTACGTCACTCTGCGACATATTTTCCGATCTCTACTCTAGATAAGTGAAAGATATTCTTCAAAGTTGTTCATCAGACACGTCGAGAGACTATCATCACTTTCTGTCGAGTCTATCATCAGAGTTTCAGCGCAGAATATACACTCGCAGAAGCTGTCAATTATGCTGATCAGGAATGAGATATTCAGAATTATCGCGAATGTGATTCTCGAACTTGCTCTGACGAATTCATCAGAAAGAAGATGATGAAATTTCGAGATCAACATCAAGAACAATATTCAGAGAACAGTGACGACGACAACAGGAACGAGAATAGTTCAACAGAAGAGAAGAGAAATCAAGTTCGCAACGATGAAGTCAAGAACAAATTTGCGACTAAGAAAGAGAAAGCGCATCGAATAAAGCTGAGACAGAATCAGGTCGCAGTCGTCTCTGAAAGGCAGGCTATCTTGAGCAAAGAAGCGAAAAGAAAGCTCGATGCTCAAGAGTTCGAGAAAACTCAGAACAAGATATCAAAGATTCAGTGCTTCTTTAAATCAAGCGTTTCTGCGTTCTTCAATCAGCTTTCACTCATTTCTAAAAATTTGATGCAATCAGTCGACATATATCAGATCTTCGCTGATCGCAGTCAGAATGAGAATGAAAACGAGATTTGACTTCTGACTCATCTGTTCTTTGCTATAGTCAGTTCGAATGCCTTCTATCAATTGCGCGATGTCTGTATCGTCACTTGACGCAATGAAGATCTTTCGATTCTTCAATCGATTAATAGTATCTCTCAGACTATACAAGCTCTCGATCATCTAGATACTACAGTCTTCATAACCTCGATTCTACGACGATATTACTTGATCTTTCTGATGACTCATCGCAACGAACGAGAGAAACATCATCAGAGTCAAAGATCTAGACGTGTGTCAAGAACTCTAAAATATGACTACATGAGTCGAGATCAAGTGAGACAGACATCGACGAATCAAGAGGTTTTTGAGCGCGCATCTTCTCTGATCTTGACTGATTTGATGACGAAAGCGTATTCTGATATGAAACAGACTCGAAAGCATCGAGCATCGAGTAATGAATATCAAAAAAAACTTCAATTTCTTAAAGACAGACTTCGAAGCAAACGTAATTGACACTTGATGCAGCTACAATTTTCTCTCGGAATTCTTGCTTTGATGCTTACACGTGACGACTACAACATTCAGAATTACGAGTGAGTTTTCTTACTGACAGTTCTTGTCGATAGCTAGTTCAAATCAGAGTCGAGAGATTACTCATGTCTTTATTTTCATTGTTCTTGAATGTTTTAAAGAAGTTTCGTGAAGATTTTCTTTGCAAAGTCAGTGAGTTGATCTCTCAGCATATTTATGAAATTCTGTATCGAAAAGACTTGAGCCGAAAGTACGTATTCGAGAATATGAATGAGAATCATCTGAAGCAAGAATCTCTCGACTCTTCTCACTTTATTGAATTCTGCGAACTAGCGTAATGCTTTTGATCTAGATTGCTCATATCTGATGCGAATAAGCTGAAGAATCAAGTCTAATGTCATGTACATGCTGACTTCTGAGTTCTTATCTTGTCTCTTTCCCTTTCTATTCATGCTCGATCGAAAAGATTTGTGTGTATTGTCGATATCTTGTCACTAGTTCGATTCACAGTGAATCATGTCACGAACGACTCTGCAGACGACTTCATGAAACCTCAGAGCTATTAAGTCTTCATTAATAGAACTCAAACGACTCTAAAGTAACTCATTTTCGCCCTTGTAGATACTTATGACAACTTTTCCTGACGAGCTGTGAAGAGAGTCAGTGATATTACAAATCGTAAAGACATGATCAGAAGTCAATTCATCATTAACGTCAATTCAAGAAAGAGATTCAGACGTTCAGCAAGAGATGATCAAGGGAAAAGATCAGGGAGAATTCTTATTCTAACGTCAACTCACATCGCAGTTCTGATAGCAAAAGAAAAGTGAAAATCTGCTTTCTTTTCTAATACTTTGATTATTGCTTTATCTATAATAGAAAACGCTAATTCTTATTAACTTAGTTTCAAGCAGAGTGATCTTTACACCAAGTTTATTATTATACGAAGCTTGTGCTTCATGCTCATTGCTCATGCAATTGATTACATGAGAAGTTTCGCAATCTTCTCGCTGATGTCTCACATTGAATTCATTCTTTGCAGATCAGTGAAGTGTGACGTTTTAGAAATTCATCGATATGTCTTTCGAATTCTCAGAAATTCTCGATAGAGATTCGATATCTTTCAGCTGTAGTCGAGACTTCTTGCGCACTCGAAAGTTCACTTGATCATCAGACTTTCGTCTCTTTAGAGCCGTTGAATTCTGATGAAGCGAATTTGAAAAACATGTTTTGCAAGATCGATGCTGCAAGTCTCTGTGATAAGCTGTTTCAAATTGAGTCTCGAGCTTTTGTTGATCTTTAAACCACTGCATATTCTGAGAGAAGACACTAATCTTTCGTCGTTCTTGTGTAACACTTTGTACATAGATGATCATCATTTCTGTTGAATGACGAACGAAAAAGTCAATGTTCTTTTGATATCGATGACACGAGATACACAGATTCAGATCACTCTCATAGTATTCTAAGGCCTCAACGTCAGTGACAAAGATCAAGCTGAATTTATGACATCGCGTCAATAAGTCAACAACGACTTTACTCTGAAGGCGACATCTTATTGTATCACGACAATGATATCGATCTTCTCGAATGAATTCTGAAACGTTGCTTAGCTCAAAATAGAATGCAGAGACGATCAATGCATGAAGAGTTTTTTCACAATCTTCAATACTTCGTGACTGTATATGCACACTCTTTCGCAGCTCATTCATGCGATCAATGTTGTCAATTGTCGATTCATCGCTGAGCAGAAAGACATTCAATTGAATATAATCTTCTTGATTTCTCTCGTTCAAAGAGTTCATGAGTTCTTCTCATATCTTTTGACCGTTAAAGAAAGACATGTAAGATCATCAAAGTCGAGAAACATATTCATCGAGAATCACATGACGAAAGTCAATAGTTCTTGAAAATACTGAAGTTCTCTGAGTATCTGTGTCAAGAGATACAACAATGTCAGGTTTGAGAAGAGACGAATCGTTTCGTAGACGTTTCGACAACGCAGGTCTGACAGAATTGTTGTGTTCGCTCATCTCATCATTCTGAACAGGTTCGAAGGCCTTGATATGTGCTGATCGATAGAAACTATTTCGAGTCAGTCATGCTTCGCTGTACAGCTTCGAAGACTCACTCACACGAGTGCAGTCGAAGTATCTCGATCACTATACAATCAGTCATCGAACTTATTGAAAGATGTGAGACTTACGCTTCTCAGATACACGACTCATTCTCGATTGCCTTCGAACGAATGTGCATATATTCTAGTTTGTTGTTCAGTCTTTCGTTCTTTAGGCACGAGACTCATTCTTATCACACGTTTCTTTTCTTGTGCTCGATTCATTGTAGTTCGTGAAAATGATCGAAGAGACTTTGCCAATTGTAGCAGCGACGACATCAACTTTGGTAGCAAGAATGCTCGATTGATAGTCAAACATTCGATCGTCAATTTTCAAGTTTTTCTTTAGATAATCTTCAAGAATAGTAACATCATAATGATCATTCGAATATCAATTCTTCAAGAAGAGACGAAGCTTTGTGATGATGTTTCTTCGTTCTTGAGATCGTTCAAAAAGTTTCCGAGCTAGCGTATCAAATATCTGAACACATTGAGCGACTGACACGCAGCGTAGAAACAGAATGCAGACAATGAGACTCTCTGTTTCATTATTATAATTAAACACGTCTTGAGATCTGAAAGAGAGCTTACCAACACTAGTGTCAAATGCAATGTCAAACAAGTCTTGAAGTTTCAATTTCGATTTCATGATATCTTGAATTATGATCAATTTTTCTAAGAGTATAACGTCACGCGTGTCTTCTTCATCAATACTTATAATTCAATCATCAACAGAGAATGATTTGAATCTGACGATGCGATTTCCGAAATGACATAAGAGACAAGTATCAATATGATATTGACATTTCATGATAAACATCTCGTCTTCATAAATTCGGACGCAGACATCACAGAGAGCGTGTTTGCAGAAAAGTGTATTTTTCGACTTTCGTCGAAGGCAACAGAGGCAAGTGTTATTGCTCTTAAGTTGCGACCAGAATATGTCAATGCTGCCAGTCTTCTCTTGATGCATCTGTGTCGCGATCTTGTCGAACGATATCATATTCGAGAAAAACGTGATCAGATGCTTCTCTATGCACTGTTTCTGCTTCTTAGTCTTCTTCTTGATCAGATGCTCAGCAAAGAATCGCTTCATAAATGAGCTCATAAGTGACTTGAAGCACGAGCGATGATAGATGACTTCATACAAAGTCTTTGAATTAAATTCTAATCATTCATTCAGCTCATGATCTGTTGACTGCATAGAAAAGGCCTTACTGTGCATTCCCGAAGAGTACGCGTCTAATAAAATGCTTGAAGCAATAAAGCTCGTCAAGACATCGTAAGATAATTTGTATCGAGTTTCAAGTCGTAAGAATGAGATTACATGATCGATATGATCTGACTCGACTTCATTATTTTCTCGACTTGCGATAACAAAGTTGAAAGACTGAAGAATAGAGACGACTGTATGCGATACAGTCATTTGAAAGAATTTATTCAGATGTATGACGAAGTAGAGACACTCATTGCTTTGTCGAACTTGACGCATTTCATTCATCTGCCTTCGCAGTAATTCTTGTAGTCGTCGAAAACGTGCTAATGAAGATATCTGCTCGTCTGTCAAATGCAGTACAGTGATGAAAGAGTAGAAGTTTCTTAGAATCTTCTGCTGCAGGCTGAATTGAGAATCTTTCATCTCAAGAAGATCATATGTAGAACTTGAACTGACTTCGTCATCTCGTTTGACAATGACAACTCTTGATCTTGTTTGCTTGAACAGAGTTGATTCGCTGCCAGCAGCGATTCATGCTTTCAAACGATTCACGACACTCTCAAAGTTGATGAAATCGTCGACGAAAATGCACAGTACATCGGCGAACAGACAAAAAAGTCGGTCATACAAGATATCATAGATATTGTGCATCGTTGTGACTTTGACCCATCTAATAGAAGATGTCTCGATTTCGTGACAGAAGATGTTGTTCACTATCGATGAAATCGTCACAGACGAGTCGCTTTCGACAAAGAGCACAGAATGATCGAAGAAGAGACTTCTGTTATCGACTCGCAGAGTGACAATGTCATCATGAGAATCTTTCTTGATTTGTTTGGGGAAAAGCTCTCGAAGAGCAAGGTTCTTTGCTTTTCGACCTATAAATAAAAGAACAGATGATTGCTGAGATACTGAATTAGTCAGCTCCTTCATGATTCTGATCATGCGGCCTGAATTTATAAGCGCAAGCTTCTTCTCGCTCGTCACCTGTAATCATTCAAGATGCTTGCAAATGATCATAGTTGATTGATGCGCAAAAGAAGTGAGGTTTATGTGTGCTTCAGAAAGAGAGAGATCGCTGCTGACTTTTTATATGTCTAAAGTCATTCAATAATTGATGCTTCTTTATAATTCACTTCTGACTGCCGTGACAGAGAATCTCTTGTTTGGCAACTTGATGATTAATTAAATGAGTGCTTGGCCTGAAATACTATAGATGCTGTTGACATGATCCGAGATGAAGACTCTATCGACTGGCAAGTTACAGATATTTCCATCAAAAAGTTGTCAGATTCTCTGTTACGTGACTCTCATGATTGTAAGAAGAAAACGACTTGCTTGATCTTTCACCTCGCGATTATTCAGATTAAGTGACTTGAGACTGTGATTGATTTTTGTTCAGTAGACAGAAGCGAAAGCAATGAATTTCACTATTTGAAGAAAGTTTACAAATAAATCAAGGCATGTTACGAGCACGACAGTAAAGATATAAACAACGCATGCGCTTCGTCTCATCAACTTCGTCTTCTCTTTCCCTGCTCGATAAACATCGATTGCAACACAGCTGTCTTGACTTCGGCTTTCTCGTCATCATAAGAGAAGCAAGTCTTCGATCTGCTCTGTGATTGATTCTGAAAATTCGTCGACAAGTTCTTAAGCACTAGCTTTCCGTGCTGCAGCTCGTTGATTGTGCGTTGTAATTTCTGCTGCAAGGTTCTCACTTTCAAGTTCTTGCTCTTCAGTTCTGATTTCATGCTTTGCTGTTCATGCAAAAACGCGTCGATACTCATACTTTCAGATAAGTCAATGCTCAAACTCTCTTCGTTCGAAAACTCAAGTTTGTTTAGAAATTCAGTCAGCTTCTTCAGACATCTTTTCGTCACTTCGTGACACTTGAACTCATGTTTCAGTGACTGAATGATGAGAGCGTGCTTCTTGTTCTTCGCTTCAAGAGTCGCTTGTTGAGTATTCAGATCTTGCTGAAGATTGACGACGACTTGTTTTGATGAATTTGTGACTTCAGCCAATCTTTTCTGATCATGTTGAAGAGTTCTTATACGAAGTTCGTTGAGCTGATTTACGTGATCGTTACGAAACAGTTGATCGTTCAGAATGATGTTTTGAGTCTGAAGAATGTTGATTTCCCTGCGAAGCTTTTGGTCGAAAAACCATTCAATCTCACACGATGTGCAGATTGATGCATCGATCTATTACCACTGTCAGACTTGATAAGTATGAGTGAAGAAGAAAGTCTCTATCACTCTGAGTGTCTGATATACTGAGTTTGTTGACTCGCGTTTCGATGTCATGATTGCTATGATGCAGCTTTATTCAGTGAAGCTGATGATATGTGAGAATTGACGAAGGCTTAACGCTTTGCTGTTTTGCTGTGAATCTGTTACTATGTAAATAATTCAGATCATGATAACATACACTTGAGAAAGACGCTGCATTCAAGAAGTGCTTTATATTAAACACGACATAGTGAATAGATTGTTAAGAATTCTTGTGGCAAAGTCTCAAGTGCTGTGCCTGACTAGCATCAAACTTAGACCGCTTGATTGATAGAGAAGACGAAAGTTCATGCTTACATGAACAGCTTGAGCCTCAAGTTTCTCAAGCATGTGTGAGACATAGAAATTCATGGCGCATAGAATCTCAAGATGCTCGAAGATTCAAGTGACACATCAACGTGATGTAGGAATTCAAGATGTGTAGAGCTAAGAAGCATGAACATTCATTATTATGAGAAATGTACGCGTGAATCAATGCATTCATATGCACGTAAATCATTCATGATGCGTAAGAATTCAGAATCCGCACAGACTCTTTGACTCATCGCTAAAGCAACTGCTATCATTTTCGCTACACTCAACAATTGAAATTTGATGCTTTGAAAAGACTATTAAACGAAGTTAAGTTCATAGAGATAATCTTATCACAACTTTCTTTCGCTACTTGAGATGAATTCTATAAAGAAAGAGCCTTTTTCTGAGAATCAATAAAATCAATTTGTCAAGAACTTTGAGAATCAATCGAAAGCGTATTTCTCAACCTATGAAGTGAGCACATTCGATCAGACTGATGTATCTTTGAACTTCACAATCGATAAGATTTACTCTGAAGTAAGCGATCAATCAGTGCATAGTATCAAATCAGAACAGGTCGATTTACATCAGGAATTCGACTGAATCTCGATGAACACAGTCGAACAATCATTTGAGATATCAACAGATAACATATCGAATCTTGATCTTGATGAAATACGGTCAGAATTGAAGGAAATAAAAGTGTTGTACGTGCATCATGCTCTTCTAAGATAACACAATTGACATTATGACAGGCTGAAAGACAATTCAAGATATTTTGACTCAAATCAAGTCAGTAAATGTACATTAACTTTAAGAAAAGACAGATCGATCGACTCAATCAGCATCTTGCTGCCTTGCATCCGTTTTTTAAAGCAATGAGAACAACGTTGAAAGTATTAACAGAACACGTAGATCGTCAATGAAAGGTCAAAACGTCTACGCCTATCTCTTCAATCGACATGCAACTAGCATAACTACGCTCGAACATGAGAATCGTAACAGTGCATGTATTGATTGTTATTAAGTAGAGAGTAGCAAGGACGAAATGTTATCGAACATCAAATAGATTGTCGTAGCGCGCAGTTTCTGCGTCATAACTAGTGTTCTTTGAGCAACCTTACACTTTATCTCGCTAGAGTCATTAGATCACATGAGATTGAAAAGCTTTCACAATTCAGTTGTTTACTTTTAAAATGATTGTCAACGAAAATCATGATGTTAGAGCTAGCTTAAGTTCGACTTTCTGCAAAGCGGTTAGAGCGATTATTATCAGCTCTGTTCATGAAGGGTTGAAATAGTTGAGTCGAGGCCGGAAATTTTTCTTGACATCGAGTTGAACTTTATAATCAGCGGAAAATTTCGGAACAATTTCGACTCGATGCTCAGCATATGCTAATCTTATGCCAGGCCGAGCTCAACCCTTCTTCTCACTTCATATCATTCTCATCTTTCTCGTTCGTTCGTAGATACTTTATATGCTCTGCATATGCCTTGCTAATATTTCTCTTAGGCCCCTCTCAAACAAACGCTCAAAGAAAGTCGCTGCTGAAGGCAAAGGCAAGAGCACAGGTAAGCATGGCATAAGCGTCGCATATGCCACGCTAACGCATCACACAGTCACACGTCGCTCTCGCCGTATCGTCGCAAAGTGAAATGAGTCTCAATGCTTTGCTCATGCAAAGCATATGCGCTTTCATTCGATCGATTCTTCTGTGGTTTGAAATTTTGTGTGATTTGAAATGTTTTTGAATTCATGCTTAGCATATGCACATAGTTGAGCTGAGATCGACGAAAAAGAAAAAAAAATTCCGGCCTCGACTCGACTATTTCAAACCCTCACGAACTGTAAGAATCATGCACTGCTTACTAATTTTCACACTCTGCAACTGTCTTTCTCATCACGCTGTAACTACTTATTCTATGAATAATTCTCTACGTACAACTTCTCATCGACCCTTTCAGATATATAGTTGACTCTGAAGATCTTTCCTCTTCGCAATGCTTCGCTCTGTAATCATCGCTATTAATATCTTCGATCAACGATTTCTTCGAAGACAGCTGAAGCTCGAGTCTCATTTGTCGTAACAACTGTTAAAGATATTTCTTTCTGTCGATGTTCTGCTCAAAAAGTCGAACGTTAAAGCTCATATCGATCACATTTTTGCTCAGAATGAGATGTTCTGCGATAACGATGAATGTTTTTCAACCCTCGTCTCATTCACATGCATTCTATCGAAAACGAATTTAGCGCTCAGGGTTGACTAAGTCGAGATGAATCGTGCGAGCTTGCAGATCGTCTTCGTTGAGTTGGCAAAGATCTCGATAAGTAACTCGTTTGAAAATGAATCAGTCATTACTCAACAATTTTTTCTTGCCGTCTCGTTGACCGTCGTAGATCATTTTCGAAGTCGACTGATAAATGAAAAAGAAAAGTCAGTGATTCAAGAAAGAATGATATCATGAAGCTTCATTTACGAATGCTTTCATGAACGTTCAAAAGCTGTTATTCTGAGTCACTACAAAGAGTCATGACAGCGTCGCTGTTCTTCAAAACAAGTCTTCAATACAAGTCACTCACTGAACAACTTGATCTCAAAATGAAAATTCTCTGTCAGATCACGATTTTGATTCTTGCGACTCTGATAGCTGTCACTTCATTCAACTGCTCACTCGCTGCTACTGTGACAGTGACTCTTCGAGAAGAGAACTTCACCTCAACTTCAAAGATTGTTTCAGTCACAAGTGCTTCAGACGTCAAAAGTACTAAAAACATCGATAATTCAAACAGTCACATGACAATCTCATTGATCAATGTGTATGAAACTCAATTGTCTCTCTCGTTTGCTTCAAATGCTGGTGGCTCGTCCTTGATAGATAATTCATTCGTCATCATACTCTCTAACGCCTCATCTATTCACTACACTTTTTCAACTGAATGAGCAGAAAGAATATATGTTGACTCAAATCTTAACTCGAACGGCAGCAAAATTGAAGGCAGCTATACAGATTCATCAGATATTGATGTTAGTTATGTTGATGATTACTCTGTGCTCATTACATGCTCTTTCGAGAGCACAGCAGTCTTCGATTGCAACATTAATCTATTTAAGCAGTCAGGCATCACATGCAATAATCAAGTCGACGATTCTGTCTGTTTAAACTTCGCTCAAAGTGTTGCTGATGAATTCGCTTCATCTTTTTTTGCAGCTTGCGCAAAGGCTGCGTACATCTATTCTAATGATAACAACGCAAATGTAAGCAATCTTGAGAGTAACGTGGTTTTTTGTTGCATCGACACATCATGCAAAGCACTCTCACGCCAATCATCTAAACGAGAAACTTCACAAAACGATTCAGAAGTTCAAAGACAAAGTGTCTCTTCATCGTTTTTACTTTCATTCGCGCGCAAACGCATCGTCATTACTCGCTCAATTCTCGAATCAAAGAATAGATTCGCAATGCAGATCGACTAATTTCGCGTGACGTATGTATCAGCTTCTAATACTGTTAGCAACGTACGAAAGAATCATATTAACGTCAGAAATAGCTGCGACTAATGAATATCTATTGCTTCAATCTCGCTTAAGTAGTAAACTATACATGAAAGATGCTTGAAATCAAACGTATATCAATCGTTCTGAAAGATTTATTGTGATGTTTTAATGTTAAGCACATGCGTTAGAGAAATAGAATCGTGAAGCAGCTGTACTATAGCTGCGAATGATGATCGTACAGAGTGCAAACTCTACAATTCTTGAAGAGTATCTTATACAAACTATTTAGAATTTTCTCTCTGAACATGTACACAGTCGTTTCGACATATGTCTATAGCACTAGATAGTTGTTGATCTTTCTTTCATCTCTTGAGTACAAGATTTGAATATGCTTTCAAAACTGAAGACAGCTTCAGAAAGCAATGTCTAAATCGCAGATGAATGTCAATATCGAGCTCATTTCAAAGTGTCTAGAGTAGACAGAGAATCTAGTACAGCGAGAGCAGAACACTGAACATAACTTCACTAGAAAATGCTCATGTAACAGAATTGAATGCTAACATCGAAAGTCTATCAATGAGTCTAAATCAGAAAACACTCGAACAACGCGAGAATTAGAATAGCTTCTTTCCGAGCTTCAAAATAGATTGCAACATAGATCGAAACTGAATACAATTAAGAATACTGAGCTTATAAAATCAAGTCTTTCATTAATTTAGTAATTTTGCTTTTGATTAGACATCAGAGATCAGATCTGCTACAAACTGTTATACGCTCACATCTAACTTGATCAATATGCTTTTCATCAGCGCCTCGAGAGTCTGCCTTGTCTCATTCTTCTGTCTATATCTAGCCATCGCTCATGTTAATGTCGTATCGACATTCAAAAGCATCAGCAAGAGTTCGTTTCTTCAGGTGAGAGACGAAAACTTGCTCAACGCTGACGTAAGTAGTCGCAGTTTCGTTACTTGCAGCTCTTGACTGACCTCATCATACGTAGCTCATCAACTATGATTCTCTCGCATTCTTTTCTTCAGAAGTCACAGTGATCATCTTTTCTGAGTTCGATTGTAAAGAATATTTTGAAATCGCAGTTGTCAACTATGAACAAGATGTATTTTTCCAGAATCTCAACAAACTCTTAAATTTTCTTTCTTTCGAAATATCTCGTACCTTGAAGAACAAAGAGCAGCTGAATATAAGTCACTTGAGTCAAGATGATGATCAAACTCAGACTTGAAGCTGTGACATTTATATAATGAACTATCAACATGAAACGACTCAAGACTGTCATAACAATTCAAATCAAGAATCGACTAGTTGTTTTCGATTGTGACACTATTAGCTGCAGACGCTCAATCAAGAGCGCTTCTTGAATAGTACAGTGTTAGAACGAACGAAGTCTTGATCGTTTGAAAGCACTTGATTTCGAGCGCAAACATACAAGATTATATTTTCTCTGAACGCTGTCTGCTTTCATGTCGATGCAATGATGCTCTTCGCGAAGCTAACATGCAGTTTGTTCGACTCTTTGTTGTTTGGAAATTCGTAGCACTTTCTATTAGCTTTAGCAATACAAAACATGCGATCGAATAAAAGTCACGTTCTGTAGATTCGCTCGTCCTGAAATAAAAATTACTCACATAGGTCAAAGATCTTTAAATTTCTAGAAAAAGATGAATATGTTTCAGAAAATGAATAATGCACGAATAAATCTTATTTTCATGACGCAGAAATGAATGACTTACACCTGTTTTTGAATGAGTAGATGATGTCGAGACGTCTTACAGAATTTTTCTGAGTATCGAGATATTTGGAAATTACAGTGAGTGCAAGAAGTGACTGCCGCTTTGTTCTAGCCGTCATTCAGCCCTCGCGACAATCGATGTTCTATTCAGAATTGAAGTCATTCTCTGTCGTATGAAAGAGGCATTGATTTACCACAAATCAATGTTCTGTCTTCAGAAGCGGCTGATTCTGATCTCTATAAGAACAAGAATGTCTTTAAATACGATCATCTTTGCTGATTTCATCAATTCAATCTTTTACACATCATTCTCAAAGGCTGTCAATCACTGCACTTCACGATGTTCAGAGTCTGGCAAAAAATACGATCTATGTTGAGGTCGAATGAAGGCTGATACATTTCTTTGACTGATTCTCAGTCAGCAGCTCTGCTACATCATTAAGATAAAAACATTGACATCTTGCAGCAAACAATACGAAACTTCAGCGATTTCAACAGTACTTTCGTCTCGACTGTCATTTTCTATATCAGCAAAATTTGCGTTGAGAATGATGAACTCATGTTCTCTTACATTCGTACAGTGCTTGAAATTCTCGTTCTGTTCTTCATCACGACCTCGAATTTTAATTGAATCGTCGATGATCGAGCTTCTTATATTTGCAGGCAAACAGAAATTATGTTCGCGATCGTCTTTTCGCTCACGCAGACATTTGTCGATTCTCAGGCACTGTTCGCAGAGAATTGTCTTCTGACTTTCAAGTTGTTCGAGAGAATTTCGCGTCGCGAGCACTGTCGAGCGAAGATCATCAAAAATATCATCGACCTGATCAGAATCATGCCTCTAGACATCATCTTGATGATATTCGACTCAGAAAGTCACGTTCATCAGCTCAATGCCGTCATTTTTCTGAAGAAACTCAGGCCTATCGATCACTATTGAATAGCAAGGGCATATTCTCTTGTCATAGAATCAACAGAAGAAGAATCTTCTAGATACTCAGACGAGATGCTCGAGTCGTCTTCTCTTCTGCTTTGAGATCTTTTTTGAGAAGTACTGTATCTTTGCTGATGATTATAGTTTAGATCGCAACATATTTTCAAAGATTTGAGTTACGATTAGCTTAATTCTCTCACTCTCATAATGTTGATACTGATTGATCAATCGACACAATTCATAAATGCTATCGCTTCGTGAAAATGATTCTGATTGATATTGTCAAGCCTCATGACTGTGAATCTCTTCGTCGCTGACCTCATTAAAAACAAGCGTCAATCAGCGAGTGAAAAACTTCGAACTGTATTGAGCTATTGTCACTCTCTGTAAGACTTTAGAAGTTCTTTCATTAAAAAGTAAAAAGTGAACGAGTGATTTCGCTTTCTAGTGCACTATTCTCGTATGAGCTCTTCGAATATGTTCTTCAGCAGAAGTTGTTCTAGTAAGTCTGCAATGTCGTTTTTAAGAATCTCAAGCTGATCATCGAGCTCAGAAATCGTCTTCTTTAATTCTGATCGAAGTTTCAGCAGAGCTTCAATGAATGACTTACGTTCTTTAGATTTGATTTTCACGAATCTGAAACAAAGTTAATAGTGAATCTTGATGACAAGAATCATACATGATCATACTGTCTATTGAAAATTGAATGTTCATTCTTGATACGATGATCTTCTGAGACGAGTAATAAAATCGCAGCATCGAACGCATTACACAAGAGAACTCATATCTGATCTTCATCTCACCACGTTCGATACTTACAATACTCTAGTTCTCGCTGCTTCGTTAGATGTGACTTTTGCAGTTCAGAATGAGCTTTCTTCATGAATATTGTGAGTGCTCTCGTCACTGCGTTTTCTTTGCCATCGACTTCAGGTTTGAAGTCACTCTGCTTGAATGATGCATCTTTCTTTCTGAACTTAGCAACATCTTGCAAAATCTTCATTGTAAATATTCATTTTTCGATGCGTAAAAGCATCTTGTCTTTGAACGATCTGATCTGAACACGCTCGACAAGTTGACAGATTATCTTAGTCGTCGAATCAATCTTCGATGTTTCGAGCTTAACGTGACTTTTCTCTTGAGCGATTGTATCATTTCAGATCATCATTACTTTCTCACATTCAATTTCTTCAATCATTCGAAGCAACTTCTCTGCTCGTTCTCGATGTTTAGGCACAATTTCTTCATGCTCGTGCTTATATCTTATAGTGACGAGATCATTTCGCTTCTTAATTCACGCGTCTTCAGAGCTCAAATGCGATGAGAGCATTCAATCAACTCGTCGACTCTTCTTAGATTCTGATTGATTCTGGCTCGACTCATCGTTCGAAATGTCTTCGAGAATGCGACGTCGCTTGATTCTGAGTGTCTTATTTAAAGATAGTATCATATTCAGTATCTGCCGCTCACTCTTTTCTTGACGTTCTAATTCGAGAAGGCGTTTAAGATAATGATATCGAAGTTGAACATCGTCGATCTGCTTCATTAATGTGTCTCGATTTGAGACAAGACAATCAGCGTTATATATCATGAAGATTTCACAATCAGAGCTGTTTCTTTGCTGTTGAGAGAACTGCGTAATGTTAGTAGTGATGATAACACGATGGCAAAAGAAGCATCTCAACTTATCTCACTGCTTATAGTGTAATGCCGATCTTGACACTTTCATTCTTTCATGATCTGAGTCAATCGCTTCTTAATGACTGACAATGCCTTCGATGACTTTAATATGTCTTCGTCGAGAGAGTCGTACTGCCGAATGAAATTACGTGTAAGATTCACGTCAAACAACGTTCAATGACTCTGAAAGCAGCATGAAAGAATGACGCGATCATGATTGCGATCTAGCGATCATCGCCTTCGATTGAATTTCTGATTGTCATTCTTGATTTTTATTAATGATATATATGAGCTGTGCAACATCAAGATCATCGATGATCAATTGAGAGAGAATATCAACGACATCAAGTTGAAATTAGTGAGTCACTTCTTCTTCTGAAAATGTGAGAAGAAGTCATCAATTTCGTTGAGATTAACGATCTTCGAGTATTCATCACAATTAACGATGAAGCTTTGCTCACGATAGAGATCTCTGCAGTACTTGATCATCTGTCTCAGCTTGTTCTCAATTGATATTTCGATGTTCATCATGATTGATACAGCATCGACTTCTTTCGAGGTGAAAGTTTTGTGAAATACAGTGATCTCTTGAGACGAGCTATTAAATACTGATAGTCGATCATTGATATTGAGGTTTTGATCAGAGACGAACTGATGCTTGACTTCTTCTGACACATCAAGCGACTCAGACTTCGGGTGTGAGCGCAGCGTCAAGAGTGTTAGGTAGTTCATTGTGATATGCTCGCGTGATCTCGTCATCACATTCGAAAGATCATTTTTCAGAGCATTGATGATCTCACGATTGAATCGCATCTTCGTATGTTTCTTCTTTTGACGTTTTTGCTTCTGCTCTGTCTTCTCTTTGAGTGCTATTGTCACGTGTTTCAGACTGTTGAGAAGCTTGACATAGTTCTGTCTTGAATTCGATCTGAAGTACGCAGAGAGAAGCTCTACTATCTCATTCAACGTCTAAGTGTGATCAGTCAAGAATTTTACAGAACACGTCACGTATCAAAGATGAATCTTTTAACATGTGACTCATTTTTGACCTAGATTCGTCGCGAAAGAAGTGCTAGGTCACGTGATGAAAGTTCTTTGCTCGAAGGCAAAGAACTTTCTTAGTTCGATCACGTGATATGAGCTTCTTACTTACAGGCTCAGAACTACTGAGAAATGAGTGAAGCTCTTGCAAGTACGTGATGATCATATACTTAATGAGATTTCGAGAAAGTCGCCTGATTGTCAGTAGCTTGTAAAACAAGAAAGAGAAGAGCATGTGTAATAAATGAACAGAATCATGATCGACTTCGCCTCAACGCGCAGTCGTTTGTAACATAAAGAATTGCTGCTCATGAACTAGAAGTCAATTGAATGATACAGTTTCTTAAATATCATGTCAAGACTTTCGTGCGTTTCACGCTCAGCTTTAATATGTTAAACAAAGCTAAATGATCAAACACATGACTGCTATTAAGTGCTGAAGTCGTTGATCAATCTATCGACGAACAATTCGATTCGAAATGATATATGCTGTGTCAACTTTTTGATTCTCGCCCTGTCAATTCATGAATGAACAATGTTATCGATCTTGACTGTGCGAACCTTTTTCCACAAATTCTGGGCGAAAAGATCGTAGAAGCGTGCGTAATTAGAGAAGAAACGATTACTAGCATATCATGATTGTTGTGAGCTTTATAGCTCTCTCTTCTGACGCTGCATCGAAGAAGCGCTGATAAAATGCTGTGCTTCAAGGTCAAAACTGTCAATAAGACTTTCGACCTCGAAGTTTATAGCGTTTTCTCTTCAGTATCGTATTCACTTCAGCCAGCAGATCAAAGTTGAGTGAAGTCGATCTATGCTGTCTATGAATCATTCTTGAACGTGAATTCGATAGCGCATCAAGAGCGAGGGACGGCGAGAAACAGCGTAAGAGTAAAGACGTACGTCAGACCTAACGAAAGATCTTGAGAGCGCAAGAACTCAGCGCACATTGCGAGTAACGTCACTTTTACATCAAAAATCTCATCTTTAGAAATCGACGACAAGAACTACCTGTACGTGATGCCGACTACGAACTCATTGATGCTGTCTGCAGTATTCAGTGAAGCCTAATGTTCTTTATTCTTTACCCTCGAGATCGCTGTCGTCGCAAAGTCATCGTCGTACGACGCGATCAGAACAACATCAACGCGACAACATCTCAATCGCTCAAATCACTATTTCTAGCTGCAATCGCTAACGCGAAAGAGGTGAATGCGATCGACATAACGAACTGACGTACTCAGACTGCGATTGCATGCTCAAACTCTTTACACTCTTCTCTTCACACGGCTTGAGACGCGCGAAGAAGCAACAACGACGCGATGAACGTCACTAGAATGTACGAAGTGACAGCGTGCAAGAGATTGCAAGAAGAGCTAGAAATACTCTACGTTTTACAAGAGTCGCAACGCATGATGATTCTACAAGAACGCTTCATGAGAGTCGAGATGTACAGTGACTCTACAAGAAATCTTACGAAAGTCGAGACATATGATGACTTTCACGCCTTATAAGAGTCGAAACGCAAGATGACTCTACGAATGATTAAAGATCGAGAATGAGTTTTGATATGACTACGATCTACAAAGAAGATGCATATCTCTCGAAACTCATTCTGAGACACTTCTGATATGACGACGATCTATAAAGAGAAACTTCGGTTTCTTTAGAAGATTGTTTCATCAGAATATCATATGATATCTGCAAGAAAAAGCACAAATTGTTTGATTTATACAAGAGTTTAAGCAGCTGATGAATTTTACAGTATACGAATATTATCACAAGAAAGAGAATACAAGCGAAGATCATATTGATCGCAAATATATGATCGCAAATATATAACTCTTGCATAGACTCACAATGAGTGTTGAATCGAGTAAGAATTAAAAAAAAAAAAATTCATCTTTAGATGTTGTGACATCTGAATCTGAAGAATTGAACCTGTTTCATTCTATCAACCTCTGAATAGAGAGACATATATTATACTCTTTAACGTCACTGTTGTAATTCATGCCAGCTCATGCTACTTCTGTCAGATGCTCTTTAACGCTATTATTGTAATTCACGTCAGCTCATGTCATTCATATCAACACAAATCAGCCAATCTCAGCCTCATGTCAGTCAACATCACTCAGTTTCAGCAATCAACATCGAAATTCTTAAACATCTCACGACACTTCAATATAGCTCTGAAACCGTCTTTTCTTAATATCAAGATTGTCGTTAACGAGAAGAGCGAAGACACGAAGTAGATGATCGATTTGAGTTTCTAATATTTCTGAGCTAAGTTTAACTTTCAAAACAGTATAAGCAGCTCATATCATTCATATTATTGAGCGCGTGCATGATGTTCGAAAACTCAGTCACGTCTTGATTATCTGAGATTCTGAGCGAAGATAATTGAACATTGACAATGTTGACTGAGAAGTTCAAACTTCGTGCTATCAAGTTGTTCTCGCTATATGATATTAGTGATTTGAAACAATATCAAGTAAACAATGAATACTTACTTGACAGTGACTCTGACGTTCAAGTTATCAAGACGCGTATTGACATGATCGAGACGCGTATTGACGTTATCGAGACGCATATTGAGATCTCGCTTCACGATATCAACACGTGTAGTCAAATGCTGAATGAGTCTCACTAATTCTTGATGATTGTTGTGAGCGACTTGTCGATCATGAATGAATGATAGATTTTCAAGCAGAGTAAGTTCAGTTGAGGCAGTTTGCAATTCATCTTTCGCGTTTCGAATATTTTGAGCGAGTCGACTCAAATTTGACTGAGTCATGAATAATGTAGTGACGAGAGTTGAAGAGGGTAAGAGAATGATGTACGAGCGAGAGATGAAGAAGATGATGCGGTATGAGAAGTGAACAAGAATGATGATCGTCTGAGACAACGCAAATTACTACAGTAAACCTTAATATACATTAAATTAGGTGATGTCTGCATTCAAACAGAAGTATATAGTGACACATATACAACAGTTTATATTATTCTATTACGAAAGTCAATTCAATAAGCCTCTTTTGTTGAGACTTCAATGTTGCTGCCGTCACCAAATTAGGCTTAGATCTCTTTCTCACTGACTTGAAAGTCACTACCTTCAATGTAGAATCACGAGAACGACGTCTAGGCTGAAACTTCTGCTCTCATACAGTTGTTTTCTTCACTGCACGGCCAGATTTAGTTGTTCTAGTCATCACAGATGAGGCGAAAGAGAATGAAGATTCGTCGAAAGCAATACTGACAGCGAAAGTTTGATTCTTGCTGCCTTTGAGTCTATCTCGAGGCTTGAGCGTCAGCATGATGAAGAATGAAGCGAAGGATGAAGAATCTGATGACAGTGAGGCTGTAGCCTCACTGTTCTTCTTCTTTTGTTTATCTCTTTGCTTAGCATCTCGCTCAGCTGCTTTCGCTACAGTCAAAGTTCGAGCATTGACTCTATCATGTTTCTTTTTTTGACGAAGCTCAGCTCAAACTTCTTTCTTTGTAGAGAGTGATTTTGAAAGCGTCACGAAAAGTCTCTGACTCATCTTCTGCAACTTCTCGTGTGTAACAGTCACGTTGGCGTGAAATGTAGACAGCTGATTGACTAGAAGATCGATCTGCTGACGAAGTAACTTCTGATGCAGCTTCTGCAAACTGACTGCTGCATGAAGAAATTCATTCTTATCAACATCGTGATATTTCTTTGAATTTGCGTCATCTGAATTCATGAAGTCATCGTAGTATCTAGCCTGTCAGTTGCTCGACGCTATAGAAGGTTCGTTCAGTCGTCAGCAGAAGATTTCGAGTGAGCTGAGAGTATTCTATCGATTGCTCTCTGAATGATGAGTATGAGGCTAAGATTCAGCCGAGGGTGAGATTGTCAGACGATAGGCATGACGATGAGATTGACGTCGACGTGTATGTAGATAAATAAATAGCTAGGTAGGTAGGTAGATAGATAGAGCGTAGATTGTTTGAGATAAAGGTGAGCGAAGCTCGAAAGTCGTACTGAATGAATAAAAAGTTTATTGTGATGAGTCTACATGTATTTGTTAGCAAGCTACATCTAGATTAAAGTAGATTTCGCCTTTAGTAAAAGTGACGCTACTCGCTGAGTTCTTGCGCCCCCAAGATCTTTCGCAGGCCTAAAGACTTATTTTCGCGATTGAGATGATCGTATCGACATGCGCTCACCATCTAGTCGAAGACTTACACAACTCATTCGACTGAGGCAGTTCAATTTTTTACCGAATCTAGAAAGCAATGACTACGAAGCGCTGAGTGCTTGACAGTTACCTGACTGAAGGGGCTGACAGAGAGAGTAGTCAGAGAGAGCAATTAGAGAGAGCTCGCTTACATAAGTCTCGATCGATCAGTCGAAGATAAGATAACAGTATTCTAGCGTCGTTGCAACTTCTCTTCCCCTCGTGTTCGCAACAACAAACAAACAAAAACTACGCGAGCAGCATCGCATATCTGTGCTTTACACTCTACATTCTTACTACGATTGACACAGTTGAATTATAGATTATGAATCTTACGCGAGATTCTCTGTCATCTTCGAAGATATCTACTCGAACTGTCACATCGAACCGCTATATTCTCTTTCGTCATCCTGAGTACGACGATGTCAACAACGTGCTTCTAAGACTATTGACGCTGAACTCAGCAGCTGATGAAGTGACTCAGAGCTTGTATGCACAATATACCTTGAATGCCTGTGAAATAATAGCTGGAAATCGATGAAATGAATGACTGTCAAAATCGAAGAACTCTTCTATGACAACTGCAGCAAATATCATTGAGTCGAGCAGCGTACTTCAGAAGCTCAGCTACTACTTTCATCTGTCGCCTTTGCAAAGCGACACTGACAGCGATCGTACGAATGTTTCATACTTGATTGTTTCAACATTCAGCGAATGACGCTTCTCTCATCAAGAACTGCCTGAGTCATGAAGGCAAGTCACTTTAGCAGATGCAAAGTCATCATATCAATCTTTCTTGAAATTCAATCTTACTCTCGCTCTTCAGACGCGTAACGAATCATGTCGCATGATCGATTGCAAAGAGAGCACTCAGATTGCGCATCTATGTTCTTAAAAAGAAGCTGACTGATGATATCTCAATTCAATGTCAAGATATAACAAGAATTCAGCAAGCACTTTCGACGATCTATCTAATACGATTCTTCTTCGAGCCGATCTTCACATTGCATTCGACAATCTCAAATTCGTCTTCGTACTCAAATCATTCTCGCTCAGATCTTCACAACTAGTCACTCACTTAATGAAAGCATCGAGCGAGCTGAAGCACTTATATCACAATCGATTGCTGCAGCCTATGCGCTTCAGCATTGAATTGCTCTTTGCAAGATTTGCTTGAACAATTCTTTTCTTTCTCGAGAGCTTCTTGATCGGCAGAGAACGTCGTCGTTTACTTCTGATGAAGAATAACATGAATTTCTCAAATGATGACTTCGTCTCATGAGAGAAATGCGCACAGTTCTCGAGAACACGATCTCTCAGCTCTAAGAAACGCAAGACTGACGCTCAAGCGCTCAACGATAGCGATGTGAGCTACTCGACGAGCGAAGAAGAAGAGTCATCATTTCGAAAGAGACGTCAACATTTGAATCACACATTGAACGTTTCGACTGCACATCACTCAGAATCACTCGAATCGTCTCAGAATTCATCGCATTCTTTCGACTTGCTGAACGAAATCAGTCAGAGCGAGAAGATAGAATTCAGTTTCTCGACTTCAGACACGTTCTCGCCATCACATCTTCTTGATCATTCAAATCGAGATGTTGACTCTACAGCAGATATCAGTGCTAACGTAGCGCTCGCACAAACTTGGCTGGCAAAAGAACGCCTTCGCTCTGATTCTAGTGAGCAATGAAAAAAGAATAAAGCTTGAACAGACAAGATGTGAAAAGAGAATATTACGTTTTTTGATGAGAATGCAAGACGATGACTTGAGATCTGTGAGGGGGAATTTCAGAATGAACTAAAAGAGAAGACGATAACTTGAGTCTTTCAATTAAAGAATGATATTGCAAAGCTTACAAAAGTCTCGTGACAAAGATAGCGAAAATTCTCAATTTTCTTTCGTGAGGCTAGATGCAGTTTTCAAACGAATATCATGAGAAGAAGCAAGATAGCAAAATCGTATAAGACATTGAATATAGCGTCGATCATATCAGAAGCGTCAGTATTAAGCACAGTGATCGTCGATGATCAGTTTGTTTCATATCTTCTCTCGTGAAGTGCAGGCGAATACATCGAGCAAGGCGTTGACGGTGTAAAAGGTCAGGTTTTCTCAGATAAGCGATTGAGAACACACAAACAATCTCATGTTGCTTTTTCGATTCAATACGAAAATCTTGAAATACTGTAACAATATGAGAAAGCTTGATCACAGCTATGACGATTTCATAGACTATAGACGTAACATTCACATACTACAGAAAATGTTAATAAGTTTTGTGTGAAAGAAGACGATATTCGTGTCAATGTACTCAAAGAATGGAAAATAAGTCTTCAAAGAGTTATGTTTCACTGATGAACTCTCGTGTCATGATAATCTGAGTGAAGAATTACTCGTCTCTTTTCAGTTCAGCAAACGCTTCTCAGTTAAGAAGCAAATTACGCGAGAAGATATTTCAACTTATTTTGATGATGCGTCTGCTCTCTGCATGTCGTTTCTGAATGTCATTCTGCGCGATCTTCATTGTTTCTTAAATCGTCTCGCCATCATCGTTCTGATTCTAGTTACACACAAATCGATCTAGAGGTACAATTGAGATCTACACACGACGAAGAGCAATCATCGTCTTCGCTCTCTCTGCACTTTGAATCTTTTTTCACTCTTTCAGTTCTGTTTTCATGTGAACTCACGAAGATAGTCATGAGGTCAGAATTGAAGTTTCGAGCAGTCAAATCAAGCGTTTCACGCAAGACTGAGTTCGATTAGTGCTCTGCTCATTTATAAAAGTAGATTAGTTTCTCGTTAACTCGATATGTCACTGCTATCATGTCAGATATCACGAAATCATGCGATCAATGATTTCTAAATCTACTGTCAATATCACTGCAGCACTCAATGCATCTTCTAATGCTGCTCAACGTAATCAAGAAGCATCATTGCATTCTTTTCTAGCATCTCTTACTGTCTCAGCCTCTATATTTGACCTTGAGATAGTGCTTTTCATTCTATTAAAGAATAGACTTACACAGTTATAGTGAGTCTCTTTGTTCATGCTAGAGCTGAGAATCAACGACTAACACATGACAGTCAGCCTCGAACTTATCTTGTATCTGAACAACAACGTGCTAAGATATCTTCTTCAGAGATACTTTCATGAATTCTGCTTGTATTTCAAACTTCAGATTGAGTCATTCTTCAGAAATCTGATCTTGATGCTTTCTTTTTCCTTCGTTATCTTCGCACGCTTCTGAGAATATTTATTTCTCTAAGCCTGACCATAATTTCAATTCTTATTTCTTTAAATCTTGTTGATGAAAAGAATGCTGTCGAGAAAGTTCAAGGCCTGAATCGACTAAGTTGAGAAAATGTGAGGCTGAGACACATCGACTTCTACTGAGCTCATCTGATAATGACCTTGAGCGTGATCATCTTCGTGTGTCATACTATGTATATGAAATTACTCGAGTATATTCGCGTTCGACAAGCATACCTCACATCATCTCAGCATCGTCTTCAAGCCTTTGCAAACACTATTCTTGTGACGAATATTTCTAAAAGATTCTTGTTCATTTCGACTCTTACTCATCTTTACAGCAATTTCCCTGATGAAATACGCACGATATGAATCAATCAAGACCTCGTCAAGCTATCGAGAAAGGCTCAAGAGCGAAGGAAAGTAGTTTTCACATTGAAGGTCGCAGAGACGAAGCTCATGAGATTGACGATGAAATCATCTGAAGCTCGAAGCGATCATGAGCTTACAAAAGTCGAGAAGAATGATACAAGTCATTTCGATGTTGAAAGTAAAGAATCTCTTTGAAAGCGATATCTAGGTAAAAAGAATCGTGAATACATGCATCTTTCAATCTTCAGCCAGACCTGAATGCCTTCAATTTCTTTCGTGAGAAGCAAAGTCAATATCATCGATCACTGCTGGCAAGAGATGACTCGTTTGAACAATGAGATTGATCAGAATCAGCGAGAGTCAGAGAAGTATTCGCTCACGAGCTCAGCATTCATACAGTTCAACACTCAAGAGATCGCATATATGACCTGTCAGTCTCTCGTTCATTGTACGTCGTTGTGTTTAAGATCTCAATACATCGAAGCTTCATCAGTGAATGTAAGATGAGAGAGTCTGTTCAAGAAATGATGAGATCGTTACACGCGATCTGTTCTAGCTCTCATCGTCGTTGTCTCACTCATTATTGCATGAGCTATTTCTGTCGTCTTTACTGATCTAGTATTTCAGATTATCTATCTTACGAGTTTACTATCATGACTACACTGAATAGATCGACTTTCAACATGACTACTTGATTTCATTGAAGATGTTCTGTCGCAACTGATACTGATCTTACTTACAATGTTGCTTTCGCTTATACTACGTGCGATTACAAGACGTCAGAGTCTGTTAACGAAGATGATCGTTGAGCTATCTCTACAAAAGTATTATTTCGCGTTTTTATTCGTGCAAGTTTTTCTTACAGTCTTCTTGTCTTCAAGCATCACGATCGTCGCTCAAGAAATTCTTCATGATCTGAATTTCTTGTCAACGATTTTGGCTATCAATCTGTCAAAGGCAAGCAACTACTTCTTCTCTTACCTTTTGTTACGAGGCTTCTCGATAAGCGCAGATTCACTTCTGCAAATGAGAGAATTGATCAACTGAATTGTTCTCGCCCCTATCACGAGTCATACGCCTAGACAGAAATGAGAGAGACAGACAGTTTTGCCTCAAATGCAGTGAGGCACACTTTTTCCCATCTATACTAATCTCGCCTGCATTGATAAGTTGTACTTGTATCATTTATTCACTCTGCTAAAATTTCGACAGAAATTATATACTCAGTGATCGCTTCACTGATTCTTGTGTTTAGTTCTATTACCTTTAGTCTGTTTTGAGTTGTGTTTCGCTATAATCTGCTCTATGTCACAGAGTCTCGACCAAATACCAGCGGTCTACTCTACTCAACGACTCTGAATCAGCTCTTTATCGAAGTTTACGTTATGAAGCTTTGTATGATAGGCTTATTCTTCTTAGTGCGTGATGATCATGACAGATCTACGTGCGTCGATCAAGCTGTGATCATGATCATTGCTATCGCGATGACAGTGATCTTTCAATTTCTTTTGAACAACGCATTTGCATCACTTCTTCGATTTCTGCCGTCAACTGAGGTGAAAATAGCGAAGAAAGAAGAAGAAGAAGAGAAAGAACAGAAGTATCATACATCAGAAACAAACAATTATCTTCGAATTCTGATGCAAAGTCTTTGAAACTGAACGACAATTTCAACTGCAAGTCAAGATTCTATTATCATTCTGTTTTTCGATTTGCATGATAGCAAGAAAGATTTCGCATCGAACGAGCTTGATGATCTTGTTTCATTAGCGTTTCAGCATGAGACTCTTCACATTCAGAGATCTGTGATTTGAATTTCAAAAGACAGTCTGAAAATCAGTGATAATGAAGTCTTTCGTATCAGAAAATATGACAGCAACATGAGAATCAGTAACGAGCATGCAGATCTAGATATAAAGGAAAGAATGACTGTTACGCAGAATTCTCGTGAATTTTCAGAAGTAGAATCGAAGCTTTAAGTCATCGACGTCATGAGAGACACGACTTCTATCTCATTTGACAACTTCGAGCTTCGTGAGAGCTTTGACATGTGATCAATAACGAGTCGGCATTCGAAGAAGAAGAGAAGAGAAGAAAGAATGTGAGAGACGTGCTGAAGATTGACAGATGACTTGTTTTTCGATCTGCTGTCTATAACAAAGCTCTAAATCTTGAGCATTGTCTCGTAGGCTGAATATTCATAAATGCAGTGATGCAACGTCTGTGACTAAAACTTGTGAAACAAATCTGAGCGAAGCGAGATGACTATTATATTTGCTGCCTACTAGTGAGTAGCTCAGCACCTGCGAACTGAGATCTTCAAATGTTTAAAGCTACATTTTGTTTGATTTCAAACTATCTAGTGAAACAACGTTGAAATTAGCGCTCGTTCTGATTCTCGAGATCGACGCTTCGCATGAGAATCAGTTATCACATGACGTTCGTGTAAACAACATTTCAGCAGTCTGATTGTGAGTCTCATGATGATACTTGATCAAGCTAACGATGATTGATTTCATTTGAGAAATAGTCGCTTTCTCTCACAGTTTCTCTACTTGATCATCAGAATGTCAGATTCAATAAGCTCATCGCTTTATTCAAAGCTGTCGTCTGCACGATGTTTAGACTCATTTCGCCTTCAGTATTGAGATTCATCATCTCTTTAAAAATTATGTTATCAATTTATAAGGTTTAAATTAAGTTCTGAAACATTAATGGAAAAATACGAGTGTATGTAATACGAGTATGCTTGAATTGCTATCTAGTGATCAGAAGCTCGAATATCTAGCTATGCTTGAGGCTAGCTCTATCACAAGGCTACAATCGAGTCAGTTTCAAAACATATTTCACTTCAACATTATCTTTCAGGCTCAAGCTGCGACGATTAATCAGAGAATCAAGTGCTTCGCTGCATCTTAGTGCTACTTGTATTGATAAGAAGGTACATCTGAAGTGTACGAAGATGCGCTTTTGTTTGCTTGCGATGATACACTCGAAACTTGTGTGCTCAGAATAGACACATTGATAACAGGCATAGAATAAGGTAATGATTCGTAGGAATTGAAGAGAAAATCGCGTTCGTCGAAGAGATGTGAGCATCTGCGTTGAAGTCATTTGATTACTGCATTCTTAAGAGATTGTGATGATCATTCATTGTAGAGTCTTGATCGAACAATGATAAGACAGCACATTTTTCTTGTATGAGATCTGCTTGTTGATTTTTGATTTTTGATTTTGATATATGAACTCTTTAAGAATGCGACAGTAGATGAATCATTTCAGAATATTTATGCAAGCCTTCAGCTCTGAACCATCAACTGTAGATGTCAGCATCAGTTGTGAACATCGTCATCAGTTGTGAATGTCAGCATCAGTTGTGAATGTCGTCGTCAGACATCAATCGAGAATTGCTGACTTCTTGCCTTCTCGCTGCTGCCTCAGTTCGCATTTCTATGAAACGAGTACGATCTGACAGCTTAGACATTCTAATGACATTCTTCACAAGGTCAACTTCTGCAAGTCGTCATCGTGATGCAACAGCTTCAACGCTACGAGTCGTTTCACATCACACATTCTTTGATCTTATGCGCAAGCGGGCAGCTTTCCCTGACAAACGCTACTACGTCAGATCATCAACGTCGACCTATCTCTTTGAATTCGATGAAACACTGTGTGTGCCTGAGCTGACAGACATATCAAGTGCTCTCTCATCATCGTCTTCTTTCAAAGCTGCAAGAAGAATCTCTGCGTCTTGAATGATAAAGAAAGGCAATGTGCTGCATACACGAATCATGAGAAGAGCTTGAAACACGTGAGATTTCCTCTCGCTCACGCATTAAAGATCACTACAGAGCTTTTTAACCTCTTTCTACAGCATATTTGACTCGATCGCTGCAAAGAAAGAATTCGATGAAGTCGTCTCTTCTTTTCTTTTCAGTATCTATGTGTTTTTCCTTCGCATATCTTCTGATATTCTGTAAGTCTATTCGCTGATTCGAAGAACATGACTTTAGACTGAACGACACTATAGTCAGTGCACAGTCAAGAATTCGTGCTCATAACGTAGTATATTATAGTAAGAAGAGCACAGAAGTCGAAGCAGCGTCGTCGAAATGATTTCTTTAGTTTTGTGACATCATGATTATTGTCAAAGCTAATACATTTGCTATTTGAATCTTTCAAATACGTTCGCCTTCGAAAACAACTGCTTTCTAATGACTCAAAGTCTCGAAGCTCTTAGAATTGTCACAGTTGAAGACAAGTAGATGACTCATCTCTCGAAATGTTGTAACAACCTTTATTCATTTCGATCGTGAAGCGCGTCACAAAAATCTCACAACTTCAGGCCTCAGTATCATTCGAATCTTGATCAAATTTATTGAGATTCAGCTTCTCTTGATTCTTCAAAGCCCGAGATATCTCGAAGAATCGGAAATTTGAAGATTCGTTCGTATCTTCAAGCCAGTAATTCATTACATAAGTAAGACTTGCGCCTGCTATTTGAAACTTATCGTTCGCGCAATTCGATTCAGAGTAGACGTCGATTTCTACTTCTGCATCTGTTCAGATACTTAAACCATAATTTCTTGTCAAAAGAGATAAACTGTTTTCGGCTGTTGATAGAGCGTATTCATGTGTAATGACTAGATAAGAGCATAGAAGAGAGATAAGAGAGATCTTTAGAACGTCGCGAAATGACATTGTGATCTAGTTCTGCCTCAAGTCGTCAAAGATTTAATGCATTGATCAACAAATATCACGGCTTTAATATTCTCAGTAGTATTCAGTTTCGACTCATCTGAAAGTCTATTCTGAAGCTCTGAAAGAGAAATAACAGCATTCAATTCTGTGATCTTCGCATCATGTTCTGATAATGTGAATGCAGATGAGAATTCTTTACATAGTTTGCTGAGAGAATAGAATTTCTTCGGCAAAATTATGTTAGAGCATTCAAAAGCAACGCGAAGAAATGATATCATGAGACTTCATTTATGAATGCTCTCATGAGCATCTCGAATATGATGAGAGGCTGAATCAAGAGAGCGTTGTCGCTATCAAATCTGAATGTCGTCAATTTTCGACGTCGTCAGCTGTGAATGCTGTCATTTCGTTCGTCGTTTAATAACGCAGTTGATTTCGAACATCTTGATTCAGTCTCTCGCAATTATTTCAAGAGACTTTGTCTTCGACACGCAATACGAACTGAACAGAAATTAAGTATTAACGGCTTTGACAGCTTCTCAAAGCATCATTTAAAGATGACAAGAGTGACGAATGAACGACGACTTCGAGAAAAGTTTCGCAAACGCAAGACAAATGTGTTCAAGAAAGCGAATGAGCTGACGTGAATGACAGAGTCAAAGGTACACATAATTATTCAGCATAACGATAAATATCATACATATAAATCGACAGAGAAGATCAATTGATCTTCGTTCGAAGAATTAGTGAGTCACATCGAATTCATCTTGAGACATCATTGAACATGATAGGAGAAAGATCAAACGAGCGTCAGTCGTTCTGCAGATTTTCAGGCCTCTATTTCGAAGATAGTGAGAGCAATACGTCAGTCAGTTGTGAAGAAAGATCAGAATGCGAGTTGTTTCGTTGTTGAACGACAAGTCTTGCATGCGATTCAGACAAAGTCATGTGTGCGAGAAGAGTGAGCACGCATGAGATCTTCTGTGCTATTATCGCTCGAGTATCTCATAGGCTGATACTGAAGAGTGTGAACGAAGAGAGAGTCGCTGAAGTCAGCAGACTTTGAATTCAGTGATACTTGTCAATCACATTTTCTTCTTGAGTTACTATACATACAGACGCATTCAGCAAACATGACAAATACGTGCACTCGCGTGTTTTCTTCGCCTCTTTATGCAGCATATGTGACTAACAGTTGAAAGTGCTATTTCTTGAAAAGAATGAGAGTCATCGTATAGAAGCAACATCTAATTTCTCATCATGAGTTTTAGCTTATGCTTTTTAAAACTTTGAGTCGTCATAATCTTCTGTTGCACAATGTACTTATTGTCGACTCATGCTTTTACTTACGTGTTGATGAAGACGAAAGCGTTTGCTGTCATTCTTCGCTCGCTTCCTGTCATGCCGCGTCGGATTTGCCTAGTCTCTGATCGTCGTAGATTACATTAAGCTCTTTTCGTTTCTTAGCGAACAATTCTTCAAGACTGCATAATCAGAAGACGCTCAAGGCGTGATTGAGTCAATCTCATAGTGTAAATCATCGTCGACAGTTGAAGAAAGCTTTCGAAGTCGTCAGCAATCACTTCTTCGAATGTATATCTTGAAGAAGTGCATCTCGTAGTACTCATCTTCTTCAGCAAGGTTCATGAATGACTGCGAAATCTCAGTTCACACAAAAGCATGTCGTTTCAGAGAAAGCTGATCAGTGAGAATCTGTTTCAGAATCTTTGAAGTCAAGTCGCTGATTGCAGCACTCATCGATAAATATGAGGCGCGTCGAGCGCTGATCAGAGCGAGAATCTTCTCGTAGTGTTCAGAAGTACTTTGACAAGTCTTCGTTTTTTTAAGATTCAGAAGAGGCTGTAATCAGAAACTAACGAGGCTAGAGAATATGTGAGAATTTCAGAAGATCTCACACAGATAGCGATGAGTTTTTTTGACAGATTGTTAACGTGGTTGCATTGATATGCGACTAGCTTAGTAAATGAGCACTAGAGCAAGACGCTATCAAGAGATTGATGCCTTCTCACGTGTGACAATAAATATACATTCTGAACTCTATCTTTGCATCGTGATAGTCTATCACCTTCTCATCGCAACGTCTATCATCTCTTCTTCGCTGAGTTCTATCGATCTCATCGAAGAAGACGCGCTCTTATACCTTGAGTTATGATAGAATTGACGATTGCGAGAATGATACTTAAGTACTTGAGTCGATGCTTCGTGAACCTGATTTCAATTCTATAAATTGTGTTCTTAGATATATAAATAATCTAAATACAGTCTACGAGCAGTCGTTGTTGAATTTTCTATCAAATCGCTATACTCTCAACCAATCTTTTTTTTCGCACTCTCAGACAGCGACAGCTTCGATATCATCTTCTCACACAAAGTAATGAGAGAGTCAGCATTCGTAATATCGAGCGTTGTAAGCTCGATCTCAAGCTTAACTCGTATTCAATTGCGCAGCTCGACAGCAGACAGCGAATCGAGTTCGTACATCATCAGAGGTCTGCTCGACTTCGACTTCGTCTCTAGTCGCAGAATCTTCACAAACTGCTTCGATACTATCTTCACGCACGCATTGCACAAGAAAGTCGCATCAGCCTCGAACTTCTGCATCATACGAAATTGCTTGATTGCTTGATCGCTCTGATCGCTGCTCACGTCATCGTTCATGCCATCGACCTTACTGCCTTCACGATCATTGAACAGATAGCTGAAACGAGGCTCGCGCGTCAAATCTGAATCGTCTTTTGAGAGTGAAAAGTCGATACCTGTGATCATCTCGATGCTGCTGTTCGCATTAATCGACGCGCTGACGTTCTGCTGCAGAATCGAGTACGTTAGAATCTTGCGAAGCACGCTTTCGTTGATAGACGTTCACTGTCGCTTGTCAAAGCGAGTGTCTAAATCGAAATCTTGCTCAGCGACGTAGTCTACGTCTTCGATCAATTCGAGATCGACGATGTTGACACGCAGGCCTAGCGTTTTCCGATAGCTGGCGAAAGCATCAAGAAACGTGTTGACTGCTGCGTAGTTGATCTGACTCTTGTTGCCTATCACGCCTGAGATACTTGAGAGCATGATGAAGAAGTTGAGCGATTGCTTTTGAAATTCTTGAGACGCTCGATGAAGGTTTCAGATTTCCTGAATCTTGACGTTGATGACGATGTGATAGTCATTCAGCGTCATCATTTCGAAGGGTTTGTTCTGCATTTTTCGCGTTAGAAGAGCGTTTCATATATTATCAAATATCAGAAAGACTTACTCGAAGCATCATAGCTTCTTGAATAACATCGAAAATTCTGAAACTCGCGGATTTGAACATTCGTCGAACAGACTCAACGTTGCCAACATTTCTCTTAGCCTCGATAACTTTGCATTCATGAAAGACGCAGCTGTTCACTATTCTGATTGACGCAGCATCGCTGATATCACTGCGACTGCTAACGATAATATGTCGAGCATCATGCTGAGTCATATGAATTGCTAAAGTCTCACAGGCATCTTTTAAGCTCTCGACGATGAGGTAGAAAACATTCGGCTGTAGCCGAAGTTTGCGAATCGTCGGCCTGATAGTTACTCGTACGTCTTCTTTTTCTGCGCTGAATATGATGATCTTGTCGAGATGTTTTTCGCTTCTGATATAAGTCAGAGCAGAGATAATATTCTTGAATTCAAAAGTAGTGATCGAGTGAATTGACTTGAGATGATCGGTCTCAATCAAGAGAAAGAGCTCGTCAAAGAGTTTTTCAATTATCGAGTCTGTCATGTCTTGAGTATACGAGAGATTCAATGCTCGAAAAGAGCAATTTCGATCAAAAGACTTCATGCTCAAGATGTTTCAATCGACAATGTCTCTCTTATCGATCTCAATCATGATATCGTCGTCAGCGACAATTCTTCAAGATGCGTTCAGAAGCTTCTCAATCAAGAAATTGATGATGCAGTCAACATCGCGACCACTCGTCTCTCGCATAATTTCGTTCGCAAATTTCGTGCTACGGAAAGAGAACATTCGACTTCGTGAAATATCATGAGTGCTCTCAAGAAATTGACGCTTTCCTTCTGTTTCAATCGTGACGTAGATCTCAGTCTTCTTGTATTGAGTCAACTGAATGCAGGCGATATCTACTTCACCTGTTGCTGAGTGAATGAGAATGAACTGACTCTCTTTCAAGTTCGCTAAGTGATGTATGAAGTAGATGAAGCACAAGTACATTGAAGAAATGATTGCCGCTTTCTCAAAGCTCATCGAGGCTGAGATAAGATGACAACGCTCAACAGAAACTCGAACACGATTCGCATAACTGTCTTCTCTCAGCATGCAGACACGATCACCAACCTCAAATTTCGTCACTTTCGAGCCAAGCCGTTTAACAACGCTTTCACATTCGAGATCAATGTTGTGTTCATCGTCTGACACAATTTTCATGATGATAGCGACATCTTTGAAATTGACACTCGCAGTCATCATCTCAACCTCGACATTCTCTGTATCGAGTTGACTCTTCTCAAGCTCTGTCTTGCATCACATCAGACTCTGCAGCGTGTCTAATCGCTCAGCTTTGAGCCGCACTTGCATCTCGATATCGTGAAGATCTTTGACGATAGGTTCAAGACCCTTCGCTTCGACGTTCTTAAAATTATTCACAGCAGCGTCTGACATGATCCGCGAGATGTACAGCAAATCATTGCGCTTCATGTACTCGATCTCTGCGAAGTTCTCGCGTCTGATTGATGTGAGCACTTTCTCGATCGCTCAGAATGTTTCTGAGCTTGTGCTGAACTGAACGTTCAATGTGATCAGCTTCGTCGAGCTATTCTCTTGACGTGTCACTCGAAAGAGATCATTGATCATTGCATTGTCTGAGTTCGTGACAGAGTCTTGCGTCTCTTCGATGATTCAGAGAAGAAAATTTTCGAAGCTGACAAGTCTCTTGATGATCTCTCACTGTTTCTCATCGATCTGTGTAAGAATCGAATTTCACAGCTCGTCGAGAATCAACACTACTGCTTCGTCTGTTGATTTCGAAGAAGAATATGTTTGATGCCTAATCGTTCAACCTGAAGCTTTCAATAAAGATTGAAGAATTGACGAAAGAGCTTGTGACGTGATCTTAGCTAGACGGACGATGAGAAGATTTCTTCTCAAACCAGTTCCCGGACACGTTTCAGTGCTGCTTCACAGGTACGCTAGACTGCTGTTGCTCGTAGTAGCAATCTCGAGGCTTGAGCTCGAATCATTAGCGTAGTCGTATTCGAAAGACTTTTTGACTGCATTCTGATCTCAGACGACGAAACTAATAGAACTTGTCGATCTGTTGACCTGAGAGTCTGAAGACTCAGACGATGTCTCGAGCGTTTCGAGCGTTTCGAGCGAAGGCGTTGAATTGACATATTCGAACTCGTCTGAAGATTCGCTCTCTACACTCTTTGCCGCTGTCTCATTCTTGTGCCGAATGAAAAGCGTAAATGCGTCAGCAGAAAGAAGCGGCTTCAGATTCTTGATCAATTCTTCTATACTGATGACAGTGATACTTTCTGATGCATTGATGATGACGAGATCGTAGGCGATCTCGATAGACAGGTCAAGAACTTTCTTTTTCGAGCTGAATGTGAGAAACGAAGCCTTCTTCTTGCCTTCGTACTGTGTCTGCACATTGATCAAAGCTTTGACATTAGACGAGACGAAATCATATTTGAAATATGCCGCTCTGATCGACAAGTCGCTAGCATCGAACCACATGCACGAAGTATTTGTATCGTCGAGATTAATCTTCAGAACCTTGAGCGCAGACTTCTTATGTGCAATCAGATCGAGTACGATGTCGAGCTTATTTGATGCCTTATCCGACGTAAGAAACATCATTTGATTCTGAGTAAAGAATGTAATATCGAGTTTTCAGAAGACGAAGTGAAAAGTGTGCGAATCAGACTTCGAAACCACGTTCAGTTTGATGTAGTTGAGATCGATTATTCGCACCATCAGTTGATTGCTTTCAGAATCGTAGATGAACGTGTTAGCGACTCAGCTCTTTTCTGCGTTCAGTCGATCACGATCTGAGTATAGTGATGATGCGACTGATCGACTCTCATTTAGACGAGAGAGAAGTTTGTTAATGACGAGATCGTCAAGAAGCGAGAGAATCATCACACTTTTAACTTTAGTGCGATCGCACATGACGTTAGAAATGCTGACCGTCTGAAGGCAGCCGTCAAGAGCTGCAGAATGAATTGAGTAGTACGACTGAGAAGAATGTTTGCTCTCGGGCGACGACAGCGACATCAAAGAACGACTGAAGCGCTGATCGCTGACAGCTTCAAACTCGATCAGTCTCTGAAACGTGAGACCGAAGTCATTTTCTCACTCGCGCTGACACTTATACCACAATTTGAGAGCTTGAGACGATTTCAATGATGCGACTTTCTCGTCTTTCAGACGCTCATCGATAGAATTCTGAATACGAGTCAGATCATGACAATGCTCTGAAACGACGTCTTCTTCTGACGTTGAAATGCGAAATTCGTGCCAGTCTTTGCTGTCAGATACTTTCATCAGCGTGAATGTGATCTGAAGATTCTTGCTCTTCTCAAGCATCAAAGCTCTGCTGAAGCGCACATTTCGAAAGCGATAACATAAATCGTTGAGAGCAAGATCAGTAGCGTCTTCGAGCTGAAGAAGAGCACGATGCTTCTGATATAGAGCTTTCATCGTCATAGTGATGAAGCTCATGCCAGGCATGATCGTATCTTCATCTATACAAGGTCTTGAATTAGCATTTCGCAATCTTAGAAGTGTTCACAACGCCTGATACAATCAAGCATAGGAAAATGAACTCTCGAAGCACAAACTCACTCATACGATGATTCATCAGAAAGAATACGTTAGCGACATTTAGATGCGAGCGTCATGTTGATGTATGTCACGAGCTCTCAAGAATCTTGCTGCCTAGCAAGTCGTGAGCGACGTACTTTCTGAATCATCAATCTTTGCTTGCAGCATTTTCGTGCCAATATTTGACGAAGTGATTTCATTTGTAGTTAGAAAGATCGATAATGATGCGTTCTTTGCCATCGTACTGATTGACAACTGACATGTCGATGAGAGCATCTGCTGCAAACAGACGATCAGCAACATCAAAGAGCGATTTGTCAGCATCTGCATTTCAAGATCAAGAAGCACAGTAAGAGACATCTTCTTCAATTGCAGCGAGCAGAGACTTTGAGATCTGAGAGACTGATTCTGTCAAAGCTTTCGACGAATCGATTTCAATGAGAAATTTAGAAGCTTTATCGTTCTCGAGCAGCGCCTTGAGCCCTTCGTCAAAACGAACGACGAAGACCATGTTCATCTTTCAATAAGACGCGTCAGCTGAAATTGTTTTCTTAGATTTCGTGATCGACGAGAATCAAGTGACATCATCAGTCGAGATGACTGCAGACTCGCTGTCAAGTGAGTGAAAGTTATCGTTCGAAGTAAAGAGCTTCTCGTACTTCTGATCAATGACACTCATAAATTCGAAGTGATAAGCTAAGTCAACTTGTAAACGTCTGACAAAATGATCGACAGCTACGAGTTTCTCTCTTAAGATCTCGAGTGTTGCTTGCTTTTCGAAAACCGTCACGCTGCTCGAACTGTTGAAGCACGCGATGCATGCTCGTTTCACATGCTTTTCAAGAAACTTAGAAGTAGCCTCAGCATCAAGACTCACTGCTAGCATGTCGACATCTTCGTCAACGTCTTTCTTGCGATTCAAGACGGCTCGATCACGGTAGAAGGCTGCGATAATAGCATCGACATGATCAAGAAGTTCAGCAGAGTATGCAGCAGCAATCTTCTCTGACGAATGATCAACAACACTGCGAGACTTAATATTTCACGTCTCTAGCACGACGATAATACACAGCTGAAGTGCTGTAATCAGAGATTGCGAGAACTCAGGCTGACGAAGATGCTCAGAGAAGCGACTTTCGATAAGCTCACTGACTAGAAATCAGCTTGAAGGGTTGACTAGTCTCTGTAAGATCTCATCGAGTCTATTTAGATCAATTTGTGATCAGCATTTGCTGTTTTCAGAGTCTTGATAGAAGAGAGTTTGATTTGATTTAGAATCATCTAATATACTAGAGGTTTGTGATGTCAAAAAGACACAATTCAAGATGCACTTACTCTTCGAGTATTTTTCGAGTTCATGAGAAGAACTGCAAAAGATTCTTTCTCATTTGAGATTATTGTGTCTCTTGATCAATGAAGACGAAATCAAAACTGAGTGTCTGCGAGCTTCTTTTGACCAAAATTCACGCTTCTGACCTCTCATCGAGCTCTGTAGTTCGAGTGCTGATGAATGTTCGATGCCAGAGTTGTGTTCTATGCTCAGATAGTGTGTATGCAAGGTCAGAGAGACTGATCTTGACGCGAGAATTGATTAGATGATCATCAAGCGCCTTGATATTGACGCGCAGAGAGATTGCATCGTTCGCAGACAAAATCAGAATGAACGATCTCGTAGCGTTCTTCTCGTTCAAATTAAACTCATCTTCGGCAGATGCATATGAGAACACGTGACATACTCGATCAGGAATGAGTGTTGCTTCTATGATGACGTGAGCGTTTGAATCATCGACATCAAAAGAGTTGATACTGACTCTTCGCGAAGAGTTCTTGAGTCATGAGATTGCGTTTCTGAAGGCTTTGACTTTGTTCTCAACGAAGTCGATCTTTGGGTTGAGATTGATGAATGTTGAGTTGCCTGAAATAATGTCATTTTCGATGAATAACACGATCTTCAGAAGTGCGAAATTATCAGCTGCTGACTCTGAATGATCTATATTGCTCTTGATCGAGCCAATGATCAGTGACTTGTTGGTCGAACGCGTTGCTGCGAAGACAGAGCTCACTCTCTGAACTTCAGTCGAGTCGCCTGCTTGAGTTTTCGTTTCGTGACACTCGAGATAGATCGTAAGGTTGAGATCGATAATGCCTGCGCAAGCATACGCAGCTCGGATAGCGAGAGCTTGAAACGTGACGCTTAAGCTAGCGATGTCAGTCGTGCGTTCGTTGCTGTTGAAGGCAGTATCGAGCACAACAGCTCGAATCGAATCATGATCTCGTATGACATCGTTCAGCCGCTTCACAATGAAGGCACTAACAGCTTTCGCCTTGACATATTCATCAGCTGCTACATCAAATGTGTGACATAGCGTCGATGTCTAAATAGAGAAATCTTAGAATCAGCATTGCTCTTTCGAAAAAAGTATAGAAGCTGAAAGATCAGTTGAAACTATGAATACTTCTTTTTCCTGACGTAGTCTAGAAACAGAAAGACATTTTGAAAGAATTTGAGACTCATCGAATGTGCGCTACTCAGACTGCTCTGATCGATGACATGCTCTGAACTCATATATAGATTGCTCGCGGCGATGATAGCAGCATCGACGTCTCGCGACTGCAGATAGCGACTGGCGAAATCAAGAGTCTGCAGACTGCCTGAGCATGTCGTATTGAGCGTGACGCTAGATTTCTTGATGTTGAGAAAGTGACTGAGACGATTGACAAGAATGATTCGCTCAATTTCGATTGCGTTGTTGCTAGAGCGATCGTGCGAGTCTCGAGCCTGCATATCAGCGTAGTCGAACGAATACGATTCGACAAAACAGCTCACTGATCGATTGTTCAGTTTTTTCAGCGAGATGCCTGCATTTTCAAGATCTTCAAAAACGACTTCGAGCATTTGACGCTGATTCGAATTCATCGCGGCAGCCTCATCTTCATCAATCTCAAAGAATTCAGCGTCAAAATCGATCAGGTCAACATTTTCAAGAAACATTTCGTCTGACTGACACATCGTCTTTGACTTATGAGACTCATCATAGTGATCTTCAAAATTGAACCTTGTCTTCGACATTGCACTTGATGTCACGTCTTCTTGTTCTAAAAAGTCTCAGAGCTTTTGTGATGAACTGTTACCTTCGAGAAGTCGACAGGCAAAGCTCACAATGACTATGAGTTCTTGCTGAGATTGATTCGACTTGATCATGATCGTGAGTATGAAAAGAAATAAGAGATACTTACGATAGTGTGAACGATTCTGTCGAGACGTTCGAATGTCAATTAAGTGTGAAAGAGCAATCAATTGCAAAGAGTATAGAGATGAAAACTGTTTCGAGTTCTAGCGTACGTCTTGATCGTTTATCGACTTTCGTCTTCAATGATTTCAACAGTTCTTTTAGTATTCGAAGCATCGTCAACTCTTATCATACGTTGCACGTTTGAGATCACGTCTGTCGTCATGCTTGCTTCTTTGACCAGCGTTTGCTGTTGTGTGATATAATTTTCAGATGACGTAGATGTAATCACAATCTCTCTTGCAGAATCTTATCGCTATTGTGCTGATTCTCGATTGCGAAGTTTTGATTGAGAAGAATGATAAGATGACTCGCAATTTTGTAGCACAGCAGAGACAATTTTCCTTCTTTCGTCATCATTGTCTTTCAACAATGCTGATCATCGTCGCAGAACTTCTGCAACATTACTCTTGCATCATTACTTCTGCATCATTACATCTTCATCGTTATGATCTCTTCATTTCTTCTGCATCATTTCTTCTGCATCATTTCTTCTGCACTGTTACTACTGCATCATTTCTTCTGCACTGTTACTACTGCATCATTACTTCTGCATCATTACTTCTGCATCATTACTTCTGCATCATTACTTCTGCATCATTACTTCTGCATCATTACTTCTGCATCATGACTTCTGCACAATCTCTTCACAGACGTCTCATCTTGCGTTGATTGCTTTCTAACGAGCTGTCGCAAATGATTGACGTCAGCGAGTCTCGATATGTTCAGCCTGCGTTAGAGAACAGAAGTTTGATTACTAAGACTATGCAATGAAAATTTGATCGCTGTCAAGTAATTTATGTGATACATGATCTCATGTGCGATCTGATTTCAGAGCTATGAATAGCTGTTGAACCTGATCTTTTTCATTCAGTCAAAGAACTAAGACTAAATGCTATCATAATTGCAAATGCTGAAAAGAATCTCAGTCATCTGTGCTCTCTTCGAATTTTGAAATCTCGGCTGTCGTGCTAGAGTTTCTTTAAGCCCACGCATCATGATCTCTCACTCACGTCATCAGACTGTTAAAGTCAGAATCATTGACGACATTGCACTTGAAACATGAGTCTACTCAGTGAATGAGTCAGCATCTGCACTCGTCATCATCATGACACATGATGTAAATTCATACAATTCTGTCTCAATATATTAGCTCACAGACTTTCAGTTCAACTGCGTTAAAGAAATGAGCGTTTCAGAGATCGTCGAAGACTTTCAGTCAGCGAGCTACAACGTACTTCTCTATGACTCAAGAAGCGTCGAAGGCAGTGATGAATTGTCGAAGAATCAAATCAATTCACAGCAGATAGTTGAAGATGTATCAGATTAGTTCATAGTGTAATCATCTGAAGATAAACTTCTATCTTATCATTTCAACAACAGACATTGTGTTCTACGTGACGAGACTGTCGAGCGTGAATTCTCATCGTATCATGCTCTGAGAAATGTCATTTGACGCGACTGTTAGTGCGTGCGCAGCAGCGATTGATAGGCGTGTCGCTGCTGTCCTGATGATCTGTCTCATCTTCAGCTTCATCAGGTCAAACAAGCGAGCAAAGGTCTTCGCACAGCTCATGAGAGATCGCGAATCTCAGCTGAGAGGTAATGAATCATTCGTGCTACAGTCATTCAATAGCAAGGGCGAGAATTCAGCCGATTTCGCTGATTTCAAAGAACCAGGCGGGAAGAAAGTCTATCTTCTCATGATGATCGCTGCTGAACGTGATCATCTCAACTTTCGCGATCGCATCGCGTTGCAGTCATACCATAAAATGACTCTGTTTCGGCTCAAAGAGATGATCGAGCAGATGCTGAAGAAAATACTCATCATGATGATGATTTCAAAGCTTGATGAAATTTCGTTCTCAGCAGAACAGAAGAAGGTTTTTGAGAAATTAAAGACTTCGAAAAAGCTTCATTGAGCAGAGAGAAAAGAGCATTTGTCAATTCTCTCTGAAGAGAAATCTGATAAGTTCTTAGAAGCTGAGATAGAGTTTTTCGAGACAGCACTTAAGAGTGAAATCAAATAAAGAGTCAAGATTTTGATTCAACACATCTGTCTGATGAGATGTAGCTCTCGCCTCGTTTTCGTCCCAAGATATCGTCTTGCAACCTGCATGCATATAACATATCTTACGCACGTAGAGACATTGATGATGCCGCTCAATGCCTTTTGACAATCAGCTAGAAGGTAGAAAACCCGCACGAAGAGTTTTTTCCATTCACGAGCCATCATTTTCGAGCTCTCTGTTTAGTCGATCTTCTTCTCTTCTGATATCAAATACTCTGTCTGAATCACAACTTGATATATCAAATCTATCTCGACGCGTCTATTCTATTCTGATCTAAGATATCTTTTTTCTCAAGAGATTGAAAAACTCTATAATTTGAATTCGCGTCGAACTGCAACAGAATATACACGTTCATCTCAAACTCTATATCAACAGCAACATGTAAAGACGTCTTTCTCATTTCGTCAGAGCAATCTATCGAAGTTCTTTCTCTCAAGCAGTGATCTAACAGAATTCTCAACAGATTTTCGCGACGATGTCGAGCAGCTAGATGAAGAGCTGATGAACATTGCTGATCGTCATCATTGCAAATGCGAGCCTCAAGAGAGAGTAGAGAGCGTATCACAGTCTCATGACTCTCAATGACGGCATGAATAAGTGATGTCAGATCGTTGCTGTTCTTATCTTCGCAATCTACATTGTGTTGTAGCAACATGTGTACGATTTGATCATGATCTTTTCGCGCTGCGACGTGAAGCGGACTCAGCCAGTCGCTCGCTTTTTCCCTCAAGAAAATCAATGAGTTGTCGCTTTGAGAATCAGAATTCAGATCATATGAATTTTGACTGATATTCATGATATGTTTCGATTGAGCGAAGAGTAAATCACAAGAAGAGTCGGCGAAGAAGCTGCTGATTACTTGTTCAATGATCGTGTTGTTCGCTAATGATGTCTGCGAAATCGAAGCGATCGACGACTGATGCGATGAAGAGCTAATATTCTCTCGATTGAGATCATACGAGAGAAGACTCTCGCGATTAGAAGAATCTAGATCACTAAAGTACTGAGAAGAAGAATGATTGTGCGAGCTGCACAATGATGTAGGCGAATAGCAGACGCTGTCGAGCGATATTTCTTGAAACTGAACGTCTTGAGTCAAGAAGTGATAGGCATCTTCCTGAACTTCAACTCAATGTGCGATCTCAGACTGCTTTCGCTTTTCTAAAGATCACAACGACACATGATCAGTCACAGACTTGATTCAATAGACTGAAATAAATTGTCTTACTGTCTTGAAACCTGCGTTGCGTCTCTCGATTTTGAATAAGTTTAGAATCAGTCATCATCTATCAGATCATATTCAAACGCCAGGCGAAATGAGAATTGAGTGCAGAACAACAGTCAAATGTTTAGATTTTACATCATATATCAGACATCATGAGCTGCTTGATAGCTCACATCTACATATCTATCAAAATTTGATCAACGAGCCAAGTCGAGCTTGATCAGAGATTCAAGCGCGAAAGAATCTCGCGCGGTCTTTACTCGTATGCACGAGGTTTTCGCGCACACTGAGTTTTCGCGCACGCTAACTATGACTAATTATCTTAGTGTACTTTTTAGCACGCTAAGCTCGATACTACCTGTAACTAATCTTTGTAGATTAGAGTGCGCGAAAACTCAGTGTGCGCGAAAACCTCGTGCATACGATTCAGCCGTCGTAAGGAATTTGTGTGAATTTCTGCTCGAATTCAAACTTAATATATGCGATTGACAGTGAAATGAGAAGATTCTACTTCGTCGAGAGATGTCTTTTATTGCACAGAGACATCGTTGCCTTGAGTCAGCATCTTTCACATCTTCTGAAACCTCTGCTTTCTGTGAAATTGCTATGTGAACTGCTTGAGACATCGTGAGACGAAAGCATGGCAGTAGCATTTACGCATGTTGATTGCTGATTGCGTGTATTGAAGCTGACAATTCACGAAGTCTTTCTACTGAGTCTTTCAACTGTGCTTGTCAGAGATTCTGATTGATCAAAACGCACGTTATCGTAGCTGATCGTCTCTTAGATCGCTCTGTCGCTGATGTGATTCATCGTAGAAGCTTCAATTCTGTGTCAGAGATCGAATTCTGATACAACGAACATCGAACATCAGTCTGTTGATCATCAGGAAAAAGATCTTGCAATAATCGGCTCAAAGCTATCTCGTGCTTCGACTATCTCGTCATGTGACTCGGTCATTCTAATTCTGCGGCCGGCTAGAGCCTGCTTATTGGCTTCAGGTCAGTGCGATCATGTGCATTCTAGTTGTGACATACGCACTAAGAAGCGTCTAAAAGAGACTTAGTGCCTTCTTCAGCAATAAGCTCGTCGAATTAACTTTGACAGCTTTGAGTATCGTTGACTTTCTTCTACTCGGCTTATTGCTGAATTTCTGATGTCATGAAGATGATATGTATTCGCATCTTCAAGAATCTCACACGCAGAATAATGTGTGAAAGCGCTGTTAGATAGCGAAGAAAAAACATGCGTTCAAAAGTGAGATCTACGTGCTAAAACACGCTTCTGCATGAGATATCAGAATAGATGGAAAAAGATTGTTTCTTACTCGACGATGAATCGACTACTTAGATACAGTAACAGCTTTACATGAAGAGAAGCGACTCTAAAACACACGACACAGTCTCTCATCATTAATCATCTTTCAATAAACATCAGCTTCTACAGATGTATGTTGTCACAGAGCAAAGCTAGGGTCGTACTTTCTCTTTATTTTCAGCAGCGTGTCGTAATTCTCTTCAAAATAGTTCGTCTTTCAATCAGAGTCGTCGTATGTCGCCTCGTTCATGTACGCTTCATCATTCAATGTCAATGAAGTGAATAGAGTCTGCCACGTATTTATCTTGACTTGTATCGTTTCGAGCTTCTGAGATGAAGCATCTGCAGAAAATACGATGCTCATGTTCAACGTGTACAGCGCGTTTCTTCAAGCTGAAAGAACAGAGTTCGAGTCTGACGCATTTTCGACGCGCTCATGTGACACATTTAAATCAATAGCACTGATTCGATTCGTTGTGAACTCGAGATCGATCACAATCTCGCGAAAGACATCAATCAAATCTGTCAAGTCGTTCTGCACGATCGAGAACGAGATCAGTCGTTTTCTCAGAGAGTTGTTCGTTTGATAAATCTCGAGCGGAAATGTGTAGTGTTCATAGTGATCATAGAAGTTGAAATGCTCAGTCGTGTTAACGCTGATAAGTGACACGTCGAGCTTCTTGAGCTCTTGAAGAAAAGATTCCCAAGCGACCGTCATATTAGATTTCACAGCATCGAGCAGAGTGACAACATTGAGATCAAATGTATGATTATCAAGATCTCATGAGATCGCAAAGCCGAGAATCGAATTGAGAACAAGAAGATGTTTCTGAAATGCTTCTACGACTGCTCAATATTTGTCTGAATTCGTATTGAGAAGAGAAAAGAATGCATCGACGATCGAGTCATCAACATGCGTTTTAATCGTCGTCGAGAGAATCACGACGTATGTATCTGCTTCTTCGTCACTGAGCGCTCAGTACAGATTCGAGTTTTGAGTGAGCGAGACTATTAGATGCCGACCGTCGACAGTCACGATCTCAAACTCAAGCGTGTTATCGACAGTCATATCATAGCTTGCTGCAAGAGATTCGTGCCCCTCACTTTGAACGTAGCCTTCAACCATTCTCACACTAGAACAATACTCATCGAGAACTCGTACTTCATGATTGACAGCCTCTCAATATATGTCAAAAAATTGAATGCCGACGTCTGCTTTAGCGACAGAGTCGATGTAGCCTGAGCTGCTGTAGTTGAAGAACGACATGTCGTTCAAATTGTGCATTCATAGTGTCAGAGAGTCTCGACCGTTCGATCTTTCGATATAATCATGATCTGTGTTTTTGATTGAGAGTCTGACGTTTCGTTCTTGAGCAAATTTAAGCTCAGCTGTCACAGTTGCTGCGCTGTCGACGTCGATAGCGTAACTTGTCATATTGCTCAAAGTGCAGAGTGAATTGAGACTCGAAAATGAACTGCAAGAGTCGTTAAGTCAATAGAGAATCATCACGTTGACTGAATCTTCGTAGCTAAAAATGCGAGGTCAGATTATGTAACATTAAACGCAGCATTTCTCTTGACTAACTATGTTTGCGTGAGCACTCATTCATTCTGAATTTTGACGCATGCAGCTTTGTCAAGATCGAGAGAATGACAGAATTGTGCTAGAGAAACATTTTGAATAAGTCTGCCTTCGATGATTTTGTTCAACTGACTTCAGTTCTTCTCTGTAGATCAGTGAGAGTCTTCTGACAAGTAACGACAATTGAGTGCATGATTCTGATTTCTCTCGACAGAGGCTGCAAGAAAAGCGACAAGTAAGTCAGCTGTCACAGCGCAGATGCAATAGTCTAATGTTGCATACATCGTCGAATGCTATGAAATCTGACAGAGATTTGAGCTCATGAGAGAGTCAAAGATAATGACGAATGCAATGATATTTATATCGCATTTCTTGCCAGATTATTGAGCAGTATCTCTCTGAGTCAACTGATGATGTGCTGAATTTCTTCAGGCCTTGCTCACGAAATAGCATTGCGACAAAGATGACACGAGAGAATCGAGCAATCAAACGATCATTCATGAAACGGAAACCAACTAGCAACGCTTCTTCACTCAGCTCTGACAGGCAGACGAAGCTGAAAACAGAGATTTGTGAGCGTCAATGAGAAATATCTCGACGCGATGTAATAGTTGCAATGATGAGCTCAATCTAGGCGGCAGATGAGAATCTTGAATGAACGTCACGCATTCATCAGATCGACGACGCGACGTCGAATCTTCCTCGTGATGATTCGTTTAGCAGTCATTAAATTACGACACAGCTGAATGCTCTCGATACCAGTGTCTCTTTATACCTATATAGTCTGACTGTGTGTTGTGTGAACACTCAAGAACTCAAGTCTCATCGAATTTCCTGTTCTCTTCAATGTCAAAGCTGACTCTTCATTGACTCAGGCTCTCGAGACAGATTGTTGTCCGCTGCTTCTATGCTGCCTCGAGTGACTGATCGATCTTCAACCCTAGATTCACTGTTTTCTCGAGCATAGCTGTTCAAGCTCTCTTTCATATGATACATATCGAGTCTATCGTCAATCAGCCTTGCAGAATTGCCGGCTGAGTACACTGTTCTGCAGTGCAAGATTCTCGAGTGAGTTGATAGTCGAGCTTTGTGTTCATCATTGCTGCGTTGAATGCGCTGTAGCCTTGTACATGAGAAGATGAATGAATGAGTGAACACGTGAACGAAGATTATCAGTCTTGCGTCCGATAGATTCTCTTAGAAGTGCATGCAAAAAGCACATGTTATCGCATGTAGAAGACGAACGAATATTTCTCGAGGTTCAAGTGAAATGATGTCAAGAGACATGCTTATCTGCAACGTGACAGAGTCAAAGTGTGACGAGCAACATAAGTCTTGCATGACGTCTGATGAATTCTTTGACATTGTCATCATTCTGAATGAATCGATCAAAGAGTCTCACTTCTCAGGCTGATGATGCAGAAACGTTAGCGTAATCAACTATCGTTGACCGTCTGAACAGACGATCAATGATCATCATCTGTTCACGCTCTTCAGAAATACTGACTCATATATTCAAAGTCATAGAAAGAGTGTTCTATGAGAACTACTCGCATTCAACGTTGCAAACTTCTTTTCTTCTGAGCGTCGTTGTCGAAGGCATTTTCCAAAATCAATGTCTGTCGTAGACGTGTCATTAGATAGCTGGCTGAAAAGCTCAGCAACAACTCATCAATATGAATTTCAAGACTGAGAACGTCAATGAATCTATTCTCTGATTATAGAAATCTTCATTTGAAGCATTTGTCTTGCACTATATCGAGGTATGTGATGCAGTCGAACCTCATTTACCTTTTCATGAAATTGACTTGAAGAATTCAGTGACATTGCATTCACTTTCGAGAATTTCAGGCTCAAAGTTGACTGGTGAGAAGACTCAATTCATGATCGACACGAGATCAAATCTTGTGAAGACATTGCAACTAATGCTGCCTAGCAATGACATACTGATACGAGATATATTACGAAATCTTTCTAGATGACAAGTATTTTCGACGAATGAACGAAATGCATAAAGAATATGACATGTGTAACTGTCATTGATTGTCGAAGTTTGAAATAGCTGACATAGACATCTCAAGGTCCGATCGTGCGCATCAATTCAAATGAAGTTCACTTCAACGACTCAGACTTCATCAATACGCTGTATTCAACTGCAGAAAGAAAGACAGACAAGCTCTTGTTTGTCGAACAGAGATCAGAAAGTAGGCATCGAACGCGTCAAAAATCTTGTTCAGAGCTTATGATCTACTCTCGCCAGCCTCAAATTCGATCATTGTCACGATAGATCACGACGTACATCGTATGCATCGAAACAGCATCAACGAATTCTTCTTCAATGTCAGCATTCGTAGAGTCGAGTCTATTATCAAGAAGCGTTTGAAAAAGATGCTCTTGCGATGAAGCGAAGCGAGCTCAGAGAATGGCAAGATTCTGTATCTGCACACAGTTTTTAAAGCGTACGCAAGCGACATAATCATCACATACGCTTTTGATGACTGTTTTCACTTTCTCGATGAGAACGATTGAGGCATGACGTATTTCGATTCGACTGAAAAGTATTTCGGCCTCACTCACGTTTTCGACCACTTTCCGATAGTCATGAAGCTGATCAATAATGCGTCAACGTGAGCTCTTCGATTAATCATTGATGATTTGTTCGAAATGTCGAAAAAGCAAGAGATAAGAGCTTTCACTTTCACTTCACTGCACAATTTTATTTCTCTGTCTGTTTCAAAGCGATTGAATCTGTTCGCAAGAAAACGTGTTCTTCTAGAGATTCAGCAAAAGCATTCTCAAATCTCACGTGAATTAATGACTATCTTCAAACACATCAGCGAAAGAAGTCTTAATGTTCGTATTTGAGTCAGAGCTCGTAGTGAGTGTACATTGAATAATAGCGCGAACTCTCATAATTTATTCAATATTTCAAGTTCAGTGTTACTGATGCGCAATAGTGATGAATAAACAGAGTTCGCAAAATCAGGAATTCGTCGAATTCAGAAGAAATCAAGACTACGATTTTTGAAGAAATCTTGAGCAGCTCTCTTTCGACAGAAGAAAAGACTGATGTCAGAATGACTCACGACGCTCAATTGATCAAACTTGCCGACGAGAGCACAACTGATAGAAGATTCTCATTCAAGTCGTTGAGACTAAGTGACGCTGATGCTTGAGAATACAGCATACACGCTCAGTGCTACAATGTTTGAGCTTCTTGCTCATTCTCGAGACCTTCAGAAAGTTAAAAACGAGCTCGCGACAGTCATTCTCGACAAGAACAGAGTCTCGTCGTATTCAGAAGTCGAGAATCTTTCCTACTTCAACGCCTGTATTCAAGAGATTCTTCGTCTTCACTCAGACGTCTTATCTCGCATGCCTCGCGTCTCTTTCGAAGTGAATATCGTGTACAATGATAAGCGTCACGGCACGACTTACGTGATTTCACCAGGCACTTTCACAAGCATGTCAACGTACATCACTCACATCAATTCTGACGTCTTCGAGAATCTCTACGAGTATCGTTCACAGAGATGAATCGATAATCTCAAGCTCAGTCGATTCTTTATCGCATTTTCCCGAGAATCGAGAAACTGCGTCGAGTAAGATTCTCGACCTTTTTCTCATGTGTCATACTCTCTGACCTGTTTTGTCGTAGCATGAACTTTGCGTGTCGTGAAATCGGCATCATACTAGGCACAATACTGAACAGGTACGACTTATATCGCGATCAGAAAGGACGGACGCTGAAATTGTATGACACAATTCGCGAGAGAAATATAGACGCGAACAGCGAAACGATTGTCCTCATGCCAGTCAAGGGAAGTCGTGAGCTTCGTGTGAAGATGAGATCTTAGATAGCACTGCTTTGATCTATTGCAGCCTAAAAATCGAAGCAAAGTGTGTAAGAAACATCGAATATGATCTAAGAACAGCGCATTTCGCTGACAGTGAATGAGTGTGGTGAAGCATTTCGAATCTTCAACAATATTATATCACATCTTAGTTCAACTAGCTATAGTCGTATCATACTATATACGATCTAAAACACTTAACATGAATCTTCAATCGCTTGCTGAACGACACTCGCGTTATCTTGTATGCTGTATTCATGAGAGGCAGAGAGACTGAGAGCAAAGCCAACAAGACTCTTGTGCATTCACACGTAGTGATATGCATCGTTGCTCGATGATCGAGGAGATGATGCGATATGCAGACTCGAGTACTCGTACGCTCGACTTCGAAAGCGTCTAACATTCGAGAGTTTCGAGTATGATTTGTCAGAATTACACTCTTCTTTCTTTTGTACCCACTCTACATGCCTGTCATGCATTTCACATCTCTTCTTCTGCCGCTCAAGTAAATTTCTTTCAGCACGACGAGCAACGACGCTGCCTCGGCTGCTTGATAAGTTGGTAACACAAAGTCTTGACATTGAACGTAGCATGTCTCGAATCTCTTGTCTCACTTGATACTACATCTATTTGTATCACTGCGTACCTTTCACGACATCTTTCAAATACTTCTTTCTCACTCGTTCCCAAAAGAAAATGTCTATTCTCAAGCGAACAGTTCTCATCATCGACTGCTCAGATGACGGCATCGACGTCGCCCTCGCAGTAGCCTTTTACGAAGTCGACGTGCACGTCTACGCAATCGCTCGCAATCTCGTCAAAATGTCTCAACTCAGATTTCTCGACATCGAAATTCTCACTCTCGACGTGCAATCAGAATTCTCTATCACAGTCTGCGTCAGCAAATTGTTCAGCCTTGACATCTTGATCAACAATGCAGGCATGACGTTTCTCATGCTCGTGATTGATGTCAACATTGCCGAGGCGAAGAAGACGTTTGATCTCAACGTCTGATCTTACATTGCGATGACGCAGACTTTTCTCTTTCTTCTGCTGAAATCTTTCAAAGGCATGATTGTGAATCAGACGTCTGTGAGAGGCAGCTGCACAATCTCATTCCAAGTCATTTACAACGCTTTCAAATTCGCTATAGTGATGATTTCAGATACGCTTCGGCTCGAGCTTGAACTCTTTGACATCAAAGTCGTAGATCTAAGAATCGCAGTTGTTAAGACAAACTTGATCAAGAACATGAGAGAGACTGAAAAGTCTGTTTTGTCAAAGAGATCAATTTACGAATCGGCTAAGAAAGTGATGAAGAAGTCGTTGCGTCAGAAGCAGTTTGACAATGCGAAGATGTCGATGAATAAATGGTCGAAAGCGACTGTGCGAGATTTGATGAAGAAGAATTCGCCGTCGATTATTTGAAGAGAAGAGTCGACGTGATTGACGTGGCTTGAGACGATTCTGCCCTTCGAGACGTTGAACGAGTTCATCAAGAAGCTGATCGAAATGAATAAGATCGCGCAGATCGTGCAGAAGAAAGAATGTTAGACTTTTCAAAGAAACTTGCTGCGCTGCTGATAGTCGTTCAGAACGTACGAAGAAAGTTCAAGAGAGTCTGCGAAGAAAGCATCATTGCAGTATCAGGTTTCAAATTCATCAATTGCAGAATGCTCTGCGAAGCAGAGAGATATGATAGTTCTATCATGTACTATTAGCTTACGATGCCGTGTGCTCTTTTCTTTCAAAGACAGAGTGCTTCTCTTCTGCGCGTACTACTCGTTCTGCTCTTTCTTGCCTCGTGTAAAATTCTAAGAGGCGAAATGATAACAAGAAGCTTTTAAAGCAGAAAAGAATGCAAATCGTACTGTTGTAGTTTAGCAGTGACTTCGACAATATCTTTGTAGATCAATTCTTTGCTTGATCGTTCAATTCCGAATTTCAGAGACGCTTATAGAGATCATGTTAACATATTGTTGCATCGCGAGTGTCTACTCATCATCTCTTCATTCGTCATCTAATCATTGCTAACTTCTTGACTTCAGAAGCTCTTACAGAAGATCTTGTATCGAGACAGAGCGTCAAGCGTATATCAATTTGCTCGATGTTTGTGCAAAGATGTTGAAAGATTGATCTAATGCACGATAGAAGAACTCTTTTGCTAGACGAAAATTCAAGATTGAAGAAATTCGACCAAATGAGCTCTTGAAGGCGAAGTAGTCTGACCAGGCTTTTTAGACAGATACAGCTAGAAAATATTACGAAATATCAGAGATCTAATTTAGACTTCTTCGTCTAAGTGCATCGCGATCTCTTTGATCAGTATATTGCTATATATGAGGCGCTAAATCTAGAGCAAGAAATCAACTTTTGAAGCAAAGAGTCATTTTTGACGTCTGAGAGTCGATTCTAGAGCAGAGAAGTCACTTTTGAAGCAGAGAAGTCAGAATTGAAGCGGAAAGTCAAAAATGAAGTGAGAGAGTTCGAAGTGAATGAACGTGCATTCAATTTCAAAGCGATACCATCAATTGACTAATCAATCAACAAGATAGTATTTACAACGTGAATCATAATTGAACTTCGCTCTTCACTAGAAATGAAGCTTTGATCATTGAGCTAGGCGCAGTCATTCTTTAGAATTTAAGATATCTATATATACTAGATCTATACGTGCTCGTTCTCTCGTTCAACTGTACCTTGCTTTTTATATTCTCTTCTAAACATTTAAATTGTTTTTCGTGAATTCTAACGCAATATCTATCGAAGCATTAGCAATGTCGAGATCATGAAATCATAAGCTATTTGACTGCTTCAGTTCTATCGACACATGTGAGTTTCTAAGATTATTAACAAAAATAGTACTCTAATATAAACAACACTAGGCTGCTTGACTATCTGATGCTCATGTATTCTTTACGATAAACACAGACTAGAAGAAATGACAATCTCGATGCTTCGTTTTGTAATGACAGTGTACGTCTTTCTTTCTTACATCTCATAAATCACACTCTACTGACTTCTTCTGTCGTTAGTGTATGAGCTGTTGCGCTCTCTCATTCTGCTCTCTTCAAGGTATTCGTCAAATGATCAGTCGAAGCAAAATGCGTCGTCAATATGACATCAAGAGCAATGACTGTAATGACTGTCTTATCTTCTGCTTCTGTGATTGCTGCGCGCTGATGCAGAAGAATAAGAAGGTGAAAGCGCAAGAGATGAGAGGCACGATGCTTCGAAGCGGCAGTCATCAATGATGATGTATACGCAGTCGCAGCAGCGATAGAAATCAAGATCTTGAAACTACGCGAAAGAAGAAGAAAATCAGCGAGCTGCGAGGCAGCAGCGCTGAAACGTTCGAAGGAAGAGTTCTTTTCATTTCAAAGCGCTTTAGTAAGCAATTTTCAAGAAGCAAGTTTCATTGATAGATCATTATCATGATGCGTTTATGCTCGCGTTGACAGAAGTGAACAGTCGGCAAGCTACTGTTGAATTCAGCAAGAATCAAATGCTAGATAGACTTCAATCATTAGTTTCTACTCTTTCTCTAACATATCAGCCGCTCTTAGAATCACACCAGACTGCAAATTAGAAATCTCACGATCTCGCGACTATCATCAGTCAGCAAAAGACAATATTTGATGATATTGAACATCAATCTTAGATCAGAAACTGCGATAACATTTGTTGTATCATCAAATAAATCAAATCGACGAATATCTAAGTCAAGATCGATGTGAGTAGCTTTTCTCAAGATAGCTAAACGTCGGAATAGAACTGTGTCTCTCTGCGATTTCTAATGAAGTCTTGAGAACTTGAAGAAGTGTTACTGCTATAGGTCGAACACTTTCCGAGCGCGAGCAGCTAGTTGATGACGTTAACATAGATCGTGTTCATAACGTAAAGTGATGATGAGCTTAGATGAATATTCTGATTGATAACAAGATCTTGACGAGCTGAGCATATTCTTTTTCTTTTTCAGAGTAGCTGGCGAATTGATCGAGCATTGCAGCTTACTTCATTCACAGCGCGAATAGACAAAGAGAATGATCAAAAGATATGAATCAAACTATACGAAGTTCTTGAGCGAATGAGATCATTATCGCAATCAATTTCGCCTCGCATTCATATCATCATACAAGCAGACGTCTTGATTCTTCAACACGAGCAGTTTCGCAGACACATTCAAGCAACAGATCACGTAAATTCTCGATGACTATTGCCTCAAATATGATTGAGGCAATGATGATGCAAAACGTCAGACTTATTGACTCAAAAGTTCAGAATGCAGCTTGAATCACAGCTTGCTTTTTGACATTTACTGAGCTTATGACTTTCATCAATCTGATAACGAATGCTCTATCAGATTCGAGATCTATCAATTCGAGATAGCAGAAAGAAATTCAAGAGTTCACGAATATGTATGCGACGTCATTCTGAACATCGATAAATTGAGGTTCGAAGAGATCGTATGACTTTGCTTGAACGTTGCGCACGTTTGAGAAATTTGACGAGAACGTTTTCGACGTACTCTGATTCTTGCTTGATTCTTCGATTTTGATAGTATCGACGAATAAGATGCTGTAATCAGTGAAGGTACTATGATCAGTGAAGGTGATATGATCGATGAGAATGATGTGATCGATGAAGATGTTGTTATCGACGAAGATGCTGTTGTAACTGCAAACGAGAACGATACAGCTAGATCAAATCTATTTTCAAATTAATTAAAGATGAGCAAGTCAAGTACTGTCTTGAAGAATCAGGAAATTTTCATCACGTGATGAAAGTTCTTTGCTCTGAGGAAAAGAACTTTCTTACCTTCGTAGTGCAATCAGACGATGGGAAATTCTGTTCTTTCGCACACAGTATCTGCAATATGACTCACTTTCTCTTTTCACAGCTGTAGAGAAAAATCAGAAACGACGTGTAGAATGCTCAGATCTTAAGTGCATTTATGATACGTCATCGCCTGTGTGAATGCAACGATTTTCAAACGCTGTAGATCGTACAACGATCGTAGTTCAGCGACTGAATATTTCTCAGACACAGATTGAATTGTTAATCGCAGATGCAGAATGAGAAGAGATGAGTATTGATCTTCTCAATCTTTTCACATTCTAAAACTAGTTGACAGTGTTCATCGTCGCAGTGATTCAGCAATGATCTCATCTTGCTCTGAGCAACGTCAACGATTCGATCATCTTCAACATTCTCGAAGCCTTCTAACTCAACCTCTTGTTTCATGACGACGCTATACATATATACGACGTTGCTATTAGTTCTTGCGATCGTATTTGTGACCTTCGCGCTGCTGAGTAAGTACACAAGAGGAAACGAAAGTTTCTATGCCTCGAAGCTCACTCTAGTTACTTTGTGTCAGCATTGTTTCTCTGTCGAACTTCATGAATCAAAAGTGGTTGAATTTAATGAGCGTCGTCATCAATGACTGTGAGATAGTGTCTTCGTCACGTCAGCGATCTCATCGTCTTCATGACGATTCAACTTGCCGCCTTTCCCCTCAGACGCTATCATGCCATGCTTTTTCTCGATGACAACACGCTCTTCAACAGATCTGCTGTGACAATATGCACGCTTTCTCAATTGAGCACTCGTCATTGAAGAAAGAATGATTAGATTCGTTAACTCAGTAGTGATGAATGTGAACTGATATTCGAGTTTAGAGCCGAAGAGAATCGATGAGATGAATGTATTTTATGATAACGAAGAAGATCAGAGACGAGAGAAAGATTATGAAGCAGAAATTTGACAGGCAGAGACAGAAGAAAAGAAAGAGAGTGAAGAAAGACAAGAGCGAGAGCAAGGGCGAGATACGATTTTAGGGAACGAAATGAGCTTGAAGATGAAGAAATGAGGAAGTGTTGTTTCTATGACATAGGCGAGAGCTTCTATAAGTGTCATGTACGATTCTCTTCATGCTTCTCATTCTCTTAAGTGCTCATGTTCGTTAGCTGCGATCATTTTGACTGATTGCAATAGTTCTTAAGTATTTGAGATATGCCTTGCTTCGTGCGGTTTTTCCTTGCAACGATTCTTGCACTGCTTGAAGATCACGAGCTGTGTTTCATTCTTTGAACCTAAGAATAGATCTGTTAGTTCTGAAAAAAGAATCATACCACGTACAACATCTTATATCTTGCTTATCTTGAGATGTTGATCTCGCATGAATAGAAGATCTCAACGAGTCGAAGCTAAATTGTCACATGACATCGACAACATTGTCATCATTTGATGTCATGTCGAAAGAAAGTGTGATATTGACGCGCTCGCTGATGAATTTCATAGTAGCAGATCTATCGATGAGAATTTCTTCTAGAGAGCAGATGTCAAGAACGTTGATCAAGTTTCACTTCTCGAGTATGACGTCAAGTTCGACAAAGAATGCTTGCATCTGACGATCATCTAGAGGCATTCTCGCAGCCGCGTGAGCGAACTCATATGACGCGATGCTCTTTTCGATGAAGCGTCAGGCACTGACATTGACATTCGTGAGCTCTCTTGAGTCGCTTCTAGCGTCTCATGAGATTGCTACAGAGTCGACGTTAACAAGCATTTCGTCGAAATTCAAGAGAAAATGATTGTGAAGAAGAATAACACTCAGTATATGTTTGACATGATGTTTCAAAAAGACTCGCTCAATTTTCGAGAAGAGAATCTTCGAGACTCGTTTGAATTTGAACTGATCTTTTGTCACATGAAGCTCGAGCAGAAAATTGTAGTGTTCTACAGCGTAGGGCAGAATTGCGATAGTCATCACAACTTGTTGCAGAATAGAGAGTGAATTGTTGAGCAAACAGATCAGTGATTGCAGCTCACTAAATACGTATTCGATTGATATCATGTGACTCATTGAGTTTTAGGCAGCAACGCGAAGCGACAGCAATCTACCGCTAAAATCGAGATTGCACATAGAATTTGTTCAATTCTTGCATTTCACTTTTTCCCAGAAATTCAGTAGATTCATTAATTCAATTCTCTTGTTCGAATCGAGATCAAGACAGCGATTCATCATGATCTTTCAATCATTCGAAATGTCTCTTGCGTTCTCGCTTCAGTAGACAACGACTTCGTCAAGATTCTCAACTTCGCTTTGTGTCACTTGCTGCAACAACATTCACATAGTTCGATCGAGGCTGAACACTTCTGCAGTCATCAAGGCTCTTGAATAAAATTCACTTCAGAATGAGTAGACGTTTCATTTAGGTCGATCTCAGGCGAGATTTTCCCGATAATGATCGACATATCTCTCGTAAACAAGTTTTGACACAGCTGAGTCTGCGTCATCAGAAGACGAAGACTCAACTTTCGCCTCTTTTACGTCTCAAGAATCGTTAGCTTCGAGTGCGAGAGTGTAAAGCGATGCCTCACTTTGTTCTCAGTCTATCAAAATCAAGTTTTGATTAGAATCTAAGACGAAATTGACCGGTTTGATGTTCATGTGAAATGTGTGAGCCGTGAAATGAGTGTGAGCAATAGCTGAAGCCATCTGAAAACATCATATTGCTTTGTTTCTCAACGCTAGACGTGCTTCGATAGTCTTGATGTTCTTGACCTGATCGTCTAACGTGTCATGCTTCATAAATGAGTATAGAGTGTCACAGACAAAGACTTGATGATCGTTCTCGATTTTTTGAACGATGGCGAAGACATCTGCGGAATGAATTATATTTGAGTGTCGAGGCAGCGAGGAAATGGTTCGAATCTCATGATAACACACATCTTTTCGATGCTCAAAATCAGCACGAGACTTCAAAAACGTTTCAAAGTCGACATCTTTGAAAACATGAAGTGAGTCAGAGCCTGAAGAGCAGCGTACAATCGCAGTTCTATCTCTTTTCTCAAGATGATCGATCTGAACGAGGCTTGAATAATCAACGATATAATAGGCTTGCAGCTTCGCTTCTTCGCTTTGAAACAGGCTGCTTATTGGTAACAGTGACTCGACGTATTGCTTGTACAAGCTCTCGTGTGATATACGTCATTGATCCTGCCGTTCTGCATTCTCGTAGATCTCAACTGTGACGTTCGACGTCGAAATAGAAGGGTGCATAGCGCACTGATTTCACACTCGACATATCGAGAAATAAAGCGCTTCGCGCATCGCAGCTCGATCAGAGAATGTTTCGCTCGCGTTCTTTGATGACAGATTATAGTAGCAATTTACAACACGACTTGAAAGACTCTGAGAAAGCTTTAGATTCAGAGAATATCTGAAGATAAGAGATAAATCTTTGCTTTGAGCTTGTGCGAATACTTCGGACTCGCTATCATCGTCTCAAATCAGGTTCATTCCAATATTCATTCTGAAGAGAACGTGACATCAAACGAAATTGTAAATCGCAAGATCGACTGATATGTAGCAGAGCATGTGTAGCAAAGAAGCAATAGTTCTAGACGTTATGCTTTGACGAAGATTGTTGTTGTTCAGAAAGAAAAAGAATAAAACGAGTCATTGATGAATGACAAACGTCTTACTAGTTTCGAATTAGTCAAGTCAAAATCAACAGAAAATCGTATCGAGTCGAGACTCAGTTCTTATTATCATACAGTAGTCATGAATAAATGTCAATCAAAAACGTTGTTATGATCAGATTCAATATCGAACATGATATAACTGACAAAACTCGACGAAGCTTGTGATTCAATACGTTTCACCAGGTGAAAAGTCTGTAGCCTCATCGAGAAACAGATAGACGTCAATGCAGATACATCGTGCTATTTCGCATTTCACACTCAAGATGAAGAACGACTAATGTAAATAGATCTGTAATTAATTACAAATTCTACTGTATCGATTTTCTCAACATTATTCATGCTCTCTCACTCTTCTTCGTCTTCGATCACTGCGCAGAACTCAATTTACTCTTCGACTTCTTCGTCTCAATCAATCGATTTCTTCACTCATTCATCTTCTTCAGCGCTCTTCGTGAGTTCTTCTTTCGCGTGAGAAAATATCTCTGTATCTCGACTGACGTAAGCATGTTCTTCGACAACTTAATCGCAAAGTCTTTCGTCATATTCTTCAACTTCATCGACGCGAGTGTGACAGCTGCGCTGAGAAAAGAGCTATTGAAAGATGTAACGATGACAAGATCGCTGACACTCTTTGCGAGAATGAGAGAGTCGATGAACGTGAGCTTGTTGACGCAGAACTGAAGAATGACAGATTTCTGAGCAAGAAGATCATCGACTTCTTGTTGTTGTTGTTGTTGTTGTTGTTGTTGTTGTTGTTGTTGTTGTCTGAGAGTTTCTTTGCTGAAAGTAGCAATGAGTCTTGAAGAACTGTCATCGAAAGAGTACATGCGAGTGAAGAGCTCGAAGATTTGAGAACGTGTGACCATGATAAATTCAACTTTAATATCTATACGATCTGATCGAATTAAAGCTTCGTCAAGCTTTTCGAGACAGTTGATTGTCATCACTAGAACTCTTTCTTCGTGCGAAGTCACATCATCGATAGCGTTGAGAAGATCAGACAAGCTGATTCTCTTGTTTTTTTTACCTTTTTCGTTGTTCTTCGAAGCGTTCTTAAGAGTCTTGCTAAGTTCGACGTCAATTTTCACGATCGCGTCGTCGACTGATTTGACGAATTTTTCGCCTTCTTCTTGACGTTTAATCAGGTCGACGCTGTCGATATCTTCAAGCAGAACTACACAGCGTCGAAACAGTGAACTGAACATTATTCTCAAGTGTTCTTCTGTAAGAGTTCAATTCGCAAGCGAGATGCAGTAAATATCAAGGTCGAAAACATCAGTGATGACTCAGGCAAAACTGAATTTGTCAGTTTCAGAGAGCTTTTGAAAACGTCAGCAAGAGTAAAAGACATTTAGTGATCTTTGAGATAGAATTATACTTACTTCATGAAACAGATACTCACGACGATAAGAAATATCGCGAGCGACGTATCACCTGAGAGTGACTGAATGCAGGTACTCGTTTATATTCTTCAGAACTCGAGTCTTCTCATCGTGATTCAAGACGATCATGTGCATAGATTTAGAAGATCTCGTTGCAACTTTTTGTCACATATTGTGTTCTTCTCTATTCTCTTTACTTATCGATCTGCGTACAACGATAAGAGCGATTTTCTTATTCAGATAGTGATTACGACAGTTCTTCATGAGATTTTTGATAGACTGAAACGAGCGTTCGATACAGATAAGTCGAATGCTCTCTGCTTCACGAAAATCACTACCTCTCATCATCTGTTTAATAAAGCGACGAAACTCAAAACATCGATCTTGATGAAAGAAGATATGACGATCAAAGTAGAGCTGAAATTTTGAAGAAACTTTGAAATTTCAATTACTAAAGTTGATGAGAGTGTTTGAATTCAGTTCATTCGCTGTCGTGTTCAGATCGTGAAAGTCTCAGGCATGCTCTTGTTCAGTCTTGATCATCAAGCTACGTGAGTTAATGAATATCTTATGACCTTCAAGTCACTTCATGATGTGATAATAGATGTCATCGTCAGAGTCGATGCTGATGAAGCATGTAAAGTACTTCTCAAAGACAGCGTATGCATGTTGGTCAAGAAATTTTAGAGAAGTGAGAAGCTCAAAGATCAGAAGATCGACGAACACAACGATAGTGATATCGAAGTCTAGCACATCGAGCAGAAACTTCAAGATGATCGAATAGCCTGAAATGAATGCTTCGAGAACGTTGACAGACAACTGTGTGATACTCGTTCTTGAATTGTCTTTCATCGAACCTGCAGACTTTATAGTCTCAAAAGCTTTGCTAAAAGTCATGCTTCAGTTCGATGAGTTTAAAAAGAAGTGATCAAGTCAAAGATGTGAAGAATTCGTCGTTTTTATGTGAAGAATATATGAGATCTTAGAGATCTCTTATGATGGAAAGAAGAAGAGTCTCATTACAAAAGACGAGGCTGAAAGATCATTCATTCATTCGTCGTCTTCGAATCGAGCTAACAAGAAGCTAGATGTCTGATTCGAATGAGAAAAGAAAGACTGAGTCACTAGTCTGAGACTCAAAAGAAACAGCAAAGAATAAAGACATCTAGATGACAGATCTCGATCATGCATGCAGAAAGATGAAGTCATATTCTGCATGAGAATGAGTCTAACAGCAAAAGAAATGAACTCTACGATGTACGGCTGAGAATTCTTGAGATGATGATGAAGATCAGACAGGCACACGATAAGAAAACGATTGTCGTTTTGCACGATATCTATCTAAGTTTCAGCATCACCTCGCTCTTGCCTTCATTGACTAGTGTGCAGAGACTCATGAGGCAGGAATTCGAGTATTTGATAAGAGTGCTTCTATATCTGATTTAGTCATCGAAGTTTCATATTGAATATCACATCTATCGCAGTGATCGTCGCATTGTATTCTTTTTCGACAACTTCGTCAAAGCATTTATCGATGTGCTCTTTTGAGAAAAATTTGACAGTCAAAGACTGTCTTGATCACACTGCGTAATCAACAGACTCAAATTGAGAGACAAAGTTGAAGAATTCAAATGACAAGATTCTTAGAGATTGAATCATCAAAATTCTGTTGAGCGATGTTGACTGAGTACAAAGATCTGGCAAAGTGTACTGCTTCGATCGAAATCTTGTTTCTCAATCATTCTGCCGTCACGATGTGAGAAACACGCAAGGGTCGTTGATTGTTCATCGATACTCGACGAGTGATGACACGAAGGTGAAACCTGCGCCTTTGTTACTTTCACTGCCGAATAAACGTCGCTACTGACTTACTATTGATCGATTTCATTGCACTGTGAATATTCAGCAGAGAATCAGACAAAACGTAAGATTGTTCAAGCGAAGTTGAAAAAGAGAATCGAATGAGATGCTCTTTGTCGTTGTATATAAGCTCAGTTTCAACAGACACGCTTTATCTCTGAGTCGCTCTTTCATCTCAAGCGCAGAATGAAGATCAGGGATGCAGATACTCTGATGAGTCTTCTTTTCTCAAAACAGGAAAGCGTCTTCAAATTCGAAGTGAAGATGATCAACTTCTTCGATCTATGTATGATCTATCACGTAATCTAGCTCGTGTTTACTTTCAGAATTTCGCGAAAGCTTTGAAGTAGTCTTGTTGATGAGATCTTGAACTGAAAAACGATGACGAGCTTATGCTCGACTGATTCACGCTTTTCAAAGTTTTGACGCTTGTGACTCTCGTCGATTGAAAAATGCAAGATCTGACTCGTTTTCAGCGACATACCTGACATACATACATTCTCTCGACCTCTTGACGATAGATTTCATCGCACAATCTATTATCTACACAAACGATCTGAGTCTCTTCGCATATCAAGAAGACAGAAAGAAAGAAAGTCTAAAGTCTATTAAGTTCTTGAGAAGACATTTTACTTTCTGCAGTCATTACAGCGCGGATGATCGCAATAATGATTCTCGCATCGATATTCTTTCGTCGATTCTGTTCATTCTTTGCAACGACAACATCATCTCTTGCTCTCTCTTCGTTTTTCCTTCTCAAAATCATGCTTCAGATTTTCTCGCTGGTTTACTCGCTGTTGTTTGACCTCGCTCGAAGTTGTACGAATCTCGTCGAGCAATGATTGACTGCTTTTTCCGTCACTGCAGTCTTGCGTTCGATCACTTTATTGATATTGTCAGCATTCATCTTAATATTGAATCAGACGACGAACTCTGCGTTTTTATTCTCTTCGCCTGCTCTTTCGTTTCAAACGTTTCAAACGTCGTAAATCTCACAGACTTTTGCAATCATCTCATAGCATTTGAAAGCTGATTCAGCCTCAGCTCGTCTGACATGCAATGCAGTCTCGCAGAAACGTAATTCATCTCTTATTTCACTAAGCAGTATTTTTCCAGTATCAGAGCTTGCGTTCTCTTGAGTACAATGTAGCACATCGCGTTCTCGTTTTGCTTCACAATCTAGCAATCTTTCTAGACTGATGATATCAAGAACTGCAGTATTCACGATGATCAGAGTATCATCGAAATCTTCGCGAATGTCAATCACGACTTTCAGCAACTTTTCAACATCTGATCTGCGTTTCGATAGACGACACAATTCTAGACAGCTCTCTTCATTCTGCGCTTCTTTTTCATCTTGCTTGTGCTCACTGTCACTTCTTTCGTTGACGATCTCTGAAGATTTAGTGTTAGATGATGTGTCGAGAGCGACGTCAGAGTCGTTTTCATTGAAAGTCTGAAGAGGTTTTTGACTTTGAGGTTTTCTCGCATCTCTAGCTTGAGTGGCTGAAGCAGATCTCGTTGAAGAAGATAATGAGATAGAATTTGTCATGAATGCAAATTCTAAAGAAATCAATTTTTTCGTTGACTCAACAGATTCTTATGATTCTGTTGAAAGCTGCGTGGTCGAAGAGATCGAGAGAGAGCTTCTGCAAGACGTTTCGTGTATGTGATGAAATCAACATGATCATGATTCAAGTGCATCTACAAGAATTAACTTTCAAAGAGTAAAGATTATTCAAGATTGATTGTTTCTCAGTTGAAAATTACGATGAATTGATGAACATACACATGTGACGAGAAAGAGTTGCAGACGTAAGACTCTCTTCATGAATATTAGATCAATCATGAATCTGCTTTCAAAGACAGTCTATGAAAGTTCTAGAATCGAGAATGAAGTCGTCTCAGAAATAGAAATGAAGATGAAAAAGTTTCAATCGATCGTAGAGTTCTCAAAATTTGAGAGTGAACATGCTATCTAGTCGCAAATAGAATGAATCTTTACTTATCATAGTCTTTCATCTTTTCTGTGCGCGCAAGACTCGACGTCGAACGTTACTCTTCTTTCGAGTCATTTCACATGATGAGATAATATTATCTCTATCGAAAGACTATGTCTAATGTGTGCTTCATGAGAAACATACGTAATCATGAAGAAAGTAAGCTCTCATACCGAACTTCGAAGTTGTGTCGACGACAGAAGTGAAAGAGAATGCTGTCAAAGAGAGTACTGAAGGTGACGATACTAAAAATGACAGTACTGAAAGTAGCAGTATCGTAGATGAGAGACGACTCTACATAAGTCTCATCTATGACGTACAACTCTTGAACTCTTCTTCAGTTCTGAATGTCATCAGCTTCAATTCTCGATGATCTCGTTCGCTTCTTGCTGTTTGTATTTCTTACAGTGATCATAACTCAGCTTCGCTGTATTTTTCATCTCTTCGACTTCTACTATCAACTTCTCTGATTGATTCTTGCATGCACAAAACTTCATTCATTTGACCTCTATCAGGTCAGTCATTTGAGATCACTTCGCTTTCAGCATTAGCACAATTGATTCGAAATTCTCGTTCTTGACAAGAAGATCTTTTGTGAAGTGTGTCATTCGACGGCATCAGCTCAGCGATGACGACATGTAGAAGCAGCACATGAATGAACGTGAATTGCCGAAATGTGAGAACTTTTCAGAAATATAAGCTGTAGCATAAGGTCAGAACGGACTGAGAAGAGTAAAGAACGACAAAAGATAGAGCAATCAAGAGAGCATCTAGTCTCATCAGAAACATCATGAATCTCTTCTTTCATGCGAAGAATCATCTCTTCTTCTTCTTCGTCTTCTTTCTTTTTTCTCAGTTGAATTGCTGATAAGCTGAACGCGTAAAGCTCTCTGAGATCGTTCAAATCGTCGATCAATGATTTTCTTGATGTCGATGTGATGAAGAATCTTTCGTTGCTAGTGCCAGTATTGCGCTGTCGTGATTCACTTGGAAACTCGTTCGGCATATTTTCGTGAATTTTCTTGAGAGTCTGACTTCTCTTCATGATATTGCTACGTAGCGAGAACTGCTCGATGATGAGTAGTAGAAAAGCCTGCGGTTTTTATCAGTACTGTCTTTCGCCTTGAGCTTCTATTATCACTCGACTTATCTCAGAGAATAGAGAACTTCGAATTCATGAATACATCTGTCTCACTATCAAAGCTACTAGCGTCGAAAGAGTGATCAAGAAACTAGAAATGACGCTGATGACAAGAGAAGACTTTCATTTGCGATCACTCTGAAGTTGATATAAAGTTCATCAGTAAATGAAACTGAAGCACAAAGTCTTCGAAAAGTTGACGGCAAAAACAGTTCAAAAATGCAATGTCTCGTTGTACAATCTGCAGTTCAAATGAGCATGCATAAGTTCTGCAATGATATCACGATCGTATCTGATAAACGATAAAAATCTCAAGACGATGAACGCAAAGATGACAACAAAACTAACAGAGTTGCAGAATCGTTCAAAGAGAGTTTGACGAAAGATCTGCTGCATCATTAAATGCTATGATCGACAATCAGCGTTTGGTCTGAGATGTTTGCTCAAGGCATATCTCTAAGATTATTACACATGTGATGAAGAAGCGAAGAAGAAGATCAATAGAGATTCAAAGATGTGTTTCTATACGACACAGTCAGAACTTACGACATATACAGTCGTTGAAAATGTCTTTGCTTATCATCGTGAACGATTGTTGAGACGTTCAGAGCACTTAAAACGACTAAAGCGATGTCAGAGATGCATTTTAATATCGTGATTCATGTCTGTAGTTGACGACACAGATCTTGAAATGAATTCAAGCGAACGTGTCGTCAACGCAGAGAAAGAAGTGCTGCAAGAGTGACAACGAGAACACAAGTCAGAACAGCAAGATGAACTGTCGATGAGACTCTTTTCATAATTAAAACAGAAGGCATGCAGATGAGAATGCAGAGAACAGTTCAGTGAATTGATTCAAAAGGCAAAACGAGACAAATAAAATAAAACTTTTCATGCACAGATGCACGAATATGATATAGCAGTCGCTTCTCTTTTTATTCGTAATTTCATATTAGGAAACTTCAGAGCTCATTACGATCAAAGAAACGAACGATATCGATCTTCTCATTGACGCATTCTTTTCACAGTATGAACTCGAGTTTTCTGACTTTCACGATTTGCAATTCTCATTCATGATGAGTTTGTCTTGATAAATCAATAGTAACTGGCGAAGTGAGAAGATATAGTGTACTAGATGAATAAATCGATCAGAAAAGTGAGTAGAATGTACGCTGAATCTTGAACATGCATGTATGAGATGCAGATTTTCTATCAAGTTGATATCAAAGTCATCTTCTTTTGTAGTGTAAATCTTGTGTGAGTCATAAGTTCTTGACGAAGATGAATCACGATTGACTTTGTACAGTCTAGCGAAACAGTTAATTTCGACACTTCATTCTCGAGGTTGAAAGACAGAAATTAAGGTTGACTTCGCAGAGTTTAGCGAAACATTTAATCTTGACGCTTCATCTCGAAGTCAAAAGACAAGAAGAATAACGCAGTGCTCTTAGACTTCTAAACACGTTCGCAGCATGTTCTTTCGATCATCTCTTGTCTCACAAACATTAAGTTTATACATGTCTCACAACGACATCGTTCACGTTCAGAAGACTCTGAAAGTTCTTTGCAATGTTTCTAAAGAAGCGTTTCTGCCTCATAGAGCTGAGACAATGTTAGTCTTTCAAAAGCTTCGAACAGTTGTGAAAAATGATGACGACACTTGAACTTCTTCTCTTACAAACAATCACAGCTCGTGCTCATCTTCTTCGAAAGATCACAGTTTCTCTTCAGCTCTTATGATCACGAACAAGTTGTTTCTGCCTGCTTTCGCTGCTCAGAATTCATCGACATCATCTTTGAATGATTCAAATTCGTTCTTCACTCTTTCAAACATCATCGACACATTCTCGCTCGCTCTTCATTCTCAGAGCTCAACAACTTTCTCTATTCAACAATTCTTCTCTTCACTCTTTCTGAGCGATCACGAGCTCTCTTCGACTTCATCAGTGTTGATCTTAACTCAAGCGCTGAACAAAGATTCGACTCAGATTCAGAAGTTTCTATCGAGATCAGAACTCGAAGCTATTGAGAATGAGCTAGAACGAATAGTCGAGAATTCTCGTGTCGTTGATCTTCAGCTTGATGAAAGTCAATCAACGTCAAAGATCAGGTTTCGAAAGAGTCTGAGTCAGCGATTCTTAGCTGATGAGTATATTCAGTGAGAACGTCACACTTATGAATCGTCAAAAGTCAGCGTGCTGATGAAGAACTTATCAATTTCACAAGAACGAGATTTGAAATACATCGTAAAGTATCTTGAAAGCAACAATCGTTGATTCAAAAAACAGAATATCACAAGAAGAGAAATCAAGCACGAAATCAAATTTCTTGTCTTCGAACTATTAGTCGACACAAGAATAATTTCAGCGATTTTGAGCTTCAAATACAGTCTTTTTCGAGCGATCAAGTTCGAAGATCTTTTCTTTTTGAAGACGATGATGAACGATTCGAAATGAATCAAGAAACTTGTGAAGCAGAAGACAGACTGATATGATGAATGTCAGACTCTGTATGATGATACGTGATCGTTGCTGACACTGACGCTGCTCATTTTTCTACAGTGTGATGCAAGAAGTTGTCGCGAATCAACAAATCATATGAGTCTTGCTCTTCTTTCTCTGAATCATGGGAAAAGCGTCGTCGATTAAATCAGAATATTAATCTTTCGCAATTTGATTGTTTCTTCGATGCTCAACTGTCGCAGTATCAAGATACTTCGCAATCTGACAATCGAGTCTTATCAACAGCAAGAGATATGATCAACGATCTTGAAGAGACGAAACACAGTCATCGAGACGCAGAACACTTTCGAACACAAACACATGAAGATGTGTTTTCTAGATCTAGTCAGTGAGAGAACGCGACTGCACTTATGCTCTTAGCGAGCAGTCATCAACAGAGCGAGCTCGAGATCTACTCATCAGAAATGAAGTCGAATTCACTCACAGGTCAGACTTTCTTCACAACTGAGGTCGAAGTACAAGAATTGACGAATCTCGACATGAGTAAGTGAGCACTGACTACGATCGAAATAATTCAGAGCTGTGTTGACAGATTTAGATTCATATACACTTCTCATCATCGCAGCGAGATCATCATTAGAGAAGACTTGATCTTATGAACGTGAGCGAACTCAACGATCTTCAGCATTGCGTCTTTCGTCGCTACGACATCTAATACATACAAATTCTTCGAATTCTTCTAGTAACAACTTCAGCTCTGATGAATATGATGACTCGTGCGTAACGACTGATGATAGTATAGCGACGTCGAGCACTGCTCATCAGCACTCAAGTCATTTTATTTCAGCCTCTTTGCAAAGAAATTCTATCAATACAGCTTATGAATTCTCGTCGAGTCAAAATTTGCAGTATGCTTGTCAATTGAGCGTTTCATCAAACTCACAGAAAGAAGAGAGAAATTCACAATTCAACAATCTATCTGCAGTCGAATACACTAATCTGAGTTCTGACTCTGAGTCAGCGACAGGCACTGACAACTACGTCTCTTGATTTTTCGAGTCTGACGATGCGTTTGATGCTCAAGCTCATGCTCTCGCTCAGATCTCTGATCTGAGTTCTGATGCTGAATTCGAAGCAAGCACTGATAACTACATCTCTTGATTTCTCGAGTCTGATGATATGTTCGAGATCAAAGCTTCTGATGTGAATCTTGATGCTGAATTCGAGGCAAACACTAATAACTACGTTTCTTGATTCGTCGAGTCTGAAGATATGTTCAAGATCGAAGCTTCGAGTGTGAATTCTGATGCTGAGCTCATGACAGACAATGACAACTACGTCTCTTGAGTTTCAGATATCGAAAACGAGTTAGCTTATCATATGCGATGATTCTTATACCACGTCGATAATACTCGAAAGTCTAATAAAAATATTAATTTGAATTTACAACATGTTCTATTCTTCTGACTCATCGAGCAAGTTCATCACTTTAAATGTCATAGCAGCAAAGTCTCTTTCTTTTTATCTACTGTCGCTGATTTAACACTTTGACGTATTTTTCAAGCTTTCTCTTTCTTTCAATTCACAGTAACGATCTGTTCAGTTTCAGTTATTACACTGATTGACAAGCTCTTCTTCTTGATCGAAACAGCGATACAGATTGTCTTCATGTACTTGCTAGTAGCATCGAAAAGAAGTACAAAGACAGTACGCTCAGTAATCGTTCGTGAAATCTATCATCTGATAAGTCTCTGTTGCGTTAACGCTCGTTGCTGCCTTAAATATTAATTCATCTTGTTCTTCAAGAAGTCGATAATCTTGACGCATTTCTCTTCTGATCGAAAGATCTTGAATGAATCTGTGATATTGAGGTTCAGATCATTGCATTCATCTCTCGCTGCGTCTATCAAATCGAAATCAATATCGATGTCGACGTAAACACGAATGACTTCTGAATGAGAAGACATGATGAGCTTTTGAAATCTCAGTGAGATGCGACAGAACAAGCTAACTAGATTTCAGTCTTATCAGTCATGCTCACGAATAAGTGTTTGAAGATCACATCTTCTGCAGTCTCGATGAAGTGTCGCTTGCTTCACTGATTAGAGTATCGCAATGAGAAATATGATGATGTGAAATCAATGACGAGCATGTGACTAACGCAGTAGTCGACATCAATCGAACATCTTAAATTTTGTGATGAGATAAGTTGACTACACAATAGACGACGAATGATAAATATTGAATAGCTCGACATCAACGTCTAATAGTGATCGAGGTGAAACAAGAGTGCAATACAAGAGAAGATATTTCTGCATAGTCAACTCAGTCACGGCTGAAGTATAGTCAATGTCTTCTCAAGCGCTATATTCTTCGCACTTTTCACAGAGAATCGATCGACACTACAGTCAACTCATTCAACGCGTCAACATCAAAGACTTTGAGTCAGAGTCAATGTCAGATGTTGACGCTCGAAACGAAGCAAGATCTCATTCAGATATCTTTTGACGTGCAAGCTGCGTCTAAAGTCGCTGACGAAAAACGCAAGCGCAATGTCATCGCCTTTCATAAATTTCGAAAGCGACGCAAAGACAAGAAGCAGAAGATCTCAAACAACATTTCAAATATAGAAGCACAAGTACGAAAAATGATCAAAGAGCGAGACTTTCTGCAGAATGTACTACTGCAAAACGACATTCTCATATCAAGTCATGTCTCACTTGCTGAATCGCAATTTCAAGACACTGAAACGTCTACTCAAAATCAAGGCAGAAGCACTCGAAGACGCATCGATGCGTATGTATCATCGCAAGAACTATCTCGATATACTGTCGTCATTCGTTCTCTTTTGAGCGCATGATCATCATGTCATTCGAGCATATACAGATGTTACAATAAAGAATGCGATCGCAAGTGCTATTTCATTCTAACACGAACTCATTCGAAGCGACAGCACTGCAATAAATAAAGTGCAATTCACAACAGCATTCTGTTTGAACTATGATGTATATACAGCATGCACACACAGCACATCGATCGTCAAGCGCTTGAGCAAGCGATCATTCCCTCATCATTTTCTTACCTTTTTCGAAGAAATATTCTATGTTCAGCATATTCATCGACGTATTGAGCGTGCACAAAGTCTCAGTATCTTCTTAAAACACGCATGTCGTCGTGAGCAAACACTGCATGAGATATGAGCGATTACTGTTTAATGTTCAGAGCAGCACTTGAACTTCGAGAGACTGAAGACATTCAGATTAGAAATATGTTTCGTATTAATCGTCAATCTTTCGAAGAAGAAAGAAGAATGATAGAGATGTTTTCTCTGAAAGTCATCAAAAGCTGAGTGAGTAGAGCGAAGAGCGAGTATTGTGTTCAATGTATCAACAATTTTCTTTCCGACACTTGAAACTTCAATGTAATCATGAGAAACAACTCATCGCATTCTTTGTGCACAGTAGTATTATACAAGAAGTTTTGTCATCATCTCAGCTGAATCGTTCATTTAGCGCGTTCATCTTATCATCGAGTCAATCGAGATGATTCATGAATGACTTAATGAAGATCAATCTCACTGAAAGCAAAAATGCGTTCGAGTTCTCGTTCGAAAGTGAGATCAGTGAAGTCGTCAACGTCTCTTAATGTTTCGATAATATTAGCGTCGATCGCACTTTGATCGATGTTATGTGAATACATCGACTGAGTGAAATAATGTTTGAAGAAGAAGGCAGATGACGTTGCAAGTCTCTATATTGAGAATCAGTCACTGCGTCAGCAATCAAATTCGAATGATCGATAGCACTCATTGACTTTGACAAGAATTGTCTGCGACGCTCTCTTTTTGTCGTAATCAAGAATGTTGACTGTCAGAATATCTAGATTGTGATTATCTAGCATAGAATGAGGCGAATCTGAAAGTCGATCACATTTCAAACACTGCAAGTTGTAATTCTGTCTTATTTTGCTTTCGCTCTGCTCTTACTTTTCACCTTCAAAATCTGCTGCCGGCAAAGACAAAGTTCTCAGAGACATCAACACGAAAAGAAATAGACTCTTCAAGAATCTTTGAGTCTCGTCAATGATGAAGTCTACAAGTAAATTCAAGCTTTTTCGTTTCAGTCGAGAGAAGCACGCTCTCAACGACGACAGCAACGACAGCGAGAATGATTCTTCATTTCAAAGCTTCAATTCTAGCGACTCTGTTTCGTCTTTCGATTCTTCATCAGAAACTTTTGACAAGAAACTTGACATGATGATGAAGAAAGCGAGAAAGCTTAAGAAGAAAAGACAGGCAAAATTGAAAAAAAGCAAAACGAACGACGATGATCTTGATTTCAGTGAGAACTCTAGCTCTTCTGAAGGCAAGAAGAAGAGAAGAGTCAAGGTAAGAAAAGTCAAGAAGTCGAGCGTGAGGCAGAAAGTCAAATTCAAAAGAGTAAAAGATGAGAATTTCGAATCTGATGATGACAATGTTCGTGACAAGACTGAGCTCAGGAGAAAGACGTGTGTCAAGAAGAAGAGAGTCAAAGAAGCGAAACAGACTGAGAAGAAAAAGAAGAATAAGAAAGATATCAAGGCGAAGTTCATACGAGTTGATCGCTTGTGAAGCACGAATGAGCACAGGTACGTTTTGAAGAAATCGAGCGAGCACATCGAAGCAGACGAATATGCACAGTACATCTTCAACGTTCGTCGCAAATTTAACTGGAAAAACAAACATATGAATATCTGTCTAGACATCATGAGCAAGTCACTCAAGATCGCTTTGAGACATATCATGAAAAAAGTGAAAGACATCTCTTTAGAAGAAGATTCGTTCTTCGTTGATTCAAACATGATCTTTCTCTTTCTCGAAGATCTACGCGTCTATATGAGAAATCTTAGAACGCAGAGCAATGTCGAGAAGAAAAAGAAAAAGATCAAAGAGATTGCTCTTAAGACTAAACATCTCAAAGTGCTTATCAAGTATCTTGACAAAGACTACGATGAGATCAAGAAATTTCTTTATCTCTTGCTCGAAAGTAAGAAGATCACTTTTGATCTTCTTTGAGCATTGTTCAAAAGCGACGAGATTGTTTATACTTCAACATACGATACGTTGAGTGAGCCTAGAACTTTCAAGATCAAATACGTCTATTTGATAAGCACAGACACGCATTCGAACTATTTTGACGTCTTGATCACTGACTTGAAACAGAAACACTCGTTACTCAAGAATGATTATTACATAATTGAAGAGCGCTACCTGAAATTTGACGGTAAAACCTTCGAAATGAGCAACGTGCAAGTAACAGTTGAGACGTTCAAGAAATCGCGTCCCATTTTCAGCTTACGTTGTTTTTCTCTCAAACGTCATTCAGATCACAAGAAGCTTGAGAAAGAGATGATTGAGCGCGAAAAGAAATTCGTCGCCTTAAAGAGCAAACAATATTGTATTCAGAAAGGCATAGCTTTCTACAAGATATTCAACTATTCTTCTCGAGAATCAGAATCTTCTGACTAGATCATTTTAGAAGCGTCAAGAGATCGTTAAAGTCAACATTGACGACAGAATGATGATCGATTCGACGACTTTCAGGCGCTTCAACTCTAACTACTCTATTTTCACGCTCAAACACGAGAATAAGAACATTCTTAGTGATTCAGAATCTGAGAACAACGATGAATTCGAAGACAGTTCAGACGAGAAGGGCGAAAATCACACAAGTCAGTTCGATGATGAAAAAAAGAAGTCGAAACTCAAAAAAAAATTGATCAAGAACGAGAAGATCGATACTTATCATTTGATCGACGTGTCGATTGATGAAGAAGATAATGTGGTTCAGAAAGAGAACATCGAGAACATCTCAAGTCAAAACGACTTCGATAAGCGCGAGTTCACTGATGAGAAATATCTCATTGCGAGTTCTATCGCACTCGATTTCAGCTTCGATGAGAAACTCTGACTCGAGTTCGCGATTTTTGACATTCAAGATGTCACTTGAAACGAGAGCGTCTTCGACTCGCTCGTTATACTCAATGAACATAAGCACGTCGTCAAATCTCTCGTAGAGTCGCACGAACGAAACGCGAAGAAAAACATCGACGATATCATACAAGGCTAGTATCATTCTAAGATTCAGTGCACGCTCTTATGCTTACATTCTCAGGCAAGGAACGAGATCTCATGACAGTTCTACATGAATCGTCGAGAATCGGGAAAATTCTCACAGCTGAAGGCATCGCGAAGATGCTCAAGAAATCACTCTACGTTAGTTTTGTCGTGTCGAAGTTTTCGATAGACTGACTTATCTTTTAAATGATATTCGTTGAAGAGCTGAGAACAAGAATGAATTGTCTTGAGAAGAATCTCTTTCAGATACTCGATATTGCTCATACATGACGTGCAGTGTTATTGATTGATGAGGTCGACGTCTTCTTGAAACAACGAGAGCTTCGCGACGTCAATTGCAACGCGCTCGTGAGCATCTTTCTGCGAATGTTGAAGTACTTTCAGAGTATACTCTTTCTGATCACAAATCATGTCGCAACTTTTGACGAGACTTTTCAATCGCGTATTCACATCGAACTCAGATACGACAAACTCGACATCAAAACTAAAAAGAGTATTTGAAAGAAGTTCATTGATCGAGTCAGAGAATTATCAGAGATGAAAGTTGCGAACATCACAGAGAATGATTTCACGCAGCTATCTAACTTTGAAGTCAATGAACGAGAGATACAGAAGCTTTTTTTTGTTTTTTCAAACTCATCTTTTCATCTTTTCTCTGTCTCTTTTCTACCTTTCATTGATCGTCTATCGCACACGACAAGCTAACAAGGCACTGATGATAGATCAAGAACGCGATTCGCACAGCTCAATTCATAGCTCTTAACGAGAAGAAAATGCTGAGCATGACGCATCTTCTTCGAGTTCTCTTCATTGACAACGTCTTTGCTAAGAACTTGAAAGAACCAGAATATGAGAAGATTCTCAAACTCTACACGTGACTGAGAGAGCGATTTTATGACTTAATCACAATGAGAGTAGATAGATTGTGTGAGTATTTCTAGATTAGATTAATAAAAACAGATAATTTTGTGATTGATCGACAACGAGATTCATCTGTACGTGATGTCAACTACGAATCTTTTGATTCTATTCTGTGTTCGAATAGAAGTCAGAAGAGTCAAGAGATCTCAATTCGACGCAGTTCAAACAATGTTAGAACGTTGCGTGATCAAGAAAGCTGTCGTGCAGAGTTTTCACTCACGCGACAACATTCTTTTCTAACAGTCACAATCGATCTACGAAGAAGATTAATGACATGTCGATGTCAGTAAAAGATGAAAAGATACTACTAGTAGAATAGTCGACTCAGATGAAGAGTCTGAAAGTCGTGACTACAAGTGATCGAAGAATTTGCGATTCGTCGACTGCGTCGATATTGAAACGTCTTCATCACATCGACAGTGCCGTCGAGTAATTGATGAAAAGATATCAGGTAGAATAGACGAATCAGATGATGAGTCTTGAGTTTGTGACTACATGTGCTCGAAGAAGTAGTGATTCGTCGATCACGCTGATATACTGAGAAGACTTGAGCTCACCTTCTTTACTTGACGTCAAGTCATACATCTATCTACGTGGAAAATCGAGAGCGCATGAGAACGATCAGAACGCATCTCTACTATCGATCAGCTAAGCATCGAACGATTGCGATCGCACGTCTATACTAACAATCTATTCAACGTCTACGTGACACAAGTCAAATCAAGAGAAGGAAAGAATTATTCAGTACAATCACACTTTATCTTCTCATCGTGCGCGCCTCTCTTTCATCACACATTTCTCTGCTCAATGAATGACAATCATTGAGCAAGAGAACATAGTTTCTGCGTTACAATCACGAGCATCACGAGTGCAAAGAAACGTTCTTCATCTTCGAATCGAGAATCGAATCGAAACATCGTTGTATAGAATATCGTCAATGAAGAGCAGAGCAAAGACGATGCGTTACAACAAACAGCACAGGCAATCGTAAGAGTTTACTCGAGCGTCACGCGCTGAATAGAAGCTATAGATTCATTATTGATAACACAGTGTCAATTTTATTGTTTCGACGACGTGAAGTCGTTGTGTAGTCGACGAGCGATTTTCTTTCTCAGAGAATTTTGTTCGTTCGATACACATAGCATAGTTTTCCTCATGAGTCGAGCCTAAATCAATGTCACAAGAATGTATGAATTCAAATCAAATCAAATCAAATCAAATTTTGTGATTCATTTATTACACGACATTGATATCTAGAGGTTTGATCGCTTTCGACGTTCTTATCTCAATATTTATCTTTCATATGAAGTGAAACTATCAGTAATATCTCGAGCTGTAGTTCGTAAGTTAATCTTTGCATCAATGAAATTCTCGTCGATCACACTTGATCTTTCTAGAGTCAAAAGCGCTCAAGTTCTCATTCATCATCGTTTTTTCTCTTAACTCATGATGCTCTCGACAAGAGAACGTTTTGTCACTGTTGCAACAGATTTTGATGTCTATTCTGCGAGAATCTACACGAAAACTCGATGCATTTCATCGACTTTCACAATCTCGTCGCGTCAGATTGCTCGTGCGAAGCGATCATGTACGAATAAGCACTACAGCTCACTCATCATAGATCTCTTACTTCAGTTCTTCATATTTCTCGTCAGAGTGTCTTCAACCCTCGTCGATAGCTCGTCGTCAATGTCACATACTCTTCGATTTCGCGCTGAGTTTTCTGCTACACTCATCAACTGAATCGCGCCTCAAAGAAAATTCTTTCAGAACTTCTCATCGATCGTCTCTGAAGTCGTTCATCTCAACACTCTTCGGCAGCAGAGCTTGAAACGAGAGCGTAAGCGCTCAGACAGAGATGATCGCTGAAAAGAAGACTTGACTTGAGCAAGACAATACTTGACGCAGCCTTCTGTCGAAGAGAACGCGATGCGAAGACTGTGAGACATTCTGAGCATACGAAGCAACGACGAGAGCTGAGGCATTGATAACAACGCCTGTCTCATCACTGAAAGAGACGAATGACTCGAGCATCGCGCGCTTAGTGAAGATTGTGCTTGTCGACGGCCGTCGTATCTCGTCTTCGAATCTCTGAACCTCATCTCGATCTCATCAAATTCAGAAAGATGTGCATTGCCTTTCTTGAATCGAATAGTCATTCGATTTCACCTATTGATATCTCGTAAACATGCGAAGCTGCGCTTCGATAGAGTTCAAGATACAGAAGAAAGGTACGAATCATCGAAGAACTTGAAAAAGAAATATTTATGAGAACGAAAGAGAAGAGAAGACTGATAGTCTCGTCGATAAAGAAGCGAAGAGCTTCGCAGAAAGATGTCATACGTCATTGTAGTGCTTCGTTTATCTGATCTGTAGTGACAGAAACTTAAGCGAGCTACTTTAACTCTTTCTTGACTCGTCTGTAGTTAATTATGTTCAACAGATGTCAGTCATGTTCTCATTATCTTCTCAGATCGCAATGACGAAGACAGCGAAGGCAAAAAAGTACGAATCTTCCGTAGCGTTAAAGAGCTTAGTCAATATAGCAAGAAAATTCACAAGATCTTTCAAAACGATCTGAACGAGAGTGCAGAAGAGAATGAATCATGAGATAACAAATAATCAAATCTCTCACATCGAAATTGTTGCAATAACGGCAAAATCAACGTTATTAAATTCTAATTCTCTAAGAAACCTTGTGACGAAGTATCTTCTCGCTCATGAGCTGTTCATGTACTCAATCACGTCTGTCTGAAACACTGCTAGGCATTTAAAAGTACGCGCATAGCTGTTCTCGTTAAAGCTTAAATCTCGCTCATTTAATCATTCAGTAACTGTGTGATTTGTTTTCTTCAAATCTGAATAGCATATAGTAGCACATGTTTGCATAAGCGATTCGCGCTCTGACACGGCTTGTCACGATCGACATCAAACTTCAGAACCTAGCGATACTTAACGCGTTGTTTCTTCAATACTTCTTATTCTTTCTATTCACTTCAACAAGCACATTCTTTCTATCGTTCACGACATCATCTCTTTCAATCTTGACATCTTCTTTTCTCTTGATATGTCTGAATATCTGCGTCTAGTCGAGATCAAAAGAAACGTCTTTTTGATCGTTTCGATCTTTTCGAAGCTGAATCTTGATTTCGATCTGAACGTAGAGATTATCAAGAAGCTTCATGCAGGCGACATCTTTGAGTATCTGAGTCACCTGAAGTTCAACAGAAATCAGCTGTAGAACATTTTGATCATCTTTAAGAAGTCTCGACTGATGCTTGACAGCATGTCGCATTTTCAAGAAATTCTTCAAGACGATGATCAATTGTTTGATCTGATCATGAAATAGCACACGAGTCAATATTCGTCTTTTGATTGCTAATCTCTTCAGTAAGTATACTCATTTCGTTCATTCGCGATTCGCTGAAATTTCGACTGATCTTTTATTCGACTCTAACGAAATAGAAAATTGATACTTAGCGACAAAATCGAAGACGCACTTAGAAAGATGATCGTTGACTTGAGACAGTATCTCATCTTGTTCATTCACATGTAGATTCATTGAAAGATGAAATAGATTCTGCTTCTGCGCAGTAATGACTTTCACGAATGATCTATCAAGAAATTGATGAGAGCGATCGAATTCATCACGATTTGATGATCGCTGCTGAGAGCGTATCTCAGTCGAAAGATTTGAGAGCTCAACTACATCTCAATCTCGAATACCTGTTTCGATCGCTTTATAAGAAGATGTCATGAAGTTATTCAATCAATAGTAGTCTGATTGACCTGTGATAGAATAAGCGATGAAGATTCTCAGAAAGAAGTGAATCTTCTCAATATCAAAAAAAGAATTATCAAATGATCTTAGAGTCTCATTGAAGTACAGCTGCGAAAGTACTGTACTGACAATAGTTAGAAGATGAATATCGTCAAGATAAAAGAGCTGTCGACAGACTTACTTGAATACTGTTGCACTAGAACTTTCAGCCATGAATTTGATAAACGACATGACAGTCTCTTTTTTAAGACACTCGTTAGATCAATTGTAGTCATCTCGCTGAGACATGAGCAAGATATGAAGATGAATGTCAGAATTGAATGAAATATCAAAGCGTTCTTTTGACTCGATGATCGATAGATTTACTTATTAAGTAATCAGTTCTTTGCATTGAAGCTGCTTAAAGACTTTTCCCAGAGGTATATCAACGCTGAAGAAGAATCAAGAGCTTTTCATCGAGATGAATGTGATACGTTAGAAGATGAAAAATGTCTCAAGCATAAGACTACGTCGTGATAATGCGAATGCGCACTAAGTTTCAGAACAATTATGAAGGTCGCCTGAGAATAATGAATTGCGTAGAATAAATGTCTCGTCGAGCGATCATTATAACTTTATCTATTCTATGATCAAGCTTGTTCGATGACTTCAGTCGCACTTGCGTTCACAGTCGTGTCAAGTACGTCTTGCTTAGATCATGATATTCTGATCGATTATGCATGACACTGCGCATGATGATCGAAGCTCGAATTATTCTTCTTCAGCCTCACTGCGTCATGAGACATTTTCGAAATTTAGACATCATCAGCTTGTTCAACACTTTGTTCAAGCTGCTACAAATTTCTTATTCGAAAAACCTCGTATCTGAATATTGAGTTTCTACACTGAGTGCAAAGTTCGAAAATATTTACACATTTACATATCAGGTAATCGAATAATGATAAGCTCAAACGACGTCAGCGATTTCACATGTATCACGCTTCACATCTCATCTCGTCTCATCTTAGATTATCGATGCAGAACTTGCATTTCAACATGCTATAATCGCTTTCGTGTTTCGCATCGCAGATTCAAGACTTGTCGACAACGATGTGACAAGTCAATCGACTCGTTACGCTTCGAAAGACTCATTCAAGCAGAAAAACTCATCGCTGAGTTCGTCAAGAACTGCATCACTGACTTGTTCTGCATCTTCATGACTCTTTGCAAGCATTCTAGTCTCAAAATAGTCATCTAAACCCTCATTCATGCTCGATGAAGAACTCTCGTCAATCTCTGCAACGCTTCGCAAAAACTGTATTATTGAAACAGATCTTTCTTTGTCTATGCTCGTCACTGCGTGTCAAAATGATCAAAGTAGTTGAAGAAGAAAAGAGTAACTTTCTTCGATGTCGTTGAGCTTGCGAAGAAAATAAGCGAGACGTATCAAATTTGTCGACCGCGACTGCGACGTGCTAGCGTTCGCAGGTGAATTGAGGCATCAGAGCGTTAGCATAACAGCTATGCTCAAAGTCAATTCTTCAGACGTCAGCGCGATTTGAAAGAATTGCAACAGCTGAGATCTCGAACGTTTTTCTTCTTCTGACTTTGTTCAGTTTTGTAGCATTGTAGTGACTGAGTCGTCGACGAAGCGAAAGTAACATTGAAGAAGAAGCAAATGCTCGCAGTGTTCTGATTTTCGAAAGCGTGAAAATCTTTCGCAACTGAGTTCACTGATGCTGTTAACTAAATGCTTGAATTATAGAGAGTATGAATCACTAACACGTCTATGCGAACTGCTTCTCGATCTGCGACGTTCATATCGTTAAATATCGTGGTAAAAGCTGATGATAATTTCTGTTCTCAATCAGTTCTTATTCATCTAATAATCTCACTCTACTTATCATATCATTTCGAACACAATTGATTGACAGTTTCGTTCGCAGATCATTATTTCATGATTCTATCATCTGCGACTGTATGACGATTTTATTGTCGAATAGTTGAGACTTTAAAAGAGTCTGAGCAAGCCTGATTTCATCAAATGACTGCAACGCTTCTAAAGAATCATCTGAGACTTCAAATGCTTCAAGATAGAGACATATGTTCTGTAGTGACGAAAATCTTCGACACGACTTCATAGATTGAGACATGCTCGTTTCAGCGAAGACTCAGAGAAGCTTCGAGAGCAACGCTCTCATCTGATATATGAGTTTGTCTGATGTTTTATCGTCGAAGATAGACAGAGTCGAGAGCGCAGATCAATACTCTCTGTTGATAAGAATGACTGAAAACAGAAGCTGTACTCGTTGTTGAAGAAAGATTTGATGATGTTTTTCATTCATTCAGCTTAAAATGAGAAAGACGACGATTTGTACGAATCTGATTTGCCTCGTATCTAATGCCTGAAATGTGTCAGTTTCTCGATTGAGATCAGATGTGATGTCAAATCTCTAAATTCAATCGAAACTGCTTCATCGACGACAAGAACTGCATGTTTTTCTGAGCGACTAATTCGTTGCGTAGTATCGTATCTTGAAAATCAAGAAGGCGCGTGAGTGACTTCAACAGCTCGTTCACGATATCTCATTGCATGTAGTAGAAGATGAGATGATGAAGAATGTCATCGACTTTAACACTCATTCTCTTCTTCATTAGTTCACTTGAGTCAGTGAAGCACAAGATCTCGAACACGTCATCGAAATTTACAAAAGTTCAGATAATCTCATCATCACGCTCTTGATCGTCAGAAGCGTCGTGCTCATAAACAAATATGAAGTCGCTTGCAACGAATGACTCGTCACGTCTGAGTTCTCGCGAGCAAAAAGATAGTCTTTCAGATAGACAAGCTTCAACAAGCACGAGTGCATCGAGCTTTGTTGATGTGAAAGATCTAGTGAAGATTGACGATACGACTGTTTTCGCGATCTCGTTCAAGCTATCATCTTGAAGGGAAAGAGCAGACTCTGCTTGAGAAATTCTAATGATCTGTGAAAAATTAAGTGATGTTAGAGTATCAAGAGACGAAGAGTTTCGAGAATGCATGACATTCTCGATCTCTGCGAATGATAGCTTGATTTTCTCTGCTGCATGAGACAGTGAGATACATGATATGATGATAGACGATGAACACATTGTTGAAAGACAACTGATTCTTTGATCGAAATAAAACGATGCGACGATGCGTATGTAGAAAACTGTCAACAGAAGATGTGCGACTCAAATAATTCGAGAATGAAATAAGAAAGTCTTGTCTCGAAAAGTTAAATGTGGTGAAGAGAGACTGCATCACACACATTGAGAAATTTGAACGCTTTAAAAAGACGAACAGAAAGAGCAAGTCAGTACGATCGTTAACTGCAAAGGCACGAGTCAATATATCTAAGATAGAACTCGAGATCATCATTTTTAGATTAACTTTTAGAGAGTATGTATAAGATGAGTCAACATCAAAAAAATGTGAGCAAGTAGAAGATAGTTCAGATTAGAAATCTACTTGATCATTGAATCAGTAAATTTCGGGCGAGGCTGAGGCTGAAAACGACAAATCCGCGTCTAATACAGCGTGCTTTCAGCAAAGAACGACAAGATGTATCGATCATGATTCATTGACTGAAATTTGCAAGCGAGCTTAGATGATCGACAGACTATTTTGATTCTTCGAGAAATCAAAACGCGATGATGTGAGCTCGAGCGAGAATCTGTACTTTTTCTGCTTGCAGCGTTTACACGCAATTGTCAACGAAATGAATATGTATGACATATGATGGAAAACAACGTTAGTAGCGAATTCATGTGTATTCGAGAGTATCACTGATGTAATTTCTAGAAATTGTGAAAAGCGAAAAAGCAGCTTCATTGCTCGATCGAAATCATTTCTGCCTAGAACTGAAAGAAACGACAAATCTAGCCTTCACGACTTCGAAGAATTTGTCACGATGAATAGCAACTCAAGAGAGAGCAAGCGTCGCGAGACGTCGATGACAATTTCACTTGCGAGTGCACAGGCTTCGAATTTCACAGACGACGAATCTGACGAGCAGATTGCGCGTATCTCAGTCGTTCAAAAGCGACTTCAATGTTCAGCGTGTTCTAAAACTTTCGTAAGAACGAATCATCTTCGAAGACATGCTCGACTTATCAAAGATGAATCTCATCGAACTCTCTGACTAGTTCTGAACAGAAAACGATGTTCGAAATGTCGACAGTTGTTCACGACTTCAGCCGATCTCAAAAACCATAAGAAGAAATCTCTTTGTAGCCTGAGAACGTTTAAAAATGCCTTCATACCGCAAGAAGAATTCATCGAGTCTAAGCTGAAGAAAGTTATTTGAAAGAACGATCATCTGAACGTTCAAGATCGAGAATCTGAGAAAGCTCAGCAGTCTTTTGCATCAAACAGTAATTGTATTCAAGAAAAGACGAAAGGCAAGACTTTGTGTGCAACTGCACATTCTTGAGAGAGACAAGGTCAATCTCTGCTTGCGAATACAATTTCGTGAGCAACGAGAGATTGAAGTGATACAACATATCTACATCTCTTAAAGAAACAAGATTACTTCACGACTACGAGCATAAATTCTTTGATAATAGATCACTGAGATAATGCGGCATATTCATTCACAACTGCGAACACGATTTCTTGATCAACAAGAGACTGAGTTAGTGAAACATATTCGCGTTCTTCAGAGAAGCGATATGAATTCACGACTGCGAATACAGTTTCTTGATCAACGAAAGACTGAAATAATGCAATGTATCAATTCATAACTGCGACTACGATTTCTTGATCAAGAAAAGACTGAAACTTTAAAGCAGATGTGTATCTTTTAGAGAAACAAAACTTGAATAATGCAGTCATCACTTTCTCACTTTGAATACGATTTCTTGAGCAATACAAGACAGCTACAGACATCCGCAGAGCGATTGATCAGAAATAAATGATCTTCGCGCTTTTTCTTCGTGATATATGCAGCTACTTCTTCTTTGTGAGTGTTGAGTCTCAACGAAGTCAAGTGATTGAAGAAATTGTGAAATGCTGTCGTTTCTGCGAAGACTTGTTGTAGATATAGACTTTGCTCAAGAAAATCAAATCACTTTCCTTTCTTTGTTATATCATCGCTCAGTCTCTTTGAACATCGTATGTTAGGTTTATGAATTTCCCACCTCTTTCACTCGACTCGAGCACTGTCAGATCTTCACGTCAGATAATCACGTCATCAGATGCAAGCTCTTTGTTCACTTTTCTTCAGTCTGATTTCGGCACAGATGACAACTGTAGATGAGATGCTTTCAGTAACGTGTATCAGTCATTGCTGACGTTGAGTTGCGTGAGAGCAATAGTGACAAAGATCATGTTCTTCAAGACGATCTTAGATATGAAATGTGACTTCTTGAAACGAAAGATGTCGAGATCGGCAGCTCATGACTTTTGTGATACAGATGTCGATGCGGTAAATTTCTGAAGCTTAGATATGTGATTCTTTTCAAGTCAGGCTCAAATGTGCGTTATACAGATAGAGATCATACCTTGGTAAAGTTGAATATCATTTCATGCGCTAGTGAAGTGACTTGATATACAAACCGATTATCGAACGATTCGATAGGTTGAAGCTCTTCATGTATGCCTTTCGCTATTCTCTGAGCATGATCTTGAGGAATGACTTCTGACACAATCATATAATCAGAATTCTCATTCATTGCGATGTGATATTGTAAGCTCAAAGCATCGTCAAACAGAGAAGTAGTGTTGACGAGATCTAAATGAGTGTCGTTCAATCACGCGCTACCAGGTTCGATATCTTCGATCATGTGATCAATGAGATCGTCAGAGAAATTCGTCATCTGCAAAAATTTCTTTGTCAGTTTCATTTGTTCAGTCAACTTCGCTGCTTTACAGACTGTACTGATCTCGCTGAAATCAAGTATGCACTTTGAGTAGAATACAGAACTAAAAGACTGATAATGAGATAAGACAATAAGACAGCAAGACAACATGACAGCACAGAAGCAGCTCGAAATCGTAATATCAGTCTGATGACTATCGAGCATGATTGACACTGATGCTCGATTCATTTGAAAGATTTCTCTGACTGCAGCTTTCAATCAGTTGAAATTTTCTTAGTTAACTTCGAGACACACTTCAACTTAACGAACAAGTTTGTTGATCGACGAGTCAAAGAGTCAGTGTAAGAAAGAGTCAAACACTTTTCAAAATCTCTTGATTTCTTTCTGAATCATTGATCAAGTAGATTTCAAATTCGATCTGCTAGATCAATGATCAAGTAAATTTCAGATTCAATCTGCTGAATCAATGATCAAGTTCATATCTGAAACGATGATAGATCAAATCAAGTTGAGTTAGACGCTTAGCGTACGCTTAGTCAGCTGAGTAAGTTCTACAACATCATCTACTACATTTAAGACTCTTGAAAACGAATTCGCTTCGATCTTCTACGCATACTCAGAGCAATGCTACAAGATGAAACTCTTGATACAAGATGTTAAAGTGAGCTTTAAATGCTTGCGATCAAGAAAGCAATTGAGAGTTTCGTTGTCTCTAAAATTGAGTCGCTTCAAGTCGACTGTAGAGACTCTGCTTAGAGGCTTGAAGTGAAAACAGCAGAGTTGTAAAGTCATAGATCTCTACGTATCATCAAGCTTCTGCTAACTGCAGAGCAATTTGCAGGTAGAAACGCAACATAGACGAACTAGAGCTTGCATTCTCGAACTCTTTCACGTCTTCTTGATGCTCTGTGTAAGTTCACATTCTCAATACTGTCTTAGTGATTTCTGCAAGCCATATCACAAAATGTTGAAGACTGCGCGACTTGCATGAACGTGCATGCATGTTTGTCTATAAAGTATTTCAGAAGAGCTCGTTGTCTTCTTTTTCTAATGAATTTGCCTTGTCTCATCGTTCAGCGCTCGAGATGCGTGTAGTCAATTCAGCATCGTCTTCAACGCCTGAGTTCAGAATCGCGTGATCAGAGTTCAAGTATATTCAAGTCATCAATGAGATCAAGTATTCATGAGCTTCGTCAGAAGTCGATGTGAAGATAGAATGCTTTGATCTTTCTCAAGAACTTACAATTCACACAACTTCATAGATCTCAGAATCGATTCGATCTGACGTCGAGAAGCTTAGTATGAATCTAAGAAATGAGTCATGAAAGCTTGACTGCGCATCAGCGAATCAAATCGAGTCAAGCAATTTCAACTGATATCAAGTAAAATCAAAGTCGAAAATCAACGTTACTGAGAAAAGTAATGACGACGAATATTACGATGTTGCTGTTCATAGTCTATATCTTTCATGACTATTCTTTCATGAGCTCGAGCTAAATCTCGACTATAATTCAACAACGTCAACAGAGAAAGACATATCGATTCATGATATCTGAGACGCGACAAGAAGAACTCATGCTCATTTTCTTCTCAACGCTGTAAATGCGATTCGTTCTGAGCGCGATCGAGAACTCGAGAAATGTTATCGTGATATTGCTCGATCAAATGATCTAGCAATATCACTTGAAAGAGTCATTCTAAATCACGACATCTTGATAGACTCTTCGCTCATTGAGCTAGAAATTTCATTAACATTCTTTAGAGATCTGATTCTCAAGTTCGCAAACAGTTTACGCGATGTCTTGTGTTTCTTGATTTGAACTTGCTGAGAAGTTATGACTCTCGTCTTGCCCTCGAGCTTCTGACAAAAGACGAAGACGATTTGCTTCAATCTTTCTGAAAGAGTCGTAGAGTTCTATTCGAGACTGCATCAGAGATCGAGACATCGATGAAGATGTTAGAAGACTTGAAGCTTCACAACATTTCACTACTTTGATGTCTGCTGAAATTTTCTGACGATAGAGTGAAACGTCGACAACATGCGCTCGATTCAGAACATTCAATCAGCGACAACGTCAATCTATTTGATCTTCTTATCGACATCGTCGATACAAACTCGTTTGAAAGTTTTGATTCGAAGCAAATGCACAATGCGCTTTCGAAATTCGAAATTTTCGCTGAAGACTCAGATATCAGCACGCTGAATACAGTGAAATGAAGTATGCAATTAATGAACTTTCTTTTCATCAACTTTTCGAAGAGATATTTGATACGATATCTGAAAGAACGAGTCTAATTAATGCTAATGTTGCTAGAATCTTTCGTTGCATGTTCTATGCAGATTAGACTCAGAGCAGATGAATCTAGTTCGCATACATCTGTAAGTCGTCTTTCTGCGAATACAGAAGAGTAATACTGATGAGAGGCAGCGAGCAAATTTATCATCAACGTTCATTTCTTCGAAAGTCAGAGAACAACGTACTATTGCTTCTCACTCGAAGCTCAATAGTTCACGGTCAGTCTCTTCGAGTACTTAGTGAATGAGCAAGCTCAGTCGACGGTTTGAAGCTGTATCAACAATTGGTTGAGAATCTTCAAAATTCTCAAAGAATCGAGCAGCTCGCATTGATTCTAGCTGTCTTAGTGTGTCATCAACGACTTCTTTCTTACACTTCGAACGATACTGCGCAACTCGTCAAAGATGATTATCTGATCGACCTAGATTTTCTCTTGAATGATCAACTTCTTAGTAACAGGCGAGTGATCTTCGAAAGAATGAATTTTTCGTTTCTATGAATACTTGATATCTTTGAGAACGAGTATGAGAATATGATTCAACTTCTCGTCGTTTCAGTTGACAAAAAAGCACTCTTACTGAAACGATTTGATGAATTTTCGAATCAATATTGAGCAAGAAGAATCAGAAATCGACTTGCTCATAGCAGAGTCTACAAAGAAGAGAAAGCGTTAATTTTGATAGAGACATCGACGACGAGTGACATAAATGATGGTCAGAAGTGATTCTTGATAGCGTTCGATGACGATCTTGAAGAAAATGAGAGATGTGACACGATTGAGAAAGTCGAAGAAGGTGATGATACTGAACTAACTATGATGTAAGACGACGAGGCTGAGAATTTAGTGTCGTGATGAAAATTATCGAGAGTGATCTTTTGATGAGAAAAATCTCTTTGCTCTGAATTTTCTGAGCCAGCGTAAAGATCAGCGCTCGCAAGTTGAGTGATCTTGTATAATAGAAGAAGAAATCTCGAGAATTTGCGAATTGAAACTAGAATGACTCATTGCATTCGAGTTTTTCTTTTCGTAGCTGATATAGTCGAAATCACATTTATTGATGCAAATGCTGCAGATGCTCATGAGAATTGAAAGACGACAGAGTGATGATTCTCGTAGACTTCTTCAAGAGTGATAATCTCACAGCTTTGAAGATCTTCACTTTTCATGATCGAATGATCTGCTCAAAGATTCTGAGCTGAGTTTCACATGTTCTATTTTCGTCGTCATCTTACTGAAAGAACTCGCTTCTATTAGATTGACATAAGGCTCGACATCTAGATGATAGGGAAAAATAATGCTCTCTGATCTTCTTATTTTTCTTTCGTTTTTCAAATTCTTCGACTCAGCGTTCAGGCTTGCGAAAGACGAGTCGAAGATGATTGTTCAGAGCAATTCACTTGAGCTTGATATCTGAGCAGTGTCGAGACTATCATATCGACATGCGTCATCTGATCAGAGATTTACACAATCTATTGAGAGATCGAGCAATGTTGGGTTGAGACAGTTCGATTTTTTAATGAACTTAGAAAACAATGATCACGAAGCGCTTAGTGCTCAGCGCTTATCTAACTGAGTCGCTGACAGAGAGAGTAGTCAGACAGAGTAGTCAGAGAGAGCAATCAGAGAGAGCAATCAGAGAGTGCAAAAAGTAATGAGCACTTAGCGAAGTGAAATTTAGAAAGTGTCTCGACTAAACAGTGAATGGTCGAAGCTTATTACTTTTTGCATCGTCATACTATTGTTACTTCAAACCACATTAAATTCAACCTCTCAAATATTTGATTGTTCAGACATGAAATGCAATAAGATTCTGAAGTCAGATCTACCTGTTTACGTCATTGCTTGAGCGTACACTTCTGAATGTTCTAACACTGTCATTTCTGACGCTCTCAATCATGAATGATACATCAGCATTCATTGTAATATTTGTGAACGTTCATCATGCTATTTCTTCGAAAAGAGATCTCTCAAGATCTATAAGACTCGTCATTCTCTTAAGAGACATTCGATCTCTACTTGACTGCGTCGATTTTCGTACTAAGATGTTGTTCAGTTTCTTTTTTCTATCTGCTCTAGAGACTATTTCTTTCCTTAGTCATGCATTGACATCTGTCGCTGACTATGCGCAACTTCATCGTCAATCGCTAGATCATCAACATATGCTCAGAGTGTTCTCTGTCAAGAACGTTCAACGAGCTACAAATCATCGAAGAGTCGACGTGCACTCTGTAGAAGTTTCATTGCAAGAGTTGCAAATGCTTCAATTCAAAAGTACTATCTTTCGAAACTGAATGAGCTTCTGATTCAGTTCAGCAAGTGAAACAGACTTCAAGATTGCTGAGCTGAAACAAGAATTTCAGATCTACGATGAATGAATAAGTTTCTGACTTGACATTGTCATGTCGACAAACGCTTCAGCTCTCTCTTCAATACTCTCTTCAGTTTCTCTGAGCACTACAGAAAGTAGCTCGACGCTGCTCATGATCAAGAAAGAAGAGCTCTTTCAATCAAGTCTAGGCATCGTGCTAAGCATAAGTCAGAAGTTCTTTGACACTGCTTCACTCGTATCTACTTCTTCGACAAGCACATCTGCTATCTCTGCTTCCGTTGTCTCTTCAACTGCTACATCTGCCTCAATTTCTATCACATCATCAACTGATTCATGTAAGTTCAACGCTCAAGCATCAGATAATCTTGCTGTTTATTACGATCAGACTGAAGCTACGAGTCAAATTATTCTAGATGACTTATGTCAAGACTCAAACGTCAATATTGTCATAGTAGTCTTTCTCATCACTTACTTTGACTCAGATGACTATCTCATCGTGAATTTTGACGCAGCTTGCGACAGTCACCAAATCTCAGAGATGACGTTCAAAGATGCTACAGAACTTTTAAGCTGCTCAGATCTAGCGAAGAATATCATCAAATGTCAAGATCTCGAGAAATTAGTTCTTCTGAGTCTTGATGAAGCAGATGTCACAACTGCTTTCTTCAGTGATTCACAGGCAACTACTTTCGTCACTCAGCTGTGAAACTTGTTCGAAGCTGATACGAGTGAGAATTCAGATCTCAGACCTTTCGAGAATGTGAAAGTCGATGATTTTGATATCGATAAGTCATTTACTCGTCTCACATAATGTGATACAACTAATAGTTCGCAGACAACGAGAATCATAGTACAATCGACTATAGCTCTTTCGTCTTCTCACTTCGTTTCATCATGAATATCAACATCTTCAAGCAATACTACATCTTCGCTGCGTCTCAATGCGTTCGCTCTGACGCATTCATTTCACTTGACGCAATGCAAGTCATGAATTTCATCTGAGTACAATTCTATAACAACGACGACTGCAATATTGATCAATTCGATTTCAACGTCAGCTTCAAAGTCTGAAGCGACGACGTCTTCGTCAAGAGCGCAGAATTCAGACTCTACATCGACGCTTCTGACTGCTTGATATGCGTCGAATCGAAATATCTGAAAGAAACTGCGATGACATCTCAAATCTTCTCGACAAAAGAAAGTGATTTATCAAACTTTGAGAAAGTGATGCTATGAGATGAGTCGAAGACGATGTTCAATACTGATTCTGAACAGAACTATCTGACTTTGATGAAGTCAACTTTGAGCTGATTTAGTGTGCACTGAAAGCGTTCTATTCTACGATTATCTTTTCAATTCTTACTGTCTTTTCTGACTACTTTACTACATATTGTTCTTTGATATTTCTTTTTCCCAGATATCACTACATAGCAACTACTCAATAGCATATTCATTTATACAAAAGCTCACCTTGCTCTCTTAGTCATGCTGCTAGAACACTGTCTTCTTCCCAAATTCAAGCTTGATATTTCTCATCAGAATCATTCATCATCAACAATCTCTCAGCGATTCGCTCTAATTTCAACTCAATTCGTCATTGCAGTCTCGACCTCAAACCGCTCGTATTTCTGATGTTCAAAATACTTGCATGATAGTTCTCAACACTAACTCAGACAGGTTACTAGAGTCATCATATCGAGAGTTGACTCTCAGAAGATATATCATAGCGATCGAAATCAGATGTAACTCTATTTCTAATATAATTCAACATAAATGATCTTGACTCAATGACATTGAATGCGAAGATTGCAGAGATAAGCGAGATGAGCGTTTCTGAAGAAGAGTGAACGTATCTGATATTGAAACTTCTACGAAATAATTAGTACTTTTCGTACATCAACTTCGACTCTGCTGAGTCTGCGCCTTCGCAATATGAAGAATCGATTCTCGTCTCTTTGACGTCTCAAAACTCGTCGACTTCGAGCGCGAGAGTATACAGTGCTGCTTCACTCTGCTCTCAGTCGATCAAAATCAAGTCTTTTCGAGAATTCAGAACGAAATTGACTGATTTGATGTTCATGTGAAAGATGTGAGTCGTGAAGTGAGCGTGAGCGATCGTCGAAGTCATTTGAAAACATCATGCTGCTTTGTTGATCAGCGATAGACGAGCTTCGACAGTCTTGATGTTCTGAATTTGATCGTCTATTGTATCATGCTTCATGAAAGAGTACAGAGCGTCACAGATAAAGACTTGTTGATCGTCGTCGATCTTTCTGACAGTGACGAAGATGTTTGAGAAAGAAATTATGTTAGAATGCTTTGACAGCGACAAAATGATCTGAATCTCATGATAACAAACGTCTCTTTGATGTTGAAAATGAGCACGAAACTCTGAAAATGCATCAAAGTCAATCTCTTTGAAAACGTAAAGAGTCTTAGAGCTTGAAGAGCTGCGAATCACTGCAGTTCTGCCTCTTTTCCCTAGATGTCTGATCTGAGCGAGGCGTGAATAGTCTATGATGTTATGAACTTGAAATTTCACTTTTTCGCATCGAAAAATGTTGCTTACTGACAACAACGATTTCACGTATTGTTTGTATAAGCTTTCGTGAGAGATGCGTCATTGATTCTGTCGTTCTGCGTTCTCGTAGATCTCAACAGTGACGTTCGACGTCGTGACAGACGAGTGCTCTATGCACTGATTTCATACCTCACGTATCGATGAATATAGCGCTTCGCGCATCGAAGCTCGATTTGAGAACGTTTCGCAGACGTCTTCTGTCATGATAGCAAGTAACAATTCGACTCGAAAGAGTCTCTGAAAGTTTCAGATTCAAAGAATATCTGAAGATAACACACATCTTCTGACTCTGAGCTTGTGCGAATACTTTCGATTCACTATCATCGTCTCAAATCAAGTTCTCTTCGACGTTCATCTTGAAAGAATGACGAGAGTGTTAGAGTGCGAAAGAACACAAGAAGAAATGCTGAGCATTTTTGAATGATTAATAGAATCGTCTAATTGCACTCGACGTACGATCGCGCGTAAGTCGACAGACATACGAAGAATATCATTGTTGATGTTTGAATCTTGTTTCTTACTGTTGTGTCTTCTTCTGCCTCATTTCTCACTCGGGAGAAATATCTTTGAATGTCTTTTCAAGCGTTCGCCAACAATTCTTTGATCATAGAGTTCGATTAGAGATCATCAAGAGTCATCAAATCAAGATGCTCATCTTCTATGACAAGTATATTCTGCTCATGCTTTCTATCGACTATCTTCTAATGATGTGTGAAGAATTGTTCAGAGCTCTGTATTCAGATTTCTCATCGACAAACATCAAAAACTCATGACGATTCATATCGCTCTTGTAGCAGAGCAGTTCTCTATCTTACGAAATTTGATCGTGAGCTTCATGAAAGAAGCTCAAACAGAAACTGCTGTCTGGAAAAATACAGATGAAGGCACGTTTGCGCGATTCGCGCAGTTTGTGTATACTGAGAATTACACTCAGTCGTCGTGTAATGTGGTGAAAAATTCTCGAACAGTATCACTTAAGAATGAAACTAACGAGAAGACTCTCATCAGTCTCACTGAAGCACTTCTCGCAGAAGAGTCGAAGCTCAAATTGAACCTGAGTCTGTTCAACAAATCAGATCGATTGAAGACTGTAAGCTACTACGTACAGATGTAGAAGCTCAGCGCTCTCACTATTCAGAGAGAAGTCGTCTCAGTTCTGCCTTCAGTCTTCATATTCTGTGTCTTTGAGATGTATGAGAAATAAAATGACGTCATCAGCTCAACTGTCTGATGAATGCTCTCGCAGAACTGAACAGTCTTTTGAATGATTTGACAAGAACAAGAATGATGACAGACTACACAAATGACGTATTCTATCAAAGATGTGTAGCAAGAGAAGAGTTATCTATTGAATTCTTGAAGAGTCGTTGAGAAAAGAGAAGAGAGAAAATAAGTAGTGACGCTTAGAAAATAGATGAAATAACGAACAACTTCTAGAGTAGAAAGAGTAATACGATTTATTGACATCTATAAAGAGAACGAGTGCTGTACGTCAAGCGCACGCATCTGCTATGCGATAGTGAATAGATGTATGCACAGTCATTGATCATTGTCTGTTCGAGTCGATCTGCCTCGTTTGTGTTCATGCTGTGATCAACTTTTTGCCTCAAACTCTCGTAATAATCTTCGTGCATTTTCTAACTCACTTCGCAGCAGTCATGAACTTTCTCAGCATACTTTGTATTTCGTTTCTCATCTCGTCTGTCTCTTGTCAACGATCTCTTTGATGACTCACTTCTGCTTCTCGACTTGTGCTGAATCATCTTGATTCTGAGATCGCTCAAGAGCAGATGAGCTGATGATAATAGCGTCGACGAAATCGACTTTTGCTGACAATCTTCTGTCGTCATCGTCTCTTTTGACACTTCGTCGTTCTCGAATCTCGAGTGAAGATATGCTAGAAGAGCATGAGCGATTAAGATACTCGATCGTTGCATGAGAATTCAAATGAAAATGAGTATTTGATCGTTCTGCTGAACAGAATGCGTTGAGCTGAGCGTCTTCAGTATCGATCTCGAATCTGTTGTTCTTCGTCTCAGCAGAAATATTCTTGTCGTCGATTTTTGTGTTCTCATTCTGAATCAAGATTGAGTCATCTGTAGAATGTCAGACAGCAATTCAATTTTTGATTGAATAATCACGTTCTACACTCATCTGAACTTTTGTCATCAATCTCACTCGATCAATAAGAGCTCGCAATGTTTTCCTGATGTTTGAGTACTAGGTCGAAAGAATATTTGAATACGAGCTTGAGAGTCGATTTCTTCAATGAAGCGATAAGCTCTTTGTGCTTCTTTGATGAAGAACAATCATGATCACTAGTGTCGCTCTTGTTATCGTCAGTATCGTCGATCATCATTAAGTCTTCTAGAATCATTAGACGTGCTCACAGCGATTGAGACATAAACACTGATCTGAACGCTCAGTCTGTGTTTTACGCTTGAAGTTGTGCTCATTCAGAGTTGAAAAGATCACTGTCGACTTGCTCAGTGACTTGAAGCACTCATCGCTGAATTCGAAGATTGAGTTGATGATTGACATATTGATCACGCAATTGATTTCGATGTCGTCTAGAACTTCGAATAATTGTTCTGTAGTCATTAGATACGTTGAAGATGAAGCGTACATGACGTTATTCTGAATCTCAACTTCACTACTCTCATTCGAACCTGCGATGTCTGCTTTGTGCTTGAATGAATCTCAAATCTTCAACGTAGTCATTGTCTTCATAGACTCGACGTTCAGAGAAAGGTTTGAATTCACTGTCATTGATGTAGAACTCTGAATTATCGATGATCATGCGACGTTGTCTTGAAGTTGAGACTGATCTGAAGTCAACTGTGATACAAAAACAGACATGACTGTTCAAGAGCTGTCAGAGCGAAAGAACTGATCAATATCGAGAAATTCGTCATCAGACAAAGCTTGATCAATTCTCTTCTTCAGTGAAAAGAATGTGTTCTTCTCGATTTCGCACGAAGAGATGCGATGACTTCTGAAAGACTCGATGAATGAAAAGTAAAGATCTTTCTCGTTATTGATGTTACTGTCGTCGTCGTCTCGATTGTTTTCAGCTCTTTTCGAGTCTTCTGCATTCGTTAGATGAATTTCTCAAGACGCTGAATTTCAAAAATATCTTCATTCTCGACTCTGATTTTCTCAGTCAGCTTGATTTGAAGCTGAGATTCGATCTGACGATTCGTCTCGAAAGATTTGTTTCACCTGTCGCGCTGTAAGATTGCATCGCGTTTTTCGTCAGCACTTTTTCAGATTGATGACTTTAGGCTGAAGCATAAGCTCGTGATCGACGATGATTGATAGAAGTGAATGAAGATCATGTCAACGACAGTCATTGTAGAATAAAATTGCGAGGAAATCTTGTAAATAAGAAGACAGTGAAAATCGCTGCCTGTTCTAAAGAAGAGCGCAAGATGAATTATATGTCGTGACTCATTAGTCGCTCTCTGTACAGAGATACACTCAATCTCATTGCGAGTCACATCATCTCTACGCTGTTTCTCTGAATCTTCGTAAGCTCTCTCTTGGCTACACGCAATTCTTAAGAGTTGCTCAGCTCTCAATGATTTCTTTTTCCTCTTCTCTGTTTTCTTGTCATTCAATTCACGCGCGATATTTCTCGACAGAATGTGTATTCGAAAGTCTTCTCTGTAGCAGTCAGTCGATATCTTCAGAGATCAAATCTCACAGAATGTCTCGTAGAATGTCTCGCAGAACATTGAATAGCGCTCAGACTGCGCGAACTGTCTTCTCTAAAGCTGATCGTCGATGATTCATCAAGACTTCATGACTCAGCATCGACACGACTGAGACAATCTCTTCATGAGCTGAAAGGTTTTCGATGCAGATCGCAAGAATGAAGAGTGTTCGACAAGATGACACAGAACGACACAGAAGAATGTCATCTCTTCAACAGCTCAAGTTCCGATTCAGACAGTGCTGAGCAGTGCACATGCATATTCTCTCAATCAAGCCGCTGTCACGTCAGCATCAACTGATGCCTGAAACTCAGCCGAGCTGAATACGACAAGGCTGCTCAATTGCCGCAAGCCAGGCTTCGACAGAAGATGTCATCAGATCGCTAGCAACAGCATCATGTCATCAATTCGTCGACGGCAAAGTAGAAAACACGATCAGAATGATGTGAGGCATTTGTTCAATTGATGTTGACGCACAGGCGATAGCTCTGAGCAGGCTTCACCTTGCTCGCGCCCTTGTCGTGGCGATGACGATCGCTCAACACGTCATGTACAATAGTTGCCACGCTAATGAAGCGAGGAATAGAAGACCAGCTATGGGCAGAAAACAGGAGGACGCTGAGAGAGGAAGACAGAAAGGTCAGGGATCACTCTAGGAGGCGCAGGTGAGGAACGCGAAGGACAGCGATCCAAGAAGTCAAGGGGAAAAGTGCGCGCCTTCAAACGGGGGAGACCGTGAGCAGAAACGCAAGAAACAAGTCTCGAGTCAGATGGGCGGCGTGGAAACTGGGCCAATAGAATCGATCATCGCAAAGGTGAGGCTTCTCCCAGATGTGGGTTGTGGTCCGAGCGAAGGGTCATGGGACGGAAACGAGGAGCCGACAGAAAGCTCAGGCGAAAGAGACAAAGAAGATGAGGAGGAATGATGGAAATCGAGGGGGGACGGGCGATTATTTATGGACTGGGAAAGCGGCGATGGGCTGTGCCGGCACGCTTTCCCCAATTTGAGGGGGCGCCAAACCCGGATGCGCAAACACCAGCAGGTAAATTACACAAAGTATTTACCTTTCCTATCTCAGGAACCCTAAGAATCCAGAGCTCCCAATGTGAGCCTACCTCAGACCGCCGCCATGGAGTCCGTAGACGGCTCCGACCACTACAGCAAGACCA